>Ga0209381_1000338_pt1 | contig 126104 bp, 104 predicted proteins | sample DewCreD2012metaG_FD_184111 | JGI IMG/M metagenome (GOLD analysis project Ga0209381, IMG submission 184111) | Hot spring sediment bacterial and archeal communities from British Columbia, Canada, to study Microbial Dark Matter (Phase II) - Dewar... ...
GGGCCCATCTGGGAGCTAAGGGGTAATAAAGGCGGCCCTCTGACCTGGCCAGCAGCCCCTAGGAAACCAAATTCACCCCCAAACCCCCTCACACCCCTCCCTCTGCAAGGTAGGCGGTGGATTTGGGGAGCCCCTTTAACTTGACAATGCCACGTTGGCCCCTGGAGATTATCAGTCTTTGGCTGAAAGCTATTTGATTTCAAGCAGGTCATTTTTTGATGCGTCATTACAGGGGCTGTGGGCTAAAGTTTTTGTGCTGGGGGGCTACCAACCCCCAGGGCCTTGAACAGGCTGCGCTGCGCGGGGGGGGGTAGGACTCACCAGACCTTGGTGTGCCTACAAACTTCAATTCTCCTCATGGGAAACCCGTTCCCCCCTACCTCCCCAAAACTGGGATAGCCATCACTTCGCTTGCCTTCCCAAATGCAGATTTCAGATGCTGCCAGCAGGGCATCACATTTTTCTTGGCACGCCCTTTTGCCCTGGCTAGCATCCCTCGGGAGCAGAATAGCTATGAAAGGAAATGAGGAAGTCCAGGCTGTCACTGACCGGTCTTAATGGGAAGCTCGCGCGAGCAAGCACTGCCTGGCCATGGCAGACGAAATGCTTGAAGTCGTCCGCGCTTTAGATCCGGACCTCGAATTCAAGTGCAACAAGTTCTATATCGGCCTTGCCAAGGGCGGTCAGCCGAATAACTTCGTCATCTTCCGCCCGAAGAAGGGTTGGCTTCGGCTGGAGGTCCGGCTGGAGCGCCCGGAGGAAACGCAGGCGCAGCTGGACGGGTGTCCGGTCTCGCCGTCACGGACTACGACTCTCGATGGGGACGCCACAGAATCCGTTTTGCAAAGGGCGACATGACCAAGCACAGAGATTTTCTCGCGGCCTTACCCAAAAGCGGTATGACCGAAATTGGGTAGCTGTCACTCACTAATTTGGCCAGTTCGGGGAACAAGTTGTAAAATCAGGTCAAAGACCCGTTTCAAGGCTTTCCTCTCCCCATCCCCCGCCAAGGGCCTTGTATAGGGCCACCAGTTGCACACAGCTGTTTCTAAGGCTCTGGATAAGATCATCCTCGGATCCGTACAGGGCTCTTTGGGCCTGGAGTACGTTCAGGAAATCTGTCTGCCCCTCCACATAGAGTCTCAAAGCCAGGTCCACGGCCTTTCGGTTGGCCTCCACCGCTTCCAGCAGAGCCCGCCTGTGTTCCTCTTCCCTGGCTGCAGCCACAAGGGCGTCCTCCACTTCCTTGAGGGCCTCCAGCACGGTCTGTTTGTAGGAAATAAGGGCCTGCTCCTGCAGGGCTTCCCTCTGGGCTATCTCCGCCCTCACACGACCTGTCTCAAAAAGCCGCCAGCTCACACCAGGGCCGAAGGACCATATCCGTTGCACCCAGTTAAACCATGAGGTGGCATCGCTAGCCTGAAAGCTCAGGGAACCAGTGATGGTGAACTTGGGGAACAGTTCCGCAACAGCCACCCCCACCCTGGCGGTGGCCGCATGAAGCTCTGCCTCGGCCTTGCGGATGTCGGGCCTTCGCCGCAGAAGCTCTGATGGCAACCCGACGGGGGCGGCCGGAGGAGCCTGGGGAAGCCCGGCAGGCCTTGAAAGCTCCTCCAGAAGTGCCCCCGGCTCCTGCCCCAGAAGCAGCCCCAAAGCGTAGACCCTTTGTCTCTCGGATGCCTGGAGCACCGGGATCTGAGCCTCTGTTGTGGCTGCCTGGGCCCTGGCATTGGCCACATCCAGACCGCTGGCAAAGCCCGCCTCGAACCTCTTGCGGGTGATCTCAGCCGTGCGCCTCTGGGCATCCAGGTTTTTCCGGGCCACCAGGATCCGCTCCTGGAGGGTCCTAAGTTCCAGGTACTCCCTAGCAACCTCCGCCGCCAGGCTCACTAGCACATCCCGCCTGTTCTCCACCGCTGCCAGAAGGTCGGCCTGGCTGGCCTCAAGCCCACGGCGCCGTCCCCCGAAGAGGTCCAGCTCCCAGGCCGAATCGAACCCTGCCTCATAGTGGTCGGAGATAAGCCCCTTGGTTTTTTCCCCTCCTCCAGGCCCGGAAGGCAAGGTGACAGGTGTGCGGGTCCTGCGGAAGGCGGCCGAGCCTTGCACCTGGGGCCCGAGAGAACCTATGGCCGCAGCCCTGGCCGCCCTGGCTTGGGCTATGCGGGCCTCTGCCAGCTTGAGATCCAGGTTGGAGCCAAGGGCCCGCTCCACCAGGGAGCTCAGAACCGGGTCCTGGAACAGATCCCACCAGCGGGCCATCCCCCCCTCTGGGGATGAATCCGGCTCGGGGGCCAAGGGCCCCTCCACCCACTCCCCAGGCATCCTCATCTCAGGCTTCCTGAAATCAGGCCCCACCGCACAACCCTGGATCACCCAAAGGAGCGCTCCAACCAGAAACGCCCGCCCGAGGCCCCGCAGCCCCCCTGGAGCCCTCGTAAGCCCCCGGTGTCCCCTCCCCTTCATCCCCTCCTCACTCATACCTTAGGGCCTCTATGGGATCCAGCCTGGATGCCTTCCAGGCCGGGTAGAAACCGAAGACTATGCCCACGCTGGCCGAGACCGCCACGGCTGCGGCCACGGCCTCGGGGGAGGACTCCACCGGCCAGCCCAAGGTGAGCCAAACCAGGTACGAGCCTCCATGGCCTGCCAAAATGCCCAGGCCCCCCCCCACCAGGCAAAGCACCACGGCCTCCACCAGGAACTGCTGCAGCACGTCCCTGGCCCTTGCCCCAACCGCCATTCGAAGCCCGATCTCCCTGGTCCTCTCGGTCACTGAGACCAGCATTATGTTCATTATCCCCACACCTCCCACCACCAGGGAGATCATGGCCACCCACAGAAGCAGGTTGGTCATGAGGGATGTGGTGGAGGCAAGGGTGCGTGTCATCTCGGTCATGTCCCGGATGTTGAAGTCGTCTGGGTCCCCAGGACGGATCCTGTGCCTTTCCCTGAGCAGGGATTTGATCTGCTCCACTGCCGTGGGGATCTCCTCGGCGCTCCTGGCTGCCAGGAGGATCTGGTCTATGTTGGCGAAGCGGACCGGCATGGGCTGATCCGCGGCCTGTGTCTCTGAGCGCTCGGGGTAGAGCTGCACCCCGGCGGAAGGGTAGAGCCTGCTTAGGGTGTTCACAGAGGAGCCAGAGGAGGAGCTGGAGCTCTGGTTCAGGCTCTGGAGACTGGAGCCCGTGACCCTGTACTTGATGGTGGTCCAGGGGGCCAGGAGAATATCGTCCTGGTCCATGCCCATCATGTTGGCCCCTTTAGCGCTGAGCACCCCCACGACCCTGAAAGCCACGTTCTTGACCCGGATCTCCTTTCCTATGGGCGACTCCCCCCCGAAAAGCTCCCTCACCAGAGTCTGGCCCAGAAGGCAGACCTTGTTGGCGTTTAGAACATCCCTGTCAGTGAATGCTTCCCCCTCGGCCAGATCCATCCAGTCCCTCACATCCAGGAAAGCAGGGGTGGTGCCGTACATAACGGCCGGGACCCAGTTGCGGTTCCCGTAAACCACCTGGGTCCTGGCTCGCACAACGGGTGCGGTGTTCCTCACCGAGGGGCAGTCCCTCAGTATCGCCTCGGCGTCCTCCGCTGTCAGGGTCATGACGCTTCCGGAACCGAAGCTCACCCCGCCGCTGGAGGCAGTCCCCGGGAGGACCAAGAGCACGTTGGCCCCCATGCTGGCTATGGTCTTCCTGATGGCCGAGGAGGAACCCACCCCTATCTCCATCATGGCTATGACAGCCCCCACCCCTATCACTATGCCCAGGGTTGTAAGAAGAGCCCTCATGGGATTTCGGCTGAGGGAACGGAGGGCCGTGCGGGCCGTTCTGTAAAGGGTCATGGTGCACCCCCCTTCTCAAAGATCCCTTCTTTGTGGGCCACAGGAGGCTCCCCCACGATGCGGCCGTCGTGTATGTGTATGGTGCGCCTGGCGTGGCCGGCCACATGGGGATCATGGGTCACAAGCACCACTGTGACCCCCTCTTCCCTGTTCAGTTCCTCAAAAAGGCCCAGGACCTCCTCGCTGGTCTTGGAGTCCAGATTTCCTGTGGGCTCGTCGGCCAAAAGAAGGGGCGGCCGGTTCACCAGGGCCCTGGCAATGGCCACCCTTTGCTGCTGGCCTCCTGAAAGCTGTGAGGGCTCATGATGAAGCCTCTCTGCCAGGCCCACCCTGGCCAAGACATCCCTGGCCCTCTTCCTGGCCTCCCTCTGGGAGAGGTCACCTGCAGTGTAAGACAAGGGCATGGCCACGTTGTCCAAGGCGCTGGTGCGGGGCAGCAGGTTGAAGTTCTGGAATACAAAGCCGATTTTTTTGTTTCTGACCATGGCTCTCTGGTCGGCGCTCATGCCTGAGACTTCCTGGCCGTCCAGCCAGTACTGCCCTGATGTGGGACGGTCCAGGCAGCCCAGGATGTTCATGAGGGTGGTCTTGCCGGAGCCGGAAGCACCCATTATGGCCACCAGTTCCCCCCTTTGGATCCTCAAGGATATATCCACCAGAACGGGCACCTCCACCTCCCCCATACGGTAGTTCTTGAAAATTGATCTTAGCTCTATGAGCTCCATGGCTGCCCGCAGACGGACCCTCTCTTTGGTCTAGCTTTCTACCGTCCCCTTCCACCCGGAAAGCTTGGTGTGAATGGGCTTACCTGCCCCTTTGCCTGGCCTGCGGAAACCTGTTGCCCCACCACCACCTCCATGCCCTCGGCCAAACCTTCCCCGCTCACCTCTGTTTTTAGCCCGTCGCTTAGCCCCACTCTTACCCGAAGAGGTCTGATTCTTCCCCCGTTCTCGGCCACCCAGAGCATGCCTAGGTCCTTGTCCGGGACCCGGGAAACCCCTCGGACCTCCTTGGAGGCCCCTGGCTCACGATGGGATTTCCCCCCATCCCCCCCAAGGGCTCCAGCGTTCTGCCCGGGCTGGGGTTTCCATCTCAGGGCCGCATTGGGGACAAGGAGGACTCCTTGCCTGTTCTCCAGCTCGAAACGCACGTTGGCCGACAGATAGGGCAGCAGGCGGCTATCTGAGTTATCCGCCACCACCTCCACTGTGTAAGTGACCACGTTTTGGGTCATGGAGGCGTTGAGGCGCACTTTGCCCACCTCACCCCTGAAGACCTGGTCGGGGAAAGCATCCACTGTAAAGCTCACGGGCTGGCCAGGTCTTATCTTGCCTATGTCCGCCTCATTGACGGCCACCCAGACCTGTATTCTCCTGAGGTCCCTGGCAATGAGAAAAAGGCTCGGAGCGTTGAGGCTCGCCACCACGGTCTGACCGATATTTACTCTCCTGTCTATTATCACGCCCTTCACGGGGGATCTTATGGTGCAGTAGCCTAGGTTCCTCTGAGCCCTCCTCAGGGCGGCCTCCGCCTGGGCCACCCCTGCCTTGGCCTGTAGCACGGCAGCCCGGCCCACGGCCAGGTTGGCCTGGGCCACCTCGTATGCGGACTGATATGAATCATAGCTGGCCTGGGAAAGCGCTTCCGAAGGCCCCAGCTTCTGGGCTCGTTTCCAGTCCCGCTCCGCCTGCTGCAGTTTGGCCTTTAGCTGCTCCAGGTCCGCCTCTGCCCTTTGGAGGTTGGCTCTTGCCGAGTGCACCTGGGCCTCTGCCTGGGCAGCCTCGGCAGAGTAAAGGGAGTCGTCTATACGGGCCAGGACCGTACCTTCCTCCACAAGAGAGCCGTAGTCCACCACTTTCCCGTGAGAGTCGGTCCCGAAAGAGAGGATCTGGCCGGCCACCTGGGCCCCCACATCCACCACCTCCTCGGGCTCCACAGTGCCGGTGGCGCTTATGGAAACCAGAAGATCCCCCCTCTCCACCCTGGCCGTCCTGTAAGAGGGGGCAGCCTGCTGCCCTTGCCTCCCCCTGAGATAAATCCACGCGCCCAAAGCAAGGGCGGCCAGCAAGAGGATCACCACAAGCGTTCTCTTTCTCATCTCCTCATCCCTTGATGGATAAAGACGTCAGCGGCCCAGATGGGTTTCGCTGAGACTCACAGTCTCTCAACAACCATTCCAGCTCTCGAAGGAAGCCAGCTTAAAGACTCGTTTTGCCAGGCCCTCAAACCCCTGGGCTTGCCCGGCCGGTTTGGATCATCCCGTAAGCTGTGAAGTTCCTCCACAGCCCCGCCAGCTCATATCCTTCAACATTGTAACACCCCCACACCTCACCCTTCACTATTCACTCTCCCCGCTTCTCTCCTCATCTTGTCCCCGCATCCTTTTCCCTTCCCCGCCTCTTTGTTTTTCACTCTTAATTCTTCACTCTTCATTCTTCATTCCCCTATCCTCCCCGCGTCCCCCCTCTCCGTGTCTGCGCGTCCTCCCCCCCGCCTCCCGTCCTTGTTTTTAACTCTTCATTCTTCACTCTTCACTCTTCACTCTTCACTCCTAACTCCTCTCCCCGCGTCTCCGTGTCCCCCTGTCTCCCCCTTCCCCAGCTTCCCTATGGTCCAGACTGCCGCTGCCCCCCCCAGGCCCAAGGCCGAGAAGGCCCAGCCCCAGGTCTCGTAAGAACCCTTTGTGCCGGGATTGGTCAAGTCCAGAATGGCGCCAAAGACCAGAGGGGCAACCGCCCCGGCCCCGAAGCCCATAAGGGAGCGGAGTCCCAGGGCCGAGCCCAGGTAAGAGGGCTTCACAGACTCTGTGAGGGCTGCAGAAAGCACAGGCGAGTCCCCCAGGGAGGAAAAGGCGTAGATGCCTCCCAGGCCAAGCACCACTGCTAAGGGCAGCCCGATGCTCCATCCGAAAAGGAAGGAGCAGACAGTGCTCAGGCCGGCCATGGCCAGCATCACTGTCCTTCGGCCCATGCGGTCCGAGAGAGCACCCATGGAAAAAGAGGAAACCAGTCCCATGAGGTGGAAAAGAGAAGTCATCTGGGCTCCGGAGCCTGCGGCCTGGAGCTGGGCAGCACCTGCCGCGGCAAGGCAGGCCGCCAAAAAAGCAGGAGTCCAGGCCCACATGCCTTGCAGCTCCCAGTTGTGAAAGGTGTATCCCCAGATGAGCAGCATAGCGCGCCTATTGCGCAGAACTTCCCTGGTGAACCTCTCCCCTTCCTGGCGGCCTGCCCCATCCACTCTTGTGCTCCTCAAGGTCAAAAATGCCAACACCCAGCCTGCCAGAGGACCTGAGCAGGTAAGAAGAAAAGAGAGCTTGTATCCCCCAGAAGGAAGGGCCAGGCCGCTCAACAGCAAAGAAAGGGCGTACCCGCAGGAAGTGCTGGCTATGAAGCAGCCCACAGCCATGCCCCTGCTGGAAGGGGTGTATTGGTCGGCTATTATCATGACCCCTGTGGTGTAAGTGCCCCCCAGGGCCAGGCCGACCACTGTGTAAAGCACCAAACCCGATAGGAAGTCGCCGGCCAAGAGGGCAAATGCGAGAGCCGCGACCCCTGCCAGGAAAAGGGACCAAAGATAAACCTTCTTGGGACTCACCCTGTCAGCCAAGCTGGAGCAGGCCACCAGGGAAACCGCGTAGCCCAGTTGAAAACCGCTGGATATGGCCCCGGCCTGGGCTCCGGACATATTCCATTCCCTTTGAAGCAAGGGTATGGCTGCTGCGTAGCTCATAAAGACCAGGCCGTTGAAGACCCGGGAGGCGCATATTCCAGCAAGCCACAGATCAAATCTCGTTCTAGGGCCTGCCCCCATGGCCGACTCCACCCTGAGAAGCTCCCCCGGCCCTCCTGGGGGGCGGACCGGAGCCCGCTCAAAGCCTAACATGTTGGAAGCAGAGCTGGCCAGGGCTGTTGCTTCTCACGGCCAAGCCCGGTTGAGGGATCTGGGGCAGTTCAACCCAGATCTTGCGGGAAAACTGTGATATTGTTCCTGGGCAGTACTTTTCAGAAGATGCTTGGCTCCTGCCACTCGCCGAAGACCTCCCGGAAGACCCCGGTCATCTCCCCGACCGTGGCGTAGGCCCTGCAACACTCAACCAGTACGGGCATCACGTTATTGCCCGCGCGAGCCGTGGATTCCAGCTCCCTCAAAAGGCGTGTGACCTCTCTGTTGTCCCTTTGTCTTCTGACTTCCTTGAGAGAGGCGATCTGCTTCTCGGCCCAGCTCTCGTCGTACTCGTGAAGCTCCACCTCTTGGGAGGTTTCTCCCTCGGTGTACTTATTCACCCCCACTTTGACGATCTCGCCCGATTGTATCCCCTTTTCGAACTCGTAGGCCTGCCTTGCCACTTCCCTTTGGATGTAGCCTGTGGCAACTGCCTGCACCATCCCCCCCAGATCGTCCACCCGCTTCATCTCCTGGAGGATCCTCTCCTCCATCTGTTTGGTGAGGCTCTCTATGAAATAAGAGCCGGCCAGGGGATCCACCGTGTCTCTAAGCCCCACCTCTTCCATGATTATTTCCAGAGTCCTCAGTGATAGCAAAGCAGCCCTGGCCGTGGGTATGGTATAGGCCTCGTCGTACGAACAGAGGGCCGTGGTCTGGGCCCCCGAGAGGGCCGCAGCTAGTCCGTAGAAGGCTCCCCTTATGATGTTGTTCTCCGGCTGTTCCTTTGTGAGGCCGGAGCCTCCCCCTCCAAAAAGCCCTCTTAGGAACAGGTTCTTCTTCTCCTTGACTCCCCATCGCTCCCTGAGATTCCTGGCCCAAAGCTTTCTTGCGGCCCTGAACTTGGCCACCTGCTCCCAGAGGTTTCCAAAAACGTTCAGGTTGAAGGAGAAGCGTCCCACAAAATCGTCGGGCTGGAGCCCTCTGTTCACCAGCTCCTGGATATAGGCATTGGCTATCTGGAAGGCATAGGCTATTTCCTGCACCGGGGTGGCCCCCGACTCCCTTATGTGGTAACCGCAGATGCTCACCGGGTTGCACTGGGGGAGCTCTTTGACTGAATAAGCTATGCAGTCGCCCACCAGTCTCACTGCAGGCTCAACCGGAAAGATCCAGGCCCCCCTTCCGATCATCTCCTTGAGTATGTCGTTCTGAGGTGTGGCGCTAATGCGCTCTTTGGGAAAACCGAACTTCTCGGCCACAGCCTGGTACATGGCCAGCATTACAGTGGCAATGGCGTTTATGGTTAGACCCGTGCCGATCTTGTCAAGCTGGATGCCCTGAAAGGCTGTCTCAAAATCCCTCAGGGAGTCCACGGCCATGCCCACTCGGCCCACCTCCCCCTCGGCCCTGGGATCGTCCGAATCCAGCCCCATCTGGGTAGGCAGATCAAAGGCCACGTTCAGGCCTGTCTGCCCCTGGGAGATCATCCACTTAAACCTCTGGTTGGTCTCCTCAGGGGTGCCGAATCCCGTGTACTGGCGCGTGGTCCAGGCGCGGCTCCTGTACCCCAAGGGGTGTATGCCCCTTGTGAAGGGATACTCGCCTGGGTCCCCCAGGTCTTTCTGGTAGTCGAAGCCCACCTCTTCCAGGTCCTGGGGTCCGTAGACAGGTTTCACCCGTATGCCGGACTGGTAGATCACCTCCTGGATAGCGTCCTTTGGGTCTCTTATGTATCTAGCCACTCCCATCTCACGCCTCCCTCCTGGCAGCCACCAGTCTTTGGATTCCCTCTATTATCTCCTTGAAGGGTGTGCCTCCCGGGTACACTCCCTTCACCCCCATCTGGCTAAGCACAGGAATGTCTTTCTTGGGGATGACCCCTCCCACCACCACCTCCACTTCCTCCATGCCTTCCTGTTTAAGCCTTTCCATGAGCTTTCGACATATGGGCACATGGGCTCCTGACATGATGGAAAGCCCGATCACGTCCACCGACTCTTGCATGGCAGCTCTCAAGATCTGCTCCACGCTTTGGTGGAGACCCGTGTACACGACTTCCATGCCCGCATCCCTGAGGGCCAGGGCCACCACCTTGGCCCCCCTATCATGACCGTCAAGTCCAGGTTTGGCTATGAGGACCTTTGTTTTTCTCTCCATTTAACGCCTCCCGGCCCAGGCCGTATCCCATGGGGAAGAAGCCAACTTTTGAGCATACCTTTTGAGGGTTCAAACCATTCTCCTTGGGTGTCTTGATCCCCCTTTGTCCGAACCGATCCTTTCCCTCTCAAACGGTTATTTTCCCCTTCTTGATCTCCCTGAGCACCACCCCCATGCCCCTCAGTATGTGTTCCCGCACGATTCTCTCCACTGCCTTCTCGTCGCCTTTGGCCATGGCCCTCATCATCCTCTCGTGGTCCCTCAGGGAGGTGCCGGGCATGGTGCCCCGGGAAAGGATGACCCGCCTGAAGCGGTAAAAATGATCTCGAAGCTCATGGATCATCTTGTAGAGCCGATCGCTCCCGCTGGCCCTGTAGAGCCTGTCGTGGAATTCAGTGTTGAGTGAGACGAACTGCTCCGAATCCCCCTTTTCCAGGGCAGTGCGGGACCTCTGGATGATCTCCTGGAGTTCTGCCATGAGATCTGGTTGCTTTCTCCTGGTGGCCAGCACAGCTGCGTAGCTCTCAAGCACGCTTCTTATGCCGAAGATCTCCTCGATATCTTTGTTGGCTATGCGCCTCACCTCATAGCCACCGTATTTGAGCTTCTCCAGGAGCTCTTCCTGCCTGAGCCTCTGCAGGGCCTCCCTCACAGGAGTGCGGCTGGCTCCAAGAAAGGATGCCAGCTTCTCTTCAACGAACCTATGGCCCCCTGGGATCTCCCCCCTCAGGATGCTCCTTCTCAGGGCGTTGTAAATGGAGAGGCTGAGCCCTCTTTTCCCCTTGCGCCTGGTTCCCATGATCGCCTTGAGACCAGCCAGATCAACCAAACCTGTACTGGACACCGCGCCCTCCTCTGGGATAACTCCAGGTAATAGCCTCTGGCTTGCAAGCCACAAGGCAGGTGCCGCACTCCAGACAACCCGCGTGCTCCACCCTGATCTCGTCCTTCTCGGGCTCGTACCTGTAGAGCTCTGCCGGACAGATCCTCAGGCAGTACCTCTCTTTGCATTGGGCCCGACATACCCGATGATCGATGAGGATATGGCTCGCCTCATCCACCCGGAAAGCATCCAGGGCCAGTTTCTCCTCCAGCTTCATGCCACCCTCTCAAAGCTTTCTCATGGCCCAAAGGTCCTTGAGCAGGGAGGGAATCCCCGGGCCCTTGCTCAGGGCGCGGCGCAAGCTTCTCAGGTATCCCTCCTTGGGCCCCGGGCCCACCCTGAACAACCTTGCCAGTGCCTCACAGACGAGCTCCGGGTACTTGTATATCCTGGGAATGCCCAGAATCTCCTCTAGCGGGGCGAACCTGTTCAAATCCTTTAGCACAAAACTCTCTTGTAGCTGAGCCACGTACAAGGCCAAGGAAGAAGCGCTGAAATCCTGCTTCTGCACGGCCTGGATCACCGCCTTGGCGGCGAAAAGCCCCGAGGCCATGGCCATGTCCATGCCCCTTACCGTGACACCCATGTTCAAGGAAAGTCCAGCGGCATCCCCCACTATGAGGTAACCGTCTCCCACAAGGCGCGAGATGGGAACGCGCCTGGCCTCAGGGATCATGTGCGCCCCATATTCCAGGAGCCTCCCGCCCTGAATGAGGGAGGCTATCTCTTCCCTTGCCTTGAAGCTCTCCAGGAGCTCGTGGGGGCGTGCCTGGGCACGCATGAGATCTTCCAGGCGCAACACCAGTCCCAAGGAGATGCTATCCCTGTTAGTGTAAAGAAAACCCCCACCCCCTATGCCTGAGGTGATGGAACCCACGAAGAGATGGGCGACCCCCTGGCCCTCTCCCACCCCGAACCTGGACTCCAGGGTCCCCTCCGGGAGCTGGATGACCTCTTTCAGGGCAGTGGCCACCTCCCGGGGCTGTGGGGGGGAGCTCAGGCCAAGTTCCCTGGACAGGAGCCCCAGTACCCCCTCTGCCAGGATCACCGCCTTGGCCCGGATCTCCTCCCCGTCAGAGCGGATCCCGGTCACCTTGCTGCGATCCAGAATCAGACCGTCCACCCGCTTCTGTGGGACCACGAACCCACCAGCTTGGGCCACCCTTTCTGCCAGATGGGAGTCCAGCAAGGCCCTGAGCACTGTGTGGCTCTCGTATTGGGGTTCACCCAGGATCCGATGCCTGAAGCTGAGGGTGGCAGAGCCGTCCTGGCCCATGGCCGAGAGCCTCTCCACCACCACCTTTCTCTCCAGAGGCAAGCCCTCCAGGAGCTCCTCCAGAAGCCCCCTGAGGGGGCCCAAATAGAGCCTGCCTCCGCTTAGGTTCTTGCTCCCGGCCAAATCCCCCCGCTCCAAAACCAGCACCCCGAGACCGGCCTTGGCAGCGTAGTAGGCGGCTGTGAGGCCCGAAAGACCAGCCCCTACCACCACCAGATCCAGCTCTTCCATATGGACTCATCCCCCCAAAGGAAATGGGGCTCCACTCCAGGGAGTCCCCTTCTGCCGGGCTCACCCTTTGGCCTTCAGCTCCTGGATCAAGGCCGGAAGAAAATCTTTAAGGTCCTCCACGACCCCGTAATCCGCGTGATTGAAGATCAGGGCGTTGGGATCCCTGTTCACTGCCACCACCACCCGGGAGCTGTCCATACCCATGATATGGTGAATGGCTCCTGAGATCCCCATAGCCATGTACAGGTCCGGGGAGACCGTCTTGCCGCTCTTGCCCACCTGCTGGGAGGCAGGCCTCCAGCCGCTGTCCACCACCGAACGGCTGGCCCCCACAGCCCCGCCCAAAAGCCCGGCCAGCTCCTCCAGCATTTGGAAACTCTCGGGCCCCCCCATACCCCTCCCACCGGCCACCACCACGGAGGCCTCTGTGAGCTCTGGTCCTAAGCCAAGGTCCTGGAACCACTCCAGAACTTCCACCGCACCGGGCCCGGCCTCAACAGGTATTCTCTCCAACTGGGCCATGCGGCTACCCTCCTTTCGGGCAAAGGCCCTGGGCCTCACTCCCACCAGGTAAGGGGGCAAACCGCAAGACTCAAGCTCCACCAAAAATCTTCCCCCGTGCAGGGGTCTTCTCACCAGGAGTGTTTGGCCCTCACCCAAATCTAGTCCTGTTACCTCCGAGACCATGCTGCGCCCCAGCCTGACTGCCAGCCTGGGCATCCACTCCATGCTCCTTAGGCTGGAGGGAGCCATAAGCATGAAAGGGGAGCCATCCCTGCAGAGGTTTTCCAGGGCCTGGATATACTCCCAGGCCTCAGGCTTTGGGCACCCTGGGGCTTCCAGGACCAGGATCAGGTCCGGGTGTCCTTGCACCCTCTCGGCCGCCTGGCCGGCCTTGGCTCCAGAGACCAAAGCCACGACTTGGCGACCCATCCGGTCAGCCAACTCCCTGGCCTTGCCCAGCAGCTCATGGGCCACTGCCCGTTCCATGCCCTCCCAGTGCTCCACCCAGACCCATATGCCCCCTTTTTCCATAATCCCCCCAAGATCTACGCTTTGGTCTATTCGGTCTTCTTGGTCCTCGGCCCCCATCCGATTCCAATTCCTATTTTCTCAAATCAGAGAAGCTTGGCTTCCTGCTTGAGCAGCCTGAGCAGCTCCCTGGCCTTGGAGGCAGCGTCATCCCCTTGGATCATTCTGACCGGAGCCCTTCCGGCCGGCCGCCCAAACCCGCGCAGACGCCAGCCTGCTTGGGGAATGTGCTCTTTCTCTAAGCCCATCTTCTCCGGTTGAAGACGCATGCCCTTCATGACCCCCTGGATGGTGGGAACCCTGGGCTCGGCCAAGCCTTTCTGGGCGGATACCAAGGCAGGCAGCCTACAGCGTAGCTTTTCCCGAGCCCCTCCTAAATCCGCAACCACCTCGAGGGATCCCTGGGCTTCTTGGAGCTCCAGGGCCACAGCCGGGCCCAGGTAGGGTATTCCCAGAAAGCCGGCCACCATGGGGCCTACCTGGGCCGCCTCATCGTCGGTGGCCTTCCTGCCGCACAGGATCAGCTCCGGGTTTTCTTTGCGCAGGGCTTGGGCCAGGTGCCAGGCCACCTCCATGGGCTCCACCCATTGGAGTTGGGAAGCCTCCAGGTGTATGGCCCTGTCAGCTCCCATGGCCACTGCCTTCCTGAGCCCTTCCAAGGCAAACCTGGGCCCGTAGCTTAGGGCAGAAACCCTCACCCCGCTCATTTTTTCCTTGATGCGTAAGGCCTGCTCCACGGCTATGGCGTCAAAAAAGCTGAGCTCCCACTTTTCTTCCAAGCGAAGCCCGGAGCCGTCTTGCAAGAGTTCCATGCGCGCCTCGGCATCAGGGACGGTCTTGACTAGAACAAATATTTCCATCTCCAGTTGCTCCCCTGGTTTTCTCACCCCTCCTCAATTCTTCACCCTTAACCCTTAACTCTTAACTCTTAACTCTTAACTCTTCACTCTTCATCCCCCTATCCTCTCCGTGTCCCCGCGTCCCCGCGTCTCCGTGTCTCCGCGTCCCCGGATCCCCGCGTCCCCGCGTCCTTCCCCCCCCGCCTCCCTGTTTTTCACTGTTCACTCTTAACTCTTAATTCTTCACTCTTCACCCTTCGCCCTCCCCCCCTTGTCTAGTTCCGGCTTCTTTCATTTTCTCAAACTTTCCCCACTATCTGCCTTCCCAGGAAGTCCTTTAGGATCTCGTGGGTCCCGCCTCCGTAGAGTAGAAATCTGGCATCCCTGAAATGACGCTGGGGGGAGTACTCCTGGGCAAAACCATTGGCCCCGTAAATCCGGGTGACCTCGTCCACCACCTTCAAGCAAACCTCTGTGGCGAACATCTTGGCCATGGCCGCCTCGTTTCTGCTTTCCACTCCCTGGTCCATAAGCCATGCTGCGTAATGCACCATGAGCCTGGCAGCCTGCATCTCTGTGGCCATTTCCGCTATCTTGGCCCGAATTAGCTGGTAGGTGCCTATGGGATTGCCGAAAGCCATGCGCTTGCGGGCGTACTGCAGGCCCTCTTGGAAAGCAGCCTTGGAGATACCCAAAGCCATGGCCCCGGTCATGGCCCTCACCTCGTTGAGGATCTCACCCAGATAAACCATCCCCTTTCCCAGCTCATGGCCCAGGAGGTTCTCGGCCGGCACACGCACCCCCTCAAAGACCAGCTCCCCTGTTATGGTGCCCCGGCACCCCAGCTTGTGGATCACCTGCCCTGGGGAGAACCCCGGGGCGCCCTTTTCCACCAAGAAAAAATTGAGCCCTTTCATCCCGGCCCCAGGCTCTGTGGTTGCCAGCACGGTTGCAAAGTCGCAGATGGGGCCGTTTGTTATCCACATCTTGGTGCCCTGTATCACCCAGCCTTCCCCGTCCCTGGTAGCCGTGGTCCTGGTGGCGGCAAGATCCGAACCTGACTGATCCTCGGTGAAACAGATGGTGGCTATTTTCTCTCCCCTTATGGCTGGCAGGAGACATCTTTCCTTTATGCCCGGGCTCCCAAATCTGTAAAGGAAGTGCGTTCCCATGAGCCCGTTCATGATCACCGACTGGGCGAATCCCACAGAGCCCCTGGTGAGCTCTTCATAGAAGATCATGCAGCTCACCTTGTCGGCGTTCATGCCTCCCAGCTCCTCCGGGTACCTGAGCCCCAAATACCCCAGGGCCGCAAACTCCCTCCAGAGCTCCCAGGGGAACTCATCGGTCTCATCTATGCGTTGGGCCATGGGGACCACCATGCGATCCACCGTCTCTGCCACAATCTTCTGGAAAAACTCCTGTTGTTCACTCAGTCGGAAGTCCATTCTCTTTCCCTCCCAGAGCCTCCGTGGAGGGGCCGTGTCCCCCATGCCTGCCCAGGAATGCCGCCTTCACTCCTTCGTCCTGTGCCAGGCTCCTGGAGTCTCCCTCCATGGTGATGCGACCTGTCTCCATCACGTATCCCCTGCCTGATATCTGCAAGGCTGCCCTGGCGTTTTGCTCCACCAGGAGCACTGCTGTGCTTCTTTGGGGCAAGAGCCTGATCACCCCGAATATCTCCTTCACGATCAAAGGGGCCAGCCCCAAAGAGGGCTCGTCCAGCATCATGAGTTTGGGCCTGGCCATGAGGCCCCTTGCCAGGGCCAGCATCTGCTGCTCACCCCCGCTCAGGGTGCCGGCCATCTGACGTCTCCTATCAGCCAGAATCGGGAAGAGCCTCCATATCTCCTCCAGGTCCTCCTGGATGGCTGCCTTGCCCTGTTTGCGGATCCTCAGGTAAGCTCCCATCTCCAGGTTCTCCATCACCGAGAGATCGTAGAAGACCTGGCGGCCCTCTGGGACCTGCACCACTCCCAGGGCCACCACCTGTGGAGGTGATTGCCCCTGCAAATCCCTGCCCTCCAGAAGGATCCTCCCCCCCGAGGCTCGCGCCATGCCGGACAGGGCGTTGAGCAAAGTGGTCTTGCCTGCCCCATTGGCTCCTATGAGGCAGACGATCTCCTGTTCCAGCACCCTGAGGTTGATTCCTTTTAGGGCCTCCACCATGCCGTAGTGCACGTGGAGATCCTGGACCTCAAGCATGGGGGAGCTCCCCTCCCAGGTACGCATCCACCACCCTGGGATCTGTTCTCATCTCCTGTGGAGAACCCTCTGCTATCTTGTGCCCGTAGTGCAGCACCACCACCCAGTCGGAGATTCCCATGACAAGGTTCATGTCGTGCTCCACCAGGAGTATGGTGGTACCCTTCTGTTTCAACTGCAGGAACGTCTCCTCAAGGGCTAACCTCTCGGCCAGGTTCAGGCCCGCTGCTGGCTCATCCAGCAGCAGCACCCTGGGTTCCGCCACCGCTGCCCTGGCTATCTCCAAGCGTTTCTGGTCCCCGTAGGGAAGGGCTCCGGCAGGCCAGTGGGCCTTGGCGGTGAGCCCCACCAGCTCAAGAGCCTCCATGGCCCTCTGTTCCACCCCGCTCTCCTCCTTTCTCATGCCCGGCCAGCGAAACATGGCCCCCAGAAAGCCGGTTTTGGTACGGCTATGAAGGCCCACCTTAACGTTCTCGAGCACTGACATGTGCTGGAACAACTGCAGGTTCTGGAAGGTGCGGCCCAGGCCCATGGAGCAGAGCTGGTAAGGCCTCAGGCGGGTGACACGCTCCCCGGCCAGCATCACTTCACCTTTGTCAGGGAAACGCACACCACTGATCACGTTAAGAGCCGTCGTCTTACCAGAGCCGTTGGGCCCTATGAGGGCCGTTATCCGGGCCTCCCGGGCCTGAAAGGAAACCCCTGAGAGGGCCGCAAGCCCGCCGAAAAAAACGCTCACATGGACCACTTCCAGCATAGGGGCCATATCTCGGGGCTCCTGCGATCTATCCATGACGCAGAGCACGGCTCACCTCGGCTGGGCCAGGATCTTGCGGAACCTCCTGGCATGGTACCATGAACCCAGACTCCCTCCGATCCCCTTGGGCAGGAACATGAGCATCACTACCAGTATGCCCCCATACAGAATGTCCTTATATTCCTCAAAGAAGTGAAGCACCTGGGGAAGAGGAGTCAGGAAAGCCGCCCCGAAGAGGGCCCCCCAGAGATTCCCCATGCCACCCACTATGACCATGGTCACCAGCTCTATGGAAAAGAATATGTCGAAACTCCTGGGGCTGATGAAGCCTATGTAGTGCGCGTAAAGGCTACCTGCCAGGGAGGCCATGGCAGCGGAAAGCACGAACACGACGCTCTTGTACCGGGCCGTGTTCACCCCCAAGGTATTGGCGGCCAGCTCGCTTCCGTGTATTGCCCTCAGAGCCCTGCCCACTCTGCTGTCCACCAGGTTCACACAGGCTGCCACTGACAGCATTGTGAAAAACCAGATCAGATAGTAGTTCTTCAGGTCAGTGTCAAAGCGCACTTCTCCAATGCTCAAGGGCGGGATGCTGGCCAGCCCTGATGGCCCCCCTGTCATACTTTCCCATCGCACCATGACTATGTTGAGGATTACGTTGAAACCGAGGGTAGCCATCACAAGGTAGTGGCCCCTGAGCCTCAGGGTGGGTACTCCCACCAAGTAGGCCACCACCGAGGATGCACCCACGGCCATGCCCATTGCCGGCCATGGGGACCACCCGTACGAGGCCGTGAGTATCCCACTGGTGTAAGCCCCCAGGCCGTAGAAAGCAGCGTGGCCCAGGGAGATCTGGCCTGCGTATCCTATGAGGAGATTCAAGCCCACCACCATCAAACCGTTGAGCCCGACTATGTTCAGGACGTTGAGATAGAAAGGGTTTCTCACCACAACAGGGAGGATGCCAACCCCCAATGCCGTGGCCAGCAGGATCAGAAGCTGTCGGTTCCTCTCCATGGGTCCCTCATCAAACCCTACGGGCTTCCCCGCGGCCCAGAATCCCGGCCGGTCTCACGAACAGGACCATTAGAAGGATCACGAAGGCTATTACGTCTTTGTAGGCCGAGGAGACAAGGCCTGCCCCGAGGGCCTCCAGCACCCCCAAGAGCAGCCCTCCCAGCACAGCCCCAAAGAAATTCCCGTATCCCCCTAAAATTGCCCCCGCAAACCCCTTGAGCCCTATTATGATCCCCACATCGTATGCCAGAGTGGTGATGGGGGTTATAAGGACTCCTGCCACAGCCCCCAAGGTGCCGCTTAGGGCGAAGGAGAGCATCACCATGCGGTTGGCCTCCACGCCCATGAGATTGGAGGCCAGGGGATTTGAGGCTGTTGCCCGCATGGCCTTGCCCGTGAGTGTCCTTGTGAAGAAGAGGTGGAGCCCCACCACCACTAACAGGGTTATCCCCAGGACCCAGAGGCTTTGAGGCAGCACGGTGGCTCCCAGCAGCCTAAGAGGCTCCTCCCCCGAGATGTGGGGCAGTGCCATGGAGCTCTTACCCCAGATCTGCTTGATCCCACCCCTTAGCACTATGGAGACCCCTATGGTGATGAAAATGAGATGGATCACCTCCTTGGAGCGGGAAGGCTGTATGGTGAACCTTTGGACCAGCGCCCCTACCATGGCCACCGCCCCCACTGCCAGGGGAAAGGCTGCCAGCTGCCCAACCCCCAGCAGGCGAAGCAGGCTATACATCACCATTCCACCCAGGGTAATGAAATCCACCTGGGTGAAGTTCACGATCCCTGTGGCGTTATGGATTATGCAGAAACCCAGGGCCACCAGGGCGTAGATGCTCCCGGTGGTAAGCCCTGAAAGGAGAAACTGGGAGATTTGCTCCTGGAAACTCACCTGGGTTCTTCCTAAGAAGGGCTAAAATCTTTCAGCCCCCGGCCTGAGCTGAATTATCCGTGAGGCAAAGAGCCTCTGGGTGTCAATGCCTGAAATCCTACGGTCAGTTAGGCTGGCCCCCCCTTTTTAGACCTCCCGAAGCAGGGTGCCTTGCCTTGCTTGCCTCGGCCTTGGGGGCACAGCTCATATGATTCCCCTTTGCCTTAGTTCCTGAAGCTGCTCCCCTCCCATGCCCAGCCTTTCCCCGAAGTAGAGCTCGTTGTGCTCCCCGAAACGGGGTGGGAAACTAAGAATCCCTCCCCTCTCACAAAGAAAATCGGTTCTGTAAGGAGCTGGGGCCAAGATGATTTCAATCCCAGTGCGGGGGTCTTTAGCCCTTAGCAGCCGACTGCTCACAAGAGGGTCCTCCAGCACCTCCTTGATGGACTGGATCTTGGAGGCGGGAACGGTGATGGACTTGAACATCCGGAGCACCTCTTCGGTCTCCAGTTCTTTGAAAACACCCGAAAGACGTCGGTTCAGATTCTCCACGTCCTTGATCCTGCCTTCGTTTCGCTCGTAGGCCGGATCCCTGAGCCCCCGGAAGGGCTCCAGCTCAGTAAGGGAAGCCCATTGCCTGTCGTTTCCCACAGCAATGTACACAAAACCGTCCCTTGTCTGGAAAACCGACACCGGTGCAAAGAACTCATGGGTATTGCCCCTGCGGGTGATGCGCTGCCCGAAAGAACCCGTGAGGGTTATGGGTACGGTCAGCCAGGATACCGTGCTTTCGAACATGGAGAGGTCTATCCTGGAGCCCTTGCCTGTCGCGGCCCTCGTAAACAGGGCCTTCATGATCAGCCCGTAGCCATGCTCACTGGCCCCCATGTCTGGAAGAGGTATCCCCAAGACCTGGGGGAAACCCGTGGGCTCCCCTGTTAGCTCCATAAGACCACCTCTGGCCTGCAGGATGGGGTCGTAGGCGGCCTCGTTGGAATCCGGGCCGAAACCCGTGACCCCCAGCCAAACTATGTCTTCCTTTATGGAGCGAAGCCTTTCATAGTCTATGCCCAGTTTCTGGTAATTTCGCGGGAGCTGGTTGGTGGCAAACACGTCCACATCCAGCTCCTTTATGAGTCTGGCCAGGAGCTCCTGACCTTCTTTTTCGGCCAAGTTTAGAGTTATGGCCTTCTTGCCAGCATTGATGCACAGATAGTAGCTGTTCATCTTCTCTTCGCCCAAACGGTTTTCACCCACAAACCGGTTGGGGTCTCCATATACCGGGTGCTCAATCCGGATGACCTCGGCACCGTCCATGGCCAGCCTGTAAGTCAGGTAGGGAAGGACGGTGGCCTGCTCCAGGGAGAGGATCTTTAGTTTTGCTAGGGGATTCATTGCCACCTCCTGGCTGGATCCCGTCATGGCCCTTCTATGTGATGAAGAGCAAGCCCGGGAGAGCGGGACTCAGCAGCCTCCCGTATGAGGAAACGGCTCCTGATGCTTGACTATGCCAGCCTAACTTTGTATACAGTGTCCAGACGCGCGGATTATAGGGCGGCACCCGTGCGGTGTCAATGGTCTTGTTGGGAGGATGCGCCGTGAGGGCTGGCCGGCTGTGTATGGCTGAGTCGTAAAAACTGGATCGAACCAAGAGATAGAGGTGAGGAGGAGATCGTGAGGCTTCCCAAATTCCAGTACTTGGAGCCCAGGGAGCTGGAAGAGGCCCTGGAGATGCGGGCCCTGTACGGGGCCCAAAGCGCTCTGCTGGCAGGGGGCACAGACCTGTTGGTCAGAATGAAGCAGAGGTTGATGAAACCCTCCTTTCTCATAAGCCTGAAAAACCTTCGCGAGCTTTCAGGTATTCGAATCCAGGGAAAGGAGATGCTGATAGGAGCCGGGACGCCCCTCAAGGAGGTGGCAGGCTCGGCTTTGGTAAATCTCCATTTCCCGGCCTTGGCCGAGGCCGCGCGAGCTGTGGGGGCTTACACCATACAGCAGGTAAGGGGCACCATTGGAGGTAATCTTTGCCAGGATACCAGGTGCCTTTTTTACAACCAGTCGGCATTCTGGCGCTCTGGGAGACAGGCTTGTCACAAGGCAGGAGGCAAGATCTGCTATGCCAGGGAGGGCTCGGACAGATGCCGGTCCACCAACCAGTCGGACGGAGCTACGGCCTTGATGGCCTTGCAGGCAAGGGTCACTCTGAGAAACTCTCAGGGGCTAAGGGATTTGAGCCTTGAGGAGCTTTTCACCATGAAAGGGGAGACCCCCTTGGATCTGGCACCCAACGAAATTCTCACCCAGATCAGGCTTCCCATGGACCGACCTGGAGGGGCAAGCGCTTACGAAAGAATCGCTTATCGCTCGGCCATTGACTTTCCGGTGGCATCGGCCGGAGTTTGGCTGGAAAGCGAGGGAGGCACTATAAGCAAAGCCCGCATAGCAGTGGGGTGCATGGGGAATGCCCCTCTGTTGATTCTTCAGGCAGGTGAATCCTTGGAGGGCAGGCCTTTGGAGGATACCCAAGCCTTGGCCAAGGCAGCCCGGATTGCAATGGATCAGGCCTCTGCTTTTGCTGTGGAGAATGTTGGGGCAACTGTGGAGTATCGAGTGGAGATGGTCTCGGTGCTTGTGGAAAGAGCACTTCGAAGGGCCTCGGCTCGCGCCGCCGAGGAGAAAAGGGGGGAGGGTTCATGAGCCGGGTGCCCCTTAAACTTAAGGTGAACAACGAGGAGCTGGAGCTCTTGGTGGAGCCCCACTGGACTCTCCTGGAGGTTCTCAGAGAGGAGCTTGACCTAACAGGCACCAAGGAAGGCTGTGGTGAGGGGGTCTGCGGGGCCTGCACAGTGCTTCTGGACGGGAAACCGGTCAGGGCCTGCCTGACACTGGCCCTGGAGGCCCAGGGATGCAGCGTTACCACGGTGGAGGGTTTGGCCGGAGAAAAGGGCCTTGATCCTTTGCAGGAGTCCTTTATACGACATGGGGCAGTTCAATGCGGATTTTGCACCCCGGGGATGATCATGGCCGCCAAGGCCCTGCTCCTGGAAAACCCATGTCCCCAAGAAGAAGATATACGCAAGGCCATCTCTGGGAACATATGCAGGTGCACGGGCTATGCAAAGATAGTGGAGGCCATTGCGGCTGTGGCATCACAGCATGACCCTGCTGCAAAAGGCTCAGTTGGAACACTGAAAGAGGAGCCAGCATGAGCGATTATGCCATTGTCGGGAAGCGGATGCCCAGGGTGGACACCCCGGCCAAGGTTACGGGGGAGGCCAGGTACACAGCGGATCTCAAGTTCCCCAGGATGCTTGTAGGAAAAGTGCTTAGAAGCCCCCTGGCTCACGCCAGGATACTCTCCATTGACGCCTCCAGGGCACTGGCTCTCCCAGGTGTCAAGGCCGTGGTGACCGGGCAGGACACCTTCGGTGAAAAATGGGGGGTGTTCCGTTACACCCAGGACCAGTGTTTCCTGCCTATGGACAAAGTACGCTACTTCGGGGAAGAGGTGGCTGCTGTGGCCGCTGTGGATGAGGACACGGCTCTGGAGGCCCTGGAGCTCATTCGCGTTGATTACGACGAACTTCCGGCCGTGTTTGATCCCCTTGAGGCTGTGAGCCCGGGGGCTCCTCTTATCCACGAGAACTTCCCCCAAAACATAAATATCCACGTGAACATAAATGTGGGGAATGTAGAAGAGGGTTTCGCCGCCTCCCACCTAGTCCGGGAGGACACCTTCACCGCAGCCGAGGAGTCCTATTTCCAAGGGGAACCTTATGCTGTTGTGGCCAGGTTCGATCTGGAGGGCAACCTGGAGATCTGGATGCCCAATGCAGGGCCCCACATGAAGGCCAAGCCCCTTTCCAACGCCTTGAGGATCCCCTTGCACAAGGTGCACGTTAGGAAAATAGCCATAGGGGGAGCCTTCGGGGGCCGCTCGGAAATAAGCCCTGCGGATTTCATCTGCGCCCTTCTGGCCCAAAAGACAAGAAGGCCCGTGAAAATAGTCTACACCAGGGAGGAAAACACGGTCTGCACCCGCCAGGGACACTCCATGATCACCACCATCAAGACAGGGGTGGACCGCTCAGGAAGGGTTCTCTCCAGAGAAGTCACCTGTTACATGGACGGGGGGGCATACAGCAGCACAGGCCCCATAGCTACCAGCGTGCCCTTCCTTTGCATGGAACAGGCTTACAAGATGGACAACGTGCGCTACAACGGTTTTCGCATATATACCAACAAGCCCATCCGGGGGATGATAAGGGTTCACGGAAGGTCCTTTGCTTGCGGCGTGGATACCCAACTGGACATGATAGCCGAGGAGCTGGGCATAGACCCGGTGGACATACGCTTGATAAATGCCAGGGAGGCCGGGGAGTATACTCCCACACGTTCTTATGTGGCCAGCTGCGCCATGAAAGAGACCATCCTGCAGGCGGCCCAAAAGGCTGGGTGGAAGGGAAAAAGGGGCAAGCTCCCCAAGTGGAGGGGAATCGGCATTGGCTGCAACTCTGTGCAGACGGGTTTCCCCATGGGCATCCGGGGGGGTTCCCAGGCCATCATCAAGTTCAACGAGGACGGCGGAGCCACAGTCATCTCCGGGGTGGTGGACAACGGCCAGGGAAACGACAACATGCTGGTGCAGATAGCAGCCGAGGAGTTGGGACTCAGGCCGGAGGATATCCAGCTCGTGAGTGCCGACACAGAGCTTACCCCCACGGATCCGGGGGCCTACTCCCAGGTCTCAACTTTTGTGGGGGGTCAGGCAGTACGCATCGCAGCCGGGGATGCCAGGGAAAAGCTTCTGAGAATAGCCTCGGAGATGCTGGAGGCAAGGGTGGAAGACTTGGTGGCCAGGGATAGGATGGTGTTCGTGAAGGGCTCCCCACAGAAGGCGATCCCCATCCAGAAGGTGATCCGCACGGGCCTTGCTAAAGGCCGGGTGGTGACCGGGGAGGGTTCATACTGGCCCAAGGTGGACCCCAAGAGGGAGTGGGTACAGAACCCTTACGGTCAGATGTGCGAGGCATTCTCCTTCGGAACCACCATAGCAGAGGTGGAAGTGGACCCGCAGACCGGAAAGGTAAAGGTCCTGGAAGTGGTGGCGGCCCAGGACGTGGGGTTTGCTTTGAACCCTTTGGTCTTAGAGGGGCAATTTGAAGGGGCTGTGGCCATGGGAGGCCAGGGGGGAATGCTCACCGAGTACCACTTCTGGGACAAGGGAAGGGTTATGAATCCAACCCAGCTGGAGTACAAGGTGCCCATAGCCCAGGACATGCCCAAAATTCACAGCATCATAGTGGAGTCCCATGACCCCAAGGGCCCATACGGGGCCAAAGAGGCCGGGATGTCAATAGCCATGAGCGCAGCCCAAGCGTACAGCGCGGCTGTTTGCAACGCCATAGGGGTTTACCTGAAGGATTATCCTCTCACCCCTGACAAGATCCTAAAAGCCATCAAGGAGAAGGCCTAGCATTATGGGCGGATATAAAATGCGCCCCGACGAAACCAAACGTCCAACCCATTGCGGGCGGGGCTGAACCCCGCCCCGACGAAATCCAGGAACACCGGAATCCGTGCGGGGGTTAACCCCCCCGACGACCCCAAACCCCTAACCCGTTGAAATAACAACGGTTGATGTAGGGGAGGGGTTTATCCCCGCCAGGGGTTTTTTGGGGTTGTCCCGTTTTGCGGGCGGACAGGGAATCCGCCCCTAGCCTGCGAACCGTTCGGCCACGTACCCGAGGGCCTCATCAACCGCTTTGGCCGCCTCCTCCAGGTCCTGCTCCGTGTGCCTGTAACAGATGTAGGCATGGTGGTGAGGGGCCATGAAAACCCCCCTTCTTATGAGCTGTGTGTAAAAAGCGTTTCGCTTCTCTCTATGGTTCCCGTCTTGTCCCTTCTGGAAGGTAATGAAAAACATGGGGGCCAGGCCCGATAGCTCCGCTCCCACGGGGTACTTGGCAAGGATTCCCCTGATCCTGTTCAGGAACTTGTTTCCCCTCGCCCAGATATCCTCCAGGACCTTGTCCCTTTGGAGCACCTCGATGGTCTTGAGGGCCGCCACATAGCCGTCGCTGTTGGGAAAGAAGGTGGAAGAAATAAAAAGCTTCTCGGCAGCGGCCATCATGATATCCTTCTTGCCCGTCACCACGCTTATGGCGTAACCGTTGGCCATGCCCTTGCCCAAGACGGCCAGATCGGGCGCCACGCCGTAGTACTGCTGCGCACCTCCTAGGGCCAGCCTGAAGCCTGTACGCACCTCGTCGAAGATCAGCACAGCGCCATAGCTGTCTGCCAGCTGCCTCACGCCTTCCAGGAAGCCGGGCTTGGGCTCCTCCATCTTCTGGTGAAGGTGATGCCCAAGGGGGGTCATTATGATGGCAGCGGTTTGATCCCCATGCTTTCTCATCAAGTCGGCAAGCTGATCCAGATCATTGTAATGAAACTCGTACACGTCCTCGTAGAGCTTCTGGGGTATGCCCCCCTTCATCTCCACACACCAGTCGTGCCAGCCGTGGTAACCGCAGCGCATTACCTTGGGCCTTCCCGTGTAAGCCCTGGCAATGCGAATGCTTGCAGTGGTGGCATCCGAACCGGTCTTCAAGAAGATGCTCAGTTGCGAGCAGGGCACTATCTGGCTTAGTCTTTGGGCCAGATCATTCTGATACCTCTGGGTCAGGGAGAAACAGAACCCCTTCTCCCTTATCTGGCGCGCTACGGCTTCATCCACCTCCTCTTCCCTGTACCCAAGGATTATGGGGCCGTAACCGCAGAGGAAGTCTATGTACTGGTTGCCGTCCACGTCGGTGACCCGACCCCCCTTGCCGTGCTCCAGGAAGATGGGGTATTCCCCTGGTATGAAGTCCCCAGGCCTTCTGGCCCCCAGCACGCCGCCTGGCACAAAGTTCTTGGCCTGCTCGAAAAGCGCCATGCTCTTGGCAAGATTCAATTTCTGAGCTTCCTTCATGGCCGACTCCGTTCATTGGATTTGTCCAGGATCCTGGAGCCCCCTGCACCAGCTCCAGGCCTGAGCAGCTTTGAGCTAAACCTCCATCCTGTTCCTATCCTTGTCCAAGGGTATTGCACCCAGTCACACCTCCAACATGGATGAAACGGTCTCTGTGAGGTGGATCCTGGCTCCCCTTTGAATGAATTCCCTGAGGTACTCCCTGGCATCTATACATCCTTCAGGGGCCACAACCCCTTTTGCCTTCACCTTTCCGGCATGGATCATCAAGGCTGCGATGGCTGCCGGAAGCCCGGTGCCCGCTGCGGTTCTGCCCACTATGTCCGCAGTGTAAGTTACCCTCTTCCCTCCCCTCTCCCCCTTGACCATAACCTTCATTCCAGAGGCCTGGGGGCCCTTGTCCCTGTTCTCGGGTATCTTGTTCCACATGCGAAGGGTCAAGTCGTAAGGCACCACCTTCACCCCTTTTACCTCCACGGGCTCCTTGCTCAGAAAGCCGGTGCGGTTCTGCTCCTTGATGAGTTGGTCCACCCAGGTAGGGATAAGCGCCCCCTTTATGATCACGTTTTTGACCCCCGGAATGTATCGCGGGATGGTGAAGGGTTGGGGGTGTCCCACATAACTTATGAGACATTCGCCCAAGGGCTCCAAGAAACGAACCGTCTCCTCCCCTGTGCCCCCCGGCACATGGACCAACTTCCCCTCCAGGTACTGGGGCACCTCCCCTGTTACCATATGCAGGCTGTGGTCCCAGGCAGCCCCCTGGCCCAGATCCGCTATGCTCACCACCCAATACAAGTGGATCTCTTCAACCTTTTCCAGTTGATCCGCCAGGTACTTGGCTATCATATTGTTGGTGCCCGGGTCCGAACCCATTCCGGTAAGCACTGTTATGCCGGCTTCTTTGGCGGCCTGGTCTATATCCGACTGGAAAAGAATTGCTGCCGCTTCATAGTCGTCGCATATGTCTATGTAGCTCACCTTGGCCTCTACGGCGGCCCTGGCCACCGCAACAGCGGTCTTGTAGAAGGGCCCGGCACAGTTGATGACTATATCCGCTTCCCCCATGGCCCTGACAAGCCCGGCATGGTCATACACGTCCATCTTTCTCAACTGTGCCTTGTCGCTTCCCCTAAGCTTTTCGTGTAGCCGCATGGGGTCGTCGTTGATGTCCCCTAGAATCACCTTTTTGACTTGTTCCTGCTTGATGAGGGTCCGGGCAGCCGCCTGACCCATGTCTCCTGCTCCCCCAAGCACCAATGCTCTCATGGTTCCCCCTTCCCGGTCTAAATGTCTTCCTCAAGGGCTGATGACCCAACAAACCCGCCCCCCAAGGTGCATCCATGGAAACAGGCCCTGAGATCCTCCTATCCCAAGCCGACCCATCCCCAGAGGCGCTTCCACCCAGAGGGAAAAATTCATGAACTGTATACAAAGTCAAGCTAGCGAAATATAACCTGTAAGGGGGCGCAAGGTCAACACGAAATCCTGGCTTAGGCAACTGCAATCCGGACCATTTGGGAAGAAAGGCAGGAGATATCACCCCATGACTGTTTGTTTCAAAACACGCCCTGTTTTTCCTGAGCCCCCCTGGCGACCTTCTCTGAAAAGGCTTGGGAAGGGATCCCCGTTGGGAGGCCACTGGGGGAATTAGGGGGTGAGCTTGGGCGGCCTGCTTCTGAATTCCCCAAGCCCATACAAGAACAGTTCCAAAGCGAACCCGGGTTTTAGAATAGCTATCGCCTCTTGGCCTTCCCCTTGCAAGCTCTTTCGAGAAGCTGCGGCCTAACCCGGACTATCCTCCAAAGCCCGTAACTTTGGGGGCTAGGCAAGGGGCAAGCACCTGCCTGTGCGTGGCACGCACAGAGGTCCCCCGGAGGCCAAATCCTTTGGAAAATCAAGCGTCGAATACTTGAAGCCAAGAGAAATGCCCTCACCCCCTTGACCAACCACACACTGGACCCCAACGCGTGGGAGGAATTGGCAGACAGATCCCTCTGGGAAGTTCCATGGTCCCGCTACTGATATAGGTACGGCCTCACCCACCCCAGGCCGTCTTCTGTCCTGCCCTTGGGTTTGTACTCGCAGCCTATCCAGCCCTTGTAGCCTGCCTCATCGATGGCCCTGAAGAGGTTGGGGAAGTTTATCTCCCCTGTGCCTGGTTCGTTTCTGCCTGGATTGTCGGCGATCTGTATGTGGGCAATTTTCTCTATGTTGGAGGAGATGGTCTTTATCAGGTTCCCCTCCATGACCTGCATGTGGTACACGTCGTACTGGAGAAACAGGTTGGGGTGTCCAACCTCCTCCATGATCCCAAGCGCTTCGGCTGTGTAGACCAGGTAGAACCCGGGCATATCCTGGCTGTTGAGGGGCTCCACCAACAGCCGGATCTTTTCCTTTGCCAGGCTCGAGGCCGCGAACCTCAGGTTCTGGACCAGGGTCTCCCGTATCTTTTCTAAGGACTCCCCGGCCGGAGGGATGCCCACCAGGCAATTCACCTGGGGGCAGCCCAGCGCCTTGGCGTAGTCTATTGCCTTTTCCACTCCCTCCTGAAATTCCTGCTCCCTGCCGGGTATACAGGCTATGCCCCTTTCTCCTGCATTCCAATCCCCTGCTGGGAGATTGTGGAGTACCTGGGTAAGGCCGTTGGTCTCTAACTTCTCCCTGAGAAGCTCCTTGTCCCAAGAATAGGGAAACAGGTACTCCACAGCCTCGAAGCCGGCAGCAGCAGCCTTCTGGAAACGCTCCAGGAAATCCACCTCATTGAAAAGCATGGTCAGGTTGGCGCAAAATCTTGGCATTGGGAACTCTCCCCCTCGTGTTATATTGATTCGCTTCAGGATGCGAAAATCCAGCTCATGGTTTGTAGCGCTGGGCTATGGCCTTGAATCCTGAGAGAATCACATTCACATCCAGGCCGCTCATCACCAACTTGAGCCCTCTTGGAAGCCACCGCTCTGTGAGCGGGTCCGGCGCGTGCATGCCGAATATCTTTCCATGAGCCTTGGCAGCCTCCGCCACCTGGGAGATAGCCCTATCCAGTCTTTCTCCCATTAAGTCACCCGGGCAGCCCATGGAGATGGCCAGGTCATTGGGACCTATGAGAAGGGCGTCCAGCCCCTCCACTTCGGCAATGGAGTCTATGTCTCTTATGGCCTGGGCTGTCTCTATCTGGGCGATGGTCAGGGTCTCCAGATTGGCCCGGGCCATGAAGGAAGCTGTGCTCTCCCCTCCCACACTTTGGTACCCTGTGTGGGCTCCCACCCCCCCGAAGCCGCGGGAGCCCAAAGGGGCAAACTTGGCCCAGTGCACCAAGCGGCGGGCCTGTTCCACTGACTCCAGCATAGGGACCATCACTCCCGTGGCTCCTAGATCCAGACACCTGGACACATAACTCTTAGACAACTCCGGCACCCTCACGAAGCAGCCCAACCCCACGCTGCGGCCCACCTTGAAAACGTTTTCCAGGGTCTCGAGGCTGAAGGGGCCGTGCTCCAAGTCCAGCATTATGAAGTCTAGGCCCGCATTGGCAGCTACTAACGCCACAGCCGGATTCCCCACCATGCGCACCATGGTGCCAACCGCCGAAAGGCCCTCCCTGAGCTTTTCCACAGCCATGGGACTCCTCCAAGTGATCTTTTTATCAAGCCTACTGCCTGAAGAGAAAATCTAGTGGCAGTCCTTCTCAAAACTCGGTGAAACATTTTAACCTCTTCGCTGCACTTGAGATAGTCAGCAAAGTAGCTTTTCCATCTCCCTGCTTGGATCCTTGTGTGATAACTTATTGGAATATGGGGTCCTGTAGAGGAATTAGGCAAACAGTTGAGCCGGTCCAAGGTGCAGGGGGCCTTTTTACCGGCCTGTTTGAGAGGAAGTGCAGATGAAAGATTCTGAAGAGGTTTTCTCTTCCATAGAGACCCTCCTGGAGGCCCTGGAGGCCAATCAGTATATTACCGACAATTCACTGGCCACGGTGATTTACTTGGCATACCACATGAAGCGGCCTCTTTTTCTGGAAGGAGAACCCGGAGTGGGCAAGACCGAGGTAGCCCTGGTCCTCTCCAGAATTCTTGGAACCCGTCTCATCCGACTTCAGTGTTACGAAGGGCTGGATGCAGCCTCTGCCCTTTACGAGTGGAACTATCCCAAACAGCTCCTTCGCATCCGAATGGAAGAACAGTGCCGCAAGCATCCGGATGAAATAGGGCAGGTGATATACACAGAGCCGTATCTCATCAAAAGACCCCTCTTGGAAGCCATACAGAGCTCTGAGGAGAAATCCCCGGTGCTGCTCATAGACGAACTGGACAGGGCAGATGAGGAGTTCGAGGCTTTTTTGCTGGAGATTCTCTCGGATTTCCAGATTTCCATCCCTGAGATAGGCACTCTTAAGGCCACCCACCGGCCCATGGTGGTACTTACCTCCAACAGGACAAGGGAGGTGCATGAGGCCCTGAAGAGAAGATGCCTTTACCACTGGATAGATTATCCGGATCCGGAAAAGGAGATGCGCATACTCAGGGCAAGGGTTCCCGGAATCCAGGAGACCCTGGCGGCCCAAGTGGTACGGTTCATTGAAAGGCTGAGGGGAGAGGATTTCTTCAAAAGGCCCGGCATCTCAGAAACCCTCGACTGGGTGGAAGCCCTTGTTAAGCTGAACCGATACCACCTGGACCCTCCAACAGTGGAGCAGACCCTGGGCTGCCTGCTCAAGTACCGGGAGGATATCCAGAGGTTTCGCCTGGGAATTTGGGCAGACCCTTTGGAGCAGGCCCGGCTCCTGCAACCTAATCTAACATCCGGCCAGGCCGAAGGTTGATTGGCGGGGGGTTACCCAGGGTCGGGACACATGATCGGCTCAGAGCGCAAAAGAATTTCCACCCAAAAAGATCTACTTGAAAACCTGGGGGATTTTTGCCGTCTTTTGAGACTGGAAGGTTTCTCGGTGGAGCTCTCCTCCCTCTTGTTGGCCGCCGAAGGCCTCAGATGGGTGAATCCCGCTGAGCTTGATTCCTTCAGAGTCATGCTGGGAGCAGTTCTAGCCCACAAAAAAGAGGAGTTGGAGAAGTTCCAGGATCTATTCCGAGAGTTCTGGCTTGGAGAATCGTTTCGGGGAAGAAAGGGCCTGGGAGAGCCTGGGGAAGGCACAAAGGAGGGGGATTCCTTTCTCCTTGGCTCAGAACAAAGGGAAGGCACCGAAGGAGAGCCCCCTCATAGCTCGCTACACTCAGCGCGTTACAGCCCTTATTCTTTGCAGCGTGTGTTATCCCCGGCAATTGTTCCTGTTGAGCCAACCTCACATCACATGGAGGCCATGCGTAAATTCCTGAGACCTCTTGCCTCCAGAGCCTCCCGCAGGCTCAAACTATCTAACACGGGGCCTCGTTTTTCCCTTGGGCGGACCCTCAGAAAGAACCTCCAACATGGGGGGGATCTAGTATATCTGGAGCTTATGGCCCCCCGCATCAAGCGGTCCCGCCTCGTGCTGCTTTGCGATGTAAGCGGCTCCATGGACGAACATTTTAGGCTTATCTTGGAGTTCGCCCACACACTCCTTAGGGTAGAGAGAAGTGCCGAGGTTTTTCTTTTCTCCACCGACATAGCCCGAGCTACTTTGCAGATGAGGATCCAGAAACCCGAGAGCTTTCTTCCTCGAATTCCTGAACTTGTGCCCCAGTGGGGGGCCGGCACCCGCATAGGTTACTGCTTGAAAACTCTTAGGCAGAGATTCGGCTCCAAGGTCTTGGTCCAAAAGCCTGTGGTGGTCATTTACAGCGACGGCTGGGATCAGGGGGAAATAGAGTTACTCAAGAAAGAGATGGAGTTCCTCAAGAGGAAATGCAAGGCCTTGATTTGGCTCAACCCTCTAGTGGGCACCCCGGGTTACGAGCCCACCTGCCAAGGAATGGCCGCAGCACTTCCTTTTTTGGATCTGTTGCTGCCTTTAAGGAGCATGGAGGATCTCCTTGGATTGGAAAGAAAGATTAGAAGACTCTTGGGTGATGGAGGACAAGGTCTTTGAGGAAGCATTTGACATTTCACCTCAAAAGTGATTCTTTTATAGGCCGCTTAGCCCGCATTATTCACAATCAGTGGATAATCCGGGCTACCCTAATGACATGCTTGCACAAGCCGGTCTATACTCAAGGAGACCCTGATTTTCGGTTTGAGACTTGGTCCTGGTTTGAGTCGGAATATGTTAAAGCTTACAGGGGGCTTGGGGGTCTAGCCCCCAAAGTTGCGGGCTTTAGAGAATAGTCCGGGTGAGGAGATCTGTAAGGCAAGAAAAGGGGACTCGGCCGAGGCCCCGTTTGGGCAATCCACCAGGAGGAGGGACCATGCAGTACGATCTCACAGATGAGCAGAAGATGCTGCGGGACATGGTTAGAAGGCTGGCTAAGGAGAAGATAGAACCTGGAGCACGGGAAAGAGACGAGAAGGCCGAGTGGGACTGGGGCGTGGTGGATATCCTTAGGGAAAACGGCCTCATGGGGGTGGACTTCCCTGAGAAATATGGTGGAGGGGGAGCAGGGCTGCTTTCCTTTTGTTTAGTTGTGGAGGAACTCTCCAGGGTAGAGGCTGCCACAGGTCTTGTGCCGGCAGACCAAGAGCTGGGGACCCTACCCATATTGCTTGCAGCCAATGACTCCCAGAAAGCCAAGTACCTTCCAAAACTCTCCACAGGAGAGCACTTGGCTGCTTTTGCTCTCACCGAGTCTGTGGGAGGCTCGGATGTGGCCGGGCTTCGCACAAAAGCCATAAAAAAGGGCGGCGACTACGTACTGAATGGGGTCAAGACCTTCATCACCAACGGCGGAGTGGCCGACGTGGTGACGGTATACGCTCTTACAGATCCTGCCAAGGGGGGCCACAAGGGGGCCAGCGTCTTCATAGTGGAAAAGGGAACCCCAGGGTTCAAAGTGGGCAAGAAAGAGGACAAGATGGGCATCCGCTGGTCAGATACCAGTGAGCTTATCTTTGAGGATTGTGTTGTCCCGGCCGAGAACCTCCTGGCAGAGGAAGGCGTGGGCTTCCACATCATGATGAAGACCCTGGATTTCAGCAGGCCTGGGGTGGCGGCTCAGGCCCTGGGTATAGCTCAGGGGGCTTTGGACTATGCTGTGGCCTATGCCAAAGAAAGAATCGCCTTTGGTCAGCCTATCATTAAGTTCCAGGGCATCGCCTTTAAGCTGGCCGACATGGCTGTAGCAGTGGAAGCTTCCCGCCACGTGCTTTACAAGACCGCATCGCTTCTTCAGGAGCAGCCCAAGGACCTCTCAAGGCTCCCGGCGGAGTTGATCCGCATGTCCTCTATTAGCAAGGTTCTCTGTGGGGACACGGCCATGCATGTGACAACCGACGCTGTGCAGGTCTTGGGGGGATACGGCTACATCAAGGAGTACCCCGTGGAGCGCTACATGCGAGACGCCAAGATCACCCAGATCTACGAGGGCACACAGGAGATACAGCGGCTGGTCGTAGCCAACACGTTGTGAAATAGTCCCCATCCGGCCCCGAGGCAGCTGCGGATGCGGCTGCTTTGAGGCCGAGTTGAGCCGGGATAGACCCATGCGCGACCTGGAAAGCTTGTTGGAAAAAGCAGCTCAGATGATCCGAAAAGCCAGATCGGTTGTGGCTTTAACCGGGGCGGGGATCTCTGTGGAAAGCGGTATCCCCGCCTTCCGCGGCACTCAGGGTCTCTGGGAGAAATACGATCCCATGGAGTACGCCCACATAGAGGCCCTCAGGGCCCACCCAGAGAGGGTCTGGGCCATGCTCAGGGAACTGCAGGCCATAGTGGAGAATGCCAGGCCCAACAGGGCGCACCTCTGCCTGGCCAGGATGGAGCAGCTGGGCTTCCTCAGGGCAATCATCACCCAGAACATAGACCACCTGCACCAGGAGGCTGGCAGTCGATACGTGATAGAGTTTCATGGAAGCGGACACCAGCTGGCATGCCTGAGCTGCGGGGAGAGGATGCCCAGGCACATGGTGGATCTGAGTCACATGCCTCCCAGGTGTATCTGCGGTGGGGTGCTCAAGCCGGAGGTGGTCTTCTTCGGGGAGCCCATTCCCTGGAGGGCTTTGATCCAGGCACAAGAGGAGTCCAAGAATTGTGACGTAATGCTGGTGGTGGGCACCTCAGCCGTGGTTGCGCCCGCATGCGACATGCCTTACCTGGCCAAGGAAAGGGGAGCCCAAATCATAGAAGTGAATACCGAAGAAACGCCTCTGACCCACTCGGTCACGGACATCTTCCTAGAGGGTTCGGCGGGCACTCTCTTACCGCGTCTGATGGAGCTGCTGCAAGCAATGCCTTAAGAGGCGAACCGGCTCGGGTAGCGCTGATGGCAGGGATTATCCCTCTGGGCTGGCAAGCTCACTTTGAATCCGTTTCCCCTGGGCCAAAGGACTTCTCATTTTGGAGCCTGGCAATGTGTCCAAGGCTCATACCCTCCATCCCAAGCAGCGGGATGCCCACCAGGAAGACCGGCAATAGGCACGTAGCATGAAGCACCACGGCAAAGCTCAAAGCATCAGCTCTTTCCACCCCGTAGAGAAGAAGCGCCCCCATGGCTGTGAAGTGGAAAGTTCCCACAAACCCTGGGGCCGAAGGTACGCTCACACCAAAGCCCAGGGCCACTAGGATGAACCAGGCGGCCCCCCAGGGAAGACCCAGTCTAAAGGTTTCCATCAGTAGTATCACTATGGAGGCGCTTAGGACCCACAAACATCCGGTCCAAAAAACTAGCTCCGCCGCATCCCTCAGGCTTTCAGCCGGCCTGAGGCCATGGGCAAATGAGACCAAGGCCCTGGTCAAATTCCCCGAACCCCGGGGCCAGAACCGTCCCAAGGTCCCCTCAACACAAGCTATCACCAATCTTATGTTGTTTCTCAAAAGCCAAAAAATACCCATCAAAATCAAAGCCACCAATAAGAAAACCGTGGCCGCCCGGTTCAGCATGCTCCCCAGCTCTGTACCGGCCCCTGGGATGGAATCCAATAAATAGACAAGGAAGAAAATAAGCAGGATGCTGATCAAATCCAAGAGCCTCTCCACCAGCACAGTTCCAAGTGCTGCCGAAATGCTTACCTGTTTTCTAGTCCCGAGCAATACAGCCCTTACCAGCTCTCCCATCCTGGCGGGCAGAACATAATTGGCCAGAAAACCTATCATAGTGATTCTGAAAAGAAGCCTCGTCTCCACCTCCACCAGACTCTTTATAATTACTCTCCATCTTCTGGCCCTGACCCAGAGAACCGCGTATGTGAGTAAGAAAGCTAGGGGCAAGAACCTGTGGTCGGCGTTTTCAAGAGCAGATGCCACTGCGCTGGGATCAATGCCGCGGAAAGCCAAGTATGCGAAAAGGCTGCTCAGTACCAGGCCGATCCAGAGCCGAGGGTCTCTGAGGACCCCCCTCTTCAAGCCGGCCTCTGCCCGAGAACAGCTCTGGAGGCCTTTTCGTCCCAGCTGAGCTGAGCCACCAAAGCCTCCGCGCTTGGGAAACGACGCTCCTCCCTGAGCCTCTCCAATAGGACTACTTTGAGCCTCTTGCCGTAGAGGTCTCCCTGGAAGTCGAAGATGTGAACCTCGAAGGAAAGCACGTTTTCGCTGAAGGTGGGATTAGTGCCCAAGTTGGCCATACCTCCCAAAGCCGACTCCAGCCCTTCTATTCTCACAAGAACCGCGTACACTCCTGGCTTTGGAAGAAGCTCGTTTTCCAGCCGGAGATTCGCCGTAGGGTATCCCAGGGACTTGCCTCTCTTGTGCCCCTCCACCACTACACCTTGCAGGCAAAACTCTCTACCCATCATGCCTGCAGCCAGGGCCACATCCCCCTGTTCCTCCACCACGGTGCGAATGCGGCTGCTGCTCACCGCATGGCCGTTCATCATGACCGGAGGCACTATCTCTACTTGGAAGCCCATCTGCCGACCCAAGTGCTGCAACAGCCCGATGTTTCCCTCCCTGTTTCGGCCAAAAGCATAATCGTATCCTACCAGGACCTCCCTTGCGCCTATGGAGCCCACCAGGATCTCCTCTACGAACTGCTTGGCGCTTTGGCTGGCAAACCCCTTGTCAAAAGGGGCGCTCACCAGTACATCCACTCCCATCTGCTCTACCAGCGCGGCCCTTTCCTGGTATGAGGTGATCAGGGGCATACGACGCTCTGGATAAAGCACTTTGATGGGATGAGGCTCGAAGGTATACACCACGCTTGTGCCGTTGAGCTGCTTTGCCCTGTCTATTAAGAGCCTGAAAATCTTCTGGTGCCCCAGATGAACACCGTCGAAGTTCCCCAGGGTTACCACAGGATTCTTGAGTGCACGGGTAGGCCGCCAGTCTCTTATATGCTCCATGGGCTGGACCGAACCTCTTTCTCCTGGAACTCCTGCCGATTCAAACAAGCTGCAGGGAACCTATCCCTCCCCGTAAAGCTCGTCCCTAAAGGCCCGAAAAGCTTACCCCATTGCCTAGGGCCCTTGACAAGCCGGTGACTGTACTATAAAAACGATCCTGTGAGAATGCAAGGCGGCCGAAGTGGCGGAATTGGTAGACGCGCCAGGTTCAGGGTCTGGTGGGCGTAGGCCTGTCGGGGTTCGAGTCCCCGCTTCGGCACCATGACTTCCTCCCAGGGGACGGCGCCGGTGAAATTTGGTGGCTGTCCCCTTCGCTTTTTTGACCTGCCTCAGGGTACTGGCGAAGGCCTTTGCTTGACCCGGGGCCGGGATTGCTGCTGGGCAGAGCATCATGGGAAATAAGACTGCCCATGAGAAGATCCTGCAAACCGCTTTTTCCAGGAAAGTTCCATGCCGGGCTCTCGTTTTTTGGGCTCTTCCCTTTGGGGCGCTCTAAGCCGCCTTAGGCCCGAGTCCTTTCTCAAGTGGATATTTCTGGGTGCTCTGGTGGGGGCGATCTGCGGCTTGGGAGCTTGCCTCTTTCTTTGGGGGCTGGGCTGGGCCGAGCACTTCTTTCAGGATTTCCTGGCCGGAAGGCCCCCCATTTACCCGGCAGGCGAGCACCCTCCAGCCCCCCCCACCGGCTCCCCTTTCAATCCCATCATCTTCATGATCCTGCCAGCCTTTGGGGGCCTCGTTTCAGGGCTTCTTGCCCAGTGGCTGGCCCCTGAGGTGGCAGGCCCCGGCACAGATGCCATGATAAAAGCCTTTCACAGGGCTTCAGGTCGCGTAAGGGCCAAGGTGCCTTTTGTGAAGGCTATAGCCTCTGTCATGACTCTGGCCACGAACGGCAGTGCGGGCAGGCAGGGGCCCCTCATACAGGTGGGAGCAGGTCTGGGTTCCTGCGTAGGGCAGCTTTTGGGTTTGCCCACCAGGGATCTTAGGATTCTGCTTTTGGCAGGAGCATCCGGAGCTCTCGCGGCTGTTTTCAGGGCCCCCATGGGCAGCGCCGTCATAACAGCCGAGCTTCTTTACAGAGAGGACATGGAGGGCGAGGCTCTGATTCCTTGTATAGTTTCGGCCATAGTGGCTCATACCATCCACCAAGTGATCTTCGGTCATGAGCCTGTGTTCTCCATGCCTGAGTTCGGATTCGTAGAGAACCTTGGGGGACTGTTATGGTTCGCGCTCCTGGGGCTTCTGTTTGTGCCAGCAGGCCGCCTTTACATAAGCGGCTTTTATTTAATCAGGGACAGGTTCTTTGCCCCCATGCGAATACCTTTCTTTTTGAAGCCTGCCTTGGGTGGGCTCCTGGTCGGGATCCTGGGGCTATTTCTGCCCCAAATCCTTGGTATAGGATACGGCTGGCTCCAGATGGCCATGAAAGGCGAGCTGGCGGTGGGGATAATGGCAGCGGCAGGGCTCATCAAGATCTTGAGCACCTCACTCAGCGTTGCCTCGGGGGGCAGTGGCGGGGTTTTTGCCCCGGCCTTGTTCATCGGAGGGATGCTGGGAGGGACCCTCGGGCAAATAGGCCATGCATGGTTCCCGGAGATGGTTCATGAGCCTGGGGCATTCGTGCTGGTGGGAATGGGAGGTTTTTTTGCCGGGGTGGCCCATGCTCCTATAGGCTCGGTGCTCATGGTCTGTGAGATGAGCAAGGGTTACAGCCTCCTTGTGCCGCTTCTGCTGGTGGCTACCCTGCACAGCCTGTTCAACCGCGACCGTTCCATATACGAGAGCCAGTTGGCCAATCGTTTTCTGTCCCCGGCCCACGAGTCTGAACTCACTGTGAACGTGTTAAGGGAGATGAAGGTGAGCGAGGCCATAGACCAGGGCATAAAACCCGTGATCCTATCCCACGACACCACTTTTCAGGCCGTGCGGGATGTGATCTTGGGTTGCGAAGGGAACGATTTCCCGGTTGTAGATGAAAAAGGGGTCCTGAGGGGAATCCTTCCCTTCAAGAAGCTGAAACCGATTCTCATGGAGGAATCCTTGGGGGATCTCTTGGTGGCAGGCGAGCTGATGGATCCTCCGGTTTGGGTGGAACCACAGGAAGACCTCCACTCGGCCCTCCTCAAGTTCCTGAAAAGCGGGCATGAGCAGATCCCGGTTTTGTCCCAAGGACCTCAAGGCCCTATCCTGGGCATCCTCTCACACCAAGACATCATCTCGGCCTACCATGACAGGGTGAGCCGGGTGCGGGCATGAAGCTGGGCCAGCTTACCCCGCGGACTCGGGCCCCCTGTGGAGGCCTTGCGCTCCCCCAAAAAAGACCCCCACAGAGCCAGGGCCAGCCAGGCCAGGGGATGGAGGTATCTGACCACAGGCTGCACGGCCATTATAGTGGCCGAGCCCAAGCTCAAAAGGCTTGCCAGCGCGAGCAAGGCCAGGGCCGGTCTCTTCCCTTGAGGGGCCCTGACAAGGGCCCATATGCCCACAAGGGGAGTGAGCAGCAATACCCAGTACCATGGAAAGGCCAACAGATAGTAATGCTTGGTCCAGGTCATGGGTTGGGTCTGGTCATCGGGTAGGAGGAGTCTCTGTGCGAACACCTCCTTGAAGTTGGCATACTCCTCTTCCTGATGAAGGGCCAGGTCCTCCATGAGCATCTTGGTGAGCTACTCTAGCTCAAAGAAATCCATGAGGGTTTGAACCCCCAACCCCAGGATTCCCCAAGGGTCTCTCCTGAGGGCTCCCAGGGCAGCCCCACGTGCCACTGCCTCGGCCTTGGGCTCCTCGGGGAGCAGCTCCCTCAGCCGGTGCACCAGCCCCCCCGGGCTGAAGAGCTGATCGTTCCTGAGCCTCCTATCCCTGGGGTCGAAAACCGAAGACTCGAGGAGCCTCTTGCCCAGAGTCCGGTCCTGGAAATCCCCTTCCTTTATCACCGGGGCCCAGGTGGCCAGGAGCACATTCCCAGTGGCGGCAGCGTATCCTGGAGGGTGACCTGAGAGCTTCCCAAAGCACCACTTGTACCCCGAGTGGAGGGCCCAGGTGAGAGTCATGCAGACCAGCAAATGGACCAGCCCTCTCCTCCACCTGTGGGAAGGTCTACCCATCCCAAGACCGGGGCCCATCTCAGGATTCTCCCTTCGGGCTGCTCTCATCAATGGCACCACCAAGGCAAAGCTCAAAACCATGGGGAGAAAGCTCAACCTCACGCTCATGAGCAAAACGCCCAGGAGCTGGGCAACCACCAAAGAGCCCAACCCCCCTCCCTCCAGATACCTGAGGCAGGCCATGAGGTAAAGCACCAGGAGCAAGAGGCTCAGGCACTCGGTCATCACGGCTCGCTCATAATGGAGCTGGATGGGCTCCAGCACACAGAGGATCCCCATGACACCGGCCCATATTGCCTTGGAGCCCAGGTGTCTTTGGAGCAAGTATGCAAGCCCCAAGGCGCAGCCCAGCCCCATTATCCCCCGAGCCGCCATGAGCGGCCAAAGCGAGTTGTGCAGGAGCGTAGTGGCCTTGATAAAATACCCGTATGTGAAAGACCTGTCAGGGGGGATCCACCCCGTGGTGGCTGTCTCCAGGTAACAGTATGAGTCTCCGAAGAAGAACTTGGGCACTGGATCCAGAAGGAAGATCACCGCCTTTAGGGCGACAATGGTCAAGGCATAGAGGATGACCTGGTTTCCTGCCCTGGGACTTCCCGGCCTTGCAGCGAACTGCCCCATCATCTCAATTTGAGCCTGAGCAGGCTCAAGAAGAAGCTAGAGAACATGACCTGGACCCCCCACATGATGAGGGTCACTGCTGGAATCACCAGCCTGAGGCTCTCTGGATAGGACAGCTCCCCAAAGTGGTGCTGTTCCCACATGTACAAGGCCATGGCCAATAGAAAAGCCCCTGCCACGGCTATGAGAACCCCCGCCAGGAGCCCGGCCTCAAGGCTTGCGGCCGAGACAAGCCTCTGCAGGCCCTGGCTTGGAGGGAGAAGCCCCTCCCTGGAGGCCAAGGCACGGGCAAAAACTCCAAAGCAGACCACCTGGAAGCCCACCAGGAAGCACATGGCGCACACCAGCAAGCTGTTGGTGTCCAGGGTGACCCCCAATACCCGGACAGGGGAGAGGCTCAGGGCCGTGCCAAGGCCCCCTCCAAGGCCCATGAGCCCCAGCCCTGGAAGCCAGAACAGCCATCTAGGACTAAAAAGCAGTAGGAACCTCAGGTGCCTCCAGCCGTCCCTCCAGGAGCGAAGATGCGGCGGGCGGCTCCTGCCGGCCTTGGAAAGGGTGGTTGGGACCTCGGTCACACGCATCCCCAGAAGGGAGGCCTTCACCACCATCTCGCTTGCGAACTCCATGCCCGGAGTCTGAAGCTGCATCTTCTCAGCAGCAGATTTGCTAAATCCCCTAAGCCCGCAGTGGAAATCGCCACATGGGTTTCTGAAAAGAAGCCTGCCAATGCCGCTCAGCACGGGATTGCCCAACCACCTGTGGAGAAATGGCATGGCCCCGGGGGCGATCCCCCCCTTAAACCTGTTGCCCATGACCAGATCGTATCCCTCTCTGAGTTTCTCCAAGAAGGCCTCTAAATGGAGGAAGTCGTAGCTGTCGTCCGAATCCCCCATGATGATGTACCGGCCCCTTGCAGCCCGGATGCCCCCCATGAGGGCATTCCCATATCCCCTTTCCGGCACATGGATCACCCTGGCCCCAGCCCTCCTGGCTATCTCCACCGAGCCGTCGGTGCTTCCGTTGTCAGCAACTATGACCTCCCCGTCCACAGCCCCTTTCTTTAGAAACCGCAATGCCTTCTCCACACACACTCCCACGGTCTCTGCCTCGTTTAAGCATGGCATCACGATGCTCAGCTCCAACTGGCCACCCTCAGGCTCCATCCCCCATCTCTCCCAAAGACCTTGGCTTCCGACCCGGGAAAGTATATCACGAGAGCTTGTTGCAAGGAGTGTTATGGACCCCGGGGGACAAAACCATTATGCTGGGGAGCAAGAAAGGGAAATCCCAACGCACAATCCCGAGGCTGGGCTGGCGCGGGCACAGGAGGTCATACCATGGCGGTCTTGCGCCTCCACTGGGCATGGGTGATCCTGGGGGTGTGCTTCCTGGATCTGTTCGTGAATTACAGCATCCGGCTGGGCTTCGGAGTGATCCTGCCCGAGATGATAAGAGATTTGGGCCTTAACCGCACCCAGGGAGGGAGCATCTTCAACGCTTATCTGGCCGCATATCTGTGCATGACCCCCTTTGTCGGAAACCTCACGGATCGCTATGGAGCCAGGAGAATTATAGCCGGTTTCGGGACCTTCTTGGGGGCCGGGGCCCTGCTCATGGGTACTGCGGATGGCTTTGCCAGGGCTTGTGTCTATTACGCCATAGTGGGGGTTGGGGCCTCAGCCATGTGGACCCCGGTCCTGGTAGTTGTGCAGAGGTGGTTCGCCCCCCGTAGAAGGGGTCTGGCTCTGGGGATTCTTTCCACAGGATACGGGCTTGGGTTTGCGGCCATGGGCTGGGTTTTCCCCCATCTGGTTCACCTTGCCTCCTGGAGGGCCTCCTGGTATCTCTTGGGCTCAGCCGCCCTGGCCATGGTTTTCCTGAACGGAGCCTTGCTCAGGAGCCGCCCGGAGGATCAAGGCCTGCTGCCCTGGGGGAACGGGCCCCAGGGGGCAGGGGAGGGTGAGGTGGAAGGGCCATCGAGCGGGCATGGCCGCATAAGGGAGGTCATGAGTTCCCCCAGATTCTGGCTCATAGGGGCCTCCTATTTTCTGGCCGCCTGCGCCCTTTACTTGGTGACCACCTTCATGGTGGATTATGCAAAAGGAGAGGTGGGTCTTGACCTCAAGGGAGCCTCTTTCCTGGCCACCATCCACGGGCTCAGCCAGGTCTTGGGGGTGCTCACCATCCCCCCCCTGTCGGACCGACTGGGAAGAAGGCGCACCCTCATGGGGTCCAATTTTCTAACCAGCATCGGGATTGTGGGCATGGTTCTGTCTGGAAATTGGACGTGGGGCCTCTACTGCAGCGTAGCGGTTGTGGGAATGCTCTATGGAGTCACTTGGCCCCTCTATGGGGCCTGCGGCGGGGATTATTTCCGCAAGGAGGTCATGGGGACCGTAATCGGGGCCTGGACCCCGTTTTACGGCACAGGGGCAATTCTGGCCCACTTTCTGGCAGGTACGATCCGCGACCTTACGGGCTCCTTCCATTGGGCCTTTTTGCTTGGTTCAGGTTTGGCCCTGGGGGCGTGTGTGCTGCTTTGGAGAGTTGGGGAGCCCCAAGACTAAGCCGGATTTTTTGGCCAGGACATAGTGAAAGTTGGGGGTACACTTCGCGCCCTATCCCGGACGATTCTCCCAAGACTGTGAGTTTGGTGGTTAGGTCCCCAAGCCCCCGGTCACGCCTTGCCATATCCTAACCCGGATTATTCTCCAAAGCCCGTAAGTTTGGGGGCTAAGGCCCCAAGCCCCCGGTATACTTCGACATATTCCGGCTCAAAGCAGGACCAAACCTGGAAACCAAAATCAGGGTGCTTTTGAGCATAGACCGGTTTGTCAAAACATGTCATTAAGATAACGAGCCTTAGCCCTCAATGCGAATCAGGCGGGAGAACCTTCCGCTTAATTCCTCCAGTGGCAGCCTTTCGTACTCGTCTTTGAACTCCCTCCAAAGGAGTCCCAAGGTTTGGGAGAGGAACTCACGGTTTGCCTCTGGGAAATGCTCCAGGAAAAATCCCACGAACTGTCTTTCAAAGCCCGGCATCTTGTACGGAGCCCTGCGATCTTTTGAGCGAAGAACCTTTAGAAGACGAGCGGCATCCCCTAGACCCATGGGGGAAATCTCAGTCTTTTGTCCCATCATCCATTTGCCCCATAGGTTAAAAAGAAGGGGATGGAAATCTGCCTCAGGATGGATGAGCAGCCTGGGGTCCAACGGATAACGCTCTACCAGTCTCTCAAGAAGCGCGTCCAGGATTTTCAGACGCTCTAAAGTCTTGGAGGCCTCTTCCAGCTCCTCAACGTGCCTGAAGTCCCTTGGCTCTGCCCCCTGCTCTGTCCCAGTGGAATATAAGGGTCTTCTTTGAAGAAGCCCCTCCAGAGAAGAACCCCAGCTTTCACCCCAAAAGCCGGGTTTCAAACCCATCTTTCTGAACCAGCTCCCTTGTACCCATTTGCGAGCCTCCCATGCCAGCCTTGAAGCCATCCCATAACCCACCCTGAATATGGAGACAAGGGCTAGCCCTGCCAGGAGCTCTCCGGCCTTGGGCAGGTCCCCCTTACTTAAACTCTCAAGCCCCAAATTCAAGTAAGATGCAGCCCTCCTGCAGGCCCGACTCATCACCTCCAGATCGCTCACCCCAACTCCCTCGGCCGAGATGATCTGGTTGGCCAGAGCTGCGAACTCAAGGCGTATCCGATCCAGAGAGAGGGGATCCTGAATCCCTTCCAGTACTCTTGCCAAAAGGCCCCCTATCTCTCCCCTGTCCAAGGGTATCATGGGGACCAGATCCCTTTCCTCATCCACCAACTCCAGGGCTCTGGCTACCTCGGGATCCCCCTTCAACACTGCTTCTGGCCTCAAGGGGTAGTACACGGCCTGTGCTTCTTCCCAAGGCAGAAACCCCTGCTCGGCCAGTCTCACGTTTCTTAACCTATAGAGCTCCTCTTCCGCTTCGGAGGGCAAGTATTCAAGCAGCCCCAGTAATAAACGTTGGTAGCCCCCATAGTCCAATCGTGCCATATCCGCCATGAGCTCCCGGATCCAGTCCTCCTGCTCAGGATCCCTGACTCGAAGATAATATACCCCGTCCAAGCTGAAAAAACCTTCCGGGACCTCATCTGTGTCGTGGTCCCTCACGGTCACATCCAAAAGCCTCCCCAGAAAAAAATTGACTAGCAGACTCCCCTCCTGCAAAAGCCACTGCACTAGCCTCTCGGCATCAGCCACATGCAGTCTCTTAAGCCATGAGCCCACTTGATCCAGACGAACCCTGTCCCTCCCCCAAATCTCCAGATCCACCAGGTGCTGCCATTGCTCTTTGGAGGCCATCTCCAAAAGGGGCAGACTGTCCTCCTCCCCGATCTTCTTGACCAGCCAGAAAAAATCCGAGGGGGCCAGTTCCTCCACCACCTGCCTAACATTGGGCAGCTCCAGTATGACTTTCAGAAGACCGGCACCTGAGAGTTCCTTCAGCGCCTTGCGAAGGGCAGGGGAACCCCCCGGAATCTCCAACTCCCCGCCAAAACCCTGTTCAGATCCCATCTCAAGTTCTTCCAAGGCCAAGCCACCCCCTCGGTTCCATGAACAAGGAGTTCAAGAAAAACAGGGGCCGAGAGTTCATGGGTTTTCAGGCCTCCTGGTTTTAAGTGTCTTGGAATTATTATGCATCATCCGGAGGCCAAAAGCAGTCAGCCCCTTGAAGGCATGCCTGGAATCGGATCAGCCTATCTCCCCTTCCAAATAGGCTGCCTTTTTTGCAGGAAAGCTGCTATGCCCTCTTGCATGTCTTCCAGCTGGGTGTTGAGGGTGAGTTGGGAAGCCAGGTATTCCAGAGCCTCATCCAAAGGAAGATCAGCCATGGCGTAAAAGGAGCCCTTTCCCAAGGCCATGACCGCGGGGCTGAAGGAGCCAATTTTTCTTGCTGTTTCCTCAACTACCTGCTCAAACTCTTCCCGGGTCACCACCCTGTTCAATATCCCCAGCCTCTCGGCCTCCAGAGCATTGATGCGCTCCCCGGTCATGCAGAGCTCCAAAGCTTTCTTGGGGCCCAGGTGCCTTATCAACAAGGCGGTCACCATGTAAGGCCAGAGCCCTCTCTTTATCTCGGGCAGGGCGAACTGGGCGTCCTCTGTGGCGATGGCCAGGTCGCAGGCCAGGCACAACCCAACCCCCCCCGCCATGCAGTAGCCCTCCACAGCTCCCAGGATGGGCTTGGGGGTTTTGAGCATAGAAAGCAACAGATTGGCGTAGCGAGCCCTTGCCCTGTGCTGATCCAGGAAAGAGGAACCCGCCATGCCCAGCCCGGCCCCCAGATCTGCCCCGGCGCAGAAGGCTTTCCCGCCTGCTCCCCTTATCACCAGGGCTCCCACCTGGGGGTCCCCGGCCGCCCTGTGCAGAGAGTCTTGGATCCCTGACATGACCTCTGGAGTGAGGGAGTTGTGGGCCTCAGGCCGGTTGATGAGAACCCTGGCCACCCTGTCCTTGACCGAATATAAGACCTCTTGGTTAGCGCTCATGGGCTCTCTCCCTCCCTGACCTCCCGGGCCATCAGTTTCGGATTCCCAGGATCTGCCTGGCCTCCTCAGGGCTGGCCACATCTCTGCCGGCCTCGAGAACTATCTTGGCCATGGCCTCTACCAACTCTCCATTCCCCTCGGCTTTCCTTCCGTCGGGAAGGTAAAAGGTATCCTCCAGCCCGGTTCGCACGTTTCCCCCAAGCTCTAAGGACCTCCTCTGAAGCTCCCAAACCTCGCGCCTCCCAACAGCTATCACTTGCCAGTGCGTGCCAGGCTCCATTTCCTCCAGGAGCAGGGGAAGCCACCCGGGTTTGGCGGGCATTCCGCTGGCCACCCCCATGACCAGAGAAACGTGTGCCGAACCTTTGAACATTCCGTTTCTTCTGAACAAGAAAACGCTCCTCAAGATGCCTGTATCAAAACATTCGAACTCAGGCACGATTCCCCATCTGTTCATCACCTCAAGGTAACCCCGGATCTTCTCCACCGGGTTGTCAAACAGTATGGGAGGCCAAGCCCAAGAGCCATCCTCCCGCAGCTTTAGATAATTGAGGGACCCTGCATTACAGGCAGCCATCTCGGGCTTGAACTCTTCCAGGCACTTGAGGGGTCCGGATATGTCCGGGCCCGGCACTCCGGTGCTCATGTTGATGATTATCCTGGGGACCCTCTGACGGATGGCTCCCAGGATGGCCCCCACTGTGCCTGGATCCCAAGTGGGCAGGTGTCCTTTGCCTGGCTCCTGATTGCGGAAATGGCAGTGCACTATGGAGGCCCCGGCATTGAAGGCCTGGGCGGCCTGCTCGGCCATCTCCTGGGGAGTCACCGGCACAGGGTGAATCCTGGGATCTGTTAGAACTCCTGTTAGGGCGCAGGTTATTATGGCCTTCTCCGTCAAGCTCATGACAGCCTCCTCAACATCTCGGGCCGGGCCCTTCCCGCGAGATAAGCCCTTCTCGTCATTGGTCAGGATGGTGATCCCTCAGCCCTTCTCAGGTGGGGGACACCCCGTGGTTCTTGGACCTTGGGGGCAAGATTTCCCTCTTGCCTTGGGTTATCCTCAGGGCTTCTATTATCTTCTTCCTGGTCTGGGAAGGCTCTATGATCTCGTCCACCATCTGGGCACTCCAGGAACGGGCCACTTCGAAAACATCCACCTTTTCCCTGGAGCGTTGCGTGTATCTCCCCAAGTCCTCTTCCAGGCCCTTAAGCTGACTTAAACTGCCATAATCCAGCCGGGATGCCTCCACCGCAAATCTAGCAATAGGCCAGGCATAAACAAGATCTGTACCCATGCTCTTTACCCCTCCCATGACCAGGCTCCCGGCATCGGCATAAGCTTCTCTGAGCACCACAGTGATCTTTGGAATAGTGCTGGTGGCGTAGAGATCCAGCAGTTTGCCCACATGTCTCAGAAGCCCTCTGGCCTCCTCCATCTCCCCGGGCACTACAGGCGGGCTGTCTAGCAGATTCACCATGGGGATGCCGTACGCCTCCAGGACTTGAAGGAACCTGTAATATTTGTCGCAGGCGTTCACCTCCAGAAGGCTTCCACCTCCAGACGGATTGCTGGCCACCAATCCCACCACCCGACCGTCCATCCGGCAAAAACAGGTGAGCACCTGGGGAGCGTAATCCTTTTTGATCTCCAGGAAATCCCCCTCATCCACCAGAACCTTTATGACCTCCCGCATGTCATAGGTGGTCTCGTAATCCTCTGGCACCAGCTCCAAGAGCTCCCCAACCTCCCGCCAAGGATCATCTTTGCAAGGAAGCCTTGGAGCCTCGAGTCTGAAGCTGGATGGAAGATATCCTAGGAGCCTCCTGCACAGGGATATGGCCTCTTTGTCATTTTCCCCCACCAGGTCACAGGTGCCTGTAAGCTGCATGTGATAGTCAGCCCCACCTATGCTTCGGTCTATCTGTTCAGAGGTGGCTGCAGCAGTCTGCCTGGGTCCTCCTAGCCAGAGATTCCCCGAGACACGGCTCATGATCAGAAAATCGCACAGCACTGGCAGGTACGCCCCTCCTGCGATGCAAGGGCCCATAAGAACAGTCACCTGTGGGATGACCCCTGAGTAGAGGGACTGGAGCCTGAACTGCCAGTCTATACCTGCCATAGGCACATCCCTGTAACCCAGTCTGCCTCCAGAGGAGTCCAAAAGATTCACCATGGGGATCCCCCAAGAGGCAGCCATTTCCAGGGACCTACAAAACTTAAAAACCGTCTGGGTACCCACCGAGCCACCCAAGACCGTGAAATCACTGGCATGGACCATAACGGGCCGGCCCTGAATCTGGGCCGTTCCCACCACCGCCCCATCGCACGGGGCATCCACCACTTTCCCATCCACCCTGACCCCGGTGGTATTCACGCATGCACCCAGCTCCCTGAAGCTGCCTGGGTCCACCAGCTCCTGGATCCTCTCCCGCGCCGTGAGCTTCCCCCTCTCGTGCTGACGCTGGATCTGATCGAGCCCTCCTCCCAAGAGATTCTGCTCGTGGATCTGACGTAGCCTCTCCAAGGCCTTCTGCATCCTCTCCCCCATTGGCACCTCCTACTAGCCCGGACTATTCTCCAAGGCCTGTGACTTTGGGGGCTACGCCCCAAAACCGCCGGCACCCTTTCCCATGTTCCGATCCAAACCAGGGCCGAATCCAAAACCAAAGGGAAGGGTGTTTTTGAGCATGGACCGCTTTGTCCTGATATATTCTAGAGACAGCCAGCATTCTCAACCCATCGTGAACCACACCATATAGGCAAACACCTTGTAGTGTCTCACCCACCAAAACAAAGCAGGCAAGAGCCCTGGTCTCAATGCCCCCCACCTGTGATTTCTGAGCTGTCCCAAAGCTGCCACCTTAATCCCCAACACCTAGTGTCAGGCAGGCTTTATGTAGCGCCGCTTCTCAGGCAACTGCTCTGCCTTTCCCCTGGTAGCCCTCAGCGCCTCGATTACCCTAGGGCGTGTCTCACGAGGATCTATGACCTCATGCACTGTGTACCAGGAGGTGAACACCTTCCCCATGTTCAGAACACTGAACATTTCCTTCAGGATGCCCAGATACTTTCTGTAAACCTCCTCATAATTGCCCTCTTCCCGAGCCTTGGCCAGCTGTTTGTGGAACACCGCGTGCACTATTATTTCAGGACCTGTTGGGGCAAATTCCACCGTGGGCCAGCCATAGATGAAATCAGGGCCCATCTTGGAGCAACCCATGACTATGTTGGACCCTCCGTATGAACGCCTCAGAACCACTGTCACCTTGGGATTGGTAAGATGGGTGTATCCATGGAGGTTCTTGGCGCCGTGCCGGATAACACCCAGGCGTTCCCACTTGTCCCCCGGGGGAAAGGCTGTTGTGTCCGAGAAGGTCACAAGGGGAATATTGAAGCAGTCCAGAAACATCAGGAACTTGTCGTACTTGTCCGAAGAATCCGGTTCCATGATCCCGCTCATCTCATCCGGATTGTTCGCGGCAACTCCGGCTACCATCCCGTCGAACCTAGCAAAGCCTATTACCATATTGGGCGCAAAGTCCCCCTTGAGTTCGAAAAATTCCCCATTATCCACCACCAGCTCCAAGATCTCATGGATGTCATAGGTGAACTTGGGATCCTCGGGCATCACATCCAGCAAAGCCTCCTCCGTCCTATTGGGATCGTCCGTGGGTTCCACCCCAGGTGGCTTTTCCCAGCAGTTCTGGGGAAGAAAACTTAGAAGCTTTCTGGCAAGATGGAGAGCTTCCTGATCGCTGGCTGCCACAAGGTCGCACTGTCCAGCCTTCGACATGTGAAAGCCGGCTCCCCCTGCCTCCTCTGACTCCACTTCCCCCCCAAGCCAAAGAAAGCCTGTCTTCCGATTCATAATGGTAAAATCTGACAAAGCGGCCACCTGTGCCAAGGGACCGGCACAGGGACCCAAAACCAGAGTTATCCTTGGAATCACCCCGGAGTAAAGGCAGTAGTTCCTGATAAGACGCCCCAGACCATAGAGGCCGGCCCCCCCTTGTTTGAATCCCAGCCTGGAGCCGGCCGAGTCCAGAATGCCTATGATGGGAATCCTTTGCTGACCAGCCATCTGGACCAGCTCGGCCATCTTCCAGACCCCTTGATCCCCCAGTGAGCCACTCAAGAGGGTGAAATCCATCGAATACACCATCACATGGCGGCCTTCCACCCTTCCCAAGCCCATCACAACACCATCTCCGGGGGTGGGCCTTCCGGCAAGATCCAGCAGTCCGGAGGGCTCCCTTACGAGGGAGCCCAGCTCCTGGAAACTTCCTGGGTCCAGGAATTGCTCTATCCTCTCCCTGGCTGTAAGCTTCCCCAAGGAGTGCTGAATCCTGATGCGCTCCTCCCCGCCGGCTTTTAGATTCTCCCCCCTTATTTTTTCCAGGCGCTCCAGATAACCGTCCATCCATTTGCCCATGGCGGTCCTTCCTCCGGGAAAGGCTCTGCCCGGGTTTTCTGAGACCGGGCTCACAATTAGCTTGATCGGACGAGAGATCTTGTGGATACTTTCAGGCGGTCCAGCGGGATCCGAGTCTAGAAGAACCAGTGCGGCATGTCAAGAACAGAGCTCAGCTAGGGAGGGAGAAGAATATGAACGAGCAGGCAATAAAGTGCATAGAGGTAAGAGCCCCCATGTCTGGAATTTTCTACCGCAAGCCGGCGCCGGACCAACCGCCTTTTGTGGAGGTGGGAGACAGGGTCAAGAAAAAACAGGTGTTGGCGCTCCTGGAGACAATGAAAGTATTTCAGAAGGTGAAATCTCCCACTGACGGAAGAATTATTGAAATTCTGGCGCAAAACGAATCGCCCGTGAGGGACAATGATCTCATGTTCGTGATCCAGGAGGATTAGCCCGCATTTTCCAAAATCAGTGGATAATGTGGCCAGTCATAATGACATGTTTGGTCAAACCGGTCCATACCCAAAAGCACCTTGATTTTGGGTTCCAGATCTGGTCTTGGGTTGAGTCGTAATAGGCCAAATCCTACCGGGAGCTTGGGGGCTTTGACCCTCAAAGTCACCGGCTTTGAAGAATAATCCGGGTTGGCCTGTATTGTTCCAAATTGGCAGCCTGTTTAGGCTGTGTGAACCAGAAAGAGTGGGAGAGATGTTCCGCAAAGTGCTTGTTGCCAATCGAGGGGAGATAGCCCTGAGAGTCATTCGGGCCTGCAGGGATATGGGCATTCAAAGCGTGGCCGTCTTTTCTGAGGCCGACAAAGAGAGCCTCCATGTGCGCATGGCAGACCAGGCCGTGTGCATCGGCCCTCCTCCCAGTTCAAAGAGCTACCTGAACCTGGAGGCTATAGTTGAGGCCGCCAAGCAAAGCGGAGCCCAGGCTGTGCACCCTGGTTACGGCTACCTGGCAGAAGAGGAGAGCTTCGCCCTGGCCTGTCAAAAAGAAGGCTTGGTTTTCATTGGGCCTACTGCCGAAAACCTAAGGTTGACCGGGAACAAGGTCCTGGCCAAGCAAACCGCAGCCAGGGCCGGGGTACCAGTTCTGCCCAGCAGTCATGCGGGAGTTGGTTCCCTGGAAGAGGCTTTGGAGTGGGCTGCTCGCATAGGATATCCAGTTCTCATAAAAGCCGCGGGAGGGGGAGGAGGAAAGGGGATCCGAGTCTGTCGGGAGGAGTCGGAACTCAGGGAGGAATATCCCATAGCCAAAGCGGAGGCCAAAGCCGCCTTCGGCAACGAGGAGGTCTATATTGAGAAGAAGATAGCTTCTCCCCGCCATGTGGAGTTCCAGATCTTGGCGGATGTCCAAGGAAAGGTGGTTCACTTGGGTGAAAGGGAGTGCACAATTCAAAGAAGGTACCAAAAGCTCATTGAGGAGTCTCCCTCCCCCTGTTTGAGTCCTGAACTCAGAGAAGAGATGGGCCAGGCTGCTATTGCCGCAGCCAGGGCCGCAGGGTACTTCAATGCAGGCACCGTGGAATTCCTTCTGGATGCCCATGGGAACTTCTATTTTATGGAAATCAATGCCAGGATCCAGGTGGAGCATCCTGTTACAGAGCAGGTCACAGGTTTGGATTTGGTCAAGGAGCAGATCCGCATTGCCTCAGGAGATCCTCTGGAGCCTTCCCTACTAGAAGGGATTCGACCCAAGGGCTGGGCCTTGGAGTGCAGGATCAACGCAGAAGACCCACAAAGGGGATTCCTACCCTGCCCCGGAGTTGTTGAGGAGTTGAGAGCCCCAGGCGGATTCGGGGTCAGGTTGGACACACACCTGTACCAGGGCTACGAGCTGCCCATGTACTATGACTCCTTGATAGCCAAGCTCATCACTTACGAAAGGACCCGCGATGGGGCCATCTGCGTGATGAAACGGGCCCTCAAGGAGTTTGTGATCTCGCCCATACGCACCACTATTCCTTTCCATCTAAGGATCCTTGAGGATCCGGACTTCCGGAATGGTCGGTTCGACACCGACTTTATAAAGAGATTCCTACCCCCAGAGGATGAGGAAGAGGACTAAGCCACATTATTCACGATCAGTGGATGATACGGGTTATCTCATGGATATCTGAATCAAAATGATACAAGCTCAAAAACCCACTTTTTTTCTGCTTCAGATTTGGCCTGGGTTTGAGTCGGAATATGCTTAAGTCCTCCGGGGGCTTGGGGGCTTGAGCCCTTCAAGTCAAGGGCTTTGGAGAATGATGCGGACTAACCCGCATTATTCACAATCAGTGGATAAGGCGGGTAAATTATTGACATATTTAAATAAACTGGTCCATACTCAAAAGCACCCTGCTTCTCGGTTTCAGATTTGGTTCTGCTTTGAGTGGGAATATTTCGAAGCGTATCGGGGGTTGGGGGGGCGTAGCCCCTAAAGTTGCTGGCTTTGGAGAACAATCTGGGCTAAGTAACGTGAATATGTGCAGCCACATGGCGGACCATCTGTCGAAAAACACCCTGGAAAATCTCGGGTGTTAGAAGATAATCGGGGTTCTGGGCATAGAATCTTCTGGTGAGTTCCTTGGCAGCCGCCTCTATGTCTTTAGTTTCTACATAGAGTTCCTCCATCTCCCTCCTGAGCCGGGCAGCCTTCTGGGCCGCCTTGGCCATGAAACCTCCGGCCTCCTCACCACAAACATAACCGTAGTGGTCCGCACAAACATACTTTATGGGCAGCTTCTTAAACCGCTCCAAATTTTCTTGGAACCGGGTAAAGTCGGAGTTCCCGGATGTGATGATAGTGTCCTTAAAGGGAATACCGCCTGCGTCAGAGGCAAACAGGGCACCCAGCTTGGGCACCCAGGCGCTTATGGAGCAGGAGGAGTGGCCCGGGGTCTCCATGATCTGCACCTCCAGGCCCCCCAAGTCCACATGGTCTCCTTCCCTTAACACTTCTCCGGTAATATCTGTCCTCCACTCCAGGTCGTATCCATTTAGCGCTTCCAACCGGCCCATCCTGGAGGCCACAGCTTTGGAAAAGGAATTGATGGTCTCCAGAACCTTGGGAGTCCCCAGAAGCTCCCAGGCCCGGCTGGAAGCCAATAGCTCAATGGCCTCTTTTTCCCTCTTTAGACAGGGTACGACACCCACATGATCGAAATGTGCATGCAGGATCAAGAGCCTAGAGATGCGATCCGCATCAATCCCGAAAAGCTGGAGCTGCTCTTTGAGGTCTGGAATTATGTAAGACATGCCTGCGCTGACCAGCATGGAACTCTTTTCCCCTTCCAGCAAGTACACACAGGATTCTTCCCTGCCCAAAAACCACAGCCCCTGGCATATGCGACCCGCCTGCCTCACCCTCATGAAGTTTCCTCCACACCTTCCTGGAATTGCTCAGGAGGACCGCCCGAGGCCTCCTCAGAAGTTGCCCCCAATCCACTCTTGAATCTCCTCAAGAGTTCTGCATCCAAAAATACCCACCTTTTTCTTCTAAGTCTACTTTCCACTGCTTCCCCATCCATAAGAAGGCTGGTGATATGTTTGCCGGCCTGGCTGAAAACATGAGCCCGATGGCGTGGTCCCAAAACCACTACCGTTTTTCTTCGGGCATCCCAGAGAATTCTCTCCGGGGGTGCCGAAGCTGCATCCTCAAGGGCCTTGTAAGTGGGACGCAGGTCCCCCCTTCTCATCTCGGCGTGACTGGTGCGGCGTTTGGCTTGACGGCCTATCTTCTCCAACTTCCTGGCCAGCGCCTTTAGAACTTTTTCAGGGCCCGTTTCCGAGGCGCCCCTTCCCCATTTCTTGAGCCTTGCTTGCATGGATCCTGCACTCAAGAGCTGGATATTACGCCGGGCCTCGGCCAGCAAATCCTTTATCCTTCCGTAATGAGGGAGTTCCAGGAGCTCCCAGATCCCCACCTCCCCAGACACATTCCCCAAGAGGTTCAGCTCCATCCTGGGAAGACCGTTTAGGCCCCTGACCTCTACAGCCTGTGCTGTCAAGGCCACCCTTTCCTGGCCTACCAAAACAAACCCAAAAGCCACCTGACCAAGAATGTCATAGGCCCTGGACATGCGGCCAAAGACCTCCAGCTGCTCGCTCCTTAAGGAAAGGCCGTCTGAGTAAACCGCCAGGACTCCTTTCCCGTCCCCTTCAAAAAGCTCCTCCAGCCTGGGGTGCCGAACCTCCAAGAGCATCTGATGGAAATCAATCCATCTAGGAAGACCCGTGGGGCTGTAGCCCCTGAAAACGCTTGCAGAGGTGGGTGGCAAACTGTGTTGGCAGCCGCAACTCTCGCAGCGGTAGCAGTAAAGGCGGCCCTGTTTCAGCGCGTCCAACTTTACCGTTATGTCCCTCAAGGCGTCCCTTATTTGTTGCTCCAAATCCATATCACAGCTTATCTTCCAGGGGTCCCCGGGTTCCACAACACACCTTAGGGCCATTTCGAAGGAACCCCTGATCCCCTTGTCCGAGCCAAGAGTCTCCGAAGCAGCCTCTCTGGCGGCAAGAAGAAGGGCCCTTTCCAGCTCCAGAACTCTTGCCCGAAGTCCGATGCGCCGCATGGTCTTCCTCCATCCGGATCTGAAAATTAATAGAATTCCCCTTGGAGAAGACTCTGTGCTTCTTAGAATAACCTCCCCTGTTTCTCTGTTCAAAGAAAACAAGGGGATTGCGCCGGGGCTCTGCACATAGTAACCTTCCCCTTGGTTTTCAAATAGGGACGCCAATGCTGGAGGTGGGCATGACGGATTCCTCTGACAAGGAACAAACCCCTGATCTCAAGGCCATGTTAAAAAAACTCAGTGCGGGAGCCTCTTACCGCAGAATGCTGGCGGCCCGAGAGCAGGGCAAACCCATATGCGTTGCCAGTGCTGCAGTTCCGGTGGAAGTGCTATATGCTATGGATGTTTACCCTGTTTTTCCGGAAAGCCTTGCCGCCATCGCCGCTGGCATAAGAAAGGCGGATGAATTCTTCGAGGCTGCAAGGGAAAGGGGCTTTTCCAACTCCGTATGTTCCTACACCAGGTGCGGCCTGGGAATTGCCTGGACTCAGAAGTCGGCCTTTGGTCCCATACCTGAACCAGACCTTTTCATAACGGATGTGAGCGTATGCTGCCTGCATGTTACCTGGTGGGCCTATCTGGAAGATCACTTTAAGAAACCCACTTTTTACATGGACATGCCGGCTACCGACGATCCTTGGGACCCAGAGTATGTTAACTATTACGAAGAGCAGATTCGTGCCATGGTGGACTTCATAGAGGAGCACACTTCTTGCAGGCTTCAGATGGAAAAACTCAAAGAGGCGGTGAGCAACTCGGATCTGGCCGGGCTTTATTGGAAGAAAATCCTTGAGCTTCGGCGCAGAAAGCCTTCCCCGGTCAGCTTCAGAAGCCTGGCAGGGGAGATTCTGCCCCTGGTCACAGCTCTGGGGGACAGGGACTGTGCGGATTTCTACTGGGCCTTGTACGAGTCATATAAGCAACAGGCTGCTCAAGGCCACAGTCCGGCACAAGGGGGAGAGCGCTTCCGCCTTATCTGGAACGGGATTCCCATTTGGCACCATTTGCAGGTGATAACCTATTTCGAGGAAAAAGGGGCCAACTTTGTATGGGAACCTTACACAGCCTTGAGTTGGGGGAACAAGACCCGCTCTGGAAGGCTGGATCCAGAACAGCCTTTCCGCACCCTGGCTGAGAAATACACCAATGTCCTGACCAACATGCCTTTGGAAAGGCGGTTCAGTTACTTTGATCAAGCCATCAAGGACTACCAGGTGGACGGGCTGGTCATGTTCTCCAACAGGAGTTGCCGCCCCCAATCCATAGGCCAGGATGAGGTGGTGGAGATGGTCAGGGATGTCCATGGGCTGCCAGTGCTCATATTCGAGGGGGACCAGGCCGACGCCGAGGGGTTCAGCATGCAAGAGGCAAAGACCAGGATAGACGGGTTCCTGGAAGTGCTGGAAGGCAGAAAAAGGGGCTAAGACCATGGAATCCGAAGCACGGGGGAAAGTTATGGAGCAATTTCGGCAGGGGTTTTTGCAGCGACACCAAAACTGCAGGGAATGGAAAAAAAAGGGACGAGGAGTCATGGGATGTTTTTATGGGCTGGTGCCCAAGGAGGTGGTGCACGCGGCAGGATTCCTCCCTGTGCAGCTTGTGGAAGAAAGGGATGGTCGCTTGGAGGAAAAAGCGGGGCTGCTTCCTTTCTTGTGCGGAATGAGCAAAAACCTAACCGGCCAGATCTACGAAGGCCGTTACCAATACTTAGACGGAATCCTGGTGGGAGTGGTGTGCGACACCAATCGCCATGTATTGGACATATGGGCCCACAAGAAGGTGTTCCCGTACCTCAGACTGCTCAAGACACCTTCCACCGCAACCCCTGCGGCTTGGAAATTCTACGCTTCGGACCTAAGGCGGCTGGCTGAGGAACTGGGCAGAATGAGCGGACAGGAAGTCACAGAACAGAAGCTTTGGAAATCAATAGAGCTTTATAACGAAAATAGAACTCTGATGGAGAAGTTCAGAGTTTCCCGAGAATCCTTGGGCCTTTCGGCGGAAGAAGGGCTTTATGTTTTTGCTTCCTCCTTGGTGATGGATGTAGAGGAACACAACAGACTCTTGCTAAATCTCTTGGAAAGCCCTGTTAAGGCCCCCCGATCAAACTCGGAAGCTCCGGGAGTACTTATTTCCGCCATGAACCTGAATATGGCCTGGGATCTTATAAGACTCGTGGAGGAATACGGAGGCCGGGTGGTAGGTGACGACTTCCCCAACAATGCCCGGTACGGGATTTCCAGGATTCCCATGGAAGGAGACCCTTTTTTGGCCCTGGCCAAGGGTTACCTCCGAAGGGTTCCGGCTCCAGGTATTTACAGCTTTCATGAAAGGGCGGAAAGCCTGGCCGAACAGATGCGTCTTAGCAATGCCAAGGGCCTCATCTACTTGGTACAGCTCTATTGTGATGCCTATGCCATGGAGTACGCCATCTTGAAGGAAAGATTCGATTCTTGGGGTATCCCTCATATGAGACTTGAGGCAGAAGACAATCCCGCCTCCTTGCAGCAGCTCAATGTGAGGGTGCAGTCTTTTCTGGAGTCTTTGATGTAGAGCCGTTGCTCTGTCCGGAAGGGGTTCAAAACCCTCGATGAGCCAAAGCGCCCCGGCCTGCCAGCTCCATGGCAAATAGGGCGGCCCCCAAAGCTCCAATGATTTGAGGCTCCGGAGGGATAAGGGCCGCCAATCCCAGCTTCTGCTCTATTCTTTTCACAACCCCTTGGTTCTTGGCGATCCCCCCTGTAATAACGAATTCCTGCTGAATCCCCACCCTCTTGAGTAGTTCGCAGACCCTATCGGCTATACCCATGCAAAGAGCTCCCAAAAGGCCTTCCACCGCAACACCCTCCCGCATCAAGGCGAGAATCTCACTTTTTGCAAACAGCAGGCAATTGTTGCTTATCTTAGGAAGATCCTGCCCGGGTACCAATGAAAGCCGACCTACTTCCTCCAAGTCCACCTCCAGGAGGGAAGATATTACTTCAACTGCTCTGCCCGTACCAGCAGCGCATTTATCATTCATCAGGAATTTCACAAGCCTTCCTTTCTCGTCGCACCGGATGGCCTTACAATCCTGTCCACCCATATCCAAGATGGTTTTGGCTGAAGGAAAAACAAAATGAGCCCCCCGGGCATGGCATGAAATCTCGGAAACATTTCTTTGGGCAAAAGGCACTATGACTCGACCGTAGCCCGTGGCCACTGTGTAGCTTATGTCCTTTTCTGAGAGCCCTTTTTGCCTCAAGACCATTTCCAGGGCTTCTTTTGCGGTGTCGGCGCTGTTGTGACTGGTTCTCACGATGCTGTAGCCCAACAGATTCTCCCCTTCCATAAGCACTGCCTCTCCCGAAAGAGAGCCTACATCTATTCCACAGAAAATCATCCCCATCCACCTCTCAAGAATCAGCCGCCAACAGAGCGGCCCCAAGGGCCCCCATCATCTCAGGCTCATGGAGAACCAGGATGGGAAATCCAAGATGCCGCTCCAAGGCCTTCAGGAGGCCCTTGTTTCGGGCCACCCCCCCGGTGGCCACCACCTCCGGCTGGGGTCCAACTTTCTGCACCAAGGCCGCCACCCTAGCCCCAAGGGAGTCGTGGACAGCCCAAAGAATGTCTTGGCGGGAAACACCCTTGTGGACGTGCCCTACGATCTCGGACTCTGCAAATACGGCACAGGTGCTGGTCAGTCTCACGCCAGGGGAACCCATGAGGGCTAAGGACCCCATCTCGCTTACCGAGAGTTGCATCATCTGGGCCACGGTCTCCAAGAACATACCGGTCCCGGCAGCGCAACGGTCATTGAGCACAAAATGCAGTAGTCTACCCATATGGTCGCATCTGCTCACCCTGACGCCTTCGGCCCCAAGATCCAAAATCGTTCTAGCTGAGGGGAGCCAGTGGTAAACCCCACGCACATGGCTGGCCATCTCGGTGGGACTGCCCTCCCCCTGAAAACCTTTGTCCCGCCCAACCCCTGTAACAAAAATCCTTGGGCGAGAAGACTCATGGATCCCCGTAACTTCTCTAATTTTTTCCCAAGCCCCCAAAGCGGCTTTTTCAAAGCTTCCTGCTACCCTAAAGAGCACCTTTGCTGAGACAAAACCGTCTTCCAAGAGCACCGCCTTGGTGTTGCAATGCCCCACGTCGATCCCCAAAGTCAACACCCTACGCCTCCCCCGGCAGTTTTACATCTAGACCACCTTCAGCCTTAGGCTCTCTGTTTGGCTCATGCCCTTAGAGCTCTTCTCAGGACAGACTCAGCCTCGATTTGTTTTGAGGGGCAAACCATGACCAGCACTTTGACATCCTCATTGCTCAAGTCTATATTAGCATTCTACCGCATTGTGCGGGGGCTATTCTTTATCGGGGAGGTGCCAGGATGGAATGCAGGGTTAGAAACGCAATAGTTGGGGTGATCTTGGTGGTCCTCACGGCTGGAGTAGTTTGGGCCCAGACAGATGCCCCCGTGATCAAGGAGAGAAGCCAGGGAGAGGTTAAGTACCTGGTTGGGGGGGTCGGGCTGGAGGAGCGGGAATATATGAGCTCCCTTTCGGGGAACTACAACCTTAAGTTGGTATTCGCCGTGGCCTCCAGAGAGTATTTGGCCGAGGTGAAGGTGGTAATATTGGATCCCAAGGGGAAGACCTATGTAACAACCATGGCCGACGGGCCTTGGATGATGGTAAAGCTTCCGCAAGGCTCTTACCTGGTGCAGGCCACAGCAGGAGGTCAGACCCTGGTGCAGAAGTGTAATATAGGGAAGGGCATGCAGGTGCTGAACTTCCACTGGAAGCAGTGAAAAAGCCTTTTGAATCCCACCTGCGGGGAGGCGGCCTCAACTGCTAGGTCCGCTTCCCTGTATTTCTTTGTCCCAGTTCTCACTTGCAAGTGGAGCAAGAGTGAGAGGAGCAGCCCGAGCAGCCTCCAGAAGAGGCTGTGCTCACGAAACTGCCATTACACTTAAAGGCGGCGGCTGACATGAGTCGCTTTACATCTTTCCCTTTGCAGGAGGGGCACTGAACCTGACTTTCAGCCCCAAAGACTATCTGCTCAAATTCCTTCTGACACCCTAAACATCTGTACTCGTAAATGGGCATGGCTCATCACCTCTTCCAAAACTGCTATATTTTAGCCCTCCAACACACGCCCGTCCAGGCCCTCTCCTGAATCCACGGTCCCATTTGGCCTATTAGCATTTCCTAATGGCGGGATTTATATCTCCACGCAAGCCCTCGAAAAAGCAATAAAAACGCTAGCCCAGATCATTTTCCAAAGCCTGTGACTCTGGGAGCTAAGCCCCAAAGGCCCCGGTACAGTTCGAAATATTCCGACCCAAACCAGGAGCAAATCTGAAACCTAAAATCAGGTTTCTCTTGAGTATGGACCGATTTATCCAAACATGTCAACAAGATAACTCACATTATCCAATTATCGTGAACAAAACGGACTAAGAGGGCATAAACCCTGGCCTGCTGAAAAAAGAACTCTCTTGGGTTGGATGTTGATGCTCTTGCAAGGGCAGGAGATCCAAATCAACTCAGTTTCCATCTGGCCCCTTACACGTCCAGTTCAATGGCCCTAACAGTCTTTTTCACAGATATCAGATAGTCCCTTAAAACGCTTCTGTGCTCAGGGCTCATCTCCTTGAAGGATACCCCTACATGGTAAAAAGAATCCTTGCTTACAAAGGAACGCTCATACCAAGAAACCTCTCCTATGGCAGTTACTTTCCGCTGATTGGGAAGATCTATTTCCATGGTGATCTTATTGCGAAGCACGGGGGATTCGTCATATGAAAGGTGAAGGTCATCCACTCTCATGCTGGAGGTTTGGAACACCAGCCCTGACAGGGAGAGATCCTCCACTTTGGCCTCCAGGCTCCTGGATATCTTCATTTCGTCCTTGCCGCTTATGACCAAGTATTTCATGTGCAGGCCCAATCCAGCCCGCGGCCTCGCCTCAACTGCCGGGCCTTCTCCCCCCTGACGGCTTCTTTTTTTCTGGTCCTTGGCCATCTCCTCCCTCTCCCGGGACGCAGCAGATGATCACTGCGGCTTGTATTGCAGATGCTCAGGGTGCCTCATGGGCCATGGGTCGCACCCCTTTTCTTCCAGCCTCCTCTTTGATCGCCGCTGCCAGCAAGGGAACCATTATCTCGTGATGTCCGGTCAGGGCATATCCTTTCCCCCCACTGACCGTGGGTCTTCGCACTACGTTGGTCACCGGCCTGTAGTGCTGTATGAAATCCATATTCACCGTGGTAATTTCCCGCAGAGCGTACCCCAGATTCCTTGTCAGGCTCAGAGCCTTTAGAAACACCTCTGGAAGCAGGACCGCCGAGCCCAGATTGATGTGCACCCCCCCTTCAAGAGCCGCAACCCTCTCGCAGAATCTCAGGAAATCCCTGTAACTGCCGGCACCCAGGAAGGAGCCGTCCGCCTCTGGATGAATATGGTTGACATCAGTACCTATGGCCACGTGCACAGTGGCCGGTCTCCCCAAGGATACGCAACAAGCCAATATACTTTGAGCAGTAAAGGGAGCCGATTGCTCCAGAATTTTGCCTCCAACAGCCTCCCCAAGCCCCTGGCCTTTCTCCACTCCCTCTTTGGCCATTCGATTGAGAATTCGGCCGGTCTCCTCGGCCATTCCAAACTCGCCGGTGCCTAGGGCCTCCTCCACCTCCTCAGAGGTATGCCCAGCCCAGGCTATTTCAAAATCATGAACCATTCCAGCACCGTTGGTGGCCAGCCCAGTGATCCATCCCTCTTGGAGAAGATCTATTACTATGGCCGAAAGCCCTACCTTGATAACATGAGCACCCATGGCCAGAAGAACACCGTTGCCCTTTCCTCTAGCCTCCACCACCGAAGAGGCCACTCCAAGAAGGTCACGCGCCCCCAAATAAGCAGGCAGCTTCCCCAAGAAACAAGCCACACTCTCCCCGGCTAAGTGGGGTTTCCCGAACCCCTCCACACTCACTTTGCTTTTCCGTTCGCGCAACTTGTAAGTACGCAAACGAGTCCGATCCAAGGAAATTCTCACAGCCCCGCATCCCCCTGCTGGTGGGCGAATTGCTCTTCCACAAGCTCGCACAGGATGTGCCCCACCGTGATATGCACTTCTTGAACTCTTGGGGTCTCCCGAGATTCCACAGGAATCCAATGGTCCAAAAGATCTTTGATGAGACTGCCGTCCCATCCCGTGAGTCCAACCGTAACCAGTCCCCCCCTTCGGGCCTCTTCCAAGCCCCTTAGAACATTAGATGATCGACCGCTGGTGGTGATACCGAGGGCCACATCTCCTGGTCTTCCCAGGGCACTTATCTGTCTGGCGAAAATCTCCTTGAAATCATCGTCATTGGCTATGCTTGTGAGCACCGAGGTGTCTGTAGTAAGGGCCAAAGCCGCCAAAGCTCCCCTGGGTCTAAGGAACCTGTTTACAAACTCCGCAGCCAAATGCTGAGCGTCTGCCGCACTGCCTCCATTGCCGAATATTAACAGCTTCCCCCCTGCCCTGAAACATAAGGCTATTGCGTCTGCAGCCCCAAGTAAGGCTTCCAAAGGACCCCCCAAGAAAGCCCGCTTGGCCTCTATGCTCCTTTGGAGAATGGACCTTATCTTGTCCAGCCTGTCATGCATATGCACTCCTCTTTGGAGCGCATGATATGAGGATAACAGATTCAACGTCAAGGCATACTGCCACTTTCCTTTTTCCCGGGGTTAGGCCTAGGAAGACTTATTAGAACCTCCTCCACAGAGCGATCTGTAGTCCTTTTTACTGTAAAGCGTATTTCACCTAGCACCAGAGAGTCCCCCTGGCCTGGAATTCTTCTAAAGGCCTTAAGAAGCATCCCTGCAAGGGTCTCGTAGTCTTCCTTGGGAAGAGCCAGGCCTAGCTTCTCATTGAGGTCGTCCAATTCCGCACGCCCTGAAACCAAGACCTGGTGAGGAGATATCCATCTAAGCAGCGGCTCTTCCACATCATATTCATCCTGGATCTCCCCCACGATTTCTTCCAGAAGGTCTTCCATTGTGACGATGCCCACCGCACCTCCATACTCATCCACTATCACTGCCAAATGCTGTCCCTCTCGCTGCAGTTTCACCATCAGTTCCTCTACGGGCATAAACTCCGGTACAAAAGAAACTTCTCTTAAGTGTGCGGATATGGAATCATTCATATTCTCCACCAGCAAGAGATCCATCCCCCGCACAAGGCCCACCACCCGATCCACTCTTTCCCGGTAAACAGGAAGTCTGGAATAACCCTCCTGGCAGATCAACCTTACCGCCTCTTTCACTGAAGCCTTTTCCTCCACCATGCATACATCAATAAGAGGAATCATGACCTCCTTAACGCTGGCCTTGGAGAACCGAAGGACCCTGTTTATCATCCGCCGTTCCTCCAGCAAAAATGGCTCCTCCTTTTGTGAGGCTCTGAGTCTCCAGGCCAACTCCCCCATGCTCGGGGAAAAGCCGCCGGCCCTGGTGTTTTCCCCAAACCCCTCCTTCCACATCCCCTGGGCTGCCCGGTCCAGCCAAAACCATGGCCGCATCATCAGGCTCCCGGCCCAAAGCACCCAAGTCATGGCAGGAACCCATTTCTTGGCCTTTACCCTTCCTAAACTCTCAGGGAGGAGTTCTCCAAAAAAGAGGAATCCCAACAAGTATGAGACCAATAGGATTCCAAGACACCAACCCTCCAGAGGCCCCAACCGAAAAAGAAATACAGCCCCTGCAAGGAAAATCAGCTCTGCGGGAAGTCCCTCAGCTAGTATCCCAACCTGGGGCTCACTTAACATGCGGACTGCCTTTTGCGCCCAGGAGCCTGCTTTGGCTGACTCCTTTTTCAGTTCTTCCGGGTCTGTGGAAAGCAAAGAGGCCCCCGCCGAACTGAAAAGCCCGCCCAAGAGCAAAGCGCAGAAAAAGACCGAGAAGACGACTTCTATCATTGCTCCTCGTGGTTTATCAGCTGCACCCTTACCGCCAGAATACGTGTGGGGCCAACTTTCTCGACCCTCAATTTGAGCATCCCGACCTCCACTTCCTCCCCTTGAGAGGGGAAATGCCCGAGTCTTTTCAGAATAAGTCCCGCCACAGTATTGCAATCTTCTTCAACAATCCGAATACCTAAGAGCCCTTCCAGCTCATGCAGCCCCAACTTGCCTGAGACCATGAAAACACCTTCCCCCATGCTTTCCCAGCGCCGTACCTCCAGATCGTACTCGTCGTAAATCTCTCCGAAGAGCTCTTCTAGTATATCCTCCATGGTCACAAGCCCGGAGATTGCTCCATACTCGTCCACGCAAAGGGCCATGTGCAGCTTTCTACCCCTTAGCTCCTCCAGCAACTCCCCCAATTCCATGTTTACCGGTACGAAGTAAGCCGGTCTGAGCAGCTCTTGCAGAGTGGAGACATGATCCTCCGACTCCGAAAGCTTGAGTCGCAGAAGATCCTTGGCGTACAAAATCCCCGCCACATCGTCCTTGCTCTCCCGGTATACCGGTACGCGCGAGTAGCCTGCTTCTCGAACAGCTTGCGCAGCCTTATCCAGGCCCATGTCCGCAGGCAGGCAAAACATGTCCGCCCTTGGAGTCATCACCCTCGATACGCGGCGGTCTCTGAATCCCAAGACCCGGTGAATCATCCGGTGTTCAACTTCTTCCAAGGCACCTTCGTTGCACCCCCGCTCCACCAGCCCCAGCAACTCCTGCTGGGCGAAATGCTCCCTCTGGGGCTCTCCTCCCCTGGCCGAGAAAAAACGGTTTAGGGCTTTGCTTCCACGATCCAAGAGCCCACCCACAGGCCCTAGAACAAGATTTACCAGCCATGCAAACCGGGAAATTAAGGCAAAGAACATGACAGGATTTGTTCCAAGCCTCCTTGGGGCCGGGATATTCCTTCCCACCAAAATCGCAATGGATATTCCCAAGAAAGAGTAAAGAGCTAACTGCGGAGCCTTGGTTTGAAAAGCCTTGTAAAGACCCAGCACCATCCCTAGGACTGACATCCTCTGAACAAGCCATAGGGAAAGAGATATGCGCCTAGGACTCTTAAGCAACCGCAGCACAATAGGCAGGCACCCTTCAGGCCAGATGCTGCGGAGATCCTCCTCCGCCAGTGAGAAAAGGACCCGATGTGCTTGGAAGGCCAAACAGTAGACAAATAAGGAGATGATCAAGAGAATCAAAGCGGCTGTTGGCTCCATTCCCGGAGCCCTCCCGCCCTCAGGCCCGCTTTTTCCATGGAAACTATATTATGCGGACCAGGACCTAGGAATGATGAGTCAGTTGAATTCCTATACAAAGTAGTTGGCCACAGGGGTGATAGCATTTCTCTTTGCTTGAAGTCTTGTGGGCTTGATTTTCCAAAGGATTTGGCCTCCGGGGAGGTGCTTCCCCGCCGCCTCGGTCCCCCTCAGCTTAGCTTCGGGCCAAAGGGCCCCAGATCCAAGTCCTTGAAAATCAAATCGCTTCCGCCAAACGGCTTAGAGAAACATTATCACCCTGTGGTCGCCTACTATCCAAAAACCACTCTGGTCTCTTAATTGATCAGAACTAAGATCCGACTTGAAATCTCCCCATGGCCGTCCGGGCCTTTGGGTCTTAAAGTCGGCCAGCAATCCCAGTTGGGTGCCCCGTCAGATCAAGCCGGAGGCACAGCGGCCGGAGGAGCAGGGCGTGCTCTAGAACGTCTTTGGTTTGCAGCCCCCCCTGCTGGTATCTCTCTTCGGGCCTTGCGGCCGTCAACTAAGGCCATATCCAAAATCTCGTCCATGTGTTTTGCATACACAAAATTCAACTTTTTCCGGATGTGCTTGGGAATCTCCTCCAAGTCTTTCCTATTTCGTTCAGGAATTATAACCGTCAGGATCTTGGCCCTAAGGGCGGCAAGAGCTTTCTCCTTGAGGCCGCCCACAGGAAGCACCCTCCCTCTTAGGGTGATCTCCCCGGTCATAGCCACGTCCTTCCTTACGGGCATGCCGGTCAAAGCTGAGACTATGGCGGTGGTCATGGTCACCCCTGCCGAGGGACCGTCCTTGGGAATGGCTCCTGCCGGCACGTGCACATGCACATCATTCTCGGCGTAGAAGTTCTCGTCGATCCCCAGGCGGGAAGCCCTTGAACGCGCATAGCTCAATGCCGCATGGGCCGACTCCTTCATAACGTCACCTAGATGACCGGTTATGGTAAGGTTCCCCTTGCCCTTCATGGTGGTGGCCTCAACATAGAGCACTTCTCCTCCGTGAGGCGTCCAAGCCAGGCCTGTGGCCACCCCCACCTCGTTTTCCTCTTGCTCCTGCTCGGGGAGGTATTTGGGCACTCCCAAAAACCTGTGGAGGTTTGTGCGCGTCACATGGGTCAGGCCTCGATGCCCCTCAGCCTTCTTACGGGCCACCTTGCGGCAAATGGCTGCTATTTCCCGCTCCAGGTTCCGCACCCCCGACTCCCTTGTGTAATGGGAAATCACCTGGAGAAGGGCTTCCTCGGATATCACCAGATCCCTGGCTGAGATTCCGTTTTCCTTGAGCTGGCGGGGAATCAGAAACTGCTGGGCAATACGCAGCTTCTCCTCGTTGGAGTAACCCGGTATTTCGATTATCTCCATCCTGTCTTTAAGAGCCGGCAGGATAGGATCTATAAGGTTGGCTGTTGTTATGAACATGACCCTTGAGAGGTCAAATGGGACGTTCAGGTAGTGATCGCTAAAGGCAAAATTCTGTTCAGGATCCAGCACCTCCAACAAAGCCGCCGAAGGATCCCCACGAAAGTCTGTTCCCACTTTGTCTATTTCATCCAGCATAAAAACAGGGTTATTGGATCCAGCCTGCTTGATCCCTTGGATTATCCTACCTGGAAGGGCTCCGATATAAGTCCGTCTGTGCCCCCTGATCTCTGCCTCGTCGCGCATTCCACCCAGAGATACCCTGGTGAACTTCCTTCCCAGAGCCCTGGCTATGGAACGTCCCAAAGATGTTTTTCCAACCCCTGGGGGACCCACAAAGCAAAGAATGGGCCCCTTCATGTGCCTCTTTATCTTTCTGACACCCAGGTATTCCAGGATCCTATCTTTCACCTTCTCCAAATCATAATGGTCCTGGTCCAAAACCTTCTTCACCTTGGCTATATTCAGCCTGTCCCTGGTGCTGGAGCCCCAGGGAAGATCCACCATCCAGTCCAAATAAGTTCTCAGAATGGATGCCTCTACAGCATCTGGATGCATCATTTCCAGACGGCTAAGCTGCTTTAAGGCCTCCTTTTCAACGTCCGGAGGCATCTTGGCCTTGGCTATCTTCTCCCTGAGTTCGTTGATCTCCTCTGTTCGTTCGTCGGTCTCTCCCAGCTCATGTTTTATGGCCCGAAGCTGCTCCCTCAAAAAATAATCCCGTTGGGTCTTGGACATCTCCTCCTTGGCCTGAGATTGAATCTTGGCCTGCATGGTGGAGACCTCCAACTCTCGATGGAGCAACTCGTTGACCCTGCGCAGCCTTTCTAAGGGATCAAAGATCTCGAGAACCTCCTGCGCCTCCTCTATTCGGAGCTTCATGTTGGAGGCCACAAGATCAGCCAGCCTGCCCGGATCTGTCACAGCATCCAATATGGCCATCACATCAGGGGAGGCCATGCCCTTGAGGTTAAGTATTCTCTCGCTGTTCTCTTTCACGGTTCGCATCAAGGCCTCCACCTCGACGCTCACCTCTTGTACCTCGGGATCCGCCACCTTCTCAATCCTCACCCTGTAGCCGGATCCGACTCGAATGAACTCTCTGATGACCCCTTTTGAAAGCCCCTGCACCAGGATCTTGACCCTACCATCGGGCAGTCTGAGTGTTTTCATTATCATGGCCACTGTGCCGACGCGGTAGATCTCTTCTGCCGAAGGCTCCTCTTCTCCGGCTTTCTTCTGAGTTGCCAGGAAGATCATCCTGTTGGAGGCCATGGCCTCATTGACAGCCTGCAAAGAACCCTCGCGTCCCACAAACAAGGGCAGGATCATGTAAGAAAAAACCACTATGTCCCTTACAGGGAGCAGGGGAAGAATCTCTGGTATCTCAACTTGCTCCTTCTGGAGCGGTTCGTTTCCCATGACGCCTCCGACTGGGGCCATTGGAAGGCCCTTTATATATTTCCAACCAAAGGCCAGGTCTGACTCTTTTGGCCTGCCTTTGTATTCCATTTTGCATACAAATACTTTGTGCGCCCTAAGCCCGCAAACATAATCAGCAAAACAATAAATTTCACCAGAAAACAGGACCCGCCACAACTAATATCACAAGCGGGTTTTAGTTCTCCTCCCTTGATCCATAATAGGAACCGGTCCTTGCAAAGTCAAGGAACGATGACATTTTGCGCTCCTTGACAAGCTTAGGGGGGGTGGTTATGTTCTAACAAGCTTAAAGGCCCTGGAATAACGGCAACTGCTTATAACAAAAAGAATTTTCAGCCCGAACCGAGGTATTAGAGCAGTGGATGAAAATATATTGAAGGGTAAAGACGAGCTGCAAGAGGAGGGGAGAGAACAGGATGCTTCAGGTTCCCCCTCGGCTTCAAAGGATGGCCGCAGGAAGCATGAAAAGCTCAAGCAGGAAATGGAGACGCTGAGGAAAGATCTGCAGGAGGCCAAGCAGGAAGCAGAGCAGCTCAAGGACCGCTGGATGAGAGCAGCGGCCGAGCTTGACAACTACAAGAAGCGCTCCCTTAGGGATAGAGAGGATTTGTTGAGACAGGCCCAGGAAAGGGTCATCAGGGAGTTTCTCCCAGTTTTGGACAACCTTCAAAGAGCCTTGGCTCACGCCAACAACCGGGAGAGCACAGAGGGGCTCTTGGAGGGGATCCAGATGATTGAAAGACAGTTTCTATCGGCGCTTGAAAAACTCGGGGTAACCCCCATGGAGGTGCTGCATCAAACCTTTGATCCGGGGAAACACGAGGCAATGATGCAGGTGGAATCAGAGGAGCACGAACCCAACACAGTGGTTCAGGAATTGGAAAAGGGCTATCTGTGGCAGGATCGGCTCCTGAGACCGGCCAAAGTGGCTGTGTCCAAGAGAAAGCAGGCGTGATCCCTTAGAGCCATGGGGGCATGATTTAGGGATCAACCCAAGGAGGCTGTGATGAAAAGGGCAATCGGTATAGATCTTGGAACCACTAATTCTTGTGTGGCCATAATGGAAGGAGGGGAGCCCAAGGTAATCCCCAACTCTGAGGGAGGTCGCACCACCCCATCGGTGGTGGCCTTCACCGAGAGCGGGGAGCGTTTGGTGGGACAAATAGCCAAGAGACAGTCTATAACAAACCCGGAAAACACCCTTTACGCTGTGAAGCGCCTCATCGGAAGAAAGTATTCTGACCCTGAGGTGCAAAAAGACATCAAAATACTTCCTTATAAGATCGTTCAGGCCCCAAACGGAGACGCCCATATACAGGTAAGGGGCAAAACTTACTCACCTCCTGAAATCTCCGCCATGGTATTGCAGAAGATGAAGCAAACAGCGGAGGATTACCTGGGGGAAAAGGTTACTGAGGCGGTAATCACGGTGCCGGCCTATTTCAACGATAGTCAGAGGCAGGCCACCAAAGACGCTGGTCGCATTGCAGGACTCAATGTGCTGCGCATAATAAACGAGCCCACAGCCGCCTCTCTGGCTTATGGGATGGATAAACACAAGGACCAGAAAATAGCCGTCTTTGACCTGGGTGGAGGCACTTATGATATCTCCATTCTGGATATTATGGATGTGGATGGGGAGAAATCCATAGAGGTCAAGGCCACCAACGGGGACACCCACCTGGGTGGGGAAGATTTTGACCAGAGAATCATCGACTATCTGGCCGATGAGTTCAGAAAAGATCAGGGAATAGATCTGCGAAAGGACCGTATGGCGCTTCAAAGGCTTAAAGAAGCAGCGGAGAAGGCCAAGATGGAGCTCTCCTCCTCCATGGAGACAGAGGTCAACTTGCCCTTTATCACTGCGGACGCCTCAGGTCCGAAACACCTCAACATGAAACTCACGCGAGCCAAGGTGGAATCCCTGGTGGAAGACCTGATAGTGAAGCTGGAGGGACCGTGCCGTCAGGCCCTCAGGGATGCGGGGTTGAAACCTTCGGATGTGCATGAGGTCATCTTGGTGGGCGGCATGACCAGGATGCCTAGGGTGCAACAGAAGGTCAAAGAGATCTTCGGGAGGGAGCCCAACAAGAGCGTGAACCCGGACGAGGTTGTGGCTGTCGGGGCTGCCATTCAGGCGGGTGTGCTCAAAGGGGAGGTCAAAGACGTCTTATTGTTGGATGTAACACCATTGTCTTTGGGAATAGAGACCCTAGGCGGGGTCTTCACAAAGCTCATAGAGCGCAACACCACCATCCCTACCCGCAAGAGCCAGATCTTCTCCACTGCCGCTGACAACCAGACTGAGGTGAGCATTCATGTGTTGCAGGGCGAGAGGGAAATGGCGGCAGACAACAAGACCCTAGGGAGGTTTAACCTGACCGGTATTCCGCCGGCTCCAAGAGGCATACCTCAAATAGAGGTGACCTTTGACATAGACGCCAACGGCATAGTTCATGTCTCTGCCAAGGACCTGGCAACGGGAAGGGAGCAGTCCATAAAGATCACTGCCTCTTCTGGACTGGCCGAGGAAGAGATCCAGAGGATGATCAAAGAAAGCGAGATCCACGCAGAAGAGGATCGTCGCAAGAGGCAATTGGCAGAGGCCAGGAACAACGCCGACAACTTGATTTACCAGACAGAGAAAAACCTGAAGGAATACGCGGATAAGATAGAGGCCTCGGACCGCCAAGCAATAGAGCAAGCCGTCTCCAAATTAAGGCAGGTGATGGACGGAACGGATCTGGAGGCCATTCGCAGGGCCTCAGAGGAGCTCCAGACAGCTTCTCACCGGTTGGCCGAAGCCATGTACGCGAAGGCATCCCAGCAAGCCCAGGCAGCCGGAGGCCCGGGAACAGGGACCGGCGAAGCCCAAGCCGGAAAGGGCAGGGGTGGAGAGGACGTGGTGGACGCCGACTTCGAGGAAGTGAAGTGAGCCTTTTCTGTCTGTGGATAAAAGCGGGGACTTTCAAGTCCCCGCCATTGTCCTTAACCTCACGAATTTTCTTTTGCCTTAGGGCTTTTTTGCTCCTGGCTCCATTTCTTTGGAGTTACCCCTGTGTGGCTTCCACACCCTGCCCCCCGGCATTGGTTCAAGTCCTGGAGGACGATCGGTTGCTGCCCTCCATTTTATCCAGCGTGGAAAAAGCTCAAAAAGAGATCTGGGTGGGAGCTTATCACTTCAGGGCGGGGATTCATCCCAGGAGCGCTCCGGACAGGCTGGCCCAGGAACTTATCAAGGCGGCCAAAAGAGGGGTTCAGGTTCATGTGCTAATGGAAAGACCCGAGGATCCCCTCTCAGAGCAAGCAAAGGACAACAAAAAGACAGCATCCCTACTCCAGAGAGGCGGAGTTAAGGTCTATTGGGACTCTGCCCAGAGGCGCTCCCACATGAAGGTGGTTGTGGTGGACGGCCGTTTCGCGGTAGTGGGAAGCCACAACTTGACAAAAGGTGGCCTCAAGGATAACCACGAGCTCTCCTTGAGCGTTGACTCCCCATGTTTGGCAGAGAAGGTTATAAGCTATCTAAAACGCTTAGCCAAGGAGGGAGGTAACAAGCTGCCCTGATGGCCGGGCCAGCTCATAGCCACTCCAGGGGTGCCTCTTCAGCCAGAAACCGCTTTTCCCCCACTCCTGGGAAGTGAACCAGCAGGCGGCTCCCTCCTCCCTCAACTCCTATGACCGTTCCAACCCCGAAGAGCCTATGTCTGACCCAGCGGCCTACAAGAGAAGCGTTCCTCTCCAAAGCGGACCCGGATCCTCCAAAGACCCCTGCGCTCCCGGTGAGCAAGTCTTCAAGGGATTCTGAGGGAACCTCCAAAAGAAATCTTGACAAAGGCAAACTCCTGGGAGTTCCCCACACCCTCCTGCTCCTTGCGCAGCAAAGATACAATTTTTGCTTGGCCCTTGTCATACCCACATAGCAGAGTCTTCTCTCCTCTTCCAGTTCTGCAGCGTCCTCCAGGGAAGAGCTATGGGGCAAAATCCCTTCCTCCAGGCCTATTAGGAATACCACGGGGAACTCCAGGCCCTTAGCCGAGTGCAAAGTCATCAGGGAGACCTTTTCCTCTTGGGGATTGGACAGATCTAGGTCTGTAAAAAGAGCCACTCTTTCCAGGAATCCCACCGGATCCCCCCCTTGCTCCGCCTCGTATTCCACTGCAATGTTTAAAAGCTCTTCCAGATTCTCTTCCCTCTGTGCTGCCATAGGGTCGGAGCTCTTTTTCAGTTCAAAGAGGTATCCGGTCTCATCCAGTATGCCCCTTAGCCCGCTTGCAATTCCTTGCTCCTGCAATCTGTTCTTAAGGCTCTGCATAAGTCCCAGAAAATCCCTTAACTTTAGGCCTGTGGCCTTGGAAGAATTTTCTGCCGCAACTCCAAGGGCTTGGCTCAGTGGGATTTTTTCTTTTTCAGCCAGGGCCTCTGCTGCCTTCAAGGTCTTGGGGCCTATGCCCCTGCGTGGAACATTCAGGACTCTTTTCCAGCTTAGGTCGTCGCCGGGGTAAACAAGGGCCCTGAGGTAAGCCAGCACATCTTTGACTTCCTTTCTCTCGTAGAAACCCACAGACCCGTATATGGCAAAAGGGACCCGGGAGTCCAAAAACTCCTCTTCCAGCACACGGGATTGGGCGTGGGTGCGATAGAACACTGCAAATTCACTTGCTCTGAAGCCTTCCCGCAGCATCATATGACGGATCTCATTGGCTACGAATTGAGCCTCCTCCCTGTCGTCCCGTGCCACACACACGGCCACCGGATCCCCTGGGGCATTGGCGGTCCAGAGCTGCTTGCTGCGGCGCACTCTGTTTTGCTGTATGAGACCTGAGGCTGCCTGAATTATGTTACTTGTGGAGCGGTAGTTCTGCTCCAGGCGTATCACCTTCACCTCAGGGAAATCCCGGTCGAATTCCAAGATGTTTGTGGGATCGGCCCCCCTCCAGCTATAGATGGACTGGTCATCGTCCCCCACTACGCAGATCTGTCTGTGCCCTTCTGCCAAGGCTTTCACTATCCTGTACTGGATATGATTGGTGTCCTGGAACTCGTCCACAAGCAACTGAGTCCATCTCGTACGGTAAAACTCCAGGACCTGCGGGTGCTCCAGAAAGATGGTAAGCACCCAGAAAAGCAGATCGTCGAAATCCATGGCCTGGATGCGTCTCAGTTTTTCCTGGTAATGTTCATAGACTCCAGCTACTCTTCCCCTGAGATGATCCCCTCCCCAAGAAGAGCGGTATTGCCCGGGAGACAAGAAAGCCTGTTTGGCGTTGCTCACATGCTGCATGAGCAACCCCACAGGAAACCTCTCGGTATCCAAGTTCAGTTCCCGGCAACACTCTTTGGCCAGCGCCTGTTGATCTGCCTGGTCCAGGATGGAGAACTCCCTGGGGTAGCCCACAAGATGGGCATGACCTCTCAGGATCCTGGCGCAAACAGAGTGAAAAGTGCTCACCCAAAGCTCGGGCTCGTTTCTGCCCAGAAGTCCCCAGACCCTTTCCCTCATCTCCCGGGCCGCCTTGTTGGTGAAAGTCACTGCAAGGATATTCCAGGGTCTCACCTCCCCTGTGGCCAGCAGATGGGCAATGCGGTATGTGACCACCCTTGTCTTGCCGCTTCCGGCTCCGGCCAAAACCAAAAGAGGCCCTCCTCGGTACTGCACAGCCTCCCTCTGGGAGGGGTTAAGGTCTTTTAGAAGGGCTTGGACGGAGAGGCGCGGCTTTCCCGGTGCAGACAAAGCTCTAGGTTCGGGGGTTTCTTGGGGCCTGGAAAGACCATTGGATCCAGGGAGTTTTACGGGTTTATCCATTGGGAGACCTTTGGGCGGGCTTCCATTGAAAGCCCTTTCCAATTTCAGGATTACTCCACCGTTACACTTTTGGCTAGGTTTCTGGGCTGGTCCACATCCGTGCCCTTGAGCACAGCCACGTGATATGCCAAAAGCTGGAGGGGTATGGTCAGAAGAATAGGAGTCAAATACTGGTTGTTTTCAGGGACCTGAATCACCTCGCTCACTCGGTTTTCCATTTCCTGCAAAGGCATGGAGGTAACTGCTATCACCATTCCCTTTCTGGCCCTCACCTCCTCTATGTTTCCCAGCATCTTCTCATAAGTCTTGTCTCGACTAAGCAGCACCACAACAGGCAGGAACTCGTCTATGAGGGCTATGGGTCCGTGTTTCATCTCCCCGGCCGGGTAGCCTTCTGCGTGCACATAGGAGATCTCCTTGAGCTTCAAAGCCCCCTCCAGTGCCACCGGGTAGTTGATCCCCCTTCCAAGATAAAGGAAATCCGTGGCGTTCATGAAACGCCGGGCAACCTCCTGGATCCTTTCATCCGACTCCAACACCCTCTCAGCAAGCCCGGGCAGCCGGATCAGATCCTCCAGTAGAGCTCTCACCTCCTCCGGCTTAAGATATCCCCTTGCCACAGCCAACTCCAGGGCCAGCAGGTAAAGCACTACAAGCTGGGTTGTAAAGGCTTTGGTGGAGGCCACTCCTATTTCAGGACCCGCCTGGGTGTAAGCCACTGCCTCTGAAACCCTCACCAAGGAAGATCCCACCACATTGCACACGGCCAGGGTTCTGGCTCCTTTTGCTGCTGCAGCCTTTAGGGCAACCAATGTGTCGGCTGTCTCCCCGGATTGGCTGATGGCCACAACCAGGGTGTTCCTATTAAGCAAAGGATCCCGGAAGCGAAACTCTGAGGCCAACTCCACTTCCACTGGAATTCTGGCCAAGCCCTCTATCATGAACCTACCCACCAAACCGGCATGATAAGAGGTCCCGCAAGCCACCATAACCACCCTGTCCACTCGGGCCAAAACCTCTTTGGGCAAGGCCTGTTTCCCGAGGTCCACCTCGCCCCGCTCAGGAAAGACCCTCCCCCTGAAACTATCCACAATGGCCCTAGGCTGTTCAAAAATTTCCTTCAGCATGAAATGGCGGTAGCCCCCCTTTTCCGCCATCACCGGACTCCAATGTATCTGTTGAATGGATTTTTCTACAGGGCTTCCGTCCAAGAGCTGAACTCTTGCCTCACCCCTGTCCAGGACGGCCATCTCCCCATCCTCCAGGAAGATCATTCTCCTGGTATGATGCAATATGGCCGGTATGTCAGAAGCCACGAAATTCTCTCCTTCTCCCAAACCTATTACCAGGGGACTTTCCTTGCGTGCGGCCACTATCCGTTCTGGCTCTTGTCGCCAAAGCACAACCAGTCCATAGGAACCCTTGAGCCTCAAAAGCGACTTCCTCACCGCTTCCTCGAATCCCATCCCCTCCGAAAGAGCCCTTCTTATGAGGTGGCATATCACTTCTGTGTCTGTCTCCGACCTGAAAACACAACCCTCAGCCAGTAACTCTTCCTTGAGGGACAGGTAGTTCTCTATGATCCCGTTGTGAACCACCACCACACCGTCCGCCTCGTGTGGATGGGCGTTTTGCTCTGTTGGACTCCCGTGGGTGGCCCACCTGGTGTGGCCTACGCCCACCGTACCGCTTAGAGGCTCGCCTATACTGGCCTCAAGGGCGCTCAACTTCCCCACTGCCCTTTGTATTCTGAGAGCCGGGCCGTCCAGAACTGCTATGCCGCTGGAGTCATAACCCCTGTACTCCAGTCTCTTGAGCCCCTCCAGTATTATCCCCTGGGCGGGTCTGGATCCCACGTAGCCTATTATGCCGCACATTTCTATGGCTTCCTTTTTTTCTTGCCCTGGGCTCTGCCGGGAAGGTTCACTTGTCTGGCCCTGGCCAAGGCCAAGGCTCCCGGAGGAACGTCTTCGGTTATGGTGGAGCCGGCTCCCAGCACGGCCCCGTCTCCAACACTCACCGGGGCTACAAGCTGTGTGTCACTCCCCACAAATACCCGGTTTCCGATGATGGTCTTGTGTTTGGCCTTCCCATCATAGTTGCAGGTTATGGTGCCGGCCCCTATGTTCACCTCATCCCCGATTTCTGCATCCCCGAGATAACTCAGGTGGGAGGCCTTGCTCCTTCTGCCCAGTTTGGAGTTCTTGATCTCCACAAAGTTCCCCACACGGGCCTCAGGACCAAGCTCGGCTCCAGGCCGAAGGTGGGAAAAAGGCCCCACCACAGCCCCGGCACATATGCAACTTTGGGTGATCACGCAGTGAGGCCTGATGAGCACTCTGTCCCCTATGACTGAATCCTCTATGAAGGAACCGGTCCCTATACGGCAGCCTTCACCCACAACAGTGCGGCCTTGCAACAATACCTGAGGCTCTACCAGCGTATCCCTCCCAAGTCTTACCTCTGCACCAATGAAGACCGATTCAGGATCCAAGAGGGTGACACCTTCCAGCATCCAGTGAAGGCGAAGTCTCTGCTGCAAAACCCTTTCTGCTTTGGCCAGATCAGCCCGGTCGTTCACCCCAAGCAGTTCCTCCTCAGAGCATGCCTTGTAACCCAATACCCCCTGCTCCGAGAGCACCTGTACCACATCTGTGAGATAGTACTCAGCCTGGGCGTTCTCACAGCGCAAAGAATCCAGAGCCTGGAACAGACTCTCGGCCCTGGCGCAGTAAGTCCCGGAATTCACCTCCCGGATCTCCCTTTCTTGGGCAGATGCGTCCTTTTCCTCAACTATTCTAAGGATCCGCCCCTGTTCCCCTCTGACCACCCTCCCGTAACCCGAGGGGTCTTGCATTTCCCCAACAAGCACGGTCAGAGCAGCCCCTTTCTCTGTGTGGAACCTGATCAGCCCCTCCAGTGTCTGGTGTGTCAAAAGGGGCATGTCCCCGCACATTATGAGGAGGTCCCCTTTGTAGCCTTTCAGGGTTTTCTTGGCAAAAAAGAGGGCATGCCCTGTTCCCAACTGGGGTTCCTGCAGGACGATTTTCAGATCCTGCCCTTCCAAGTGATCCCTCACCGCCTGGGCTTGATGGCCCAGGACCACTACCACAGGCTCGGCCTCAAGTCTCCGGGCAAGTTCGATGGGGTAATGAATCATGGGACGGCCGGCAAGCGTATGCAGCACCTTGGGAAGCCTGGATTTCATTCTGGTGCCTTTGCCCGCCGCCAAGATCACCACTGCCAAGTCACTCAAATTTCCTCTCCCCCTTTTTCAGCCCCTCGCCCCAAACCGCTCTAAAAAGCCAAGCTCAGGTTCTATTGAGCATATAACGGCCATTTGCAAGGGGTCAAGGCGGCATAGAAGCAGCCCCCAACTGTTTTTTGGCAAGTAAAAGCATTGCACCATTGATCAGCAAAGATCTATCCCGCATTATTCACGATTAGTGGATAATGCGGGCTATCTTTATGATATATTTGGACAAACTGGTCCACACTCAAAAGCAACCTGCCTTTCGGTTTCAGCTTTGGTTCTGCTTTGAGTCAGAACATCTCGAAGTGTACCGGGGGTTTGGGGGCGTAGCCTCCAAAGTTAAGGGCTTTGGAGAATAATTAGGGCTATGGGAGGGATCTTCTTTTGAGACACAGCCCCTTGGGAGCTGTAACTTAAGGGGACACTTGCAAGGGTCTTGGGGCCTTGGTATAAACCCTTCCAAAGAATCATCCTCCTTTGAAAGGGGTGGCTTCCATGCCTGAACCAGCGGTCCCTCCGAAAAGGCTGGGAGAGAGGCTTGTGGATCAGGGGCTTATAACCCCGGAGCAGCTTCGTATTGCCTTGGAACTCCAGAAAAGGACCGGCCGCCTGCTGGGAGAAATTCTCTTGGATATGGGCTTTGTGGAGGAGTCGGCTGTCTCCTCCTTGTTCTCCCGGGACATGGGGGCTACTTACATGACCTCTCTGGAGGGTGTCTCGGTGGATCCAGAGGCCCTGCGCCTTGTGCCCAAGAGCTGGGCTTCAGATCACAAGGTGCTTCCCCTGTCTTTGGAGGATAATGAGATCACCGTGGCCATAGCAGATCCTTTCGATGTTGTGGCTGTTGACGAGTTACGAAGGCTGACAGGCAAGAGGGTGCGCACGGTAGGGGCCGGAGAGACGGACATTTTGCGGGCCATAGAGTTCTGGTACGCAGGGGATCTGGAGACCGTCAGTGAGATTCTGCGCCAGGCAGTGGAGGTGGTGCGGGGAGGGGGCGGGGTCTTGGGGCCCGAAGAGGCTCCCCTCATCCGGCTGGTCAACCACATGATCACTATGGCAGTCAAGGATTCTGCCACGGATATCCATATTGAGCCAGAGCGCAACGCTGTCCTGGTGAGATTCAGGGTGGACGGAATTCTGAGGGTGTGGGAGATCCTGCCCAAGGAGCTGGAAAGACCAATGGTCTCCAGGTTCAAGGTGATGGCCAACCTGGACATCTCCGAGAGCCGTCTGCCCCAGGACGGAAGGGCGGAATTCCGCTTTGGGAGCAGAGTGCTGGACATGCGTGTCTCCGTTTATCCCACCTCCCAGGGCGAAAACGTGGTGGCGAGGCTTCTAGACAGGAGCAAACTGGTCACCAGGATAGACGAGCTGGGTTTTGACCAAGATTTCCGGGCAATCTTCCGCAGAATGCTCAAGCGCCACCAAGGCATCATATTGGTTACCGGGCCTACAGGCTCAGGCAAGACCACCACCTTGTACGCCTCCCTCTTGGAGATCACCTCACCCCAGATCAACGTTATGACCATAGAAGACCCCATCGAGTATGATCTTCCCTTCATAAGGCAGAGCCAGATCAACCCCAGGGCTCAGTTCACCTTTGCCAAGGGTTTGCGCTCCATTCTGAGGCAGGACCCTGATGTGATCCTGGTAGGGGAAATCAGGGACCAGGAGACTCTCGAGATCTCAATGCAGGCGGCCCTCACAGGACACCTTGTCCTGTCAACACTTCACACCAACTCAGCCCTGGGAGCCATCCCTAGATTGATCCACATGGGAGCCCCCCCACACATTCTGGCCTCTTCTCTCATAGGGGTGGTCTCCCAGCGTTTACTGCGTCGCGTCTGCCCGGAGTGCGCCTATTACCAGGAGGCGACCCCACAGGAGTTGGATTTTCTGGCCGCAGAGGCGCCTGAACTGCTTCAAGGAGATACAGGCGTGCTCAAGCTGCCAAGGGAAAAGGGATGCGACCATTGCAGAGGGGACGGTTACACAGGCCGTTTTGCCGTAGGTGAGATAGTGGAGCTGGATCGTGCTTTGCAACAGATGATCCATGCTCGAGCCACAGAGGAGTCCATGACGCAGTCCTTAAAGGAGCGCGGATATAGAACCATTTTGCAGGACGCCCTCAAGAGGGTGGTGCAGGGACGTACAACCCTGGGAGAGGTAAGCCGGGTGCTCTGAGATGACCTTGTATAGGTATCAGGCTTGGGACGAAAGAGGAAGGCTCCTAAGTGGAGTCGAGGAAGCCGACAGTGAGGAAGATCTTTACGGCCAACTGAAAGCCCGGGGACTTCTTCTCAAGAAAGCCAGAAACCTTAAGAAAGGCTTCCTGAAAAGGCCAAGCAGGATTCCACTGGAAATTTTGGCTGAGTTCTCCCATCAGATGGCCTTTATCATGCGCTCAGGGGTCTCCATGGTGAGCGGCATGGGGGATCTTAAGCGCCAGTTGAAAGGTGGAGCCTTCTCCCAAGTCCTGGACGGGCTTATCCGGGAGGTGACTGCAGGCTCAACCTTAAGCCAAGCCATGGCCAGGCAGCCTCTTGCTTTTCCCTCCTACTACGTGGCGGTAATCCATGCTGGGGAAACCGCAGGCAGCCTTGATGAATCCTTCAGGGACATGGCCGTCTATCTGGAATGGCTGCTTCAGCTTAGGCGTCAGGTGAAGCAGGCCCTTACCTATCCCATCATTGTTATGGTGCTAATAAGCATTGCCTTGGCCATCTTTGTGACCGTGGTTGTGCCGCGGCTGGTCAGCTTCATCAAGGAGTTGAACCGGCCCATGCCTTTGCCGACCCAAGCGCTGGTGTGGTTTAACGAGTGGGTGGCCGCAAACTGGTACATAGTTGTTGGGCTCATGGCAACCGCAATATTGGGCACCATTGTGGCATGGCGATTCCCAGCCTTCAGACTTCTCTGGGACAGGCGGAAGCTGGGCTTGCCGGTCTTGGGTGAACTCATGCGGGAGCTGGTCTTGCTGCGTTTCGTAAAGTACCTGCGGGTGCTTTACAGAGCAGGCATTCAGGTACACCAGTCCTTCCAGATATTGCAGGAGGTGGTGCCCAATCGTTACTACCGGGTAATCATGGCCCAGGTGGGGGATCAGATCATGGAGGGCGAATCCCTGGCCGAGGCCATGGAAAGCTCGGGAGCCTTTCCCCCGCAGGTGGAGCGCAGTATCCGTGTGGGAGAACAGACAGGCACCCTGGAGGAGGCCCTGGAACAACTGGGGACACATTTGGAGCGCACAATAGATGCAAAGATCAAGCGGCTGGTCTCCCTAATCGAACCCATGCTCCTGATGTTTGTGGGGGCTATTTTGATCCTGGTAATCGTAAGCGTGCTTTGGCCCATTTACACAATCTTGGGGGAGCTGGGCTGAGAGGAGGAACCTTGGCGGTCGGCCGCCCAGGGCCTCTCAGAGCCTCCAGCCAAGACCGAGCCCATGGTTTTTCTCTGATTGGACCATCCAATGTAAACCACATATTGGGGTAATTTGACTTTTCTCCACAACAGCTTGAAGTTTTTCTTTACAACTGATTCAAGGCTGGTATAATTCCCCCGGGTGTGGTGTAGGGTCTTTCATCTGAAGTGATTCAAATCTCAAGGAAGGCAGGATCAATTGGGGCGGAGTCTATCTAAGGGGGTGGTCATCTACCTCAGGCAGGATCGCCTTCTGGGTGTGTCCTGGCGAAGGGGGCGCTTCCAAAAAGTCATGGATTGCAGCGCACAGACTCCCCAAATGTTAAAGAAATCGAGCGGATCCGCCACATTGATCATTCATAGAGACTCCCTGCAACACAGGGTTGTATCTCTTCCTTTAGGACCGCGCGTTCCTTTGGCCCAAGTCATGGCTCGTGAAGCAGCCGAGCTTCTAGGGGCTGCCCCGGAGGATACAGCTTTTGGATGGCGGCTCCTGGGTAGGGCCGAGGAAGATGGTGCCCCAAAACAGCGATATGTGCTGGCAGCTTGCCACAGACAGGAGATTCAGCATCTGGCCGGGAGTATTCGTGGAGTGGGTCTGGAGGTAACCGAAGTGCTAAGCGCATTGGACCTCCTGGTGGAGTACGGCACACGTTCCATGGGCTCCAAGCCTGGGCTCTTGGTGGTTTTCGACCAGGAGTTGGTGCACCTTGTCTTCTTTAGTGAGAGCATGTACGGGTTCCACAGGGTTTTCAAAGCTGATCAGGAGAGCTTCAAAGAGGAACTTCTTCAGGAGTTTCAGCGCTCGGCCTATTACGCCAAGCAAAGATACAAAACCGCAGTTGAACAGATCCGCGTGGCCCTGGCACCTCCGTGGTTCGTGCAGGAGACTGCATCGGTTTTGGAGTCCTTAATGCAGGTTCCTTGTGTGCCTGTCCCACCACCCCGGAGCCTGGAGGAGTGGCCGGAGCTGGGGCTTTTGAACTTACTGGCGCAAGATTCCTCACTGGCAAAACCTCTTCTCTCTATGATTCCCCCAGAGGTCAGGAGGCGCAGACACCTGCGCCGTATAGCTGCCTTGAGTCTCTCTGTAGAGATCTTATTGATAGGGCTCATGGGGGTGGCAATCACAATTCTCCAAACTGCCAATCAGACGGACAGGGAAATATTGCTGGGCTACGCCAGGAGTCTGCAGGTCATGCAGAACAACCTCGGAACACGCAAAGGGGATCTCCAAGAGATGGAGAGACTTCGAGAGGCAGTGCTGACTGCAAAGAAGATTCTCTCAAGCAGGCCGGAATTGCACCTTCGGCTGGAGGAGTTTTCCTACCTGGTGCCTGAGGGGATCCGACTTGAATCCATTAAGTGGACGGAGCCTTTGGAAGAACCCCGCAGACAAACTGTTGGATCCAGCCCAGGGTCTGTGGGTGAGAAAAAGGGGCTCCTGCAGATGGATGGGATTGTGCAGGCGCGAGAGCCGGAGGTTCGTTACAAGACCTTCAGCCAGTGGCTTGAAATTCTGAAAGAGGCTTTCCCGGCCAAAGGCCTGGAGGTTCAGACCGGGGAGCTACTTCAGAGAGGGAAATTCAGTTTGGCGGTCCCCCTCTCCTGGGAGACTCCTTGAAACAGCAGCGCCCCAGCCCTATACGAGGATTCCACCCCATGATGCTCCCAGGCATCATGGGATTGGTGCTCCTGGGCGCAATGATTTATTACCTGATCCTGAACCAGCAAAGCCAAACATTGCTCAAGGAGATCAAGGCGGTGCAGGCCAAGCTGGAGGAGGCAAGAGGTCATCTGCAAGCCTTGGAAGAGTGGGAACGTGTGCGAGGTTCTGACTTCATTTGGACCCTCTCCAGATGGGTCCCTCTATTCCAAAACCCGCTGGAGGCACGGCTCAAGCTGGAGGGAAGGATTCTGGATATTTTTCGAGAGGTACGGGCATTAGAACCCTCGGTGGAGTGGAAGAGCCCAGCCGGGGAGAAGGGCATAGCTCAGGCCCGGCTTGTGGCCAAAGGGCTTTTCCCCTCTTACGAGGCCTTGCTGAAATGGCTTGGTGAGCTAGAAGAGGGAACACCCCCTGTGATACCCACCTCTATTGAGATACGTAAGGAGGGGGCTCGTTTGAGGGTCTCAACAGGTCTGGCTCTTTACTTCAGGGTGGAGCATGGGACGCTTTGAAGAGGCCTTGGAGAAGTGGATGTGGATGGCTCTTGGGATAATGATCCTTGGAGTGGCGGCTTTGCTCATCCTGTGGTTCCCATTTGGGCGCCAAGCACAAGAGCTTTCCCTGTCACGCCACAGGCCCCAGCAAAAGGGTGATTTGGAAGATCTTATCCGGGCAACAGCCCCCACGAAGCTCAAAACTGCTCGAGAGCGTTTGGACTCCCTGAGAGCCTCAGGAGAAAAAAGGGATCCCTTTTTGAACAGGGCAGAGCTTGAATGGGTGCAGTTCGTAGAGACCCTCTCCTTGAACGTCCCGCGGCTGGAGGGAATCCTGCATCGGGAGGGGGAGCCTTACGTGATGGTCCGAGGAAAGCTTTTGGGAATTGGAGATGGATTGGACGGATTCCTGGTGGAGCACATCGGGGAGGACTACGTGGAGTTCACCAAAGAAGGAAGGCTTTTACGTGTGAGGCTGCCATGGGGTGGAGGGAAACAATGACCAAGGGGAACAGTCACCTCTGGCTTTTGCTGGGAGTGCTGGTGCTGGCCGGGTGCGCAACAGATCGAGCCCCCAGGCCGGCCCCGCAAAAAACTGAGCCGCCGCCTCTTTTGTCAGGGCCGCCCCCTGCTCCCGCCCCTGTGAGGCCCGAGCGACCTACTCCTCCCCCGCTTCTGCCCTTGAAAACCCCTGTGGAAAAGGGGGGATTGGATGCAATGGTCTCCATTTCGCTGGTGGATGGCGGGCTCAAAGAGTTGCTGCATGCCTTGGTAAAACAAGCAGGGGTGAACGTGATCATAGATCCGGACGTGGAGGATGCCAAAGTCAGCCTGAATCTGCAGCATATTCCCCTTTGGCAGGCTTTGGATGCCGTGCTCACCTCCCACGGGCTTTTTTTCTCATCTCACCCAGGCTATGTAAGGGTCTCCAAGATGATGACCCGGGTTTTCCATCTGGACTATGTGATGAGCGTTCGTTCAGGCTCCAGCACAACCCAGGTCTCCCTGTCCTCGGGAACCAGTGCGAGCAGCCCTGGCACTTCCCCAGGTTCCTCATTGGCGGTTTCTGGTTCCTCCGCGGCTGGTTCCACAAGTCTTGGTCAGCTTTCAACCAGCGCCTCCACGGGGGACATTTCCATACAGACCCAGGAGACGGTGGATTTCTGGAAACAGCTGGAGGCGCGGTTGAGGGAGCTCATGAGGGATCCGCGCTATCAGATGCTCAGGGCTGAGTTCCAGCAACAGGATCTTCGAAGGCAAATGGAGCTCCTCCCTTACGAAACCCAGTATGATAAGGAGCTCTTGAAGCATCAGCTGGAAATGTTCCGACTGGAGCGGGAGGTGGTAAGAAAAAAGTTGGAAACAGGCCTCTGGGAGGCACAAACGGTTTCCGGGGGATCGGCAGGCTCTCAGGCCAGGACCACCAGAGAGAGCTCTACCCGCACAACAGAGGCCGCTTCCACCGACACCAGCCAGGCCCCGCTGGTGGGAACCTACGCCCTGGACCCGCAGACAGGCACCCTCATAGTGACCACGAGCCCGGCGGTAATGGAAAGGGTGGAACGTTTTTTGGCCCAGGTGAAAGACAACCTTGTAAGACAAGTGCATATAGATGTGCAGATCTTGGAGGTGTCTCTTAACAACGATCAACAGCTGGGAGTGGATTGGAACGGCTTCCCCGGCCTTTTGCAGCTCTTCCGAATGCCCAGGCTCAGGGAGGTGATCCGGGGGCAAATGGAAAGCCAAGCTACAGGGGGAGGAGGCGGTGGAGGGGGTACCAGCACCAGCAACACCGGTGTAGTCTCCCCTCTTCCAGCATCCCCATTCACTGCCTCGCCGCTTAGCGCCTTCCAGATGGGTCTACTGTTCGCCCCCACAGCGGAGCTGGGCGTTCAGTACACCTTGAACAACGTAATCTCCTTTCTGAGGACCCAGGGAGATGTGAAGGCGGTCTCCAGACCCCAGATAACCACCCTTAACAACCAACCTGCGGTCATCTCCGTAGGAGTTAATGACTTTTTCGTGACATTCGAACAGCTCACCACAGCCGCTGCTTCAGGCGGGATAGCCACCTCGCAGGTGACCAGCCGTGTAAACCCCCTCTTCATAGGGGTCACCCTACACATAACTCCCCAGATCAGCCCACAGGGGGAGATACTTCTGAAAATAGTGCCTGCTGTGAACCAAAGGGTGGGTGAAAAACTGGTCCCCACAGGCATCCCCTCGGCTCCCACCCAGGCCATTCCATTGCTGGAGACCCGCCAGACCAGCACGGTGGTGCGGTTGCTCGACGGCCAGACCCTTTTGATCTCAGGCCTTATACAAGAGCGGGAGCAGGAGATCTCCAAATCAGTACCTTATCTGGCCGAAGTCCCTGTTATGGGATCCCTTTTCCGTCACACCACCAAGGAGAAACGTAGGTCCGAGCTGATCCTGCTTTTGACTCCGAGACTCGTGGACATCAACCAGCCTGTGCAAGAGACAGGGGTTTGGGGGCTAGAAAGGGGGAGCTGAATGTACAGGACATTCTTCAGCCTCCAGGAGCCACCCTTTCAGCTTCTGCCGGATCCCAAATTCTTTCTTTTCTCGGAAAAGGCTAAATCGGCCTTTGATCAGCTCTTATACGGGGTCCAAAACGGGGTGGGCTTTGTGATGCTTACCGGACAAGTGGGTGTAGGCAAAACGACTCTGCTGCGCACCTTGCTTCAGCATCTGGACCACGGCGTGGAAAGGGCCCTGGTCTTGAACCCAATGTTGGGGAGCAGCGAGGAGCTGATCAAAACTATCCTTTTGGATTGGGGGGTGCGCAGGCGCTTTCAAAGACCTATGGACAAAGTGGACCTGCTCTGTCTGCTTCAAAGTTTTCTGCTTCGCAGCCACAGACTGGGCAGAAAGGTGCTTCTAATAATCGACGACTCCCAGACTTTGTCTGATCCGCTTCTAGAAGAGGTCCGCCTCTTGTCCAATTTGGAAACCAATGACTGCAAGCTATTACAAATCTTGCTCGTGGGGCAACCGGAGCTTAAAGAACGGATCGAAAGCCCAAAATTTCGCCAGCTCCACCAACGTATTGCCATCAAGGCCACTTTACCTCCCCTTCGCAAAGAGGAGGTTGGCCCATACCTCCATCACAGGCTAACAGTGGCAGGCTGCAGGGAAACGCTTTTTTCACCCCGGGCCATAAGGGCCATAGCCAAGGCCAGCCGGGGAATACCCAGGCTCATCAACCTCATTTCAGAGCGTTGCCTACTGGCCGGGTATGTAAACTCCAGCCGACGCATTGGTAGGCGGGAAGTGAAGATGGCCATCAAGGACCTTGAGCTGAGGTGGACATGAGCCTGATTGAGAAAGCCCTCAACAAGAGCCAATCCCCGAATTACTCACCCGGTTCCACAGCCCCGTTGCAGGTCCCCAGCCCCGGAAACCTGGTTGGCCCATCTGGCAGGCCTCCCAGATTTGGTCTGATGGTGACCCTTGGGGTACTGATCGGGCTGGTGGTGGTCGGAGCCTGGCTTATCATGGAGTACTGGCCCCTCAGCCATTCCCAGGAGCCAAGGGGAATCTCACGTAAGGAGCCCCTCCAGGCCCCAAAGCAAGCTCCGGATGTAACACAAGACTCAGATGCAAAAAAGGGCCCTAAAGAAATGCAGGGGGAAAAGCCAGCACTGGAGGTTATATCCCCTGAGCCCCCGGAAGAATCTGGTACTAGACAAGGGGCTTCCTTTCAAGGCCGGCAAGGCTCCCTTACACCTAAAGAGCCTGATCGCTCCATGGGTGACCTCAAGAATCCCTCACTTCAAAGGAGCCAAGAGAAATCTCAACCCAATAAACCTCAGCATGAGGCTTCCCCTCCCAGGGGTGCCATGAGCTCTGAGAAAAAGAAAGAACCCAGGCCTGGGGCACAGGAAAAACATAGCCTTCTGCTTGAGAAAGCTTACATCCAAGCCCAGGCAGGACGTCTTCAGGAAGCTCTGGGGATCTATGACCAGATCCTAGCCCAGGATCCTGGACAGCTGGAGGCCTTGGTGAACCGGGGGGTGTTGCGCATGCGCATGGGAGATATTCCAGGAGCCAAGAGAGATCTCCTGGAAGCCAAACATTTGCAGCCTCAAGACTCAACACTCCTCAATGCCCTGGGTGTACTTTGTCTAGAGACAGGAGAATTGGAGGAGGCTGTCCACTACTTCAGATCCTCCCCGGAGCCCGCATCCCTTGTTAATCTGGCCCTTGTCTATTGGCGTAAGGGAAGTCACGAGAGGGCTTTGGAGCTTCTAGAGGAGGCCCAAGGACGAATTCCACAAGATCCCTGGCTGGTTTATTACAAGGCACTGCTTATGCGGGAATTGGGAAAACAGAAACAAGCCCAGACAGAGCTGGAGAAGGCCCGGGGGTTGGCCCTGAGGAGAGGGGATATGGAGCTTGTGCGCAAGCTGGAGGCCGCCCAGGGTGGACCCTGAGGCTCTCTCATGATCTCCTTGGGGCTTGCGGCTGCGGGCCTGTCGGCCCTTGCTCTGATCCCGCTCCTTTTGGCCCGCGGTCTGCGGGCTGACAGAGCTTTTTTTTCCGTTTACACGGCCTTGATGGCGGCCGCTGGGCTTGCAGGGCTTATCTGGCCTCTTCAAAAAGGCTTTCATTGGAGGTTGGATCTTATTCTGGCAGCCCTTCCGGTGCTAAGCGGGTTTCTTTGCAGGGAGCAGAAGGGCTGGGCTCAAAGGACTCTGTTAAGAAAGCTGGCCGCTTTCCTGCCTCTGATCTCTGCTGGTGTCTCGGCTTTTTTTATTATTGGATTCTGGCCCGAGTTCGTGGGGGGAGATTTCTTCATACCCCAGAGCTCATATGCTCCCTTGCTGCTTTTGGGCTTCGTTTTCAGCATGGCTTCTCTCACCTTATGTTGGGAGGGTTGGGCGCGCAGCTCGGGAGCCATGGGTTTGGAACTAGTATTTAGGCTGGGCCTGGTGCTTTGGTGGCTGGTCCTTCTGTTTTTTCTTTCCCGCCTTGTTTTTACCGGGGACACAGCTCCCACTCAACTCCTGGATCTCCTCTTGGTAATTCATCTCTTGTGGATCTTGATGGCTTATCCTTTGCTTTTGAGGGGTGGGTTCCTGGAGGTGCGGGCTAGACCCTCTGCTCAGCTGGTAGGCAGAGCCACCCAATCCTTTGCTGTCCTGGGTATCATGGCGTTTTTCCTCTGGGCCGAAGCTTTTGTTGCAGCAAGGGGAATCAGCAGACCGGTGGTGGAGCTCGCGGCTATAGGATTCCTGGCCGTGGTACTAGCTCTTCCCTTGGTGCCTCTTGGGCCCATGGCAACTCTGAGAAGATATCTCAGGGAGCACCTTTACCTGCCTGAGAGGGATTTTGCCCAGGAAGTGGCTCTTTATCTCAAGGTTGTAAGCGGAAAGCAAGATCTGGAAGGAGTCTTAACACATCTGGCGGAATTCCTCGAAGCTGAAGGCTTGAGCCTTTACAGGCTTGATCGAAAAGGCCAGCTTCTTCTACAAGCCAGGGTAGGCAGAAACCATGGGGAGAGAATTGAGCAGGAGACGGCCAGCAGCCAGGAACTGGACCTCAAGGTGGAAGGAGAACTGGTGGGAAGGCTTCTGGTTCACGGCCCGCCTGGAAGGCTCTCCTGGGAGCAGGAGAGTCTCATGGGCTTTTGGTCAGCCACCCTTGGGGCCCTCTTAAGGGAGCTGGAATGGAAAGAAAAGGAGGAGGAGGACAGAAAGCTGGCCTTGTACTCGCAGGCCACCTCTTTCCTGCTTCACGACGCCAAGAACTTGGCCCAACTCCTAGAGCTCATTCTTCGCAACTACAGCCGTGTGGACAGCTCGGAGAAAGGGGAGTTCTTGGAAGCAGCCCTCCCAGGGTTGGAGCAAGCCAGGTTCAGGGCCAAGAGAATTCTTGAGAGGCTGGAAACCTTCCACCCCTCTGAAACATTGGTAAAAGAGGAGGTTGATTTGAACCTTGTATTGGAAGATTGGATTCACCAGATGCGCAAGGTTTCACCTGGGCTCTCTTTGGGTTTTCAAAGCCAACTCAGTAAAGCCCCTTGGATTGGGGATCCTCATACCCTTTGCAGGGCTCTGGAGAACTTTTTGACAAACTCTTTGCAGGCCACAGAGGGGAAAGGCCCCTTGGAAATTCGCCTTTTGGCAGAGGGGGGAAGTTATCTGATCGAGGTAGTGGATCAAGGGCCTGGAATTCCGGAAGAATTGCAGCAGCGTTTGTTCGAGCCCCTCTTTACTACCAAGCCCGGTGGTAGCGGCTTGGGATTGTACCAAAGTAGGGTCTTGATAAGTCGTCTGGGTGGGCAGGTTGGATTTCGGCCCAACAACCCGCAAGGGAGCGTATTCTATGTCCGACTGGATTCGGGTGCTGGTAGTGGAGGATGACAGATCCCTGGCACTTCAGCTTCAATGGCTTCTGCGCCAGGATCAGGAGATTCTTTTGGCATCTTCGCGAGCAGAGGCCCTGCGAATCTTGGAAAAGGAGAAACCCCATGTGATGCTGTTGGACCTAGGGCTTCCTCCCAGCCCCGAGGATCCATCCGAGGGGCTGGCTTTACTTCAAGAAGCCTTGGAGATGGCTCCCCTGCTTAAGGTAATAGTCATGACTGCCCACGGCGATCAAGCAACCGCAGGGGAGGCTTTGTCCAGGGGCGCGTACGATTTTCTTGTAAAGCCCGTGCGTGAGGAACTCTTGGTGACCCTCATCAAACGGGCCTTTTTCAGGAGGGAGCTGGAAGAGCATTTCTTTGAGACCCGCAAAGAGGATCTGCCTTTGCCCATGGTGGTAAGCTCCCCTGCCATGCAAGAGGTCATAGATCAGGTAAAAGCTGTTGCGCCGCTTCCTGTCAGCTGCCTTATTTACGGGGAGACGGGTACGGGCAAAGAACTCTTGGCCAGGCTCCTCCATCACTGGAGCGGGAGAAGCAACAATCCCCTAGTGGTTGTGGACTGCACTTCCATACCCATCTCCATTGCAGAATCAGAGCTCTTCGGTGCGGAAAAAGGGGCCTACACAGGAGCATCGGCCCGCAGGGAAGGAAGAATAGCTCAGGCCAGGGGAGGCAGTCTTTTGTTGGACGAGGTGGGGGAGCTCTCCCTGGAACTTCAGTCAAAGCTCCTACGCTTCTTGGAGACCCGGGAGTTTACCCCTGTGGGAGGAAGAACTACCCAGGCCGACGTGCGGGTCTTGGGAGCCACCAACAGGGATCTTAGGGAGGAGGTGAAAAGGGGCCGCTTCCGGCTGGATCTGTTTCACAGACTCTGCCAAGTGGAAATCCGGGTGCCTCCCCTCAGGGAGAGACCTGAAGAGATACCTTTCCTGGCCAGGCATCTGTTGGCAAGCCTGGGACATGAGTTCAGGGTGAAGCTCCCAGAGTTAACCCCTGAGGCGATCCAGGCCTTGAACGCCTATTCTTTTCCTGGAAACGTCAGAGAGCTTAGAAACATGCTCTCCAGAGCACTGGTGCTAAGCCGCGGAAGGCCTATTACTCCATCGGATCTGGGCCTGTCAGACTCGTATAGTGAGCCCATGGAGGAAAGCGAACCAGCCGCCTTCCCGGTGGCCGCGGGATATGATCTGCCCAGGGCCCGTTCCTGCTTGGAGGAGACCTGGCTGCGATGCGCTCTGGAGCGACATCACGGCAAGGTGGCGGCTGCAGCCCAAGACTTGGGAGTACCACGGACCACCCTTTACGATCTGATGCGAAAACACGGGATAAAAATCCAAGAGTGAGGCCAGAGCTCGTCGTGGTTCCGACGAGAAAACGTCGCCCGGCCGACAAATGGCATCCGGATGGGTGGATTTCCAGCCTGGCCCGCATTGTTCATAATGACTGGATAATGCGGTCCATCTTGAGGATGTATTAGGACAGACCGGTCCACACTCAAAGATGCCCTGATTTTCGGTTTCAGATTTGGGGTTGGTTTGGGTTGGAATATGCCAAAGAGTACCGGGCTTTGGGGCTTGAGCTCCCGTATCACAGGCTTTGGAGCATGGAGTTGCCCACCAGGGGGTTTGCGTGGCTGAAAATACCTTGAGGCCGCCGAAAGGTAGTGGCACGGGGTTTGCTTAGAAATAGGGAACAAAGCGCACGCAAAGGTGTGCAAAAAAAGGACACAAAGGAGAAAGGAAAATGAAATGCAGGAAAGATCAGAGGGGTTTTACGCTTGTTGAGATAGCCATAGTGCTTGTGATCATAGGGCTTCTGCTCGGGGCCATCCTGAAAGGGCAGGAGATGATCAAGTCAGCCAAGATCAAGAGGGTTGTGAAACAGACCGACGAGCTCAGGGCAGCTTCTTACACTTACCAGGATCTTTACAAGTATCTGCCCGGAGACGACCCTGGGGCCACTACCCGGTGGCCGGCGGCAGCAGGCAATGGGAACGCCAACGGGCAGATCGCAGGGGGAGAGACCTTCTTGCTTTTCAACCACCTTCAAGTGGCAGGACTGATATCCGGCTCCTATAACGGCACCAGCGAATATCCTACCCATGCCTTTGGGGGGAACATCTGGCTTGTATGGATGACGGCCCAGGGCAAAACCAGCCATTGGTTCAACCTAGAAAACCTACCCGGGGAGATAGCCCAGATCATTGACACCACTTACGACGACGGTATTTTTACCAACGGGGCCATTCGGGGCAACGCGGCCTACACCAATGCAGCGGTAACCCTTTACGTAGAGTTCTAGGGAGCTACAAGGGGGGTGTGAAGCCTTGCACCCCCCAACTAATATCGGTGAGTTTGAAACGGCTTTGGCATAAGTGGCCAGCCTATCACGGAGGAGAACAAAAGCTTGGGAAGGAGAGATCCATGAGCTCCCAACGCGGTTTCACCCTGATTGAGATCGCCATTGTGATGGTAATAATAGGAATACTCATGGGTGCGATCCTTCGCGGCCAGGAGATGATCAAGAATGCCAAAGAGAAGAACTTCTACACCAAGATGAGGTTCATTGCTTCTGCCCAGTTCACCTATTTGGACAGGGTGGGCCGGTACGCGGGGGACACCACCAGCCCTCCAGACGGTATAGTCGACAACAACGCCACAGCCTGGAGCGAGCTGCAAACCCAGCAGATTTTGCAGACCAGCGACCAACAGCATGTTTTCAACGGCAATTTCAGCTTCGGAGGTGGTGTGGCTCCCTACGGCAATTACAACTACGTCTTGGCTACCAGGGTGCCCATGTGGGTGGCTCAATCCTTCGACACCAAGGTGGACGACGGGGTTGGAAACACCGGGAATGTGCGTTGGCAGACCACCGGTGGTGTCGCATATTCGGGGGATCCCAACAACGCGAACAACCTTTACTGGTGGTTCGACAGATGAGAGCACATCAGGGGTTCTCCTTGATAGAGCTGGCCATCGTGCTGGTGGCGGTAGGCTTTCTTCTGGGAGCCATACTCCAAGGACAGAGCATAATCTACAACGCAAGGCTCCAGAGGATAGCCTCGGACATGAGGCAATATGCACAGAGTTTTCTCCTTTACTATGATCGATACGGGATGTATCCAGGCGATGAGGATGACCCTGCCTTCCCGCCGGGGGACTCCTTTGATGGGAACCACAATGGGCTGGTGGACACGGCTCAGGAGGTTGCCAACGTCTGGGGGGATCTGGCAACGGCCCTCTCGGTTGTGAGGAAGAGCTCGCCCGTGCGAGGAGGCCTTTACCAGTTCGGGACACAGAATTTTGGCTTGGGGAACAACAACTGCATAGGGGTCACCAACCTTCCTAACCGTATGGCCCAGGCAATTGACGCCAGGCACGATGACGGGGTGTGGAACACGGGCAACATTCGCTCCAGCAGCGCATATGATGGAAGTGATAACCTGGTGACCTTGTATTGGAGGATATGAAGCCGGGGAAGGTGAGTCAGACACTGTGGCTCAATGAATCAGTACCTTAGGAGCCAAGGAAGTTGGCGAAAAGACTTTCCCTCCATTGCGCGGGAATGGAAGGGATCAACATCCCAACGGTGTTCTCATGAAGCTCAGGGGAAAGAGTCTTGGGAAGCCATGGAAGGATTTGTCAGTGAGAGGTCCCATGACCGAAGCCCCCCAGCAGCGGGGTCTAACCCTCATCGAGATGGCCATAGTTCTTGTGGTGCTGGGCATTGTTCTGGGGATGACCCTTCCTTTGCTCTCAGAGCTCTCCAGGCACCGCCATTTCCGCTCTACCCAGCGGGACCTGGATGAGATCCGGGAGGCCCTGGTGGGTTATGCTGGGATACATGGCCGCCTCCCCCTGGCCGACACCAACGGGGACGGGATGGGAGATGCGGGACAGGTGACGGGGTCTCTGCCCTTCCTGGAACTGGGTGTTCCTGCTGTGGATGCCTGGAGAAATTCCTATCATTACGATGTTAACCAGGCCCTCACCACTACAGGCTCCCTAAGTGCCCTGTGTGCGGCCCTTTCCTCCCTTGGCTCCAGTGCTCTCCCCCAACTCGCCTTCTCGCAGGGCGGGACCTCCTCGGCCCAGGCCCTGGTGGTCATCTCCAAAGGAGAAAACTCCGCTCTGGATGGCGGCAACGGGGATGGGGACAGGATCTACGAGTCCCACACCCCCACAGGCAACTTCGATGACCTGAGCTTTGGGCTCAACCCCAACACCCTGTATTCGAGACTTTCATGCTCTGGGACCGGGGGAGGTGGAGCGTGCGCTTCTTACACCGTGGTTAACAGAAGGCCTGTGGATATTTATGCCAGAGGTGGAGGATACGCTCTGTGCACCCAGGTGCCGGGAAATGGGGCTGGAAGTTTCCTTGTCTTCTCGGGGCAGAGCGTCTCGGTCTATGGCAACCTGAATCAGTGTCAAAACGATGTAAACCCTTCAATTATCGCCTACCCCCAATGTGCCTCGGCCGATGCGGACTCTGACTGCCAGGTCCGCTGGACCAACACCGGCCTGGCAGAGGAATGAGCCAGAGTGGGTCCCCTCTCCTGGTTCCCAGCACAGGTCAGGCTGGGTCTTCATCAGTTTTGGCTCGCCTTGTCCCCACCCCAACCAATTCTTACCTGGACCATAGACCCAGAAGGCCGCGGAATCGGGTGGCCTTCTCGAGCACACTTTGTTATATCTTGTGGGAAACCCGCTTCTGACTTGGGTGCCAGACCGACACACAAAGGAGGTCGTCTTGGAGTATTTGGAAGAATGTGAGAGCCCCAGGGCTTGGAGAAGGGTGGCGGCCGAGGGGGGTCTTGGAGTGGGCTCAGAGGTGCGCTTCTCCCGCACCTTCACCTGGCAGGACGTGGAGGACTTCGGCCATATAACACGTGATTATAACCCAGTGCACTACGAGCCGCGCTTTGCAAAGAACAAGGGCTTCGGGGGACTCATCTGCCATGGCCTCTTGGTGGGGAGCATGATCTGCCAGCCTGGAGGACAGTGGGCATGGCTGGCATCAGGGATGAGATTTCGTTTCCTCAAGCCAGTTTACGTTGGAGACACAATCACCTGTGAAATGCTCATACAGGAGGTGGACCTAAAGGGCCGTGCCAAAGCCCATGCCAGGTTCACCAACCAAAGTGGGGAGTTGGTCATGGAGGCAGAGCTTGAGGGGTTTCTTCCCTCCCAGGAGGACAGGGAGGTGCTCCGGTCCATGTTGGAGCAAGGGGACCCAACCAATCCTCTCGCCTGATCTATGCATGTCCCGAGCCATCCCGGACCCGCCCCGCTCCAGAGATATCCTGCGCCGGTTCTCGGCCTTGGAGAAAGATCCGAGTTAAGATAAACTCTGTTCCAGTCAGAGCACCCGATACCGAGTTTCCGCATTCGTAGCAAGGAGGGGGGCCATGTCCATCGTTACCATATCCAGGGGGTCGTACAGTCACGGTAAAGAGGTGGCGGAAAAGGTGGCGCAAAGGCTTGGCTACCGCTGCATTGCCAGAGAGGTGTTGCTGGAGGCCTCGGAGCTTTACAACGTACCTGAAGCCAAGCTGCAGGAGGCAATCCAGAACGCGCCCTCTGTCTTGGACCGCTTTGTTTATGGAAAGGAAAGATACATAGCCTACATCCAGGCAGCACTCCTGAGGCATTTCAAGGAAGACAATGTGGTATACCATGGCATGGCAGGTCATTTCTTCGTGCGGGGAATCCCCCACGTGTTGAAAGTGAGGATCATCGCAGACCTGGAGGAAAGGCTCCGCATAGTCATGGAAAGGGAAAAGATCTCCAGGGAAAAGGCCCTCAAGTACATCGAGGATCTGGACGAAGAGCGCCGCAACTGGAGCCGACGTCTTTACGGCATCGACACAAGGGATCCAAGCCTGTATGACCTCGTGCTGCATATCCGTAAGCTCTCGGTGGAGGATGCTGTTGAGATCATTTGTCATACCCTGAAAATCGAGCATTTCCAGACCACTGCCGAGTCCCAAAGGGCCATGGAAGATCTAGCCTTGGCCGCCGAAGTAAAGGCTGCCCTGGCCCCCTTCAGACCCGATGTTGAGGTGTCTTCTAAGGAAGGGGTTGTTTTGGTGAAACTAAGGGCCAATGAAACCCAGGAGCCTGTGATCGTCCAAGAGATAGCCCAGGCCGTGCTTCCTGTCTCAGGTATCCGGGAGCTAAAGGTCCAGGTGCTGCCCATCACCTTGTTCTAGATGTGAGTTTTGTTCAAAAGAAGGACTCTCTGAAAGACTATGGGCAAGAGCGTCAAGGGGCATCTGGGCAGGGCTGCTGTTTGGGGGATTCTACTGCTTCTCCTGGTGCTTGGGTGCCTAGGGATTGCCTATTGGTGGTTCTTCCTCAGGGAGCGGGTGAGCACAGATAACGCTTATGTGGTGGCCCACATTGCTCGGGTGAGCGCCAGGGTGCCCGGCAGGGTCCAGCGGGTAATGGTGGAAAACGACCAGCCCGTGGAGCAGGGGCAGCTTCTGCTGGAGTTGGACCAAACCGATTACCGGGTGACCCTGGAAAAAGCAGAGGCCTTTCTGGCCAAAGTGGAGGCCGATGTTCAGGCGGCAGAGGCCCTCCTGAGTCTCACGGACAGGCAAACAGCCGCCCAGGTGGACGCGGCCCGCACGGTCCCTCCCGAGACCAGGGACAAGAGATCTGAGCTGATTCACCGGCTGCAGGAGCTTCAGAAGAAGCGCGAGGCCGCCTTGGCGGATTTCAAGGAGGCAGAGCGCGACAAGGAGAGGTTCGACAGCCTCTTCGCAGCTCAAGTTGTGGCGCAGCGCCAAAGGGACCAGGTGCTCACAGCCTTTCAAAAGGCTCGTGCACAGTTACAGGCGGTGGAGGCGGAGATGGCGGCGGTTAGGGCCTCCATTCAGGCCCTGGACAAGAGCTGGAGCCGCGCCAGGGCCCAACTGGAAGCAGCAGAAAGCGACCGCTCCCAGGTAGAGGTTCAGGAGCATCGCCTGGCTTCCCTTAGAGCCCAATCAAGGGAGGCCAGGGCCGCTGTGGAGGCTGCCCGACTCAACCTCTCTTACTGCTCTGTGAGGGCTCCCATCTCGGGCTACGTGGCCCAGAAAAACGTCCAGGTGGGAGAACAGGTTCAGACAGGCCAACCCCTCATGGCTATTGTGCCTCTCCAGGAGGTTTACGTGGAGGCCAACTTCAAGGAGACTCAGCTCACGGATGTAAGGTTGGGTCAACCGGCGGAGATCCGGGCGGACATGTATCCTGGATACCTTTTTAGAGGCCGGGTTGCCGGGATTCGATCTGGAACTGGAGCTGCTTTTTCGCTTCTTCCACCGGAGAACGCCACTGGCAACTGGATCAAGGTAGTGCAGAGGATTCCTGTCAAAATCCTTCTGGATTCACCTCCACCCCCGGAGAGACCTTTGCGCGTAGGCATGTCTCTCAAGGTGACCTTGTACACTCACGAGAAGAGCGGGGGCCTCCTCGTGGGAACCTCCCAAGGCTCATGAGCCTCTTGGGGCCAGGCAACCAAGTTTCTGTTGCAGAGAACCAAGGAAAAACACCCAACAAATGGCTCGTGGCCCTCACCGTGATGCTGCCCGTGTTCATAGAGGTGATGGATGCAAGCGTTGTCAACGTATCCCTTCCTCACATCCAAGGCAGCTTGAACGCCGGGCTGGACGAGGTAACCTGGGTGCTCACCTCCTATCTGGTCTCCAATGCCATAGTGATTCCCATAACCGGGTGGCTGGCAAGCGTTTTCGGCCGCAAACGATACCTGATTTTTTCTTTGAGCTTTTTCACACTAAGCTCCCTTGTGTGCGGAGGGGCCCCCAGCCTAGAGGTGCTCATAGCGGCTCGTGTGATTCAGGGGCTGGCAGGAGGAGCCCTGCAACCCCTGTCCCAGGCTATTCTCTTGGAGACCTTCCCTGCTGCGGAACACGGAATGGCCATGGCAGTCTTTGGCATGGGGGTGGTCATGGCCCCCATAACAGGCCCTGTGGTAGGGGGATGGATCACGGATCACTGGAGCTGGAGGGAAATATTCTACATCAACCTGCCTGTGGGAGTGCTGGCCGTGGCAATGGCAATGCTGGTGATCCACGATCCTCCCTATCTGAGACGGGCCAGGCTTTATGTGGACAAATGGGGCCTGCTGCTGCTCTGTGTGGGTCTGGGCTGTCTCCAAATAGTGCTGGACAAGGGAGAAAGAGAGGACTGGTTCGAATCCACCTGGATTGTGGGGATGAGTATTACGGCGGCTCTGGGCTTGCTGCTCTTTGTCATCGTGGAGCTGAGGGCCGAACACCCTGTGGTGAACCTGAAGGTGTTCGGGGACAGGAGCTTCTCCGCGGGCAACCTCATCATGTTTTTGGGTTTCTTCTCCCTTTTCGGGACCCTGGTGCTGCTGCCTTTGTACCTTCAGAAGCTCATGGGTTACACGGCTCTTTGGGCCGGGTTGGTTCTGGGTCCGGGGGGTCTGGCCAGCCTCATGGTCATGCCCCTGATTGGCACCCTCATGCGCAGGGGAGCGCCCCCCAGGATTTTTCTTGGCCTGGGTCTATGCATATGCGCTGTGGCCATAAGACTCATGTCCGATTTCAACCTGCAGGCCGGGTTCTGGGAGCTCTCATGGCCCAGGGTGCTTTTGGGTCTTGGGATGGGGATGTTCTTCGTACCCCTTACCACCGCCACCTTCGCCCACATTCCCAAGCCCCAGATGGGCAACGCCACCGGGATCTTCAATCTGCTTCGAAACTTGGGCGGGAGCTTCGGGGTGGCCTTTGCCACAACCACCCTCACTCAGAGGGCCCAGGTGCACCAAAGCTTCCTTGTGGAACACATTACACAATTTGATCCGGAGTTCCAGATTAAGTCAGCTCAGATCAGTGCATGGCTCCAGCTGCATCGTCCGGAGCTGGCCGATGCAACGGGCGTGCTGTCGGTCATATACCAGGAGGTGCTTCGTCAGGCTAGCATGCTGGCCTTCAACGATTCCTTCTGGGTGCTCTCCTGGGTAGCAGGAGGGCTTGTACCTCTTGTATTGGTCTTCAAGGCACTAAGAAAGGAGAAACCGGCCCATGGGATGTGAGGCCCCATGGGAGAGATGGGCCCTTTACAAGAAAATTCTGCGGTTAAGGGGAGTTTCTTGGGCTCGCCTTGTTCTGAGGGGCGGCTCTCTTGCCTGGGCTCTTGCCGTGATTTGGAGCCTGACACGCCCTTCTGTCCAGGTTGAAGAGACCGTAGGGATAATGATCCTGGGTGGAGGAATTCTTTTCCTCCTGGGCAAGGCTGTACAGGGATGGGAAAAGGCCATCCGAAGGGAGTGCCGTTGCCTTTCCAAGGAACTTTTTCATGCTGGCCAAGTCCCACGCCCTTTCTGTAGTGCCAAGCTACTTGTATACTGCCTGCTGCAAGGTGATTCAAAGCGATTTGGGCGCTCCGATTTGCGCAAACGGGTCAAAAGATTTCTGGAGAGTTCTATTCAGATTCTTCAAGAAGGCGGTATGCACAGGCACGTATGGCTGAAGGCAATCTCAACCCTGCTTTGGACTTTGGAGTCGGCAGGGGCTCACTGGGCCGGGAAAGACACTTCCCAAAGGATCCAAGCAGGAGCCACAGACCTCTTCTTAGAATTCAGGGACGAGGAGATCCTGGATCTGCTTCTGGCATGCATAGTGGGGATTTCGGCTCTCTTTCGTTTTCACCTTTGGGTTTGGGGCATGCCGACCCAGGGCTTTGGCCGCAGGAGCATTTCTAGTCTTCGCAGGAGTTGGCTGCCTTTTTGCGCAATGGAGCCGACCCAGGTGGCTTTCCCACCACCACTACCCCGGGAGCTGAAAGAGATTTTAAGTAAAGACCCAGTTCTAGCAAACGGAAAGGAGCTCCGCCAGACCTGGCTTACTTGGCTGGGCAAAGGGCAAGGTCTGCAGGAGTTGATGCAACGGATCAGCTCAGGGTGAAGATATTACGGTGAAATTGGTTTGGGTCTCTCCTATCTGGTTTCGCAAGACCAGGGAATAGTCCCCCTCATGGGTTTTGGAAACTTTGAGAACCAAAGAACTCTGACCGGTTAGGGGATCCATTGAGTGGGAAAGAACCTTGCATCTTTTCTGCCTTCCGCCTTCCTGCGGAATCAGCAGGACCTTGGGCTTTTTGGTTCCAAAAAACATCCCTTGAATGGTTACTTGCGAGCCCGGAGTTCCCTGCGCTGGGTCCAAAGATTCTATTTCAGGCTCCCTGAGCTGAAACTGTCCGACGGTGATGGGCGGAGTTCCTTGAGGGGAGCTTGGTTGAACCTTCACTGGATAGCTTCCAGGAGGAAGCTTGGGGCTCCAGAGGGCCTCAATGGCCGTGGGAGTGGACTGGAGTATTTGCAGAGACTTGTGGCGCACCTCTGCTGTCTTGGGATCTTGAAAATCTGTGTACACATTCGGAGTGCCGTTGCCGAATTCAGAGCCCAAAAGAGTTATCTGTGTGCCGACAGTTCCCTCAGGGGGGCTCACCGTGTAATTTACGATCTCGGCATAGTTGGCAGCATAGCCCACCTGAGAAGTATTGTATTTGATGAGCATGTAACCTGATTTTCCCCAACCTGTGCCCCAACTGTTGCGCAGGATCCATACCCCATGGGTGGAACCATTCCAGTAATAATCATCATCCCATCCCACCAGCACTATGGCGTGATTGATCCCTACCGAAGACTCGTCTTTGTCGAATACGCCGTCCCTGTACGCCTGGAAAGCAGGTCCCACAGCCACAGCGGCAGCCACTGGGCCATGTTGATAGATAGCCTGCTTTATCTCTTCCACAGAAGGTGTGCCCCAGCCTCCCACGTACTTCCACTGGGCAAGGCGATATGCATGTGGGTGAGGAGATCCGCAAGGCAGATTCCTTGCAGCATAAGGAAAGTTGACCTCCAGCACTGCACCTGCTGTTGGCTCCCCAGGAGGGATTAGATCCTCATGGTAATCATGGGCAAACCACCCCCCCGAGCAGCTCCAACCGTTCACATTGCAGGAAACCAGGTATTGCTCCGAGAGGTCTTCAGTGAGGGCCATACGGGTCTTGAGAAGGCTTTCCATCACACCCACGGTGGCGAAAGCCCAGCAGGAGCCACAACCCCCTTGGTTTTTTACGGGTGGAAGACCGCTTTGTTCCCGCCAGTCGAATCGGCGCGGCAAAGAAGCTTTAGGCATGGGGCCTGAGAATTTGGCCTTTTCCTGCCAGTCCTTGGGTTCCACGAGACCACAGAGCTGCTCCAAAGGAAGATCCATGGCTGGATTGTATCCTACCTGAAAGTTGAAACCCTTCTCCAATACTTCTTCTTCCAGCACCTGAAGCCTGGCCTTGACTTCCGGGAAATTGGTCGGAGTTTGTGCCCAGGTTGTGTTTCCCAAGAAGCTAAAAAATGTGACAACCAACAACAAGAGGCTTGTTCCTGGTCTTGTGAGTTTGGGCCTTGACATCTTCCAAATTCCTCTCATGGTTACGATGGTGTAGTCATTGATTACCTTTTGGTATTTGAGCTCAAATAGGTTCCTCCCCTCTTGGGGCCTTAAGCAATCTATGGGGCGGGTTTAATGCCCCGGGCCAACCCACCCAGGCAATCTGCCTTTATGCAAGGAATATGCCTTACTCAAGAAAATCTATTACACCCGTGATATCCTCAGGTTGGCATGGATCATCTATTGCTCCTGGATCATGGGGGGCGTGCAACACAGAGTTGCCCTGAACTGTCAGGCGGAGAAGCCTTTTTTGTCACTTCCCTGGTTGCTTGTAGTACAGGGGAGGCGTGCACTATGATAGGTTCATTTCTGGTTCCATCATCCGGCGCTGGGGTTAAAGGCTCCGGCTCCCCCCAATTTTTAGCCGTCTTCGGGTTCAGACCCGAAGCCTAAAAACTCAAGGGGGGCTTACCCGGCAATTAGTTTGTGTCGGGGGATCAAGAAGTTGTTCTGTAGGTTCCAATTAAAGTAAGGCGGGCTAGGAGGTTCTACCATGAGGACGGATCCCTTGGATCGCATGTCACGGGAAGAGCTGAGGCGGTATCTGGATTTTCTTCTATGGCATTACAGGGTGGTTGACGCCTTTTGGTTCCTTTATGTAGAGGATAAGTACACCAGGACAGAAGCCGAGTATTTGAACGAAAGGGTCTGGGCCAGGGTAGCCGGATTGGCTGCCAGGAGGCTTAAGGAACTTTTCAATATCCAAGGGGGAGGTCTAGATGGTTTTGCGAGAGCTTTGGAGCTTTTTCCTTGGTGTATCCTCATCGGGTATCAGATCCACACATCCCAAGACCAAGTAGAGATCACAGTTCCTTCCTGTGCAAGTCAGGAGGCACGAATTCGAAGGGGTCTGGGGGAGTATAACTGCAAGGAAATGCACAAGGGGGAGTTCTTGGAATTCGCCAAGGAGCTTGATCCCCGAATCCAGGTGGAGTGTCTTTTCGCCCCTCCTGATCCTCACCCGCCTGGGATGTTTTGTAAGTGGCGCTTCTACCTTGGGGAAGAGAACACCTCTATCCAAGATGAGCTGATCCCAAGCCGGCCCGTTTGACCTATCCCACATTACTCAGGATCACTAGCCAGCATTGTTGACGACAAGTGGATAATGCGGGCGCAACTGGTCACGGGGGGTGGCGGCATTTCTCTCCGCTTCAAGTCTTCGGCGCTTGATTTTCCAAAGGATTTGGCCTCCGGGGGATACTTGCCCCCTCCCTCGGTCGGCCTCAGCTTCGCTTCGGCCGAGAGGACTTCTCCCGGGTCCAAACCCTGGAAAATCAAAGCGCCTCCGCCAAGCCGCTCCGAGAAACGCCGTCACCCTGTGATCACTTACATGCGGGATACGGGCTATTTTAATTACATGCTTGGCTAAACTGGTATCTGCTCAAAATTACCCGGATTTTCGGTTTCAGATTTGGAGCCAGGTTGAGTCCAAATATGCCATAGCTTACAGGGGATTTGGGGGCCTGGCCCCCAAATTCACTGGCTTTGAAGAATTCTCCCGGGCTGCACAACAGGTGGGTCTTTTTACATTTCCGAGGATCCTCCTTGAACCTCACACATCATACCCGGCCTTCTTGTAGTTTTCCATAGCCCTTTCTTTGAGGTGAGCCTTTTCGGGTTTCTCGCTTACTTTGTCGGCCAGCTCTGCCGCATGGCTCCACATCCCCTTCCTTTCGTAATCGGCTATCTCACGCTCCACCTGATCCTTGCCTGCAGCAGTCCCGGGGATAGAGACCCTGAACACAGAGAGCTTTCTTCTTACAGGCCCTCCGCATGATGGACAGGAGCCAATGGGCTCTTCTGTGACGGATTGCACGAGTTCGAAGGACCTGCAGCACAGGCGGCACCCCCTGCCGGGCTCCACGGTCTCGTACTCGTAAATTGGCATCTGCTCCACCTCCTAAGTTTGGAATTCTTTACAGGCAAGCCATCACAGGGTGATTCCGTTTCATAGAGATACAATCACCCTGTGACCGACTAGGGTTGAGTATAGTGAACCTCAGTGTCGCTCTAAGTCAGATCCAGGCAATTAATTTGGCCTCTGCTTTTAGCGCCGAATCCACCCCAAACAGAGCTGGCTTTTCCCAAAACCCACTTCACAGACTCACCTCAGCCCTCATTTCAGCCGGGCCCTGGCCCTTTGAAGGGCAGCCCATAGCCTCCTTTCTCCTTGGGAAAGCCCGGTCATACCTTGCTCCACCATCCAGCACAAGGTATCTTTCATCACCTCTATAGAATCCAGGGCTTCTCCTTTCCAGACCCTTTCCTCTTCAGACTCCTCAGGTAGTTGAAGGGCTTCCATCTCATGGCGGTCCAGCTCGTCCAAGACTTCATGGATGTCTTCCCATTTATGAGCCAACCATTCCCTTACCCTTTGAAGCTGGAATTCTATTAGATCCTCCTCCACTTCCTCGCAAAGAGGTATGCCTGTAGGGCTTCGAAATACCTGCCCGCAATCAGGACAGACGTTTTCTTTTCCCCTGGCTAGGGCCCTATTCCTGAGCTCTTCCAGAGAGACGGCCTGGGCCTGCAGATCAGGCCGAAGCCAATTGCGGTTATCCCAAAGCATGATAAGCACATCCGGCCAGGAGCGGTGCACCTTGAGGTCTTGTCGAGGTTGCCTGCGGTAGCGCAGTCGCCAGTCCTTGAAAGGCGTGCTCCAAGGAGAACGGCCCCCCAACATACCTTCTATGGTCTCCTCAAAAAGGGCTCTTTTCCAGGGCTCTGCCTGCAAGTATGCCTTGTAAATGATTTCCTCATCACCCGGCCGAGCCTTTTCAGCCAAAGCTCTGGCAACCACGAAGTCCAGCTCTGGATCCTCCTCTAGGGCACCCAGCAGCACTTCCCGGGCCTCTCTTACGCCCATCCCCGACAAAGCCGCATATAAGAGAATCCTTACTCTGGGCCCAGGCTTCTCTCCCAAGAGCCTTGCCACGGGCTCCAGGGCCGGTTCCCCTATCTTGGCCAGCCCTTCTGCTGCTGCAATTGGAACTTCCAGTCCCTTGGCCTCCTGTATTAATCTCAAAAGCAAAGGGATCCCCCCAGGGTCCCTAAGCTCGCCAAGTATCACTGTGGCCCAAAGCAGGTCCCTCTCAGGGTTCTGCTCTGCCAGGTTATTCTCCAGGAAAACCACCACGGGCTCTAGAGCTTTAGTGCCAAAAGACAGGAGTTCTTCCATGTCCTTGACCGGCACCCCCCAGCTGGTGGATGCCATCAATTCCAAAAGTTGCTCCTGAAAAAGCTGCATACTTGCCTCCCAGATAAAAGTTATCATACTTTGAGTTGCCTTTTCATCCCCCCAGGGAGCTAGCCCTAAACCCGCATTATTCACGGTCAGTGGATAATGCGGGCTATCTTTATGATATATTTGGATAAACTGGTCCATACTCAAAAGCACCCTGCCTTTCGGTTTCAGTTTTGGTCGTGCTTTTAGTCAGAACATCTCGAAGTGTATCCGGGGTTTGGGGGCGTAGCCCCCAAAGTTGCGGGCTCTGGAGAACAATCCGGGCTAAATATTTAGGACAAGTGGACAATGCAGGCTATCTTATTGACATATTTAACAAAAACCGGCGTAGGCTCAAAAGCACCCTGATTTTCTGTTTCAGACTTGGCACTTGGTTAAATTGGGAATGTGCCAAAGCTCACCTGGGGCCTGAGCCCCCAAAGTCATAAGCTTTGGAGAGTAATCCGGATTACAATTAATCACTTTCAGCCTGCTGGAAAGCAGGTTGGGGGGAGCGTCAAAAGGCTGGTCTTGGCCAAGCACACAGTTCGAGTTTAAGAGCCCTGCCTTGTCCGGCTCCTTAGACCCGCAACCCGGTTTGTCTCAGAAATGTGGGCACACAAGTCAGGAACTTTCAGGAGGAGAGCTCAGCGTGCATCCAAAGCTACTTCAAAAACGTGGACAGGGCGATCCAGCCCTTTGAAGTGCACGTCCCCCATATGAATCACAGGGACCTTGGATCCCAACAGCCTCCGGGTGTTTTCCGAGACCAGAATCTGGCCTCCCCTTGCCATTGAACACAGCCTGCTGGCCACGTTCACCTCTTGGCCGATTACAGTGTAGTCAAACCGCTTTCTGGAGCCCACGTTCCCCACAAAAACGTGACCTGAAGAAATCCCGACTCCCAAAGATAGGTACTGGACCACCGGATGCCGGGCCTGCCATTTTTGCTGCATGTTCTGAAAACCGCTTATCATGGCCAAAGCCGCCCTCACGGACAAAATCCCAGGATCCTGAACCGCCAAGGGCGCTCCGAAAAAAGCCATGACAGAATCCCCTATAAACTTGTCCAGAGTGCCATGGTTTTCAAAGATTATCTCGGTCATGCGCGTAAAGCACTCGTTCAAAAAGCTCCTCACAGTTTCAGGTCCCATCTTGTCCACAGCAGCTGTGAAACCCCTTATATCCGCGAACAGGATGGTTATATCCCTCATCTCCCCAAGGTTCATCCAGCCTTTGGGGTCTCGAGTAAGGGCCCTGGCCACCTGGGGAGAGACGTACCCGTCCAAGATGGCTTGCAGCCTAGCCCTTTCCCTGGAGGCCTTCAGGAGGGAGGCATTTCGGATTGCCACTGCCGCGTGGTTGGCATACAGCATCAGGAGCCTGAGCTCATCATCTTGGAACTGCCTTCCCTCCTGGGTAAGGGTGGCGTTTAGAACCCCCAGGACCCTGCCTCCCACCTGCAAAGGCACGGAAACAGCCGAAACAATCGGCTTGTCTTTAGGTTTAAAGGCCTTGAACTCCCTGGCCTCCACAGGCCCGTGCAAAAGCCTGGGCTTCCCATATTGAGCCACCCATCCGGCAATCCCATCTCCCAGCCGCACCTCTGCTCCCTTTACCTTCTCCAGGTCCACCCCGCAGGCAGCCGCTGTTCTCAAGACGGTCCTACTCTTGTCCAGTAACATGACCGAGGAACGATCCGCATCCAAAGTCCTTACAGCTTCCCTGGCTATGATCTTTAGAAGGGAGGAGAGTTCCATTCTGGAATTGATGGAGGCTGTGACCTTCAGGAGACTTCTCACAGTCTCCAGATCCGTAGCCATGCCTCTCAATCTTCTTCTTTGCCTCTCAACCCTCTGCTCAAGTACACCCAGTGCCTGGTGGGCCTTTCTCAGATAAAGTCCCAGGCCCACCAGCAGCAAAGCGATCCCCCCGGCATATACACTGGTGCCCATGTCCTGTGATATGGAGAAAAGCTCAAAGCCCAGGCTGCGCCCCACCGGAGTGATCAAGAGCCCGAGGAGAATCCATCCCACGGTTATCCACGCCAGACTCCACAACTTCCAGCGGGCAGGGGCCTGGGGGTAAGGCTCCTCTCCAGTAATCTCCGAGGTTTTCAAGAGCTCTTCTGCGGGGCTCATGAGAAGCTTCCCCTCTAATTCTTTAAGAATGGGGGCAGATGGGAGCCATCATTCAGTTTTTCTGCCCGGAGTTCTCCGGCCTCATAACTAAGGCGGTTTATGGACCCGTTGCTCTGACCAATTTCTCTGAAGCGGTTCAAGGATATGCCCAGCACATGGCACAAGACAGCAAGTATCACAAAATTGTGGGCGCAAACCAGAACTTTTTCTCCCGGCTGATGGCGCCCCGCTATGGAGAACAGGACCCCCAAGGCTCTGTCTTGAACTTCCTGGAGAGTCTCCCCTCCGGGCATCCTGAGGGCTGCCGGCTCTTTTTTCCAGGCCTGCAGAAACTCAGGGTACAAAGCCGCCCATCGGACAGCCTCCATTCCGTCGAATTCACCCAAGTTCATTTCCATCAGGTCCGGTTCTATATAAAAGGGAACCCCTGGATGGTGCAGCCGGATTATTCGGACTGTTTCAAGGGCTCTTTTCAAAGGGCTGGAATAGAAGGCGGCGAAACGCTCTTTTCTTAGCACCAGTCCGAGAGCTTCGGCTTGTGCCAGGCCAACTTCGTTAAGTGGAACATCCAGACGTCCTTGGAACTTCCCGTCCCTGTTCCAGTCTGTTTCCCCGTGACGCACCAGAAGGATCCTTAGAGGAAGGGGATCCATCTCCCGCGCGCCCCTGATTCAAAGCCCGTGCACCGGGAATATGCTCCGGCGTATCCGATGAATTGTGGTTTCCAGGAATTCTTCGGCCACCTCCCTTCGGGCAGCGGGCCAAAGGTACTCATCCATAAGGGTGTCCCGGGAATAGCCCAGTTCCCTTAGGGATGCCCGAAGGGATTCGGGAATCTCCTGGGGGAGCTCCTGGCCTGTCATGACAGCCCAGGCAAGGGTCCATGCCCTTGCCACATTGGTCATCTCGTAACCGCCTCCTCCCAAGGCTACCCATCGGGGGAAGGCCTCCCGCATCTTTTCCAAGACCCTTAGGAAGCCTTGGGTGGTCAGATCCAGTGCTGCCAGGGGGTCCCCGTGGAACGTGTCCACCCCCAACTGGGTCACCACTATGTCAGGCCCGTATGCTTGGATCAGGGGGAGCACAACCTCGTCAAAAGCCCTCAGATAAAGCCAGTCGTCGGTGCCTGGCCAAAGGGGTATGTTGACGGAATAACCGGCCCCCTCCCCTCTTCCCATCTCCTCCACCGCCCCTGTTCCTGGGAATAAAGTTCTCCCGTCCTGGTGCAGGGAGATGGTAAGCACCTTGTTGGTGTCGTAAAAGGCCCACTGCACCCCGTCCCCATGATGCACATCCACGTCCAGATATACGACTTTGAGTCCCATGTCCACAAGCTGCATGATGAGCAACACCGGGTCGTTTACGTAGCAGAATCCAGAGGCTCTGTTGGGCCTTGCATGGTGCAGGCCTCCCCCCATGTTGAAAGCCACCCTTGCCTTGCCTTCGGCAACCAAGCGACCTGCCTCAAGGGAAGCGCCCACGATCAAGCAGGACCATTCGTACATACCTTTGAACACAGGGTTGTCCCCAGGGCCTATCCCAAATTGCTCCAAACCGGGAAATGGAACCCCACTGTTGGCGGCCTCCAGGGCATCCAGGTATGCCGGGGTGTGGAACCTCCTCAGGATTTCCTTTCCCACCGGTTTTGGTGTCACTCGAATGACTTCCGGATGGGCAAGTAATCCATAGGCCTGGATCAGCTTCATAGTCAAACCCAAACGCTCTATGCGCAAAGGATGACATGGTCCGTAGTCGTAGCCCATCATCTCTTCACTGAAAACAAAGGCAACACTCATGCAGGTCGGCCCTCCACACCCCGTAATCACAGTTTCTTAAGCTCGGGGTCGAACACTAGGGGTAGACTCACAGCGACATCACATACTCATGAATCGCCCTGGCAGCCTTCCTACCGGCCCCCATGGCCAAAATCACTGTTGCAGAGCCTGTGACAATGTCTCCCCCGGCCCAGACACCGGTCTTGCTTGTGCGACCGGTTTCATCCGTGACTATGTATCCCCACTTGTTGGTTTCAAGTCCAGAAGTGGTGGAGGGGATCAAGGGGTTGGCCATTGTGCCTATGGCCACTATGGCCATGTCGGTCTCCAAAATGAACTCCGAGCCAGGGATGGGCACGGGTCTTCTTCTGCCGGAAGAATCAGGCTCGCCCTGCTCCATTCGCACACATTCCATAGCCTTGACCCATCCACGCTCGTCCCCTAAGAACCGCACTGGATTAGTAAGGAGTTCGAAGACTATCCCTTCCTCCTCGGCATGGTGTATTTCCTCGGCCCGAGCTGGCATCTCGGCCCTGGAGCGACGGTAAACTATGCGGACAGTCTCGGCTCCCAAGCGAAGAGCTGTTCTGGCCGAATCCATGGCCACATTGCCGGCCCCCAGGACCACCACGTTACGGCCAACCGCGATGGGAGTGTCGTAATCTGGGAAAAGGTAGGCTTTCATCAGGTTGGAACGTGTCAAATACTCGTTGGCCGAATACACGCCGCAAAGGTTCTCACCGGGGATGTTCATGAAAACCGGTAGCCCTGCCCCCACCCCCAGGAAAACAGCATGATACCCTTCTTCTTGAAAAAGCTCGTCCACGGTAAGGGTCTTTCCCACCACCACGTCCGTCTCGATGCGCACACCTAGTTTTTCCAGATAGTTCACTTCTGCCTTCACAATCTCTTTTGGAAGACGAAACTCAGGGATCCCATAAATTAGCACTCCTCCAGGCTCGTGCAGGGCTTCAAATATGGTTACTTGGTGCCCCTTCTTAATGAGATCCCCAGCCAGGGTAAGCCCGGCAGGACCAGAACCCACCACGGCCACCTTCTTACCCGTTGGAGAGGCCATGGGAGGCATTTGGAATTGACCATGTAGTCTGTCATAGTCGGCTACGAATCGCTCCAGGCGGCCTATGGCCACAGGATCCCACTTCTTGCCCAACACACAGCCGCTTTCGCACTGGTCCTCCTGAGGGCAAACCCTGCCGCAAACAGCCGGAAGGGAATTGGTCTCGCGGATCTTGGCGGCTGCCTCAAAGAACTTCCCTTCTGCTACCAAGGATATGAAGCCGGGGATATCAACTTCCACAGGGCATGAAGGCACGCAGCCCGGCTTCTTACACTTAAGACAACGACTGGCCTCTGCCAAGGCTTGCTCGGGGCTGTATCCAAAGGGTACCTCTTTGAAATTGCGGATCCTTTCCATGGGAGCCTGTTCAGGCATGGGCTGCCTGGGCAACCTCTCCTTTTTGGACTTCTGGGTGCGCTCGCCGATCTCGCTCATCTGCCGCTTCCTCCTGCAACTTCAGCTTGGAAACGCTGGTAGGATTCCCTTTCTTGGGGCAGGTACATCATGAGCCGCTTGCTGAGTTCCTCAAAGTCTACCTGGTGCCCGTCAAAATCAGGGCCGTGCACACAGCAGAAGCGTGTTTGGCCCCCCACCCTCACCCTACAGGCCCCGCACATGCCGGTGCCGTCCACCATGATGGGGTTGAGACTGACCATAGTCTTGACCCCGAACGGTTCGGTGGTCTTGCAAAGAAAACGCATCATGGGAACAGGTCCTATACCCATGACCATCCCCACACCTTTGCGATCTTGCAAGAGTCCCTTGAGAACATCCGTGACAAAACCGTGGTGCCCGTAGCTGCCGTCGTCCGTGGTCACGTGCAGCTCGTGGCACACAGCCCTCATCTCGTCTTCCAATATGAGGAGTTCTTTTGTGCGGGCCCCTATGATGGCTATGACATGGTTACCGGCCTCAAAAAAAGCGCGTGTTATGGGATAGATCACGGCTACTCCCAGCCCCCCTCCCACACAGATCACCGTGCCCAGCTTCTCCACGTGGGTCGGCACACCCAGTGGCCCGATCAGGTCCTGAATGGCCTGCCCAGGTCCCATTCCGGCCAGCATGGCCGTAGTCTTCCCCACAACCTGAAAGTAAATCCTGATCCAGCCTTGCTCAGGATGGGTTTCGGCCACGGTGAGGGGTATGCGCTCCCCCTTTTCATTGGCCCTGAGGATCACGAACTGCCCAGGCCTGGTCTTCTTTGCAATTCGCGGAGCAGCAAGCCTGAACATACACACAGTACCCTGCGCCATCTGTTTTTTCTCCAAGATCTCAAACACCGCCTCCGCCCTCCTTCTCTGCAGGTCTGGACTTCCCACCAAAAAGCAGCTTCACAACCGCATTTGAGCGCAGCCCTTTTTCAGGTCGCGCCCATGATAGTCCCAGCACAGGGGTTTGTCCAGATGGGTCTTAGGAATTGATCCATCCGCGCAAAAGGCAAAAACCTCTGAAATTCCCCGGACTGGATCCTGGTTGCGAAGAAATGTCTTTTTTGGTTTCTGAACCGGGTCAGGCATCCTCCTGGAACACCCTTAGGGTCTGGGGCTCGTAGACAAGAAGCTCGTCCACCTTTCTGGTCTCCTCCTCACTCATGGGCAAATACTTGCCCTTGGCCGAGGCATGCAGCTCGCCAGCCTCATCTCTCACCTCCCCCAGCACTAAGGCCATCCTGCGGCTTACTTTTTCGGGCCATGCCTCTATGAGCATGAGCTTCCCAACTGGGAAGGGTTTTAGGTAGCGCACTGTCAGCTCCGCTGTCACAAACATCCTCTTCACAGCCAGTGTGGGAGCCCATCCCATGGCCTCATCCAGAAGTGTGGAGATGACCCCCCCATGCACCACCCCAAGGTAACCCTGGCGATTCAATTCCGGGATATGACGAAGTCTGACCCTGCCGTTCTCAGTTGAAAAGACCACCTTGAACCCCAAGGGGTTATCCTTCCCGCAGACGTAGCACCAATTGCTGTAAGGAAGCGGTTTTTCCATTCATCCCTCCTCTTGGGCGGCTCCTGGCCCGACCCAGGACCTTGTGCAGGAGCCGATTTGAATTTTATGATAGGTCCACGCCACAAGAAAAGGAGGGGAAGTTTGATCGCCATAGTGGACTATGGGATGGGGAACCTGAGGTCAGTCTGGAAGGCCTTCCGGTATCTGGGAGCAGAGGTCAAGCTCACCCAAAGCCCCGCGGATATAAAAGAGGCCAGGGGGATCGTGTTGCCGGGGGTGGGGGCTTTTCGGGATTGCATGGCCAATTTGGATAGACTCGGCCTCCTGGATCCCATAGTGGGGTCTGTCAGGGCAGGGAAGCCTTATCTTGGAATCTGCCTGGGACTCCAGGTGCTCTTTGAGGAAAGCGAGGAATTCGGTACAAGCCACGGCATGGGACTGCTCCAAGGTCGAGTTGTTCGATTCCCATCTGAAATGCCGGCCCAAGGGCAGGGTCCGCGCCAGTTCCTCACAGTGCCCCATATAGGCTGGAACAGCGTCAGGCTCCTGAAGAGGGCTCCCCATCTGGATGGTGTCCCTGAAAAAGCTCACTTCTATTTCGTGCACTCCTATTTCGGGGTGCCCGCAGATACCTCCATTGTGGCTACCACAACTCATTATGGGATGGATTTCGCATCCAGCATTTGGAAGGAAAACATCTTTGCCTGCCAGTTCCATCCCGAGAAGAGCCAAGCTTGGGGACTTAGAATCCTTAAGAATTTCTTAGAGCTTGAGGGTTGAAAAAGAAACAGAGGCCATTCACCCCGGAGAACCTGCGTTGGCCCGAGGTTCTCAGCTCTCCTCCAGCTGCTCCACAAAGGCCTCTATGTTGGTGACAGCCTGTTCCTCGGAATAGCAGCGAAGGTCGTTTAAGTCCCCATGGATCACCAGGCAGGGGATTCCAAGTCTCTTTTCCAGCCTCTGGGGCATGCTGTAGCGGCTGTTGGAATTGTTGGGACAGGTCTTGGCATCGTGAAAAACGATCCCGTCAACATGAAACTGCCTGACTATTCTCTCTATGTAGTTCTCTTTCCAGCCTTCTGCATGACAGATGAATATGTTGGTATAAGCCTTGGCCATGCTGCGGAATGGATCATCTGGGTCAAAATCGGTAAATATCCAGCTGTTACAATAGGTTGAGGCCACTATGCATGAACCCAGTCTCATGAAGAGATTGGCCAAATCCCTGAGCTTCCCCCAGATAGGCATTCCTTCCCAGTAAAGACGGTGTCTTTCTTCCCCCACAGCTGCAACTCTATTTTGCAGCCTCTCTTTAAGCTCTCCCAGCAAGAGCTCGTAATAATCCACTGCCTCCTGAGTCCCCCTGGCCACCACCGCAGGCCCCATGTGGATAGTATGATCAAAAAAGGTCCAAGGAGAGGGCAGGGCCGAGGCAGTCTCAAGAACCTCTTTCCACAAGTCCGAGCAGCGCCTAGACAGCCTCACCACTTGGCGCAACCTATCCATATCCAAACGGCTGCCCGAGACTTCCTGGAGGGTAGGCACCAGCTCCTCCATCTGTTTGGCCACATCCTTGATGTGGGCCTCGGTGACCTCTTCCACCCCCCTCGGGGAGGTGATGCCTGTGACCGGTACCCCGAACTCCCTTCCGTAAAAGTGAAACCAGTCCTGCACGTCCCTGCACTGGTTGGTGTTGTAAACCAGCACATCCGGCTTGGGCACCCCGCTTATCCCGTAGGCCTTGGTGAGGGGAGTTTCCTTGCGCAGATAGGCCCCAACATCACTTGTAAGATAGGAGCAAATATCCGGGGAGTAACCCAGGGCATTGGCTACAGGTATGTACTCCATTGCCCTGCGGGAAGCTCCAAGCACCGCACCATGGTTCTCCGGAAAATACACAAGAAATCCCATTGCTCTGAGCAACTCCGCAGGACCGACGCTGGTGCACCAGGCCACCTTGGGGGACCCGTTCCTGACAGCTTGATCCAGCTCCTGGAAATGCTGCGCCATTACTTGTTTGAGTTTTTTACTGGATTCAAAATCCTTGCGAAAAACCCCTTGTTCCGGGTTCATTTACTGCCCCCCTCTCCATCAACCCGAGGCTTCTGTTTGATGTAACCACTTTTGCCCTTGTCTGTCTTCCTCCAGCCCGTAAAGAGCCGCTCCAAAAGCCCCGGTGAGTTGGGGATGTGGAGGAACAAGAACCCTTGTTTTTAGCCGCTCTCCCAGAGCCTCGGCCAGTATCGGATTGTACTCCACAACTCCCCCTGTCAGTATTACCGTGCCCTCCAGGGGATCCATTTCCAGGATCCTCTGGATTACCGAATCGAAAAGCCCCCTGACTATATCTTCTACTTTCTCACCCCTTCTGATGAGGGTCAGGATCTCCGTGGAGGTGAAAACCGTACAGTAGGAGCCTATTTGGACTTTACGAGTGGAACCCCTGGCCAATCCGTCCAGCTCCGACACATCCATCCCCAGCCTTAGGGCAACTTCCTCCAGGAAGGCCCCTGTGCCTGCAGCGCACTTGCGGTTCATCTTGAAAGCTTTGCGGCGGCCTTGCTCGTCCACCCGGATCACTTTGCAGTCCTGGCCCCCTATGTCCACTATGGTGGCTGCGTGGGGATAGTGAAAATAACAGCCCTTCATGTGGCAGGAGATCTCTGTCTTGATCCGCTTTGCCGTGGGAACGTTGTAACGGCCGTATCCAGTGGCCACCACAGAGCTTAGCTTTTCGGCTGGAACTCCTGCGTTCTTAAGGGCCTTTTCCAAACATGCCGCAGAGCCTCCGGCGTAGTCCACCCCGGAGCGTTGCACGTGGAAACCCCTCAGCCTGGCCTCCAAGTCGATCACGGCCGCCTTGGTGGTAGAGGCCCCCACATCCACCCCCGCCCAAAAAAGGCCCTCCAACCCCCTTGTCTGAATTTCTCCGAGGTCTTTCAATCTCACCGGTTCTCTAAGATCAGCTGCCGAATCTTTCCCTGAGTAATCTGTGGAGGATCTTGCCAGTGGCAGTCCTTGGCATCTCTTCCTCTCGAATAAAGGAAACTGATTTGGGCCGCTTGTACCCGGCAATCTTGTCACGGCACCATTCTATTATCTCTTTCTCAGTGGCCTCCTGCCCCTCCTTGAGGATAATTACTGCGTGGACCGCCTCGCCCCATTTCTCGTGGGGAATGCCGATAACCGCCACATCTTTGACCTTGGGATGTCCCCCAATGCAGTTCTCCACCTCGGAGGGGTACACATTCTCTCCACCGGTTATGATCATGTTGCTCTTGCGGTCCACCAGATAGTAATAACCTTCCTCATCCCTGCGGGCCATGTCTCCAGCCGAACAATAGGGACCTCTGAAAGCCTCAGCGGTCTTCTCCGGCAGCTTCCAATATCCCTGGAAAGCGTGCGGGGTGCGGGAGAAGAGCTCACCCACCTCTCCCTCAGGCACTTCTTTTCCTTTCTCATCCAGAAGTTTTATACGACCCGAGCCCGTTATCTCCCTGCCAATGGAGCCCAACTTGCTGAACTGTTCGTCCGGACGCAGCAAGGTAACCAGGCCGGCTTCTGTGGAACCATAGGCTTCAAAGAGCTGCGAGTTCTTGAAGAAATCCATTATAGCCAGCTTCGTGTCCCTTCTGGCCGGAGCCGAGGAGATAAGCAGTTTGGTTACAGCGTCGCAGTTGTACCTCTGCTTCACATCCTCGGGAAGTCCCAGCATCATGATGTAATGGGTAGGCACCAGGGATGTGAAGGTTATGCGCTCCTCGGAGAGGGTCTTCAAGAGATGCTCGGGGTCAAAACTCTTCATGTTGTAGACGCACACACTTGCGCCGCAGTAGGTGAACACGAAGGAGTAGAAGATGGAATTCACGTGGCACATGGGCATCACCAGAAGCCCGGTGTCCCCCCGGTGGAAACCAAAATCCACCTCGTTTATGAGGTAGAAAATCACATAGCTCTCGTGGGAGCGTATGGCTCCCTTGGGTTTCCCGGTGGTACCGGAGGTGTACATGAAGGTCCAGATATCCTCTGCAGCTACCTCCACATCTGGCTCCTGAGAAGAAGCCCTCTCCATGAGTTCTTCATAACCCCGGAAACCAGCCGGGGTAGCCTGGCCCCCGAAGTGTACAAAACGCCCTTCTGAGACATCCAAGTCCTTTCGAATTGTTTCCACCAGCCCCAGGAAGTCATCCTGGAAAATCATGGCCTTGGCTTCGGAGTTCTGCATTATGTAGGTGACCTCAGGCCCTGTTAGCCTGAAGTTGATAGGAACTGCTATCAGGCCTGCCTTGGCCACGGCTGCGTAGATCTCCATCCACTCCACACAGTTGTAGGCCAGAATCCCCACCCTGTCCCCTTTTTGGAGCCCAAGCCCCAAAAGACCGTTGGCCAGTTTGCAGGCCCTTTCATTCCACTGGCGGAAGGTCATGGACCGGACCAGATCCCTGGCCCCAACCTTCTCGGGAAACAGGATTGCGTTCATCTTGAGTATCTCGCCGCAATGAAGGAGCTGGCTCATGGAGAACCTCCTTGTGGCTTTAGAGCAAAAAACCTCTAACACTCCTAGATTTGTTATTAGAATCCGTTTACCCTTTGCTTCACCTGAGCTTTCTCAAATGGCCTTGGCCAGCACCTCTGTGATGTCCATCACCTGGATCTTGAACTTCTCTTCCCTCTTAAGTCTGGCCGCGGCTGCCTGGAGAGTCCTCTTGCAGGACGGGCAGGCCGACACTATGACCTCAGCCCCCACCTCTTTGGCCTGTTGGACTCTCTTGTAGGCTATGTCGTCGCTCATTGCGAAATCAAAGGCCTTGAGCCCCCCTCCTCCCCCGCAACACTTGGCCAGGAGCCTGTTCAAAGGGAATTCCAGAAGTTTCAAACCCGGCACGGCCTGAAGCACCCGGCGAGGGGGTTCGAAAATGTTCATGTGCCGGCCTAGGTCGCAAGGATCGTGATAAACCACCTTGGCTTCAAAAGACCCCTGGAAGCTCACCTTCCCTTCCTGGATCAGCTGGTCCATATATTCCACCAGGTGAAGGGTCTTGGGCACAGGACGCTGGGTGTGCTTCGGATAAAGCTCCTTGATGGTCTTGTAGCAACCAGCACAGGTGGTCACCAAAGTCTCGGGGGAGCTCTTCTCCCAGAGGGCCAGGTTGGTTTCCATGGCTTTCTGGAAGTCCCCCACCGAACCCACCAGGTAGGCCAGGTATCCGCAACAGTTCTCCTTGTCCCCCATGGTCCCGTATTTTATCCCCGCCCGATCCATGAGCCTCATAACCGAAGGCACGATCCTTGTGTCCTGGTAGGAAGGCACGCAGCCCAGAAAAAGCATTGTTTCAAGCTTCCCTTGGGGTTGCACAAACCCGGAAGGATAAATCTCGGTCCGCTTTTCAGGCTCCTCTCCGAATGGATTCCCCTTCTCTTCCATACTCTTAAGCATGGGCAGAAAGCTTTTGGGAAGATAGCCCTCATCCACAAGTCTTTTTCTTGCAGCCTCCACGATTTCGGCCACCTGTATGCCGGCAGGACAAGTGGAGCGGCAATTCAGACACGTGGTGCAGGCATAAAAACGGCTGGCCAGCTCCTCAGACGGGGGAATTTTCCCTGTCATGAGATCATAGGCCAGTATGACCCTTCCCCTGGCATTTACTGATTCAAGCAACCGCTCCCCATATGTGGGACATCCCAGCCTGCAAAAACCGCACATTATGCAGGCCAGGATCTCGTTGTCCACGGCCTGGCCAAAGCCCTTGACCTGATCGGGCCTCTCCAGAAAGGCCGAGTAAGCAAACTGCTCCAGGATGTCCTTTATGGAGCCTTCAAAACCCAGCTTCCCGGGATTCAAGATGTTGTTGGGATCCAGGGCCAGCTTGATCTTTTCCATGACTTCCTTGGCCACTCCCAACTCTTCTTGTATGTAAGGGGATTTGGCCATTCCCACGCCGTGCTCGGCCGTGAGGGTGCCCTGGAAGTTCTTTGTAAGGACTATGAAATCCTGGGCTATCCGCTTGACCTTTTCCCATTCGCGGCCATCTCTGGGATCCATAATGATGACCGCATGGAGGTTACCGTCCCCCACGTGCCCGAATATGCACATGGGGAAATCGTGCTTTCTCCCCACCTCCTGGATGGCCTCTATGGTTGCCGGTATCTGGCTGATGGGCACCCCGAAGTCTTCCACAAGGGGGATCAGCCTGGAGCCCCTTTTAACCTTGGAGAGGGCCGAGACAAGTCCCTGCCTGGCCTGCCACATGGCCATACGGCGGTTCGGATCGTCCGACCACTGCGTCTCCAGCCCATCATTTTTGGCAAAGATCTCGTTGATCTGTTCAATGTCTTTTTGAACAGCCTCCTTCACCCCATCCAATTCCAGAAACAGAATGCAGCCCACCTTCTGAGGGATCTCAAGGCCCATGGTCTTCCGCACAACATCTATAGAGGTCCTGTCCAATATCTCCAAAGAGGAAAGGGGAATCCCTCGGCCCAAAACCTCCTCGGCCCCCCTGCCTGCAGCCTCTACGCTTGGGAAAGAGGCCTGTGCAAAAGCGATGTAGGGCGGCATCGGCAGAATCTTCACCATGACCTCTGTGATGATCCCCAAGGTCCCTTCAGCCTGGCCGAAGAGATGGGTTAGGTCATATCCCGCAGAGGTCTTCCTGGCTTTGGATCCTGTGCGCATTATCCTGCCGTCGGCCAGCACCACCTCCAATCCCATGATATAGTCCTTGGTGGTGCCGTATTTGAGGGCGCGGTTTCCGCTGGCATTGGTGGAGACCATGCCCCCTATGGAGGCCAGGGGGGCGCTGGCCGGATCCGGCGGGAAAAAGTGGGTGGGGGCCAAGGCTTGATTCAACCTATTACATATGACCCCCGGCTCCACCCTGGCATAGCCGTCCTCCCTGTTTATCTCCAGGATCCTGTTCATCCTGCTCAGGTCCAGAAGAATGCCCTTGTCCCTGCAAGGCAGGATGGCTCCGGTGACCGATGTGCCGGAGCCCCTGGGGATCACCGGGACCCTCTCCTCATTGGCAAGGCGCAGTATTTCTGAAATTTGTTCCTTGGAGGCAACAAAAACGATGGCCTCCGGAACACCTTCGTGGACGGACATGTCCCTTGAGTAACAAAGCCGCTCCACGAGTTCCTCGCGCACATTTTGCTCCCCCACCACTTGGCGAAGCTTATCCATAAACCCCATGACAGATTACCTCCTAGAGCGAGGAGCTCAGCTCTTGGGCCGCTCGTCGATCACTCTTTTGGCCTTCCCCTCGCTTCTGGCGATACTCTTGGGTTCCACCAAGGTGACCCCTACGGAGATCCCCACCATCTCCCTTACATGCTCTGCTATGCGGGCCTCCACCTCAGCCCTCTTCTCAGGACCGGCCGCGTAGATCTCAGGTTTGCCCTCCACGTGCACCACCAACTGATCCAGATAACCCTTTTTACGGACTATCAGCACATATTGAGGTTCCACCTCCGGCACATCCAGCAAGAGAGCCTCTATCTGGGAGGGGAATACGTTCACACCACTTATTATCAGCATATCGTCGCTTCTGCCCAAAATCTTGTCCATCTTGATGAGGCTCCTGCCGCATACGCACTTCTCCCTTCGCAGGCGCGTTATGTCCTTGGTCCTGTATCTTAGCAACGGCATGGCTCTCCTCTGAATCGAGGTCAGAACCAACTCGCCTTGCTCTCCTAGGGGAAGGGGCTCCAGGGTCACCGGATCCACTATCTCGGGCAGGAAATGATCCTCGTTTATGTGAAGCCCGTCTTGGGCCTCGCAGTCAAAGGCCACCCCAGGGCCGCACATCTCCGTAAGCCCGTAGGCCTCCATGGCCTTGATCCCCATGCGCTCTTCTATTTCCTGGCGCATCCCTGTGGTCCAAGGCTCTGCTCCGAACACCCCCACCCGCAGAGGCAGGGATTTCAGGTCCACCTTCATTTCCTCAGCCCTCTCGGCTATGGTCAGGGCGTAGGAAGGTGTTGAAAACAACACTGTGGTACCGAAATCCTTCATGATGATTATCTGGCGCTCTGTTTGGCCTGAGCTGGTGGGCACAACCGTGCAGCCGATTCTTGTAGCCCCTTGATGGAAACCCAGACCTCCAGTGAAAAGTCCATGGCCGTAAGCATTCTGAACTATATCCTCGGGTCGGATCCCAGCGGCCCAAAGATTTCTGGCCATACACTCTGTCCACTGCTCCAAGTCCTCCTTGGTGTAAGGACCGGTTATTGGTTTACCGGTTGTGCCCGAGGAGGCGTGGACTCGTATCACTTCCTTAAGGGGCACCGCGCAAAGCCCGAAGGGGTAGTTGTCCCTAAGGTCGTTTTTCACCGTGAAGGGAAGCTTGCGGGTGTCCTCAAGAGAACTAATGTCCTGGGGCTTCACGCCGAGCTCATCCAGTTTCTTCTTGTAAAAATCCACTCTCTCGTATAGCCAGGCCACAGTCTCTTGCAGTTTTGTCAGCTGGAACCTCTGGAGCTCCTCCACCCCCATGCACTCGAATTTCTCATCCCAAGGCATCTCTCCCCCTCCTTGTCTTGAAATCCACGGCGCCACCCGGCGCTCTCTCATACCAAGGACTGTCCTTTCTCAAAAGCCTTCAGGTTGAGCTCCTTGAAGGCCTTGGGGACCCGCTGTGACACCACCTTCTTCCAGACTGGCTCTGGGAGCTCCAAGAGCCTCGAAGTCATGCCCAAAAGGATGGTGTTCACCAGCCTGGGATTCCCCAACTCCTCGGCTATCCCCAGCGCGTCCACCAGGATCGGGGAAGTGGAACTCTTCTTCAGGAGCTCCTCCGCTCCCTCTGGATATTGGGCCAGGCCTGTGGAGACTATTGGAGGAACTATTTTTTGAGAATTCACCACAGCCCTTCCCCCGAGTTTAAGAAACCCCAGCCATCGCAGGGCCTCTGCCAGCTCAAATGAAAGAAGCACATCAGCCTCTGCCTTGGGAATCAAGGGGGATCTTACTTTTTTGCCAAAACGCACGTGAGAGGATACCACCCCTCCCCTTTGGGCCATGCCGTGCACCTCGCTCTTCTTGACATCCAGGCCACTCAACATGGCCACTTCAGAGAGGATGTCGCTTGCCAGGATCACGCCCTGGCCTCCCACACCCACTATGAGAATGTTTTTCACCGAGTTTTTGTTTTTCGCCATGTCGCCTCCCAAGCCCGCAGGAGTCTTTCAGGCTCCTGCCATGGAGATAGCCCCCTGTTTGCAGAGCTGTTCGCACACTGTGCAGCCTCGGCACAAGGTGGGGTCGATCTCTGCCTTGCGCCGCACCTTGCCCCCTTCCTTCTTGGAAGGAATTTCCTCCCCTGGAACTATGGCAGGGCAGCCCAGTCTTAAACACATGCCGCAGCCCTCACAAAGCTCCGGGTCGACTTTGTGGACCAGGCCAGGGGCAAACTTCTCCATCATCACGCAGGGCCTGTTGGTGATGATTACCGAAGGCTCCTCTGCCGAGACTTCTTCTTGAATAACTTGGCTTGTGGTTTTCAGATCATAAGGATCCACCACACGCACTCTCTTTATACCCAAGGATTCCACGAGCTTCGGGAGATCCACCTGCCTTGTCTGCTCGCCTTGTAGGGTGCGGCCGGTTCCAGGATGGTCTTGTCCGCCCGTCATTCCAGTGGTTCGGTTGTCCAGAATCACCACCTTCACATTCCCTTTGTTGTAGGCCACATCCATAAGGCTTGTGACCCCTGAGTGAAGAAAGGTGGAATCCCCTATGACCGCAAAAATCGGCCTTTTCTCCTCCAGCTGGGCCCTTTCGATGGCCTTGGCCACCCCATGGGCCGTGCTGATGGATGCCCCCATACAAATACAGGAGTCTATGGCTTCAAGGGGTGGAAGCACGCTTAGGGTATAGCAACCGATGTCGCTAAGCACTATCCCCTTGGCCTGGTTCAAGGCGAAAAAGAAACTCCTGTGAGGGCATCCCGGACACATGACCGGGGGCCTGGGAAGAGAAGCTGTAGGGGGTGTGGGGGCCGAGGTGACTGGAACCCGCTTGGGCTTTAGCAGCTTGGCCTTGCGAAGCCCCTCTTCCACTATCTCGGGGGAGAATTCATCCAGTCTGGGGAAGTATTTCTTGCCTTCCACCCGGATCCCCATGGCCAGTATCTGCTCCTCCAAAAAAGGCTCCAGCTCCTCCACCACAAGAAGCCTTTTCACCTTGGAGGCGAACCTGCGGATCTTTTTTTCGGGAATGGGATAGCTCACGCCCAGCTTCAAGAAAGAGGCCTCTGGGATGACCTCTTTGGCATACTGATAAGAGATGCCGCTGCAGATGATCCCTACCGAGGATTTCCCCCACTCTATGCGGTTCAAGCTTGTGCGCTCGGAGAAACCCTTAAGCTTCTCCAGGCGCTCCAGCACCATGGGGTGTCTTATGCGCGCATAGGCCGGTATCATCACATACTTCTTGCGATCCCGGGAGAAACTCTTGGCAGGTGTCCCCGAGGGGGAACCCATCCTGACTATGCCCTTGGAGTGAGAAACACGTGTTGTGAGTCTCAAGATGGAGGGGGTGTCGTATTCCTCAGAGACCTGAAGGGCAACCCCGACCATGTCCTTGGCCTCCTGGCTGTCGCTGGGCTCGAACAACGGAACCATGGCGAAGCGGGCAAAATATCGATTGTCCTGCTCATTTTGCGAGCTGTGCATCCCTGGGTCGTCGGCGCAGGCCAGCAGGAAGCCTCCGTTTACCCCCGTGTATGCAAAGGTCATAAAGGGATCTGCCGCCACATTGAGGCCCACATGTTTCATAGCCACCAAAGCTCTTACCCCTGCCATGGAGGCTCCGATGCCTACCTCGAAGGCCACCTTTTCATTGGGGGCCCACTCGGCGTACACCCCTTCATACTTGGCCAGATTTTGCAGGATCTCAGTGCTGGGGGTGCCTGGATAGGCGGATGCCACCTTCACCCCGCTCTCATAAGCGCCTCTGGCCACGGCCTCGTTTCCTGAAAGGAGTTGCTTCATGGGAAGATCTACCTCCTTATCCCCCGAGCAGAGCGGGAGCCTTAGATTCCAAGATCCACAGGCACGGGCTTCTCCCCGGAATAGTCATAGAAGCCGCGACCCGATTTCCTGCCGTAATAGCCTGCCAGGACCATTTTGCGAAGAAGAGGTGGAGGGGCGTAACGTTTCTCCCTGTATTCCTCGAACATGATGTTGGCGATGTTGTAAGTGGTGTCCAATCCCACGAAATCCAAGAGGGTGAGAGGTCCCATGGGATGGTTGCAGCCCAGCATCATGCCTTTGTCTATGTCCTCTATAGAAGCCACGCCCTGCTCCAAGGCCCTGATGGCATCCAGCAGATACGGCACTAGGAGCAGATTCACTATGAATCCTGAATTGTCTTTGGCCAGGATGGGAACTTTTCCAATGGCCTTGCAGAATTCAAAGCAGGTGTCTATGGTCTGTTGGCTGGTGGCTATGGTTTTGACTACCTCCACCAGTTTCATCACAGGCACGGGATTGAAAAAATGAAGGCCGCAGAACCTGTCCTGTCTCTTGGTGGAGGCGGCCATTGCCATGACAGTGAGGGAAGAGGTGTTGGAGGAAAGGATGGTCCTTTCCGGGCAGAGCCTGTCCAGGGTTGAGAACATCTCGTTTTTCACCTTCAGATCCTCTACCACGGCCTCAATGATCAGATCGCACTCCTTCAGATCCTCTAGTTTCAAGGTCCCTTTGAGCAAAGCCCAGGTCTTGTCCCTGGCTTCTGTTGTCATCTTGCCTTTCTCCACTGCCCTGCTCAGATTCTTCTGTATTGCCGAGAATCCTTTCTCCAGAAATCTCTGTTCCACCTCCAAGACAGTAGTCTCATAACCCGCCTCAGCACAAACCTGAGCGATACCCGAGCCCATCAACCCGCAGCCTAAAACTCCCACCTTCTGGATCTTCATGATTGCCACCTCCCTTTGAGCACTAACTGGCCTCAAGCCAGATTTACTCGAGGCTCATCTCCAGAAAACCAAAGCCTACCATACTGAGGCTAACCAACTCGCAGGTGAGTTCACTACCCACCGCAAGGCAATGCTTCTCTCCAGGAGCCTCTTGGGGATTCCCTAACCAACCTGGCTCCATTCCCTTGGAAATCATCGCAATTCAAATCCAACCAACCTTCGAACCTGAACCCCTTGAACAAACTCCATCTTGTACGCAAGAAAATGCGACATTCCTCAAGGATGGTAAAATCGCTCTCTGATGAAGAACTCATGGAGAGATTGCGCCCCCTGTCCACCACCCCCCCCGAGAGGGAAGCGGGCGCCTAAAGCTTGGGACAGGAAAGACACCGCCCGGGCCCGGGAAAAGATACAAGCTCCGTCTCGAGCCTCACACAGCCCTTCCACCTGCGGTTTCCTTAGTCCCTTGAGTTGTTTCATAGCATACTTCATGAAATGGTGTCAACAGATTTTGTGGTGGGCTGGGGCTTTGAATGCCTGTTTCCCATGGCTAACCAAAAGGAATTACAGATAGTAGTTTTGCATCTAGTCTATTTTTATCTAGTATTTTTTAATCTATCTCATGAACCGCCGCCCAGATGGCCGCTCCACATTCGGAGCTGGCCTGTCCTGTCGAGGCTCATTGGATGGTTTTTCATCCCCCAGCCCCCCTGCGGCCTGGGTTTGAGAGGAGAAGTGGAATATTATAAAAAAATTGGGGGGGGGCCCCGAATGTGAGAAGCCTTGGCCAATAACCCGGGCTACCTTTCTTAAGAATTCCCATGCTACGGGATTTAGGAGAAGATGAAATTCAGGCACCACTTGGGCCGCTTCCTTAAGCCCTGTCCTGGCACCCGAAATTACCTTTGTTGCGGATATTGGGTTCTGAATCTGGTTTTGGGCTGCCCCTATGCCTGCAAGTACTGTATTCTCCAAGACTATCTCGGTACTTCCGAAATAGAGGTTCTGGTTAACCTGGAAGACGGCTTCAAAGAGGTCGAGGATTTTCTGACCGGTCGGCCTGGAATCCTCAGAGTGGGTACAGGGGAGCTGGGAGACAGTCTGGCTCTGGAGCCTTTTTTGCCCTTGAGCCAAAGCCTGGTTCCCTTCTTTGCCCGATTCCCCAATGCCATCTTGGAGCTCAAGACCAAATCCTGCCAGGTAAAGGGCCTCTTGGATCTTCCGCACAAGAGACACACGGTGATATCCTTCTCCCTCAACCCCCCTCTGGTGGCGGACAAAGCAGAGCCTGGGGTGCCAAAAGCCCTGGAACGTATAGAGGCTGCGGCCCTTTGTAATGAGAAGGGATACCCTTTGGGGATCCACCTGGACCCCCTAGTGATGCTGGAAGGCTGGAGGGATGCTTACAGAGAGCTCCTGGAGGAGCTATTTCGCTGCCTTGATGCAGGGCAAATCCTTTGGGTGAGCATGGGGGCCCTCAGGTACCCTAGGAGCATGCATCAGGCCATGGTGGAAGCAGGGCTGGGCCTGGGGGAAATGGTGCCGGGTCTGGATGGAAAGATGAGATATTTAAGACCTCTTAGGGCCGAAATGTTTCGGACTGTGGCCGGATGGATAAGGGAACTGGGGGGTCGGGAACCACTGCTTTACCTCTGCATGGAAAGCCCGGAGGTCTGGGAAGAAGCTTTGGGTTTTAGCCCTGAGAATATGGCTCAGCTGGACAAGCTTTTTCAGGAGCGCATAATCCGGTACTGGGAAAAGACTTGAAAGGGGAGCAACATGGAGCAATCAGTGGATCTAAGAAGCGATACAGTCACCAAACCCACCCAGGGCATGCGCAAGGCCATGGCAGAGGCCGAGGTAGGAGACGATGTGTTCGAGGAAGATCCCACCGTGAACCTCCTTCAAGAAAAAGCGGCTGAGTTGCTGGGAAAGGAGGCAGCTCTGTTTGTGGCCTCAGGCACCATGGCCAACCAGGTCTCTATCCGGACCCATACCCTGCCCGGAGATGAAGTCATAATAGAGGGCGACTCACATCCTGTGCTTTCAGAAGTGGCTGCGGCCGCAGCCCTCTCAGGGGTTCAATTCCGTACTCTTCAAGGTTCAAGGGGGATCCTCAAGGCTGAGCAGGTGGCAGAGGCAGTGAGGCTTCCAGACATCCACCGACCTGTTTCGCGTCTGGTTTGCTTGGAGAACACTCACAACTTTGGAGGGGGAACCATCTACCCTTTGGAGGAGATCCTACGCATCAGGCAGGTGGCCGAGCGCCACAACATGGCCATGCATTTGGACGGGGCCAGGCTTTTACACGCCTGCGTGGCCACAGGCATCTCACCTGCCAGGTACTCGCAGCCCTTTGACTCTGTCTCCCTTTGTCTTTCAAAAGGGCTCGGTGCACCTGTGGGCTCTCTTATAGCCGGCAGCAGGGATTTCATCACCAGGGCCAGGAAGAACAGGAAGATGTTTGGCGGAGGCATGAGGCAGGCAGGGATCCTGGCTGCAGCCGGGCTCTACGCCCTGGAGCACCACGTGGAGCGATTGGCCGAGGACCATGCCCACGCCAGACTTCTGGCCGAAGCCTTGGCTGAGCTGCCTGGAATTCACCTGGAGCCCAAACATGTGGAGACAAACATAGTAATCATGGACATCTCTGCATCCGGGATGGAACCGCCTCAGGTGCAGGCTGAGTTGAAGAAATTGGGGGTTTTGGTGCTTCCCTTTGGGAAAGGCAGGCTGAGGGCCGTGACTCACCTGGATGTGGACCGAAACGGCATTCAGAAGGCTATAGAGGCTTTCAGGAAAGTGTTTGGTTAGCTCTTTCTGACCCAGCTTGGGGCCGCGGCACCATCCTACTGGTGTAACATTGAGGCTCAGACCCTTACACACAAAGAGAAAATCTGTTCTTTTTGGGCAGAAAGGGTTTTATCTTCTGAAATGGTAAAGTTGGCCCTCATAATTCAGTCTTGGTGGGTAAAGAAGGCTAACCTGGATCATTCTCCAAAGCCATTAACTTTGGGGGCTAGGCCCCTCCAGGCTCCGGGAACATTTCGACATATTCTGACTCCATCTGGGGCAAGATCTGCAACCAAAAAACAGGGTTTTCTTGACTATGGATTATTTTCGTTAAGATATCGCTAAGATAGCTGTATTACCCACTCATCGTGAATAATGCGGCCTAAAAACCCTGAATTCTAACTTGCTCCAGTATGAACCTCTCCACTTTCACGGCCGGTTGAAACACCCCGAAATGCCCCTCGCACAGCACATCTGCCTTGAGAGACAGCAGCCTTCTCATGGAAGAGGCCCTTGGGCTTCGGGTAAAGGAGAGCACCAAGGGCAACACCCGCTACATCCTGTGCCACAACCCTGAGGTGGCCAACAAGAAAAAGGCCATCCGGGAGGATTTCTTCGCCAACCCAACTTCCGCACTCTGGGGTGTTTTTTTGGGGGGTTTTGTTGTTTTGGTGGTGCTAAGGGGTTGAAAAGCCTAGGGGTGGGATGGGTGAGGCTGAAAATAGTGACTACCAGTGTGGATTATTTGTGTTGACTTGTGTGGGCTCTTGTGCTACCATAGTGATATGTACATACGTAAGAGCATACGCAAGGCCAAAAACGGTAAACACTATGTGAACTACCTCCTGGTGGAGTCAGTATCCACCCCCAAAGGCCCAAGGCAAAGGAGCATTTGTTCCCTGGGCAGCTTGGAGCCAGGACCGCCTGAGAGGTGGCATGCCCTGGCAAAGAGGCTGGAGGCGGCTTTGGCAGGCCAGCTTTCTTTGGGGGAGCCCGATCCCCTGGTGGAGGGGATCGTGGCCAAGGCAAGGAAGCGGGGCCAGAGGGCAA
>Ga0209381_1000339_pt1 | contig 126035 bp, 116 predicted proteins | sample DewCreD2012metaG_FD_184111 | JGI IMG/M metagenome (GOLD analysis project Ga0209381, IMG submission 184111) | Hot spring sediment bacterial and archeal communities from British Columbia, Canada, to study Microbial Dark Matter (Phase II) - Dewar... ...
GATGATCTGGGCTGTTTCCCTTTCGACCACGAAACTCATCTCCCGTAGTCCGACTGCCATGCTATGGAGTACTGGCATTCCGAGTTTGATTGGGTTCAGTAAGCGGTAAGCCCCTTAGCCCATTCAGTGCTGTACCTCCAGTACTAAACGCATGACGCTAGCCCTAAAGCTATTTCGGGGAGAACCAGCTATCTCCGAGTTCGTTTGGCATATCACCTCTACCCACAGGTCATCCCCTAACTTTGCAACGTTAGTGGGTTCGGGCCTCCACGAGTGGTTAGACTCGCTTCACCCTGCCCATGGGTAGCTCACCCGGTTTCGGGCCTAATCCCAGCGACTATACGCCCTATTCAGACTCGCTTTCGCTACGGCTACGGGTGTCACTCCCTTAACCTTGCCACTGAGATTAACTCGCAGGCTCATTCTCCAAGAGGCACGCCGTCAGGCATAGCGCCGCGCACATGCTTTCGCAATAGCACCGACACGCTGTTAGCCCTTCGACTGCTTGTAGGCTTACGGTTTCAGGTTCTATTTCACTCCCCTAACAGGGGGACTTTTCACCTTTCCCTCACGGTACTAGTTCACTATCGGTCGCCAAATGTATTTAGCCTTGGAGAGTGGACTCCCCAGATTCCTGCCGGATTAGCGTGCCCGGCAGTACTCAGGTACCTGACGGGAGTCGTATGATTTTCGTGTACGGGGCTATTACCCTCTTTGGCAGGCTTTCCCACACCTTTCCACTAACCATACGATTTGTAACTCCCATGTGTCAGGCCCTACAACCCCGTCCGTGCAAGCACGGGCGGTTTGGGCTGTTCCCCGTTCGCTCGCCACTACTTGGGGAATGGTCTCTTTTCCTCTGGGTACTTAGATGTTTCAGTTCCCCAGGTTCCCGTCCTCTAATCTATGTGTTCAACTAGAGGACGCCGTTGGATCGCAACGGCGGGTTTCCCCATTCGGAGATCTCCGGCTGATAACGCCTGTTCACGGCTGACCGGAGCTTATCGCAGTGTCCCACGTCCTTCATCGGCACTTGGCGCCAAGGCATCCACCGTAAGCCCTTAGTAGCATCTCCACGTGATGCGGAGAAATTAATACTTCTCGGCCTACATATCATCAGTTAACTATTCAGTTGTCAAGGTACAGATTCACCGCTTGACCGGTGAGCAATGCTCTTCACATTTTCTGTCAAGGGCATTGCTCACCCTTCAAGGTTATATGCTTTGTCAATTTACAGAAGGCGACCCGGCTCATCGCCGGGCCGCAAAAGCCTCGCGATTATGAGCCTTACACAACTAGTAGTTCGCCAAAAGATCAATCGTCAAACTAATCTTTCCTCGTTACTCCAACGCTCAGTGTGGAGATGACGGGACTCGAACCCGTGGCCTTCGCCTTGCAAAGGCGCTGCTCTCCCGCTGAGCTACATCCCCAAGACAAACCGCTTGGTGAGTGGGCTTGACAGGATTCGAACCTGTGACCCCTGCGTTATCAGCACAGTGCTCTAACCAACTGAGCTACAAGCCCGCAGAGATACGGACCTTGACAACTGAAGAGTGATAGGAAACAGACCATATCGTCCAGCGCCTCTACACCGTACGAGGCAAAAAGATGAGTAGAGCGCCGGTTGTCGTGAGATAACCTTTGCTCGGAACTCTAGAAAGGAGGTGATCCAGGCGCACGTTCCCGTACTCCTACCTTGTTACGACTTCGTCCCAGTCACCAGCCCCACCCTCGACGGCGCCCTCCTTGCGGTTAGGCTACCGGCTTCAGGTGTTGCCAGCTCCCATGACGTGACGGGCGGTGTGTACAATCCCCGAGAACGTATTCACCGCACTATGGCTGACGCGCGGTTACTAGCAACTCCGACTTCATGCAGGCGAGTTGCAGCCTGCAATCTGAACTGAGACCGGCTTTGGGGATTGGCTCTACCTCGCGGCTTAGCAACCCATTGTACCGGCCATTGTAGCGTGTGTGTAGCCCCGGATATAAAGGCCATGCTGACTTGACGTCATCCCCACCTTCCTCCGGCTTGATACCGGCGGTCCCGTATGACACATATAACATACGGTGAGGGTTGCGCTCGTTAGCGGACTTAACCGAACATCTCACGACACGAGCTGACGACAGCCATGCAGCACCTGTGCAGGCTCCCTTGCGGGTCGGTCACCTTTCGGATCCCTACCACCTGCATGTCAAACCCGGGTAAGGTTCTTCGTGTATCATCGAATTAAACCACACGCTCCGCTGCTTGTGCGGGGACCCGTCAATTCCTTTGAGTTTTAACCTTGCGGCCGTAGTCCCCAGGCGGCAAACTTATCGCGTTAGCTGCGACACCGATGGATATTAACCCACCGACGCCAAGTTTGCATCGTTTACGGCTAGGACTACCGGGGTCTCTAATCCCGTTTGCTACCCTAGCTTTCGCGTCTGAGCGTCAGGAACGGCCCAGAAGGCCGCCTTCGCCACTGGTGTTCCTCCCGATATCTACGCATTTCACCACTACACCGGGAATTCCACCTTCCTCTACCGTCCTCTAGTCTGGCAGTATTGGACGACCTCTCCCAGTTAAGCCAGGAGCTTTCACATCCAACTTGCCAAACCGCCTGCACGCGCTTTACGCCCAGTAAATCCGAATAACGCTTGCCTCCTACGTGTTACCGCGGCTGCTGGCACGTAGTTAGCCGAGGCTTATTCCTGGGATACTGTCCTTTCTCATCTCCCAGAAAAGTGCTTTACGACCCGAAGGCCTTCATCGCACACGCGGCGTTGCTGCATCAGGCTTTCGCCCATTGTGCAATATTCCCTACTGCTGCCACCCGTAGGTGTATGGACCGTGTTTCAGTTCCATTGTGGGGGGCCACCCTCTCAGGCCCCCTACCCGTCGAAGCCTTGGTAGGCCATTACCCTACCAACTAGCTGATGGGACGCAGGCCCCTCCCAAAGCGCATTACTGCTTTAGTCACAAGGCCTCTAACCCTTGTGACCACATGCGGTATTAGCAGTCCTTTCGAACTGTTATCCCACACTTTGGGGCAGGTCACCAACGCGTTACTCACCCGTTCGCCACTAGGAAGCCTCCGTATTGCTACAAAGACTCCTCGTTCGACTTGCATGTATTAGGCACGCCGCCAGCGTTCATCCTGAGCCAGGATCAAACTCTCCGCAAAAAATTCACGCTTTCGCGTGGTGTTTACGGATGTTTCTGAACGACAGGTACTTCGCTTCCTATCACTCTTCAGTTGTTAAGGTGCCGTTTCCAGAGCGGGTTGCATTCTACCCGCAAGGTGCCACTCTGTCAAGACCCTAGAGACGAAATCGCCGATGCTACTTGCAACATCGGCTCGTCAGACTGCAAAACGTGCGGTTCTGGGTCTCTGACGTGAGACGTTTTCTAGATTGTCAACGATCTGTCCGCAGACGAGATCTGAGTGGGTAACTGTGCGTTCCCTATTATATTCAAACGGCCTTTCTTGTCAAGCATTTTTAAGACCAATTTGGATTTTTTAAGGTTGGGAAACGAGTGTTTCAATCAGATGAATGGCGTTCCCTATCCCATCTTCGCGGCGAATCAATTCCCCAATTCGGCGGGATTCCGTTATAACTGGCAGACGCGCCGCCTCAGCCAGTGCCGTTGCCAAGCGCTCTGCTGTCAACCTGCGAACAGGAATTGGAGCCGGGCCAGCCCCCAGTCTCATCACCTGATGACCCCAGAAAAACTGGTCTCCAGCATGCGGCACCACAATGTTTGAGATTCCCGCTCGTAGCCCTGCACCTGTTACGCCAGCCCCGCCATGATGGACGACCGCCTTACAACGCGGCAGCAGCCAATCATGCGGTACAGACTCAAGAAAGAGCACATTGGACGGCGGGTTTACCGCTCGCCAGCCATTCCAGCCGGTTAAGAAAACGCCGCGTTCACCGCTCATCGCCAGGGCATCCAACACGGTCATCCCAACGCTTTCTGCATCCCGCCGGACCATGCTCCCAAACGAGATACAGACCGGGGGAATGCCAGAGGCAAGAAAATCGGCCAGGATCGCCGGCGGGCGATAATCAGGCTCATCCAGAAAGAAATACCCCGGCACGTGAACGTGTGCTCCCCATTCGGGTGGGCGAGGGACCACCTGTGAACTAAAGGCGAACAGCAAAGGGGTACGAAACCGACCCGCCTTTTCCTCAAAAGGCCAATACAGTCGAGAGGGGTGAAACACGTCCGGATTGGCACGACGCGCCCGAGGATAGCCAAGATAGCCACCATACCAGAAGAGCCGACCTGCCAGCCAATGGGAAAGGTAACTCAGCCAACCGGGCCGAATCTGGATTGCAGCCACATTGGGGAAATCGCGCGTGGGGGCAAACACCGGAAAGGTCTGAACCGAAATATCGGGAACGCCGCGTTCATAAGCCCAAGAATGAGCACCCACCGTGAAGAGAAATGAATGGATGATCAGGTCGGCATCTTCACAGGCGGTAAAAGCAGCACGCGAGACTTGTGGAGCAATTTTGGAAACATAACCCCCAATGGCCATCATCGTACGCAACGGGTTGTCCCCGGCCGTGTTGAAGCGCTCACTGATCACTTCAGGGTCACCCGCCAGCGGGACAAATGCAATGCCATGCCGCGTAACAAACTCCGCAAAGCGGTGCGGAGCGGCCAGTTTGACAAGATGATTTTTCTTTTTTAAACCAAGTGCCAGTGCCAAAAAAGGCTGAACGTCGCCGCGCGAACCGTAAGTGAGGATGGTGATGTTCAAAGCAGAAAAAGTCGTTAATCCATTTCCTGGCGGCCTGCCAGGGCGCGCAGCAGTGTGTTTTGGTCGGCATATTCCAGGTCTCCACCAACCGGCAGACCGCGCGCCAGGCGGGTAACCCGCAACCCAAACGGCTCCAGGCGCTGACGCAGGTAGAGGGCTGTAGCGTCGCCTTCCATGCTGGGATTGGTAGCCAGGATCACTTCTTTGATTCCGCCGCGGCGAACGCGCTCAATCAGCGGCTGTATCTTCAAGTCATCTGGGCCAATGCCTTCAATGGGAGAAAGAACACCATGCAGCACATGATACTTGCCAGGAAAGCCGCCCGTTCGCTCAAGACTGAGCACATCCAGCGAGTCTTCTACCACGCATAAGATGGTGCTATCGCGGCGCGGGTCATCACAGATTTCGCAGCGCTCACGCCCGGCGCTGGTGATATTGAAGCATTCCTGACAAAACGCCACGCGTTCTTTCAAGCCTTTCAATGCCTGGGCCAGTTCTTCGGCCAGGTCATCTCCAGAGCGGAGGAGAAAGAAAGCCAGCCGGGACGCAGATTTTGGCCCAATGCCAGGCAAGCGTTCCAGGGCGTTAATCAGGGTTTGGATGGGTTCGGGTAAAATCATCGTTAGGTGAAGGAGCCTTATGGCTGAAGGGTATGGCCCTGAAATCCTAGAACCCGTCTCTTAGAAAGGAAGGCCGCCCGCCAGCGGTCCCATCAATTGCTGTTGAAGTTCGCGGGATTTCTCCAGCGCCAAGTTGACAGCGGTCAGAATCAGATCCTGGAGCATCTCAGCGTCAATGTCTTTAAGCAGATCGGGGTCAATGGTGACCGATTGGCAATGTTGATCACCCGTCATCACGACGGTGATTGCGCCGCCACCGGCCGTAGCCGTAACCGTTTCTACCGCCAGACGTTCTTGGGCTTCCTGCAGTTGTTGTTGCAGGCGCTGCAGTTGTTGCATCATACCACTTCCACCGCTTGCAGCGGGCATTTTGTTGAAACCTTTGGCCATGCTTTACCTCACTTCAGGTATTGTTTGAAAGACGGTCACTGTACATCTACAATCTCGCCGCCGTTTTCCAGGGCTGCGGCTACCATTCCGCCAGGGACGATATCGGCAGGAGGTGCCTTGCCGCCAAAAACCACACACTTGATTGCCAGATCAACTCCCAGTACTTTACGCAAGGCGCGGCGGGTGATTTCGATCCGCTCTGGTTTTTCCATTTTCTCTATCAGTAACTGACTGGAAAATCCCAGGTATAGCGTGCCCTGCCTGACCTCCAAGGGCGTGCCGGTATTGAGCAAGCCAATCAGGTTAGGGTCAGCAGATTTGGCCACCTGTCCCACTTGTTTCCAGGCCTTGACAATTTGCGCCAATTCAATCTCAGTGTTGCCTGGCGTTTGGGCCATCGGTTCAGGGGCGGAAGGGAGATGATGTGCTTGAGAATGGGGAGGGGAGGCCGTCTCAGGCAGAGACGTGGGAGTGGATTCCGTTGATTTAACGGCAGCCGGCCGAGGGGTCGGAGGCGGAACCGCCGCAGGCTGAGGGCGGGAGGTGGGCTGGGGAGAGGGGTCCGCTGCAGGTGATGTCTGTGGTGCGGGAGAAGGTCGTTGCATGACTTCGGCCAACGCCAGTTCTAAACCCAGGGAGGGTTGCCAGCCACGCGTATCCATTGCAGCCGCATTGAAGGCTTTTATCATTCGTAAGATTTCAGATGAGGTAAAGGCTTTGGCATGTTCAGCCATACAAGCAGCGATCTCTTTGGTAACTTCCACTTGTGCATCATTGCCAAATCGAAAGAACATAAGCGCGCGCAGGTAGTCCACAATCTGACGGGCAAGGGTGCGCGGGTCGGTGCCAGAATCGACGGCTTTTTGAATTGCTTCAAGACCAGCAGCCGGTTGGGCATCACGAATGGCATCTATCACATCAAGCACGGTCTGGCTGGTGGCTGTGCCCAAGACGGTGTGGGCTAATTCCAGGGTGATCTTGCCGCCAGTGGATGCCAACTGATCGAGCAGGGAAATGGCATCGCGCATGCCGCCGGCAGCCTGACGGGCAATGAGGTTCAGGGCTTCCTCATCCGCCTCGAAATGTTCTCCTTCAACAATGCGCTTCAATTGGGTAACGATTTCATTTACGGGCACGCGGCGAAATTCATGGCGTTGGCAACGCGAGAGTACTGTAGCCGGTATCTTGTGAATCTCGGTGGTCGCGAGAATAAAAATGGCATGCGGCGGCGGTTCTTCCAGGGTCTTGAGCAGGGCGTTGAACGCAGAGGTCGAGAACATGTGGACCTCGTCAATGATGTAAACCTTGTATTTGCCCTGTGTCGGTGTGAAGTTGATCTTATCGCGCAGGTCGCGCACTTCTTCCACCCCGGTTTGCGAGGCGGCATCCATTTCAATCAAGTCCAGAAAGCGGTTTTCATTGACCGCCTGACAACAATCACAGGCGTTACAAGGACGATTGGCCGGCTCTGGGTCGAGGCAATTGACAGCCTTGGCCAACAGACGGGCGACGGTCGTCTTGCCGGTGCCGCGTGGCCCGGCAAATAAGTAAGCATGCCCTACGCGGTTGCCGACAATGGCATTGCGCAATGTTTGCACTACATGACTCTGGCCAATGACCTCGGCCCAACCCTGGGGGCGATATTTACGGTAGAGTGCCTGACTCATAACTGGCTCGTAGATGCGGAGATAAAAATGGACATTTCCCTTAAGGTACGGCATAAACCGCACGGACAATGCCTTGCGGGTCAATGAGGGAGGCGGCTTCACCCGATTCCCAAACAGGTTCACGCCGACCCCAATACAAGTCTACCACTGTGTCAATGCCTCCAGCGGTATGGACCTGCACGGCACCGCCCTTGTAAAGGATTAAACCGGGGAACTTGTAGGTATTCAAGTCCTCGTCACGCAATTGCCAACCGGCCAGGTTCAGTTCGCCTTCGCCGGTGTATCGAATCATGACTACTTCAGCGTTTAGTGTCCCGGCCCCCACAACGCTGACGATCTCCACCGAGAGGGAGGCAGCCGGAACAGCCGGGGATGCAATTTCTCCTGCTGGAAGTGAAGCAGGCATATTCGACAATGGAGCCGCGGCCCGATGGTTACGGTCGTACCAAAACAAAATGGCGGAGGTCACACAAACCGAGACCAAGATGTTGAGCAGGAGATAAAAAACAAAGCGGCGCCGTTCCATCATAACTCCTGCAGATATGATAGCACAAAAAGGGTTTAAGGTTGGAAGGTTTAAGGTTGGAATGCGAGGGCTACCCAGTCATCCATCTGCCGCCAGGCGGTTTGCTTTAGACCTTTGGCCTGCGCGGCCTGAATGACGGACTCGGCTTGCCCTTGCAAAATGCCTGACATCATCAGTGTGCCGCCCGGCAGAAGCAGGTCGGCCAGGCCATCATCCAGCAGGCGAATCAAGACCGGTGCAAGGATGTTGGCCAATACCAGCGGAGCCTGCCGGAGAGAGAACTTCCCTGCCAGCACTTCGCCCACCGACCCTTGAGCAACGATGAATTCGTCCCCGATTCCATTGGTTTTGGCGTTCTCGCGGCTGGCCTGGACAGAGGCAGGATCAATATCCACGCCTAAGGCCACCTGTACGCCTAATTTGAGCGCGGCAATGGAGAGAATGCCGGATCCGCAGCCAATATCAATGGCCGATTGATACCTGGCGCTTGCGGAGTGCGGCTCAAGGAGTTCCTCAATGAATTCCAGACACAACTGCGTGGTCGGGTGCGTGCCGGTGCCAAAGGCCATCCCAGGGTCAATTTTGACCGGGATGCGGTTTGAATCCGAAGGCTCTAACCAGGCTGGGATAATGATAAGACGTTTGCCGATAGGAATGGGCTGGTAACGTGCTTTCCAGGCCTCCATCCAATTCTGGTCTGCAATAAAGGTATAGGTCGGCGCCGGCAAAGGTTGAATCATGCTCAAGTAAAAAAGCGCCTCTTCAACCTGCTGACGGGTTTCTTCCAGGTGCTCATCTGCTGGTAAGTAGGCTCTCACGGTAATATCGCCGACCGGCGTGCCTTCATCCTCATCATTGACAAAATCTACGCCTTGTTCGGTTACAACACCATTGGGAGCATAACGGGCAAGCACATCGGCCACAGCCTCAGCCAATTCACCGTTAACGGTAAGGGAGATTTCCAGCCAGTTTGTCATGGGCCTCCTAGCGCATCTCCCAACCACTCCAAGAAGCCCTTTTCTTTGGGCCGCGCTGAGGTTCCCATCGTCGTTGCCAGTTTCTCAAAGAGTTCTCTCTGCTCTTTGCTCAGCCTGGTTGGAATCTCCACATTGACGATGACCAGTTGGTCGCCGCGGCCATTGCGGCGCAGATGGGGCACACCGCGTTCTTTGAGCGTAAAGATCTTTCCTGGCTGTGTGCCCGGCGGAATAGTCAGTTTTGCTGTGCCATCCACAGTGGGCACTTCCACTTCTGCGCCCAAAACCGCCTGCGTCACGTTGATATCCAGGTTCAGGAGAATATCGTCATCGCGGCGTTTGAAGAACTTGTGCGGCCGGACGCTAAGCAAGAGATATACATCGCCGTTGGGGCCACCCAGTGTGCCCGGCTGACCTTCGCCCGGCAGCCGCACCTGATTGCCATCCATCACGCCAGCCGGAATGGAGACTTTTTTACGAACCGTCTTGCGTTCCAGGCCGGAACCGCGGCAGGTCTTACAAACAGTTGGGATTGTCTCACCGCGCCCATTACACGTCGGGCAAATGCCGGTTTGGACCACTGCGCCCAGAAAAGTCTGGCGCACCTGACGCACTTCACCCTGACCGCCACAAGTGGAGCAGCGCTGAGGGGATGTGCCCGGCTCGGCGCCGTTGCCATTGCAGCGGCTGCAAACCTCATCGCGGGTAATCTCAACTTCCTTTTCAACGCCAAAGACAGCCTCTTCAAAGGTGAGTTCTACCTGATATTGAATGTCCCGCCCTCGACGCGGCGTGCGGCGTGAGCGGCGGCCAGTGGAGAAACCGAAACTTTCAAACAAACCCTCAAAAAGGTCACCAAAATCCACCGTGTAATCATGAAAGCCGCCCATATCTCCCAAACCGGCATGGCCGAACTGGTCATAGCGGGCGCGCTTTTGGGGGTCAGAGAGAATACCATACGCCTCATTGATTTCCTTGAATTTTTCTTCGGCGTCTGGTTCCTGACTGACATCTGGATGATACTGACGCGCCAATTTGCGGAATGCAGATTTGATCTCATCCTGAGATGCATTCCGGGAAACACCTAGAACTTCATAGTAATCACGTTGAGACATCGTATTTTAGCCTTCGCGGATCTCACCATCTACAACGCCGCCCGACGGTTCAGACTCCCCGCGGCCTGCTTCCACTTTGGGAGCCTGATCCACGCTGACGCCAACCCGTTGAATGGCCTGGTCAAGAATCCCTACCGCCTTACGGATCGAATCTGCATCCTCGCCATCTTTGGCACGACGCAACTCGTTTATGCTGGCCTGAATATCATCCCGAACATCCGCCGAGATTTTACCGCCAAAATCTGAGAGCGCCTTTTCAGCAGCATACAGGCTGGTATCTGCCTGATTACGCGCCTCAATCAGGTCGCGGCGCTTGCGATCCTCCTCGGCATGGATCTCAGCCTCCCGGCGCATTCTCTCCACATCTTCCTGCGAAAGACCCGAAGAAGCCGTCAGGGTAATGTGCTGAGAACGGCCAGTCGCTTTGTCTCTTGCGGTCACTTTCAAGATGCCGTTCGCATCAATGTCAAATGTAACCTCAATCTGTGGAACGCCGCGCGGCGCAGGTGGAATCCCATCCAAAATGAATTTACCCAAACTCTTGTTATCCACTGCCAGCGGGCGTTCGCCCTGGACCACATGAATTTCAACTTGGGTTTGGCCGTCGCTGGCGGTTGAGAAGACCTGACTGCGGCGAGTAGGAATCGTGGTATTCCGTTCAATCAACGGCGTGGCCACCCCGCCCAGCGTTTCGATAGAGAGAGTCAGCGGCGTGACATCCAGTAAGAGCACATCTGTCACATCTCCGCCTAAAACCCCCGCCTGGATTGCAGCGCCAATGGCCACCACCTCATCAGGATTAACGCCCCGATGAGGTTCCTTACCAAAGAAACGACGCACGGCTTCTTGAATGACCGGCATGCGCGTCATCCCTCCAACAAGCACGATCTCGTCAATCTGCTCAGGCGTCAACCCGGCATCACTCAGGGCCTGGCGGACAGGCGTAAGCGTCCGCTCAACCAAATCGGCAGTGATTTGCTCCAGTTTTGCGCGTGTCAATTTGAGCACAAGGTGCTTCGGCCCAGAGGCATCAGCCGCAATATAGGGCAAGTTGATTTCGGTCTGCATGACAGCAGATAGCTCAATCTTGGCTTTCTCGGCAGCATCGCGTAAACGTTGGAGTGCCTGAGGATCCTGACGCAAGTCTATTCCGTTTTCGCGCTCAAACTCGCTGGCCAGGTATTCCATGATGCGCTGGTCAAAATCATCTCCCCCCAAGAAAGTATCGCCACTAGTAGAGCGCACCTGAAAGACGCCCTCGCCCACGTCAAGAATAGAAATATCGAATGTACCACCGCCAAGATCATAGACGGCAATGGTCTCGTTTTTCTTCCGATCTAAGCCATAAGCCAATGAAGAAGCGGTGGGTTCGTTGATGATACGCAAGACTTCCAACCCAGCGATTCTACCGGCATCTTTGGTGGCATTGCGTTGCGCATCGTTGAAATAAGCAGGAACCGTAATAACGGCCTGCGTGACCGGCTCGCCCAAGTAGGCTTCGGCATCTTCACGAATCTTGGACAGAATCATGGCCGAGATTTCAGGCGGAGAATATTCCTTGCCATCCATGACCACGCGCACGTCGCCGTTCGCGGCCCCCATCACCAGATAAGGAACCCTCTGACGGGTTCGTTCCACCTCCGGGTCGTCGGCTTTGCGTCCCATAAAACGCTTGATGGAAAAGATCGTATTCTGTGGATTAATCAACATCTGGTTGCGAGCCACGCGCCCAACCAAGCGTTCATGATTCTTGTTAACGGCCACAACCGATGGAACCAACCGGTCTCCTTCAGCAGATGGAATGACAACCGGTTCTGTTCCCACGATTACCGCACAGACAGAGTTGGTGGTGCCAAGATCAATACCAATGATTTTCGCCATGTAGTCTCCTGGCGGGTCACAGAAGGGAATGCGCCATCTTCTGTGTCATAACCCGCAGCAATAATTATGCCGACACCCGCACCACGGCCGGACGAACGACCCTCTTTTCTTCTCCAATGGTGTAACCGTTTTTGATGACCCCAATGACAATACCGCTTTCCACGCCTTCAACAGATTCCTGGGAAATAGCCTCATGGAAAGCCGGGTCAAAAGGCTGACCTTCGGCTTCAATGCGTTGCAGGCCCTCAGCCTGTAAAATTCCTTGTAATTTGCGCAGAATCAACTCAATGCCGCCAGCCCAGGCTTCGCCTGCCGGCTCCGATGGGCGATTTTGCAACGCCAGTTCGAGGTCATCTACCACTGGCAAAAAGTGCTTGATGATATCGGCCTTGATATTTTGAATATCCTGCACCCGGTCGCGCTCAATGCGCTTCTTGTAATTATCAAAATCTGCCAAAGCGCGCTTCCAGCCATCCAGATATTCATCGGCTTTTGCCTGTGCTTCGGTCAATTGCGTTTTCAAGGCCTCAAATTCTTCGTTGGAAACTACCGGCTTCTGCTCTGGCGCAGATTCAGCCGCGGTTTCTGATTTCTGTTTTTTACTCGGCATTTTGTCCTTCTCCTGCTATGTTTTCATTGATTAAATCGCTCAACAGGTCCGCCATGAAGCGGACAGTGGGAATTGTACGGGCATAAGGCATGCGCATTGGTCCCAAAACTCCCAATGTACCTGTTGCCAGGCCAGGTACGCCATAACGCGCTAACACCATTGAGCACTGGCGAAGTTCTTCCCAACCGCCTTCGCTGCCAATCAGCACTTGCAAACCACCTACATTGCTGTTCATGATGGTACGTGAAAGTAAGTCCTGCAAGGTGGAAGGTTCTTCCAGCAGACGCAAGGCCCGGCGGGCCTCGTCTGCAGTTGTGAATTCAGGCTCTGCCAGAACATTGGTTAAGCCGTCCACGTATAGTTCACCTGCCACCCGTTCATCTGCCATACGCATATCCTGAAGCACAATGGAAAGGATGTCTTTTTCAAGGGTACCCGCAGGTAAGGATTGCGACTTGATCTCTTCTATGGAACGACCCGCACAGATGTGATTGAGACCATTGGCCGCCTGACTCAAGCGCTCCTGTGAGACCGGCTCAGCCAGAGTGAGAATCTGTTGACTGATTTCCCCACCCGCCAAAACCAGCACCATCAACACCTGGCGGCCCTGGGTGGAAATCAGTTCCAGGTGCTTGTAGCGCGCCTTTTCAGCATGCGGCGCCGTAATCAGTGAAACACTCTGAGATTGATGGGCCAGAATAGAAGCAGCCAGGCGCATCCACTGTTCAATATCGTGACGAGCCTGAAAGAATTGGTGCGAAATGGTGTGTTGCACTGCTGGCGGGAGGTCTACCTGGTGCATCAATTCGCCCACAAAGAAACGATATCCCTCCTCTGTGGGCACGCGCCCGGCCGATGTATGCGGCTGGCGCAAGTAGCCCATCTCCGTCAGGGCGGCCATCTCATTGCGTACAGTCGCCGAACTCATCCCCAAATGGAAATGCTCAACCAGGCGCTGCGAACCTACCGGTTGCGCCGTCTCAATATAATCCCGAATAACCAATAAGAGTAACGTCTTTTGACGTTCTGTCAAATCAGCCATAAACTCACCGCCTTTAGCACTCTACTGACCTGAGTGCTAAATCAACAAAATCAATGATAACATGCCTGAGAGAGAGCGTCAATAAGAGGAGTATAAGAGCCGTGATTCTGAGAATGAACAAGAAAAACGCTTTCTGAAAGCGCATTCTCTAACAAATCTCTTACACCTGCTATTTATTTCGCCAATGTAATTTTGTTATAATCGCTCCAGTAGAAAAGGATTCCACCTATGATGCGATTTGACCGATTTACCGAACGGGCACAGGAAGCGGCCCAACGCGCGGCCGAAATCATTCAACGTTATGGACATAATCAGATTGATACTGAGCATATCCTGCTGGCTCTCATTGAGCAGCCCGGCGGGGTCATTCCTCAGATTTTAGAAAACCTCAGAATTGACGCGACCATCCTTGCTGAACGGTTGGATGCCACCTTGCGCGCCAGCCCACGCGCCAGTATTTTTGGTGGAACCGCCGGGCAAATCTTCATTACCCCGCGTGTCAAACGTATTATTGACCTGGCCAACGAAGAAGCTAACCGCCTGAAAGACGAGTACATCTCAACCGAACACATCTTCCTGGCCATCCTGAGTGAACGTAACACACCCGCAGCGCGCATCCTGGAAAGCGCCGGCCTGACACGTGAACGCGTCTATGATGCTGTTCAACAATTGCGCGGTGGACAACGCGTCACCGACCCGCAGGCAGAGACGCGCTATCGCACCCTGGAAAAATACTCTCGCGATTTAACCCAAATGGCACGTGAAGGCAAACTCGACCCTGTCATTGGACGCGACACAGAAATCTTGCGGCTCATCCAGATTCTCTCCCGCCGCACCAAGAACAACCCGGTGCTGATTGGCGAGGCTGGCGTAGGTAAGACCGCCATCGTAGAAGGGCTGGCGCAAAAAATCGCCAACAACGACGTGCCTGAAATCCTGGCCGGCAAACGTGTGGTCGCCCTGGACTTGGGAGCCATGATTGCCGGTTCACGCTTTCGAGGCGAATTTGAAGAACGCCTGAAATCGGCGATTGAGGAAGTTCAACGCGCACAGGGCGAAATTATCTTGATGATTGATGAGTTACATACTGTCATCGGCGCCGGTGCCGCCCAGGGCGCCATGGACGCCTCCAACATGCTCAAGCCGGCCCTGGCGCGCGGCGAGTTGCAGTGCATTGGTGCAACCACATTGGACGAGTACCACAAATATATTGAGAAAGATGCCGCCCTTGAGCGCCGCTTTGCTCCGATTTACGTAGAAGAACCGAGTGTAGAAGACACCATCAAAATGCTACAGGGATTGCGCGACCGTTACGAGGCCCATCACAAAGTCCGCTTTTCGGATGAGGCGTTGGTGGCCGCAGCCCGCCTGGCCGATCGGTACGTCACCGACCGCCGCTTGCCCGACAAAGCCATTGACCTCATTGATGAAGCAGCCGCTAAACTGCGCGTTGCTTTGTACTCTTTACCGCCCGATTTGAAGGAAATGAAGAACGAAATTGAAAAACTGCGGGCAGAGGAAGAGCAAGCCGGTTTGGAACGCGATTACGAGCGCGCTGCCCAAAAGAAAGCCGAACGTCTGCGCCTGGAAAGCGAGTTCAATAGCCGCCGCGACAAATGGGAAGCCGAACATCAACTGGACGAAGTGGTAGATTTGGACGACATTGCTGCAGTCGTTCATCAGTGGACCGGCATTCCGGTTACGCAGATGATGGAAACCGAATCCCAAAAACTGCTCCAGATGGAGGAACGCCTCCACGAACGCATCATTGGACAGGATGAGGCCATCCACGCCATTAGCGATGCCATCCGCCGCGCCCGTTCTGGCCTCAAAGACCCATCGCGGCCAATTGGATCATTCATATTTATTGGCCCCTCGGGTGTTGGCAAAACCGAACTGGCCAAGGCCCTGGCCTGGTTCCTTTTCGACGATGAGGATGCCCTCGTCCGTATTGATATGTCCGAATATCGCGAACAACACACTGTCAGCCGCCTCTTTGGTGCGCCGCCCGGTTACGTGGGTTACGAAGAGGGCGGGCAGTTAACTGAAGCCGTTCGCCGCCGCCCTTACCGGGTATTGCTTTTTGATGAAATCGAGAAGGCTCACCCTGAAGTTTGGAATGCCTTGTTGCAAATCCTGGATGATGGCCGCATGACCGATGGCCAAGGCAATGTGGTGGACTTCCGCAACACGGTTCTCATCATGACCTCGAACCTGGGCACCGAATATGTCAGGAAGGGCGGCACCCTGGGCTTCCTCCAGCAAAAAGCAAACGATGAAGAACGTGAGGCTCACGACAAAATTGAAAAAGCCCTCAAAGGCACTTTCCGGCCAGAATTTCTCAACCGCATTGATGAAATCATCATGTTCTCACCTCTCTCGGTGGAACAAATGGAAAAGATTGTAGATTTGCAACTGAGAGAAATCCAGGAACGCTTGAACGAATACAATGTCACAATTGAACTGACCGAAAAAGCGCGCAAGTGGCTGGCCAAGGCTGGTTATGACCCGGCTTTTGGGGCCCGTCCGCTGCGCCGCGCCCTCCAGAAACACGTTGAAAGCCCGCTTTCGATCAAATTATTGGCTGGCGAAATTGGAGCCGGTTCCCTGGTCAAAGTAGATGTAGACGAAAATGACACAATAACCTTCAATGCAAAAAAGAGATGATTGCACTGGAATATTGGCGCATCGGTAAAAGAGCAGCCAACCCTTTTTAGCCGCCTGACAATTCCCACCCCTGAGGTCAATTGTCAGGCTTTTTTTGTCAATTGTCATCTGTTCTGCCTGCCAATTATCTTTGCCTTTTATGATAAACGTCACTTGAAACACTTGTGAAAAAGTCCACAATTGAAGTATATACTTTTTATCCTTGCCAAAGGGAAGGTCCGAGGTGTCTTTTTGTTTAAGTGACGCCATCGAATTAAGAAAGGAGACGCTCGGATGAGTTATCTTGGAGATACGCCGAAGCCTGCGGAAGCACGCGTCGGCGTTTACATTTGCCACTGCGGCACAAACATCGCCGCTACGGTGGACGTGGAGGCCGTGACGGAATACGCCCGCACACTGCCTCACGTGGCTGTTGCCCGCCACTACACCTACATGTGCTCCGATCCCGGTCAGGCGCTCATCAAGGAGGACATTCGCGCCGAAGGGCTGGACCGGGTGGTGGTGGCCTCCTGTTCGCCGCTGATGCACGAAGGCACCTTCCGGCGCGCCTGCGCCGATGCAGGGCTGAATCCCTTCCTGTTCCAGATGGCCAACATCCGCGAACATTGCTCCTGGATCACAGATGACCGCCAGGCAGCCACGCACAAAGCCATGTCGCTGGTGGGCGCGGCCGTCCGCCGGGTGGTTTACCAGGAGGAACTGGAGAGCCGCTCGGTCAGTCTGCAACAGTCGGCGCTGGTGGTCGGCGGCGGGATCACCGGCATCGAGGCCGCCCTGCGCCTGGCCGACGCCGGCAAGCGCGTCTACCTGGTGGAACGCGAACCCAGCATCGGCGGGCACATGGCGCAACTCTACAAAACCTTTCCCACCCTGGACTGCGCCGCCTGCATCCTGACCCCCAAAATGGTCGCCGTCGGACGCCACCCCAACATCACCCTGCTGACCTACAGCGAGGTCGAGGCGGTGGCAGGGTATGTGGGCAACTTCACCGTCACCGTGCGCCGCAAGCCGCGCTACGTGAACGAAGACCTGTGCAACGGCTGCGGCACCTGCACCGAAAAGTGTCCCTGGAAGAAGATCCCCTCCGAGTTCGACCTCGGGCTGGGCATGCGGGCAGCCATCTATTCGCCTTTCCCTCAGGCTGTGCCGCGCGTCCCGGTCATTGACACCGAAAACTGCGCTTATTTCAAGACCGGCAAGTGCCGCGCCTGCGAAAAGTTCTGCCCGCGCGGCGCGATTGATTTCGAACAGAAAGAGGAACACCTCGAGATCGAGGTTGGGACCATCCTCCTGGCGACCGGCTTCCAGACCTTCGACCCGCGCCGCGCCCCGCAATACGGCTACGGCAGGCTGGACAACGTCCTGACCGGCCTCGAGATGGAACGCCTCATCAACACCGGCGGGCCGACCAACGGCGTCGTGCGGCTGAAGGACGGCCGCCCGCCGCGCAAGATCGCCGTCATCCACTGCGTCGGCAGCCGCGGCGATGCGGTCAGCGAGGGCCAGCCGCACGAATACTGCTCGCGCATCTGTTGCATGTACTCGCTCAAACTCTCCCACATGATCCGCGAATATGTGGACGCTGAGGTGGTCGAGTTCTATCGAGACATGCGCGCCTTCGGCAAAGGCTACGAAGCCTTCTACGACCGGGCGCAGGAACACGGCGTGGAATTCCTGCGCTTCGACCAGGACCTGCGCGTCGAGGCGCACGATGGCCGCCTGGCGGTGCTCATCAACGATGTCTACACCGGCAAGCCGCGCCAAACCCTGGTGGATATGGTCGTCCTCAGCACCGGCGTGGAGCCTCAGCCCGATCAGCACCAGGTGGGCGTCCTGTTCGGCGTCAGCCGCAGCGCGGACGGATTCTTCCTCGAGCGGCACCCCAAACTCGCCCCGGTGGAAACGGCCAGCGACGGCATCTTCATCGCCGGCGCCTGCCAGGGGCCGAAGGACATCCCCGACAGCGTGGCCCAGGGCGCGGCCGCGGCCGCCGCGGCGCTCTCCCTGCTGGACGCCGGATCGGTGTTCCTCGAGCCGTTCACCAGTTTCGTCGTCGCTGAAAAATGCGGCGGATGCCGCACCTGCGAGGGATTGTGTCCCTACCATGCCGTCGAGATGGTTGAAGAGGCCGGGCGGCTGGTTGCCCACGTCAACGAAGTGTTGTGCAAGGGTTGCGGCGCCTGCGTGGCAGCCTGTCCGGCGGGGGCGGCCGTCCAGCGCGGCTTCACTCAGATGCAAATCATGGCCGAAATCGAGGGCATTCTGCAGGAGGCGCTGCGATGAACCGTTCCAAAATCAAAACCGGCGTGTATGTCTGTCACTGCGGCACGAATATCGCCGCCACCGTGGACGTGGCCGATGTGGCCCGCTTCGCCCGCGAACTGGAGGGCGTGGTGGTGGCGCGCGACTACACCTACATGTGTTCCAATCCCGGCCAGGATTTGATCAAGCAAGACATCAAAGAATATGGCCTGAACCGCATCGTGGTGGCTTCCTGTTCGCCCCTGATGCACGAACCGACCTTCCGCCAGGCCTGCGCTGAGGCCGGGTTGAATCCCTTCTTCTGCCAGATGGCCAATATCCGCGAACAATGCTCGTGGGTCATCAGCAACCGCGACCAGGCCACCATCAAAGCGCGCGCCCTGGTGCGGGCGGCGGTCAACCGCGTCCGCCATCACGACCCGCTGGAGCCGCGTTCGGTAGAAATGACCCAGTCGGTGCTGGTGGTCGGCGGCGGGATCGCCGGCATTGAAGCCTCCCTGCGTCTGGCCGACGCCGGCAAACACGTCTACCTGGTGGAACGGGAAAGTTCCATCGGCGGCCACATGGGACAACTCTACAAGACCTTCCCCACTCTCGACTGCGCCGCCTGCATCCTGACCCCCAAGATGGTCTCTGCCGGGCGGCACCCCAACATCACCCTGCTGGCTTACAGCGAGGTGGAGGCCGTATCCGGTTATGTGGGCAATTACACCATCCGCGTGAGGCGCAAGGCGCGCTATGTGGATGAAGCAACCTGCGCCGGCTGCGGCAAATGCGCCGAGGTCTGCCCGGTGGAGGTGATCAATCCCTTCGAGATCGGCCTGAGCATGCGCAAGGCCGCCTATCGCAACACACCGCAGGCCGTGCCGGGGGCATACGCCATCGAAAAGCGCGGCACGGCCCCCTGCCGTTCGGCCTGCCCGACCGACCAGCGCGCCCAGGGCTACATCGCCCTCATCCACGCCCGGCGCTACGCCGACGCCTACTGGGCCATCCGCCGCGAACATCCCTTCCCGTCCATTTGCGGGCGGGTGTGCAACCATCCCTGCGAGGACGCCTGCACGCGCGGCCAGGTGGACCAGCCGGTCAGCATCATGGCGCTCAAACGTTTCGTCGCCGACTGGGCCTACGCCCACCGCGACGAACTTCCGTCCATGCGCGACAAATCCCTGGTCGGCACACCCTTCCAGCACCATCATCCGCCAACCGGCAAGAAGGTCGCCATCATCGGGGCGGGACCCGCAGGCCTGACCGCCGGCCTCGACCTGGTGCGGCTGGGACACAAGGCCACCGTCTTCGAAAGCCTGCCGGTAGCAGGCGGCATGATGCGCGTTGGCATTCCGCCCCACCGCCTGCCCTACGACCGCCTGGATTGGGAAGTCCAGCAAATCGTGGATGAGGGCGTGGAACTGCGCCTGAACACACGCGTGGACGACATCCCCGGCCTGTTCCAGAAAGGCTACGACGCCGTCATCATTGCCACCGGCGCGCACAGCGCCCAAAAACTCAACATCCCCGGCTCGGACCACCCCGACAACTGGCTCAGCCTCGACTTGCTGCGGCGCGCCTGCCTGGGCGAACCCCTCGACCTGAGCGGACGCGAGATCGTCGTCCTGGGAGCAGGCGATGTGGCTCTGGATGCCGCCCGCACCGCCATCCGGCTGGGCCAGCCCAAAGTCAAGATCGTTTGCCGCGGCATGCGCGCCTCCTTCAACGAACTACATGAGGCCGAAGCCGAAGGCGTGGAAATCATCAAGAACCGCGTCTTCAAGGAAATCGTTGTCAAGCACGACAAAATCATCGGCGTGATGTGCCTGGAGGCCGAAGTGGGCGGCATCGTCAACGGTCAGCGCCAGGTGCGCGAAATCCCTGGCAGCGAGCACATCATCCCCTGCGACATGGTCATCTGGGCGCTCGGCCAGCGGCCAGATTTCTCCTTCCTGCCCGAGGACGGCAGCATCGCCATCCGCTATCCCATCGGCCTGTGGGCCAACGAGGAGATGATGACCACCCGCCCGGGCGTCTTCACCGCCGGCGACCTGCGGCGCGGCACGACCTTCTTCGTGGTGGACGCCATCGCCGAGGGCCATCATGTCGCCCGCTGCGTGGACCGCTACTTGAACGGAGAGCAGGGAGTGCCGGAGCCGCATCTTTCCCCGCCGGTCCAGTTGACGCCCGAAGAAATCGAGGCCAAATTCGCCAGCGGCGAGGCCAAACGCAGCGAACGCGTCCCCATCCGCACCCTGCCGCCGGAGGAGCGCCAGAACAACTTCCGCGAGGTGGACCAGACGATGACCGAGGAGGAGGCCCTGGCCGAGGCCGAACGCTGCCTGCGCTGCGGCGTCTGCTCAGAATGCCTGGAATGCGAGGCGGCCTGCGACCGCGGCGCAATTGACCACAACATGCAGGACGAGACGGTCGAACTGAACGTTGGGGCGATCATCCTGGCCACCGGCTTCAAGGACTTCGACCCGGCGCGCGTCCCCGAACTGAACTACGGCAAACTGGACAATGTCCTGACCGCCCTGCAATTCGAGCGTCTCATCAACTCCGGCGGGCCGACACAGGGCAAAGTCCTGCTCAAGAACGGCAAGCCGCCCAAATCCATCGCCATCGTTCACTGCGTCGGCAGCCGCGACCGCAATTACAACGATTACTGCTCACGGGCCTGCTGCATGTACTCGCTCAAACTGGCCCACATGGCGCGCGAATACCTGAAGGTCGAAGTGCATGAAATCTACCGCGATATCCGCGCCTTTGGCAAAGGCTACGAGGAGTTCTACCAGCACGCCGCCGGCATGGGCGTCCACTTCTACCACGGACGCATCCAGGGCATCGAGCAAAAGGGCGCCAAATTGCGCGTCCGCTGGAGCGAGGCCTTCCACGGCCAACCCAGCCACGTGGACGTGGACATGGTCGTCCTGGCGACCGGCTTCGAGCCGCAGCCCGACGCGGCGAAAATCGCCTCGCTCTTCGGCGTCAGCCGCAGCCAGGACGGCTTCTTCCTGGAGCGGCATCCCAAACTGGCGCCGGTCGAGACCGTCACCCAGGGCATCTACCTGGCCGGGGCCTGCCAGTCGCCCAAAGACATCCCCGACAGCGTCGCCCAGGCTGGGGCGGCGGCCGCGGCGGCCCTCTCACTGCTCGACCAGGGCGCCATCCTGCTCGATCCGATCGTGGCCGAGGTCGATTCGCTGCGCTGCGCCGGCTGCGGTCAATGCGCGGCGGCCTGCCCCTACAATGCAATCGCCCTCCAGGATGGGCTGGCGAAGGTCAACGTCTTCATCTGCAAAGGCTGCGGCACCTGCACGGCGGCCTGCCCGAACAAGGCCATGAACATCATCCACTTTAATGACCGCGAACTGATAGCCGAACTGCTCGGCGCCCTGGCCGATGCTCCGCTGGAGGTGGCCTGATGTACGAACCCAAAATTGTTGCTTTCCTCTGTACCTGGTGTTCCTACACCGGGGCCGACACAGCCGGCATCGCCCGCCTGAAATCCCCGGCCAACATCCGCGCCGTGCGCGTGCCCTGCTCCGGGCGCGTCTCGCCCGAACTGATCCTGCGCGCCTTCGACGGCGGCGCCGACGGCGTGCTGGTGCTGGGCTGTCACATCGGCGAGTGCCACTATGACACCGGCAATCACCGCGCCGCCAAGCGCATCCCGATCCTGAAGACTCTCCTGGCCTTCGTCGGTCTGGAACCGGAACGCCTGCGCCTGGACTGGGTCTCGGCTTCGGAGGGGGAACGCTTCGCCCGCATCACCAACGAATTCGCACAGGCGGTTCGTCTGCTCGGACCCTCCACCTGGCGCGCCGACCCGGAACAGATTCGGTCCCTGAGCCGCCAATTTGCCAGCCTGGAGCCGGTTGCCTACCCTGAGACCGACTGCGCTGCCAAAGCAGAGGCCATTCAAGCCAAGGCTGCCGAATTGCTAAAAAGCGGCACCGTCACTTGTGTCATTGGCTACGAAACCGGCCCACGCGGTCGAACGCGCCCCACTTTCATCTACTACCCCGAGGAAGTGGAACGCTTGACATGGAATCCTGACTGCACGCACAATCTCACCACCTACATTGCCGATAAAGTCAGCATTTCAGGGGCACTGATGGCAGCGCACCGCCGTGAGCCCCCCAAACCAGTAGGGGTGGTGGTCAAACCCTGTGATGCGCGCACGCTCAACGTGATGCTGGCTGAAAATCGCTTTCCACGCGACAAGGTGCACATCATCGGCGTGGCCTGTGAGGGTGTACGCGACCACACAGGCAACTTACAGAATCGCTGCCGTACCTGTGAGGAGCGTCTGCCGGTAGTATATGACACTCTTATTGGCGAAGCGCCTGAGACGATTGACCTTTACCCTTCCCCCATCCAAGAGAACATGGCAGCGCTTGAATCTGCAACGCCTGCTGAACGGATGGAATTCTGGCTGGCGCAGTTCGACCGTTGCATCCGCTGTTACGCCTGCCGTCAGGCTTGCCCGCTGTGCGACTGCCCCACCTGCCTCTTTGAACGGGACGACTCGCTCTGGGTGGGAGTTGGCATCGGCCTGAACGAGAAACGCACCTTCCACCTGGGACGCGCCTACCACCTGGCTGGCCGCTGCGTGGGCTGCAACCAGTGCGAAGAAGCCTGCCCGATGGACATTCCTATCAGCCTGCTTAACCGGCGTCTGGCGCAGGAAATCGAAGCAGTCTTTGGTCACCGTGCAGGAGAGGCTCCCGTCCCCTCGCCGGTGGTAAGTGTGCTGGCAGGCGAGTATAAGGAGGGTTAGGATGACAATTACACCTCCATCGGCTTGGAAGATTTCGCGGCAGGAATTGACCGAATGGCTCGATGCCCTGGCGGCGGTACAAACCCTCATTGCCCCACGGCAGGTGAATGATGTTTTGCTCTACCGGCCTGTAAACAATAGCCAAGAGGTTTGTCTGCAATTTGACCGTCCTGCACTTTCTGCCAAAGAATTTTTCTTCCCATCAACAGAGCGGTTGTTCAAAATCGAAAAGAAAAACAAAGAAATTGGTCTGGTAGAAACGCTGCCAGATGTTCAGCAAGTGCTTTTTGGCATACGTCCCTGTGATGCACGCGGCCTGCTGATGCTGGATGCTCTCTTTCTCCAGCATTCTCCTACCGACCCCTACTATGCCCGTCGCCGCGAGAACACGACGGTAATCGTCTTGGCCTGCAAAACAATGGGGCCGCTGTGCTTCTGTACCTCGGTGGGTGGAGCACCCGATGACCCCAACGGAGCAGATGTGATGCTGTACGAAACAGACGAAGGCTACCACGTGGAGGCGTTGAGCGAAAAAGGGCAGGCAATGATCCCACCTCACTGGCAGGCAACACAATCTCCGCACCCATCTCTGCAAGTTGAAACACCGGCTTATCCGGTGCCGGCCCATCATGTGTGGCCCATGCACTTTCAGGCAGATTACTGGCAAAGTGTGAGTGAACGCTGCCTTTCTTGCCGTGCCTGTGCTTACGTCTGCCCTACCTGCCGCTGTTTCATCGTACGCGATGAGATGGTTAGCCCTGAAGAGTTTGAACGGCTGCGCTGCTGGGATTCGTGCAGTGGCGAGAATTATCGCCGCGTGGCAGGAGGTCATCGGCCGCGTGCCAATCCTGGTGAGCGCCTGCGTAATCGCATATTCTGCAAGTTGTACTACTACCCAGAGCAGTATAACTTGGGTGATTTGCCCGCCTGTACCGGCTGTGGACGTTGTATTGAGGTCTGCCCGGTTAATATTGATATTACTGAGATATTGACCGATGTAGGAAGGTTAGCATGAATGAAAATCCGATGAAGCCTTATCTGGGACGTCTGGTGAAAATCAGAGATTTGGCCCCAGAGATCAAACTTTTTCGCGTCGAACTCCTCAATGGTGGTCAGCAGGCCTTTTGCAATTGTAAACCAGGACAATTTGCTTTTCTTTCCACATTCGGGTTGGGGGAGGCTCCATTTGGAATTGCCAACACACCCGGCCGTGGTAACTATATAGATTTTGCTGTTAACCGTTTGGGGACAGTGACAACCGGCCTACACGAATTGGGTGAAGGGGATATTATTGGCGTGCGCGGCCCGCTAGGTAATTGGTTCCCAATGGACACCTTCAAGGGCAAGAATCTGGTGGTATTGGGAGGCGGCATTGGCGGTGCCCCATTACGTCCTGTTATCCAACATGTCCTCGAGCATCGCACAGATTACGGTTCGCTAACCATTCTATGGGCGGCGCGCCACCCATCCCTGTTGATCTTTACCGATGAATATGACGAATGGCGCAAAGCACCCAACACCCGCCTGCACCTGACGGTAGATACACCTGACGAAAAATGGGATCACAGTGTGGGTCTGATTACCGACCTGCTTAAGAAGGTTGCCCCATCACCCAACAACTCCGTCAGCATCACTTGCGGCCCGCCGATTATGATTCATTATGTCACTCGCCTGTTAGGTGAGATGGGATTTGCCCCGCAAGATAACTATGTCACCCTTGAGGCACGTATGCATTGCGGGCTGGGCAAATGCGGACGCTGCAACCTGGGCGAAAAACTCATCTGTGTAGATGGTCCAGTATTCAACATGGCCGATATAGGAAGCCTGTTAGAAACCTATCTGTAAGGCATTGTTTGACAAATAGGTGCTCGACAATAAAAGTCGAGTATGCATGCAAAAATTGTTCCAGAGAGGGCACAAAAAATAGTAGGTCACGTTTGAAACGTGACCTACTATTCTCTAAAATTTTGAGTGGCATGGTTTTCTCTAAATCTGAAAATCCGCTGCAGATTACACCAATTATCACGGATTGGCCTTCAAAAAATTGTGTAAATCTATGACATCGTACCCGCAGGGTAAGTCTGTGGCTAAAAATCGATTCTGAAAAAGCCCTGTCTGAGTGGGCACAAAGGTCGAGCACCCTTTCAAAATTAGGATAAAATAGGGAAAGTTTTACAGAGCACTCTGACGATGGAAACTCGCCTAGCATCCCCTTATATCATTTTGCTGTCCATCCTGTTGTTTTTTTGTTTAGGATGTGTGTTGGTATGTTGCGTGGGGACATATGCACTCTATGCCATCGGTGATCAGGTCTCTCCAGAAACAATAGGGCCGCCCCTGCTGAGGCTGCATACGGAAACGCACTCACTTTTCGGGATTAGGTCAGCCACAGTTAGGAATCTTCAAATCTTATAGAAAGGGTGGTTATTGACCTTGTCTGCAAAAACAATAATTTGGATTGTCATCGCTTCACTGGTGATCCTGGCATGTATTTGTGGTTTGGTGCTGGCAGGGGCTGGACTGGTTTACGGTTATCAACTCAGCCGACAGATAGAGCCCATTCTTGAAAACTACGCTACCAGTACTCCTGAACAACCGATTGAAATCATTCGTCCTCCTCTACTGGAGGATCCGCCTGCAGATGAAACTGTGTTGGACATGCTTGCAGTGTTAAAAAGCACCAATGTCCCGGAAAATGATATATATGATTTGTCCTGCAGGCTACGGCGTATGTGCAACTTGCCGCGAACTGTTCCGTCAAATTCGATAAACAGGCAGGTTGGGGAAAAACAATCCTTCTGGGTGACCAACCTGGATACAAACAAAAACTTCCAGGTAGATGCTACCTTACAGTATGTCACGCCACATGCATATTTTTGGATTCAGAATGGCGTCAAATATAACCCGGAGGATTTGAAGGCATTGGCAAACGCTTTTGAAAACAAGATTTACCCCACCAATCGCGAATTCTTCGGCAGCGAGTGGAGTCCTGGAGTTGATGGCGATCCGCACATTTATGTCCTCTATGCAGGCGGGTTAGGGTTTTCATTGGCCGGCTATTTTTCGTCTGCCGACTCCTATAATCCCCTGGCTCATGCGTACTCCAATGCACATGAGATGTTCGTCTTTAATTCGGACAACTTATCTCTCCGCAGCCAAGATACTTATGGTACGCTGGCGCATGAGTTTCAGCATATGATCCACTGGTATCAAGATCGTAATGAGACATCATGGCTAAATGAAGGATTTTCCGTTTTAGCAGAGTTTTTGAATGATTACCCAACAGGCTTTGAGTACTCCTTCATTCACAATCCAGATTTACAACTTAACGATTGGTCGCCTGATACCTGGGCAAATGGACCTCATTACGGCGCCGGGTTCATGTTCACCAACTATTTTCTTGGTCGTTTTGGCAATGAGGCCACGCAAAAACTGGTGCGTGACCCTCTGAACGGACTGGAGAGTGTAGACAATGTCCTGAACCAGATAGGTGCATATGACCCGCTCAACAAACAGCCGATCAGCGCCGACTCGCTCATCTTAGACTGGATGATTGCGAACTATCTGCAGGATCCTGGCGTAGCCGACGGACGCTATACTTACTCAATTTATCCCAATGCACCAAAGGCCAGCCCTACAGAGACAATTGATACCTGTCCTCACGTTGGCGAATATCGAGTCCAACAATATGGAGCAGATTATTATCGTATTACCTGCAAAGGACAATACACCCTGACGTTCACAGGCTCCATACTAACCCGGCTTTTGCCGGAAGATCCTTATTCTGGCGAATATGCTTTCTGGTCAAACAAAGGCGATGAGTCGGACATGACTTTGACCCGTTCCTTTGACCTGAGCGCGGTGGCTGGCCCAATCACATTCTCGTACTGGGTTTGGCATGACATCGAGAAAGATTATGATTATGTTTACCTGGAAGTTTCTGAAGATGGTCAGACCTGGGAAATTCTACAAACTCCCTCCGGCACAGACGAAAATCCTTCGGGGAATAGTTTTGGCTGGGGATACAACGGCTTAAGTGAAGGCTGGATCAAAGAAGAAGTGGACCTTTCACAATATGCCGGCAAGTCCATTCAAGTCCGCTTTGAGTATGTCACTGATGCAGCCGTTAACGGAGAAGGCCTCTTGCTGGATGATGTGCAGATTCCGCAAATCGGTTACAGCAGCGATTTTGAAAACAGCAACGACGGTTGGCAGGCAGCGGGTTTTGTACGCGTAAAAAATGTTTTGCCACAGATCTTTCAACTAGCCTTGATTTCAAAAGGCAAGGCTGGGACACAGGTTGAGACCATCCCTCTAAGCGCTGACCAGACGGCCGAACTCTCCCTGGAAATTGGAGAGGATATAAGCGAAGTCACTTTGCTGGTCAGTGGTTCTACCCGTTTTACCCGCATACCAGCAGATTACAGATTAGAAATTAAGTGAAGGATAAAAAATGTCCACCATGCCCAAAGCCGAAGTTTGTGAAACAACCTCCCTGGTTGAATATCAAGACGGATCAATTGTCAGCCGAGTCATTCTCAAAGGCGAAAGTGGCAACGTGACCCTGTTTGCCTTTGACCGGGGTCAAGAATTAAGTGAGCATACCGCACCTTTCGATGCCCTGGTACACGTATTAGATGGAGAAGCAGAAATCCGCATCTCTGGGCAGGCTTACCGTTTACATGCAGGACAGGCGATTCTGATGCCAGCCAATCAGCCGCATGCTGTCAAGGCGCTAGAACGTTTCAAGATGGTTCTGACCATGATTCGGGTCTAAAGTTATGAACCGACGTGACGCCCTTGTAGTGGGAGCAGTGCTTATCCTGGCTATCATTGGGGTAGTGTATAGCCTGTCGAAACCTTACACATTCCGCGGGTCGGTACTGGAACCACTTCAGTTGGCCCCCGAAATTCGCTTGACCAACTTTGACGGTCAGCCTTTCCAATTGAGTGAACAACGCGGCAAAGTGGTACTCATCTTTTTCGGTTACACTTCCTGCCCAGATGTTTGTCCAACCACACTGGCCGAGTTTCGTAAGGTCTTTGCAGAGCTAGGCCCACAAGCAGCCCAGACGCGAGTGGTCTTCATTACAGTTGATCCAGAGCGCGATACACCGGACAAAATAGCGGCCTATGTAACCATTTTTCATCCCGATTTTTGGGGTCTAACGGGTTCCCAGGCTGAATTGGAAACGGTCTATAAAGCCTATGGCGTTTTTCGCGAAAAACAGGAAAGCAGCAGCGCGGCTGGCTATCTGGTTAGTCATACGGCGACAGTCTACGTGATTGATAAGCAAGGCAACCTGCGCCTGACTTTTCCGTATGGTTTGGGCTGGGAAGCCATGTTCAAGGACATTCGCTACCTCTTGCAAGAGTAGACATCAGTACACCACAAGTCAAATCCTTATTAGAACTCTTGCATAAGTTTGTATGCGTAACGACATTCTTTGCCACAGATTACACAGATTGGGTTTAAAAAATCCGTGCTAATCTGTGAAATCTGTGGCCGAAAAATATTCATGCAAGAGGTCTATTTTTTAAATTTCTTCAATATGGCAAGGAGAGTAAAGCATGAGCATCAAAGGGTATTTAATCGTCTTCCTGATGGCCCTCCTGCTGACAGCCTGCAATGGCACCGCTTCTTTGCAAGTGCAAGATGCTTGGATACGCCCTCTCCCTGCTGGAGGGAATGGCGGCGTCTTCTTTGTGATCAAAAACCCTACCAGTCAACCCGACCGCCTGCTTTCGGCCAGCGCGTCGGTTGCAGAAGTGAGCGAATTGCACAAGAGCATAATGCATGATGGAATCATGTCCATGCAGCCACAAGAAGCGGTTGAAGTGCCGGCTCATTCAACGGTCAGATTCGAACCCGGTGGCTTGCATGTGATGTTGATTGGCCTCAAGCAGGACATAAAAGCAGGAGAGACATTTCCATTGATCCTGCACTTTGAACGAAATGGCAAAATTCAGGTTACTGTGACCGTCAAACAGCCCTGAACAAATGCTTTAGGGCCTCTTATTTTGTAAAGAAATGACTCGCCCCAAATAAGTTTTTTGTTTGCCTTGCAGATTTGTTTTTGCTGCCCTCAAAAAGAAGGATATAATTTTCTCAGGATAGCATCAAGATTATGACCTCAAAACCCCCTTCTGCCAACAGAAAAACAATCGGTGTCCTGGCTGCCCGCCTGGAACGCGTTTGGGGCTCAGAGTTCATGTCAGGTCTGACAGATGCAGCAAATGCCAGCGACGTCAATGTAATTTGCTTTGTGGGCGGGAAACCCAACCCAATTATTACTCCCGGTAATTTACAATCATCTTACGGTTTGTATGACCTGGTTAAGCACGACCAATTGGACGGCTTAATCCTATGCGCCGACCTGGCACACGGCTTAAAAGCCAGCGAGTTACGGCAATTTTGTCAGAATTTCGCTGGGATACCGACCGTCACGCATGCCATCGACCTGGACAAAGCCCCCAATCTACTGACCGATAACTTGAGCGGCATGCGTGCCGTGATTCGTCACTTAATTGAAGTGCACAAACGCCAGCATATCGCCTTCATCCGCGGGCCGCGTGACCAGACGGAGGCTGAACAACGCTTTCAGGCCTATCAGGAAGAGTTACTTTTGCACAATATCCGTTATGACGAGCGGCTGGTTGTAGAGGGAGACTATAGCCTGGAGAGCGGACGGGCAGCCACACAAATGCTGCTTGAACAGCGAAAAAACCGCATTGACGCGATCGCGGCTTCCAACGATCGAATGGCCTTTGGCGCCCTGGAAGTATTGCAAACGCGCGGCATCCAAGTGCCGGGGGAAATAGCCCTAACCGGTTTTGACGATGTGGCAGAGGCTCAGTCCTTAGGGGTACCGTTAACCACCGTACGCCAGGATTTTTACGAGATCGGACGCCAGGCACTGCTGACTCTGTTGCGGTTAATTGAGGGCGAATCATTCCCCGAACGGCTGATTCAACCATCCTCACTGGTTGTGCGTTGGTCGTGCGGCTGCTTGCCAGAAAGCATCCGCAATGCTGTGGTTGGTCCGCAAGAAGTGGCCCGAACCGGCCAACTGGCCAATAAGCGCGAGGCTGCCATTCAGGCTCTGCTCCAATCTGCCGGAGTAGGACAGGACCACCCCGCTGCTCAGGAATTTCGCCAGGCTATCGGTGTTGCCTGGGATACATTCCTGGCAACTTTGCGCGGGGAAAGAAACGGGGATACCTTTCTCAAAGCCATTGAAGCGCTGGTTGATCTTTTACAGCAACATCATTGCGATGTCTCTGTTTGGCACAATGAAATTTCTGTTTTGCGCCGGCATGCTCTTGCTGGCATCAACGATACCGAAATGGCTTTACATGCAGAAAACCTGTTCCAGCAGGCACGCATGTTGGTTGGTGAACTCTCTCAGCGCGCCCAGGCGTACCGCCGCCTGTTACTGGAACGACAGGAAGAAATTCTGCAAGGCTTGAGTTTCTCAATGGCTCCGGCCATGAGTCTGAACGAAATTGGGCAGGCAATTGCTCAGCATTTCCCTGTGATTGGCATTCCCCGCTGGTACGTGATGTTTTATAGCGACGTTGCCTCGCCCGAATCCGTGTTAAGCATCCCATCGCGCAATTACCGTTTGCTTTTGCGCTATGATAGAAACGGCTTTCAGATTCCAACGGACCAACCCAATCTGGCCACCGGGCAACTCATCCCACGCGGCGAACTGCAGAGTGAACAACGTTATACCGCCATTGTCATGCCGCTTACCCTGGCACGTAACCGTTTTGGCTTTATGTGGGTTGAAATGGGACCACGCGATTGGGAAGTCTATGCGCGCGTCCGCAACCTGGTCAGCAGCGCGCTGTTGCGCACCATGCTGGTAGAACAACGCGAACAGGCCCAGCGTGAAGTAGAGCACCTGTATGTAGAAGTGCAGCAGCGGGCCGATGAATTAGCCGCCGCCAAAGAAAAGGCCGAACAAGCCGCCCTCGAAAATGCCCGCCTGTATCAGGCCGAGCAGGGCCGACGTCAACAGGCCGAAGCGCTGGCAAGAGCCGCCCGCCAACTTTCCTCACTGCTCAAAGTGGAAGACGTTACCCGCCAGATTCTAGAGCAACTCCAGACAGTTGTCCCGTATGCCCGCGGCGGCATCCTGCTGGAGAAACCGAACGGCGAGATCGCCGTCGTTGCCCAACGCGGCTTTCCGAAGGATATCAACGAGGATGATCTACTTCGCCAGGTCAATTTGGGCGACGCCTACACAAAGATCGCATCCAATGGTGACCCGCTGATACTGGACGATGTGACTAGACTCAAAGGCTGGAAACAAACGGAGGAATTGTCCTTTCACCGTTCGTGGATTGGCGTACCATTATTTGCAAAAGACAAGGTGATAGGCATGCTCTCGCTAACTCGCGCTGAGCCGAATGCCTTTAATCCAGATGACCGCTTACTGGCTGCCACATTTGCTACCCAGGCTGCAATTGCGCTGGAAAATGCCCGTCTCTATGAGGAAGTGACCCACTTCAACGAGATGATGGAACGCATGGTTGAACAGCGAGTAGATGAACTCAGCCAGGCCTATGACACGCTGGCAAAACTTGACCAGAACAAAGCCAGTTTTATCCGAATGGCCGCTCATGAATTGCGAACACCGCTGACGGTGATGAAAGGCTATGTTGGAATGTTACGCGGCCACCCGGCGGTTCAGGACAACCCCGAACTGGTTCAGGCCATTGACGGGGTCCTCACCGGAACAGATCGATTACACAGCGTGGTCAACAGCATGCTGGATGTTGCCCGCCTGGAAAGCGAAGTTTTGAAACCGGTTGCCGACCCGTCCCAACTTGCGCTAATCTTACGCCTGATTCAGAAAGATTATGCTGAAGCACTTACCGAACGTAACCTGACTCTGGTCATTGACGAAGACATCAACAATCTGCCGTTAGTAATGGTAGATTCGGAGATGATCCAAAAAGCATTAGATCATGTGATTGTCAATGCTATTAAATACACCCCTGATGGGGGAACCATCACTGTAAGAGCATCAGTCGTAACGGACGAACGCATGGGAGAATGCGCCGAAATCCAGGTGCAGGATACCGGCATTGGCATTGACCCGGCGAATCATAAAATTATTTTCGAAAAATTGTACTCGCTGGGAAAAGTTGAACTCCATTCTTCAGGGCGCACCAAATTCAAGGGAGGCGGTCCTGGCCTTGGGTTGGCAATAGCAGCCGGCATTATCAAGGCACATGGGGGTAAAATTTGGGCAGAAAGCCCAGGCTATGACGAAGAGAAATGTCCCGGCAGCACATTCTTTATCCGCCTGCCGCTGGCAAAATCTCAATCAAAAGCACCCCGCTAGAGGAGGGGTGCTTTTGATTACGCACTTGCTCAAGGAAGCGTTGTTTTTGGGAAAAAGCACCTTCTGCGGTACTGCCAAAGCGCAGAGCAGTACGCTGTAGCGCCGGTCTGAAAACTTTTGTACGCGGCCGTCCACCCTCTCATGAGGATATTTTCAAATTCCGAAACCTCTTCCTCCCATGAAATCCTGCAATTTCCGTTTTGCCTGGTCAAGGGCATTCAGGCGGGATTGTTTTTTAACGGCAAAGCCCAATTCCTCCGCAAGAGGCTGAAGCAGGAGATAGAGCATGTCATCTTCTACCTGAATTTCTTTGGGAGGGAAGCCCTCTGCCAGTTTTTCCACCACGACGGCGGGCATGTCCGGCCACATCCCCTGTTTCCGGCATTTGGATTCCGAAGATATCGCTTTCCTCCATCCATTCCCAGGGCGACAATTCCTTGACCTGCGCCATCAGGTCATACAGCCTTTTCCATTCATCAAGCGTTGGGGAGTTTATTTTTGACATTAGAGGGCCTCTTCCTGTTCAAGTAATTCCCTTAGACCAGCAACAGAGAGTCGAGAGCAGACAAAATGCGGATAGGGGAATTGTATCACCACTAGAAGCCATCGCCCCAAAGGTTTTGAGCCTTTGGGGCGCTTTTCTTTATTTGATGAGTTTTTCGTCCGGCGGGCAGACTTCTGCTGCAACCACCGCCAATGCCAGGGCGGATGAAACCGCTCCGCCGTACAGGCGCTTCTGGAAATAGAAGGCCACATTCACCAGCCCAATCATCACCGGCACTTCCACCAGCGGACCGATCACCGCCGCAAAAGCCGCGCCGCTGTTGATGCCGAAGACCGCTACCGCCACCGCGATTGCCAGTTCGAAGTTGTTGCTGGCCGCAGTGAAGGAAAGCGTCGTCGTCTTGGAGTAGTCCGCGCCGAGACGGTGTCCCATCCAGAAGGAAACCAGGAACATCAGCACGAAGTAGAACAGCAGCGGAATGGCAATCCGTACCACGTCGAGCGGAATCTGGACGATGAGGTTGCCTTTCAGCGAGAACATGACTACAATCGTAAAGAGCAGGGCAATCAGCGTCAGCGGGCTGACTTTGGGGACGAAATTCTTGTAGTACCAGTCCTTGCCTTTGGCGCGCACCAGAATCAGGCGGGTGAAGAAGCCTGCCAGGAAGGGAATGCCCAGGTAGATGAACACGCTCCTGGCAATTTCGCCGATGGTGATGTCCACCACCGCGCCGCTCAAACCGAAAAGGGGCGGCAGTTTGGTGATGAAAATCCACGCGTAGACGCTGTAGAACAACACCTGAAAGATGCTGTTGAAAGCCACCAGCCCGGCGGCATATTCGGTGTCGCCATGCGCCAGTTCGTTCCAGACGATGACCATAGCAATACAGCGCGCCAGACCAATCATAATCAGCCCGGCGGCGTATTCCGGGTAGCCGCGCAGGAAGAGTATTGCCAGCGCGAACATCAGAATGGGGCCAATGATCCAGTTCTGGATGAGCGAGAGCGTCAGCACCTTCTTGTTGCGGAACACATCGCCCAGTTCTTCGTATTTGACTTTGGTGAAGGGCGGATACATCATCAAAATCAGGCCAATCGCAATCGGAATGTTGGTCGTGCCAATGGAAACCAACTCATTCAAGCGGGCTACCTGGTACGTGAAAAAATAGCCGCCCCCCACTCCCACCGCCATTGCCAGGAAAATCCACAGCGTCAGGTAGCGGTCGAGGAAGGAGAGTCGTTTGCTCAGGCTTGGCGCCGAGGCTCGGGTTGCTGCAACTTCAGACATGAGAAACCTCCAGATAGATTGAAAGTTGAGTATTGATAGAACTTCGAACAGTTAAAAGGCAAAAATCGGTGGCGTCATGGAGAGCGCAGTTTTTCGCGCAGCATCTCCACGGTCGGTGCGCCGCGCAGGCCCTGCGGCGTGTTGTAAACGCGGCAACTCAGGTTATAGCGTTTGCGTTCTTCAGGCCACCAGTCCACGCCGTCCACGCGAAAGGAGGGCGAGCCGAGAAACTTCAGGCGGGCGGCTTCGTCGTTATCTTCCACTTTCACCAGGCGGATGTCGGCTTGCAACCCCTCGGCTTGCAGCGCGGCTTTCAAGTTTTCCAGCGCGCTCTCCCAGGAGGGGCAGCCGTCGAAGTACATCAGGTCAATTTGCATTTGATTCTCCGTGGAGTAAATTTGGAATGACAACCAGCATTTCATCGCGCACTTTGCGAAAGTCTTCCATGTCATCGGTTTTGGCAGGATCAAAGAAACTGTGGTGAACCTTCTTCCCTTTCCCCAGCCAGACGGGACACTCCTCCGCCGCCGAATCGCAGACTGTGACCACCAGGTCGAACTCCACGCCCCGAAATTCATCCGCCAGTTTCGAGCGGCCCTCGTGTTGGATTCCGATTTCTGATAGCGCTTCCAACGCTTTGGGATGGACATAACCCGCGGGCTTTGTCCCGGCGCTGACGGCCTGCCACTCGTCCGCAAAGCGGGCGTTGACGATTGCTTCCGCCATCTGTGATCGGCAGGAATTGCCGGTACACAAGAATAAGACCTTACGTTTCATACAGATTCCTCATTTGTGATTCGCGGACCACATTTCGGCTGCCGCGGCTGGATACGTTTGGGATCGAAGAATGCACCAAAGGCATCAATGAGTTCTTCCAACGCGGCGCGGTTGACCGAATAATACACCCAGCGCGAATCGATGGCATCGCGCTCCACCTCCACCAAACCGACTTCGCGCAACTTGCTCAGGTGGTGCGAAATCAGATTGGGCGCCATTTGCAAGGCATCGCCCAGTTCGCAATTGCACTGCACACCATCCATTAGTAGATTGAAAATGAGCAGGCGATTCGGCTCGGCAAGCGCTTTGAGCCGCTCGGCAAGCGATCCCAGGTCTACAGAGACAGCGTGAAGATCGTTCGAAAAATGGTTCAACACGTATTGAATTGTATGTACACTTGAAACACGTGTCAACGAGTGATGTCACACAATCGGGATGACCTTCGTCAAGAACGATTTGCCGCCCTGCCTCACGTCACACGGCAATGATCTCTGCAAAAATTCCAATGGGGCAAAATGTCACAACATCGCCTCCAGCGTTGCTTTGCGGTCGGCAAAGGATAGATCGGCTTGCAAAGGCGCGCATTCGCTCAACAGCCGATTGTGCTGCAAAACCGCCACCGCAAACGCCAGACAACTGGCTTCGCCGCATTGCTTGCAATTCGTGCGCGGCAGCAACTCCCAAATGTCCAGGTGACGCGGGGCGCGCTTCTTGGCGGTGCCAGCCGCCAGTTCGGCGCGCTTTTCCCACACCGCATTGACCGCCTCTTTGAGTGCCGCGAACAGCTCCAATCCCTCAGCAGAATCAACCACCTGCGTGATATAAACCTTGTCCGTGTACAACGTCATAAACCCGTGCGGGCGGCGGAAGGTGAGCGTGCGCGTTTCGGGATTGTAGGCAATCACGCCAGGCAGGGTTGCCAGATAGGGAATGACCTCATCCAGCGGGCGGTTCGGCTTGCCGATGACGATGATGCGTCCCGGCTCGGCCATGCAGGGCAGGGTCTTGGTAAGCGTGATGGATTCGAGATAGTTCATTTCTTGAACAAATTGCTGCTTACTTTCAATGCGCCAGCACCTGGCGCTTCGATCATCACCTTTCAACCGCCCTCCAGCAGGTCGCGCGCCTTGCCCTTAAAATGCTCACGCAAAAATTCCAGCGCGCCCTCGGCGTCGCTGTCCATCAGGATGCGCATTAACTCAATGATGTCCTTGTCTTCCAGAACAACGGTCAGGGCTTTTTTCATGGCGGCTCCTGGGGTGGGACAAGATTAATCTCGTCCTACAATCGCGGGCGCTTCGATGACGATTTCCTCCAGCGCGGCGCGTTTTTCGGCGTACTTCGGCTCGGCAAGCGGTAGGCAGTCGGCGAGTTTCTTTTGCGAGGCGGTCAGTTTCAACGCAAACGAGTAACAGGTCGGCTCGCCGCATTGCTTGCAGTTGGTATTCGGCAGCAGTTTATAAATTGCCATCGGCGTGGGACGCTGGCGGGTGGTATGGTCGGGCGTGATTTCGGCGCGGCGCTCCCAGGTGCGGTTGACTAGGTCAATCAGCCCGCGCAGTTCCTTCTCCGCGCCGTCGCGGTCCTCGGCGTTGCTGGTGGCGACTTCGTAGGCGTGAAACGCGATGTTATGACCGCCCTTCTTCCACGTCAGCGCGTTGGCTTCAGGCAGATAGACCGCCCCGCGCAGGGTGGCGTTAAGATACGGCAGGACTTCGGAGATATCCACCGTCAGGCGCGCCCGCGCCGCGTAGCGTTCCGCGCCAGGTTCACAGGGCGGGGTGAAGACTTCAACATCATATTTTTCGATTAACATGGGTGCCTCCCGCTTTTATTTTACGGATTTAATGTCATCGCTTCAACCTGACATTCAGCCTTATTCTAATCGAGTGGCTAACGCCGCGCCCTGCCCGCAGGCGGCGCACTCGAACTGGATGGTGGTGTGCTCGATGCCAAATTTCCTCAGCCGCGCTTTGAGTTCGGTCATGATGCCATCGCCGTCGGCCAGCAATTGATTTTCGATGACTACATGCGCGCTGAGGGAAACATGCCCCGAGCAGATGCTCCAGACGTGCAGGTCATGCACGCCCAGCACGCCGGGGACGCTGGCCATGCTCTGAGCGATTTTCTCCAGCGAGAGATGTTCGGGAACGCCCTCGACCAGGATGTGCAGAGAGGATTTCAGCACGCGCCAGGAACTGATCACAATCAGGATGCCGATGAAGACCGAGGTGAGCGCATCAAGCCAGGTCCAGCCCGTCCCCCAGATGAGCGCCGCGGCGAGGATGACACCGACCGAGGACAGCGCGTCGCCCAGGACGTGCAGGTAGGCGCTGCGGACGTTGAGGTCCACGGCTTCTTCACCTTCGTCCTGGTCATGTCTGCGGGTATGTCCGCTGAGGACAAAGGCCACCAGCAGGTTGACCGCCAGGCCAACGGCGGCGATGATCAGCATCTCGGCGCTCTTGATGGGGGCCGGGTTCTGCCAGCGCCTCCAGGCTTCGCTGAAGATTTCGATGGCAATCGCCCCCAGGGTCACGCCGTTGATGAGCGCGGCGAACACTTCCAGGCGGTGATAGCCGTAAGTGTGACGGTCATCGGCGGGCAGGGCCGAAAGGCGCAGGGCCAGGTAACTCAGCCCGAGGGCAAAGACATCCATGAAGACGTGCGCCGCGTCCGACAGGAGGGCCAGGCTGCCCGTCCAGAATCCGCCGAGCACTTCGGCGATGAGGATGGCGAGGGTCAGGGCAAGCGAGAGGAGAAAGCGTTTTTCGAGGGCAGGGTTGGTATGAGGGGGCATGAGAAAATTTGGGATGGGAATTTGGCGACGAGAAGATGAGAGATCTCAAGGCAAAGCCGCTTCCAAACTGGCGCGGAAGACGTTTTCATCTTCGTTGTTGTAGAAAGGAACGCCAACGAGACGGTATTTCTTGCCATCGAAGGTGAGCGTTTTACCGGCGAAGGCGGCGCTGATGTCTTTCAAAAAGTCTTCTTTCCACTTGTCCTGCTTTGTGAGATGCTTGCCTTTCGGCTCGATGAAGAGTTGATAGGTAAGCAGTTCGCCATTTTTCTGACGCAGGAAGAGGACGAAATCAGGTTGGAAGGCTCTGCCGTCGGCAAAGTTGTAAATGGCAAAATGCCCTTCGTTGCGCAGCAGGTAGATTTGATCGTATTGTCCCTGTAACTGCTGAATGTGCCGATCGAGCATACGCACGAAGGCTTTCTCTTCGCTCGTGCCGTAGAGGGTGTTGGCGGTGAACCAGTCTTTGGCGGCGACGAAGGCTTCGAATTGCTCGTCCGGCACGGCGCGGGGGTTACTCGAATCGAATTTCAGGACTTTGTCTTTGAAGATTTCGCGCACCCAGTCGCGGCGAAAGTCGCGCGTGCCTTCGTAGTCGGTCAGGTTAGCGCGGATTTCGGCTTCGATGACGCCGAGCAAGCCCTGGACAGCCGCCAGTTTTTCGGCGCGATTGTCCTCCAGTCCGTACACATTGCCCTGAAAGGTGATCTCCAGCCCGCCAAGATAATCATCGGAAGCGATGAAGTCGCGCATGGAGGTCAGGTTGGGAAAGAAGCGCCTGAGATTATCGAAGCGGTAGAAGGGATTGCGGTCAATGGCGGCCTGGACGATGTTGCGCTCGATGTCGCGCACTTTCACATCGCGGCGGGTTTCATCTTTCACCACCGTTTTCTTTTCGTCAGTCAGGACAGCCGTCGCACCGCCGTGACCGGTGGCAATGACGTGAACGTAGTTGCGCCGTTTCACGCCCAAATCGGCAAAGGATTGCACTTTGCCGTAGTCTTTGGGGCGGCGGTCGTTGAGCCAGATGACGCCGTATTTGTACAAGTCGGTGTTCTTGAACGGCTCTTTCAGTTTGAGAGGACGCGTCACTTCGCGCTCGTCCATCATGCCCTGCTCCACCAGCGCCTGGCGGATTTCGGCAATGTAGCGGTGGTCGTTGACGCTGTGATAGTGCAGTTCTTCCAGCACGCGCAGTTCGTGGGTCAGGTCGCGGTCGAATTTGCGGCGGAATTTATCGTTGTGGGACAAGCCTTCGGCTTGTCCGCGCTGCGCTACCACAAACGGAAAATACCTTGCCCCGCGCCCGATGAGTTGCGCTTCGGAGAGGGTAATCGCGCCGATTTTGCCCTTGCCGGAGTCGCGCGTCTCGTAGCAGCGGACGATGTCGAACAGGTTGAGCACATCCCAGCCTTCGTTGAGTTTCTGCACGGCGAAGATGGCGCGGATGCGGTTTTGCGGGTCTTCGAGCGTGTTGACCAGAATCTGATAACGCTCTTTTTCGCTTTCGTCGTTGACGGAGAGGCAGTATGCGGGGGCAAAGTCGCGGCGAATGCGCTCGGCGAGGGACTCAGCGTTCACGCCCTGGGCGTCGAAAAAGCCGAAGGCGCGGCGAACCAGTTCGAGGTCCGATTTGCGGCGCAGGGATTCGATGTCCGCCGCGCTCAAGCGGTCTATCATCTGGTGAAAGTCGGCTTTGAGTTGGCGCGATTGTTCGATGGTTCGCTGGGCTTTGAACAGGATGACGGGCTTGAGATTGATGCGGTATTGGGCGGCGACGGCTTGTTTGTATTCGCTCAAAATCAGGGCTTGCAGAATGCGCTCGCGCTGCTCGAAGTCGGATTGAACGATGACCACATCTTTGGAGTAGCCGTCGTTACGGAACTGGAGCAGGTCGTAGCGGACGAGGACTTTGTGGCGGTATTTTTCCACCATCGCAGGCGTGGCGTAATCGTGCGTGGCGGTGAATTCCAGCAGCAGGTTGTCTTCGTTCTGCGTAAAGATGCGCTCGACGGTGCTTTCCCAGTTGTCGAGAAAATCGCTTTGCTCGCTGCCGTTTTCTCCGGCTTTGGTTTTGACGTTGATGTGATGGGCTTCGTCGGCGATCAGGACAATACGGTGTTTGCGGAAGTCTTCGAAGGTGAGGGCGTTTTCTTTTTCGGCCGTCAGGTCAGAGTGGAGTTTTTGAATCGTGGTAAAGCAAATGTTGATGTCGTTGGGGTTGACGCCCTCGAAGTTTTCCACAGGCGTTACGCGCACGCGGCGATTGGCAATCGTGATTTCGGGGGCAAAGAGATATTTGATGGATGCGGGGTTGAGGAAGTTGTCGCGCGTCTTTTCGATGATGTTGGTGGAATTGACGAAGAACAGGAAGTTGCGATAGCCCTGCTCGTAGAGATAGAGAATCAAGCCCGCCATGATAAGCGTCTTGCCGCTGCCGGTTGCCATGTTGAACAGGAAGTGCAGGGGATAGGTTTTGTTGGGGAAGTCGTTTTTGTAGCAATGGAAAAAGCGGGCAAAGGCGCGGATTTGATAGGGACGCAATTCAAAATTCGGGCTGAGATTCAGCCTGACCGAATCGGGGATGTCCTGTTTCAGGAATCCCATGCTTTCGACGGCGTTGAGCGTTTCGTACAGAAAATTCGCGCTAGAATCCATTTTTGAAAAAAATCCTATCGTTGAGTTCTTGTGTTCAGCGATACCGTCCACGAATGTTTCACGAATAAACGAAGACGGGCAGGCATTCGGGCATTCGTGGACGGTCACCCACACAACCCATCCACGAATTTCTCACGAATAAACGAATACGGGCGCCCATTCGCGCATTCATGGTCTTATTCGTGGACAGTTTCTACTTTTTTATCGCGTTATCTCTTCCAAGTCTCTGAACAGGTTTCATATCCTTGCCAGGAAATACGCGCCGATATTCCAATCTTCTGCGCCCAAAATTGAAAAGCAATCCAACGGGCGCGCCAGTGGCTTTAAGATAGTTGATCACTTGCGCCAGTTCGTCATTGGTCAATTGATGGCTCAGCGCCTTGATTTCTACAACAACCTGTTGATTTGGAAACAAGTCCAAATAAAATGTTGCAACCCGTTCTCCTTCAAAATCCACAAAGACTTCATATTGACGGAACGGCTCGATGCCCGCATGGTTGAGTTTGACTTCAAAAGCCTTTTCGTAAACTTCTTCTTTGAAGCCATGACCAATTTCGTTATGGACTTCCATTGCCAAGCCAATGAGTTTATAGGTCAGGTCGTTTCCAGTCGCGTCAGTTACAAGGGGCATAAGTTCTCCTTGTTATAGAATCCACCCACGAATAGGTCACGAATAAACAAATGCCAGCAGCCCATTCGTGCATTTGTGGACACATTCGTGCATTCGTGGACACATTCGTGGACGGTCCTCTTCTACCCTTCTCCATAAAACTTCCTGTTCAACGCCTTGTCTTCCTCACTAACCTTGAACTGCGCGTCGTCTATCTCGGAAAGGTTGACGTACAACTGGTTTTTGTCCAGCAATGCCGCCAGATCCGTTGGGACTAAAGTCCCGCCTCAGGACATGCAAGTCGGCTGAAAGCCGACTCCGGGCGCCAGCGGCGCAGTCCGCTTGGCGGAGGTGGATCGCCCGTAGGGGCGAGCGTAAGAGGGTCTTGTGAGAGGCCCTTTTATTTTCCGAGCAAAACCTGTTTGACATTCTCCTCAAATTCACTATAATAAGTTTGCCAGTGGACAAAATTCGGCTCCATGCCGTGTGGTTGCGGGACTACGGTCGCCAAAACCCTATATCCCTGGCGTTTTTTTGTTCTTGTTACCTGCGAGAAATACCTCTTGAAAATCCGCGTTATGTGGTTATAATAAGGTTAATCCGCTTGGCGGAGGTGGATCGCCCGTAGGGGCGAGCGTAAGAGGGTCTCACAAGAGGCCCTTTTATTTTTTTGGATATAACACAAAGCCATATCCTTCGAGTCGGTTGTTGTATAGCTGCCGATTGAATTTTTCTTCAACGACTTTCATCAACCGTTCAGCAAAGGGCGCGGGAACGTCGTCGAGCAAACCGTAATGCCGCAAAACCCACTGTTTGGCAGGATGAGCCAATAAGTCTGCCAGTTGCAATCCTGAAATATTGGCTTTCTTTTCCCGCAGTTTTAACTGGCGGGAGGTCAGAGCGAACTGAAAAAAATCAGCCGAAGTGACCCCCCACGCACCATGCTCATAAACGCGAGTGTATGAGTCTTTCAGCAACGCGTCTTCCTTCCCCCCGCGCGCTTCTGCCATGACATCGCCTACTCGATTGATATGATTGAGATAGCCAGCAAAGCGTTGCAAGAGAAAGCCCAACCCAATGTGATAAGGATGCCCCGCGCTTTCCCCATAGGCAGTGCGCATAGCGGCTTTGTCAATCACAACCACTACAACTCGAAACCTGGCCGTTCGAATGACGTTCAGCAGGTCAGCATCGAATTTAGCGCGCTTTTGTTCGTCTTGCAAGATTTTGAATACTTTGCGTCTGTTGATGATGTCTTCTCGATGCAGAATGACCGGATTATCGGGGTGGTGATGAAAATGCCGTCTTTTCAGGTCTTCCAGCGCCTCGTGGAATAGAAGATAATCGGCGTTGTTGAACCAGCAGCCCAACAACCCTAGAAAACGATGCGCTATCTCATTTGTAGCGCGATAAACGTGATCGCCAGACTCGTCCAGATAGAGCCGGTAGCGGTCTTCAAAGGCAGATGGGCGCGATGGGTTCGTCATTACGTCTCTCCATAAAACGCCCGATTCAACGCCTTCTCTTCCTCACTGACCTGGAACCGCGCGTCCTCCATCTCCGAGAGATTGACGTACAACTGGTTTTTGTCCAGCAATTCTGCCAGCAGGTGTTTTTGCTTTTCCAACCCCCTCTGTCCTGCGGACACCTCCCCCAAATCCTTTGGATTTGGGGGAGGCTGGGTGGGGGGCCCCAGCGCGATAAAATCATTGACCGCCTCTTCGGGCATGGACGGGTTGACGTACCACTTGAGGAACGAGCCTTCTGCCATCTCGCGCCAGATGTGCAGAAGTTCTTCGCTGCTTTGCGCGGCTTGAATCCTGTCCATGTAGGCTTCGTTGTATTTCATCAGTTCACAGTAGATGAAATCGCCCCCGCCCTGCCAGTTGAGCGCTTTGCTGACGCCGCCCTGCTCGCCCGCAATCACCTTTTTCAGCCGCTCGACGGGGATGGTTTCGATGTAATCCATCTGCTCGATGCCGATGTACTGCCGCCCCATTTTGTGGGCAACGGCGGCGGTGGTGCCGGAGCCGAGAAAGAAGTCGAGGACGATGTCGCCTGGGTTTGTTGAAATTTCTATAACGCGGCGAATGAGCCGTTCTGGCTTGGGAGTTGCAAAAATGTCCTTGTCCGCTAGCGCAACAATTTCCTTTTTGGCTTCTTGGGTATGCCCAACATCTTCATAAGACCATAATGTTTGGGGGACAATGCCTTCTTGTACTTCACTCAAATAAATTTTTGGCGCTGGTACATTGTTCCCTTCTTTGCCCCACCAAATTCTGCCGTCTCTATCAAGTTCTTCCAGTTTTTCCTTTGAAATGCGCCAATAAGAACCAGGTGGGGGTCCTTCGATAACTCTGCCACTTGGTGTGGTAATTGAATAAATACCTTTACTGTATGGATTCCTAGCAGCCAAGTTATTTGGACGCCATAGGCCTCGTGGATCATTATCTGGATTTTTATAAAGGTTGTTTTGTTTCTCTGAACGGGGCATCAAATTGCGTTGCCATAATTCTTTGTTTTTGGCATATACTAAAATGTAATCGTGATCTTCAGAAAAATATTTTGCGCTGGATTTAGGCGCGTAATTCTTTCTCCAAATTATGGTGGTAACGAAATTATCTCGCCCCAAAACTTCGTCGCAAATTATTTTCAAGTAATGGGCTTCGTTGTCGTCAATATTGATCCAAATCGAGCCAGTCTTGGCCAGCAATTCCCGTGCCACTTCCAGCCTGTTCTTCATAAATGTCAGCCACGCGGAGTGATTGAAACCATCTGTATATCCAAAATCATCATTCCCCGTGTTGTACGGCGGGTCAATATAAATCAACTTCACCCGCCCGCGAAACTGCGTTTTGAGCGTGTGCAAGGCAAGCAGGTTGTTGCCTTTGATGATGAGATTTTCACGAATAACCCCGTTCTCATCGCGCTTGAAGTCTTTTACGGGTTGCTTGCCTTTCGCCGTGTAGCGTGTGAAATTGGTCAATACTTTGGGGTCGAGCAGGCGGGTGATTTCCTCCTGCGCCAACACTTCGTTGAAGAAAATCTCTTTGCGCTTTTCTTCTTCCTTCGTCTGCCCGCCTTCGAGGACGCAGTCCTTATAAGGCCAGACCAGCGCCACCTCGCCGCGCTCGCGCAGGAATTTGCCGCCAATCGTCAGCCCGATGCGGTTCTTGAAGCGGGTGTAGGAATTGTCCAGAAAATTTTTGTCGCTGATGTACTCGATGAAGGTGTTGGTCTCGAATACCCAGTGACCCTCAATCTCGCTGAAAAATTTGGCTTTGAGGTCCTGGTCGGAGAGCAACAGTTTGACCAGGGCATGGTCGGTTTTCCAGGCGGCGTCCATCACGGCAGCGGGGATGAGTTCGCCGTCATCGTCCACGAAGCGCGGGTCGGTTTTGAGCAGGGAGATGAGTCGAGTGTGAAAAGACATGGCAGACTCCTGGAGAGGATAGCCGGCGTTTCATGCGAAAGCACAAAAAACTTTTGCAGCGCTTTGCGCCAAAGCATTATGAGGCGCTCAAATTATAGCCGATAGCCAGGTTTGTGTTTCGAGGAAACCGCGATTCCCGCCAGCGCGGGCGCGTCAGAGACAAAGATCCGCGCCGCAGTTTTGACCTGAAGCCATCCATCACTCCATCCGCCGTGCCAGGGTGCGCACGGCCAGCCAGAATAATACCACGCTGAAGGCCGCCAGCGCGCCCAAATCGAGCGTAGCAGTAGCCCACGTCCGGCCCCCAAGCGCGGCGCGCAGGGCTTCGACCGAATAGGTCAGCGGAAAGAAACGGGCAAGGACTTGCAGCCAGCCGGGCATGACCTCCAGCGGCACGAACACGCCGCCCAGGAACATCATCGGGAAGCGGATGAAGTTCGCCAGCGTCTGCGCTTCGAAGACTTCCTTGACCGCCACCGAAACGAACGCGCCCATAGCGGAAAACGCCGTCGCCGAGAGCAGCAGCGCGAGAACCAGGAGCAGCCAGTTCGTCCCGCCTGCGCCGAAGACGGCCAGCGAAATCACCAGCACCACCAGCGTCACCGTCAGGCCAAAGGCCATCCCGCCCAGCAGTTTCCCGGCCAGCAGGGCAGGCAAACGCAGCGGCGCCAGGAAGAGCCGCTCCAGCGAGCCGATGCGCCGCTCGAAGACGATGACGATGGCCTCCATCGAACTCGTGCCGAACAGCACCGTCAGCGCCAGCAGGCCGGGCACCAGCGCGCGCAGGTCGCCGGGGTTGCGGATGGCAAACGCCAGAATGAAGGCAAATGGGAACAGGATGCCCCAACTGATGTTGGGTGCTTTGAAGTAATAGGCTTTCAGGTCTTTCAGGGCAATGTAAAACATGCCGCGCAGGTCATCCGCCAGCATTTCCGCCTCCTTTGCCGCCTTTCTCGACCAGCATGACTTCGGCGCTCAGGCCGGTCAGTTGGACGAAGACATCCTCCAGGGAGGGGCGCAGGGTGTCTATCGCGAGGACGCGCCGCCCCTGGGCTTCGCGCAACAGTTGCTGCACGGCGGATTCGACGCCGTCTTCACAGGCGACGCGCCGCTTCTCAGTCTGACCGTCGGCGTCCGCCAGCGTGACCTCCACCATCGTTTGGCGCTGCGCCCCGGACCTGAGGCCTGCCACCGTGTCGAGGGCGACGATCTTCCCCTTGACGATGATGGCGACGCGGTCGCACAGGCGTTCGGCTTCCTCGAGGTAGTGCGTGGTCAGGAATACAGTCACGCCCTCGTCGCGCAGCCCGGCGATCATCCCCCGCAGGGCGCGGGCGCTCATCACGTCCAGGCCGGTGGTGGGTTCGTCCAGAAAAATCAGCGGCGGGCGGTGCGCCAGCGCCGCGGCGATGGTCAGGGCGCGCTTCATGCCGCGCGAGAGTTTGGCAAAAGGCGTGTCTCGTTTCTCGCTCAGGCGGAAGCGGCGCAGGAGTTCCTCGGCACGCGGCTGACGTTCGGCGCGCGGCACGCCGTACAACTGCATGGAGAAGACCAGGTTATCGAAGGCCGTCAGTTCATCGTAGAGATTGGAGGCTTCCGGCACGACGCCGATGCGCTTCTTGATGCGCGGCAGGTCGGTCGCCAGGTCCAGGCCGAGCACATTTGCCTTTCCCGCGCTGGGGCGCGAGAGGCCGGTCAACATGCGGATGGTGGAAGTCTTCCCGGCGCCGTTGGGGCCGAGGAAGCCAAAGACTTCGCCCTCCTGGACGGTGAAGTCAATCCCATCTACGGCGCGCAGGGGCGGGCGATTTTTGACCGGGAAGACTTTGGTCAAGCCGGCGACTTGAATGACTTCAGTCATTGTAAATATCCTTCGAGAATTTCTGGAATGAAATCACTGGCTGATGGACGGGCAGCAGCACGCACGAAATATTCGCGCCCAAAGAAGAGCCGCTGACGCTCGGCGGGCGCGCTCATCATCGGCGAGGAACTGGTTTGGGTGGCGTGCGCGTGCATAGCGGCCAGTTTGGTTTCCCAAACAGCGGAAACATCCACCGCCAGGGCAATCATCTCATCGGGGACGGCGCGCACCTGGCGCATGTTCAGGCTCTCGGCCAGACTGCGCGGCACCGCCACAGTGTATAGCGCGGCAATCTCCTGCGCGCGGCGAAAAGTTTCGGCAGCCCACTGCCCGACAGCGATATGGTCGGGATGACCGGAGAGGCCATCCGGGCCAAAACTGAGCAGTACCTGCGGCTTGATTTCGTTCACGATTGCCAGAATTTGCGCTATGACCTGTTCGGGGTCGGCTTCCGCCAGCCTGCCATCCTCGTAATCCAGCAAACGCGGCGGCTGGAGTCCCAGCACGGCGCAGGCAGAACGCAGTTCGCGCTCACGCACAGCGGGCAACTCCGATGGCGTACACAGCGGCGGGTCGCCGCACGAACCGGCCTGCCCGCGGGTGAAGGTCAACACCTCGACGCGCACCCCCCGGCGGGCGAGCAGCGCCAGCGTCCCGCCGGGGCGGAAGGTCTCGTCGTCGGGGTGGGCAAAGATAGCCAGGAGAGAGAATTTATCGTTCAATCAATACCTGTTTCTCGTAGCCCGAGCAGGGGATGCAAACAGGCTGTCCATCTTTGATGCGGACATAGCGGTCAAAAACATACTCGCCGCATACGCTGCATTTGGTTTTGTTGAACGAGCCTTTGACGGGTGTGTACTTGAAATCGGGCCTGGCTTCCACCTTGAAGACGACGTCATCAGGCTGGTCATAGACCCACTGAATGACTTCGCGCCGCACTTCCAGCGGAATCTGCGAAGGCTCGATGCCCTTTTTGCGGTAGGCAAAAAACTCGAATTTGCCCATCGCGTCGATGAAGTCGGGCAGGAGCGAGTAGCGCACTGCGCCCTTTTGCGGATGGTAGAAAGTCGCCGCCAGTTTGCCGTAGAAGGTCTTGGCAATCATCACCTTGCCGTAGGTGGCGCCGGTGGCGATTTGCAAGCCGTCCATCATGCAGGTTTGCGGATGACCTTCGCCCAGTTCGGGGAAGATGAAGAAGCCATGGTCAGGCTCTTTTTCCGCGCCGAGAAATTCCAGGGCGAGTTTGCCCATGCGGTAGCCAAGCGGCATGAAGGGACATTCGTGAGCGTGAAACTCAAACGCCCATTCAGGGGGAATATGTTGCGTAGTCATGTAAATCTCCTTTGTTAACTCCCCTCTCCCTATGGGAGAGGGGGTGGGGGTGAGGGTTACTTCAGCAAATCGAAAATCATTTTTGCGGCAATCAGCCAGAGCAGAATGCCGATCATCTTCTTGAGTTGCGCGCTGGAGACTTTGGTCTTCATCAACTGCGAGCCGACGATGGAGCCGAGCGCCGCCATCAGCGCGGTGACGCCCACGAAGACGGGATCCAGCCTGCCGAGTGTGGCGTGACCGAGAAATCCCGAAAGCGAGGAAAAGACGACCACAAGAGAGGTCGTCCCGGCGGCGACTTTGGGGTCGAGGCCGATCCAGTTCAGGACGGGCAGGATGAAATTCCCGCCGCCCACGCCGAGCAATCCGCCGAGGAATCCCGCTGCCGACCCGACGCCTGCTCCCGCGCCGATTTCTGTCGCGCGGCTGAGGGGTTTTTGGCGCGCCTTCACTTTGGCGAACAACATCATGAAGCCTGCAAAAACCAGGAAGGCGGCAAACATGCCCAGCAGGATGGTTTTATCCACATAAGGGGTCAGGCGCGCGCCCAGTGGCGAAAGGATGACGGCGGCAACCAGCACGGGCAGCCCAACCCGCCAGTTGATGAGTTTGCCGCGCCAGTAGTTGAAGGCGGCAAACATCAGGCTGACCACGTTGAGCAGCAGCGCGGTGGGCGTGGCGTCCGCCAGCGGCACGCCGAGATAGTAGAACAGCGGCACGAACAGGAACGCCGCGCCAATGCCTGCCATTGCCAGCAGACCAGAGAAGATGAAGACGAGAATCGCGCTGATGATATAGACGTTGATGGACATATTGCCTCGGTGAACGTCCCGAAGGTCTCTGACCTTCGGGACGTTGAGGGAAAAGTTATCCGTTCTTCGCCTGCAGGGTCTTGCGGACTTTGCCGGGCCAGATTTCGGGAATGATGCTGGCATAGCCGCCCGAAATGATGCGGACGTTGTCGAAGCCCTGCGCTTGCAGGTAGGCAAACGCCACGTTCGAGCGGTCACCTGCGGTGCAGAGCGTGGCCACGATTTTGTCGCGCGGGATTTCGTTCAGGCGGGCGGGCAGTTCGTTGACCGGAATCTCCAGCGCAAAGGGGAAGGACATGAAACTCCGCTCTTCGGGCGCGCGCACATCCAGCAGGACGGCTTCGCCCTTCGCCCACTTCTCAAAGAAGACGGGCGGGTCAATTTTGTGCTGACCGGTGCTCCAGTATTCGAAGTCGCGTCCGCTCAGCCATTGGGAAAACGTATCGTTTGACATCATGACTCTCCTTGATTTTTGGATTTTCAGACCAGGCGGGGAGGAACGCCCCGTCAGAGACCGGCGCCGTCCAGATGCTCACGGATAGCCTGCTCGATTTTTGCTGGCCCGCGAAAACCGATCATCGCCACTTGCTCGTTGACCACCAGCACCGGCGTCGCCATGACGTTGTAGGCCAGGATGCGGTCCACGTCCTGCACGTATTCCACCTCCACGTCGAGGCCCTCGCGGGCGACGAAGCGACTGACGGCATTGTACATGTTGCGGCAGGCGCCGCAGCCTGCGCCGAGCACTTTGATGCTGGCTTTCGCGCTCAATGCAGACGTTCCGCGTGATCAATCAATTCACCGCGCGCGGCGGCCAGCGCGGCGGCCTCGATATTGGCCACGTCGGTGACGATGGGGCGGATGCCGGCCTGCTTCATGCTTTCATAGGCCCCGGCGCCCATGCCACGGGTCAGCAAAATCTGACAATCGGCGATGGCGGCGGCCATGCGGGCGTGACGGTTCTGCGCGGCCGGGTCGAAGCCGTGACCACGCGGGTCCTCGCCGTGGGCTTCCTCATGCGGTTCGCCGGCAAACTGGGCATGACCCATCTTGTCACGACTCTCGCGGGCGACGATTTGCCCGTTCTCGATGGTCAGAACAACGTAAAAGGGGGCGCGGCCAAAGTGTTGGCTGATGGTCACGCCATCTTCGGAAACAGCGGCAATTTTCATGGTTCATCCTTTCTGTGCAAGCGTCGTATAGTCCACGCCTAGAGGGGCGCTGAGTTCGACGCCTGCCTCAAGGAACAGGCTCTTGAGCGGCTGGAGGGCGTTCTCGCGCTCCTGAACGACGGGATGGGAGAAGAAGCGGTCGCGCAGGGCGTAAAAGGCTTCCACTTCCTCGCGCGGGATCTGTTCGCCCTTCTGCTGACGGGCGATGAGCGCCTCGTAGGTGGCGTACAGTTGTTTTTCGAGGTCGGCCGCTTCCGGGTCGGCTGCGACTCGCTGAGCGGCTTCCAGGTAGGCTTGCACGGCCGGGTTGGCGCGCAGAGCCTGACCCAGAGTGCGGGCGGCCTGTTCGATTTCGGGGGAAAGCGTGGTCATCGCAGCCTCCTATCCACAGCAACTGCGTTTGGCGTTGGCGGCAAAATCCACGCCGGCCTCGCGGCTGATGATTTCATCCACTGCCAGGAAGACGGCGCGGGCGGCCTCTTCGGCGCGGCGGTAGGCCTGGACAAGAGGCAGGGATTCCAGTTCGGCCTGCAGGCGTTCCATCTCGGCCGCGTTTTGCACCACGTCCCGGCCCCACTGAATGGCCGATTGACAGGCGCGCATCTGGCTGGAGAGTTTCTGCACGGTCGCGTCGTTGTTGACGGCCCGGAGCGCTTCGAGGAAGGTCTGATATTCAGGCACTTGAGCCAGCAAGGCGCCCAGGGTGCGGGCGGCCTGGAAGAAGTCGGCCGTTGGCGGCTGGGCAGTTGCGGATACAGGTTGTACGTTCATGTATGATCCTTTCGGTTTTCGGGAATTCCAAAGATTTGGGCGGCGCGGGCTTCGACTCGTCCTTTTTCGACAGAGGAAGTTGGTTGGGCAGGTCGTGAGCAGACTTGCCCAACCAACCGATAGTTTCCCCTCGCCGGCGGCCTTACCAGATGCGGATGCCGAAGAAGGCGGTGATGAACTTGACGGCCACGTACAGGAAGTACAGGCCGAAGATGAGTTTCAGCGTGGCCGGCTTGATGCGCTTGATGATCGCCGCGCCGACCTGAGCGCCGATGATAGTGCCAGCCGCCAGCAGCAGACCGGTGGGCAGGTCAACGAACCCCTGCGCCAGTTTGATGCCGCCGCCGACCGCCGCCAGCGGAATCATGGTCGCCAGCGAGGTGCCCATGGTAATGTACACGGGCGCGCCGAACAGGTAAATCAGGCCCGGCACCAGGGCGTAACCGCCGCCGACGCCGGCCAGCCCGGTGGCGATGCCGACGATGAAGCCGAAGACGCCCATCCCCCAGCCGGAACCGGTGATGGCCGTCCCTTCACGCTTGGGCATGGTTTGTTGGATGACGCCTTCGTAGACCATGCGGATGGCCGGCCAGAGGAAAATCAGGCCGAGAATCAAACCCAGCAGGGCGGTGTGCGCCGAGAGCAGCGTGAACAGCCAGGAGCCGAGCAAAACGCCGAGAATACCCGCGCCGCCCAGCCACAGGAAAGCGCGTTTATCCACGTTGCGGCGCACCAGATGGCCGTAGCCGCCGGAAAGGGCGGTGAAGATGACGGCGAAAAGCGTGGTGCCAACGGCAATCTGCGCCGGGTAGCCCATCCAGAAGTGGATGACCGGCAGCATGACGCTGCATCCGCCCGTGCCGATCAGCCCGCCGAGCAGGCCAGCCAGGAAACCGATGACGGTCAGAAGCAGACCCTTGACGAACGTCATCGGCGAGACGCCCTCCGCCGCGCCGGTCTTGCTGATGAGCGCCCAAACCGCCAGCGCTACGATGACGAGCAGCAGCAACGCGGTGGGAAGTTGTCCCTGCCACCAGGGAGTGGCTTTCTTTTCTTGTGTGGTCATGTCATACCTCCTCGTTTACAGAAAAACGTTACAAGAAGTGAAAAAGAAGAGAGGTAACAGGATAACCATCCCTGGCAGGCGGAGGGCGCGATTCCCAGGGGGCGCACTCGCCCATGCACAGACAGCGATTCTTCGAGCGGTGACAAGGTTTCATGCGCGGATTAGTTCCGGCGCAGCGAGCAGGCGCAGCCGCCGCCCTCGCCGGAGGCGGACGAACGGTTCAGACTGACCAGGCCGATTGTCTCGAAGGTCTGGCGGGTCTGTTCGCTGCCGCAGCGCGGGCAGTCCGGCTTCCAGCCGGATTCCTTCTTCTGGATCGAGGCGAAGGCTTCGAAGCGGGTCTGACATTGTTCGCAGACGTAGGTGTAGGTGGGCATAGGGCCTCCTTACGCGTTGTGATCGAGCGCGGCGCGATACCAGGCGATAATCTCTTCCTTCTTCGGCACGCGCCCGGCGCAAAGCACCTTCTCGTTAACCACCAGCGCCGGCGTGAATAGGACCGGATATTTTTCAATTTCCAGCATGTCCTCGATGTGTTCGAGGGTGGCTTCCAGATCGGGATTTTCGGCCAGCATGGCCTCTAGCGCCGCCGCGGCGGTCCGCTCCAGCGAATAGCATTTGGCGCAGCCAGGGCCAAGGACTTTGATGTTCAACATGGTCATCCTCCAGGGTTCTCGATTTTGACGCCTTTTTTCTCGCAGTTCACGCACAGGTCGGTCGGGCGGTTCGTCCAGTAGACCAGCCCGCAGCCCGGACAGGTGACCTTGCGCAGGCCGCCGATTTTCTGCACCGGCTTGGGGCGCAGTTCGGACGGCAGGTCGGCGTAGGGGTCTTGAATGCAGGTGCAGACAGGTTTTTTGTCGCTCATTGTTTGAACTCCGTGTTTAGTCTGTAGAGGCCTCAGCCCGGGCAACCGCTCTCTTCTGGGATCGGGTCATCCATGCCAGGGCGCCGGCCAGCAAGGCCAGGAAAAGCGCCAGGTAAAGCGCCACCAGGCCGAGCGAAGCGCCGTCCACCCACGCCCCATAGATGAGACCGGCCAGCGTGCTGAAGAGCGCCACCCAGAAGACGTACACCCAGGCCTTGAGCCGCCCGATGATGGTGGCCGTGATAAGAATGCTCTGCAGGCTGAGTTCGGGGTCGGAGATGAGATAAGCCAGCAGCGGGCCGCGGTGCATGCCCAGGCTGAGGAACATCTGCGCAATCGGCACCTCCACCAGGGTGGGGAAGTACATGAAGACGCCGAAAATCACGCCCACCAGGTTGCCCAGCAGCGTGTTCTGCCCGGCGATGGCCTCGATCCACTCCGGCCGGATGAGCACGCGGATCATCCCGACCACGAAGACGCCGACGATGAGCAGGGGGAAGATTTGCTTGACGAAGCGCCACGATTCCCACAGGAAATCCCGCGTCTCGTCCTCGCTCAGGCCGAACCTGAGCAGGAGGCCGAGGGCCGCCAGCGAGAGCAGCACCCCGAAGAATTTGCCGGTCAGGCCGAGGGTCAGCGCGCCCACCTGCGGGGTCACGCCGAGAGCGGCGATGAGCAAGGTCAGCCCCACCAGGGCGGTGGAAATCCACGTCCAGGCGTTGAATCCCTCGTGAATTTTCTCGATGCCTTTCCAGGAGGTCAGGCCGATGAGGACGAGCATGACGATCAGGAACGCTCCCTGGGCGGTGACGCCCTCCTCGCCGCGCGCCGGGTCGAACGGGACGAGTTGGTAGAGCCGCGCCTGGAAGGTATCCACTCCCGAAATGGGCAGGCTGACCTGGGCGTAGGTGTGCTTCAGGAAATCCAGTTGGAAGGTGCCGGCCACGAGCAAAACAACCAGCACCAGCAGGAAGAGCACCGCCGCCCGGCGCATGGAGGCCTTGCCGGCAAAGAGGGCGTCGGTGGCCTGGTCGTGGGCGATGTCGGCCTTGCGGAAGAGCAGCGCCATGATGAGGCCGATGCCGATGCCAAAGGCCAGCGAAAGCACCAGGCGGGCGATGGCCAGATCCATGCCAATCACGCCGCCGGTGTAGGCCAGCGCCAGGATGTTGATGGCCGGGGCGACGAAGAGGAAGGTGATGGCCGGGCCGAGGCCGGCGCCCTTCTTGTAGATTCCGGCGAAGAGCGGGATGACGGTGCAGGAACAGACCGCCAGCAGGAATCCGGCCAGCGCCGCGGCCGGGTACGAGATGAACTTGGGCGTGTTGCGGCCGAGGAAGCGGGTGACCGTCTCTTTGGGGATGAGGGCGGTCATGGCTCCCGCAATGTAGAAGGCCGGCAGGAGGCAGAGCAAGACGTGCGCGGCCAGGTAAGCGGCCAGGTTGCCCAGACCGCTGGCAAACATGTTGGCGAGAAATTGCAGGATGTTCATGGGATGGAATTGACCTCTTCGAGATGAAAGTGTTTGTTGGGCCGCCCGGTGTCTTTGGTCTGGCAGCGCGGGCAGGTGCAGGAGGGGGCGATGAAGGGCAGGGTCGCCGCTTCCCCGTCCTGGCTGACCTGATGCAGGGCGTCAATCAGGGTGTAGATTTCAGGCCGGGCGACGCGGTAATAGACATTCCAGCCCTCGCGGCGATCGGCGAGCAGACCGGCGGCGCGCAGCACCATCAACTGCTGGGAGATGTACGCCTGCCGCCAACCGAAGAGCGCCTCCAGGTGGCAGACGCACGCCTCGCCTTCGCGCAGGGCTTCCAGAATCGCCAGCCGCGCCGGGTGGCTGAGGGCTTTCAACAAGGTGATTTCGTTCGTATATTCGTTCATGGCTGAACTCACATTCAATTTTCCGAATGAGATTTTACACTCAAAACTTGCCGTCGGAAGGGCAGAATGTCACCAGTATAGCATGATATTCGTCTTTTTGAATGTGATTTACTAAAAAGTCAGCAGGAGGATCAATTCCCCTGCTCAGTACATGGAAGTCGGCTAAAAGCCAACTCCGAGACCGCTTCGCGAAGCACCCTTTAGAGTGAACGGACTCCCACTTGGTGTTTCATGATTCGATACACTTTGAAATCCAAGTGTCCTTCGCTCGTTCTATTCACGCTGCTACTTTCTCCGGCGCGCTTTCCAGGTAAATCTCCTCGTCACTGTCGTCGTAAGCGAGGATTTCGGCATAGCGGCCCCAGTTGATGAGCGTATCGAGTTGTTTTTGGGCCTCCTCAGGCGGGAATTCAAGTTCAAGCGCTATCTTGACCACCTCGCTCTTCAGCGAGCGCTTGTCGGCGCGCTGCAGCATCCCGATCAGCCAGCGCACCAGCGGCAGGCGGCGGATACGGCTGGCGAAAATCTCCTTGCGCGCCAGGATGCTGGCCTCGGCAAAGGTCTCGCCGAGCGGCGTCAGTTCAATGTCGCCTTTGGCAACGGTGACAAAGCCCAGCAGTTCGGCGGCCTCCGTCAGACGCAGAACGTGGTCCGAGTCGATGGTCAGGTCTTCGGTGATGCGGTAGATGTCGTCGCGGTCGCCGGGTTTCTCGGCCAGGTGTTCGAGCAGGCCGGCCAGGTCGCCGATATGCACATCGGGCAGGGAGCGGATGCGTCCGGCCTCGCCCGGCGCGGCGCCCAGTTCGACGCTTTCAGGTTGCGTTTGCCCGGCCAGCAGGGCATAGACCTCGTCAATCAGGGCGCGGAATTCATCCGACTGGCGCTGGCGCGGATGCGGTATGGGGACTTTCAATTCCGAGAGGATGCGCCCCGGCTCCTTGTCCATGACCACGATGCGATCGGCCATGAAGACGGCCTCCTCGATGTTGTGGCTGACCATCAGAATCGCTTTGGTGGGGATGACGCCGCTCGTCCACAGTTCCAGCAGTTCGCCGCGCAGCGATTCGGCAGAGAGCACGTCCAGGGCCGAGAAGGGTTCATCCAGGCACAGGAGTTCCGGCTCGACGGCCATGGCGCGGGCAAAGCCGACTTTCTGGCGCATGCCACCCGAAAGTTCGCGCGGGTAGGCGTTCTCGAAGCCATCCAGGCCGACGCGGTCAATCAGGTCGAGGGCACGCGGCACGCGGATGCCGGGCGGGACGCCGCGCGCCTTCAGCGCCAGTTCGACGTTTTCCAGCACGGTCAGCCAGGGGAAGAGGGCAAAGGTTTGGAAGACGATGGTGGCGTGCGGGTTGACGCCTTCCAGCAGCTGGCCGCGATACAGCACCACGCCTTCGGAGGGCTTTTGCAGGCCGGTCAGGATGCGCAGCAGGGTGCTTTTGCCGCAGCCCGAAGGTCCTAGCAAGGCCACGAATTCGCCCTCCTGGACGGTCAGGTTGACGTCCTCTACGGCGGTAAATTTGCGTGTGCCGCTGGTGTAAATTTGATGGATGTGCTTCAGTTCGAGCAGAGGGGTTCCGTTGGTCATAGGGTTACTCCATGCGGTATTTCTCTTCGGCCAGACGGTAGAGCGGCCGCCAGAACAGACGGTTGAGCAGCACCACGGTCAGCACCATGCTGAGCGTAGCCGCCAGCAGGAGGGGGTAATCTCCGCTGGCGGTGGACTGGGAGATGAGCGATCCGACGCCGGTGGTGAAGAGCGTCTGCCCGCCAAATTCCACGTATTCGGCGACGATGCTGGCGTTCCAGGCGCCGCCGCTGGCAGTGATGGCGCCGGTGACAATGTAGGGGAAGAGCGCCGGCAAAATCAACGTCCGCCAGCGCGCCCAGCCTTTCAGGCCCATCAGCGCCGACGTGTACTTCAGGTCCTGCGGAATGGCGCTCGCCCCGGCGATGATGTTGAACAGCAGGTACCACTGCGTGCCCATCAACATCAGGAAAACAGCAGCAATGTCCAACCCGCCGGTCAGGTTCACGACCAGCAGCAGAAAGACGGGGAAGATGGCCGTGGCCGGCACCGAGGCGGTCACCTGGACGATGGGCTGGAGCACGGCGGCGAGACGCCGGTTCGTCCCGATGGCGACCCCAACCGGAATCGTCCAGGCCAGGGCGATGAGCAGGGAGACGGCCACCCGCAGCAGGGTCGCCAGCGTGCCGAGCAGAATCTTGCCCCAGTCGGCGATGGGCAGCGCGGCGAGCATTTGCGCGGCGCGCACTCCGCCGTAGAGCAGCAGTCCGCCCAGGAGCAGATTGAGCAGAATGTTCAGCCCGTTCCGTTTGCGGGCGGCCTCGTCCGGCATCCGCATGGGGGAGCGGCGAATCAGCCAGGCATCGAGACGCTCGCCCAGCGGAGACAGCCTCCGTCCCAGGGCATTCATCAGCGCCGAATTGTGCAGGGCGTCGTAGAACCAGGATGTGGGCGGCTGATCGCTTTCCGTCATCTCCAGTTTGAAGCGGTCGGCCCAGGCCAGCAGCGGACGCCAGACGAACTGGTCGAGGGCGACGATGGTCAGGATGAGCGTCCCGATGCCCCACAGGATGGCGCGCGTGTCGCCCTGGTTGGCGGCCTCCTGCAGGTAGGCGCCCAACCCCGGCAGGCGGAAGTCGCGTGCGCCGACGGTGAAGATTTCTGCCGCCATGAGGAAGAACCAGCCGCCGGCCCACGACATCATGCTGTTCCAGAGAAAACTGATTGTGCCAAAGGGGAATTCCAGCCGCTTGAAGCGCAGCCAGGCGTTCAGGCGGAAGATGTCGCTGGCCTCGCGCAGTTCTTTGGGGATGGTGGTGAGCGACTGATACCAGCCAAAGGTCAGGTGCCAGGCCTGACTGGTGAAGATGAGCACGATGGAGGCCAGTTCGACGGCGACTTTTTGCGGCAGGATAGCGCTCAAACTGAGCAGAACAACCGGCAGGAAGGACAGAATCGGCACGCTCTGCAGCACGTCCAGCAGGGGCATCAGGACGCGCTCGGCGCGGCGGTTATAGGCGGCGGCGCGCCCATACAGCAGGGCAAACAGCACCGAGAGAGCGTACGCGGCGGCCATGCGGCCGGTGGAGAGCAGCGCGTACCAGGGCAGGACGCGCGGCTCCAGGCGGATGGTCGGGCCTTGAATCTCGGCGGGAGCGTTGAAGGCCAGGCGCACGCCGCCGTAAAGCAGGACAGCGATGAGCAACAACGCCGCCGCGTCGCCCCAGGTGAAGAGGCGCTGCATGCGTTCTTTGGGAGGAAGGATGTTTTCGAAGAGTCCCATGCCGTCTCCTGAACTGATTTGTTTGCGCAAAATGAATTTTGCGTTACGTTACACACGCAAAGCCCCGCGCCGGTTCGAGCGCAGGGCAGGAGACAGCCAGAGGTCAGGCAGGGTCAATGCCCTGCCCGTGCGCTACGAACCAGGATGGGTAGGAAGGTACTGAGAGGGTCAATCGAGTTTTGTGATTCCATGATGACGAACGGAGCGAATATACTCCCGCTGACAAGGATGTGTCAAGAGGCGCATTTCGACACTGGGCTTTTCACCTCTCTTTTTCAAATACCTTGCGATAGACATCCTCGCCGTGACTGGTCGGCTGCGGGTCGCCGGGACGGACGCGGTAAGTGCGGCTGCCATCCGGCTGACGCTCGGCGCGCAGGAACAGGGCGTTGGGCGCCTGGCGCTCGTGATAGCCGCGCGCCAGTTCGTACTGATGGGTGACGAAGAAGACTTTGACGCGCCGTTCCAGTAAAGCATCCACCACCTGACGGGCGATCTCAGCGCCCTCGCGCTCATTGGTGGCGGCAAATGATTCGTTGAACAAGACCAGGGCGTGCGGACGCAGATGATTGACAATGGCGCTCATGCGCTTGAGTTCCTCGTCCAGTTTGCCGCTTTTCATCGAGGCATCTTCCTCGCGGCGGTAATGGGTGAAGATGCCGCTGCACAGGTTGGCCGAGAATTCCTCCGCCGGAACGAACAGGCCGGCCTGCATCATCACCTGCGCCAGGCCGATGCTGCGCAGGAAGGTGGACTTGCCGCCCTGATTGGCGCCGGTGATGAGCATCAGGTCTTTGCCCTCGGCTTCGCCATCGTTGGCGACGACGCGCTTGCGCATGGTCAGCGCCAGGCAGACATCGTACAGGCCGCGGTAGGTGTGGCGGCGCTCCTCCGCGGGGTGCAGTCCCGGAAAAGCCACGGGATGGCCGAGGGCGGTCAGTTGTTCGTATAGGTTCAGCGCGCCGATGTAGAAGGCTAGTTCGCGCCGCAGGACGGTGAGAAAGCCGTCAATGTGGTCGGCAGATTGGGCAGCGGCGTTGGCCACCAGGTTCAGGCCGCGATCGCGCAGTTCGCCCAGCGCCCGCGCCCCGTGGTCATCGCGCGGATGGAGGGTGAAGGAGTATACCGGCGATTTTCGGCTCAACAGGCGTTTCATCAGACCGTCGGGTGTATTGGGCTTGCGCAAGACGTAGTTCGTCCCCTCGTTGCCCGGACCCAGTTCGGCGCTGAGCAGTACGCCCTCGCGGAAGCGCAGTTGCCGCAGGTGCGCTTCCATCTCGGCAAAACAGGCATCGTCCAGTTCCTGCTGAATCATGGCGAAGAAGCGCCGAAAGCCCGGCGACTCGAAGTCGGCGGCGTGTTCATCGGCGATTTGCCGCAACCGGTGCAGGAGGCCGACGAGCATCTCCAGCATTTCGACTGCGCTGCTCAAGATGCCCGCCGGATAGTGCGAAAAGATGCCCAGCCAGTGGCGCTGTTTGTTCTCGATGGCCTCGATGGGAATCTGGTAAAGGGCGCGCACGGTGGCGGGGTTTTTCAGGCAATCCTGCAAAATCTGCTGCCGGTAGTGGATGACTCCCATCTCTTGCGAGCCAGAGAGAAGCACCAGCCGGGCGGTCTCGAAGAGAAACTTATCGCCCTGGGCCATGGCCTGCCAGAGGGTCTCCAGCGCCAGGTCCTGGGTCAGGTCGGCGGCGTTGGGCGGCAGCGGCGTCTGCGGGTCGAAATTGCGGTCGGGGTAGAGCAGGAAAACGTTCATGGGCGGATGCGCTCCAGGATTTGGGCGCGCGTCAGACGGTGCTTTTCGGCCAGTGACAGGGCGTAGGCCAGACCGTCGGCCGGGCGGCGCACGATTTTGAAGGTGCGCTCGGCGGGATTTTCCGGCACGACCGTGCTAACCATGCTGACCGTCTTCTCGTTGAGCGCGGCCAGTTCGTCCAGGAAGGTGACCCATACCCCCAGAACGTCCAGTTCCAGCAGGCGGGTCATGATTTTGCGGCTCAGAAAGAGTGCATCTTTCAGGGTGGTGGAGGAGAAAATTTCGTTCAGGATGACGATGCTGCGCGGGGTGGTCTCCTTCAACAGGTCATGGATGCGCATCAGGTCGTCTTGCAACTTGCCGCGCAGGGTGCGGATGTCTTCCTGGCGCTCGAAGTGGGTGAGGAGGCGGTCGCAGAGCGCCAGGCGCGCCTGCCGCGCCGGGACGGGCAGCCCCAGGGCGGCCAGGTAATGCAACTGACCGAACATGCGGGCAAAGGTGGTTTTGCCGCCCTGATTGGGGCCGGTGATGACCAGGATGCGCTCAGCGCCGCGCAGTTCGAAATCGTTGAGCACCACCGCCGCGCCCTCGTAACGCAGATTTTCGGCCAGGGCCAGGTCGAAGGCGTCGCGGGCTTTCACCTGCCGCTCCTCGCCCATTTCGGGAAAACAGAAGGGCAGCCCGCTTTCCTCCTGGAGAGGGGCGATATAGTCTAGATAAGCCACATAGAATTGCACTTCGCGGTCGAAGGTGAGCAGGGTGGCGTCCATGAAGTCCGCGTGACGCTCACAGAAACGGTCGAGGGCGGCAAAAGGTTCAGGGTACAGGCGGACGACAAATTCCAGGATTTTGGCCTCGATGTGATTCATGCCCGTTCCCTGGTAGAGGTTGACGCGGTAATCCTTGACTGCGCCCTGCTTGAAGCGGGCGAACGTCTTCTCGACCTCGAGGCTGTAATCCGTTTCATCCTCGTATCGGCGCACGCTGAAGCGTCCGGTTTGGATGATGAGGCTGTATTTGACCGCCGCCAGCCCGGCCTTGACCTGGCGCGCCTCATCGGCAAGCAAGCGGAAGGCGGGCGATTGAACGTAAGCGAGGACGTACTCGCGCAATCCCTGCAAGCCGCGCGAGGCAAGGGGCGTCGTCTGCAGCGCCTCGGCCAGGCCTTCGACTGCTTCGCAGTAGGTCAGGGCGGCTTCGAGGAACCAGCCCTTTTTATGATACTCGAAGTCCAATTTTTCGGTCATCGTCCGGTAACGGCGGGCGGCGGCCATCCTGCCGGCAAAGGCGCAGATGTGCGCCATCCAGGTTTTGTCCTGCAAGTCACGTGTCACTTCCTGCCGGTAGGCGATGGCCCCGTCGTCGGCGAGGGGAAGGTAGAAGAACGGCTTGAGGTCGTAGTCCTGCTTGGGCGCCGTCACCGCCTCGATGATTTGGTCGAGGTTTAGGTCGCGCAGGCAGGCGGGAGGTTGGATCCCGTCGAGGGGCGGCGCGGGGTGATTGAATAGGATGCTAAAAAAAGGCATGTTTACTGTGACCTTGAGCCAGGTGCAGAGGCTACTGGCTTTGCAAAATCTCTATGTTTGACATTTTTTGCCACGAATTACACAAATTTCACGAACAATTTCCTGCAAATCGCGTTTTGTGGGGGTATCTGGATGGGCTAAAAAGCCCGTCCTGATCAGCAGGATAAGAATAGCCTCTACTGACCCATTGGTTTCAGTAGAGGCTATCAGTCGGAGCGACAATTTTGGCGAGCCTCATCGCCAGGCGCAGATTCTACCACAAGTAGGACAAGTCTGAAGACTTGTCCTACTCCTCTGCGATTACGATGATTCGGTCGGCTTCGGTAAAGGTCACCTGCTCGGACTTCTTCGGATTGGTGTGCACGCCATAGGATTTGGCGGCCTCTCCGGCCTCGGCAGCCAGGCGGTAGCCGCTGGCCGTCTGACCGCGGCGGCGCGCCGCCTCGACAACGGTGTAGAAGTTCACCGGCTTGCTAGGTTCGACGTAATCATTGACCGGTTTCAGGTAGATTTCCGAGCCTTCCGGGTCGAAAAGATCGGCGAACACATCGTACAGAGCGTCGTTTTCAGCCAGTTGGGCCATCATCAGGCTGATGAGATGGTCGCTGACGATGAAATCATCCACGCGGGTGACCTCGGCCAGTTGGCGGTTGCGGAGGTCGAGCATCTCACTGACGATGGAGAAGGGGGTATCATCCTGCTCGGCAATTTTGCGCAGGTGCAGCAGGGTGACCAGAGTCCGCGCGTCGGCATCCTGGACCTCCAGGCCGGCATAACTCAAGACGATGACATGGTCATAGTCCGCGGCGTGGATCGATTCGAGCAGGCCGCGCTCGGTGGTATCGCCTGCACGGAAGGTAATCTTTTGGTGGCACAGTTGGCCGCATTCCTGGCGCAAAATTTCCTCGGCCTGCGCGACTTCGGCAGAAACGCTCGGGTCGGCCACGACCAGCACTTCTGAGCCGTCGGGAACGTAGTTGTCCAGTTCGCGGATAATCGTGGTGGCGCACCGATTCCAGCCGAGGAGCAGGCATTTTTCGGGTTTGGGAATGCTTACCTGATGGGGCAGGCAAATGGCGGCTTCGTCAATCGGGTAAGAGGTCAGGCCAGAGACGATGAGGGTGTCGTCGTCGGCGGTGAGGGCAAAGAGTTGGTCTCCGGCTTCAATGACGGTATCCATTGGCGGGTTCAGCAGCGCTTGGCCGTTCTGCTTCTTGATGCCCATCACGGCAGATGTTTCGTATGCCAGAAGGGCCTCACCATAGGTCTTGCCGACCAGGGTCGGCTCGCTGGTGAAGTAAATTTCATCGCCGCCAAAGTTGAGCAATTCTGTGTACACCACCGAAAGGCCGCTCTGACGGGAGGTCTGGGCGGTGACGCGGGCGATCAGGTTTCCGGTCAGAATCGCCTGGACCTGGTCGCGCTCGCCGATCATTTCGAGCAGTTCCTTGTTTTTCGGGTCGCGAACCTGGGTGACGATGTGATAAGGCTGCTCGCGCCGATCGGGATGGTTGGTGATAGCCAGCACGGTTTTGATGACGGCGGTATCGGGGTCATCGCTTTCGGGCGGCAGGACGATGATGGCTTTGGCCTGGTGGGGGTTGACAATTTCCAGGTCGGTGGTGTCCATCGGCGAACCGGAGCGGCAGATGATTTTTGTCCGCCCGATTTGTTCGACCCGCGCCCGAATCTCTTCTTCCATTTCCACCTTGTCTTTATCGGCCAGGATGACCAGCGAGGCCGTTTTCTGGTTGGCGTTGGCCACCATCAGTTCGGACAGGATGGTGAAAATCTGCGGCGACCAGCCCAGGATGAGGGTGTGGCCGCTTTCGAGGACGAGCGAACGGCCCTTGCGCAACTCCTCCAGTTTGCCATCCACGCCGGCGGTCAGAACACCGATGAGGGTGCTGACGATGAAGATGCCGCCGAGGGTGACGAGGAGCATGACGAGGCGAAAGCCCCAGCCAGTGTCACCACCCATCGTGCCGGCGTCGAGGGTGCGCATCAGGCTTTCCCATGCCGCCTCTACAAAACCCAACCCTTCCGAGCCTTCGGGGGCGAGCCAACGTCCGCCGAGCGAGATGACCAACCCCGCCAGGAGAATGAGCACGAGGGAAATCAGCCCGAGTCCGCCAATGAGAGCCACGGTGCCCTTCGACATGAAGTTATCGAAAAAGTACTGAAAACGCTGTTTGAAGGTAGGTTTGGTTGGCATATTGTCCTCCAAGATTTATATCATTATAGAGTCGTTTGGCGGCCTTGCCAACTATTAATTTCCCCAGCGCTTATAAAGCAGGATAGAAGATTTGGTTTTGACGCACACACTTTTATCTTAAATGTTTTCAATCGAGACGGTAATTTCGGAAGCAACATCGAGGGATTAAGATACAATCATCATAGTAAATAGAGATAAAAAAGATCTGGAGATTGTCATGACCTGGAAACTCATCTCATGGAATGTAAACGGCATCCGCGCCGCGGAGAAGAAAGGCTTCCTCGACTGGCTTGCGGCGACGGACGCCGACGTGGTCGCCGTACAAGAGACCAAGGCCCACCCGGAGCAACTCTCTGAAGCACTGCGCAATCCTCCGGGGTATCAATCGGCGTGGAGCGCGGCGGAGCGGAAAGGCTACAGCGGGGTGGCTACGTACACGCGCCGCGCCCCGCTCAGGGTCCGCGAGGGACTCGGCGAGGCGCGCTTCGACAGCGAGGGCCGCACGCTCATCCACGAGTTCGAGCCGTTTGTCTTCTTCAACATCTACTTCCCCAACGGCGGGCGCGGACCGGAATGGGTGGCGCACAAACTGGCCTTCTACGAGAAGTTCCTCGAGGTGGCGCAGGCCTACATGCGCGCCGGCAGACCGGTGGTGGTCACCGGCGACTTCAACACTGCCTACGCCGAAATAGACCTGGCGCGCCCAAAGGAGAACAGTAAAACCAGCGGCTTCTTGCCGGAGGAGCGGGAGGGGCTGGGCAAGTTCTTCACCGCCGGGCTGGTGGATACCTTCCGCCTGCTGCACCCGGATACAGTCAAATACACCTGGTGGGATATGGTCACGCGTGCCCGCGAGCGCAACGTGGGCTGGCGGATTGATTATTTTATGGTCTCGCCTGATTTAAAGGAGCGGGTGCTCTCTGCCGAAATTCACGATGATGTGATGGGGTCGGATCACTGCCCGATTGCTCTGGTGCTGGATATTTGAAGTCTTTGAAGCCGCCCTGCTGACTTGAGAAGCAAGCAACGACCGCCAGATTTGGCGGCCGTTGCTTTTCAATCAATGGATAGGATGTAGAGTCATAACTGGCCTAATATGACGTGTTGGAGTGCGAAATTTCCAGGTCTTTGACGCACATGAACAACGGCACCACCATGGCGGTAGGGTTGCGCGCTCCGTAACTCATCGAGGTATTGTAGGGAGCAGTCTGTTTCGAGAGCCAGGCTACCTTCTCGCCGAAGATGTCGAGCAGGCTCTCGGTGAGACGGACGTTGTAGGGAATGGCCAGCGAGCCGTCTTTCTTCAGGTACAGGGCGCCGAAGCGGGAACTGGCCGTGACAAGTCCCTTGCTGGGGTTGACGATGTTCATGTAGTGCAGGAAGGGGATGTAAAGCAAATCGTTTTCGCGGGGCATTTCTACCAATGCCTGAAGGTCTGGCAGGTCTTTCTCGCCGCCTTCCAGGATCAGGCTCTTGTGCATCACCGTATGACCGGTCGGTTGGGCGCCAAATTCGTCGGCGTCGTCCTGGAACCAGGCAAAGCCCTTGAAGACGCCCGCTTCAAAGAACGGGAAGCGGTGGCGCGAGATTCCCATGAAGTCACGCCGGAAGGGGAAGGTTTCAGGCCGCGCCGGGTTGTCGGTGAGGGTGATTTTCTCGGAAAAGACTCTCTGACCGACCTTGTCTTCGCCAAGCATGGAAAAGCCGCGCTTCATCGAACCGCCGTTGAAGCCGATCCAGTTCATCATGCTGATCAGGTCAGCAATGGCGGCCTGACCAAAGACGATGTCGTAACGTCCCAGCGGCAGGGAAACGGGCATCTCGCGCTGGTAGAGGCGGAGGAGAAGGGCCAGGTCGCGGTGAACGGGCTGCGGGTCTAGAACCGAACGCGTGTGCGCCGATTGCTCGGCCTGGACTTCCCACTTGAGTTTGAGATGCGAGAGGACCACCGTCGCCTGGGCATCTGAGAAGCGGAAGAATTGAGTATGTTCGGAGCGGGTGTTGATTTGCGCCAGGGTTGTCGCGCCGTTGGAGAGAATGCCAGAGAGTTTGACCTCGTCACTTTCGAGACCCTGCGCGGCAGCGTTGAAGTAGGCCAGTTTTTCCTCGCTGGAGAGGGCCGCCAGAGCCGGGTCGAAGTTGCTTTCATCGGCAAAATCTTCGGTGAAGACGGGCAGGGTAGGCTGGTAGGCCAGCGGTTGGGCATGTTGGACCATTTCGGCGGCGGTATCTACGGCCATTTTCATCTCATCCATCTTAGCAAGGTCGGTAATCAGGTCGTAGCCGGCGCGCTTGCGGCCTGCGTAGGCGGTGACGCTCAGGCGGATGATGTGTTCGCTGGTGTTGAGGGAGATGGCCGAGTTGGCAAAGCGCATTAGGGCGCTGTCTTCCTCGTGGTAATCAATGGAGACTTCGTATCCTTTCGAGAGGGCATAGGCGCGCAGGTCGCGCAGAGTTTGCAGGATTTTTTCTCTCATGGCTACTCTCCTATCCGGACGTTGTCGAAGCGGCAAACCGGGATGCCGTGACCGAGTTGCATAATCTGATTGGGTTGACCTTTGCCGCAGTTTTCCACGAACTGGAGTTGCCAGGTGGACTCGTCGCCCACCGCCGAGAGGGAGTTCCAGAACGGCAGGGTAAAGCCTTTGTAGGTGGCGTTCTTGACCACTTTGGTCTTGCGGCCATCTTCGACCAGCCAGCCAATTTCGGTGGCAAAGTGGAACTGTTCGCGGTTGGAGCCGATGGACCAGGAACGATCGCCATCGAGGACGATGCCGCGTTCGGTGTTGGCGATGATGTCGTCGAGCGTGCCGTCGGTGCCGGGGTCAATGTTGATGTTGGTCATCCGTTCGATAGGGACGCGGTAGAAAGCAGTGGCGCGGTTGGCCCCGCCGCTGCCGTTGAAAATCTGTTTGTGGGCGCGGGCATTGGCTTCCTCAACCATCTGGCGGCCGGTGATGGCGCCGACCAGGATGCCCTTGTCAATCAGCAGGACGTTTTGGGCGGGCACGCCGTCGTCGTCGTAGCCAAAACTGCCGGGAGAGTTGGGGAGGGTGGCGTCGGCGCGGACGGTCAGTTTTTCAGAGCCGTAGCGCAGTTTGCCGAAGTCGTCGAGGGTGACGAACGAGCCGCCGGCGTAGGCCAGTTCGTAGCCGAGGATGCGGTCGAGTTCGAGGGCGTGACCGATGGTCTCGTGCGTTTGCAGGTACATGATGCCGGGCAGGAGGATGACCGAGCGGTCTTCCTTGGGGCAATCTTCAGCAGCCAGCATCTCGTTCAGTTCGCGGACGATCCGCTCGGCATTGGCGGCGAAGAGGTCCAGGTCAATCGACTCCCAGCCACGGGTCGGTTTGCCCATCTGCCCAAGGCGGAACTTGCGTTCGTGCATCACACCCTGCGAGTCCATGCCATCCACTTCGAGGCCGGCGAAGACCTCGGTGATGAGTTTTTCAATCTGGCTGCCTTCCGAGTCGACAAAGACGATTTGCTTGCGCATGAAGGTCAGATAAGCATTGCGCAGGAAAACACCCGGCTGATTCATGCGCTCGTCCATCGCCTTGAGGAAGGCTACTTTCTCGCTCAGCGGGACCTCAAACGGGTTGACCTGGCACGGGCTGGCAAATTGGGCCTGGATGGCGTCTTTTTCGGCCAGCCGAATCGGGAAGGTGACGCGTTCGGCGGCGGCTTTGGCGTTCTCGAAGGCGCGGTCAAAGAGGCCCGCCAGGTCGCTCAAATCGGACGAGGCAGCAAAGCCCCAGGCGCCTTTGTACAGGACGCGCACGCCCACCCCGCTTTCGCGCGACGAGGAGGCGTTCTTCAGGTTGCCATTTTGCATAAAGAGTTGATTGGACTCTTCGAATGGGTAATAGCGGGCGTCGGCATACGTGGCGCCCCTGGCTTTGAGACGGTCAATCTGTTGCTTGATTTGTTCGAGCATGCATGCTTCTCCTTGTTCGTTCGTTTGTGAGCATTGGCCTCCCCCGCCACGCTATTGTACCAAAAGCCATCAAAGAATCCCACCTGCCGGGGAGGGAAGTTAACCACAAAGGGCACAAAAAGTCACCAAGTTTTTTCCTTCATGTCCTTCGTGGTAAAAGCAGAACCACAAAAGACACCAAGAGTCATCAGGGTTTTGAGCCACAAAATCTTTGTGGTAGGCAATTAAAAGTGGGGCATCGAATCTCACCTCTTTACACACACCAGGCCTTTCAAGTACGTTCCTTCTGGAAAGTTGAGCGACACCGGATGGTCGGGGGCCTGGTGCAAGTGGGCCAGGATTTGCGCCTCCACCCCGGCATCCAGAGCAGCAGAGGCAACAATTTTTTGGAAGAGAGCCGCATCCACGCCACCAGAGCAAGAAAAGGTAACCAGCAGACCACCTGGCCGCAAGAGTTTGAGGGCCAGTAAATTGATGTCCTTATAGCCACGCGCCGCTTTCTCGGCCTGGGCAGCGGTGGGGGCAAATTTCGGCGGGTCGAGGATAATCAGGTCGAAGCCGCGGCCTTCATCACGGAAACGGCGCAAAAGGTGAAAGACATCCCCCTCCAGCATGGTGTGGCGGTCGGCAGGTAAATTGTTGAGGGCCACATTCTCCCGGCACAGCAACAGGGCCTCGGCGGAGGCATCCACCGAAAGGACCGACCTGGCCCCGCCCGCCAGAGCGTTGACCGTGAAGCCCCCCGTGTAACAAAAGCAATCCAGCACCTCGCGCCCGGCAGCCAGTTCCCGAACTCGCAGCCTGTTCTCGCGCTGGTCGAGGTAAAACCCGGTTTTATGACCTGCGGCTACGTTTACCCAGAACTTCAACCCGTTTTCGGTGATGACAAACGGCTGAGCGGTCATCTCGCCGCGCAGCAGACCGGTTGTAGGGGTCAGCCCTTCCAGTTCGCGCACATCGGCATCGGAACGTTCGTAGAGGACCGACAGGCCGGTTTCAGCCAGCAAGAGTTCGGCAAGGGTCTCTTTCCAATATTCCGCGCCGGCGGAGAGAAACTGCGCTACCAGCACCTGGCCGTAGCGGTCCACCACCAGCCCGGGCAGGCCGTCGGATTCGGCGTGCAGGAGGCGCACCGCCCCCTGCGGATCATCCAGGCCCAACTGTCGCCGGGTGGCGAGGGCGCAGGAAATGCGTCGGCGGAAGAAGTCCGCGTCAATGATCTCCGCCGGATCAAAGGTCCAGACCCGGGCGCGGATTTGCGAATCGGGGGAGAAGGCGGCACGGGCGAGGAAGCGACCGTCAGCAGAGAGCAGGTCAACGGTCGCGCCGGCCACGGGGTTGCCTTCCACGCGGGCAATCGCCCCAGAGAAGACCCACGGATGACAGCGCAGGAGCGATTTTTCGCGTCCGGGTTTGAGAATCAAAGCAGGCGTGGAGGCAGGGGGCATTTCTCCGGGCCTCAAACATGCTCAAGGAGAAATTGGTGCTGTTCGGGCAAAAGTTGACAGAACTGCGAGTTGTGGTCGCCGGTGTCGGCGTTTTCCACAATCAGCACGGAAGCGTCGCGGCTCATGACGATGGTATGCCAGGTCTGCGGCTTGACGTTGTAGAGCAGGCCCGGCTCCATCGGTTGGACGTAGAAGTGTTCGACCCGTTCTTCTCCTTTGCCGAGAAACAGCGTGGCCTGGCCGCGCAGGAGGACGAAGACTTCATCGGTTTGCGGGTGGCGTTCTACCCTGTGGATGTTTTCCGGTTCGAGTTCTTCGGTAAAATTCATCAGGGCTACCCGCCAGGAGCCGAAGAAAATCAGCGGCCGAAAGCCGGGGCCGTCGTAGCGGCGGATTTCCAGTAAGGTTTCGTCTATCATCTTGCCTCCAGGAACAAATTGTACCCGCGTTGGGAAGTTTGGGCTTTGCGTTTGGCAGAGCAAGGCTACTCAACCTGGAGCATGGCCTGAGGTTGTATCAAGCAGGAAATAGTTTATGCGGCTATACGCAGTTCAATCCGCTCAGAAGACGGCTTAACCCTCAAAGCGGTAACCACCGCCTCTGACCGTGACGATGCGTTCTGGTTTGGCAGGGTTTTTCTCAATTTTCTCCCGCAGCCAGCGCACGTGAACGTCCACCGTACGGCTGTTGCCAATGTAATCCCAACCCCAAACGCGCTCCAGGATAAATTCACGCGAGAGCATTTGATGACGATGTTGGGCTAGAAAAAGCAGCAACTCATATTCCTTCGGTTTCAGCGGGAGGACCTGACCATCCAGCATTGCTTCGCGGCGGGTGATGTTAATCGTCAGGTTCCCAAAGGTGAGCACTTCCTGCGGCGCAGAGGCCGGAACAGACTGCGCAATTTCATCGCGAAGCAACTGAACACGTCGCAGTTGCGCCTTGACACGTGCCAGCAGTTCGCGCATAGAAAAGGGTTTGGTCAGGTAGTCATCGGCGCCCACCTCTAAGCCAACAACGCGGTCAATCTCATCATCGCGAGCAGTGAGCATCAACACCGGTGTATTCATCTCCCGCCGCAGGCGGCGGCAAACCTCGAATCCATCCAGGCCGGGGAGCATGATATCGAGCAGAATCAGATCAGGTTTCCAGGCGCGAGCCGCTTCTAATGCCTGCAATCCATCCCCAACGACATTCACCTCGTAGCCTTCTTTTTGCAGGTTATACGCCAGCGTCTCTTGCAAGGCAGGTTCATCTTCTACAATCAAAATTCGAGTAGACATGGTTTTCATCCCAAGTTATCCAAAGCGGCCAGTGATGTAGTCACTGGTTCGTTTGTCTTTAGGAATTGTGAACAGATTGGCACCTGAGGCATACTCAACCAATTCGCCCTGTAAGAAGAAGGCAGCATCATCCGCCATGCGCGCGGCCTGTTGGATAGAGTGCGGCACAAGGACAATGGTGTGATTCTGCTTCAGTTCCTGCAGAGAGGCTTCAACCTTGCCCGTGGAAATGGGATCAAGTCCAGAAGTAGGTTCATCCAGCAGAATGACATCCGGACGCAAGGCAAGAACCCGCGCCAGGCATAGGCGTTGTTGCTGTCCGCCAGAGAGGGCAATAGCAGGGTCATCCAAGCGGTCTTTGACTTCATCCCACAGAGCCACCTGTTTGAGACTGGTCTCAACGGCTTCATCCAGGCGGGATTTGCGTCTCTCACCTGCCAGTTCCAGGCCATAAGTCAGATTGCCGCGAATAGAAAATGGCAAGACAACCGGCCGGGCAAAAACCATTCCCACCTTACGGCGCAGGGCAATGACATCTGTTTTGGGGTCAAGGATGTTTTCACCATCCACCAAGATTGTGCCAGAAAGCGTTCTCACTTCAGTCAAATCATTGAGCCGGTTGATACAACGCAAAAGGGAAGACTTGCCGCCGCCAGCCGGCCCAAATAAAACCGTAATTGCATTGGCTTTAATATCCAGGGTGATGCCCCGTAAAGACTCGGTGCCATCGGCATATCGTAAAGACAGGTCTCGAATACTGATTTTAACCATCTGTGTCACCACTGTCTTTTTGCCCGCGCCCGAGAACGGATAAACGTAGCCGTCAGATTCATGACAACCACAAAGGTCAGCAAGACAAGTGCCGTACCATATTGAATCTGGATGGGCATTTCGGGCACTTGCGTTGAGATGACAAACAAATGATAAGGCAAAGCCATGGTAGCATCAAAGGGGGTATGCGGCAAACGTGGTAAGAAAAAGGCCGCGCCGGTAAACAAAATGGGGGCTGTCTCGCCTGCGGCGCGCTCCAAGCCAAGGATGACGCCGGTAATGATGCCAGGCAGGGCCTCAGGCAAGACAATGCGGCGGATGGTCTGCCAACGCGTGCCGCCCATTGAGATACTGACCGTGCGGAAGGCCTGAGGCACAGCCCGCAAAGCCTCTTCGGCGGTGCTGATGATGACCGGTAGAGTCATGATAGAGAGAGTCAATGAAGCAGCCAGGATACTGGTACCAAAATTGAGAAAGATGACAAAAAGTCCCAGGCCGAATAAGCCATAGACCACAGAGGGAATGCCCGCCAGGTTGATGATTGCCAGGCGGATGAGGCGTGTCAGCGTGTTGTCGGCGGCATATTCAGAAAGGTAGATAGCAGCACCGATTCCCAGCGGGACCGAAAAAATTGCCGTGCCAAGCGTCAGATAAAGCGTACCCACAATAGCCGGCAAAATGCCTCCGGCGCGCATACCATCATGCGGAAAGCCAGAGATAAACTCCCACGAAATAGCCGGCGCGCCTTTGTTAATGATATAGACAATCACGCCAAGAATTGGCAGAACCGTCAGAGTAGCAATCAGGGTAATAAGCGAAAATCCCAGACGCTGGACAAGATGGCGGTTGATGAAGAATGCCTTCATGATAAGTCCCTACGACAACACCCGCTCGGCACGTTTCTTGGCGCGAAAGATCATTGCCGAGGCGCTAATGTTGACAACGAGTGAGATGAGAAACAAAACAATGCCGATAAAGAACAAAACGCGGTAATGAACAGAACCGGAGGCCACTTCGCCCATTTCGGCCGCGATGGTGGCCGTCATGGTACGCACAGGGGAAAAGATGCTGGTCAGTTTTACGGCCAATACCGGCGCATTGCCGGTGACCATCATCACCGTCATCGTTTCACCAATGCTGCGGCCAATACCTAGCATGACCGCTGTCAGTACGCCGGACCTGGCCGCCGGCAAAGTCACCCGCCAGATGGTTTGCCATTTCGTTGCCCCAAGCGCCCAGGCAGCCTCACGGTAGCCGCGCGGCACGGCATCCAGCGCGTCCTCGGCAATTGAGACCACCGTCGGCACAGCAATACCACCCAACAGCAAGGAACCAGCAAGGGCTGTCAGACCAGTTGGCAGGTCCAGAAAGACCCGCAGGAAAGGCGCAAGTACCAGAATGCCTAAGAAACCAAGCATCACAGAGGGTAACCCGCCTAGCAGTTCCACCAGCGGTTTGAGAATCTCACGCACCCAGCGCGGCGCGATTTCAGAGATGAAAACCGCTGTCCCAATGCCGAAAGGCACAGCCACCAACATTGCACCAACAGTTACCAATAATGAACCACTAATGAGCGGCAAAATTCCAAAATGTTCCTCAATGGGATACCAGCGCGGGTCAAAGAGAGATTTCAAAGGCACTTCTACCAAAGTGGGAAGTCCCTCGCGTAGAAGGAAGAAGAAGATGAGCACCACAAAAACGATGGCCGAATAGCCACAAGCCTTAATCAAACGCGGGATGAGAAATTCCTGCCAGTTTTGTTTTGAATTCATATCAGTCTAAGGGTTATGTACAAGGATAGGCACAAAGCCGAGTTCGGCTACAATCTCTTGCGCTTCAGAGGCATGGATCCACTCCAGGTAGTCCTGAATGACACCTTGGGGCTGGCCAACACTATATACATACAAATCGCGAGCGATGGGATAAGTCTTGTCGTTGACTGTACTGATCATCGGCAGGACATATGGCCCGGCTTCGGTCTCGGCCACAGCAATAATCTTCAGGTCATGCGGCACATAGCCAAGGCCGTCATAGCCAATCGCGTTGGGATTTTGCCGGATCTCATTGATTATTCCTTCGGAAGAAGGCAGAAGCAGCGTATCCATTGAGAAAAGCGTCTTGTTGTCTTTTTGCCCAAGCCGCAGGACAGTTTCCAGAAAATAGACATGGGTGCCGGAGTTCGTCTCGCGCGACAGGCGCACAATAGGACGGTCTTCGCCGCCGACTTCACTCCAATTATTGATTTTGCCGCTGTAAATATCCGAGATTTGCTGAAGTGTCAATTGACTGACGGGATTGTCCGGGTGAACAATGACCGCAATCGCATCTCGCGCCACAACAAATTCAACCGGCTCAATCCCGTTGGCCTGGGCCTGCTCAATCTCTTCGGGCTTGATCTTACGGGAAGCATTGGCAATATCCACCGTTCCATTAAGTAGGGCTGCAATACCTGTACCTGAGCCGCCCCCGGTAACCGAAATCCGCACATCAGGACGTATAGTTTGATAAGCCTCGGCCCAGGCCAACGCCAGGTTGACCATTGTATCAGAGCCTTTGTTTTCAATGTAAAGAAAAGCCTGCGGCTCACTTCTCGAAGCAGAAGCAGAATCGCAGGCAGTCAGGCTAACCACAAGCAAGACAAGAAGTAAAAGGTGGATAGTGCGCATCGTTTGAATTATAAGGCATAAGTACTACCTTTCACAAGAAAACCTGCGGTAAAATTGGAGCGTGGCCGAAACCCTTGCCTTCACCATCCGCAACTTGAATTTCTATTATGGGCAAAAAATGGCCCTGTCCAATATTAACATGGACATCCAAACGCGTCATGTCACCGCGCTGATTGGGCCTTCGGGCTGCGGCAAAAGCACCTTGCTGCGCTGCCTCAACCGCATGAATGACACTATTCCGGGTACACGCGTAAAAGGTGAAATTTTTCTCTACGACCAGGATATCTATGATCCAATGGTGGACGTAGTCACCCTCCGTCAACGCGTGGGCATGGTCTTTCAGAAACCCAATCCCTTTCCCCAGTCCATTTTCGACAACGTTGCCTTTGGACCGCGAGTGCTTGGCATGACTCGAAACAAGCGCGAACTGGCAGAAATTGTGGAACACAGCCTGCGCCAGGCCGCACTATGGAATGAAGTCAAAGATAGCCTGCACGAAAATGCTTTGGGATTATCGCTTGGCCAGCAACAAAGGCTATGCATTGCCCGCGTGGTTGCCGTCCGGCCTGAAGTCATTCTGTTCGACGAGTCCACATCGGCGCTTGACCCAATCGCCACACTGCGTATTGAGGAACTGATTGCAGAACTCAAGCAAACTTACACCATCGTCATTGTGACCCACAACATGCAACAGGCCGCACGCGTCTCTGATTACACCGGCCTGTTCTGGCTGGGCGAACTGGTTGAGTTTGCACCTACCGAGCAAATATTCACCCGTCCAGAAAAAGAATTGACCGAAGCCTACCTGACCGGACGGATGGGGTAAAGAACCCTGAAAGAGGTGTGCCGCGCTCCACCTGAAGCGCGGCACATTTTGATTCACTCTGTCGGAGGGGTTGGGCTGGCAGGTTTTCGCCGCAACAGCCGCCAGAGCACCCAAATCAGTAAAACCCATGGACCCACAATGGGAAGGAATACGATTCCCAGCCAGATGAAGAATTCTGCTAAACCCTGATAGGTCTGGGTCAGGGTCTCGCGGGACCTCTGGATGGTCTGATTTGGACTCCAGGGCGTGGGCGTAGCCGTAGGGGTTGGGGTGGGGGTCGCCGTCGGCGTGATTTCGGGTAAGTGTGGTTCTAAAGAGACCATAATTGTTGAGAAAGCCGAGCGATTGGTCAGGTAATTCATGCGCCCCTTGATTTCCTCAATCTGACCTTCCACTTCGGACAATTGCTGATTGATGCGCAAGGCCTCATCCACCGTCTTGGCCTGGTCAAGGAAACTGCGGATGCGATCACGCGTGGCCTCCAGGTTTTTTAGTTGCGCCTCCAAATCCACGAACTGATCGGTCACATCCTCACCTGAAGCCGTCTCATCCAGGACACGCAGCGCCAGGCCGCGCAAGCGGCGCAACGTAGTTTCAAATTGCTCTACCGGCACCCCCAGCGTCAAAACAGCATACTTGTAATTCTCGCCATAGTAATCTTGATACCAAACACGCGAACTGATAATATAGCCGCCCACATCTCCGGCAATTTGTGTCACGCCATCCACCGCGAGGTCGGTATCGGCCACAAGCAATTTGACCTCAGCGTTTTTGATGATCATTTGACGGTCGCCCATCCGCGGCAAGGTTTCTGCCTCCCCAGGAGCGACAGGCGGCTCAATCGGAAGGACTGGTGCCCGGCCAGGCAAGCCTTTATCTGCAGAGGTCTCTGCCCAACTTTCCGGCAGCGTCATCGTCGGTGCAAGGGGCGGCATTTCCACCAGCAGCGCAACGTCGGGGGCCGCCCCGCCCTCATTCCAATTCCTTTCTGGCGTATCAACACTCCTTTTGGGAGCACAGGCTATCATGCTCAAGGCGATTAGCAAACAGGCAATCCATCGTGTGATCTTGTGCAGGTTCATGGCTTCTCCTCCGTCCTGACTGTCGAATCAGCAAAAGGTCAGGGCTGCTCCTCTGACGAAGGTCTGCACAAAAATGTTCCCCCAATTCTATAAGGTGTTACCCCACAGGTACGTTAACGTGAGTTCGGGATAAAGAATTTCAGCGCCGAGACGCAGAGTTTCAACCACATTTTTTGTGTTTCTCGGCGTTCTCAGCGTCTCTGCGGTGGTTATTTGGGCTTTTCTTGCGCTAACCCGAACTCAGGTTATAAAAACGTCCCGAAGGCTTTTATCAACCTTCGGGACGGGAGAGTTCATTGTCTCTATTGCAATTGCGCCTTTAACTTTCGAGCCGTCTCCTGATACGCGGCCAGTTTCTCGCGCTCCTTCTGGACGACCGGCGGCGGGGCCTTGACGGCGAAGTCGCTCGCCAGCAGTTTCTCCAGGCGGGCAATCTGCGCCTCGGCCTCGGCCAGTTCCTTTTGCAGACGGGCGCGCTCGGCCTCCAGGTCGGCCAGGCCAGCCAGGGGCAGGAAAATCTCCACTGCGCCGACCACCAGCGCCACCGCCTGCTCCGGCTTGCGCTCGAAGGCGGGACGGATCTCCACCCCATCAGCCTCCAGCCCGGCCAGGGCGGCGATGACGGCAGCCTGCTCCTGCAACAGGGCCGTCTTCGCCCCGCCAGCCATCAGCGCTGGGATGCGCTTGGCCGGGGCGACCTTCTTCTCGGCGCGCACGTTGCGGATGGCGCGGATGATCTCCTGCAGCAGGGTGAAATCGGCCACTTTGGCCTCCTCCCAGCCTTCGGGGTCGCGCGGCTCGGGCCAGGGAGCGATGATGAGCGCCTCGGGCCAGTCTTTGGCCAGGTGGGACAGAACAGGGCTTTGCCCCAGCGCCTTGCGCAGGTGGCCCCACAGTTCCTCGGTCACGAACGGGGTGAAGGGATGCAGCAGGCGCAGGCAAATGTCGAGGACACGCGCCAGCGTCTCGGCGGTCTGACGTTTGGTGCGTTCGTCCTGCAGTTGCAGTTTGGCCACCTCCACGTACCAGTCGGCAAACTCAGACCAGAAGAACTCGTAAATCTGCCGCCCGGCCTCGCCGAACTGATAGGTCTGGAAAAGGCGCTCCACGTCGCGGACGAGTTGCTGCAGCCGCGCCCAGATCCACGAGTCGGCGAGAGTCCAGCCCTCACCCCCTGCCCCCTCTCCCTTGGGGAGAGGGGAAGGGGTGAGGGAACCGATCGCCGAAATGACGAACCGGCCCGCGTTCCAAATCTTGTTGGCGAAGTTGCGGTTGGCCTCGATTTTCTTGAGGCTGATGTTCATGTCCTGGCCGGGGGTGGAGCCGACCAGCAGGGTGAAGCGCAGGGCGTCGGTGCCGTACTCGTTGATGACCACCAGCGGGTCAATCACGTTGCCGTAGGACTTGCTCATCTTGCGTCCGTGCTCGTCGCGAATCAGGCCATGCAGATAGACGGTGTGGAACGGGGCTTCGCCGGTGAACTCCAGGCCCATCATGATCATGCGCGCCACCCAGAAGAAGAGGATGTCGTAGCCGGTCTCCATGACGGAGGTCGGGTAGAAGTAGCGCAGGTCGGGGGTCTGGTCGGGCCAGCCGAGGGTCGAGAACGGCCACAGGCCGGAGGAGAACCAGGTATCGAGCACGTCGGGGTCCTGGCGGATGTTCTTGCCGCCGCAGTGAGCGCACAGAAGCGGGTCGGTGCGGGCGCACATCTGGCCGCCGCAATCGTCACAGTACCAGACCGGGATGCGGTGTCCCCACCACAGTTGACGCGAGATGCACCAGTCCTTGATGTTCTCCAGCCAGTTGAAATAGACCTTCTCGAAGCGCTCCGGGATGATGCGGATGTGCCCGTCGCGCACGGCCTCCAGGGCGGCTTTGGCGAGCGGTTCGATGCGGACGAACCACTGCTCCGAAATCATCGGTTCGACGATTTCGCCGCCGCGCTGGGAACGCGGCACGTTGAGGGTGTACGGCTCTTCCTTGATGACCAGACCGGCGGCGCGCATATCCTCCCACAGTTTTTTGCGGCACTCGAAGCGGTCGAGACCCGCATACGGCCCGCCGATCTCGGTCACGCGGGCCTCCCGGTCGAGCATCGAGAGGACGGGCAGGCCGTGGCGCTGGCCGATTTCGTAGTCGTTCGGGTCGTGGCCGGGGGTGATTTTTAGGGCGCCGGTGCCGAACTCGCGGTCCACGTAGGCATCGGCGATGACGGGAATCTCGCGTCCGAGAATCGGTACGCGCACCTTGCGGCCAATGTACTTCTGGTAGCGCGGGTCGTCGGGGTGGACGGCGACGGCGGTATCGCCCAGGATGGTTTCGGGGCGGGTGGTGGCGACGGGGATGTATTCGCCCTCACCCCCCTCCCCTCTCCCTGTGGGAGAGGGGTGCAGGGGTGAGGGAACCAGCATGTACTTGAAGTAATAGAGCGTGCCGGGTTCTTCGGAGTATTCCACCTCCAGGTCGGAGACGGCGGTCTTCAGCCCCGGCGACCAGTTGATGAGGCGCGGGCCGCGGTAGATGAGTCCCTTCTCGTACAGGCGGACGAAGGCCTCGCGCACGGCGCGGCTCAGGCCCTCGTCGAGGGTGAAGCGCTCACGCGTCCAGTCGCAGGAGGCGCCCAGGCGGCGAATCTGCTGGGTGATGATGCCGCCGTACTTCTCCTTCCAGGCCCAGGTGCGGCGCAGGAACTCCTCGCGCCCGATCTGCTCGCGGGTGAGGCCCTCTTTGGCCAGGGCTTTCTCCACCTGCAACTGGGTGGCGATGCCGGCGTGGTCGGTGCCGGGCACCCACAGGGTCGGTTCGCCCTTCATGCGGTGATAGCGAATCATCAGGTCTTCGAGCGAGACGAACATCGGGTGGCCGAGGTGCAGTTCGCCGGTCACGTTGGGCGGCGGGATGGAGATGACGAAGGGCTTTTTGGCCGGGTCGAAGTCCGGCTTGCGCGGGTCGTTGGACGGCTGGAAGTAGCCGCCTTTCTCCCACATCTCGTAGATGCGCGGCTCGGTGGTTTTGAAATCGTAGGCTTTGGGAAGGTCGTAGCGGGGCATGGGGACTCCTTTGGGTTAAGGTAAAAAGTAGACAAGTACACAGGTAGACAGGTAGGCAGGTAGGCAGGTAGGCAGGTAGGCAGGTAGGCAGGTAGACAGGTAGGCAGGTAGGCAGGTAGGCAGGTAGACAGGTAGACAGGTATGGAAAAGGAAAACGCCTCGTCCGATTGAGGACGAAGCGCAAACTCCGCGGTACCACCTCAATTCGGTTTTTCACCCTTGTGTTCCTTCGTGTCCTTCGTGGTGAAAAACCGCTCTCTGCGGCTGACGTGTTCATCAGCCTGCGCGCTAACGGGCGCTCCCGTGACGTTCTACTTGCCGAGGCTTTCTTCGTCAGACCATCCAGGCGACTTCGGCGCTGCGTGCTCTGCGGAGACTTCCACCGTGCCTCTCCTTCGCTGTCAGGCCGCCGGCGCGTACTCCTCCTGGAGTTGACGGGATTATACGCGCCGCAGGAGGTTACGTCAAGGCGTTGTGCTGCCGCAAATTTCACGAAGGGACATGAATTTTCTCCCTTTCGTGAAAATTCGTGCGATTCGTGGCAAACAACAAGAATCAGCCACGAATTTCACGAAGGAACACGAATTTTTGCTTTTCGTGAAATTCGTGCCATTCGTGGCAAACAACCGACACAAGCGCGATTCAGAGCCTCAGAGTTCAGAGCATCAGAGTTCAGATTTAAGGATGGGGGAGACAACCACCCGAAAACCCAGAAGCCTGAGGAGGAGGGAGTACGGAGAGTACCCGTCGCGGAGGGCACAGCGCGCGAGCCCGCGATCGAAGTCGAACGACCCGCCGCGGACCACACGGAGGCCTGCGGCCTTCAAATCCTCGCGCCCATCCTTTGCATCGTAAGGGTAAGGCTTTTTCAAACTCTGCGTCCACTCCCAGACGTTGCCGGCCATGTCGGCGCAGCCGTAGGGCGAATCGCCGCCAGCAGGCGAATACAGCCCGACCGGCGTGGTGCCGCCCTTACCGCCTTCTTCGGAATTGCATTTGTTCTGGTCAAATTCATTGCCCCACGGCCACTCGAAGCCAAACTCGCCGCGGGCCGCTTTCTCCCATTCGGCCTCGCTGGGCAGGCGGAAAGTGTATCCTTTGGGTAATTCCGGCCCGTGCGCCTGGTTCAGCCAGTCGCAGAAGGCGAGCGCCTCGCGCCAGGTGACCTGCACCACCGGGTGATCCAACTTTTTCTCGTAACTGTCCTTCGGGCCGAGCGGATGACGCCAATCGAAGCCCTTCTCATATTTTGAACCGCTCCAGCCGCCCTCTTTTTCAGCAATCGTCACAAGTCCGCTGGCCTCCACAAAGCGGGCAAACTGCTCATTGGTGACCGGGAAGCGCCCCATCCAGTAGTCGTAGGGAATCTCGACCGTGTGTTGGGGCTTCTCATCATCAAAAGCCAGTTTGTTGTCGTCGCGCGAGCCCATCAGGAACTTGCCTTTCGGCACCAGCACAAAGAGCAGGCCGCCCCATTCGCGCCCGCCTGCGGGCAGGGCGGCCGCCTCGCCGAGGGCAGCCTTCCCGCCAGCCATTTCGACGACCAGCCGTTCCCCGGCGGCTTCTTCGGCGAGCGGCTTTTCCTTCACTTCTGCCGGGGTCCTTTCGGCCTCTGCCGCTTTGGGCGGCGCGACCAGGTGGATGAAGGCATCCAGCGCTTTGGCGTCGAAGCGCGGGCCAAAGGCGCCGATTTTCTTCAGGGTGCGTTTCAGGCGCAAACTTGCGCTGCTCTTGCTAAACTCGAATTCCTCAATCACTTTACCGGCATTGGCATCGCCGTTTGCCCAACCAAGCAAATTCTGGACAAACTTGAAACGCAATTCTTCGTCATCGAAGACTTCGTACACTTGCTTTTTGAGCGAATCCGGCGCGGCGCGCATCAGCACCTGCCAGCGGGTGAAGTCGGCGCGCTCCACGCCGGCGGCCTGCCCCGAGTTGACCAGCAGCGCCCAGGCCAGGTTGAGGTCGTTCAGGAAGGTCTTGACCTTGCGCGGGTTGATCTCGGCCCCGGCCACAATCGTCTGCCAGTGTTCCAGCGCCTCCGGCGGCAGGCGGCGGCTGTTCTTCTGCTCCTCCAGGAAGCCGCCCATCTGGTCTTCCAGAATCGGCGGCAGTTCGAAGCGCAGTTGGATGATTTTCTCCAGGTAATCGGCGGCCGTGTCGGCGCTCATGCCGGCGTAGAACTTCGTCACCGCTTCCTGCACCACCTGGGTATGCGCGCCGATGAAGAAGATACAGCCGGGCTTGTCCAGGAACAACTTGACCGCCTCCAGCACCTGGACGGTCTTCTCCGGCAGGCAGCGGTCGAGGTCGTCAATGAAGATCACCAGCGCGCCTTGGCGTTCGTCAATCTTCGCCAAGTCGCCCGTGCCGTGCACCCAAAGCGCCAGCAGGCGCTCGAAGGCCTCGTCGAAGTAATCGAAGAAGGCGGTGTGCGAGTGAAAGGGGGATTCCTTCTCGAACTTTTGGGGATCGAGTTTGAACTGCACCTCGGCCCCCAGCCCGCCGAACTTGAACTGGAAGGCGTTGAGGAACATGGCGGGCAGGTCATAGGCGGGCTGCTGCGGGTCGGCCTCCCAGGCTTTGATTTGGTTGAACAGGCCGTCGCGCTTCATCGCCACCAGGATGACCCGTACCAGCGCCACCAGCAGTTCGTCCTCGTCGGTGTACTTCCAGGCGTCGAACCAGACCGTCTTGCAGGCGCGGAAATCCTTTGCCGTTTCCCCCTGGCTGGCAAAAAAGGGAAGGCCGTCCTTGTCACGCGTTTCGAGCAGGGTCTTCACCCGCCGCAGGAGGGTGGTCTTGCCCGAACCCCACGGCCCGCTGACGCCAATCGTCAGCGGCGTGCGCGTCTGCGGGTCGGCGGCCAGCAGGGCCAGCGTGCCGGCGAATTCATCGAAGTTGAAGTGCGCCCGGTCATCGTCGCGCAGCGGCAGGTCCGAAAGGATCTGCGGTTTTTCCCAGTGTTTGCGTCGCGTTTCAGGCATCGTTCTCCTCACTCGTCTCTTGCTTGAAAGCATTTGCGGCCGCGAATTTCACGAAGGGACACGAATTTTGCCTTTTTTCGTGCAATTCGTGCCATTCGTGGCAAACACATAATCTTTCGTGAAATTCGTGCAATTTGTGGCAAAAAATACTTCTCCTCACGGGCATTATAGCCGAAATTGTCAGCACGGATAAAAAAAGAGAGAGCAACTCGCCAGACAAATGGAGTCGCTCAAGCGCAGCGGTTAAACTATGTGCACAAATCAGGCGGAAAAACGCGAATACCCATGCGCCAGGCGATTTCATGGTGCAAAGGGTAGAGCGGCAGAAGGTCCACACGATACCCCTTGCCGGCATAGGCCTGCATCAAATTTCGCGCCCGGGACAAAACAAGACGATCGTAGGTCGGCGGCAAAGAGAGCAACTCTGCCAGGGGTTGACCCGGCAAACGCTGGATCAACGTGTAATAGAAGCGAAAGCCCACCTGCCAGGCGACCAGTTCACCATAGACCGAGAGCGCGGTCAACCAACCCTGGCGCAGATGACAGACCTCATGGACTAGGGTGCACAGCACAAACGGGTCATCTGGCGGCGTGGACGGTGAATACTGTTGTGCGGCAAATAAAATGCGGCCGTCTGGCGTCCAGCGCGCTGCACTGTGCTTCTGGCGGCTGAAACCAATCTTTGTTCGCCTGCTGCGCAGGTAGTCTGCCGTCTCGGCTCCCAACGGGCCGCAGGCAGTCAGGTTGTTGATCAGGGCCGCTGTCCACGCCCTGATTGCGGCTTTTTTTGCTTTCGATGTCATCTTGATAGCAGTTGATAGTCAGACAAAGTACAATTGCAGCGTGCTTAATCTGCTTAATGTTTTCTAACGCATTCTCTGCGTTTGAGCACATTTTCACAATCCAGCAAAATTAGATGGTCTCTATTGCCTGTTGATGAAAACTGCCAGAGGGATGATCTGCCACAAATTTCACAAAGAAACGCAAATAGCAGGGTGTTTTTCGTGGAATTCGTGTCATTCGTGGCAGCAAGGCCTTCATCCGCACTTTAGAAAGAGACTATCCGAAATTAGTATACACGAAAACACAAAGGGAAACTATGCGTCAAGTTGCAATTGCCGGAATTGGACAAACAAGTGTAGACGAACATTGGGACAAAGCCATCCGCGATTTGGCGGTTGAGGCCATCCTGGCTGCGTTGATGGATGCCGGGCGCCAAAACGCCGAGGCGCTCTTTGTGGGCAATATGATGTCGGGCATCATTGACCATCAGAACAACCTGGGAGCACTGATTGCCGACTGGGCCGGCCTGCGCTCGGCTGAAGCCGTCAAGATAGAGGCTGCCTGTGGCTCCGGCGCGGCTGCCCTGCGGGCGGGTCTGATTGCGGTTGCGTCAGGAGAGGTCGATTCGGCGTTGGTCGTTGGCGTCGAAAAAATGACCGACCAATCGGGCCACGACATTACCGCCGCCCTGGCCACAGCCGCCGATGCCGACTGGGAAGTAGATCATGGCGTCTCTTTTGTGGGATTGAACGCCATGATTATGCGGCGTTACATGTACGAATACGGCTGGAAACACGCCGACTTTGCTCCTTTTTCCATCAATGCCCACGCCAATGCTCTCCACAATCCATTCGCGCGCCTGCACCAGGCGATTACTGTAGAAGATTTCGAAAAAGCGCCGATGGTTGCCACCCCCATCAACCTGTTGGATGCATCTCCGACCGGCGATGGGGCCGCAGCCGTCTTGCTCTTACCGGCCGAAAAAGTGACGGGCGGCAAGCGCCCTCGGACACTGATTGCCGGCTCAGCCTCCGTCACCGACACCATCAGCGTCCACTCCCGCCGTGACCCGCTCTTTCTGAAAGCCGCTTATGAATCGGCCAAAAAGGCCTATGCACAAGCCGGCATCGGGCCAGAAGACATTGATCTCTTTGAACTGCACGACGCCTTTTCCATCATGTCGGCCCTCTCCTTAGAGGCCTGCGGCTTTGCCGAACGCGGCCAGGGTCCCCGCCTGGGACTGGATGGCGAAACCGCCATTGGAGGGCGCATCCCCTGCGTGACCCGCGGCGGCTTGAAGGCCCGCGGCCATCCCGTAGGCGCTACCGGTATCTATCAGATCGTAGAGGTCGTGCAACAACTGCGCGGCGAGTGCGGCCCCACGCAGGTGGAGGGCGCCAAAATTGGCATGGCTCAAAATATCGGCGGGGCAGGCGCTACCATTGTTACCCACATCATCACTGCAGATTAAGCCACCTGCCAGGCTTAAATGGCCAAAAATTCTTCCTCTCCAAAATATTGATTCTTCGCTCATCTTGTTCTATACTTAACGCAAGTTGTTGCTCTCACACAGTTTTACCGCGCAGTTACAGAGAAGACAAAGAAGCCCACAAAAAATTACAGCCCCAGCATCTCAGCCGTAAAAATGGCTTTTGAAGCGGAAACGAGCATTCTTGAAATTGGCAAGCGCTGGAACCATTGAGAGAAAGGATAACCATGCAAAAGCCGCAGGTGACAAAAGAACGCCGTCGCGCAAAGCGCAAACCCTTTGCTTATTACATGCAAATTGTGGACGCCGACACCCAAGAGCCAATCGGACACTTAGCCGACATCAGCACGCTCGGATTTAAAGTAGATTGTCAGCGTGAAATTCAACCCGGCAAGGTATTCCGCATGCGGCTCGACCTGAACAGTGATGTCGCCGACATTCCGTACATGATTTTCACTGCCCGCAGCAAATGGTGTGCCAACGACGAACTTTACCCCTTCATGTACAATGTCGGCTTTGAACTGGTGGAAATCAATCCGCACGAAGCCGCCATCTATGCCCGCATTGTGGAAAAATACGGCGCTCCAGAACGCACATGGTAAAATTGAGAGACCCAAATGCCTCCATGACAAAGCGCAGCGGCCCTGCGCTTTGTTTTTGATTGCTCTCTCAGTAAATTTGACATACAATCAGCCACAGAACACGCTATGAAAAGAATCCTGCACATCCTGATCAAGTTCCTCCTGCCGCGCATTGCCCGCCTCGACATCAGCGGCTGGGAAAATATCCCCAAGACGGGCAGTTTTGTGGTGGCCTCCAACCATCAAGGGTTACTAGACACTCTCATCGGCTACTATACGCTTGGTGACCTGGACGTCTTTACCGTCGTCGGCGAGAAGTGGGGAAAGAAAGGTTTTTTCCGCTTCCTGGGGCAGCACCTGGACTTTCTCTTCATTGACCGATTCAATCCGGACCTGAAGGCGCTGCGCGAGATCCTGGAACGGATGCGCGCCGGAAGAATCCTGGTCATCGCCCCCGAAGGCACACGCTCGCGCACCGGTCAATTGCTCGAAGGCAAACCCGGCGCAAGTTACCTGGCCGCCAAATTGGGTTACCCCATCCTGCCCATTGCCATTAACGGCACATCGGATGAAGCCCTGCTGGCGCACCTCAAACGCCTCAAGCGCCTGCCGGTCACCGTCCGCGCCGGGCAGGTTTTCGAACTCGGCCCCCTGCCTGCCGAAGAACGCGAAACCATTCTCCAGCGCTACACCGACGAGATCATGTGCCGAATCGCCGTCATGCTGCCTCCAGAAGCGCGCGGCGCCTATGCGGACCATCCCCGCCTCAAGGAATTGTTAGCCGAACAGGAAAAAGCAGCATGAATCCTGCAAATGCAAAAGTTGAGATAGGCACCCGCGTCGAACTGGAACTAATTGGGCAATCGGGCGAGAGCGAACATCTCAGCCTGACCCTGACACCCGACGAACAGGCCGATTTTCAGGCCGGCTTTCTTGGCGTCAGCACGCCGCTGGCGCAAGCCATTTTGGGGCGGCAAGCAGGAGAGGCCTTGCCCTACCCAGTGGGCGATCTGCAGCAGGTACGCATCATTGCCATCCACGCCAGCACCAAAAAACCGGACAAAAACGCCGCTGCCCGCCGCAAAGCAGCCATCCGCAAAGCCATTCAGCATTCCGATTATGTCAACGCCATGATTTTTGCCGGCGCGGTCAACAGCAAGTGGGGCGACTACGATATTGATAAACTTGACCCGGCCCAATGGGGAAAAGTGGACGATGAAGAAGAGATTGAAAGCAAGCCAAAAGCGTGATTATCCGATTCTGGAAAAAGGCAAGGTAGCATGGCTCTCAAACTGATTCGTTTCCTTTTGCGTCTGATTTTACGGTTGATTGCGCGGGTTGAGATTATCGGCAATATCGAGATACCGTCCCAAGGGGGATACGTGATTGCATCCAATCACATCGGGCGCCTGGATGCGGCTCTGGTTTACTACGTTCTAGACAACGATAACATCATCATCCTGGTAGCCGAAAAATATGAAAAACACGCCCTGACACGCTGGCTAACACACGCTGTAAACGGCATCTTCATCAACCGCTTTGCTCCGGATGTACGCGCTCTGCGCGCCGCCATGAAACGCTTGCAGGCAGGCGGCGTGCTGGCCATCGCGCCAGAAGGCACACGCTCAAAATCCGGCTCCTTAATCGAAGCCAAGCCCGGCGGCATCTACCTGGCCTGGAAAGCGGGAGTTCCCATCCTGCCGGTTGCATTGACCGGCTGTGAGGATGTTGTCGTTGTGGAAAGGCTGAAGCGTTTCAAGCGCCTGGAAATCAAGGTGACGGTTGGCAAGCCATTCACCCTTCCCACCGACATTGCCGGCCGGGATCGGGATGACGCCATGCGCGAGTACACCGATGAAGTCATGTGCCGCATCGCGGCGTTGCTGCCCGAGGAAAAACGCGGCGCGTACCGTTATCACCCACGTTTGAAACAAATTCAGGCAGAACTGGCCTCCCCCCTTTAAAAACACAAGCCCGCTCAAAGCGGGCTCAAAATCTACCATACCCCGGCAAAAGCGGTGGTAATTTAAATCGAGATGTACTCGCGCAGATTATGCTCCACGGCGTAAGCCGCTGCCTCGGCCCGGTTGTTAACGCCCAGTTTAGAGAGGATACTGCTCACATAGTTGCGCACCGTCCCCTCCCCCAAGAAAAGCGCCTTGGCAATCTCGCGATTGGTCTTGCCTTCAGAAACCAGCAAGAGGACATGTTTCTCCTGCTGGCTCAAATGGGCAAAAGCCGAAGCCTCCTCTTCCTTAACCGCGCGGCGCACCTCCTGGAAAACGCGCTGGGTCACTGCCGGATCCAGTAAGGCCTCACCACGGCTGACGGCCTCAAGGGCTTTGATGAGATCATCACTGCCAATTTGTTTCAGGATATAACCCGAAGCGCCCGAACGGATTGCCGAAAAAAGCATCTCATCTTCAGCATAGGAGGTGAGCATGATCACTTTTGTTTTGGGATAGCGTGCAACAATTTCTTCGCAAGCCTCAATGCCCGAAGTGCCAGGCAAGCGGATATCCATCACCACCACATCTGGCTCCAACAGGGCCACCTGTTCCAACGCCTCGCGCGCTGAAGCGGCTTCGCCAATCACTTCAAAAAGGGTGTGACGATCGAGCAGAGATTTCAGGCCCAATCGCACCACTTCGTGGTCATCCACCAACAGAATACGCTGTTTTGCCATTGCTACTCTTTTACCTCCGAATTCAGCACGCCGAGTATAGCCGAGGCTGCGGTAGATGACAAGGGGCACAGAAACAGGCAAAGGACCCGTCTGAACCGTCCGCGGAGACGGGAAAGAGGCTCAGGAGCGGTTCCATCCTAAAACTTCAGGCCGATTCCGTTTTCGGGCTTGCTGCGCCGCCCGGGCGATGGTCGGTCACGTACCAGCCGCTGCCCTTGAAAACCACCGATGGAACAGAGTAAATACGCCGCACCTGGCGATGGCCTTTTGGGCAGGTTACTGCCTGAAGATCTCCGCTAAAGGGCACTTGCTGTTCAAACCTGGCGCCGCAGATAGAACAAGAGAAATCATAACGGGGCATAGGAGATACCTCTCTTTCGCCCTAAACATACAAGGCTTGCGTCAGAAGAACGCAAGCCTTGTGTAAAAGAATTGTCAGAAATTATTGAGCGGCTTCCTTTTGATTCTGACGCCGAAAATCCACAAAGCGGTACCCTACCCCCCGCTCGGTGAGGATGTATTTTGGATTGGACGGGTCTTTTTCCAATTTCTGGCGCAGGTAGTTGATGTAAAGACGGACATAGTGCGGCTCATCGCGGTATTCGTAACCCCAAACCTTGGAAAGCAGTTGATCATGGGTTACCACCCAGCCGGCTTCTTGTACCAGGTGATAAAGCAAACGATATTCGGTCGGCCGCAATTTGACCAGTTTGCCCTCCAGCCAGACTTCGCGTCGGTCAAAATCAATTTTCAGGCGCTCATCAACGGTGATAAGACCGTGCATACTGCCGCTGGCGCCTTCCACGCGGCGCAAAACGGCTTTTACCCGGCTGACCATTTCGCGCGGGCTAAAAGGTTTGGTGATGTAATCATCGGCGCCAAGTTCCAGCCCGCGCACGCGGTCATCTTCTTCGCCTTTGGCGGTCAGCATAATGACTGGCACGCTGCTGATTTCGCGAATCATCTTCAACACTTCAAAGCCATCCAGGTCGGGCATCATCACGTCCAACAAGACCAGGTCAGGTGTGGCATCGCGCAACTGTTGTAAGGCCTGTTTGCCATTGAAGGCCTCTACAACCTGAAAGCCATCATGCTCCAAATTCAGGCGGATAAAACGCACCATCCGCTCTTCGTCATCCACAACAAGGATACGTCGGCGCTCAAATTCGCCCATGATATCACTCCCTCACAAAGCCAATAATTTGTTCTTCTTGTTCGCCAGGCAGAACTTCAATGAAATTAATGCGGTTGACCGGCCAGATGGCCTGTACCACATTGCTCTGCAAGTAGTGAATATCCTTCCCATCCCGTCGGCGGGGATTATTGAGAATCACTAACACATCTTCCGGTTTGGGCATTTCATCCACTTCACCCACAATGGGGTCCTCGCCGGCCACATGGAGAATCAGCGTGTAAGCCATACGCACCTCAACTTAGATATTTAACAAAACCTGGATCTTCAATTTTCCCAGGGCAATGACATCCCCATGCTGAATGGTCGTCTCGGTATGGGGGTTCAAGCGTTTACCGTTCAGATAAGTTCCATTTGCAGAACCGAGATCCATGACACTAATCCGCTTGCCAGAACGCTTGAGAACAGCATGCAGCCGCGAAACACCATTTGCATAGGCTTGATACGGAGAAAGGTCAACATCTGGCATAATCGGCTGGCCATCACTGATCCGACCCAGGGTAAATTCGTTGCGGTCAGAAAGCGGAAGGATTTGACCGCTTTCCAGCAAGTGCAAAGAAATCCAGACATCCAGCGCTGGCGGAGGGGTGGGACGGAAATTCGGGTCCACGCCTGGCGGAATAGCCCCCATGCTATCCGTCTGCATGGATTGGGTCGTCAGAGAACTGCTATCAACCAGTTGGGCACCGCATTCACTACAAAATAATGCTCCAACCATTTCCTTGTGGTGACAATTTGGACAAACAGGCATCTGCCAAACTCCTAAGTTTTACTGGGCAAACATAAAGCACGCGTCCCATATTTGATTTGTTTTTTGCCTTCTTCTGAAAAGGTTTGCGTCCTTAAGATATTTTCTGCCTCTAGCAGAGCGGTGTGAGCCAAACCTCGCTCGCCTTGGGCCAGCAAGTGAGAAGCCAGAGTCTGTAAATGACGGGAGGCTTTTGCATAATCTCCTGCATTTGCGGCTGCATGGGCTTTTTCCTGAATTCGATACAACGACAAACGCGACATCGCCTGAACAATTGTCAACGGCGGTGGTTCAGGGACAGGTTTTTTGGTCACCCGGCGTGACCAGAGAAGCCGAACAGGCGGTACCGGTAAAGGTAAAGACGGGATATGGGCTTTTAATACTCCTTCAAGGATGTGCAGGTTGTTTGCTTCCAGAGCAGAGGGTTGGATTGCAAATTCAAACAGCACAGTCAAAGAGACATCCTGCAAAATCGGCCCCAAGGGAATGGGGCTTTCCAAGGGCAACGGCCCGGCCTCAGGTTGAAGGCGGAAGACATAATTCAGGTCAATGCCTGGTACAGTCTTAAAATCCAATCTCACTTCTTCAGCAAAGACACGCCCCAGTGTGGTGAATTTTTCAATCAACAGGCGTTGAATTTCCTGCGGCCTGGAAACATAAGCACTGCTTCCACCCGTGCGGCTGGTCAATGCATCCAAAAAGGTGTCATTCCAATCCTTGCCAATGCCAAACCCGCTGATACCAATATTTTGTTTGGCAGCCTGATCAGCCAAAGCCAGACAGGCAGTCTCGTCGCCATAGGTATGGCCATCTGTAAGCAAAATGACGTGATTGACCCGTCGGGGATCGGCGTTCCGCCGTACTTCCTCCAACCCGGCGCTCAAGCCCTGGAAAATTTCGGTGCCGCCATTGTGGTTGAGCATCTGGACGCGCGCTTCTAACCGGCTTCGATCACTCTGGTAGCCACACGGGATGAGCACTTCGGCTCGATCACTGAAGGCTACTACGCCAAGGATATCCTGTGATTGAAGCATGCGAATCAACTGAATCGTCGTTGCCTTGACCACGTCCAGTTTCTCTCCTTGCATGGAGGTAGAGCGGTCAAGCACCAGGCACACATTCAACGGCGTTGCCACTGCCGTAGCAGATGAATTTTGTGCTTGGGCAATATCCATCAATACGTAGAGCAATTGCGGCTCATCCACTCGCACCAGGCTGGGACGGCTGAAATCAACATTGACCTTCAACGGTCCTGTTGGCGTCTCTGTCTCTGGTGGTAGGGTGGCATCGTAGGCCGCACGCCTTTTAGGGTCAGAGAGCGTTTCATAGGCCTGTTGAACTTCCAGGAAAAATTCTGTCTCTCCAGGCGTTTTGTTTTTGTCAGGGTGCAAACGCTGAGCAGCATCAAAATACGCCCGCTTGATTTCTTCAGGCGTAGCATTACGCGATACTCCTAATAAGGCATAAAAGTCTGTTTTTCCCGGCATTTTATCCAACAATTTGTGCCAAGATAACGCTGATATTATCTGGACCGCCAGCGGTATTGGCTGCCGAGACCAGGTTGTAGCAGGCCCGCGCCAGGACAGGAGTTTCCAGAATAACTCGCTGCATATCGTTCTCAGTTACAACGCCCCACAAGCCATCACTACACAGCAGAATGATCCCGCCCGGCGGGAATGGTAAAGTAAAAACGTCCGGTTCAACCGAATCTCCCTGACCCAGGGCGCGGATGAGCACATTGCGATGCGGTGACATGGCAGCCTCCGCCGCGGTTAACTGTCCTAATTCTTCCAGCCGTTTGACCAAAGAATGGTCTCGCGTTAGTAAATCCAGCCGCCCATCCGGATAAAGCAGGTAGGCGCGGCTATCACCAACGTGAGCAATGGTCATCTGCTGACCCAGCACCAACGCCGCTGTCAACGTTGTTCCGCTGCCCGGTACCTGACGCTGAATGGTATAGTGGGCTTCGTTCATGGCACCCAGCATAATTTCCTGCAAAGACTCATCAATCATCTGCGGGGGTAAGCCAAAAAGATAGGAGGTAAACTTGCGGACGACATTCCCTGCAAAGACGCGAATGGCAGCATTACTTGCTATCTCGCCATCTTGATGGCCTCCCATGCCATCGGCGACAATATAAAGACCAAAAGGAACATTTCCCCTCGGGCCGCCTATTGTAGCCGTGAAGGCAAACAGGCAATCCTCATTTGTATCACGCTGTTTTCCAATAGACTGGCCGCAAGCAGAGATCAGTTGCGGCAATTCCATTTCCAATCCCTTATTGGACAGGATGGCTTGAATCTGTTGTTCGCTTAAAGGCGCAGTGACCGCACTATCTGCTTTTTCATATCCAAGCAAACGGCGAAAGAATCGTTTCAAGGAAAACTCCTTTTCAGGCAAGTAAGGCATAAATCTGATGATCTGTGGAGCCAATATAAACAATGTCGTCAAAAACCAGGGGTGTGCCAGTAATTGGACCACCTGTTGCAAACTGCCAGCGCAAACGCCCGGTGCGATATTCCAGGCAATACAGATTCCCATCTACCGAACCGCAGTAGAGTGCATCTTTATAGATGACCGGTGACCCATTCACTTGATGCTCACAGTGAAAACGCCAGACCTCTCTGGCAGTGCGAGTCTCTACTGCATAAATATGTCCATCAGCCGAACCGGTAAAGACCATCCCTTCGGCTACGCATGGCGAGACAATCGAGCCTTTTCCCATGCGAAAACGCCAGATAATCCAACCATTACGAGCATCAAGGGCATACAAAGTAGCATCTAGCGAATTGAAATAGACAGCATTTTCGGCTACCCATGGTGAAGAAGTAACAGCACGCTTGGCCTTATAACGCCATTTCATTTCGCCGCGAAAGTCCAGGCAATAAAAATCTCCACTCTCACAACCCACATAAATCAGGTCCTGATAAACAAACGGTGTAGAGCGGACAGCATCTACAGCCTCAAATTTCCATACGGGGCGCCCGGTAATCGTATTGACTGCATGCAGGTGATGGTCATCTGAGCCGATCAAAACATGCCCTTCGGCAATACGCGGGGACGAACGTACGCGTCCCTCGGTAAAATAGGTCCAAACCACCTTCCCAGAGCGAATGTTGACCGCATGTAAGGCCCGGTCCTCTGAACCGAAGTAAATTATCTCATCAGCGATCACCGGTCGGGAGACAATCCCGCCATCTGCAGCGTATTTCCAAATAAACTGTCCATCGGCTGCATTGAGCGCATACAGGTTGTTATCATAACAACCGGTGTACAGCACGCCATTGTGAACAATTGGTGCGCCACGGATTTCATCTTCGCACTTAAACGTCCATAAGGGCTTGATACCACTCACTTGTACAACTGAAGGAATACTCAAGCGCGAAAGACTGCCTGTCTTGCGCGCCACGTTCAAAAGCGCATCTTTCATTGCCGCCGCATCAGGAAAGCGATCAGTCGGGTTGTACTGCAGAGCCGTATTGACAACCAATTCCATTTCAGCCGAGACTGCTGGGTTAATCTTGCGGATTGGGCGCTCAGCAAAGGAAAACGGCGGTTCCAGACGCGGGTCGCGGCGGGTAAGCGCATGGTGCAAGGTCGCTCCTAGGGCATAAATATCGGCCAGATGAGTGGCTTCACCGCGATATTGCTCTGGAGGGGAGTATCCCTCGGTGCCAATCATCGTACCCTTCTGTCCAGATTGGAACGGTTTGGCAATCCCAAAGTCCACCAGCACAACATGCCCATGTTGATTAATCATGACATTGGAAGGCTTCATGTCCCGGAAAATAATTGGATCGGGTTTGTGTGTGTGCAGGAAATACAGCACATCACACAATTCAACTGCCCAACCAAGAACTTGCTCTTCCGGAAGAAAGCCATCTGTCTCATTGATAATGGCTTCCAAGTCCTTGCCATTGACAAATTCCAGCACCAAATACGAACGGTCATCATTGGAGAAGTAATCGTAGATACGTGGGATGGACGGATGGGTAAGCGTGGCCAGCAAATTGGCTTCCCGCTCAAAATTTTGTACAATGGTCTTCCTCACCAATGGGTCGGGAGCCATATTAATCATCTCTTTGACAGCCACTAATTTGACCACACTGGGAAAGTGTAAGTCACGGGCGCGATACACAGACCCCATCCCACCGATACCAACCACATCCTGAATCAGGTAACGGTTGACCAGTGTAGTTCCCGGCTGTAATTGCTGTTTGCCGCCACCAGCATCATCAGATTCAAATGAGTGGGTAATGTGCTGCGTATCCAGGGTACTTACCTCCAAGCCAGCCTTGTATTAAGCACATTATAGTGTGCAGATGTTGGATTTGCAACATTTCAAAAGTTGGATTAGCCTTACAAAAACCTTGCCGTAGAGACTGTTTTGCGAGAAAATCAAGAAGATGAGTCTCAAAATCCTTGCTGTCAGCGATGAGGAAGTAGAGCGGTTATATGCCCTGGCCTCCAATGGACACTTTCAGGGGATAGATTTGATATTGTCCTGCGGCGACTTGCCTTATGCCTATCTGGGTTACTTGATGGATGTTCTGAAGGTGCCACTTTTCTATGTGCCAGGTAACCACGACCCACAATATTCTCACAGTATAGCCACACGTATCGAAGGCGCCAAAAATTTGGACATGGGAACTGCCCGCTCTCACAACCTGCTCCTGGCCGGTTTGGGTGGCTGCATCCGTTACCGCCCTGACGGTATCAACCAGTACACTCAAACCGAAATGTTCCTACGCGCCGCGCGCCTTTTACCGCAATTGCTTTTCAACCGCATCCGCTATGGACGCGCCCTGGATATTCTCATTACTCACTCCCCGCCCTTCGGGATTCATGACGAGGATACCAGCGCTCACCGCGGACTAAAAGCAATCAACTGGATTCTCTCTCTTGCCAAACCCCGCTATCACCTGCACGGACACACCCACATATACCGGCGTAATCTCGCCATTTCAGACACACAAGCCGGACCAACACGTATCATTAATGTCCACCCCTACAAAGTGATTGAGGTATCTGATGAGCAATGAACTTTCTGCCCGCGTACAAGCCGATTATCAGCGAGCACGCTTCAAAGCCTTTCTCAATCAAGTCTGGTCGGCTTTATCGGGACGTCCAAACACTTTGCTTTCCTACGACCAGGTTCGAGAAAAATTACATATTGGCGGACCCATCTACCGCGGCGTGCAAACCATACGCCTCGACCAAATTGCCGGCAGCCTCAACCGTTACCAGCAATTTGACCGCGCTTTCCTGCCGCGCACCGAAGAAACCGCTGACCGCTGGCAAAGAGTGAACCGCGCATTCTATGAAGACATCAGCCTCCCCCCAGTTGTCCTTTATAAGGTTGGCGACGTATATTTCGTTGTAGATGGTCATCACCGCGTCTCAGTTGCCCGCGAGCAGGGCCAGGAATTTATTGAAGCCGAGGTGCGTGAATGCGCCAGCAAAGTGCGCATCACTCCTGACATACGCCCTGAAGACCTGGAGATTCTGAGCGAAAAAGTAGAATTCCTTGAACGTACCGGCCTGGATCGTCTCAGACCAGATGCCAATATCAAACTGACCATTCCTGATGGATTCAGCCGTATGCTTGAACACATCGCTGTCCACCGTTACTTTATGGGACTGGACCTGAAACGTGACATCTCGGAAGAAGAGGCCGTCACCCACTGGTACGATATGGTTTATCTGCCTATCGTGCGCATCATCCGCGAAAGTAAAATTCTGGACGATTTCCCCGGCAAGACCGAAGGCGACCTCTACCTGTGGGTACTGGACCATCAGCACTACCTTTCTACCACAGAGGGCCACCCTCTTCAGCCACCAGAGGAGGCTGCCCGCGAATTCATTGAAAAAACGGAGACTTGAACATGACCGACCAGCACCCTCTTGCCGGCGTCTATGCCGCTGCACTCACCCCGCTCACTCCGGATCTTGAACCGGATCTTGGGCCTGTTCCCGCTTTCCTGGCATTTCTTGCTGCTCGCGGTTGTCACGGCGCGTTACTTTTCGGCACCACCGGAGAAGGCCCATCCTTCTCCCCATCTGAACGCGAAAGCGTCCTGCGCGCCGCCCTGGCTGTGCGGCAGGAATACCCCGACTTCCGCCTGCTAGCAGGGACCGGCACCCCCAGCCTGGACGAGACCATCCACCTCACCCGCCTGGCTTTCGACCTGGGCTATGATGGTGTTGTCTGCCTGCCGCCCTATTATTTCCGCAAAGCCAGTGACGACGGCCTGTTTGCATGGTTCGCCAATCTCATCCAGAAGGCCGTTCCAACAAGCGGCTTTTTGCTCGGTTACCACTTCCCCGGCACGGCAGGAATCGGATTCTCACTTGACCTGCTCAAACGGCTCAAAGACGCCTTTCCCAGACAATTTGCCGGCATCAAAGATTCATCTCATGATGAAAACCTTGCCGTCACACTTGGCCAAACCTTTGGCCCCGATTTGGTCGTACTGACCGGCACAGATTCCTACCTGCAACTGGCGTTAGAAAATCAGGCTGCCGGCTGCATTACGGCTTGCGCCAACCTGATTGCCCCCGACCTGCGCGCCGTATACGATGCCTATCGAGCAGGACAGGATCCATCAGGCGCTCAGCAACGAGTCAGCGCCCAGCGTCACATTTTAGAGAAATACATGCCCTTCCCGCCCACGCTCAAGGCTTTGCTGGCCCGGCGGCATGGTTTCCCCCTCTGGCCGGTTAAACCGCCACTGGTAGAAATCTCACCCCAAATGGCCGATCAAATTGAAGTCGAATTGTCACAGGTCACATAGTTCAAAGTATTGATAAACGCTTTTCTGCCACGAAAGACCCAAATTCCATAAAAAGCGCCCTGCCATTCGCGTTTCAACGAAAGGGGGCTTTGTGCATCCTCAAGTTAACCAATCACGGAAGCGTTCTAAAAGCGGCGGGCCAAGCAGAGCAATGCCCACCAGAACCGAAGACAATGCAGAAATCAAAACCGCCGCTGCACCCACATCCTTGCCAACTTTAGCCAATGGATGCCGAACCGGGCTGGCCAGATCTACCACGGCTTCAATTGCTGTATTGAAAAACTCTGCAGCCCAGACCATGGCAATAGTCAGAATCAAAACTGCCCAGTCACGCAAAGGCAGTCTTAACCACAAAGCAAGCAGGATGACAGCAACAGAAATGACCGCGTGAATCCAGGCATTTTGCTGAGTACAAATGACATACCACCAGCCATGAAAGGCGTGGCGAAAAGAACGCAAACGAGAGACAATAAAATTGGACATGCGTTTTTCAATCTCACCTTTGGGCTAATCTTCAGAGACTTTCAAATCTGGAAGGCCAAGTTGGGATAGGATTTCGCTTTGCGCGCCCCACATCCGTTTCTTTTCAAACGGCTCGCTGTGGTCATGACCAAGCAAATGCAAAACCCCATGCACAACCAGTAATTGCACTTCAGCCTCCAGCGAATGTCCGGCCAGACACGCCTGCTCAGCAGCGCGAGGCACCGAAAGGATGACATCTCCCAGGTACAGCGCGCCAGTTTCCGGGTCCGATTCTGATGCGGGAAAGGCAAGCACATCGGTTGGGGCATCTATGCCGCGGTAATCACGGTTCAGGCTTTGCAGGTAAGCATCATCGGTCAGCACCAGTGTGAGATCCACATTTTCAAGCATCCCCTCATGGATCAATGTCTGAGTTGCGGCCTTTTCTAAGAGGTCGCATAGACTCTGATATTCATCGGGAGAATCGATGTAAATCATGCATTTACCTTCACGGTTGGCGTCTCTTTGGTAGCATCATCCCCACTGCCCGGATACTGGATGCGCGGGTGATAAGTGCCGCGCAAGGTCGTGACAAAAGACTCGGTAATCAGCCGCAAATCACGCAGGGTTAACTTGGTATTGTCCAACTGACCTTCACGCTGGGCAACATCAATCACATCCCGGACAAGAGCGCGCAGTTCATTCTCATCTTTAGGGTTGGCGGCTCGCGCTCGCGCTTCAGCCGCGTCGGCCAACATCAGCAAAGCCGTCTCTCGCGATTGCGGCGTGGGGCCGGGATAGCGGAACTTCTCAATATCCACTTTAGAGGTGTCCCCTCCAGCGCGTTCAACCGCTTGTTTGTATTGATAGCGTGTCAGAAGAGTGCCATGATGCTCAAGGATGAAATCCACAATGCGGCGTGGTAAACGATGTTTACGCGCCAGGGCCGCACCATCGGTCACATGATGAATAATCAACGCTGCACTTTCCTCAGGCTCAAGGTCATCATGCGTATCAATGTGGCCGGGAACCTGATTTTCGATGAAGAACTGCGGATTCAGGGCCTTGCCAATATCATGGAAAATTGCTCCCACGCGCGTCAACAACGGATCGGCTCCAATACGCTCTGCAGCCTGCTCGGCCAAATTGGCAACTTGTAAACTGTGTTGATAAGTGCCAGGCGCATTACGCAAAAAGAATTGCAACAGGGGAAAATCGGAACGCGAAATCTCAAGCAACTGGAGCGCGGTCGTTAAGCCAAGTGCCTGCGCCAGGAAAAATTGCAGCAAGAGTGCCAGGCTGGCTGAGGCCAGTCCGTTGAATGCTGCTGCACCAAACAGCGTAGCAATGCCAATCCAATCCACCTGACTGGATGCCAGCCGAAAGGCCACAATCATGGCCATGCCGGTCAGTGCAATCCCCAAGCCAGAGCGGAAATAAGTCCACACCCGGCGGGCTGCTCCCAAAATGAGAATACCGTACAAAGAAGAAAGCAGAAAATAGGGAAGCAATCCCATACTGCCAGGCATATTGTAGGCTGCCAGTACGCAAATCACCAGCGAGAGTATCATCCCCGCTTCCATCCCAAACAGAATCGCTACCAACAGGCCAAAAGCCGGTAAAGGATAAAGATAAGGGATGACTGCCCGGTTGGGCATCACGATGCGTGCAGCCGCCAAGAAAACCAACAGGACGATGGCAATCAACGCCAGGCTGCGCAGGTCATTTAAAAAGAGCGGCTGCCGGCGTTTGAGATAAAGCCAGAAAAAGCCAAAAACAGTCACCACCAGGGCAGCAGCACCCACGTAGTCATCAATACCCTGTTGAGGACGAATCAGGTTATACACCTCCAGGGCCTCATAGATTGCCGGCGTGATGACCTGCCCATTCTGCACAATCGTCTGCCCCGCTTTATACGAGCGCGTCACCAATTCAACCGACTCACGCGCCTTCTGGCGGGCTGCCTCGGTCAATTCGGGGCTATATTGACTATTGGGCTGAACAAAGGCACTGACAAACTCTGTGACGATAGCAGCCTGTTCCTCACTCAGTGACAGGCTGACCCGCAAGGGGATATTGCGCCGCACAGTCTCCAGATCATCCGGGCGAATGTTGGCACGCATGACCTGCTCAAGCACGTTCAGCGATTCCTGTTGAATTGCATCCCACTGCGTTTGACTGAGAGACAGAATCTTGCTGATGGTTTCGGGTTTGAGGCTGATTTCGGCCAAGGAAGCCAGGCTGGCGGCCTTTTCCACAGCGTTGCTTTCAGCATCTGAACGTACCAGGCTGATGTACTCTAATGTAGTGCTCAAGCGTTGACGCTGGCGGCGAGCAACCGAGGGATCTGCCGGGCCATACACAGGCTGCACAGCACGCTCTGCGGCCAGGCGCGCTTCTTCCGTCAGCACATTGCTCACATATTCATAGTCATACGGCGCGCTCAGGTCTAGCGGGGCAATATCACCAAGTTTAAGCGGCAGGGCTTCTGCGCGCAAAGCCAGCGGAAGCACAAGTATTGTGTAAGCCAGTATCGCCGTACATACCAGAATGACAACTTGTAAAACAACCACCCGCCGCGGCAGACGGCCTGGTCGATTCAATTTTGAATTCATGTTATTTCTGCAGCAACTCACGCACCGCCTGGCTAACCTGATCACCAGGGACGCGGCCGGCCACCTTGGGCATCAACACTTTCATCACCTTACCCATATCGGCCAGCGAAACCGCTCCGACTTCGGCAATGGTCGCTTGAACCAGAGCGTGCAATTCATCTGGGCTGAGCGCCTGCGGCAGGAAAGCCTGCAACACAGAAATTTCGGCTTCCGCCTCAGCCGCCAGGTCGGGGCGGTTTGCTACTCGGGCTTCTTCTAACGCTTCACGGCGGATTTTGATTTCTTTTTGCAATATGCCAAGCACGGCCGATTCATCCAGCGTCATCTGACGGTCAACCTCGGCTTGTTTGATAGCCGCCAGCGCCATGCGCACGGTACGCTTGCGGACTTCGTCACCCGATTTCATCGCCGCTTTCAAGGCTTCGTTTAGTTGTGTTTTTATATCCATATTATCGATTATACCTCTTGTATATCTGTGAATAACACCACCAGGTCGTGCGGCCAATCCCGTATCAATTGGTCAAACTCATAACGTGTCCGCTGAATAGCAGCAGCCTCAGCCCAGGCATAAGCCGGGCGGGCAGGTGAATCGATATTCATCCAGGCATGCGAATCGCGCGGTAAAAGCGGAATCACCCACCGCCCAACAAGCGGGATAAACGCCAGGAGTTCCCAGGGATAATACAGACGACCGGACTTAAGTTCAGGGCTGGACAAAATCTCCGGCCTTAGCGGATCAATCTCAGCCGGGGCCTGATCCGGTTTTCTGCCGGTTTGTCTCAGCCATAGGGCGACATAATTCGTATGCGCATAAAAGTCCTGCACGGTGTGAGTCAGTTTGCCAAACGCGCGCCAGGCCTCATCCGGTTTGCCAGCCTCCAGGTAGGGCCGTACTTCCGCCCGGCGCGCCTGTAAAAAGGCCTCGCCAGTTACAAAAGTATTGTCATCAAAGTGGTACTCAGGATGCATTAACTGGCCAACCAGCCCATCCAAACTGAGATTGGCAGCCATGATGACCTGCAAAGCACGAACAGAGAACACCCTTCCTAACGCCTGCATGGTAATAGCACGATGGTAAGCGGCATCCATTATCTTACTTCAAGTCCTGCAACAAATATACTTCAACAGGTTGTTCACGGCCTTTGACCACAACCGGTTCAAGCGGCACAGCAGTTACCTGTGCAGCGATTTGTTCATACAAGGATTTATTGATGAGAATCTGACCACACTGCGCCACCGTCTGCAAGCGCTGAGCCAGATTAACGGTATCACCGATGGCCGTATAGTTGAACAACTGCCTAGTACCAACATTGCCAATCATCGCCGGGCCGGTTACAACACCAATCCGAAAGAGGCGTTGATGCTCAGGATGAGAAAAATGTGCATGGGCTTCCAGGCTGCGACGAACGATCGTGAGGGCCGCCCGCGCTGCCCGTAGCGCATGATCGGGCTGAGGGTCAGGAGCGTTCCAAAAAGCAAGCACCGCGTCGCCCATAAACTTATCCAGCGTGCCTTCCTGGTCCAAAATAGCCTGAGCCGCCAGGTCAAGATAAGAATTCAACACCTTGAAAACCACTTCTGGCGGCGTCTTTTCGCTGAAAGATGTGAAACCCGCCAGGTCGGCAAACAAGACCGTAACAGTTTGCTGGACACCGTCCAGGCGCAAGTTAGAGATATCTGCCAGCAGACGGTCACGCACCCGCGGGGCTACCACATGCCCAAAGGTCTGGCGGATACGTTCCTGTTCGGCTTCGAGCCGGTGTTTTTCTGTCAGATCCTCAAAGACAATGGTTGCCCCTTTGGTGCCCAGGTAAGCATCCCGCAACGGGGAACAGGACAGGCGCAAATAAAGTTCACCGCGCGTCGGTAAACTGGGTCTTAAGTCGGCGCTCAAGGTAACCGCCCCTTGTTCCACCGCCCTGGCGGTAACCTGCTCAAGGTCCGGACATAGACCCGGTAAGGCATCGTGAATGGGTTTGCCCAACACTTGCGTTACCGGCAAGCCAAGGATGGTTTCAGCCGCCTGATTAAAAAGTGTAATCTGACGAGCAACGTTGGTGGTGATAATACCCGTAGCAACCGAAGCAAAAATGTCATCCATCAAATTTTTCATCTCAAGAGTCTGCTCATACGTGCGCCGCAGGTTGGCAAAAAGACGGGCGTTCTCCAGCGCCAGCGTGGATTGGGCTGCCACGGCTGCTAGAAAATCCAGGTCATCGCTGGAATACAGGTCGCCAGAACGTTTGTGGCCAAGCACCATAAAACCGGTAAGACTGCCCTCATAACGCAACGGGACAAACGTAAAGCCGGCCAGGTGGTGAGCCTCAGGATTGGTTTGCAATTCGGGCGGTAGAGGTTTACCAGGCGCGAGCCAAAACGGTGACGCACTGGCTTTAATCATCTGAACAAGCGGGTCTGCTGCTTCATAGGTAGGAGCACTGTCTTCCCGACTGGCATGCGGTAAATATTGACCTAATTCATCGTGATACAAATAGATGACGAATTTTTCTGGTGCAAATGCCTGCTGGAGTTCTTCTTCCAACAATTTCAGTGTGCGACTCAGATCAGGGGTGATGGCCAAATTCTTGGAAAGGTGTGTCAGGATTCGACGGTAATCAGCCGGAGAACGATAAAAGACGCGGTCTATCAGGCGTTGAATCAAAACGCGTAGTGGTGTCAATCCCACCACCAAAACCAGCAAGTAAGTGGCAATCAAGATGGGATCATTGGGTTGGATGGTTCTCTGCACAACAAAGGATAATGCTGCTACTAAGGCATAGAAAATCCCCAACACCACAGCCGTGGTAACCAGGTAGGACAAGACACGGCTGAGAATGCGGTCCACATCCAGCAGACGATAACGGACAATCGCATACGTTACCGACAAAGGCAGGAATATCAGAGGCGGAAAATACAACGATGAGCGAAATTCCGGCACCTGACCACCAAAAGTGGATGGCAAGAGATACAAAAGTAACATAGGCAAGAAGGCAATCAAGGCGCCAAAGATAATGACACGGCTTTGCTGGCGGATGATGGGCAAATGACTGCGTAAAATCCGGGCGGTCAGCGTAGCCAGGAAGAAAAACATCGCCGCTGCAATGTAAAAGTAGCCGCCCCAACGCCAACTGAGAATATAGGCATACACATCTTGAGGGAAAAGGATGTCTCGGATAATGGGTAGAGCCGCAATCGATGTGATGAGCCAGGGGAAATAGCGAGATAAGGGACGACGTTCAACAAATGGCATTGGCTGGGGAAAGACCAATGAGAGATGAGTCAGCGCGCCTGCCAATATTGGCAGACTAAGCGACCAGAGAAGCACCACATAATGCGTGGTATTCATATCCAAAAACGTCACCGTCACCATGCTGGTCGCGGCCGTAAACGTCAGAAAGGCGCGACTGGCACGCAAGTCGGGGCGAATACGGTAGGCCCACAACCCTGTGCCCAAGAAGGTCAATCCCACCAGGTAAGGAATAATAAAAAGAGAAAAAAGATCCGACCAACGAACATGGACGGGTACGATCTGAACATCAAAAGAGGAACCGTCTCGCCGCAGGAAAGTCGCCGTCAGGGGTTGAAAACCATATGAATTCAACAGGCGATTGAGACTACGCACATCCGTCACCGCTTGCGTGTTGATTGCTATCAAGCGATCAGACCATTGAACGCCCTGATTACGCGCGGGCCAGTCCTCCCCCTTAATCTGGCTGATAACGTTGTGCGGTTCGATCAACATCCCAAGAAAAGGCTGGCGGAACCATTGATAAGCCCAGAAAGGCGTCAAGACGAGCATCGCAATAGCCATCAAGGCAACCATCAGCGGGACGCCATGTTCAATCATAGTGAAGATAGAAAGTTTGGTTTTCATAGCAACTTTCACATTTAGGGACGGGGACAATGCATATCAGAATTATAGCCGCTCTAGTTAAAAAGCCAACACCCAAAAGGGCAAGGCGGGCAGTATAATTGTAGCATGACATCATTTTACACCCGCATGGGCGACGATGGCACAACCGCTCTGCTTGGCAAAGGCCGCTTTTCCAAAGCCGATGCGCGTTTTGAGGCTCTGGGAAGCGTAGATGAAGCAAGCGCTGCGCTGGGTTTGGCACGTGCCCTCTGCCTGGCCGAACAGACTGCCTCTATCTTAATCGAAGTCCAGCGCGATCTGTATCGTCTGATGAGCGAACTGGCGGCTCTGCCCGAAAACGCAGCCCGCTTTCAAAGCATTGATTCTGGCCGCGTGGCCTGGCTGGAAGCCCAGACCGATGCCATCAGCGCCTTAACCGAGGTGCCCCAAGAATTCATTCTGCCAGGTGAAACGCCTGCCGGAGCAGCCATGGCCCTGGCCCGCACCATCATCCGCCGCGCCGAACGGCGCGTTGTCGCCCTGAAAGAAAATGGGGACATTCTCAACCCTGATTTAATTCGTTATCTGAATCGCCTTTCATCACTGTGTTTTGTCCTGGAATTGTTTGAAAATCAGGTTGCCGGTAAAAAGACTCAAGCGGCAAATCAAAAGGACACGGTTTGAGGCCGTGTCCTTTTTCAAACTCACAGACAAGCGCCTTACTGCGCGGCAATTTCGGCTAGAATCGCGTCAATTTCGGCTTGAAAGACAGAGAAAGGCTGTGCCCCTACAATTAACTTCTGACGGACCTCGCCATTAACTGTGTAGATCAATAAGAAAGAGGGGGTACCGTTGATGCCTGCCGCCAAACCATCCTGGTAATCCTGATTCACCTGATCCAAGTATTTTTCGCTAGAAAGACAAGCGTCGAATTCATCCAGATTCAAGCCGGCTTTTTCAGCAATCAGACGAAGGCGCGCTCTTGTGAACGAACCCACATCTTCCCCTAAATCGTTGGCAAACAGCCCGTCGTGCATCTCCCAAAATTTATCCTGATCTGCAGCACAGTACATGGCCATAGCCGCGTCGCGCGACTCGCTCTTCTCCTTTTGGCCGGTAGCGCGGGCAATGTTCTGACTAATCCAATTGCCCATGGAACGATAAGTAAAATAAACTTTGCCGGTCTTGATGTAATTTTCAATAATTAGAGGTTCTGTTTCTTCACTAAATCGTCCGCAATACGGACACTGAAAATCAGAGAATTCTTCGATTTTGATGGGAGCATTGGGATCACCCATCGAGTTACGGTTCACACTGGGCCGCGGCAAGGTTTCCCAATCTGCCACTGGGGGTATCTCAGGTGGAAACAGCACGTCGCGCAAGGTTGGGCCTGCTACAAACGCCAATACCAGCAAAGAGAATACCACCACCGCCCCAACCGTAAAGAGGGCCTGCATCCTTTTCTGGCGGCGGCGCTTGGCACGTAATTCTTCTCGTTTGCTCATTCTCTCTCCTTAATAAATTCAGAGTTAGGATGTCGTATTTTCCCACGCGCTGGGGAATTTGTCCAGAGAAAAATCCTGGCGGTTAAACCTCACCAATCTCAATGCTGGGTTGATCGGGGCTTAAAACATCATATCGCCAGCGTCCACCACAAAAACGATGGATCATTTCACCGACTTCAACACAAATTTGCTCCACTTCCGCCCGCTCAACAGGCGGCAGACCATCCACATTAAACTCAATGGCATGCGTAGAAAGCAATGTCAGCGTGTGCCTAGCCTGCCGCCAGGTCCAGCGCCGAGTCAGAACCGTTTTCCCCTCAACAAAGATGATTTCACCCGACAAAGGAGACTCGCACTCATCCGAATCAAAAGGGATGAAGACTTCGTCGCCCACTGCCGGGCGGAGGGCAAGGTCTTGCTTTACATCATCTAAAGCATGACCGCCTACCGGCACAAGGTGTCTCAGCGAAGCAACATTGCCAATATCCACCAGTGCATTGATAGAAGGCAGCGGCTCATTACGCAAGGCCCGCCGTGACATCGCCTCAATCGAGGAACGAAATTCGCTGGGTTTGGCGCCAAACGCCCGATAGGCTTCGCGCCAGGACTTAATACGTGGATGTTCAGCCACGTTTTCAATGCTCATCCGGGTTCGCACAGACGCCTCGGCCTCACGCAAGAGTTCTATCAATTCATCCGGCGATGGACAATTTTCCAACTCATAACCCAAAACAACGCCGCGCACATATCCCGGGTATTTGGCAAACAACTCACCAGCAATGCTGTAAGACAACTTACTCATACCAACTTTGCATCCAGCCACTGACGGGTAAATTCGAGCACCTGAGCCTTCTCAGGTTCGTTGTGGGTTTCGTGGTACAGCCCATCCCATAGTTTCAGTGTGCAATTCTGGGGTACCAGGGCGGCAAAATCCTGACTACCGCTCGGAAACGCCAGCAAATCCTGCGTCCCGTGTACCAAGAGCAAGGGCATAGGGAACTCCGACGCGTGTGCAAATGCCCACTGAATGGCATCCATGAGACTTTTCCCCATCCCAAAGGAAATCGCGTCGTGGACAAGCGGATCTGTTCGATAGGCCTCAACCACTTGCGGATCACGCGAAAGGGTAACCGGATCCAGACCACTGGGCAGGGAACCGGTCGGGAAGAGGGTCCCCAACACCCTTGCCAGAATCACCTTCATCTTCTGGTTTTCCAGAGCCGTGCGCAAACCCGAAGAAGTTGCCACCACGCCTTTGACAAACGGTCTGCGGCGTAAAGCATAATTGAGAACCAGAATCCCCCCTAAACTATGGCCATACAGAAAACGCGGGAGATCGGAAAAACGCCGCTCAGTCTCTTCAAAAAGCCGGTCAATGTCCTGCATGAACGCTTCAAAAGAGGGTGTATGGCCGCGTTGTCCGCCCGACTTACCGTGTCCGCGTAAATCAAAACTGATCAGCGCATAACCAGCCTGATTGAAGGCCGCAGCCACATGGGCATAGCGCCCGCTATGCTCCCCCAGGCCGTGTACCAGACAAATGACAGACTTGGGAGCCGATTCGGGCAGCCAGCCCTGGCAAAACAGGTCTAAGCCATCATGGCTTTTCAACGTTGTTTCAAAATGATTCATTGCTAAACCTCTTCAAGGATTTCGCCAATCTCAAAACGGCAATAGGGATCACCTTTGGCCAGACAATGGGTTTCTGTGACGCGATGTCTATTGCCGCTGGCCCACAAAACAGCCTCACCAATCGTACCGACATAGAGATGACAAATCGGCGTTTCACTATGACGGCTATTGCAAATCGCACAGGTGGCTTCTACATAAGCCAAGCGGTCGCCATCTTCTTCCACCCAGGCCTCAACCTGAGGGTTGGTTTTCTTCAGAGCGTTTACCAGGCTGTTGAGTACAAACTTGATACGCTGTCTTTCTGGCAACAGTTTTAGCGCCGCACCAGCCAGACCAAGCAAGGCAGATTGTTCGCGCACGCCATACTGAAAGGAGGCTTTGCCAATGCGTTGCAGCATACCACGCCCGCCGCGCCCATAGAAAGCCTCAATTGCCTCATTTAGTTTCGCATACTCCGAAGCCTTGATGCCGGGATTCAAATCGTCGGGTGGAAGATTGTCAATAAAACGCTCCAGGCCGCTTGTGCGCAAGACGGCATGCAATCCATGCACACCCATCACCTCCTCAGCCGCAACCAGCGCCTGCCGTACCAGAGCATTGACAATCACCGCTTCCTCAGGTTTGACCATTGTCTCCTCCTCCATACTACTTGCTGGCAGAAAAATCAAAAACATACACCGGATAGTGCCGGCCAGTTTGCCGAAAGCCCAGTTTAGCATACAAAGCCAGTGAGGCCTGATTATCACTTTGGGTATTAACTGAAATCCGCGCCGCTCTCTGAGCAAAAGCACGCTGGATGAGATCGGCGGTCAGCACCGAACCGATTCCCTGCCCTTGTGCTTCCGGCTTCACCGCCAATCGGGCAAGGTGAACACCAAATGCCGACTGCGTGCTGATTTGATAGGCCAGTATGCCCATTTCAGATTCAACCATCGTGGCATATGCGGCCTGAGCATAGGCATCTTGCAACGTCTTCAATGAGTTTTGCCACAAAGGGTCAAAGGCAGCAGCATCAACCGAGGCCACAGCCGGTAAGTCCTCTGGTCGCATAGAACGCAGGCGTAGCCCGACAGGTAAAGGTGGAACTGTCGGAAGCCGCTCTCCACCCCACTCCAGAAAGAGAATATCTTGTAGATGATGAAAACCACGCGCCTGCAAAAGGGATTCCACCCAATCCTGTTGGGCAATGCAAGCCAAATGCAGGCAATCGTTTTGGATCATCTGTCTTTGGGCGGTTTCCCAAAAGAGATCCCAGGCCTGGAAGGAATCTAATTGCTGATGATAAGTAAAGAGCCTGAGCCAGGCAATTGACGGCAAATCTGGCGGACAGGCAAGCGCAGCAAGCATTTGTCCGCTACGTTCGGCAACCCAAAATTCAGGCGTGCCGATCCAATCCAGCGGCATACGCCAATCCAGATGACGGTGAACGTGCAACCCAAAATACAGCAGACTGGCAACAGCCTGCTGGTCATTCCTGTCTGCACGGCGGACAAACACGTCTGCCATCAAAACGGGAGAATGCGTAGAATAAATTTCAGCAGACGCTGAATCCATGTCGGGTTCTTTACTGCGCCGAGCGAGCCAAGCATTTCGATGCCTGCCTCTTCAAGTTTGCCACGACGGGTGTGAATCCCTGCCGCAGCCTTCAGTACCAGGGATTGCATATCTCCTTCGCCTGCTTCAGCCAGCACCTCAGCACTGTGTTCATAAATTTTTAAAGCCTCATCAAGTTTCCCCAAGGCCTCTAAAGCAGCAGCCTGATTGCCCAGTGCCATTCCCTGGCGGCGAAGGTCGCCTGCCTGGGCAAAGATCTCGTCGGTCCCCAGTGCAGCCTGCAGGGCATCTTCGGCACGGTTAAGTCTAAGCAACACCACGCTCAAATTATTTCTCATTTCTGCTGCTTCAAGTGGTTGAGCATGAGTTTCATACCACTCAGATGCCCGTGTAAAAGCCTGTAAGGCAGTAGAAAAATCACCCCGCTCGAAGGCCAATTTGCCTTCTGCTTCAATAGAGCGGATATCTTCCTCGGTCATCTTTTATCCTTTTTACAGTGTAATATCCAGCAAGCCCTCGGCTACTGAGCGCAATTTTTCCGTGGACATCGCGCTAAGTTTCAGAGCCAGTTCAAGGTAAGGACGATTCACAGGCTTACAGACAAATTCTTGCAGTTCGGGCGGCAAATCGAGAAAATCTTTGATGGCCTGCTGCCGCATCATCCACTGCCCAATTGGGCCACTCTCATCGAAGAAAGTCTCAATTTGCCCACCCAGCACAGTTAAGAGACCTTCTAACTGGGGCAAAGGAATCGGGCGTTCTCCAAGTTCATAGGCCTTTAGCCGACTTGGAGAAATACCGGTTTTCTGACTCAATACCTTCATAGAAATGCTGGCATTCATCCGCTCAGCCCTCAAGAGCGCGCCGATCATCCGCTGGCGAAGTCCAACCAGACGAGCCAGGTCAAGCGGTTCGGTGGGAGGAGGGTCGTCAGAAATGGCTTCCCGGCTCCAAAAATGGTCAATCGGCAAATTCAGGAAATAGACCAAAATTTCAAGTTCAGGCAGAGAGGGTGCTCGCCGCCCTTCCTCATAGGCCTTAAAAACTCCACGACTGACACCAATTGCGCGAGCGCATTCATCCAGTGTTCGACGGGAAGCCAAGCGCGCATCCCGGATGAGGACGCCAAGTTTTTTGGTGCGAATTGTGATTTGGGACGGAATATCCATAGTTTGCCTCTGGGGTATACGTCGGTCTGCACCAGTCTCAATTTTTTTATTATAGCGTAATTATCTGCCCGCCGCTCAACCCGACTTGCTTTTAAAGGACGCAACTCAGGCGTTTTCTGGAAACCTTCAAAATGATGCCGACAGGCAAAATGGAGGGATGCAGGCAATTATAGCAGAGAAGTCCTGTCAATCATGCCGAGGAGCGCAGACGGCGGGCCTGTGCAGCCATGTCAGTTGCAATTTGCTTCAGGCTGAGCGTCACTGTATCGCTGGGAAATTTGTGTGCAATGGGCTGGCACTGATTATTCGCCAGGGTGAAATTGCTGCCCATATAGGGCAAAGTAAGTTGTATCTCAACACCCAGAATCTTCTCAGCATCGGGCTTGGTTAGACCTTCAAGACCAACCGCCCGATTCAGAATGGTGTACAAACGTTCTGGTTTGATGCCTTGTGACTTGAGGTACTCCAAAACTTTCTGGGTCAGTGTAACTGTGCTCAAATCGGTACTGACAACAAGTGTAATCACGTCGGCTTGCTGGATAATTGGCAAACTGATGCGAGAAAGGGAACGACCCAAATCTACAAGAACATAGTCAAAAGCCTGCTGTAATTTCGACACCAGTTCTGGCACACGCTTGGCCTGAAGCAATGAACCTTTTTCGGGGTCAGGAGAACCTGCCAGCAATCGGAAATTCCAAAGAGGCGGCTCCGGCAGATTTTCCAGCAAAAAAGCCTCTGTCACCTGCTCGGGAGGTAATTCTGTCACACTGAACAGGTCCATTTCTCCCTGATAACCTACAATCTGAGCAATCGAACCAATCGGCAAAACCAGGTCTGCTACAGCAACCTTTGATTCAGGCTCATTCTTGGCGATGTTCGTGGCAACATTGGCACACAGCGAAGAAGTGCCGGTTCCACCCTTGGCGCTTAAGAAGACGAACAACATCCCTCCCTGTCGGGACACGCCAGCAACAGGTTTTCCGCTTAAGAGACGATTGATGGCTTCTAGCAGAATGGGGACAGCCTGACCTGATTTGACTACATACTCATTGAAACCGGCACTCAAGCAAGCGGCCATTCGTGCTGGATTGGGGTCACTGCTCAAAGCAATGCAAGGTGTCTGGCGAGTACGTGCATCCTGTCGGATTTTGGTAATCAGGGTTTCGCCAGGCAAATCGGGAAGGTTGGGATCTACCACAATCAAATCTGGGCGGTCGCGCCAGGCAAAGATTAGCCCTTCCCTGCCCAAGCCGGTTTGCAAGACTACAAGGCCGCTCTTTCGGAAGGTCATCTCCAAAAAAGCGCGGCTGGCTGCATCACCATCAATGATGAGAACCGATTTTGTCTCCATAAAAAGTAAGCCTCAAAGTTATTCTTCCAGTGGAGGCATCAGGTATCCCAACCCAGAGCGGGTAACAATATGTTTTGGGGCATGAGGGTCGTCTTCCAGTTTTTGGCGCAAACGGGCAATGCTCACCCATAAGATTTCTTTGTCATCACGATACTCTGGCCCCCAGATGCTGGTAAGCAATTCCTCGGCCGTCATGATTTTGCCAACGTTATGCGCGAATTGAAGCAAGAGACGATATTCGGTAGCCGAAAGATACACAGGCTGATTGCCTCGCCACACTTCAGCCCGAGCAAAGTCAATCCGCAGATTGCCGTGCGTGAAGTAACGCGTTTGCCCGCTTTCTACCGTGACCTGTGCCCGGCGGAGGACAGCGCGCACTCGCGCCAGAAGTTCAGTTGCCGAAAAAGGCTTGACCAGATAATCATCGGCTCCTAAATCCAACCCGCGTACACGATCCTGCTCTTCTCCTTTGGCTGTAAGCATAATGATTGGGACGTTTGAAAATTCACGAATGCGTTGACAAACGGCAAAACCGTCAATCTTGGGCATCATGATATCCAGCAAAATGAGGTCAATCGGCTGACTAGAAAAAATATCCAGCGCCTGAAAGCCATCTTGTGCACCGATAACATCGTAGCCTTCTGTACGCAGGTTGGCCTCCAGCAAGCGCAAATAGCGCGGCTCGTCATCCACAATCAAGATACGTTTGGACATACTGCTCTCTCTCCTTTCGTTCAGTATTTATCAACCACAAGGCAAAGACATGAAAAACGTGACACCACGCCCAGGTTCTGACTCTGCCCAGATGCGCCCATGATGCATTTGAACAATTTGACGACAAATAAAAAGTCCTAGTCCGGTGCCGGGGTGCGTTTTCCCATCAGAAATGCGATAGAAACGGTCGAAAATATAGGGCAGATGTTGGGCAGCAATACCTGGTCCTTGATCTGCCACACTCATTAACACGCTCTTCTGCTCCTTCCAAAGACGAATCGAAACCGGCGATCCGGGTGCATACTTGGCGGCATTGTTCAGCAAATTCTCGAGGACCTGGGCCAATCGCACCGCGTCACCCTGGATGAGCGGAATCGGCTCAAGGTCCAGCGCGATGCGCATTTCTTTGTAACGATTCTTAGCGCGAACTACAACATCGCGAATAACGCGTTCAAGAGCCACTGGTTGGAAGGTCATTTGCAAGGTTTCACTTTGCAAGCGGGCTGTTTCAAGGATGTTCTCAATTAAGTCTGTCAGGTGGTCTGCTTCTTCATCAATAATGGTCAGGAATTCGCGTTGCGTGGCAGCATCCCATTTTGTATCTTCACGCAACAAGGTCGTAGTATAGCCTTTGATGAAACCCAGGGGAGTACGCAGTTCATGCGAGATGGTCGCCACAAATTCTTCCTGCAGATTCATCTGCCGTTGAATTGACTCGCATTCGGCCATTTTCTCTTGCCAAATCTCCCGCTCAAAAAGACTGGAGACCAAGGCTGCCGCGAGGATAGCAATTTTAATTTGCTCTTCTGTATAAACCGGGCCGCCAAAGCGAACAAAAACCAGCGCCCCTATCGTCTGTCCTGGCGACCTGAGCGGCAGGCCAAGCAAATAGGGACGCTGCAAGCGGTTAGTATTTGGGTTGGCTTCAGGTTCTTGCAGCACCATCCGCCCCATAGACAAAACCTGATTGGCAATGTTCTCTCCCCAGGCAACATCTGCCTCGCCAGATTTACCCCGCCCAACAGCACGCGCATAGGCTACATCACTGATTTGCCTGTGAGCATCAGAGCGAAAGATTGCAAAGTTGTCGAAGATAATGGCTGAACGTAATACCTTGATGAGGGCATCCAGCGCCGTCTTCCAGTTACTGGTTTGCGTAACAATGTCGGCTAACAAACAAAGCGAGGCAAGACTGTCGGGTTCCATTTGGATTAGATGTCAGCCTTCTTCAGCCCCAACGACAAGCAGGGGGAATTCAAAGGTCGAACCGCGCCCGGGGGTAGATTTGACTTCAATTACCGAACCGTGTGCTTCAATAATTTGCTTCACCAGGGATAATCCCAAGCCGGTGCCGCCATAGCGGCGGGTGGAGGAACCATCCAGTTGATGAAAAGGCTCAAAGATTTCGTTCAACCGGTCAGCCGGAATGCCAATCCCTGTATCTACTACTGAGACCATCACCAGTTTGGGGCTTTCTTGTCTCACATTCAGTACAACCCGCCCGCCCTGTGGAGTGAACTTAACAGCATTATCCAGCAATTGATTCAAGACCCATGAAATTTTCTGTACATCGCCATGGACTTTTGGGATGTCTTCCTTGGCCGCCAGGTGCACCGTTACACCGCGTGCTTCACCTTTGGCTTGCGCCGAGCGGACGGCATGCGCAGCCAGCATACGAATATCTATGTTTTCAATTTGCAGGCTTAACTCGCCGCGTGAGGTCAGGGAGAACAGAATCAAATCTTCGATCAGACCTTCGAGCCGGGCAGCCGATTTCTGACTGACCTGAATGGCATGGCGTTGTTCTTCGGTCAACGGGCCCAAAGACTCAGAGGCCATTAATTCGAGATATCCCTTGATATGTGTGAGTGGAGTCCGCAATTCATGCGAGATGTTGGAAACAAAGTTTGCCTTAAGTTGGCTGAGTTCGGAAAGGCGTTCCAACGCCTCTTGCAATTCTGCTGTGCGTTCCTGTACGCGCCTTTCCAAATTCCGGTTGGCATCCTGCAAAGCATTGCGCAATTGCAGAATGAGTTCAGTAATCGCATGGTCAAGTGTGGGCCGGTCAATCAGCCCAAGTTCAATCAACAATTCACCCAACAGGCGCGCTTTTCCTGCTGCTAACTGTTCTTGCTGATATTGCAGGGCGCGGTTCAAATCGGCTTCGCTAATCAAGTTTCGCCGGATAAGATATTCTCCCAAACGGGGGGCAAGAATTTCAGGGGTTAATTGTGGTTTCTCAGGCATCGTGTCTCAATCCTTCCAAACCCACTGGCCGCCGATCATGGTGGCACTTGGCTGCAATGCTATCAAGTCTGCAGGCGGAATAGAAAACGGGTCCTGTTCGAGCACAATCAAATCTGCCAGATACCCAGGAGCCAGCCGTCCTTGATGCAGTTCGGTCCCTGCCAGGTAAGCAGGCCCTAGCGTGAATGCCTGCCAGGCCTCTTGCAGTGTTAGCCGCTGTTCTGGATGCCAGCCCTGAGGGCCGGGTGCACCGTCGGCGCGGCAGCGGGTAACCGCCGCGTGCAGGCCCCAAAACGGATTGGGCGACTCAACCGGGGCATCTGAACCAAAGGCTAAACGTGCACCATGCTGTAACTGCGTGCGCCAGGCATAGGCCAAAGCGGTGCGCGCGCCCCAATAACGCTCGGCCATTTCCATATCGGAGGGGGCATGAATAGGCTGCATGGAGGCCGTGACATCTAAATGTGCCAACCTGCCGACGTCATCAGGATGAAGTACCTGAACATGTTCAATCCGATGACGCAAAGCCGGCAGGCCGTGCTGATGTTCGTAAGCGCGCAGGTGCTCCAATGCGTTCAAAACTTCATGATTGGCCCGGTCGCCAATGGCATGAACGGCCAGTCCCAGGCCGCTTTCTGCCGCCTGACAGCCAATTTCAAACAATTGCTCAGCATCCATATTCAGAATACCACAATTTTGGCTTTCCTGCGCATATGGTTCAAACATCGCTGCTGTGCGCGGACCGAGGGCGCCATCCATAAAGACTTTTAGATTGCCAATGCGTAAGGTGAAATCGCCAAAGCCGCTGCGCAACCCCAGGGCAACGGCATGCGGCAAATCCTCTAGCGGAATGCCCTTGACCACGCGCAGATGCAACTCCCCCGCTGCATGTAGTTGCTGTAAGGCCATGAAACAGGTACGACGGTCAAAATCATGGACAGCCGTGAGGCCCATACGCCAGAGGGTTTTCTGTGCCTGAAGGATGGCTTCGGCCACTTGTGCGACATTTGGCTGGGGAATGTGTTTTGCAACCAGGTCCATGGCCGATTCGAACAAAATACCGGTTGGCTGGCCGCTGGCATCACGCTGAATTTTGCCATTGAGCGGGTCGGGAGTGTCGGCATTAATCCCCGCCTGCTGGAGAGCCGCAGTGTTGACCCAAGCCGCATGCAAAGATTTGGCCGTCAGATAGGCAGGCCGCCCTGCAGTAACCCGGTCAAGATCGGCCAGGTTGCCAAAACCGGCCACCCGGTCGGCTGCGGGGGGAGGGGCATCGCGCCAGGAATTTTGATTCCAGCCATGTCCCAGCACCCAGGCCGCGGGTGGAAGGAGCCGTGCATGTTGTTCAACACGCTGCAGGCAGTCTGTCAGCGTATCGGTTTCACAATCCACTTTTTGCAGGCCAAGGGCATAATGTTCAAGGTGAATATGGGCATCAATCAGTCCCGGCAAAACCGTCTGCCCCCCCAGGTCAAGGCGTTCTGTGTCCAGAGGGACAGCCTCCAGCAATTCGTCTCCCCCAACAGCCAAAATGCGCTCGCCTTGTAACAACAGGGCCGATGCAAGCGGTCGGTTCGGGTCAAGCGTATGGACGCGGGCATGATAAAGTAGTCTCATGCTCACTCCTTCAAGAGGCGTTCAAGCAGCGTGTCGAGTTCTTCATCGGAGTAGTAGTAAAGGGTTAAACTGCCGCCGCGCCGTCCATGACGTAAACTGACGCGCGTGCCAAGCGCGGTGCGCAGGCGTTCTTCCAGAGCGGCAATTTCGGGTGGAGAAGATGGGCGAGGAAGAGAAGCGGGCTTCTGTCCACTCAATTTGCGTACCAGTTCCTCGGTCTGGCGGACGGTGAGGTCGTGGGTCAGGACAGTTTGTAATGCCGCCTGCTGAGCCTCGGTGGTGGGTAGAGAGAGCAAAGCACGGGCATGGCCTTCGCTGATCTTACCCTCCAGGAGGGCATTTTTGGCAGGTTCGGGTAAGTTGAGCAAACGCAAGGTGTTGGTGACGGCCACCCGGCTCTTGCCAACACGTTCGGCAATCTGTTCATGAGAGAGGTCAAAATCGGCATTTAACTGGCGGTAGGCCTCGGCCTCCTCGAGCGGATTGAGGTCGGCACGCTGAAGGTTTTCGATGAGCGCCAGTTCCAACAATTGCTGATCGCTGGCCTGACGCAGAATGGCTGGCACAGTATGCAGACCAGCCTTGCGGGCCGCCTCCAGACGGCGCTCACCAGCGATAAGGGTGTAACCACCGTCCCCGGCTGGGGCAACAATCAGCGGCTGAAGGATGCCGTGTTCTCGGATAGAGGCAGCCAGTTCATCGAGTTCAGACGGATCAAAATTAGAACGCGGCTGGCGTGGATTGGGTGAAATCGAATCAAGCGGAATCTGATGGATGCCCGCGGCTGAAGATGGTTCCCCGGCGCCGGGAATCAGGGCATCCAATCCTTTACCAAGGCCAGTTCTATGGGGCATGGCGCGCCTCCTATCCTGCCGCCGGAATGGTCAGGCCATCTCCGGCCAGCAATTCTTTTGCCAGGGCTTCGTAGGCCTGTGCACCAATTGAGGCCGGGGCATAGGCCGATATTGGCAAGCCATAAGATGGGGCTTCAGCCAGACGCACGCTGCGCGGCACGATCGTCCTAAATACCTGAGTCGGAAAGTACCTGCTCACCTCCTTGACCACATCTGCCGAGAGGTGAGTTCGGCCATCAAACATGGTCAGTATCACACCGCGCACCTGCAAATCAGGAAACAAGGCGGTACGTACCCGTTGAATGGTCTGCATCAATTGACCAAGTCCTTCAAGTGCCAGGTATTCGCACTGCACAGGGATGAGAATGCCATCCCTGGCAGCGGTCAGACCGTTAACGGTCAACAAGCCCAGGGAAGGCGGACAATCAATCAGGATATAGTCATAACGACCAACCAGCGGTTCGAGGGCCTGCCGCAGACGCAACTCACGCGCCATCTCGTTGACCAATTCCACTTCAGCACCTGCCAGGGCCGGAGAAGAAGGTAACAGGGAGAGATTGAGACGTTGATTCTGAAGCACCAGTGAAGCCGCAGGAACTAAGCCAAGCAAGGCTTCATACGAACCGCCCTGTACGTTCTTTTTGTCAACGCCCAAGGAGGAAGTGGCATTGGCCTGCGGATCAATATCCACAATTAAGACACGTTGGCCCAATTGTGCCAGATAGGCGCCCAAATTGATGGCGGTGGTCGTCTTACCTACGCCGCCTTTCTGATTGGCAAGCGTGTAGATACGTCCCATGAACTAGAATACCTCCACCAGTGAAAGTTGAACTTCTTCAGGGGTTGGAACACCTGCCAAACCGAAGCGGGTAACCGAGATAGATGCCAGGCGGGTTGCAAAGCGCGCCGCTTCCCAGGGATCATGCGTAGCCTGCAAACGTACAAAAAAAGCAGCCGCAAAGATATCACCTGCGCCGGTAGCGTCCACCTCTGTGACAACCGGCGCCGAAAAGCGGCGTAAATCACCATTCCAATATAAGCGTGCTCCGGCTGCTCCTTCGGTAACAACCAGAATGGGACAGATAGAGGCCAGGTGCTCAATTAGATCCTCATCTCCGGCCACATCTTCCAGGGAGAGAATCACGGCTCTGGCCTGACGAAGAGGCTGTTCTCCATATTCCCAGGCACGTGCCCGCACCCGGCCATGGTCATCCCAGCGGCGCAGCCAGCCTTGGAGTGTCAGGCCAAGCAGGCCTGGAACAACATCTTCTGGCAGGCAAAGGTCCACTTCAGCAGCAATCGGTCCTAAATGCAAAATGGATGGCTTGCGCCAGGCATGGGGAATCGCCTGCAGGGAAATATCCGCCGCCCTGCCCCGCAGGTATTGAATGCGTTCGGCCGGGGTATAAATGTTCTCAAAAATTGTGCTCTCCTGCGCCGGCAGGGTAACGGTTGCACAGCCGGCCAGGGCTTCAAGCGGTATATCGCCTGCAGTGGATGTCACCACCCCAACACGCAATCCCAGTGAACGGGCAGTAAGAGCAGCGTAAGCAGCCGTCCCTCCCAGACGCGGCCCTTGGACAGTCAAGTCAAGCGAAAGGTGACCAACAACCACATAATCCACTGCTGCCAGAGGAAGGCTATTGTGCATATCTGAATTATACCGTAGGAGCAAACCCACCCTGAAGCGCGTGTCACACCCAAACCGCCTTAAGCGCGGCCATCACAAGACAACCCGGCCTCAAAAAATGGTACCCACAGAAACATCACTCGATTTCTTCTACAGAGTCCGCTTCCACCACTTCCTCACCACTTTCATGTTCAATAATATCCAGGTTGCTGCTCAAAAGCCGGACATGCTCGCGTACAACCTCAGATGGACAGAGTTCCATAAAAAGGGTCATACCCAACCAAACGATAGCAGCATCATCGAGCGCGCCAATCACCGGCAGAGTCACCCCAGGCGCCAGGTCAATCGGCGAAACCAAATAGGCCAATGCCCCAATGGGAATAAGTTTGGCAAAGAAATTGACACGTTTATCCCCAATCAAACGCAGAATAAGCTTGAGACGCAGCATAAGTTCTTTGAGCATCCCACCCTGAGGCGGGATCATCAACGTGTGAGAGGATTTATCGTTCACAAAAGGCTCCTTTTGATAAAGAACACATAGTTTTCTCAAAATCTGAAAATCAGCCACAGATTGCACCGATTGTCACAGATTGGCCATCGAAAATTTGTGTAAATCTGTGAAATCTGTGGCTAAAAAATCTGAAAATCAGCCACAGATTACACCGATTGTCACAGACTGGCCTTCGAAAATTTGTGTAAATCTGTGAAATCTGTGGCTAAAAATTGATTTTAAGAAAGCCCTGAGAAAAGAACACAAGGCAGGTTGACCCAATCTACCTTATAGGGTTTAATGGGTAGCCTATGTATACCACAAAGCCGAAAAATGTACTATACACTTACTGGTCTCGCGTCAGCGCCTTTCGGCCTAACGCCCGCCTGTACTTGAGCAGCGCCATCCTGACCGGCGCAGCCCTTGGCATCTACCGTTTACTTTTCAATTTTTATGTCCTCAGTTTGGGAATGGACGAGAGCATCCTGGGCGGGCTGATCACTGCCGGAAACCTCACCGCCCTGCTGGCAGCCTTGCCCATGGGATACCTGGCCGACTTTCTAGGCCGCAAAGGCTCACTTTTGTTGGGTGGCGGGTTGACAGCCTTGAGCATCCTGATCATGGTCCTCTGGCCATCGCAAGCAATTTTCTACGCCATGAATGTGGTGATGGGGTTGGCGCAAAGCCTGGCGGCAGTCAGCGTTTCACCTTTTTTAGTGGAGAACAGTGGCGAAGAAGAGCGTACCTACCTGTTCAGCCTGAATCAGGGATTGCAGATGACGGCTGCTTCGGTCGGCAACTGGATAGGCGGCTCTCTCCCATCCTGGATTGCAGCCGGAGAAAGGATTTCCCCTACCAGCGCTGCTGCTTACGCCGGTTCTCTCGGGGTCGTGGCCGGCGCGGCCTGCTTCGGCCTTTTGCCACTGTTATGGCTGAAGTCCCCAACCCTGACGCGCTCTCAACGCACCGTCTTTGCCCCGTTCGCCTATGCGGCCAAAGAACCGCTCTTGCTGAGCAAGTTAATCCTGCCCATGTTACTGACATCCATTGGCGCAGGCTTGATCATGCCTTTCATGAACGTTTTCTTCCGCGTGGTCCATCACCAACCCGACCCTGTCATCGGCGCCCTTTTTGCCTGGGGATCACTGGCCATGGGAATCGGTATTCTGGTAGCCCCGCCATTGGCAGAACGCCTGGGCAAGATTCAAGTCGTGGTGATCACGCAGGCGCTCTCCATCCCCTTCTTGATCCTGCTCGGCTTTTCACCCTGGTTCTGGGCAGCAGCCATTGCCTATTACATCCGCCTGGCTCTGATGAATATGGGCGGACCAGTTTATAACGCCTATGTCATGGAGAAGGTCGAGCCACAGGCCCGCGCCACAGTTGCTAGTTTGGTGAGTATGTCCTGGAATTTTGGCTGGGCCTTCAGCCCTACCATCAGCGGTTGGGCACAGGTACACTATGGGTTTGGACCCTCTTTCATAGGAACCATTGTCCTGTACACGATATCGGTCTTCCTCTACTGGGTCTTCTTCTGGAAAAACGATTGACGCCCCTGTAAACCCAAGTGATTGCCCCTACTAAAACCCAATAACAACGCCCAAAGCCACAGTCAGCCCTGCTCAACAAGCCTTGAAAAGGCCGAAATTCTGGTCAGGGGCATCTCTTTCGTGTTGTATAATACCATTCAACTTGACCTATCTGGGCAGCAAAGACTCAACCAAGAACAGACCCGCATGTTTGAATTTTCCATTCAAGCCAAAAATGGCCGTGCCCGCACCGGCATTTTCCACACTCCCCACGGCGACCTGCAAACCCCGGTCTTTGCACCGGTTGGCACGCAGGCCACGGTCAAAACGCTGACACCTGCTCAAGTGGAAGAGACAGGCGCCAGCCTGATACTGGCAAATACGTATCACCTTTACCTGCGTCCCGGCGACGAACTGATTGCTGCACTAGGGGGGGTGCACCGCTTCATGCGTTGGCCGAATCCTATGCTGACCGACTCGGGCGGATTCCAGGTCTTTTCGCTGGCAGATAGTCGTCAAATTGACGATGACGGCGTCACTTTTAAAAGCCACATTGACGGTTCTACACACCGCTTCACACCCGAAAAGGCTATTCGCATTCAGGAAAATCTTGGGGCAGACATCATCATGGCATTTGATGAATGCTCTGACCCCAACAACCCCGCCTACACTTCGATTGCCATGCAGAGGACACATCGCTGGGCCGAGCGCTGTCTGCAGGCCAAGCGCCGCGCGGACCAGGCCCTGTTTGGCATTGTCCAGGGCGGCATTAACCCCGATCTGCGGGCCGCCTCGGCGGAATTCATTGCCTCGCTGGGAACGCCAGGGATTGCCATTGGCGGCCTCTCGGTGGGCGAAACCAAAACTGAAATGTACGCCATGCTGGACATCGTAACACCCTTGCTGCCCGAAGACAAACCTCGTTACCTGATGGGTGTTGGCACTCCCGAAGACCTGATTGAAGGCATTCGCCGTGGAATTGACATGTTCGACTGTGTCCTCCCCACCCGTCTGGCCCGACATCACGCCGCTTTTTCACCCGAAGGCCGCCTTAACCTGATGAACGCGGCCTTTGCGCGGGATGAACGTCCGATTGATGCCTGTTGTGATTGCTATACTTGCCGCACTTTCAGTCGCGCCTACCTGCGGCACCTGATTAGCGCCAAGGAACTGCTCGCCGGTACATTGCTGTCCATCCACAATATCCGCGCCCTTATCCGGCTGGTGGAAGAGATACGCCAGAAGATTAACGCCGGCACCTTTGAAGAGGATGCACCGCTTTTGTTGAAACGCTGGCAAAACAATGCATCAAGAAAGTAGCATACCGCATGTCCATTTTTCAGGCCATTCTGTTTGGCATCTTGCAAGGCTTAACTGAATTTCTGCCGGTCTCATCTACCGCGCATCTGCTCATTGCACAGACAATCATGGGCCTTCCAGCCGACGAGGCCATGTTCTCGTTTCTGGTCATCATTCAGTGGGGCACCCTTCTCTCCCTGCTCATTTTCTTCTACAGGGATTTATGGGAAATCCTGCACGCTGTTCTGACCAGTCTTGGTCCTTTACTGAAACAGCAAGCGCCAAAATTGACTTCCCAGGCCCGCCTGGGCTGGCACATTTTGCTGGCCACACTCCCCGCCTTGCTGGCCGGCTATCTGCTCAAAGATGAAGTTGAGGTCCTCTTCCAAACTCCCTTGCGTGAGGCCGCCATTCGCTTACTTACTGCCGCCCTTTTGCTTGTGCTGGCCGAGGGGCTGACAAAGAAATCTCGTCATATAGAAAACATGACCTGGCTGGATGCGCTTGTCATCGGCCTATTTCAGGTCATTGCTGTTTTTCCTGGCGCATCCCGCTCCGGCACCACCATTTCAGCCGGCATGTTTCGAGGCTTAGAGCGAAGGTCGGCTGCCCGCTTTGCATTTCTGATGTCCATTCCGGTAATGCTGGCCGCCGGCGCCTATCAAATGCTGGATCTCCCGCGCCTGCCTGATCTGACCAATTTTCTATCCCTGCTCACCGCCGGCTTCATCAGCGCAGCCATCATTGGCTGGCTGGCCGTCAAATGGCTGCTGGCTTACTTAAACAAACACTCCCTATATATTTTTGCTGCCTATTGCGCACTTGCCGGAACGCTTTGTCTCATCTTTTCTCTAATTTAAGGATGCTTTCATGCTAGATTTGAAACAACACACTCCCAACATGCTCTCCCTGCTCAAACGCCTGGTAGAGACCGAAACCCCCTCGCACGACAAAGCAGCCGTAGATCGGCTAGGTGCAATCGTAGTTGAGGAATCCCGCCGCCTGGGTGCAGAGGTAGAAATTATCCCCAACTCGCAAACCGGCGACCATGTCATTGCCCGCTGGGGATCCCCAAAAGCAGGAGATGGCATTCTGCTCCTGGCACACATGGACACCGTCTTCCCGATTGGCACACTGACAAAAATGCCCTATTACGAAAAAGATGGCAAAGCCTTTGGTCCGGGCGTGCTAGACATGAAATGTGGCATTGTCATGTCCTTTGCTGCGATTGCTGCGCTACAACAGGCCGGGCAAATGCCAGAGCGCCCGATCACGGCCCTCTTTACTTCTGATGAGGAAATCGGCAGCCCCACTTCACGCGCTGTTATCGAGAATCTGGCGCGCCAATCGGCATTGGTCTTGGTACTGGAGGCTGCCATGCCCGACGGAGCACTCAAAACCTGGCGCAAAGGGGTGGGAGACTATACCCTGCGCGTACGCGGCCGCGCCGCTCATGCTGGCAGCGGCCATCAGGAAGGACGAAATGCCATTGAAGAACTGGCCCACCAAATCCTCGCCATTCAAAAAATGACAGACTACAGCCGCGGCACCACACTTAATGTAGGCGTAGTACGAGGCGGTACAGCCGCCAACGTCGTCCCAAGCGAGGCGGTGGCAGAAATAGACCTGCGTGTCATGCAACCCGGTGAGGCCGAGCGTATTCAGACCGCCTTGCAAGCGCTCAAACCTGTCCTAAATGGCACCTCTCTTGAACTGAACGGCGGCCTTAACCGGCCACCTATGCCATTCGATGACCTCATGCGCGCCACCTTCGAAAAAGCAACCGCCATTGCCGAAACCATTGGTCTGCAACTCAAGGCCGGCGGCTCCGGAGGCGGCTCAGACGCCAATTTCGTCGCCCCGCTGGGCATTCCTGTGTTGGATGGCTTAGGTGCAATTGGAGATGGTTATCATTCGGAGCGAGAATACATCATCATCGAAAGCCTGCCCGAGCGCGCTGCCCTGCTGGCCGCTTTGCTGCGAGATTGGTAAAATGCGCCTGCTGGTTGCCAGCCTGCTCGGCCTCATAATTTTGACTGCCTGCAGCACACCTACGCCGGCTGCCACCCCGCAAATCATCACCGTTCATTACACATTCTCGACCAGACCGTTGCTGGCAGACCTGTACAGTTGCGCTGCCAACCTGCCCGGGATTATCCTCCAGGCCGAAGAACGCCACGCTTCTTTTCTAGACCCGATGTCTGCTGACCTGATTCTGCGGCTGGGCGCGCCGCCCCGGCTGGATACGCCTGCCTACGCCCTGGGCACAGACGAATTGATTCTCATCACCAACCCCTCCAACCCGGTCGCCAGCCTGACCGATGACCAGGCAGCCAGCCTGTTTCGCGGACGTATCCGCAACTGGAGCGAGGTAGGCGGTGCCGACATGCCGGTAGAAGTATGGGCCTATGCCAAAGGAGAAGACCTTCAGCAGGCTTTACAAGCCGCATTGCTGGACAATGCCCCGTCTACACCCTTAGCACATATAGCCTTCACTCCTGAAGAAATGGCCGCAGGCGTTACCTCGCACCCAGGCGCGATTGGCTTCCTGCCGCGAGGTTTGCTGAGCGGCAGCGTCCGCCCGGTCACGCTTGAGGGCCGCACCGCCTCTCTATTGCCGACTCTGGCCATCGTCCGCGAAGAACCGCAGGGAAGTTTGAGAGCATTGCTGGCCTGTATGCAGGAAAAAGTTCGCTGAAAGAGAGCCGTCATGTCCTCCAGGTTTGTCCTGATCCTTTTCGTTGTCATGCTAGCATCTGCCTGTCAAGCCCCCGTGTCAAACGTTACACCAACCACTACTGCCGCGCCTGCCGTGACAGAAATTCCGCCCACTATAATCCCTACACCAACCACAGTGACCTTTCCGCTTGTTGGGCCGCAGGCCGGTACCACCATGCTCTGGCTGGACGGCAGCACATTGGTCTATGTGCCGGCAGGCGAGTTCATCATGGGAGATGGCGCAGCCGATGCGCCGATGCACCGCGTGCGCCTGAATGCCTACTGGATTCAGCAGAGTGAGGTGACCAATGCCATGTACGCGGCCTGCGTCCGTGCCGGAAGTTGTAAGGGGGTACCAAGCCTAACAGAGACTGGCGGAGAAGCGCGGCCGGTAACAGGCGTCAACTGGATTCAAGCGCGCAACTATTGCGATTGGATTCAAGGGCGTTTGCCTACCGAGGCCGAATGGGAGCGCGCGGCTCAGGGAGCGGGTGGTACGGCTTATCCATGGGGGGATGAAGCACCCGATTGCAAGCGCGTCAATTTTGGTAACTGTCGCCGCGCGGCGGTCACCATTGGCAGCACACAACAGGGCAACAGCCCATTCGGATTGTTTGATATGGCCGGAAATGTCGCCGAATGGGTGGGAGATTGGTATGCTCCTGATTATTATCAAACCGCCCCACCAGATAACCCGATTGGGCCGCCTTATGGCAATGTGCGGGTAGTGCGCGGGGGTAGTTACCTCAGTTCTGCCGCGCAAATCAGCGCCTACACCCGCTCCTATGAGTGGCCCAAAAACAACCGTCCCGACTTGGGATTCCGCTGTGTGGTGCCAAATCCGATTCTTTACCCGCCCTATTGTCAAACAACAGCCTTTGTGCCAGAGAGTACGAGTTCAGACTCAGAATCAGCCTGCCAACCGCCTAGCGTGACCGTGCGCGGCAGTTACTGTCAGCAAAAGAAAGGGTATGTCTCTGCCGATATACCGGCCGGTGCACGCTGGCGGGTGGAGACCGCCCGTTTTGACTGTACAATCACCCCCATTTCTGCCCAAATTGACCGTCTTACCTGTTTTGGGCAAGGAAATGTTGACTTTCAGGTAACCATCTGCTCGGCTGGCTGTTTTACCCAGGCTTTTGCTGCTCAGCCGGTTTGTCTGCCGGGATATGCGTTTGAGACAGACAAGAGAGCCTGCATATATCATCTCTCGCCGCTGGCTACGTGTCCAGATGGTTTTGTGCGCCTGGAAAAGGACTCTGAAGAGGTTTGCGTTCCTGAGGCCATCGAACAAGTCTGCCCGACAGGACAATATTTTGATGAAGGAGTAGGCGCCTGTCTGCCGGCAAGCGGCCAACTAGATTGCTTGATTTATGGGCTGGAAGCAACGCAAGCGGCGGAAGCCTGTTATCAGGGTTGTCCAGCCGGTTATATCTATAATACTTCTGCCCAATGTTGCCAAAGTAAAAGTGCTGGCTATGCCGGGTGTATGCCGGGGTATGTCTATGACACGGCACGAAACGCCTGTGTCTCAGGGGCTGGTTTTAGCAGTGAGGGATGTCTCACCATGACTCTGCGCACCGGCACCTGCGTGGATTGCGGCATCTATCCCAATTGTGAGCCGGGATGTAAAGCCGACAAAAATACACAGACCTGTGTCATGCGCTAAAAAGAAAAAAAGGCGGCCCAGTTGCCGCCTTTTTTATCCCTCGCAGGTTTTTCACTCACTCCATGCGTTCTAACTCATCATATGAACTGCTAATCTCTTTGACTTCACCTGTGACAATAAAAATCGTGCGCTCACAGATATTCGTCACACGGTCCGAAACGCGTTCCAGGTTATGTGCCACCCAAAGGAGCCAGTTGGCACGTTCAATGGTCCTGGGGTCGGCCATTACATAAGTCATCAGTTCTCGATAAACTTGAAGATAAAGCGCGTCTACCTCGTCATCCTCGGCGGGAATCTTTCTGGCAGACTCGACATCTTCATCCACAAAAGCCGTCAAGGCACGGTGAAGCATATCCACACCTTTTTGGGCCATACGCGGGATGTCAATTAACGGCTTCAGCAGCGGCTCATCTCCCATGCGGATATTGATCGTTGCAATTCCTTTGGCGTAATCGCCCATCCGCTCAAGTTCACCGGCAATCTCAAGGATAGAGGCTAGCAAGCGCAAATCGTGCGCCATTGGTTGCTGCGTAGCAATCAGTATCATGACCTTGTGCTCAATGTCAAAACGTTTTTCATTGATATGGCGATCAAGTTCCATGATTTTACGGGAGGCTTCCATATCGCGTTTTTTAAGCGCCTCAACCGAATCCAAAATGGCCTGTTCCACCATACTGCCAAGCACAAGGACTTCGTCTTTGACCTCCTGAATATGCTGGTCAAAGGACTTACGGGTAGTTACCATACGCACCTCACTTGTCTTGCGCATAATTATAAATCCTTTTTTACCCAAAGCGGCCAGTGACGTAATCTTCCGTACGTTTATCGCGTGGGGTGGTGAAAATTTGCGCCGTTTTGCCGAACTCGATGACCGTGCCGGCGCGGGAACCTTCTTTGGAGAGCATCATCATAGCGGTGTAATCGGAGACGCGCGCCGCCTGTTGCATGTTGTGGGTGACGATGACAATGGTGTAGTATTTCTTCAGTTCCTGCATCAACTCTTCAATTTTGAGCGTGGCAATCGGGTCGAGGGCAGAGGCGGGTTCGTCCATCAGAATCACCTGCGGCTCGACGGCAATGGCGCGGGCAATGCACAGCCGCTGCTGCTGCCCGCCCGAAAGCGCCAGCGCGGACTGTTTGAGTTTATCCTTCACTTCGTCCCATAACGCCGCGGCGCGCAGACTGCGCTCCACTAGTTCGTCCAGGTCGCCCTTGTAGCCATTGATGCGCGCTCCATAGGCGACGTTTTCATAAATGGACTTGGGGAACGGGTTCGGTTTTTGGAAGACCATACCGATGTGACGGCGCACTTCCACCGGGTTGACTTTGGGGTCGTAGATATTCTGTCCGTAGAACAGCACTTCACCGTCCACGCGGGCGGTCGGCACGAGGTCGTTCATGCGGTTGAAACAGCGCAGAAAGGTGGATTTGCCGCAGCCCGAGGGACCGATGATGGCGGTAATTTGCCGCGCCGGGATGTCCAGCGTGATGTCTTCCAGCGCCAGGGCATCGCCGT
>Ga0209381_1000342_pt1 | contig 123851 bp, 97 predicted proteins | sample DewCreD2012metaG_FD_184111 | JGI IMG/M metagenome (GOLD analysis project Ga0209381, IMG submission 184111) | Hot spring sediment bacterial and archeal communities from British Columbia, Canada, to study Microbial Dark Matter (Phase II) - Dewar... ...
CGTTGCATACCTCCGTCCCCGGCGCACCGCCGCCGGTGCAGGCGCAGGCGGCCACGTCGTCGATGGTGCCGTCGCAGTCGTCGTCGATGCCGTTGCACGCCTCCGTCCCCGGCGCACCGCCGCCGGTGCAGGCGCAGGCGGCCACGTCGTCGATGGTGCCGTCGCAGTCGTCGTCGATGCCGTTGCACGCCTCCGTCCCCGGCGCACCGCCGCCCGTGCAGGCGCAAGCCGCGATGTCATCGATGGTGCCGTCGCAGTCGTCGTCGATGCCGTTGCACGCCTCCGCCCCCGGCGCACCGCCGCCCGTGCAAGCGCAAGCCGCGATGTCATCGATGGTGCCGTCGCAGTCGTCGTCGATGCCGTTGCACGCCTCCGTCCCCGGCGCACCGCCGCCCGTGCAAGCGCAAGCCGCGATGTCATCGATGGTGCCGTCGCAGTCGTCGTCGATGCCGTTGCATACCTCCGTCCCCGGCGCACCGCCGCCCGTGCAGGCGCAGGCGGCCAGGTCGTCGATGGTTCCGTCGCAGTCGTCGTCGATTCCGTTGCACGCCTCCGTCCCCGGCGCCGCTCCACCCGTGCAGGCACAAGCCGCGATGTCGTCGATGGTGCCGTCGCAGTCGTCGTCGATGCCGTTGCATACCTCCGTCCCCGGCGCCGCTCCTCCCGTGCAGGCGCAGGCGGCCAATGCCTCGTCGGTGTCTCCATCGCAGTCGTTGTCGCGATTGTCGCAGATCTCTTCGGAGGGAGGGGTTTCGCCGCGGCACACCACCCTTCCCCCTTCGCAGGCGGGAAGACCCGGCTGGCATTCGCCGGTATCGCTTCCGCAGGGGTCCGTCCCGACATCGATCGGATCTTCGTCCGTGCGCCCATCGCAGTCGTCGTCTCGACCGTTGCACTGCTCTTGCCGAGGTTCGCACGGCGGCACCGCGCTCGAGCATGCGAAGAGGACCCCGAGCAGCATCCCGAAAATCGCCCGAAAGGCCAGATCGTCTTTTCTCATGACACACCCCGTATGCGACGATAATAGACGGAAAGCGCGTCTTTCGCCAGTGACGTACGGAGCGGCTTGTGCCCGAAGAGGACGGAAGCCGGCGCCCGGATGCGACCTAAGGCCGCGCCCCGATCGCAGAACTCGCGCGCGGATCGGGTTCGAGGGACACCCGGGCCGAGCGCACCACGCTGCCCGCGCCGTTGGTCAGCGACAGCGCGGTTGCGAACCGGTCGATGATGGAAAGGACGCGGTCCGACGGACAGCCGAACCGCGAGATCAGGATGGCGAAAGCCAGCGTCTGACCGCTGCGGGTCAGCACATATCCGGCCAAAGCGCGGACGTTTCTCAGCGAACCGGTCTTCACTCGCAAGGTTCGGGACACGGCGGGATCGGCAAAACGCCCCGCCACCGTGCCATCGGCGCCCCCGATGGCCAGCGAAGCCTCGAAGTCCGGGCGCAACTCCACCCGCCCGGCCATGTAGCGCAGCAAACGCACCACCTGGGAAGCGCTCACCCGATTGGTGTCGTTGAGCCCCGAGCCGTTGTGCAGCACATAGCTGCCCGTGGGAATACCGACCTCTTCCGCCAAGAACGCCCCCAGCGCCCTCTCGCCGCGGACGTAGCTGGCGGGCGGACCCAGCAACTCCGCGCCCAGGGTCAGGTACATCTGCTCCGACATGAAGTTCTGCGAGCGCTTGTTGACGGTGCGAATGAGCTCCGCCAGCTCCGGCGAGGAGAACACGAGCAGCGTCTCGGCGTCCTCGGGCGTCTTGCCCCGGCGGAGGTCGCCCCGGACCTGGATTCCGCGCAGCTTCATCTCGGCCCTCAGCGTCTCGCCGAAATAGAAGGTCGGGTTCTCCACCCGCACCATCAGGCGCAAACCGGGATGCGCCTCGCCGATGAACCCGCGCAGCGCAATCCGGGTCTTGCGGCCGGCGGGAGCCACCCGGGCCCGCACCCGGGTGCCGCGCCGAATCGTCTTGACCTCGGATTCGATCTCGAAGGCATCGGACGCCGGCAGCAACTCGATGCGCGGCTTTTCGCCGGCCTGCTCGCCGGGGTACACGAGCACGCTAACGGAGTTGAAATTGAAGCCCAACGCCGCCGGCGGCGCCTGGTACGGATCCGAGCTCGAGTCCTGGCTGAACCCCGGCGGCCGCTCCTCGACGAAGGCCGTGTCGTCCAGGATGATCGGCCCCTCCACCTTGCGAAGGCCCAGCGCGTAGAGTTCCTGCACCAGGTAGGACAGGCGCTCGCTCACCAGCGAAGGGTCGCCCCCGCCGCGAATCCACAAGGGCCCCTTGAGCACGCCGCGTTCGATCTTCTGCCGCGCCAGCACCTCGGTGCGAAAGCGATACTCCGGATGCAGCAAGCAGAGCGCCGCCGCGGTGGTGAACATCTTGCTCACCGAGGCGGGGTTCACCAGTTGGTCCGGCTGGTGCGAAAACAAGGTGCGGCCGCTCGCCAGATCATCCACCCGCGCGCTCACCACCGCGCCGTCGAGCGACGGATCGGCGAGCAGCTCGCCGAGTTCCTGTTCCAGCGGCACCTCCAAAAGACCCGGAGCCGACTCGGTTGCCATCGCCGGGTCCGGCCCGAGCCCCAGCAGCAGCCACCCGGCGAGTACCGCCCACGCCGGTTGAAGGCGCGACGATCTGGAGATAAGCTCGCGCATGACACGATGAACGCTAGCACATCGCGCGCTTCAGTCAATTGTTGCGGAGGACTCATGAAATGGTCCGTGCTCGTCTCCCTGGCGCTGGCCGCCGTCCCGGCCGCGGCCGAGGAGCCATCCTGCGACGATCCGCTCTTTCGCGAGCACGAGGCGCGAGCCGCGGATCGGGCGGCGATCGAGGAGAAGCTCCGCCTGTGGCGGGAGTTCTTGCAGATCTATCCCCACAACCCGTGCGCCGAGCGCGCCCGCACCGAAATCGCCCGCCTGGAGGCGAGCCAGGGTTTTCACCGGGAGCAGCGGTCCGAGGACCGCTGGCGCCAGGAGGCCCGCGGGGGTGTCATCGAGCCGGATCGGGAGGTGTTCCCCGCCTGGGTCGCGGCCACCGATCCCGCGCCCCGCAACCGATTGCGCCTGCAAACCTCGCTCGCCTTCCTGACGCCGGATCTCGAGTTCCATTCCAAGGCGCAAGGACCGCTGTGGAGCCAGGTGCTGCGCCTGGACGTGGCGCCGGCCAACCACCTGGCCTTCTCGCTGGACCTGCCCTTTCTGGCCGGGCGCCAGGAAGGAAGCGGGTTCGGCTTCGCGGCCGGGAACTTCTTGCTGGGCCTGCACGGGATCTGGGGCACCTGGCTGGGCGATCGTCCGCTGGTGGTGGCCGGCGGCCTCTCCTGGTCGCCGGGCTCCTCGGGATGGTTTTCGGACGCGCGCCAGCGAATGCTGGACGCCGGGGCGTACGCCGCGATCGACGACTACGGCTTCTTCCGCTACGGCCAGACCGACTACGCTCCCCACATACAGGCAGAGGTCGGGCTCGGCGATCACTTCTTGCTAATTTCGGTCGTCTATCATTTTCTGGTCCAGGGCGACCCCGCCTTCAAGGATCCCGATTCGCCGCTGGTCTCCAGCGTGTTGCGCCTCGAGATGGGATGGCAGTGGCGGCTGCTCCCCTGGATCGAACCGGCCCTGGAACTCCATGGAGGCGTGGCCGCCGCCAAGGCGGGGAACACGAACTTTCTCTACGCCATACCCACGCTGCGCCTGCACCGCGGCAGACTCTCGGCAGGCCTGGCGGTGAGGATTCCGCTCATCGACGCTTCCGACCTGTCTCGTATGACCATCACCCTCGACGTGGGCGCGCGGATTTTCTAGAGCCTTCCGAGCGGCGGATCGCACGGACATGACCGCGGCATGCGCACCGGACGCGGCCCGACTCCGGGCGCCGAAAAACGCGCCCAGGAGCGGGATTCGGCTCGCCCCGACCGAGGGGCCGTCGGGATCAGACATCGTCCTCGGATGGGGACGATGGATGCTCCGGCGGCGCCGAAGGCGAAGCGTTCTTTTTTTGCCGCAGCCGTTGCAGGGCCTGGCCGGCCAGCGTCGCCAGGCGCGGGAGCTGGTGGGTGACCAGCACCACCGCCACCACGAACAAGATCAGGACCAGATCGGCGAAGCCGGGCACGCTCGCCCCACCCGCTCAGTAGTCGAATCCCAGCTTGAAGTTGAACCCGTACATGGACTCGGAAGCGAACGTGGCCTCCACCACCACCTGGAAGATGTAGCTCTTCATGCGCAGGCCCACGAAGCCGCGGTGGAACATGTTGTCCTGCCACTTGACGCTGTTGAACACCTTGGACACGAGCAGCGGGTTGCTGGTCCCGTCGTTGCTCTCGTCGAGCAGCGGCAGCACCACGTGCGAGGAGGCGTGCACGAACAGCATGTGGTAGCCGGCATACGGCGTCAGCGACAGCATGCCGGCCACGCCGAAGGCCTTGGAGATGGACACGTCCCAGCCGCCGGTCGAGAGGGAGAAGTCCTTGGGACCGATGGTGTGGTTGAGCGCGATGCGCACCGACAGATCCGGGATGAAATAGAATCCCTCGTTGATGGCCCAGCGCACCTCGGCCCCGGCGGTGAACATCTCGCTCTCCGGGATATAGGAGATCTGGGTGCCCACCTCGAAACTGAACGGCAGTCCCTTGCGCACGTGGATGCGCGGGAGGAACAGCACGGACCCGGGCGAACTCTCGGTGGCGGCGGTCCAGTAGGGGCGGTCGTTGTGGATGGGGACCACCGAGCCCTCGATGGCGAACTCGAAGCCGTTGAGGCCGAGCGTCTCCGCCGGGGCCAGGAAGGCCGGAGCGGTCACCAGGCCCAGCTCGCGCATCAGGCCCCGAAAGTGCTCGTTGGCACAGGCGGCGACCGCGGTCGGGTCGGCCGGATCCTGGCAGGCCTCCCAGAACCCTCCCAGGTTCATGTCGTACCGGGCCGCCTGGGCCGGGCCCGCCAGCGCGGCGATCGCCGCCACCACGAGAAAACCCTGCGAGTTTCGGCGCTTCATGCCAGTCCTCGACTCTTGATTTTCCGCATATCGGCTTCGGGCAAGCTAGCACCCGCGGAATTCCGGTGTCAAGAGAAGGCCGCTGCCCCGCTTGCCCTGCGCCGGCATGCCGGGTATGTTTCTGGCCACCGGAGAAAGCCATGGACCGCGACGAAGCCCGCCTGCGCATCGATCGGCTGACCGAGGAACTCAACGAGCATGCCTGGCGCTACTACGTGCTCGACAGCCCGGTGATCTCGGACGCCGAGTACGACCGCCTGGCTCGCGAGCTCGAGGCGATCGAGGCGGCCTTTCCCGATCTGGTGCGGGCGGACTCGCCCAGCCATCGGGTGGGAGCGGCGCCGCGGGACGACTTTCCCCCCTTCCGGCATCCGTCCCCCATGCTCTCGATCCAGAACTGCTTCTCCGAGGCGGAGTTTTTCGACTTCGATCGGCGGATCAAGAAGTTTCTGGGGACGGACGACGACATCGAATACATGGCCGAGCCCAAGCTGGATGGCCTGTCGATCGAACTGGTGTACCAGCGCGGCCTGCTCGCGGCCGGCGCCACGCGCGGCGACGGAACGGTGGGCGAGGACGTCACCCCCAACGTCCGTACCATTCATGGGTTGCCGCTGAAACTGCGCGGGTCGGACCCGCCCGAGCAGCTGGTGGTGCGCGGCGAAGTGATTTTGGAAAAGGTCCACTTCGAGCGGCTCAACCGCGAGCGCGAGGAAGCGGGCGAACCGGCCTTCGCCAATCCGCGCAACGCCGCCGCCGGCAGCCTGCGCCAGCTCGATTCGCGCATCACCGCCAGCCGTCCGCTCTCGTACATGATGTACGCGGCCGGCCTCCCCGTGCCGGACGTCGATTCCCAGCAGGATCTGCTGCGCCGACTCGAAGAGTTCGGCTTTCGGGTCAACCCCCGCTCCCGGTTCTGCCGAAACGCCCACGAGGCGGCGGCCGCGTACGCCGAGCTGCTCTCTGCGCGTTTCTCGCTGCCCTATGACATCGACGGGATGGTCGTCAAGGTCAACCGCTTCGAGCTGCAGCGCCGGCTGGGCGAGGTGTCGCGCTCGCCGCGCTGGGCCGTGGCCTGGAAATTCCCGCCCGTGCAGGAGACCACGCGGGTGCAACGGATCGTGGTGCAGGTGGGCCGCACCGGCGTGCTCACCCCGGTGGCCGAACTCGAACCGGTACGCATCGGCGGGGTGGAAGTGTCGCGGGCCACGCTGCACAACGAGGACGAGGTGCGGCGAAAGGACGTCCGCGCCGGCGACACGGTGGTGGTGCAGCGGGCCGGCGACGTCATCCCCGAAATCGTCTCGGTGGTCCTGGCCCGGCGTCCCGAGGGAGCGGCGCCCTTCGCCATGCCCGAACGTTGCCCGGCCTGCGGCGGACCGGTATCGCGGGAGGAGGGCGAGAGCGCCCTGCGCTGCGCCAACATGAATTGCCCGGCCCAGTTGCGTGAGCGGCTGCTGCATTTTGCTTCGCGCGGCGGCATGGACATCCAGGGGCTGGGCGAAAAGATCGTGGAGCGGCTCATCGAAAGCGGCCGGGTCAGGACCGCGGCCGATCTCTACCGGCTCGACAAGGAGTTTCTGGCCAACATCGAGCGCATGGGCGAAAAATCCGCCGCGAATCTGCTCGCCGCCATCGAGGCGAGCAAGCGCCGGCCGCTTCCGCGCTTCATCTCCGCGCTCGGGATCTTGCACGTCGGCGAGCATGTGGCCGGGCTGCTGTCCCAGCGGTTTTCCTCGATCGACGCGCTGGCCCGGGCGAGCGCCGAGGAACTCACCGCCATTCCCGGCATCGGCCCGGAGGTATCGGAAAGCATCCGCCGCTTTTTCTCCGAGCCGCAGAACCGAAAGATCATCGAGGCGCTGCTCGCAGCCGGGGTGACGCCGATCGCCGAGGAGGCCAAGAACACCTCCGCCGGCGCGTCGCTGGCGGGCCAGGTGGTGGTGCTGACCGGCACGCTCGCATCCATGGAGCGAAGCCAGGCCAAGGCCCGGCTCGAGGCCCTGGGCGCGCGCGTGACCGGCTCGGTGAGCAAAAAGACCACCCTGGTGGTCGCCGGATCGGATCCGGGCTCCAAGCTCGCCGAGGCCGAGAAACTGTCCATCAAGGTCATCGGCGAACCGGAGTTTCTCGAGTTGATCGGCATGCGCAAGGATTGATGCATCGGCCCGGCGACCGAAATGCGGCGCAGGAAGAACTTCACCCTGCCTCTGACAAACATGTCGTGGTTTGCGGGACGGATGACAGGCGGTCTAACCGACCGCCATGAAAAACTATTTATTTTTCAGTGTCTTGAAATTACAGTAGGAGCGAGCTGTCCGTGGCATGATGATTGCTTAATTTTGTCCTCGGTTGTTTGACCAGGGCATCGGACCCGATCGGAGAGCCAGCTCTTTGAATCCAAGATGGCGTCCGGTACGGCAGGTCTGGTGTCCTCAGCGGCCGTTTTGGCCGCTGGGAGGCAACGGGAGCCTGGCTCCCGATAATATATAAAGCCCCGTGTGGGGCGCGACCAACCTCCTTTTTCTCGCTCCTGCCTGGGCCCCGTTCATGGGAACGGGGCCTTGGCGTTTGAACAATAAAATTCAATAAAATCAATGACAAGTGGGGAGAACCGGGGTGGGTGGCACCGGCCACTTGGCTCCATGCACGAAATGTCAGCTGCATGTGCCATCCTGGACTCGCCCCACACAGGCGGCAGGACCAAGGAGCGTACCATGCGAAGGAGAAGATTTGCGGACGGGTACCTGGACGAGGTCGAGCGGCTCTCGAAAGAAATCGCTCGCATCGAGCCCTGGCTCGAGCGGGCCTCCCATCCGCCGATGACCTTCATGCTCATCCCGAGCATCCTCGCATCCGCGGACCGGGTGCTCAGGCGCCTGGCCGCCTACCGGGGACCCCGCGCGGACGAGGCCCGCGCGCTCCACGCGCGCCTGTGGCTGCTGCGGCAGCGCTTCGACCCGCGCCCCGCCGCGAACGATCGCGCCGCCACGAACTGACCCCGGCCGCGGGTTGACACCTTGCACCGCGGCGGATACCGTGCCGGCATGTCCGAAAACGAAAAGCCGGCCGTGTATCTGGTGGACGGAAGCGCCTATATCTTCCGCGCCTACCATGCCATCCAGAAGCTCTCCACCCGCCAGGGCGTTCCCACCAATGCCGTGTACGGCACCACGCGCATGCTGCTTAGGCTCATCGAGGACGAGAGCCCTCAGTACCTGGCCGCAGTGTTCGACGCCGGCGGCCGCACTTTCCGCCACGAGATGTATGGCGACTACAAGGCCCACCGGCCGCCGCCGCCGGACGATCTGCGCGTGCAGTTTCCCATCGTGCGCCGGGCGGTGCGCGCGCTCAACCTGCCGCTCATCGAGATCGCGGGCGTCGAAGGCGACGACGTCATCGCCACCCTGACCGAGATGGCCCGGCGGACCGGACATCCCGTGGTCATCGTCTCCGGCGACAAGGATCTGATGCAGCTCGTCGGTCCGGGCGTGACCATGATGGACCCGATGCGCAACGTGCGCTACGATCCGGCGGCGGTGCGCGAAAAGATGGGCGTGCCCCCCGAACGCATCGCCGATCTTCTGGCCCTCATGGGCGACAGCTCGGACAACGTCCCCGGAGTCTCGAGCGTGGGAGAGAAGACCGCCGCCCGGCTGCTGGCCGAGCACGACACCCTGGAGGGCGTGCTCGCCGCCGCCCCGAACATGAAGCCCGGCAAGCTGCGCGAGCGCCTCATCGCCGAGGCCGAGGCGGCCCGGCTTTCGCTTCGCCTGGTCACCCTGAACCGCACCGTGCCCTTGCCGCTCGCGCTCTCGGATCTGGCGGTCCGGCCGCCGCAGCCGGACGAGCTGCGGGCCTTCCTTTCCGAGTTCGAAATGACGGAACTGGCCCGCTCGCTCTTTTTGGAGCGGCCGCGCGCGGAGCCGGGACGCTACCGCATCCTGTTCTCGCGCGAGGACCTCGATCGCGAATTCGCCCGCATCGAGAAGGCCGGGGTGTGCGCCCTGGATCTCGAGACCACCTCGCTGGACGCCGTGCGCGCCGACATCGTGGGACTGAGCATCAGCTGCGCCGAGGGCGACGCCGGCTACGTGCCGGTGGCCCACCGCGGCCCGGACGCGCAGCGGCAATTGCCGCTGGAAATCGTGCTTTCCGGCCTGCGCCGCCTGATCGAGGAGCGGCGCGTCACTATCGTGGGTCAGAACCTCAAATACGACTCCATCGTGCTGCTCCACCGGCACGGCATCCGGCTGGAGCCGATCGGCGGCGACGTCATGCTGGCCTCGTACGTTCTCGACCCGGGCCGAAACAGCCACTCGCTCGACAGCCTGGCCCGCGAGCTCCTCGGGCACACGCCGCTAACCTACGCGGAGGTGGCCGGCAAGGGCAAGAATCAGATCCCCTTCGCCGAGGTGCCGATCGAGCGGGCCGCCGCCTACGCGGGCGAGGATGCCGATTTCGCCCTGCGCTTGTGGAACCTCCTGCTGCCGCGCGTGCGCGCCGAGGGGCTCGAGCCGTTGCTGTGCCAGATCGAGCTTCCGCTGGTCCCGGTCCTGCGAGACCTGGAGCTGGCCGGGGTGAAAATCGACACCGAGCGGCTGCGCCGGATGGGGCAGGAGCTGGAGCGCGACATGCAGTGCATCGTCGAACGCGCCCACGCCCTGGCCGGCCGCGAGTTCAACCTCAACTCGCCGGCGCAACTGCGCAAGATCCTATTCGAGGAGCTCAAGCTCTCGCCCGGGCGCAAGGGCAAGAGCGGCGCCTCCACCGACTCCGAGGTGCTGGAGCACCTGGCCGCCTCGCACGAACTGCCCGCCGAGATCCTCAACCACCGCCTCCTGGCCAAGCTCAAGTCTACCTACGTGGACGTGCTGCCGGAGATGATCAACCCGGAGACCGGCCGCCTGCACACCAGCTTCAATCAGGCGGTCACCGCCACCGGCCGACTGTCTTCCTCGGATCCCAACCTGCAGAACATCCCGGTGCGCACCGACCTCGGCCGGCGCATCCGCTCGGCCTTCGTGGCCGAGCCCGGCGGCAAGCTGCTCTCGGCCGACTACAACCAGGTCGAGCTGCGCATCCTGGCGCACCTCTCACAGGACGAGGCCTTCTGCGAGGCTTTCCGCCGCGGCGAGGACATCCACGCCCGCACCGCCTCGCGCATCTTCGGCGTGGACATCGGCGCGGTGACCACCGAGCAGCGACGCCAGGCCAAGGCGGTCAATTTCGGCATCGTCTATGGCCAGGGCGCCTTCAACCTGGCGCGCCAGCTCGGCGTGCCGCGGGCCCGGGCCCAGGAGATCATCGATCAGCATCAGGCCTCGTACCCCAAGGTGCGCGAATGGGTGGCCGCCATGCACCAGGCGGCGATGCGCGACAAGGCGGTGAGCACCCTCTTCGGCCGCCGGCGCCGGCTCCCCGACATCGACAGCCCCAACCCCGGGCTGCGGGCCAACGCCGAACGCATGGCCCAGAACACGCCGGTCCAGGGCACCGCGGCCGACATCATCAAGCGAGCCATGATCGACATCCACCGCGAGCTGGCGGCCCGCTCCCTGCGCTCACGCATGGTGCTCCAGGTCCACGACGAGCTGCTGTTCGAGGCGCCCGAGGACGAACTCGGGGCCCTGGAGTCGCTGGTGCGCGAAAAGATGGAGGGCGCGGCGCGCCTTTCGGTCCCCTTGACGGTGGACATCGCCTGGGGCGACAACTGGGACGAGGCGCACTGAGCGAAAGGCCACGCCATGCCCAAACCCAATGCCAGCGGCAAGGACTCGCAGCGGCAACTGGCGCGCGCCGAGGCCCGAATCCAGGCCATGGTCGAGGTGGGGCGCTCGCTGAGCACGGTGCACGATCTCGACGAGCTGCTGCGACGGGTGGCCGCCCTGGTCACCCGCCTCACCGAGGCCGAGCGGGCCAGCATCTTTCTGGTGGATGCGGAACGAGGGCAGATCTGGTCCAAGGTGGCCCTGGGCACCGGGGTCAGCGAGATCCGCCTGCCGCTGGGAAAGGGCATCGCCGGCTGGACGGCGCTGCACGGCAAGAACATCAACCTCAAGGACGCTTACCAGGACGATCGCTTCGACCCGGAGGTGGACCGGCAGACCGGCTACCGCACCCGCAGCATCCTCTCGGTCCCCATGCGCGGCGGCAAGGGGGAGGTGCTGGGCGTCATCCAGGTCCTCAATCGCACCTCGGGGCATTTCACCCCGGAGGACGAACGATTGCTGGAGGCCGTTTCCTCCCAGGTGGCCATCGCGGTGGAGAACGCCTCGCTGGTGATCCGGCTGCTGTCGCGCAACTTGGAGCTCGTGGAGGCCCAGGAAGCGCTGGCCCGCCGAGTGGAGGAGCTCGACGTCCTCTATCGGCTGGAGATGGAGATCGCCTCCGCCGACTCGCTCTCGGAGATGCTGAGTCGTCTGCTGCGCCAGGCGGACGAGCTGCTCGACTGCGAGGCCGGTTCCATCCTGCTGCTGTCGGGGCCGGAGCAGAACGAGCTCATCTTCGCCTCGGTGGTCGGTGGCGCGGAGGAACAGGTGCGCCGCCTGCGCCTGCCGCGCGGGACGGGGGTGGCCGGCTGGGTGGCCGAGCACGGCCAGCCGGCGCGGGTGAACCGCCCCGACGACGATCCCCGCCATCTGAGGGAGCTGTCGGACCGGCTGCGCTTTCCGGTGCGCAACCTGATGGCGGTTCCGCTCCAGCAGGCGGGCCAGATCATCGGGGCCATCGAGTTTCTCAACCGGCGCGCGGGGGACTTTTCCGAGCACGACGAGAAGCTGTGCACGGTGATCGCCGGCCAGGCCGCCTCGGCCATCCAGATCGGCCGGCATCGCGAGGAGATGGAGAAGGCCTCCCGCCTGGCCGGCATCGGTCAGGCGCTCTCCGGCGTCGTCCACGACCTGCGCACGCCGCTCACCATCATCTCCGGCTATGTCCAGCTCATGGCGGAGGAGGAGGACGCCCAGGCCCGAAAAGCGCAATGCGAGCGCGTGCTGTCGCAGTTCGACTTCCTCAATCGCATGGTGCAAGAGGTGCTGTCGTTCGCCCGCGGCGAGAGCCGGCTGCTGCTCCAGAAGGTCTACCTCAACCGCCTGTTTGTCGACCTCGGCGAGGTGCTCTCGCGCGAACTGGCCATCTCCGGCGTGTCTCTGGACATCCAGGACCGCTACGGTGGCGCCATCCGGGCCGACGAGGGCAAACTGCGGCGCATGATCATCAACCTGACCCGCAACGCCCGCGAGGCCATGCCCGGCGGCGGCCGCTTCACCATCATGGTGGACGAGGAAGGCGAGCAGGTGCGGCTCACCTTCGCCGACACCGGGCCCGGCATCCCGGAGGCCATCCGCGACCGGCTGTTCGAGTCGTTCGTGACCCTGGGCAAGGAGCACGGCACCGGCCTGGGGCTTTCACTCGTCCGCAAGATCGTCGAGGAGCACGAAGGACGCATCGTCGCCGACAACCCTCCCGAGGGCGGGGCGCGCTTTCGGGTGTGGCTGCCCAAGCGGCTCTCGGGCTAAAAAAAAACCGGGCCGGTTTCCCGGCCCGGTCGTGTCTGCGCGCGAAGCGATCAGACCTTCACCACGTTCCGAGCCTGGAGGCCCTTGGGGCCCTCGGCGACCTCGAACTGCACCGTGTCGCCCTCCTTGAGGGACTTGAAGCCTTCGGACTGGATCGAGGAGAAGTGGACGAACACGTCTTCGCCGTTCTCCTGCTCGATAAAGCCATAGCCCTTCGCATCGTTGAACCACTTCACCCTACCGGTTGCCATTCTTCTTCTCCTTGCTGCGGCCCTTCCGCCCGGTGACGGAACATCCCGTCTCCGACCATCAGGGCTGTCTTGCCGGTCCTACCGGCCTGATTATTTTGCTGACCCGCCCCCGAGGAAGGTCTTTCCGAGACGACAACCTCGCCACTACCTCCTTGCCGCAGATACTGTGACAGGTCGCGCTTGACCTGTCAAGAAAATAAAAAATGCGCTGTCTTACTTGCACATCTTTTGTGCGGATAGCCGGACGGGGCGCCGGACGAGATCCCATCGACCGGCGAGCGCGAAAGCGGCCCGGCTCAGTCGCAGTAGCCCAACCAGGGCACGCACCAGGAGTGGCCCATGGTGTCGTCGTAGCAGCAACCGCTGGCGCAGTCGCTGTTCGTCAGGCACGAGTCCGAGCAGAAGTGCTCGCCGGTCGAGGAGTCGATGCAGGTCATGCCGACGGGACAGGGATCGCCCACGCACGTGTTGACGTAGTACGTGCGCCCGTCGGTGTAGTAGGTGCGCGGCATGCACACCCACTGCATGTAATCGTGGGCATAGGGCGTGCCCTGGTCCACCATGGGCATGCACCAGTAGTCGGCCATGCAATCGGCGTCGCTGCGACACCCGTTGGCGCAATAGAGGTGGTAGCCGCCGCTGTATCCTTGCCCGTACACGCAGAACTCGGTCTCCAGGTACGTCGCCCCCTGGCGGCACTCGTCGCAGCTCTCGACCTGCCGGGCATTGCCGCAGCCCGCGCCCAGAACGGCGATGGACAGCGCCAGCGCTCCCACGACCCACAGAGTCTTTTTCATGGCTCAATCTCCTCCAAAAGGGTTTCGACCGAAATCCACCGCAACCTATCCCGTCTTGCCGACGAAAGCAAGCGGCCGGGCATTCAGGCGCCGGCACCCCGCAAAACTTGATCGCCGGCTCTCTCCGGCCCTAAGCTCAAGGCATGGAGCCCGCCCGGTCCGATCCCGCCCCCGCGGTCGGCCGCCCCGGCCGATTGGTCAAGTGCCAGAGTTGCGGCGCGCCGATCACGCTTCAGCGCGAGGACCACCTGGTCACCTGCGCCTATTGCGGCTCGAGCTACATCCTCAACCGGGAGGCGGGACCGGCGCTCAACCCCTTGACGCTCAAACGCATCCTTCTTTCGGTGCGCCTGCCCAAGGAGAAGCTCGCCGACGCCGCCCGGGAGTGGATGTCGCGGGGGTTCTTCAAGGCCGCCGATCTGGACCGCAAGGCGCAGATTGGCCCGCCGCGGGGTTTCGTAGTGCCAATCTGGGGAGTGTGGCTCGACGCCGAGGTCCACTGGGTCGGCCGCAACCAACAATCCAGATACGGCCACCGCGGGACCCACCGTTCCGTGTGGAACCGCGTGGAGGGCACGGAAAACCACACCCGCTGCTGGCCGGTGAGCGCTTGCGGCCCGACCCGGAAGCTCTTCGGTCTGGCCGCCATCACTCCGGGCGGGCCCAGCCTCTACCCCGACTGGGGAGGGTTTTTCGCCGGGCGCGGACTCGGCACGCTGCCCAGCCCGGGAGTGGACCTGATGGGCCACGGAGAAGGCGTGGACTTCGGCGCCGACCGGCAGGAATTCGATCTGGATCTGGTTCCCGGCTTCACCATCCTGAGCGGCCAGGTGCCCCGGGCCGAGGCCGAGCGACGCGCCCACGAGCAGATCGTCGAGTTCTTCCGCAAGGAGTGCAAGGGCAAGGCCGACCGGATCATCTCCGTACACACCCGGGTGGACCTGCAGGGCAGCGACCTGATGTTCCTGCCGGTGTGGGAGCTTCCCTACCGCTACCGGGGCCGGAACTACCGCATCCTGTTCGACGCCCACAGCGGCAAGATCCTGGCCGGCGAGCATCCGGTGGGCAAGTGGGACAAGGTGGTGGTGCTGCTGCTGATTCACGGAGGATTGGCCACCGCCTGCGGTGGTTTGGCGGAGTGGTTGGAGATTCCCGAACTCTGGGCCGGGGCCGCCGTCCTCGGCGCAACCTGGCTGGCCTACGCCGCGTGGACCGCGGTGCGTCCCGGGTGAGCGTGCGCATGAGCGCGGACAAAGCACAGGCCCAGCGCTTTGGAAAGTACACGCTGCTCTCCCGGCTGGCGGTGGGCGGGATGGCCGAGATCTTTCTGGCGCGCCAGGAGGGCATGCAGGGCTTTTCCAAGAAGATCGTCATCAAGCGCATCCGGCCGCACCTGTCGGACAACGAAGAGTTCGTCAAGATGTTCCTCAACGAGGCGCGGCTGGTGGCCCAGCTCAACCATTCCAACATCGTGCAGATCTACGACCTCGGCCGCATCGGCAAGTGCTACTTTCTCTCCATGGAATACGTCCACGGCCGGGACATGCGGGCGGTGCTGGCCCGCTCGGCGAGCCGCCACATCCCGTTTCCGCTGGAGTATTCCCTGCGCATCGCCGCCTCGGCCTGCGAGGGGCTGTACTACGCCCACCGCCTCACCGATGACGAAGGCCAGCCGCTCAACATCGTGCACCGGGATGTGACGCCGGAAAACATCATGGTCTCCTTCGACGGCGTGGTGAAAATCCTGGACTTCGGCATCGCCCGCGCCGAGAACCTGCTCAGCGAGACCCGCACCGGCGAGATCAAGGGCAAGCTCGCCTACATGAGCCCGGAGCAGATCACCGGGCGCAGCCTCGACCATCGCTCGGACATCTTTTCGCTGGGCGTGGTGCTGTACGAGTGGGTCACCGGCCACAAGCTGTTCTCCGGCAACGCCGACGCCGACATCATCCGGGCCGTGGTCGAGGGCCGCATCTATCCGCCCAGCTACTACTGCGAGGGCCTGCCCGCGCCGGTGGAGGCCATCCTCAACCGGGCGCTCTGCCGCAACCGCGAGGAGCGCTACCAGAGCGCCTGGGACATGCAGTACGACATCGAGCAGTTCCTCTCCCATCACGAGTTCAATCCCTCGGCCATCCACCTGTCCAATTTCATCCGCCAGCTCTTCGCCGAGGAACTGTCCCGGGAAGCCCGCGCCGGCTCGGCCTCCACGCCGCTGCCGCCCGAGCCGTCCGACGCCGAGGCGGAATCCTCCGCTCCGCTCCCCGATGAGCCCGCGCCCGAACCCGCGCCCGAGCCGCTGGTGCGGCGCAAGGGGACCGGCAGCCGCAAGGTGGAGCAGGCGGTGCGCCAGGGATCGGACCGGCTCCAGGCCGAGGTCGAGGTGCAGCAGGAATGCCATCTCTCGGTGGAGGTCGAGATGGATCGCGAGCTGTACCTTCGCCTGCACGAGATCGCCCGCCGCAACCGCGTGAACGTGGCCGATCTGATCCGCGATCTCTTGCGCCAGTTCGCCAAGTACCTGGGCTGACAACGCCCGTTCGGAGGTCCGCCCCATGCCGCATCAGATTCGATCTCGTTGGCGCGAGGTTCGAAGGGCGCGCCCGAATGCGGGCCGAGGCCGCATCCGGGACGGGGGACGCTTCCTTGCCCTGGCCGTGGCCACGGGCTGCCTGTGGTGGGCCTGCGATTGCCAGGACTCGCTCGGTCCTCCCTGCGGCATCACCGCAGATTGCCCCGACGGGATGATCTGCTACCGCGGCCACTGTCAGTGGCCCGACGGCGGCGGCCCGGACGGCGGCGACGGCGGCGACGGTGACGGCGGGACGCAGTGGGATACCGGCCCGCTGCCCCGCTGCGACGACCCCGGCGACTGCGTGGGCGATGAGATCTGCTTTCACGGTTACTGCGTGACCGTGGTGCCCGACCCGGACTGCCGCACCGGCGCCGAGGACGATTGCGCCGACGACCGTTACTGCGTGCCCGAGCTCGGCGGCTGCGTCCCGGCGGGCGCCCGGCCCTCGGCCGAGAACACCTGCGAGTACATCCCGCCGGTGGGCGCCTTCACCCCCCGCGAGGAATGGGTGTGGGAGAAACCGCTGGACAATCCGGAGTGGGACGAAGTGATGATGACGCCCGTAGTGGTCGATCTCACCGGGCGGGCCGGGGCGGCGGATTTCGTGGTGCCGGCGGTGCTGTTCAACAGTTTCCGGGCGGATGCCGGCTACACCCGCGACGGCGTCCTGCGCGCGGTGGCGGGAGACACCGGCCAGCCGCTCTTCAGCATCACCGATCCCGATCATTACACCCACCCGGTGAGCAACATCGCCGCCGGCGACCTGGACGGCGACGGCCGGCCGGAGATCGTGACCGCCAAGAACGGCGGTCGGGACCTCATCTGCTTCGAGAGCGACGGCGCCTTCAAGTGGCAGACCCAGACCGACCTGCTCATCACATCCTGGGGCGGGCCGGCCATCGCCAACGTGGACGGCGAGGGCCCGCCGGAGATCGTGCTGGGCGCGAACGTGGTCGACGCCGTCGGCAACCTGCGTTGGCACCGCGACGGTTCGGCGGGGGACAACTACCGCACCCACTCCGGCGCGCCATTCTCGGTGCCAGCGGACGTGGACGACGACGGAAAGATGGAGATCGTCACCGGGGACACGCTGTACTCCTACGACGGGACGGTGCGCTACAACACCGGCCTGGGAGACGGCTTCGTGGGCCTGGCCGACTTCACCGGCAACGGGCGGCCGGAGGTGGTGGTGGTGGCCCGCGGCTCGGTGCGCCTCCAGAGCGCCAACTTCACCCCCGATCCGGCCCACCCGGAACGCACCAACGTCATCTGGCTCAAGACCGCCCAGGATCTGGCGCGCCAGTGCGGCTGCCAGCCAGACTGCGGCCTGCTCGGCCCGCCCACCATCGCCGACTTCGACGGCGACGGAAAACCCGAGATCGGTGTGGCCGGCTCCAACGTCTACATCGTGCTGGACACCATGGGCAGTGTGCTCTGGCACATCCAGAGCCGCGACGGCAGCTCCAACATCACCGGCTCGGCGGTGTTCGACTTCGAGGGCGACCACCGGGCCGAGGTGGTGTACGCTGACGAGCTGTTCCTGCGCGTGCTGCGCGGGAGCGACGGCCAGGTGCTCTACCAGCAACCGCACAGCTCGCTCACCGCCTGCGAGTATCCGGTCATCGCCGACGTGGACGGCGATCACAAGGCCGAGATCGTCATCGCCCAGAACGACCTCATGGCCGACGCCCCGCAGAAATTCAAGGGCGTGCGCGTGTTCGGCGACGCCCAGGACAACTGGGTGAACACTCGCCGCATCTGGAACCAGCACGCTTACTCCGTCACCAACGTGCAGGAGAACGGCGCCATCCCGGAGACGGCGCCGCAAAATTGGAAGATTCCCTGGCTCAACAATTTTCGGCAGAACGTCCAGGGCGAGGGCCTGTTCGACGCCCCGGACCTCACCGCGCGCGGGCTGGGATACCTGGCTTTGGGAAACTGCCGGGAGGACGGCCTGCGCCTGTTCGCCTTCGTGGCCAACCGCGGCACCCAGTCGGTGCGCGCCGGGGTTCCGGTGAGCTTCTACCGGGGCGATCCGCGCTCCGGCGGCCAGCGACTGGGGACTGTGCGCACGCGCCAGAACCTCAGCCCGGGAGAGGGCGAGGTGGTGGAGTTTCTCTGGCCCGATCCGCCGATCGACACGCCGGTGGACATCTTCGTGGTGGCCGACGACGCCGGCGGCGGCGCCCAGCCGGCGGGCGAACACAACGAGTGCCGCGAGGCCAACAACCGGGGTGTCATCCCCGGGGTTTGCTGTTTCACCGACACCTGAACCGATCCGGGAAGGAAAGCCTCCCCGGCGGGAACTCATGAGCGACCATCCCGGTCCCCAAGGAGGCAGGCATGCGGAGTGCATGGCGCGTCTCGGTCCTGATTCCGTCGCTGCTTTTCATCTTCGTCTCCGGCGGTGTCCGCGCCGATCCGGGCTTCCCCCGGCCGCTGGAGCCGCAACCGGCCTGGGAGAACGGGCCCGACGGAGCCTTCCGGCCATTTTCCGGCGGCGGCGGCGGCCGCGAGCTGTTCGTGGACACGGCGAACGGCGATGACGGCAACGACGGCAGCCGGGCCCATCCGGTCAAGACCATCGGCCGCGCCCTGGAGCTGGCCCACGCCGGCGACACCGTGGTGGTGGCCGCCGGGATGTACCGCGAGCAGGTGATCGTGCCCGCCCTCAATCCTTCTCCCAGCCGGGCCCGGCCGCTCATCCTGCGGGCCGATCCGCCCGACGGCGAATCGGTCGTCATCGACGGCACCAACGTCGTCCCGGTCCAGGAAGGCTCGCTCAGTTACGCCGCCGGCGTGAGCCTGGTGGGCGATCCGGCGGTGGTGGTGGACGGTTTTCGCATCCAGAACTGGACCGGCTACGGCATGGCCGTGTCCCAGGGCTCCGACGTGGTGGTGAGCCGCTGCGCCTTTTCCAACAACGGCGCCGGCATGCCCGACTCGATGGATCTGCTCCTCATCGGCAGCCGGGACACGCGGGTGTTCGGCAACCGGTTCCTGGGAACGGCCGAGCGCGCCATCGACGAGCGGGCCAACGACAGCTGGATCGCCTACAACTCCTTTGTGGGATACACCGTCAACGCGATCCACGCCGGTCCCCACCCCGCCGGCCAGGGTGCGCGCATCGAGCACAACCGCTTCGAGGGCAACCCCGCCTCTCAGGGCGCCATCCTGGTGGACGGCGCCCGCGGCGTGGCGGTGGAGCGCAACCTCCTCGTGGGCGGCTCGCTCCAGGCCATCCGCCTGGACGGAGCCCAGGACACCCGGGTGTTGCAGAACACCGCGGTCGGCTTCGCCTTCGGCATCGAGTTGCACACCCTGGCCGGCTGCCGCATCGAGGCCAACGTGCTGGCACAGAACGTGGTGGGGCTGGAGGCGCTGTCGTACTTTCCGGACAGCGTGGTGGACAACAACCTGTTTTTCGAAAACCAGGTCGACCGCGAAGGCATCGATCCCGGACCGGGCGATCTCACCACCGATCCTCGTTTTGCCGACCCGAACTCGGGCGACTATACGCCCGGACCGGGCAGCCCGGCCATCGACAGCGGCCCCGAGGACGCGGCGATCCCCGCGGGAGGCGGCGCGCGCGCCGATCGCGGCGCCCTGGAGGCGGGCGCCGGGGATCCGCCGTGGGCCTTTCAACCTCGGGCGACGGTGGCCGATCGCACCCCGGCCTGGCGCTTCCAGTACAGCGATCGCGACCCGGGCGCGGTGCAGAAGGCCTACCACGTCCAGGTGGATCGGGTGCCGACGTTTGACTCGGCCGATCTGGTCGACTCGAGCTGGCAGTTCTCCGCCGAGGGGCGCTGGATCGTGCCGGCGGCCTTCGAACTGGCGCCGGGCCTCTGGTACATGCGGGCCAAGGTCCAGGACCAGTCCAACGCCCCCAGCCCGTGGAGCCCGCCGTCCTTCGCCGTCACGGTGGAACCGGCGCCGGCCTGCGCCGACCAGGGGGGCACGCCCTGCCAGGCCCTGGACGATTGCCAGGGAACCTGGGTGCCGGCGTCCGACAACGCCCGCTGCTGCGTGGGCAGTTGCGTGCCCTGCCCCGACGACGACAACGATGGAGCCCGGGCGGCCTCCTGCGGCGGCAGCGATTGCGACGACACCGACCCGGGAGTGAACCCCGGCGCCGCCGAAAACTGCGAGAACGCCAAGGACGACAACTGCGACGGCAAGACCGACCTGGCCGATCCGGACTGCGGCTGCGTGGACCGCGACCGAGACGGCTATGGCCTGCACTGCCCCAACGGTCCGGACTGCGACGACACCATCGCCTCGGTGTTCCCGGGCGCCGACGAGCTGTGCAACAACACCGACGACGACTGCGACGGCTCGACCGACGAGGGGTTCGATCTCCAGGCCGATCCCGACAACTGTGGCGAGTGCGGCTGGGCCTGCCGGGAGACCAGCCCGCGGCAGGTGTGCGATCTGGGACAGTGCGCGGCCTCCTGCGGCGGCGGCCGGACCGACTGCGATCGTGCCTGCATCGACACCCAGAGCGATCTGGAAAACTGCGGCGGCTGCGGCGTGCGCTGCGACCTCGCTTTCGCCGGAGAAGCCTGCCGGGACGGCCAGTGCCAGCTCACCGCCTGCGAGCCGGGCCACGTGGACCTGGACGGCCAGGCGGCCAACGGCTGCGAATACGCCTGCACCGCCAGCGGATCCGAGGCGTGCGACAACGGTCTCGACGACGACTGCGACGGCCAGAGCGACGAGGATTGCGGCAGCGGGGGCTGCGGTTGCTCGGCCACCCCGGCGCTCCCCTCGCCCCCGTTCCCCTGGCTCGTGGGGTTCGCTCTCGTCCTGGGCCTTCTGCGGCGCCGGCTCACTCGCTGACCGACACCGATGCCCGGGCGACTTGCAGCCCGTGGCCGACGGTGATCACGGCTTCTCCCTTGATCCTGGCGGTGACCCGGCCGGTCGCATTCACCTCGACCACCGCGCGGTCCGAGCTGAGATAGGTGGTGGCGGGATCGGCGGTGAGATCCCGCCGGCCGCCATCGTCGTACAGCCCGCTGACCGAGAGTTGGACCTCCTCGCCCTGGCGAAGCGAAATCGAAGGCGGCGACAGCTCCAGGCGAACCAGGTGGGGCCCCGGGCCGCGCACTTCCACCGGGATGTCGATTCGATACTCGCCCAGCGTGGCCCGCAGCAGGGCCGTCCCTTCGCCCAGCGCGAACAGCCACCCGTCCGCGGTGATGGCGGCCACCCCCGGGTTGTCGATGCGATAGCGGGTGCCCAGCGCGCCGGAGGAGACGTCGATCCGCGATCCGTCGCTGACGCTGCCCTTCAGGCCCACCACCCGCTGGCGCCCGATCTCCAACTCGATGCGCTCGGGCTCGGCGATGAGGCCGGCCAGCACGCCGTCCGCCACGGCCACGTCGGCCGTCGCCTGCCGGCCCGCAAAATAGGCCACCAGCCGCGTCCGGCCGCCCACGACGCCCTGGATGCGGCCGGGCCCGGAGAGCCGGATCACTTCGGCGTCGGTCGCCAGGATGTCGAGTGCGGGGCTTTGCGCCACATCGCTCACGGCTCCTGTCACGGTACGGGCCTCGAACACCAGTTGAGCATCGAGCAACCGGCACAGCTCGATCCGGTCGGGAAGGATGCGCAGCGACGCCACATCGTCTTCGGAAAGGGGCGCCCCGGCGCCGCAGCCCGCCAGCCCGAGCAGGCAAATCCAGATTCCCGCGCGCATGTTCGGCCTCCCAATCGGATGACGGTCGGAGCGAAGCTAACAGATTCTCCGCTCGCGCGCCACTCTGGCGTGCCTCGCCCCAGATCGCGGTTGACCACGGCACCGTCCTGGTGCATCCTCATCGCGGCATGAGACCATGGGGATCCGTCCTGCTGTGCCTGCTCGTTTTCGCCTGCGGCGAAAAGCGCGAGCGCCATCTCGAGCGCTTCCAGGGCCGCGGAGCCCTGACCCAGGAGAAGCTCGAGCCGCTGGACGCCTTCGCGCTGCCCGAAAACCCCGCCGTCGCCGACCGCGTCTTTCTGATGAGCCAGGCCGAGGTCGCCCGCCGCCTGGGGGCGCACCGCAGCCAGGCCGAGATGCGCTACCAGATGGCCGGCCAGGAGGAGCGGCTGGCGTTGGCGGAGACCGACACCATCGTCACCGCCCAGAACGGCGACTTCCGCATCAAGGTGGAAAACGACGCCAGCGGCGGCTACGAGGCGGTGTTCTCGGGTGGGCGCTTCTACGTCAAGAACCTCTGGGGACCGTTTCACGAGCGGGACACGTTGCTCGGCGCCCCGGACCAGTTTCGCGAACAAGCCTTCGGCGCCGTCGCCTCTCTCTACCGGCTCTACCGCGGGCGGTGGCGTTTCCAGAAACTCGGCCTGATGCGCCATCACGGCCGGGACGCGGCCAAGTTCGCCGTCACGCTGGCCCCGGGCGAGCCCCGGCTCCCGGGAACGGTGCCGCCGCCCCCGGCCCCCGCCGGGGTGAAGAAGTACGTCTATCCCGTGGAGGCACCGCCGGCGGACGAGGAGCGCTTTCGCGACCGTCTGAACCCGCGCGACCTGCGCGGCACCGTGTCGGTGGATACCGAATCGGGGGCCCTGCTCGCGGCCGATCTGGCGGGTTCACTCCAAGTCGACGAACCCGACGGCGGCACCATTGCGCTGGAGGTTTCGCTGCGATTCCTGGCCGACGGGTTCGGCAATCCGCCGCTGGTTCCGCCGCCGCCGGCGTCCGAGGTGAAGCCCATCCCGCAGCGGGACACCCTGAACAACCGCGTGCTGGACTTCTATTTCGGCAAGGGCTTCACCTCCACGCTGGGTCCGCCCGCCGGCGTGACCGCTCCGCTGACCAACCCCAACCCGTGAGAGACTCCATGCCTCGTCCACCCGTTCGTCGCAAGATATCCCCCTCGCCCGCCGCGGCCTCGCCGGCCGCCTCCCTCGCGCTGGCCCGGGAGCTGGCCCGGCTCCTGGCGGAGAAGAAAGCCCGCCGCCTGCGCCTGCTGGACGTGGGCGCGCGCTGCTCCTACACCGATTTTGTCATCCTGGCCAGCGCCGGCAACGAACGCCACGCCCGCGCCCTGGCCGACCATCTGTCGGAGTCGATGAAGGAACGCCGGCGGCGCCCGCTGGGGATCGAGGGTGTGGATGCGGGCCAGTGGGTGCTGCTCGACTTCGGCGACGCGGTGGTCCACATCCTGCAAGAACCGGTGCGCGAGCTGTACGATCTCGATCGCCTCTGGCCCGATTCCATCGAACATCCCGCGGGAGAGGGCGAGTGAGGGCGGCCCGCGCGCTGTGGCGCTGCGCCGCGGCCGGGGTCGGGGGGCTCGCGGATCTCCTGCTCCCGCCCGCCTGTTCCGTCTGTCGCGCCCTGCTCGAGGATCGGCGCGCCCGGCTGTGCCCCGAATGCTTGGCGGAGATCCGCCGCCCCGAGCCGCCGTTGTGCGCCGCCTGCGGCCAGCCCACGCACGGTTCGGAGCGCTGCGCCGAGTGCCGCAGCGCTCCGCCTCCGGTGCGCATTCGCTCGGCCATGTTCTTTTCGGGCGCCGCCGCCGAGGCGCTCACCGCCTTCAAGCTCGGCGGGCGGATCGAGATCGGAGACTGGTTGGTCGAGGAGATGGAACCGCTCGTGCGCGCCCTGCCTTTCGCGCCCGAGATCCTCGTGGGTGTGGCGCTGCACCGCTCCCGGCTGCGGCAGCGGGGATTCAACCAGGCGGCCGGGCTGGCCCGGGGCCTGGGCCGGCGCCTTCATCTCCCAGTGTCGCTGGACCACCTGGCGCGGATCCGCGCCACGCCGCCCCAGGGACAATCGGCCGGGCGCCGGGTGCGGGAGGAGAACGTCCGCGGCGCCTTCGCCGTGCGCCGGCCCCATCCCTTCGCCGGAAAGCGGGTGTGCCTGGTGGACGACACCGCCACCACCGGCGCCACCCTGGCCGAGTGCGCCCGGGTGCTGCTCGCCGCCGGCGCGGCCGAGGTCGCCGCCGTCACCGCGGCCCGCACGCCGCCGCCGGACGCATAGCGGACCGCCGCGCCGCTTGCCAAGCGGCGGCGGCCGCGCTACCGTGCCGCCCAACCAGGAGGCTCGCATGGACATCCAAAACATCGTGGTCGCAGGAAAGAGCGGCGCCGGCAAGCAGCCGCGCATCGACGTTTTGCTCTCCGAGCACTCGCTGAAACAGCTCTCCACCGGCAACATCTTTCGCCAGTACCTCGGGGCCTGGTCCAAGGTCCGCGACCGCGTGGATCGCAGCGCCTTGCTGACCGACGGAACCTTCGCCCCCGACGACCGCATCCGGGCGGCCTTGCAGGAACCCGCCCGGGAGGCGGGCGTGGATCCGGAGGACGCGAGATTGGGTTTTCTGGCCGGACACTACGTCGAGGCGGGCAAGTTCGTGCCCGATGCCATCACCAACGAGCTCTTCGCGGCGGCCTTTCGCGCCGCCGGCGGCAAGGGCCTGGTGCTGGACGGATACCCGCGCACGCCGGATCAGTCCGACTTCCTCCTTCGCTTGTGCCGCGAGCTCGGCCGGCGCATCGATCTGGTCTTGCTCGTCGACAACGACGACGAGGCCATCGTGGCCCGCACCATCGGCCGGCGGATCTGCCCCAAGGCGGGCTGCGGAAAGGTATTCCACCTCGAGTTCAAGCCGCCCGCGCCCGGAGGGCTGTGCACGGCCTGCGGCACGCCGGTGGTGCTGCGTTCCGACGACACCGAGGAGAAGATCCGCTCCCGGCTGCGCGAGTTCGCCGACAAGGCCGAACCGGCCCTGCGCCGGCTCACCGCCGCGGGCATTCCCCTGGCCCGCGTCCCCGGCAACCTGCCGGTGTTCACCGACGCGGCGGTGCGCGAGAGCGTGCTGGGCGCCATCCGACCGTTGCTGGCCAGCGGCGCCAGGCCGCTTTCTTGACCCTCGCCCGCCGCGAGGATATGGTGGCGGCAGATGCCCATCCGAAAAGAAAAGTGGACGCTGCTCCGAGTCACGGTGACGCTGGAAGCCTCCCGCGCCACACACCGGCTGGATTCGATCTTCGTATCGCCGGGCGGGGTGTTCGTGCCCGCGGCGCTTTCTCTGGAGCCCGGCCAGCCGGCGGTCGTGCGCTTTGCCGTCGACGGCCGCGCCATCGTCGCGCACACCGAGGCGCGCCGGGTCCTCTCCGCTGATGAGGCCGCCGCCCGCGGCATCGAGCCGAAGACCGCCGGCATCGAGCTGCGTCTGGTTCGCATGGAGGGGGACGGCTCGCAGATCCTGGCCGAACACATCCGCAAAATCATCATGGAGTCGGGCGGTCCGGGCGCCTAGCCCGGCCGCCGACCGCCCGCCACGCGCTCGATCCCCGAAAGATCTTTCCAGACCCGGACATCCTCGAAGCCCGCCGCCGCCAGGCGCTCCCGCACCGCCTCCGCCTGCCCCTGCCCCATCTCCAAAAGCAGCCAGCCTCGGGCCGACAGCCTCTCCATGGCCTGCGGGATGACGCGGCGGATGAGATCCAGCCCGTCCGGCCCTCCGTCCAGCGCCAGACGCGGCTCGCGGCGAACTTCCTGCGGCAGGCGCTCGATCTCGCCGGCGGGGATATAGGGCAGGTTGGCCACGATCAGATCGAACGGACCCGCCTCTCCCGCCAGCAGGTCGCCCCGGGCCAGCCGCAACCGCTCGATCAGGCCCAGCTCGCCGACGTTGGCCTCGGCGACCTGGAGCGCGCCGGGATCGCAGTCGATGCCGACACCCCGGCAGGACGGAAACTCCTTGGCCAGGGCGCACAGCAGACAGCCGCTGCCGGTGCCGACATCGGCGATGGCGGCCGGCGCGGCGGAGCAAAAGACCTCGCGCGCCGCGTCGATCAGCGTCTCGGAGTCCGGCCGCGGGATGAGCACGCGCTCGTCCACCCGAAAGGGGAGAGAATAGAACTCCTTCGCCCCGACCAGGTAGGCCACCGGCTCCCCGGCCGCGCGCCGCCGCAAAAGCTCGCGCAGGTCATCCTGCTCGGCGGCGGTGAGCGGCTGCTCGAAACGCAGGTAGAGCTGGAGCCGCGAGAGCCCCATGCGGTGGGCGAGCAACACCTGCGCGTCCAGCCGGGGGCCGGCCACACCCTTGCGCCGGAGAAACTCCTCGGCGCGCTGCAGCGCGGCCAGCAGCGTGAGCGGGGGGCTCAGGCGGACTCCCCCTTGAGCGCCTCGGCCTGGTAGAAGGCGTGCAGGTGATCCAGCACCTCGTCCAGCTCGCCCTCCATGACCCGATCCAGCTTGTGCAAGGTCAATCCGATGCGGTGGTCGGTCAGACGGTTCTGCGGGAAGTTATAGGTGCGGATCTTCTCGGCCCGCTCTCCGCTGCCGACCATGCTGCGCCGGCTCTGGCTCCGCTCCTTCTCCTGCTCCTCCCGCTTGATCTCGTACAGCCGCGCCAGCAGGATTTTCTTGGCCTTGGCCTTGTTCTTCTGCTGCGAACGCTCGTCCTGGCAGCGCACGGTGATGCCGGTGGGGATGTGGGTGATGATCACCGCGCTGTCGGTGGTGTTGACCCCCTGCCCGCCCGGCCCCCCCGCGCGGCACACGCTGATCTCGAGATCCTTCTCGGGCAGCTCCACCTCCACCTCGTCCGCTTCGGGCAGCACCGCCACCGTGACCGTCGAAGTATGGATGCGGCCCTGGGCCTCGGTGACCGGCACGCGCTGCACCCGGTGGACCCCGCCCTCGTACTTGAGCCGGCTGTACACCTTCTCGCCCGAGATCAACACCACGATCTCCTTGAAACCTCCGGCGGCGGCCAGGCTTTCGCTCATCGGCTCCACCCGCCAGCGCCGCCGCTCGGCGAAGCGCTGGTACATGCGGAACAGATCCGCCGCGAACAGCGCCGCCTCCTCGCCGCCCGTGCCGGCGCGGATCTCGAGCAGGATGTTCTTGTCGTCCAGCGGGTCCGCGGGGAGCAGCAGCACCTTGAGCCGGCCGGTGAGCTCCTCCAACCGCCGCTGCAACCCGGAAAGCTCCTCCGCCGCCAGCGCCGCCAGTTCGCGGTCGGCCCCCGCGGCCAGCTCGCGATTTTCGGCGATGGTCTGCTCCACCTGCCGGTACTCGCGGTAGGCGGCCACCAGCTCCTCCAGTCCCTTGCGCTCCTTGGCCACCTGTTGCAGCTTGGCCGGATCGGAGAAGACCGCCGGGTCGGCCAGTTTCTGCGACAGCTCTTCGAAGCGCCGCTCCACTTCGGACAACCGGGTGAACACGCGCACCTCCCGCCGATCAACCGTTCTTTTCCAGCGCCGCCAGAAAGGCCTGGTAGCTCGGGTGGCGCTCCACCGCCTCGGCCGGAATCTCCTCCCCGGCCGGCCGCCGATCCCGCCACAGGCACTTGTGCAGCGCCGCCAGCGCCGTCTCCAGTTGGTCGTCCGACGCGCGCCGGGTGGTGAGCCGCTGCAACAGCAGCCCGGGTGCGGCCAGCGCCCGCGCCCAGGCTCGATCCATGCGCCGGGCGGTGATGCGCTGCAGCTCGTAGGCCAGCCCGGCCACCGGAACGAGGAGCGGCAGCTTGATGAGGATATAGATGATCTGATCCAGCCAGCCGATCCCGGTCGGCTCGCCCAGCCACCACAGGAGCGGTGGGAACACCAGCGAGAACACCAGGATGGACATGGCGATCACCAGGATGAGAAAGGTGGTGCCGCAGCGCGGGTGCAGCGGCGAGTGCGCCCGGGCGCTGGCCACGTCGAGCGGCTGGCCGGCCTCCAGGGCGTGGATGGACTGGTGTTCGGCCCCGTGGTAGGCGAACACCTTGCGCACGTCGGAAAACAGCGAGATGGCGGCGATGTAGCCCACGAAGACCAGAAACTTCACCGCGCCGGTGACGGCGTGGAAGAGAAAGTCGCGGACGCCGAGCTCGCGCCCCAGGGCCGAGCTTCCCAACCATACCGCCAGGTGCGGCAATGCGATGAAGAGCCCCACGCCAAAGACGATGCCGAGCGCCACCGTGAGCCCGGCCGCGACATCGGAGGATTTTCGTCCAGCTTTTTTTCCCTCCGGCGGCGGCGCACCGTCGCCGTTCTCTCCTTTTCGCGACTCCTCGTCCTCCAGGGCCAGGCGGGCGGAAAAATTGAGGGCTGCCATGCCGTTCATCAAGGACTCCACCAGCACCGCGCCGCCGCGCAGGAAGGGCCAGCGCAGGAAGCGCCGGCCGGGAGCCAGCTTGCGCCAGGGCGATTCGCGCACGGTGAGGCTGCCGTCGGCGCGCCGCACCGCCACCGCCAGGCTGCGGGAAGAGCGCATCATCACGCCCTCCAGCACCGCCTGCCCACCCAGCAGTTGCCCGGAATCCATGACGGCTCCCAAAGAAAAAGCCCGCCGGAACGCCGGGTCCAGCGGGCCTGCATGAATCGAAGCGATCGCGCGCCGAGATGCGGCCCCGGGAGGGACCGAGCTACTTCTCGGCCTCCTTGGCCTCGGGCTTGGCGGCGCCTTCGGTCAGGCCGTACTTGCGCCGGAAGCGCTCCACCCGACCGGCCGAGTCCACCAGCTTCTGCTTGCCGGTGAAGAAGGGGTGGCACTTGGAACAGATGTCGATCTTGAAGCTGCCGCGGGTGGAGCGGGTCTTGATCACCGCGCCGCAGGCGCACTCCACCGTCGCTTCCTGGTACTTGGGATGAATGCCGTCCTTCATCGAACACCTCGACTTCGTTTGCCGCGCCGACTTGCGCGGCGGGGGGAGATTCTACGCGCCGAGCGCCCGCTGTCAAGCGGAATCTGGGCTCGCCCTCGTGGCCCGGGCCCCCCAAAACCGCCAGAGCAGCGCCTGAACGACAGTTCGCGAACGGTCCCGGCCGGCGCGGAGGCGGCGGCTCTGGCGCTCGACCGCCTCTGGCGAGAAGCGACAGGTCGGGTCATGGTTCGATGGATCGGGCGGACCGGGGAGCGGCCCGGGCCAGGGGAGCGCGGGAGGCCGGCTAGGGGCAGGGGTCCTGGATGCTGCCCTGCCAGGAGAAGTCGAAGCGCAGATCGTAGGGCTTGCAACTCTGGACCGCCTCCGGCGTCGCGTGCTTCACCTCCACCAAGAAGTCCCAGCTGTCGTCCAGCCAGCAGGTGCCGTCGAAGGACAGCGCCAGGATGTAGGCCTTCTGGCCCTCGTTCCAGTCCGTCGCGCCAGTACAGAAAGTGTTGCTCCCGTTGATGCTGCCGCAGGCGGCGGTGGTGTACACGCACAGCTTGTAAGCGTCCTTGGACGCACCCTCGGGAATGCGGAAGCGGGTCTGGAACACGAAATTGCACTGCGGTTCCATGGGGTGGGTGGTGCAGTTCAGGTTCTGGCCCTCGATGGCCCGCACCTTGAACCAGTCCGAATCCTTGGCGGTGCCGGTGCCGTGGTACAGCGTCACCGCCGGGACTGCGATGAACTCTTCCTGCCACAGATCGGGCAGCACCCGGGCCGCCGCACAGGTGTCGTTCACCTCGTACAGGTCGTCGGCCATCTCCTCGTCGGTCGTGCCGTCGCAATCGTCGTCGAGGAAGTTGCAGCTCTCGGTCGGTTGGGGCGGGATATACCCGGTGCCGCCGCAGGTGCCCCACTCCGGTCCCGCGCCCAGGTTCACGCAGGTCTGGGTGCCGGGGTTGCACTCGCCCACATCGGTGCCGCAGGGGCGCTGCTCACCCACGGTGCAGGTGCAGCCCTCGTCGGTATTGCCGTCGCAGTTGTTGTCGATGTCGTCGCAGGTCTCGGCGGCGCCCGGGTGGATCTGCCGGCCCTCGTCGCGGCCGGAGTAGCCGTCGTCGCAGTCGGAGTGGTCGGCGACATAGTTGGAGCCGTCGGGCCCCGAGCCGTCCGCCGGCTTGGCGCAGGCCTGAACGGCATAGGCCAGGTCGGGATCGCCGTAACCGTCGAGATCCCAGTCGTTGTACCAGGTGGTGGTCACGCCCTCGTCCGTCAAGCCGTCGCAGTCGTCGTCCTTTTCGTTGCAGGTCTCGTCCTTCGGGGCCGGGGCGGTGCAGTTCTGGTACTTGCCGGCCTGGCAGGTTTCGGTGCCGGCGCCGCAAAGGTTGTCGCAGGAGCGTTTGAGGGCCTGGCCGTTCGCGTCCTCATCGGTCTGGCCGTCAAAATCGTTGTCCACCCCGTCGCAGGTCTCCTCGTACGGAGTCACGCACTTTCCCGCCAGGCACTGCTGGCCGGTCTGGCAGGGGGCCTGGCAGCCGCCGCAGTTCTGGCGGTCGGTCTGGTAGTTCACGCAGGCGCCGTTGCAGTAGTCGAGCCCGCCGGAGCAGACGCAGTGGCCGCCCTCGCAGGTGGCCGCGCCACCGCAGGTGTTGCCGCAGCCACCGCAGTTTTGCTTGTCGGTGTTGGTGTCCACGCACACGCCGTTGCACTCGCGCTCCCCCGCGCCGTTGCAGGTGTCGCCGCCGCCCGAGCAACCCGCCCAAATCGCCGCCACCGCCGCAATCGCAACCAGTCTCATCGCAAACCTCCTGTGGAATGACGCAGTGAGTCTAAGACAAGCTTGCGAAATATTCAACGTTTTTCGACACCCCCGCCGTCCCCGCGCCCATGGCGGCGCCGCTTGATTCCGGGCAACCCGTATGGTTCAATGACGCCGGCTTCAATATGCAGAAAGGCTCGGACGGTGGAGCTCGACGTCCTGGAAGAACAGCTCTCGCGCATGGTCCCGGCCGGAACGGTACTCTTTCGAGAAGGCGACGAACCCACCGAGATCTTTCTGATCCAGCGCGGCGAGGTCCACATCCGCAAATCCGTGCGCGGGGAAGAACTGTGCCTGGCCATGTTGAGAGAGGGCGACTTCTTCGGCGAGGAGGCGCTGCTCGGCGACCGGCGCGCGGTCGGCGCGGTGGCGGCCCGGGAGTGCCGGCTCATTTCCATCGACCGGCAACGGTTCCTCAACGCATTCAACGAGAGCGAGCCGCTCCGGCGACGGGTGTTCGAACGCCTGGGCGCCCGCCTGAGCGATCTCTACCAGCGCCTGGCCGATCAGGTCGGCAGCGATCCGCTGACCCGCATGGCGCAGGCGTTGGAGAGGCTGGCCGCGTCCGGCGAGGTGCTGCCCGACGGCAGGCGGCGGCTGCCCCTCACCGCGGCGGAGGACGCCCTGCTCACCGCCACGGCCGGATTGCTGCCGTCCCAGGGACGGTGGGTGGCGGCCCGGCTGTGGCGCTCGGGGATCCTGGGCCGGGACGACCGGGGACACCTGTGGGTGGCCGGAGAGAAGGAACTGGCCGAGTTCCGCCGCTATTGCGAGCTCAAGCGCCGCATGGATCCCATCATCCCCGAGGATCTGGCCGACGTCGCCGGGTTGAGCCTGGCCGAGGTCGAAGTGCTCACGCATCGAGTGATGCGCCGCCACCTCGGGGACGGCTCGCGGGAGCGCGCGCTGGAGAGCGGATACGAGACCTATCTTCGCCTCAAAAAGCGTTTCGAGGGCCACCTCGCGGGTGAGCCCGCCACGGAGTCGCCATGAAGGTGCGATGCGAGAAATGCAGTTCGGAGTACAACATCGACGAATCCCGGGTCCCCCCCGAGGGATTGCAGGTGAAGTGTCCGCGGTGTTCGGCGACCTTCATCGTGGCCCGGGAGAGCGCCCCGGCCACCGCCGGCCAGCTCTTCGATTTCGGCGAGGTCCAGATCCAGGACGAACCGGCACCCACGCCGGAGCCGGACAATCTCGAACTGGATCTCCCCGAGGAGATCCCCTCTCGGGCTCCGCCGCCGCCCGTGGCGGCCGGCCCCTCCGGCTCCTCGCTGCCGCCCATCGGCAAACCGCGTGCCTCCACGCTGCCGCCTCCGGCCGCGAAGGCCCCGTCCACGCTCCCCGGCGTTCCGGGAGCCCGCGCCCAGCCGCAACCCACGCCGGGAGCCGAAGGGGAGATCTTCAACTTCATCGACAATGACATCGGCAAGGAGCCGGAGCCCGGCGGCGAGGACGGCCAGGTCCGCTACCGCATCCGCCGCAAGAGCGGCAAGGTGTTCGGCCCCTTCGACACCAACACCATCAATCGCATGCTGGCCGAGCACCAGCTCATGGGCAACGAGGAAGCCTCCAGCGACGGGCTCAACTACAAGCCGCTCGGCGCCTTCGAGGAATTCGCCGACACCATCCGGCAGCTCATGGAGGAGCCGGTGAGCGCCGCTCCGCCGTCGCCCTCCGGGGCCAGCGTGCAAGGGATCGACGAGGACGATGAAGGCGCGGTCATCGCGCCCAAGGGCCTCGAGTTCGCCGAACCTCCTCCGGAGGAAAAGCCCGCGCGCCGCTCCCGCCTGCTCTACGTCTTGCTGGCCGCGGTCGGGTTGATCGTCCTGGCGGGCGTGGGAATGGGTTTCACCCGGTTCGGCTTCTTCGGCGTGCGCCTGCTTTCCGGCGGGGGCGGGGGCGGGGGCGGCGGAAGCGGCGGCGAGACCGGAGGAGAGGGTCCGGCGGTCAACGTGCGCATGAACTTCTTCCTCGACACCGCCGCCGGCTACCGCGCGGTAATCGAGGAGATAGAGGTCGCCCTGCGCCAAGGGAACGACTCGGTGGAAAACCTCTATTACCTGGGGTTGGCCTACGCGGCCATGCTGCGCAACTACGGCGCCAACGAGGTGTACCTCAAGCGCGCCCGCGATGTGCTCGTCCAGCTCAACCAGGAGTCCTCCACCGCGGCCGAAACCGTCAAGGTGCGGGCGGCGCTGGAGATGCTGGCCAATCCGGCCAACGCCGCCAGCGCGCTCCAGCCCCTGATCGCGGAAGGCTCCCGCGACAAGGAGGCGCTCTTCCTGGCCGGCTGGGCTCATGCCTACCAGAAGAACTGGACCGAGGCCGCCCGCCTGCTCGATCGAGCGGTGGTGCTGGATCCGGACTTCACCAAGGCCTATCACGCCCTGGGCGAGATCCAGTCGCTGCAGGGCGACTTCGACAACGCCCTGCTCTTTTACCAGAAAGCCCTGGAGAAGAACCCCCGTCACATCAGTTCCGCGCTGGAGCAGGCGCAGATCCTGATCGCGGTCAAGGCGGACGACGCCGAGGGACAGAAGCTTCTCGACATGGTGTTCGGGCGCTATTTTGCCGAGCTGGCTCCGTCCGAGCAGGCCAAGGCCCACTTCCTGCGCTCGCGCATCAACCTGCGCCGCCACGATTACGAGAAGGTGGTGCAGGATCTCAACAGCGCCGCCCAGCTCATGCCGGAGCGCGCCGAGTACCTGGCCGCGCTGGGGAGCTTCTACCTGGACATGGGCGAGTTCGCCAAGGCCCAGGGCATGTTCGAAAAGGCGCTGCAGCTCGAGCCGCAGAACATCGACGCCCAGATCGGCAAGGGCCGCTCGATGTGGATGAACGGCGACATCGTGAAGGCCAAACTGCTGCTCGAGGAGATCGCCAAGAACGCCAAGGGGGATCCGCGGCCCCAGTTCTACCTCGGGCGCATCAGCGAGGACCTGGGCCGGCCCGAGGAGGCCCTGAACCTCTACGACCAGGCCACCAAGATGGCGCCCCAGTTCCTGGACGCGCGCGTGGCCGCGGCCCGGCTGCAGCTGCGCACCGGCAAGCTGGCGGAGGCGCTGGCCATCCTGAGCGAGGCGGTGAAGCAGAACCCGCGCTCCCCGCAGGTCCACAACGGCCTGGGAGAGGTGTACTTCGCACAGAAGAACTTCCGCCTGGCGGAGGAGGAATTCGGACAGGCGCTGAGCCTCGATCCGGAGTTTCCGGCGGCCCACTTCAATCTGGCCAACACCTATCGCGAGAAGGGCGAGTACGATCGGGCCTCGGCATCCTACGAGAAGGTGGCCACGCTCTCGCCTCGCTTCCCCGACCTGGCCTACGAGCACGGTTACAACCTGTTCCTCAGCAAGAAGTACCGCGAGGCGCTCTCCATGTACGAGAAGGCCATCCTGGCCAATCCCAAGGACGATCGTCTCTACGTGCGCGCCGGCGTGGCCGCCGAGGCGTCCGGGGATCTCGCCGCCGCCAGCAAGTACTTCCAGACCGCGACCGGCATCAATGCCCAGAACGCCGAGGCTTTCTACCATCTGGGCCTGGTGTTCGAGCGGCAGGACAACCGCGATCAAGCCCTGGAGCTTCTGCGCAAGTCCGCCGAACTCGACAAGAACAACGCCAATGTGCGCTTCGCCATCGGCAAGCTCCTGCTCAAGATGGAACAGCCGCTCGACGCCATCGAGGAGCTGCGCCTCGCGGTCAAGCTGCGGCCCGACTTCATCGATGCGCTGAACTTCCTCGGCCAGGCGCTGGCCGAGCGCCAGCAGTTCGAGGAGGCCATCCAGCACTTCCAGCGGGTGGCGCGGGAGCAGCCGGGCAACCCGTCGATCATGGTCAACATCGGCGACGCTTACAGCAAGCAGGGCAAGTTCGGCCCGGCGCTGGCGGCCTACAACAAGGCCTATGCCAAGAATCCCAACCTCCCCGGCCTGGCCTACCGGCTGGGAAGAACCTACGACGACCTGGGCAAGAAAACGCAGGCCATCAAACACTACCTGGCGGCCATCAAGGCCGATCCTCAGGATCCCATGCCGCACTACTACCTGGGCCACGTGTACAAGGCCGGCAACAACGTCAAGGGCGCCATCGCCGAGTTCCGCAAATATTTGCAGCTGCGCCCGGACGCCCCGGACGCCGAGGAAGTCAAAGACGAAATCGACTATTTGAAAAACGAGTGAGGCCATGCTCGATCTGCGACTGATCACCGAGAAATTGGACGACGTGAAACGCCGCCTCTCGCTGCGCGGCCAGGTCCAGGGCGCCGAGCGCCTGGCCGAGCTGGGCGCGCGCCGCCGCGCTCTCATCAAAGAGAGCGAGGGACTGCGCCACGAACAAAAGCAGGCGGGCGAGCGAATGAAGGACCTGCTCAAGTCCGACCCGGCGGTGGCGCAGGCGCTGCGCCTCGAGCTCAAGGAGAAGTCCTCCCGGCAGAAGCAGCTCGACGACGAGCTCAAGCAGATCGAGACCGAGCTCGAAAACCTCCTGCTCTTCATCCCCAACCTGCCGCACGAGTCGGTGCCGCCCGGAACGAGCGCCGAGCAGAACCCGGTGGTGCGCACCGCGGGAACGCCGTCGCAGTTCGCCTTTGCCGCTCGGCCCCACTGGGACATCGGGGCCGAGCTCGGCATCCTGGACTTCGAGCGCGGGGTGAAGCTCTCGGGCTCTCGCTTCACCGTGCTGTTCGGGGCGGGGGCGCGGCTGGAGCGGGCGCTGATCCAGTTCATGCTCGATCTGCACACCCGCGAGCACGGCTACACCGAGGTGCTGCCGCCCTTTCTGGTGCAGCGCGAGGCCATGGTCGGCACCGGCCAACTCCCCAAGTTCGAGGAAGAGGCCTTCAAGACCACCGAGCCCGAGTATTTCCTCATCCCGACCGCCGAGGTGCCGGTCACCAATCTGCACCGGGACGAGATCCTGGATGCCGCGCGCCTGCCCATCCGGTACGTGGCCTACACCCCTTGCTTCCGCCGCGAGGCGGGGGCCGCCGGCCGCGACACGCGCGGGCTGACCCGCCAGCACCAGTTCGACAAGGTCGAGCTGGTCAAGTTCGCCGACCCGGCTTCTTCCTACCCGGAGCTGGAGAAACTCACCGCCGACGCCGAGGATGTGCTGGCGCGGCTCGGCCTGAGCTACCGCGTGGTGGCGCTGTGCGGCGGCGACCTCGGCTTCTCCTCGGCCAAGACCTACGACATCGAGGTATGGATGCCGGGGCAAGGGCGCTTCGTCGAGATCTCGTCCTGCTCCAACTTCGAGGACTTCCAGGCGCGGCGCGCCCGCATCCGCTTCCGGCGCGAGAGCGGCGCCAAGCCGGAATTCGTGCACACCCTCAACGGCTCGGGCCTGGCGGTGGGCCGCACCCTGGCCGCCATCCTGGAGAACTTCCAGCAGGCCGACGGGTCGGTGGTCATCCCTGAGGCTCTGCGGCCCTACACCGGCTTCGACTGCATCCGCAAGTAACTGGCCTCAGCCAGCCAGTACCAGCGCCCTCGCGCCCCAACAATCCATCGCGCGCGAACGCGGGGCCACACAGAGCCAGCGCATTCGCGCCCGTGCGATCCTGTCGCGGCGCGCCTCAGGGCGCGGGAGCGGGCGCGAGTTCCACCCGGTCGCCGAGGCGGGTGCCGGTCTTTTCGATGACGCCCGCGGGGAGTTCCAGCACGCCGGCGGCGTCCAGCACCACGCGCGAGAAACGCCACGGCTTCATTCGCGGGACGAGGTGCCGCACCCGCCCCTCGGCATCGAGAAAGACCGCGTCGAAGACAAACCGCATGAAACAGCTATGGATCGAGGTGCAGGGCCGGATGAGGAGCGCCTCGCCCTCGGCCAGCCCGTCTCGGCCCAGAAGCCCGCGCAGGCGAGCGCCCCAGCGCTCGGCCAGCACCACACGCTCCGCGAGGACCGTGTTGCGATCGAGGTTGGTCGCCCGCAAGGGCCGCGCCGCGTCCATCAGGTGGCGTGGACCAGCTTGCGCCGCCCGTCCTGGAACAGGACCTCGATGCGCTTGCCATCCACCGCGGTGACGATTCCCTTGCCGAAAACCGGGTGCAGGAGCAACGCCGACTCGTTGAAGGCGGTCTTGGCGGAATACGCGGTGAAGGCCGTGTCCGGCTGACCGCCCACCTGGGCGGCCCAGTCCCATTGCTTCTCCACCGCCTTGGGCTTCAGCGGGAACAGGCTTTCCGTTTCGTCGCTGTCGCGTTCGCGCGGAACCCGGGAATAATGTTTGGTTCGTTTGATCGACATGGCCCGATCATATTGGCCGGCGCGCCCGCGTCAAGTGCCGCGTGAGGCCCAGCCCGAGCCCGAGCAGACCCATCCAGCCGAGAGCGAAGGGATCGCCGCCGCAGCCGCAACCGCCCCCGCCGCCGGGGTCTGTCCCGCCGTCCGGCTGGCCGCCGTCCGGTTGCCCCCGCAGCCAGAACGACCGATGTTCGGAAAGGCTCGCCTTGCCTCCCGGATCGTGCGCCTCGACTTGCCAGGTGTAGGTCGCGTTTCTCGCCAGCGAAATCGTCGGGCGGAACGAGACCTGTCCCTCCCACGCTTCGCCGATCCCGGTTTCGATCTCCTGCATGGCCGAACCCTTCAGGTGGTAAACATACTCGACCGGATCTCCGTCGGGGTCGGCCACGGTCCGGCAGACCAAGAACGGCACGTTATCCAGCTCGGCCCCGTCCGCCGGCGAAACCAGCTCGGGTCCCGGCGGCGCGCGGTTCTCCCCGGGGACGGCGCAGGCCTTGACCGGCGCGCCATAGCGCCCGCCCGCATCGAAGGTGAAGACGCTGTAACAGTAGCGTTTGCCGTTCTCCAGCTCCTGGTCCAGATAGGCGACCGCCATTCCCTGGAAGACGTTGTCGCCGGTGGCGGCCCCGGTGGGGGCAACGTCCAGCGCGCGCTGGATGCGCACCCCGGCCACCAGCGGATCTTCCGGCATGGTCCACTCGAGCGCCAGGCGCCGGTCCCGCGGGCGGATCACGAAATCGGACGCCGGCGGCACCGGGCGGGCCGACAGAAGCAGCGCCTCGACCTCCACCCGGCCGGGTTCGCCCTCGGCCTGGGGATCGGAGACGGTGATCGCGCCGGTCTGGCGGCCCATGGCGAGCGCCGCGACCTTCACCCGCAGCTTGACATCCAGCGAGCCGCCGGGGCCCACCAGGCCCGAGGGCGGCTCCAGCGCCAAAAAGCCGTCCCCGCTCGAGACGTACGAAAGCGCCCGCCCACCGAGGTTGGAGAGGGTCACCGGCAGCAGCGGATCGGGCGTGTCCTGGGCCACCGCCAGCGAAAAGCGGTCCGGCTCGACCTTGACGCGCGCCGGGACCGGCTGGACCTCCAACACCACGCGCACCCGGTGTGGGTTGTTCCAGGCGCCGTCCGCGCCGACGTCGATGGTCCCGGTGTAGCTTCCGGGAGCGACGCCCTGCGGATCGGCCCGGACCACCAGGGTCAGCGGCGCCGACCCCTGGGACGGTTCCACGCTCAGCCAGGAGACGGACGGCTCCGCGACGAACGTAAGCGGCCGCCCGTCCTTCTCTCTCACCTCGATCGCCTGCGGCTCGGGCGCGTCGCGCCCCACCACGCAGGAAAACCGCAGCGGCTCGGGAGAGACGCGGATTTCGAGTCCCTCGACGGCGAGATCCAGCACCCCAAAGTAGCGCTGGTCGTCCAGCGACGGCATCTGCTCGGGCCAGCGGGTGGTGATCCGCGTCCCGTCGGCGGTGCGCCCGCGGCTCTGGAAGTAGGCGCCGAAGGAGCCCTCGGGGCCGACGTCCAGATGGCTCGCCACCAGATCCACCGCCATCTCGAACATGCGGTGGTCGGTGAAGCCGAAGGCCGCCTGGAAACCCGCCGGGTCTGTCTCGGGATTGTCCGGCCCGGTGACCCCCTCGCCGGCATTGAACAGCGGATAGTAATAGGATCGCGCCGGCGAGCCGATGAATTCGCCATCCTCGGCGGGCTGTGCGGGCCACACCCCGTCCAGGTTGCGATCGAAATACAGGCGGAACTGGTCGTAGTCCCCGCCGCCGCTGGCGGCGCGATCGTCCATGGCGGCGTAGAGCTTGCCGTCGCCGACCACGAGATAGAGCGTGGCCGTCCCCGGCGCCGGGCCCAGGTTCAGCGCCACCGCCCGACCGTATTCCTCGGCCGAGATGAACCCGTCCACCCTCGGCAACTCCTCGGTGTGGGGCACGCGCACCTCGGGAACGGCGATCACCGTCAGCCGGACCGGGAAGGTCGCCGAGCCGTTTTCGGCCTCGGGGCTGTCGAAGCGCAACGCGCCCTGATATTCCCCGGCCGCCAGTCCCGCGACATGCACCCGCACCTCGACGGACATCGGCGCGGCGCCGCTGGCGGGCGCCACATCGAGCCAGGGCTGGTCGGAGCTGGCCGTAAAGGTCATCTCGCCCACGCCGTCGTTCTGGACCAGGACCGACCGGGGCGCGGGATCTGCGCCCTCGCGCGCGGAAAACGAGGCCTCGGCCGGATAGACCGCGATGATGGGACGGTCGGTGCCCAGGTTCTTCTTGAGCACCAGGGTGGGATCGCCGAAGTAGTTGAGTTCGTAGCCCACCCAGCGGAAGGAATCGTCCCAGGAGATCCAGCCGGCGTTGTCGTGCTTGCTGTCGTCGAAGGCCTCGCCGAAGGTGCGCTTCCCCTCGCCGAAGAAAGCGTCCCAGAAGTGGCGGTTGAAGCGCTGGCTGGGTGAGTCGGTGGTGCCGTAGGAGCCCAGGCCGTAGCGGGCGTTCATGATCACCGCGAACGCCGCGTGCGGCGCCAGCAGGAAGTGCTCGGCCATGCAGTCCACCGGATACACCTCGCCGCCGATATCGGGCGGATCCTGGTTGTCGAAGGCCCCGGCGATGCAGCCCTGGGAATAGACCAGGAAGGGAGCAGGGTTGGTGAGCCGATCCACGTCGCCGGTCATGAGCTTCATGTTGTAGTACTCGTTGGAATGCCCCAGGTGGTTGACGATGTGCGGCGCGGACTCGAGGATCGGAATCAGATTGGACGGACCCCACTCGAAGCCGGTCCCGTCGTAGAGCGCATGCGGGGTGAAGAACGGCTGGGCATCGAATCCGACGGTGGTGTAGCCGCCCACGCTGGAGCCGTGCCACAACTCGTCCATCGAAGTCCCGCCGAACTCGGGCCCGTTCGGCCCGTCCCAGAGGTACTCTCCCAGGAACCAGACCTCCTTGAGGCGCTGGCCGGCGGCCGCGGAGTAGGCCAGCGTCTTTTCCACGAAACGCTCGACCTCCGCGGCGCTGTCCGCGGGCGCGCGGCCCACGGAAAGCTCCGCAAAGAGGTCCACCTCGCCGCCGCCCGGGCCGTCGCTGGCCTCGCCGTAGATGCCGTTTCGGTTTTCGTCGAAGCTCCCGTCCAGGCAGGCGTAGTAGAGGTCCGCCGGGATGTCGTCCGGAACCTCGCCGCTCTCCAGGTAGATGCTGGCGCGCAACTTGCGGGCCGGCATCAGATCGTCGCCGCTCTCCCCGCCCACGTCGGCGGCGTCGGCGTCGCCCACCAGGATGACCGAGCGGGTGTGCCAGTCGCGGTAGGCGTCGGCGAGAAACTCGCGCACCCTCGTCGCATCGTCGCTCCCACCGGACGGCCGCAGGCCGGCGTAGGTCTGACGGATCCACTCCAGGGTGACGATGGTCGTGGCGATGCCGCCGGCGCTGCGTGCGTCGCGCAAGGCCTCCAGCGAGTATGGGCTGGAAAGGCCGGTGAACATCTCCGGGGCCACGATCACGAGAGGATATTCCGCCGGATCGAGCCGGCCCGGGGCGCGCAGCGGGCGGAGAGGATAGGAATCCACGGCGCTGCCGTCATCGCAAGACGAGAGCACTCGTGCGCGATCGCGGGCACTGGCAAGGCTCGGACGGACCGGTCGCGCCCCCGGCGCGGTGATCACGACCAGCCGGGCGGAGGCGAGCCGCGTCACCCGTCCTGCCAGGGGCTCGTAGCGCAGAGGCGAGACCAGAATCTCCTGGATGGCAAATCCATGCCATTCTTGAAGCGAAGACCGCCGCAACCAATCTTGCGGAAACAATCCGGAGGCCTGATAGATCGCGGCCTGCGCCACGGGCGGCCGGGCCAGTTCGGGCCGGGAGTACGGGAAAGGCCGCGCCGCGGGCGCGAGCTTGTGGCTGCCGGGGACGGACTCGATCCGGGCTTGCTCGATCCAGGCGTCCAGGACAACGTGCCCGGCGGGCACCACCACTCTCACCGTGCGAACGGGAAGGATGGGCTCGCCGTAGCGCCCGAACGGCTCGGCGCCCTCGACATGGGCGATCTCGCCAAACGGCCCCGGCTCGAAGACCGGCTCGGAAAACTTAAGCGGCACGGATATTTCATCCGCCCCGGCCGCGCCTGACATTGCGACAAACGCAAGTACCCAGACACCGATCGTCGTCCGCATTCGAGCCTCCGCTCGCTCCCCTTTCGGCACGCTAGCTCATTCGGGCCCGATTGCCAACAGCCGAGCCCGGCCCGTCGCAGCAATTTCGGCCCGCGGTGTGAAATCTCGCAACACCACTCCCGCGATAATCGTCCCGCCAACCGCTCCGGCACAATCAGCGCGCATTGGCGAAATAAAACCTACAAATCAATAAGTTGTCAGCAGGCGCAGTCCTGACCGGGGTGCCTGGCACCGCTCCGAATCGCCGAAAGGCCCTCCTGGCATCGGTATTGCTTTATGTCGCGGTATGAACTCTTGTTGCGAAAAAACCCAGGTCCTTCCCCAATGCGAGACGGATGAGCTTTTCGCCGCGGGACCGGGCTCGCGCGCGCCGCTTCGACGATTGATCTGCTTTCTTTCGGAGGCGGTTGGATTCGCCCGCCGGCAGACCATGAAGCTATCCGCGCCGGACGGGGCCATCCGGATCCGGACCCTGGTCTGGCCCAAGGTCGCCGCGGGCGCGGTCATCGGCCGCATCTATCATATCCTGCGCATCCCCTTCGAATGGACGCCGCTCTTTGCGCTGCCCTGGGCCTTCGCCGGAGCGTGGCTGTTGCTTTCCGGACGCCTCTGGGCGGGCGTGCTGTGCTCGTTTTTCGTGGTGGCGTTCGACATCGCCGATGGCGTGGCCACCGGTTGGGCGGTGGAGGGGATGCCCGCGCACCAGCGGCCCCTATCCCGCCTGCGCCTGCGCCGTTTCCTCGACTCCTACGTGGTGGATCTGCTGGCGCACATCTTGCTCTACCTGGTGTTCGTGCTGCGGCTTCTGGAAGAGAGCCTTGTGGCCGTACCCTGGCTGGGCACTCTGCTCACCATCGAGGTGCTGAACATTCTCTACGCCAACTACGACGAGGGCGTCTCGCGGCGGGACGAGTTTTTCTACGAGTTCGTACTCACGCGGGAGGCGAAGCGGCGCTTCGTTCCTCTCTATCCGGCGCGGGTGGCGCTCTCGCACCTCACCGCCTACCACGGGTACTCGCTGCTGCCGCTCCTCGGCTACGCGGTTCCGCTCGCCGCCTGGGGCAACGTGGCATTCTGGCTGGTGTTCGGCTACCGGGCCGCGGCGCTGGCCGCCCGCTTCTTGCGCTCGCTTTTCAACGACCCCGCAAAACCCACGGGGCGCAGCTAGCGCGGGACCGGACCCGGGCTTCCGGGTCTGTCCTTCCTGCCCACCGCGAGCACGAGGAACGGCAAGAGTATCAGCCACTCCGTACCGCTGCTCCCCCATCCCGACCCCGCGCAACCGCAGCCGCCGGAGAGGACCACGATGTCGCCTCCGTCCCCGTCCTCTTCCCTGCCTCCGTCCGGTCCGGCGTCGGCGCCGCCGTCGTCCGGGCCGATTTCTTCCTCCGCGCAGCCTTCGTCTGTCTCGCCGTCGCAGTCCTGATCGCGGCCGTCGCACAGCTCTTCGGCGCCGGGGTGGATCTGCGCGTCCTGGTCGTCGCAGTCCACGTCAGCCCGGTGACCGTCCCCGTCCGCGTCGGGGACCTCGTCCACCACCAGGTCGAGATACACCCGCGTCCCGAAGCGATGGACGCCGTAGCGGTCCATGCGGAAGTAGCCGCGATAGGTCCCCGGCGCCGCGGGAGAGGTCATGGGCACCTCGAACTCCCATGTCTGTCCCGGGGCCACGCTGGCGCCCTCGGGCAGCAGGATCTGCTCCGGTGCCGAGTAGCGCTCCTCGCCGTCGTAGGTGAGAAGATAGTTTCCGGCGCGGGTCCAGGTGGTGGTGCCGGAGTTTCGCAGCGTCCAGCGCTGGACAAAGGGGGTTTGGGGAAGAAAGTGGCTGCCGTCGGCCACGCTCTGGGCCACGAAAGCGGCGTCGTCGGTCTCGATGGCGCCCTCGCCGTACACGGTGATGAACCACTTCGAGCCCACCTGGGCCCAGGTGTAGATGGCGCCCTCGCCGCGGTAGTTCATGTAGCCCTGGTTCTTGTCGCCGTAGGGATCGTTGGTGATGAGCCGGCCGTCGGAGGTGTACCCCTTGACGGTGATGATGTGGCCGGCGCTGGTGAGCTGCGTCGAGAGCGGCACCACCTTTCCTGCGTCGATGGCCGCCTGCACCTCGGCGAACGAGGCCGAGCCGTCGAAGTCCGAGCTCAAGTTGTGCTTCTTGGCGTAGTCCTGCATGCGCCAGGCCCAGGCTGCGCCGTCCTCGGTGCACCAGCCGTAGGCCCCGGCGGCAGGCTTGCCCGAGGCGTCGTTCTGGTAGCGGTTGAAGGTGGTGCCAAAGGCGGAGTATTCTCGCGAGACGTAGGCGCCGAAGTCCGAGGTGTGGGGCGAGGGAATATCCACCGTCACCGGCCAGGCCGGCAGCCGGCCGAAGTGCTGGATGGCCATCAGCGTCGAGGTCGGACCGCAGGCCCAGTTCCCGTTGAACTCGTTCGGGGTGTCGTACACCTGGTGGATGTAGGGCATGGCCAGCGGCTGATCGGGCGCGGGATGGGGCAGGTCGCGAGGAACCGCCGGCGGCGGGTAGGGCTCCGGCCCAAACAGCGCCTCGGACTCGAGGGGCGACGGATCGCGACGGGCGAGCCCCGTGGCGAGATCGAGCCACGCCGGCTCGAGCGCGACGAGGTCACCGGGCAGGATGCGCGCGACCCGCAGGCGGCCCGCCGGGCCGAACGCCACCGGACGCCAGAGGTCGTCGTCATCTCCGAGCCGGGCGCAGGACGTCTCGCCGGCCGGAGCGGCCGAACAGAGCCACAGCGACCCTCCCTGACGCAGCGCCCGCTCGCCGGGAAGGCGCCGGGCCGGGCCGCGGACCACCACGGCCACCACCGAGCCTCCGGCGTCCCAGACCGGATCGGACAGGGATTCCTCCCGGCCGGTGTCGAGGAGCACCCGGGCCGGCCGGCCGGCCTCCAGCAGGAAAAGGCTCGCGCCGCCGAAGCGCCCGTGCTGCACGCTCACGGCCGCCCTCCGCCCATCCGGCGCCAGGGCCGCCTCGACCCGGTCGATGACGGCGCTCTCGACGGGGACGGCCCCGATCGCCACGCCGTTCGAGTCTGGTATGATGACTTCGGCCGCCCCCGCGTTCATCCCCGCCAGAGCCGCCGCTGCCAGACTGAAAAGCCACACGACTCCGCCTCCGCCGTCGCGCATGCGCCCATGATAGCACGGATCGGCCGCCGAACCACCGTCGCCGTTTGCGCGCCGGCGGGCGGCTCGTTACACTCACGCCAAGACGCGTCCGTTCGAACAGCGGCGCGCTCGCCCGGCGCCGGCGACCGAAGCGGAGGAGAACCATGTGGGAATATCTGCGGCTTCACGAGGCCTTCATCCGTGCCCTCCTTTCCGGGCAACACGGGGAGCACCCGCCCGAGCGGTGGCAGCGGCTGCTCGCCTTCCACGAGACGCAGATGCATCGCATGCAGAACGAGCGCCTCATCCACCTCATCGTGACGCTCTTCGTGGCCGCGTTTTTTTTGCTTGTGCTGGGGTTCTCCATCGTGCGCCCCACCGGGCCGGGCCTGGCGCTCACGCTCTTGTTCTTGGGGCTCCTCTCGGCCTACCTGGTCCACTACTTTCGCCTGGAGAACGGCGTGCAGCGCTGGTACCACCTGGCCAACGAGATGCACCAGCGCGCCGGCGGCTGCGGCGCTCTCTACCAGGACGGCAAGGTGGCACCCGTTCTGCCGGAACCGAAGCCGTAGCGCCACCGCGAGGCCTACCCGCGGCAGCCGAGCGAGGTCCCCGTCGCCGGGTGCCAAGCGGCACGCCGCTCGAAGGGGAATATTCCGCGAACGCGCTGGCTCTTCCGGCCCCGCATTCGCGCACCGGGACCGCACCCCTCAGGCGGGAGCGGCGGGCGGGGGGAGGTCGCGGATTTCGTCCGGGGGCGAAAGCGGGGCGCGCCGATCCAGCAGCCGCAGATCGGCCTTGAGCACCGCCGGGGCCGTCGAGCGGACCTGCGCGGCCCGGGCGGCCGCCACCGGGTAATACCCGTCGCGCTTTCGCCGCAGCACGTTCAGCATGAAGATTTCGAGCCGCGACAGCGTGTTGGGCGGGTAGTGCAGACCGTCGTTCTCGAGCGTGATGTAGGGGACGGCGCAAACGCGGAAGTGCGGCTCGAGGATGGCCCGGATGAGGCGCCCCGGCAGGCAGGCGAAGGGGGCGATGGCGGCCACGCCGTCGTAGCCCTCGGCGACGGCCACCCGGCTCACCAGCGAGGAGATGGTGGCCTCGGTCTCGAACTCCACGTGGGTCACCCCGTCCACCCCGGACATGATGCGATCCATGTCGTGCGGCACGTGCGGCAGCAGGCCGGTGGGTTCGAGGATGCGGCGCAGCCGCTCCTCGATGGCGGCGCTGATGCGCCGGGTGACGGCCAGGGCAAGCCGCTCGCGAAACTCCCTTGAAAACGGCCGCCGCAGCGCCGGCATCCGGTCCAGGCGGCGGCGCAGTTCCATGTTCCGCAAGTAGTTGCAGTAGTTGATCCACTCGGCGATGCCGGTGACCTTGCCCAGGATGCCGTTTTCGGCCAGGTGGGTGACGAGTTCCCGCACCGAGTAGTCGTCCCGGCGTACGTAGATCTCGCCGACCACCAGCACCTTGGGAAGATCCTCGAGCCGCCCGCGGCGCGGGATGGCGGCGAGAAGCGGAACCTGGGATTCGAGGAACGGGTACAACCGGTCGATGTCGCGGCCCAAAACATCGAGCGCGCCGTTCCACACCGAGCGCAGCGTCTCGAGCGCCGCCGTCCGATCTTTCGCCAGGATGGCGAGCGCGGTCTCCATGTCCTTGAAGAAGTCCGAGAGCGTGAGCGCGTACCAGGCGAGCAGGGTGAACCCCTCCCCCAGTTCGGAGTATCCGTTGTCCGAGGAGAGGTACAGAATGGCCACGTTGTCGATCCCCAGATCGTGCAGGATGCCCTCGTAGAAGGGCCCGTATTGCCCGGTGCGGCACGGCCCGGTGGTCTTGGGCACCACCACCGCCAAAATCTCCTCGGGCGCCGGCGGCCGGTCCATGAGCCGCCGCAGCATCTGCCCGAGCACCAGCAGGGTGGGGATGCACTCCTTGCCGGAGGCGACGTTGCGCGCGAGCTGGGTGGTCTGCGCGTCCGGCTCGGGCAGTGCCTCCGCGCGGATGCCCTGGGCGCGGGTGATGGCTGCGCAGGCCGCGCTGGCCATGTTTCCCATCGACGGGTAGATCACCGTCACCCGCGGATCGCGAAGCGGGATGCGCTCGCCGGTGCGGCGATCGACGATGCACGTGTTCGCGCCGTCCAGGTCGACGCGGTAGCGCAACGGTTCCCTCTGCGCGCGCGCGCCGCCCGCCTGGCGCCGATAGCCCTCGATGATGTCGAGGAACGCCTCGATGCGGGTGTCGACGCCGGCGTCGGCGGTGTGGCTGTCGAACTCGAGGACCAGGTACGGCTTCGTCCCCATGAACCAGCGCACAAAGTGCAGCATGAAACTGTCCGGGGCGCAGCCGAAGTTGGAGATATAGCACAAGAACAAATTGGGGTGCTCCCGGACCTGGCGGGCGGCCTTGAGGTTGAGCTGGCCGTAGTACCAGTACATGTTGTAGGTGATGGCCTCGTCCCCGACGGGAAAGAAGTCGAAGGGCAGCACCCGGTAGCCGCGGGTCGCGAGTTTTCGCGGCACGCCCATGTTGGCCTCGGGGTTGAAGGCGTTGTACGGTCGGCCGAAGAGCGCGATGACCGGCCGGTCGCCGCGCCGGGCCTGCTCGATCACCTCGGTTCCGATCTGGCGCAGGCGCGCCCAGAAGTCCCGCTGCCGGGCCAGCCCCACCTGGAAGGCGCGGCGACCCTCCTCGCGGGAGAAGCCCAGGCGCAGCGCGATGTCCTCGAAGGCGCCCTGGCCCGACTCCATGCCGCCTGCGAAGTCGAGCACGGGACGCAGCAGGCGCTCGTCGGCGATCCCGAAGGCCGGACGCAGATAGTACGGCAGCCCCTGCGTGATGGGACAGAGCGTGGCCGCCAGGCCGGGTTCCAGGCTGGGCAGGTTCTTCAGATGAGGGACGAACAAGTAGTCCACGCCACGGCGCAGCAGATCCTCGGTCATGCCGTGCGCCAGCTCGCCGGGCAAGCAGAAGGCGGCCTCGGCGCGCTGCACGCCTTCCTTCAGGCTCGTCTCCGAGAGCACCGCGCGCACCCCGAGCGAATGGAAGAACCACGAGTACAGCGGCCAGAGCGTGTGCACGGTGAAGACCCGCGGCACGCCCACCGTCCTTTCGCAACGCGGGCGCAGGGTCATGGGATCGGGGGCGTACTCGGAAAACAGCAGCCGTTCGCGCAGGGCCACGAAGTCGTCCACGGCGTCCACCGAGACCGCCTTGCGCAGGTTGGCGTACTTGTTGCAACGCCCGCCGAAGAAGGTCTTGTGCCCGCTGACGATGAGGGTGCGGATGGGGCAGCGGTTTTCGCAGGCCTGGCACAGAAACGTCTTGCCGTTTTCGATTTTGCGCCCGATCAGCGCGTCCAGGGAGTAGTCGCCGGCGGCCAGCTCGCCCGCGGCGTGCTTCTGCTGGGCCAGCAGCGCCACGCCGAAGGCGCCCAGCAGCTCGGGCTCCGGCGGCACAGTGATGGATTTTCCCAGCACGGTGGCGAAGGCGGCCGGCACGGCCGGGTTCTTGGCCACGCCGCCCTGGAGAACGATGGCGTTGCCGATGGTGCGGTTGCCCACCACCCGGTTGAGATAGTTGGAGACGATGGAGAAGATGATCCCCGCGGTGATGTCGGCGCGCGCGGCGCCCTGCTGGATGGCGGCGCGGATGTCCGAGTTGATGAAGGCCGAGCAATGCTCGCCGAACTTGAGCGGGGTCTGGCTGGCCAGGGCCACGGGGCCGATCTCCGGGGCGCTCTGGATGTTCAGATCGCCGCGGGCGGACTCCTCGATGAAGGAGCCGGTGCCGGCGCTGCAGGCCTCGTTCATGGCGTAGTCGATGGGCACGCCGTTCTGCACCAGCACGTACTTGGCGTCCTGGCCGCCGATCTCGAAGATGGTGTCGATGGCCGGCTGGAAGTGGGTGGTGCCGACGGTGTGGGCGATGATCTCGTTGTACACGCCGCGGGTCTCGGCGAACACGCCCAGCACCTCGCGCGAGGATCCGGTGGTGGCGGCCAGGGGGATGCGGATGGGCGCATCGCCGATCTGTTCGCGCACCTGCTGCCGGATCTCGGAAAGCACCTGCCGCAGCGCCTCGACCGGATCGCCGTGGGTGCGGCCGTAGAAGGCGGCGCAGATCTCGCGGGTGGCCGCATCCACCAGCACGGCCTTGGTGGTGGTGGAGCCGCCGTCGATGCCCAGGATGTATTCCCCGTCCGGGCGCACCCGGCCGCGGCGCGCCTCGATGCGGTTCACCCGCGGCAGGGCGTCGCGAAGCGGCGGGTAATGCTCGAAAGCGAGCGCGCCGTCCTCGAACAACGCCGCTCGCGACGGCAGGCTCTGCCCATGCTCGGTGGCCAGGTGGGCGGCGCCGAAGGCCTCGAAGTACGGCGCCTGGGGCGGCACCACCAGTTCGAGCCCGGGGAGTTTCTGCCGCAGCAGGCGCAGCAAGAAGCGGTTGCGGGTGACGCCGCCGACGAGCAGCACGCGTCCCTCGGTGACGCGGGCCCGGGCGAGGAACTCGGCGGCCTTGCTGGCCATGACGTCGGCCAACGAGACCACGATCTCCTCCTTGGTGGCCTCCTTCTTGTTGAGCTTGTGGGTGCAGTCGCTCTTCATGAACACCGAGCAGCGAGCCGACAGCAAATGGCTCCGGGTGTCGTTGGGAATGCGATCGAGGCAATCGAGCTCCAGGTCCATGCGCCGAAGCTGCTGGCGGAAGAATTCCCCGGTGCCGGCGGCGCACTTGTCGCCGGTCAGCGTGTTCTGGATTCGGCCCCCGGGCGAGAGCATGTACACGCACAGCGACTCGCCTCCCAAAGACACCACCGCCCGGACGCGCTCGCCGATGGCGGCCAGCGCGGATTCGATGGCGAGCGGCAGGATGGCCTGGGCGCAGCGCACCTGCTGTCGCCCGGTGTTGCCGGTCACCACCGCCGGGAGCCCGCCGTCGATGCCGCGGCGCCGCAGGATGGCGCGCAAAGTCTCCTGGATGGCGCCCTCGTGGGCGGCCATGTCGTGCCATGATTCGGTCAGGCCATCGAGAAGAACGGCCTTGACGCTGGTCGAACCGATGTCGATACCCAGAAAACGCATGTTCACTCCGGTCGAATGGGGTCGGACGTTGAAGCCGGCGACGGGCCGACAGCCAGGGCGCCATGGAGAAAAACATCGACGGCGTCCTCGACCCGAAGGCCGGCCAAGGAGGCCGGCAGTTCGTCCCGAAACAGCGTGTCGGTGAAAAACCAAGCCGAAAGCAGGCCGAGAAAGGTGCGCATGAGAAGGAGCGGCGGAAACGCTCTCAGGTTCGCGCCCTCGGTCTTTTGCAACCGCTCCAAGAAATTCGCCACCGCTTCGGCGTTTTGCGCGATGGTGGCCGGGATATGGCGGCCGTTGAACTCCAGAAGCTCGATGAATACCAGGCGCAGAAGATCGCGCCGCTGGTGAAGCCGCTGCCTCAGGTTCGCCGCAACGTTTTTCAAGATTTCCTCGACGGTCCTTCCCTGGGCGCCGGCGAGCACGTCGGGCAAGAGTCCAAAGGGATTGTTCTGCGCGAACACGCGGTCGAACAGCGCCTCCTTGCCCGAAAAGTGGTTGTAAACCGCGCCGACGGTGAGCCCGGCGGCGGCGGCCACCTCGCGGATGCCGGTGCCGTGGTAGCCCTGCGAGATGAACAGCTCCCGAGCGGCGTCCAGGATGGCCCGGACGGTCCGCTCGCTGCGACTGCCGATGTCCGCGGTCATCGGACCTTCCAGAACCGGGGCCGGCTGCGCCTCGAATCCTTTGGCGCGTCGGGTCATCCTTGTTTCCATGTGATTCCTTTCGCCTTCGACCTGGCCCTCAAGAGGACGCTATGGATACCACACCCGAAGTACAAGTCAATCAAAATAACGAACGTTCATTTTCCGCCCGGAAAGGTCAAGACCCAAGGCAACAGCCTCCCTCATAACCAACTGAAAAATTAGATTAATAACGGGGACAGGCCCCGATTCCGCCGATTCCGATGCGATTACGATAACGTCAAAACGAGGGCCATGCCGCACAGCCAATGGCTCGGAAACTCGTGCGCTCCATTCCTATCTCTGCGCCAGAGAGCCAAGGCCGCCCAGGGCCGCCGCCACCACCGCCGCGGTATCCGCGCGCAGCACCCGCGGCCCGAGCGAAGCGGCGACAAATCCCCGCGCGAGCGAGCGCTCGAACTCGGCTGGCGAGAAGCCTCCTTCCGGTCCGACCAGCAACAGCAGCCGTCCCGGCCCCAACCGCGGCGCCAGCGCCGCCAGCGGCTCGGCGACAACGTTTTCCTGGAGGATGACTCGGTGATCCGCCGGCAAGGAGAGCGCCTCGTCCAACGGAACCGGCAGATGGACTTCGGGCACCGTGGCGCGGCCGCACTGGCGGGCCGCCTCGGCCGCAATGTGCCGCTCGCGCTCCAATCGGCCGCTTCGTCCGTCGCAGGCGCGCACCACGCAGCGCTCGGAGACCAACGGCCAAAACTCGTCCACACCGAGCTCCACCGCCATGCGCAACGCGACCTCCCGGCTGCGCGCCTTGATGAGCGCTGCGGCCAGGATGACCTGCCGGGCGGCCTCCCGCTCCCGAACCGTCTCGAACCACTGGAGCCGCCAGCCCTTGGGATCGCGCCGCAGCCGCGCCATCGCCGTCCGGCCCGCTCCGTCGAAGATCTCGAGCTCGTCGCCCTCGCCGAGCCGCAGCACATCGCACAGGTAATGGCGCTCGGCATCGAGCAGGCGCACCCCGTCCTCGAACCGCTCGCGCGGGACATGCAGGCGGGTCCGGCTCATTCGCCTCCCCGTTGCATGATCAGGCAGGCCCACTCCTCCTCGCACCGCACAGACTCCTGCTGGAAGCCGGCGCGGCGGTACGCATCCGCCACCTCGGCCGCCTCCTCGCGCAGAAGGCCGGAGAGCACGACCCGTCCGCCCGGGGATACGCGCATGGCCAGACGCGGGGCCATGGCCATGAGCGGCCCGGACAGGATGTTGGCCAGCACCAGATCGAAGCGACCCGGGGCCGCGTCGACATCGCCCTCGCGGATCATCAACCGATCGCCAAGACCGTTGCGCTCGGCGTTTTCGCGGGTAACGCGGCAGGCCTCGGGATCGATGTCCACCGCCCACACGTCCGGCACCCCGGCCCGGGCCGCCGCCAGCGCCAGCACCCCCGAGCCGCAGCCGAGGTCGAGCACCCGGTTCGCCGGCAGGCAGCGGTCCAGGTCCGTAAGACACATGTGCGTGGTGGGATGCAGGCCGGTGCCGAAGGCCATGCCGGGATCGATCCGGATGGGATACCGCTCTCCTTCGGCCGGCACCCACTCGGGATGGACGAAGAATCGCCCCGCGCGGACCGGACGGTGGTGGGCGCGCCAGGCGGTCGCCCAGTCCGCCGAATCGAGCACGACCAGGCTGACGTTGCCGATGCGCTCGTCTTCTGCAGCCAGCCGCTCGCCCTCCTCCCGGCAAGCCCGGCAGGCCTCGTCCGCGGTGAAGGAAAAACGCAACTCGACCTCGTTCTCGCGAAGGTCGGCGGGCCGGTCCAGACAGCTATCGTCCAGCCACTGGGCGCCGCTGGCCCCGAGACAAAGGAACCGCTCGCAGATCTCCTCGGCGCGCGAGAGCGGCGCGCGCAGCCGAAGCTGCGCATGCCGCGAAGGCAAAATTGCGCTCATGACGGCTTCGCGTCCGGCGATCCGGGCTGCGGCGCGACCAGCCGCTGGATGATCATGCGCAGGCGCTCGAAGCTGAACGGTTTGACCACGTACTCGTCCGCGCCCAGCGACAGCGCCCGCTCGCGGCTCTCGGCGTCGGAACGGGCGGTCACCACCACCACCGGCAAGCGGCGGGCCGACGGCTCCTTGCGCAACTCGCCGAGCACGCCGAAGCCGTCCAGCCCCGGCATCATGATGTCGAGCAATACGCAGTCGAACCGCCCGCTGCGCGCAGCGGCCAGGCCCTTCTCCCCCTCCCACACCGTGTCCACCTCCATCCCCTGATTCTCGAGCGCCCGCTTGATCAGCACCCGGGTTTCGGCGTCGTCTTCGATGCACAGGACACGGATCGCCATGCCCACCTCCGCCGTCTGAATCTAGTTTTACCGCGCGGCGCGGTCAAGCGGCAATCCCATCTCGCGGCTCGGGCGGGCGCCGAAGAACTCCCGCCGGCTTCTCCCAGGCGGTCGACACATCGCCGGCTCTTGCGGCACGAGAATTCGCCGCACCGAGAATGTCGCACGCGCGCTCTTGGTTTCTTTTACCAGTCGCAGACTTTCGCGAGGAGGCGAGTCGAAAAATGCCGGGATGGCATTTTTGAGCGTTCGATCAGAGTCCGCTCAGGGCGATGTGATGTCGCATTCCTGGCAGTCGGGCACGCGATCCTGGATTCCGCCGCAGTAGGGGAAATAGTCGTCCGTCAGGGAAGGCGTATCGGCGCAGCAGGTGTACACCGGAACGGAGCCATTTCGCGTGACCGCCAGGCAACCGACGCAGAACTGAAGCGGGAAGACGAACTCGTTCGAGGTGACGGTGGAACCGCCAGTGGTGGTGCCCTCGAGCTGGATCTTCAGGCCCAGGATGAGGTTGTCGACGAACACCAGGTTGTTGCTGTCGGAGAAGAAGTTCGTCAGCATCAGCCCCGGCGAGGTGGGATCGATATCCACCGAGTCGAGAAGCTTCAGCACCACCCAGGACGTCCCCGGCTTGCCCTCGGTGCTGCTGTCCACTATCGCGGACGCGGGGAACACCTGCTCGGCCGAGTTCTCGATGGCGCTCAGGTCGCTCTGCAGCGCCGGGTCGGGGATCTGCTTTCCCCGCAACCACTCCAGGCGCACCCGCACCTGCTCCAGCACCACCTTGTTGGTGTCGACCGAGCCGCCGATCGAGGTGGTGACCAGGAAATTCTGGACCAGAAAGGAGTTGTAGTAGCGCAGGGGAAAGTTGGGCCCGTAGGCTGGGGCCATGTCCAGAACACCCCAGGGAAGGAAGCTCGTCTCGGAGGCATTGGCGCTGCAGTCGTCGCCAAACCCGGTCGCGCCCCGGATGAGCAGCGTGCGGTCGTTGTCGACACAGCCCGCAATCCAGATGCCGATGGCCACAAGAATGAATCTACGCATGGCTCCGTCCTCCATATCTTTCCCGGCGACCGCTATTTCTGGGTGACCGTGGCCTGCAGCCGGTTGACGATCCGCGGGGTGATGAAGATGAGCAGCTCGGTGCGGTCGTCGTTGTACTTGGTGCTGCGGAAGAAGTATCCCAGGATGGGGATGCGCGACAGCACGGGAACGCCGATGAAGGTGTCCGAGGTCTTGCGGGTGTAGATGCCACCGATGACCGTGGTGTCGCCGTCCCGAACCATGACCTGGGTTTCGGCTTCCTTCTTGAGAATGGTCGGATCGCCCTTGGCGCCGGTGCGCGAGAAGTCGGGCTCGTTCTTGGTCACCTTGATGGCCATCAGGATGCTGCCCTCCTGGGTGATGTGCGGGGTGACTTCGAGTTCCAGCTTGGCCTCCACGAAGATGGTGTTCACGCCGGCCGCCGAGGTGACGCTGATGGGGATGGACACGCCCTGGCCGATCTTGGCCTTGTGGTTGTCCAGGGTGGCGATCTTGGGCGCGCTGATGATCTTGACCTCGCCTTTGTTCTCGGCCGCGGTGAGGCGCAGATTGAGCGCCGCGGCACCGCCCGCCGATCCGAACACGAAGCCGATGGCGCCGCCGGCGCCGGAGCCCACCGCCGCCGGCAGGTTCACCGCGAAGCGCCCGGGGTTGCCGGTGCCCGACAGATCGGTGTTGGTGGTCGAATCGTCCGCGCCGCCGCGGATGCGAATATCGCCGGGGAAGGGCAGCCCGGTGGGGTTGCCGTGGGACGCGTCGAAGTTGATCTCCGGGCCCCACTGGATGCCCACCTCGCGCAGGTAGAACGCGTTGGCCTCGACGATGCGGGCCTCGATCAGCACCTGCGGCGTCTCGGTGTCCAGGCTGCGGACCAATCCCTCGGCCTTGACCAGGTTCTCGAGCACGTCCTTGATGATGAGGACGTTGGTGCGAGTGTCCACCGTGACCTCGCCCCGGTCGCTGAGAACGTTCTTGACCTGCTTTTCGATGTCCCCGGCCTGGGCGTAGTTGACCGAGATGATGCGCACGCGCAGGGGCTCGAGCGGTTTCATCTTTTCCTGGATCTCGGCGGCGTCCTTCTGCTCCTTGATCAGGTCGTCCTGCTTGGCGATGCGAATGATATTGCCGTGGCGCACCTTGCCCAGGTGTTTGGTCTTGAGGATGATATCCAGGGCCTGATCCCAGGGAACGTTGCGCAGGGTGATGGTGACCTTGCCCTGCACGTCGTCCGAGGTGATGATGTTGAGCTTGGCCACCTCGGAGATCATGCGCAGCACGTTGTGGATGTCGGCGTCCTTGAAGTCCATGGAGATGCGCCGTCCGGTGTACTTGGCCTTCTTGGCGCCGCCTCCGCCTCCCTCGGCCATGGCGGGCTCGCGAACGCTGTACCCCGCCACCTCGTCGGGCGCATAGGTGTACTCGGTGGGCGCGGCCTCCGAGGCCGCGGGATCCGCGGCGGCATCGGCACTGGCGGTCACGCTGGCGATCTCGAACACCCAGTGGACAGCGCCCTCGCGGCGCTCCAGCCGGCTGGTCAGGACGCCAGAGGTGGCGGCCACGATCTTGACCTTGCCCTCGCCCGGAACCCGGTAGGCGCTCACCGACCGCAGCGGGGTGCCGAACTCGGACACGTCCAGGGTGCGCTCCAGCGTGACCGGCAGACTGCAGTCCGCGATCTCCAGCACCGCGGACTGATCGTCGGTGTGCACCACCTGGGGCTGCACCTCGCCCTTCATCTCCAGCACCACCCGGGCCTCGCCGCCTTCCTGTCGGAAGGTCAGATCGCGCAGGCTCCCCGCAGGCTTTGCGCTCTGGGCAGCCTCCGCAGCGATAGCCGCCGCTGCCGGCGCGGCGGCGACCGCGGGAGGAGGATTGGCGGTCGGAGCGGCCTTGGGCTGCGGCGCGGGCTGCGGCTCCGGGGTCGGCGCCGCAGGAGCGGCCATCGCCTTCGCGGCAACCGCCGGCTCCTGGGCCGTCTCGGGCTTGGGGAACGCGATGCGCAATCCCTGGCGGGTCTTCTCCACCTTGAACGGGCGCGCCTTGCCCTCGGCGTAGTCGAGCACCACCCGCACCTTGTCGGGGTGGCGCGCCAGACGCGCCCGGTTCACGGCCGGAGACGAGAGCGAGCTCTCGCGAACCTTTCCCTTCATGGTCCCGCCGTAGATGTCGAGCACGAGCCGGTCGGGGCCGAACACCTCGAGCACCTCGTAGGCCTTGATCTCGCCGCGGGTGACGATATCGACAACGCCGTTCTTTTGCGCCTGCACCCGATCCACGGCGACGGAGCCGGCGCGACCGCGATCGCCAATCGATTCCACCACCCTGAAATCCGCCGCGGTCGCCGGAGTTTCTGCCGGCGACTCTTGGGGCTCCGGCGCAGCCGAAACCACCGGGGCCGCGGGAGCGGGGTTCGCCGCCGGAGTCGGAGCGGAAGCGGGGTTCGCCGCCGGCGCCGGAGCGGGCGCGGCGGAAGCGGTCCGTTCCGCGCCCGGGCTGCCGATGGTGATCACGATGTTGCTCCCCTCGGCGCGGGCGTCGAAACGGTTGCCCGGCTTGAGCCCGATGGAGATGCGCGAGACGAGGCTCCCGGCCTGGGTGAACTCCGAGGCCGTGATCTCGCCGATGCGCGGATCGCTCGAGCCGATCGTCTTTTCGACCCCGGACAGGCGGGTGGCCGGCATGTCGACCACCAGCCGGTCCGGCTGGATGAGCTTGAAGACGTTGAACGTCGGCACCTCGCGCCCCACCAGGATCACGCGGGTGCTCTCCTCCCCGCTTTCCACCCTGACCCCGGTGATGACGTTTCCGGTCTCGCCCTCGCTGCCCGCGCGCACCGCGTGCCACGGTGCCAGGCAGAGAGCCAAAACCAGCAACAGGATGGCTTCACCTTTACGCGCTGCCATGGATCTTCTCCTTCACCAGGTGCCCGGATGTCCGGGGGCGCCCACGTTATTCCTGCTTCTCCTCGGCCTTCTTGAGAAAGATGCTGATATAGTTGGTCACCGGCCGCTGGTTGTAGTCCCGATAGTCCTCCGCGATCACCACCTCGTCCGGCTTGATGCGAAACACCCGGCCGGCGTTCTTGCCGATGCGGGTGCCGATGCGGATCACCCAACCCTTGCCGGTGGGGTCTTCCACCATGGCGCTGGGCTGCGCCATTCCCGAGATGATGGCCACGAGTTTGAGCTGGTCCAGCTCGAACTTGCACAACGGACAGGTCGCGCCCACTTCGGATGTCTTGGCCTTCTCCGGAGTGAGCGTCTTGTATTGAGAGCGGAATGGATCCCGCTTGCCCACCGGGGTGTAGATGTAGGTGACCGACGGGGTCGTCTCCTCCGGCAAATCGAGGTCCAGCTTGAGCTGCGCGGTGTTCACCGCGGGCGCGGGGCCGGCAGGCGAGGGCCCCGGCCCCGGAAACGGCTCTGGCCCCGGGGGCGGCGCCGAACCGCCGCACGCCCACAGCCCGGCGCACAGCAGGCTCGCGCCCACCAGGCGTCTTGCGCCGCCACCGACTCGACGGAGATATGCGCGCATTGAAGTCACGGCATAACCTTCCTTTGGCTAACGTCCCGGCGCCGGAGCCGCCGCCGCCGGCGCTGCCCCGGCCGCCGCCTGCTCCACGGTGCGAAATGTCTTGGCCAGACAGGAGGCCTTGAGAATCACCTTGCCGTTCTTGATCTTGGGATCGGACATGGCGATGTTGGTCACGTTGATGATGCGATCCTCCTTGGAGATCTTGTCGAAGAAGGTCGCGATCTCGCTGTAGTTGCCCTCGATGTCCATCTTGACCGGGATCTCGGCGTAGAACGCCTGCTGCACCTCGGGCTGGGGCACGAACTGGATGATGCGCATGTCGGACTTCTCGGAAAGTTCGTTGAGGGTTTTCAGAAGCTGGTCCATGTTGGCGTCTTCGGGGAGGTTTTTCTTCTTTTCTTCCAGGCGCTGCTGCAGATACTCCACCTTTTTGCGGAACTTGGAGATGTTGTTGGCGATTTCCATCTTCTCCTGCAACTCCTCCTCGAGCTTTCGGTTGCGGGCGTCGAGGGCCTTGAGCTTGTCCACCAGCTCCTGGTGAATGATGAAGTAGTACCCGACACCCATCATGACGAGGATCAGGCCCAGCAGGGCGACTTTCTGAACTGTCGGCGTCTTCTGGATCAGGGCGTAAAACTTGTCCATGTTCGCCTCGCTCCTTGCCGGCCCGTCACATGGCGTAGCTGACATCCATGGTCAGCTTGAACTGCACGAACGTCTGATGATAGGTGGCGTCGTCCACCGACTTGGTCTCGACGAGCTGGATGTTGCTGAAAAACCGGTGCTGGGTCTTGGCCGGCGCCGCCTCGGGCGTCGCCGCGGCCGCCACCGCCGGAGCCGGCGCCACACCCGGAGACGGCCCGGCGGCCGGAGCCGCCGCCCCTCCCGGCGCCGGAGCGGACGAGACCGTCTCTTCCATGGGAGTGGCCAGCACGGTCATGAAGCGCCCGACCTCCTTGAGGCTCAAGGCCTCGCCTTCCACCGTGACCTTGCCGCCCTTTTCCTCCCACCGGAGCAGCCAGACCTTCTCCGGGATGATCTGGCTCAGGTGATCCAGCACCTTGACCGGCCCGACCTTGCCGCGGACCAGATCGTCGATAATCTTGAGCTTCTTTCTCAGCACGTCCTCCAGGCCCTTGAACTTCTCCACTTCGCCGATGGCCCGGGTGTACTGCTCGATCTGCTGGGAGAGTTCCGCCGAGTGTTTCTGGGCCTGGTCGATCTTGCCGTTCATGGAGGAGTTCCACATGAACAGGCCGATCACCGCGCCGGCCAGGAGCACCGCGCCCAGGATGAGCTGCTGCTTGACGTACTCGCGCCGGCGGGCTGCCTTGATGGGAAGCAGGTTTATCTTGATCATGGCCGGCCCTCACTTGTCGTCGGCGGTGCGGATGCCCAGCCCCACCGCCACTGCGGCCGAGGGTCCCACGTCGCGGATGAACTCGGGGTCGAAGCGTTTGGGATCGAACTCGATGTTTTTGAAGGGGTTGAGGATCTCCACCGGCACCCCGACCTTGTTCTCGATCACCTTGTAGAGCGACGGCAGCTTGCTGGTGCCGCCGGAGAGGTAGATGTGGGAGACATGGCTGTCGGCGGCGGTGGCCGCGTAGAAGTCCAGCGAGCGCTGGATCTCGCCGGCCAGGTTCTCGGACACCGACAGGATGACCCGCTCCACCTCCTGCGGCACCACCGACTCGGCGTCCTGGGCGGCGCCGCCGCCCAGCTTCAGCGCCTCGGCCTCCTCGTAGCTGACGTTGAGCTGCTTCTGGATCTCCTCGGTGAACTGGTTGCCCCCCATCGAGATGTCGCGGGTGAAGGCGGTGATGCCGCGGTTGAGCACGTTGATGTTGATGACCGCGGCGCCGATGTTCACCAGCACCACCGTCTCGTTCTGGGGCAGTTCGTAGTTGACCTCGAAGGCGTTCTCCACGCAGAAGGCGGCCACGTCCACCAGCACCGGCGTCAGCCCGGCCTCCTGCACCACCGCCAGGTAGTCGTTGATCATGTCCTTCTTGGCCGCGACCAGCAGCACGTCCATCTGTCCCTGCTCGCTGGGCTCGGGGGTGAGCACCTGGACGTCGATGTTCACGTCGTTGATGTCGAAGGGAATGTACTGCTCGGCCTCCCACTGGATGGATTCTTCCAACTCCTCCTCGGTCATGGCCGGCAGGGTGATCTTCTTGATGATCACCGAGTGCCCGGAGATGGCGATGCCGGCCTCCTTGTTCTTGATGCGCTGCGACTGCAAGAGCTGGCGGATGCTGCTCACGATCACCGTCGAGTTCATCATGGCGCCGTCCACGATGGCCTCGGGCGGCAGCGGCGCCATGGCGAAGTTCTGCAGCGAGTAGCCGCGCTTCGCCTCCTTCAGCTGCACCATCTTGATGGCGCTCGTGCCGATGTCCAGTCCCAGTACGGGTTTGGCCTTGGGCATGGGTGACCCCTACTCGTCGGAATCGGACTTCGAACTTCCGAAAACCTTGTCCTTGTCGGTGAGCTTGAGCCCCAGCGCCAGGATGATCTTGCGTTTGGTGTCCACGCGGCATTCGTATCCGGACTCGATGCGATCGATGGTGAGCGCGGAGAGCCCCGCCTTTCGGGCCAGCTCGGCCTTGCTCATCAGCAGCGCCTCGCGGATCTTGCGCACGTTGTTGCGCGCGGCTTCGCGGTCGCGGGCCTCCGGCTCGGCGCCGGTTGCTTCTTCGCGGGTGACTTCGATCTGTTTTGCCTTTTTCATGCGGGTTCGATCTCCTGTTCGCGCCCGAATACCAATAGATAGACAGCCGGCGAACAGCCCAAGTATCCGCCGGAGCCCCGACCTTGTCAAGAAAAATTATGTTTCAATTAGTTATAATTATATATAATTAGCCACCCAAGGGAGCGGCCCTTTGGCAGCGGCGGTCACTTGCCCTTTTTCTTCTTGCGCTCTTCATCGAGGCGTTTGCGCATGAGTTCCGCCTCATCGACGGGCTTTTGGTTGGAATCCGGCTCGGGACAGCAGCGCAGCTCCGGTACCTTCTCCTGAACCTTGCGGTAGGTGATCAGCGCCCGCTTGGTGGCCTCGGGAAACGACTTGAGATGCGGCGCGGACATCTCCTCCGCGGTCGGCGGCTCGATGCGCAGCATCTGGATGGCCACCCCGGGAGCGAGATTCTTTTCCGCAATGCGCTCCGACATCGGCCGGGGGTCGGCGGGATCGGTCACCGCGGGGTTGACGATCGGCACCGCGGCGAGCTGGGGCACGGGCGGCTGCTCCGTCACGACCGGCGGCGGCGGCGGGGCGGCGCCGGCATCGGCCGCCTCGGGCGGCTTTTTCTTTGCGCAACCCGCAAGGAACACCAGAGCCAGCATCGGCACCAGGAAGATATTGATGATGCGGTTCATGCGACACCTCGCAGAAAAAACATCCAAAAGCCACCGACAACCGACCGAACACAGCGTACCCAAGCCCGCAGACACATTCAACCTTCGCCGCAAGCCCTGCGTCTTCTCCAAGCGGCTTCCCACCACTGCCTCCCTGGTGCGCGCGAACGCGCTGGCCCCAACAGCCTCGCCTTCGCACCACGACGCGCATGGCGCGCCGTGCCTTCTCGCGCTGTCCGGAGATTCTCCGCGGTCGGACGCGCCAGGAGTGTCTCTGCTCACGGCCCGTACGCGCCACGGCCCGCGGTTGCCGTTTCCGCGCCTTACAGGACCTGGGTCCAGTGGACCACGTTGCTGACCGGCTGGATCGGCGCGACACCGGGCAGCTTGGTCACCACGCCCGCTTGCTGCACCACCACTTCGGGACCGGTCGAGGTCCAGCGCATGGTGGGCGCGCTCGGCGTTCCCGTCGTGCCCAGGTTGATCGCGGGTATGATGTCGTCCAGCAGATCCTCATACTTCTGCACGTACACCTTGCCGGCGCCCTTGCTGCAAGCCGAGGCCGAGGGCGTGAAGGTGGAGTAATACACCGTGTCGTTGGCCACCAGCGGCTGGCCAAAGAGCCGCTCCGAGTCGGCGAAGTTGGCCTTGACCGAGCGCGGCGTGCCCTTGGGCTTGGGCACGTACACACCCAGGCCGCCGTCGAACTCGACGTCCTCCTCGATCAGATACATGTAGTCCTTCTGGCCGGGCACCAGATCGAGGTTGTCGAGCTGGCCGGTGCCGGCGTACACCAGCAGATGCCGGGCGCGGTTGAGGGCCAGCGCCGGCGCCACCATGAACGGCCGGCGCGGCATGGCCGCGAAGCCGGCCGGGACCATCTGGAGCGGATCGGCGGGGTCGAACCACAGGTCTTTCTTCCAATCCTTGGTGGGGTCGGCGGTGTAGGCCTTGACCTTCTGGCCCTCGGGCTGGGTGGCGTCGTACTCGGCGATGTTGGTGTTGATGCGCCAGATCTCTCCGTCGGACGTGGCCACGAACACGCGCGAAAGGTATTCGCCGAGCGTGGTGTCGTAGGCCACCGGCTGGGCGGCCACCGACTTGAGCTGGAAGTTGCGCGCGATCTCCACCTCGAACTTGGCGTTGGCCGAGCCGCCGCAGCCGTCGGTTTTCACGAACAGCTTGATGGCGCCGTCGGCGTACTCGGTGTAGGTGTAGTGGCAGGGCCCGGGCGAGCTCATGTTGACGCATTTGGTCGGGCTGCCGCCGCCGCTGTGGCAGCAGTTCTGCTGGTACTTGATGCCGCCGGAGTTGTTGATCACGTCGCAGAAGGCCGGGTCGATGAGCCCCGGCGGCGGGGTGATGGCCTCGCCCACGTTGCGCTGCTCGCGGCAGGCCCAGCCGGTGCCCGCCCCCCAGTCGAAGTCGCCGCTGTCGAACTCGACGCCCGCGCCCCAGTGGTTCCAGTTGGAGCCGATGGGCTCCGCGTAGTAGTCGTCGATCCAGTTGGCGAGCTGGCTGAGATCCTGGTTGGTGAAGTAGAACTTGCGGAGCAGTTCGCCGTTCTCGGCGTCCACGAAGTGCAGGCTGGAACCGGACACGGTGGCCTCCATGAGGTCGATGCACGAGGAGAGGTTCTGGAAGGAGAACTTGGGCACGTAACCACCCGGGACCACCACCACCGACTTGGAGAAGAGCTTGGAATCGGCCTTGTTCTTGAGCCAGACCTGCCCGATGAGCGGAGGCGCCCAGGTCTGGGCCGGCGAGGGCCCGCACTGGCGCGGGCTGGCGTAGTAGTCGGGGACGGTGCTGCCGGTGGTGCGGTATTCCCAGAGGAACCCCGGGTTTTGAGGATCGGTCACGTCCAGGGCATAGTAGGCGTCGCCGCCGGCGCGCAGTCCGCCCACCAGCATCGTGCGATAACTGCCCTTGACGTCCTGGTTGGCCGCGTCCTTGAGGCAGGTGTTGGGAGTGAGCGGATTGCCGTCCGGAGTGCAGATGTTGGAGAAATACACGTCGCGCACCACCGGAGTGCTGTCCACGAAATGCCGGTGCCCCGGCCAGCGAATCTGCTGGATGGTGCCGAGAATCCTCGGCGGGATGAAGCCCCACAGCTCCTGGAGCGGGGTGAGGCCCGAGGCCGCCGGAGCGTCGCCCACGAACCCGTGCAGCATGCCGTCGTTGGCGGCGACATAGAGCATGGTGGGACGGTCTTTGTACTCGGTGTAGTAGTTGTTGTAGCGGAAGTCCGGCGCGAAGGGCGATGGCGTCCCCACCACCGCTGGCGAGGCGTGGAACACGTCTCCGAGCTGCGAGCCCAGCGCCACCTTGAGCGGGGTCTGGCCGGGCGTGCCGGACACGCCGCGGACATAGTCCTTGATCCGGGCCTCGAGCGCCGGCAGCCCCAGGCCCTCGGTGTCGAGCAGGCACATGGGGGCGTTGCTGGGAAGCGGGGTGCTCGCCGAGAAGGGGAACAGCCCGTTCGCGCCCATGCCCTCCTTTCGCGGAAGCTGGTAGGTGCCGGCCCCGGGCGGGAAGAAGTTCTTGCTGCGCGGGTCCTGCACGATGGTGAGGATCTTGCGGCTGTTGGGCGCCGGCAGGTACACCGTGTCCGCGCCGCCGAAGACGATCCAGGGCGGGGCCAGGGCCTTGATGTTGATGAGCTCCTGCACGCCGTCGCTGTCGGTGTCGGCGTACTCGTTGCGCTGGATGTAGCCGGTCCAGGTGATGCCGGTGATGCCCATCTCGAACCAGGCGGAGAACTGGTAGGACTTGCCGAAGGCGATGGAGGACGGCGTGGTGGCCGAGTCGGTCCGGCTCACCGAGCCCGACAGGATCGAGTCCAGGATGAGGGCGAAGGCGATCTTGAGCTGGGTTCCGTTCGACGCGATCATGCCGTCGATGAGACCCGGGGTTCCCGAGGGGAGCGTCCAGGTGGCCCGGGGCAGGCACTGGCCGGCGCGGGCGATGCGGTTCATGTTGAACGGCGTGCCACCGCCGAAGGCCACCGCGAAGACGGGGATGCCCAGGTCGCAGGCCAGGTGCTCGGCCTGGATGGCCTCGTTGCCGTAGGTGCTGCAGTTCGCGCAGCACGGGCCGGGCGCGCCGTCATCGGCAAAGGGCTGAGCGCTGCAGTCGCCACAGCATTCGTCGCCGTCGGTCATGAGGATGACGAACTGGGGCCGGCAGTTGCCGCCGTACTTCTTGCCCATGGGGTCGTGATACTTCCCCGGGGGGCTGCCGTTCTCGTCCTCCCAGTTGTTGAAGTAGTACCGGGTGTCGAACAGCGAGGCTGCCAGCGGGGTGCAGTTCCAGTTGCGGATGGTGCAGATCTCGTTCTGCACGTCGATGCTGTGGCCCGCGAGGTCTCCGGGGTTGTCGGGGTTGACCAGATCCGTCAGGCATCCGTGGTTGGAGCCGCATTTGTCTTCCTTGGGGGCGCCGATGTTTCTCCCGCGGCGGCCCTTGAGGCCGCGGCCCCACCAGTCCTTGGACGGACGGCCGACATCGGCGCCGTAGGCGTCCGGGTTCGAGTCGCCGCCGTACCCTTCGCATTCGTCGTCGAAGGTCCCGAGGCCGAAGCGCACGTAGTCCTTGTAGAGGTCCAGGATGCCGTCCTCGAAGTGCGGCCGACAGGCGCCGGTGGCGCTATTCCAGATCTGACAGAAGGGGTCGAGGGTCCCGGTGAACACCTCGATGGCTGCGGTGATGCGCGAGCGGGCGCAGCCAAACCCTGCCCCGCAGCCGCCGATCCCCACGCAGGCCGTCATGGAGCCCGAGTTGTCGAAAACGATGAACACGTCCGGGTTGGTGATCAGCGGGTCGTCGCCCGAGGGCTGGGCCAGCGCGGCGCCACCGAGCCCCAGGATCGCGAGCAGCGCACTCATCCACAAGAACCGCTTCATGATCTCCTCCTTGTCGAAGACCCTGATTCCTCGCGCCGGCTCCGCTCGGCATCCGAGACCAATCGCACCAGTACTCCGCCTCGCACACGCCTCATCGCCTGCCACCACATCACGATGCATTCCAAAGTCCCATCCTCGCCCTTCGGGTCTGCCATCCTCATCCCGCGCCGAACCCTTTCTCTCACTGGATCATGCAGCGCACCGGCCCGCCCACGATGCGCCCCACGAACCGCACCACCAGCGAGCGGCTTTGGACCGGGTCGAGCGTGCCGCTCACGGCTTCCGCGATATCCGAGGGCATGGCCGCGGTGGCGGTGAGATCGAAGATCTCGTGGCAGATGTCCTTGGTGACATCGAACCCGGCCAGCCCCTTGACCTCCGGCGGCGCCCACACCGCCCGCACCTGGAAGGCCATGGCCAGGGCGCGAAAGGCGAGCTGGTTGAGCAAGGGGTTGCCTAGCGAAAAGCGCGGCAACAACCCGACCGCCACCGGCGAAGCTCCCCCTCCCGGGAGGACCTGCGAACACGTCACCCCGGCGGGGTTGGCGTTGGTCCCGATCAAGAGGACCTGCGCGCAGGGGTTGTTGCGGTAGTTTGCCATATTGAACAGCGACTCCTGCAATCGCGCGTCCGACATGAGCTCCATGGTGCGGTTGATGGCCTCCTCGGCCGCGGTGAGCCCCTGGACGGTGCGGGCCATGTTGCCGGACATGTTGAGTTCGGCGGTGGTCTGGCGCACCGACATCACGCCCACCGCGGAGAGCGCCACCAGGATGAGGACGGAGAGCAGCAGGGCGTTCCCCGCCCGGCCCCGCGAAAGGCAAGAAAGCGCGGCCGCCACGGCACCGCGCCTCGACACCGGCCGTGTTCTTTGCCGAAACATGATTTGCTCCTCGCGCAAGCCTTTCCCGACCATGCGTTCCTCAAGCCGCGCCAACAGGGCACGAGCAGGTTCGATGCCCAACTCGGCAATGCCCGACGCCGCTTCGTCCGTCGTCACCGTCCCACATGCTCTCGTTCATCTCGCTCGCCCTCGTGCGCCACTCGGCGCCTATCTCGCATCGCGCCTCACATCATCGAGCGGTCCACCACCAGGTTCTTGAGCTGGATCATGGTGGATTCGGTCCGCACCCGGGCCAGGCCGGTGGCGGGGTCTCCATCCAGATCGAAGCCGAAGTTGCGCGTGTCGTTCGCGCCGTACCCCGGCAGGCGGAAGCCGGGGTCCTCGGTCGCCGTCCGGCCCCGCAGCGTGACCACGACCGCGCGGGCCACCGTCGGCACCATGTTCGCGGCGTTCGCCGCTTGCGGCGCCTGGCTGTTCGGATCGAGGGTCGAGGTCGGCCGCGGCCCACAATACGTCACCGGCGGGGTCGGCTCGACGTACACCTGGACCTGGAAGCCCTCCCAGGCGGTTCCGTCGGCGGGCAGCAGATACTCGATGAGGTCGCGGGTTTCGGCGACGCCGCAGACGGTCTGGCTGCGGCGGAGCAACCACCCGCGGTCCCCGCCGTTGACGACCCGATAATCGAGGCTGGTGATGGGGTTGACCCACTTGCCGCGGTCTCCCTTGGTGGCCACGCCGAAGGCCTCGTGATCGCGGTTGAGGGTCGGGTTGAGCCCGAAGGTGAAAGTGGCCGCGACCGGGGCCTGAACCTGGAAGAATCCGTACACGCCGCTGCCCCGATTGATGCGAAAGAGCTGCCCGGCGCAGAACACGCGATTGAACTGTTGCGCGTTGAACGCCGCCTGGTCCGCCGGCACGGAGGAGAAGAACCCGAACGGCATGGCCTCCGGGTCTCCGCCACAATTGAGCACGGGCTCGAAGGGCATGCCGTTGCGGCACAGGAGCGTCGCCTGCGAGGCCGGGTTGCCCTGCAGATCGACCAGAAACTCCCGCGAACTCACCATGTTGCCGGAAAGGGTCAGGGTCCGGGTGGCTCCGTCCCAGGCGATCGCCGGCGGCGGTGTCGGACCGCCGCCGAGCTGCCCGGGATACTTGCACTGCTCCAGGGCCATGTCGGCCGGGGACATGAAGGCCGCCTGGACGACGTCGTCGGAAATGGCCTTCATGGCCATGCGCAGGTTGGCCTGGATGTCGGAAATCTCGCGCGACCAGCCTGCGGATCTCTGGATGGCGGCCGAGACCCCCACCAGCGTGGCCATGAGCATCCCGCCCACCACCAGGGCCACCATGAGCTCGATGAGGGTGAAGCCTCCGCGGCCCAAGCCGGTGTTCGGCAAGGGGCCTCTGCCTCCTTGCCCTCCCAGAAATCCCGGGGTGTGCCGATGTTCATCGTTCCCATCCTCATGACAGGACGGGCGCAACCGCGGTTTTCGGATCGTCGTCATGTCAGCCTCGCTCAACGCTGCCGCCGCAGCGTCACCGACGTGGATACCATGTGCCGCTTCCAGAATCCGTCTCCCGCCGTCCAGCCCGCGGTCCAGTCGTAGTCCTGGTGCCCGAAAATTCCGTTGTCCCAGGAAACATAGATGATGATCTTGACGATGTCGGAATCGACGGCGGGGTCGTTGGGTCGCGGGCAGTCGTTGTAGGCTGTGTAATGGATCCGATAGATGGCGCCGATGCCGGAATAGTTAGGGAAATTCGTGATCAGATTTCCGAGGCGGTTGAGCGGTTGGGCGGCGCCCAGAGCGGGACCGGGGGCGATGTTCTGTCCCCGGAAGCGCTGCAAGGACCGGATGTGGGTTGCGGTGTCCAGCGGCGCCTGGCAGTTCGGCAAGTTGTTGACCATGATATCCGGAAAGACCATGGCGAAGGTAGTGATGCCGTCCCAGCGCAGCGCCCGGGTGCGAAGCTCGTCCGCCACCGCCTGGGCCAGCATGGTCGCGCCGGTGCGCTCCTCGGCATAGCTCGAATTTCGCAAGGAGACGAACTGGAGTTGGACCACCGGGAAGAGCCCGACACCCACGATCACGATGGCAATCATGAGCTCGACGAGGGTGTACCCGCGCCGCCCGTTCCGTCCAGCCTCGATTGCCTGCCCCGCCGCCGCCCGCGCCCGGCTCCACGCTTGCGCTTGATTCATTTTCTGCTCCTCCGTCCGGCCGCTGAGGTCAGTCATTGGAATCGCCGCCCTCATGAGCGTCCCTTGCGCGCCTGGCACGGTCACAGGTTTTCTCCGTACCGAACCGCCCCGCCCGCGGTCACGGTCACGAACCGCGACGCCCCGATCACGCCAGTGTTGGAGTAGGCGTTGATCCGGAACACCGCGTAGGAGCCGAAGAACGGCGGGGTGGGCCCGGGAATGAGGTAGAGGGGAGACATCTCTCCCGTCGGCTCGAAGGCGAACTCGACCTGGTCGCCCGGGTTCTGGTTGGCGAACACCGCGCCCAGGCCGTTGTGAAACTCGACGAAGTCGATGCCCACGTCGTCGCCGACCAGCGACACCCGGGGAATCCCAAGGATGCTGTGAGCGGACGCGCATCCCACGCAGTGAACCGAGACATTGTCCCAGTTGGCGCCGCCCTGGCTGCAGCGGCCGGCCTGGCGAGAGGACTGGACCACCGCCGCGCCGCCGAAGCCGCCCATCCGCTGGGCGGTCGAGAGATGGATGGTCACCCGGTGGCACCGGCCCGTCGCGGCGGCCTGGCTGCGCGCGTTCACCACCGCCTGGGTGATGAACCCGGCGGCCTCCCGCTGGCGATTGCGCTGGAGCGTCATGCGAAACGAAGGAGTCACCAGGGCCGCGGAGATGGCGATGACAGAAACAACCACCATGAGTTCGATGAGCGTGAAAGCCGATCGGGACATGACTCTTGGCATGATATCCTCCACGCGCACAACCGGCCCACGGGAGTTTTGCAATTCGCAGGCCACCCGCCCGATTGCGCAACATATTGATTTTCAATCACATTATACGAAAGTCGCTCGGCCCGTCCCGGAGACGACTCTGAAAAAATTGCGGACCGGCGAAATTATTGATCGGTTTCGATTCCGTAATCCTTGAGCTTGTAGAGAAGGGTGCGGTGGGAGATTTCCAGAAGTTTCGCCGCCCGGGTGCGATTGCCGCCCGTTTCCTTGAGGGCTCGCTTGATGAGATCCACCTCGATGGTCTGGGTGGCCTTCTTGATGGACAGGTCCGAGAACACTGGGACCACCGGCGCATCGGGCGGGGGCGCGGTTCGGATCTTGTCGGTGAGAAGATCCGGGGTGATGCGGTCGCCGTCGCAAAGGATGACCGAGCGCTCGATGAGGTTTTCGAGCTCCCGCACGTTTCCGGGCCAGCTATAATCGACCAAGAGTTTCATGGCCGCGGGATCCAGGCCCTGCACCCGCGTGCCGAGTTTCGCGTTGCAGCGCCCCAGGAAGTGCTCGGCCAGGATCGGGATGTCGTCCGGCCGTTCCCGCAGCGGCGGGATCTTCACCGACAGCACGTTGAGCCGGTAAAAGAGATCCTCGCGGAAGCGGCCGGCGCTCACCTCGCCGGACAGGTCGCGAATGGTGGCCGCCAGGATGCGCACGTCCACCTTGCGGGGGCGGTTTTCGCCCACCCGGCGGATCTCGTCCTCCTGGAGCACGCGCAGGAGCTTCACTTGGAGGGGCAGCGGCAGCTCGCCGATCTCGTCGAGGAACAGCGTGCCCCCATCGGCCTCCTCGAACAGCCCGGTCTTGGTGCGCACCGCGTCGGTGAAGGAGCCGCGCACGTGCCCGAACAGCTCGCTCTCGAGCAGGTTCTCCGGGATGGCGCCGCAGTTGATGGCCACGAAGGGCCGGCCCTTGCGCGGCGAGCGGTTGTGCACCGCCCGCGCCAGAAGCTCCTTCCCGGTGCCGCTCTCCCCCAGGATGAGCACGGTGGACTTGAACTCGGCGATCTTCTCCACCGTGCGAAAGAGCTGCTGCATGGGAGCCGAGCGCCCCACGATGCCCTCGAAGGTGCCCTCGCCGCCGACCACCTGCCGAAGCTGCTGGTTCTCCCGCCGAAGCTCGAGCCGCTGCTCCACGATGGCCAGGCGCAGCAAGATCTCGTCGCCCGAGGCCACCTTGTTGAGGTAGTCCACCGCTCCGCGGCGCACCGCCTCGCGCGCCAGGTCCATGTCGCCGTAGGCCGACATGATGATGATGCCGAGGTCGGGGTTGCTCCGCCCGGCCGCCTCCAAGAACTGCAGGCCGTCCATCTCCGGCATGCGCACGTCGCACAGCACCATGTCGAAGCGCGTGTCTTCCAGGAGTTTGAGGCCCTCCAGCGCGCTGGCGGCCGCGGTGACCGCGTACCCGGCCCGCGACAACGTGATCGAGAGGCTGTGGCGGACGCTCTCCTCGTCGTCGATGATCAGAATGGGCCGCGGGTTCGGCATTCGACTCCCTTTCGCCGCGGCCATTGTATCGTCTGGCGCGAACCTGTCAAAGATTCGCGGCCGGCGGCTCGGCGCACGGCAGGTAGAAGGCCACCTGGGTGCCCACACCCGGCCGTGACCAGATCCAGATCTCGCCGCTCATGGCGGTCACGCTGGCGTGGCAGATGGCCAGGCCCAGCCCGGTGCCCTGCCCGGCCTCCTTGGTGGTGAAGAACGGATCGAACACGCTGCCCAGGTGCTCCGCGGCGATGCCCGTGCCGGTATCCACCACGCAAAAGACCACCGCGCGCTTGCCCGGAGTAAGCCCCGCGCCGTCCCGGGGCAGGCGCAGCGCGTGCAGCTCTCCCAGAGCGAAGAAATCCGGCTCCTTCCCGTCCTCGCCCCATGCCAGCGTCCCATCCGGCCGCCGCTCCACCAGGACCGTCCGCAGCCAGAGCTGGCCGCCCGGGGACAGGGCGTCGAGGGCGTTGAACATCAGGTTGACCAGCACCTGGCGAGCGAGGTCGACATCCGCAAGCACCGGGGGGAGCGCCTGCGCGAGCTCGAGCGCAACGGTCACCTGCTTCATCTTCTTCTGGGCGGCGAGGAGCCCGAGCGCGTCCCCGGCGATCTCGGCCGGCGCGCACGGGCGCAGCTCGCGCTTTCCCGGACGCGAATAGGCCAAGAGGTCGCGGATGATGCCGTCCACCCGGCGCAGCTCGCGTTCCATGCGGGCCAGGATATCGGCGCGCTCGGCGGCCGGCAGGCCGGGATCGCGCAACAGACCCACGAAACCCAGCAGCGCCGACAAGGGATTGCCGATTTCGTGCGCCAGCCCGGCCGCCAGGCGTCCCACCGAGGCCAGTTTCTCGGAGCGGATCATGGCCTGCTCGGCCTGCTTGAGCTCGCGATTGAGACGGGTGAGCTCACCGATGTGGCGCTCCGCTCGCCGGCCGTCCTCCAGGATCCGGCCGATCATGCGGTTGAGCGAGAGCGACAGGCGCGAAATCTCGCTGCCGCCCCAATCACCCGAGAGCGGCCCGAGCTCGCCCTCGGAGATCCGATCCACCGCGCCGAGCAGGCGTTGCAGGGGGCGCACCGCCACGCGGTAGAGCAGCATCCACCCGATCAGCCCCAGCACCAGCACGAGAAGCCCGCCGTAGGCCGCCATGTGCCGGCCGGTGCGCGCCGCCTCCCGATAGCAGTCATCGAGCGAGAACGAAGCCCGCAACACGAGGCCCGAGCGCGGCAGCGTCGCGTCGAGCGAGAGGATGCGCCGGCCGCCGCGATCCCAAACCGTCACGTCCGCGCCCGCCGAGGCCACCTTGCGGCCGAAGGCCTCCCAGAGCGGCGCGGCGCCCACCTCGGGATCGGTGGTCTGGAGCAGCCGGCCGTCCCGGTCGAGCAGCGACAGCCCGAGCAAGAGCCCGCGAAACTCGCGATAGTCCTCGGTCCAGCGGGCCAGCTCCTCGCAGCGCCTCTGCGCCGGCAAGAGCGGGCAGGCGGCGTCCAGGCGCATTCCCGCCTCGGACAGCCAGGCCCGGTGCAGGCGCGCGTTCTCCAGCACCAGGGCGTGCCGGTTGAGCGAGGCGGCGGCGTATCCGAACAGCAGCGCAAACAGCCCGAGCACCACAAACAGGTAGAAGGCGAACAGCGACCGCAGACCCAGGCCCGCGCCGCGCATGAGCTACACCCGCCCGCCCGAGAGCCAGGCGAAGAACGCGGCGCCGAAGAAAAGATACTCCAGCGCGGCGAGAGCCAGAAACGGCCCGAAGGGGATGGCCGCCCCGAAGAAGCCGACCTTCTCCGGCGGGCCCTGCGCCTCGGGCTCGGGCGGAGGCGGGCTCTCCTCCTCGTCCTCCTCGGGAAGCGGCGGCTGGAGCTCGACGCCGGACAGCCACATCGCCAGGGCGGCCAGCACCCCCTGGACCGAGGCGAAGAGGGCGATGAAGAGCAACGAGCGCCAGCCCAAAAAGGCCCCCATCATGGCCAGCAGCTTCACATCCCCCATGCCCATGCCCTCGCGCCCGCGGATCAGCGAATACCCCCACGAGAGCAGGAACAGCAGGCCGCCGCCGAGCAGGATGCCGAGCAGGGACTCCTTCCAGAACCCCGGCCACAAGAACGAGCAGCCGAACCCCACCAGGATCCCCGGCAAGCTGATCTCGTTGGGGATGATGCGGTGATCGATGTCGATGAAGGTGATGGCGAGCAGGGCCAGGGCGAAAGGCCCGTACACGAAAAGATACTCCCCGAGGCCGAACCGAAGGTACAAGAGCAAAAGCACAAGACCGGCCAAAAATTCCACCAGCGGATAGCGCCACGAGATGGGCGCCTTGCAGGCCCGGCATTTTCGGCGGAGGAAGATAAAGCTCACGATCGGGATGTTGTCGTACCAGCGGATGAGGGCTCCGCAGGCGGGGCAACGCGAGCGCGGCGCGACGATGGACTCGTCGCGGGGCAGGCGCCAGATGACCACGTTGAGAAAGCTTCCGAGAAGAGAACCCAGGACGAACAGCCCGGCTCCGATTGCGATCTCCTGGCCCAAGGCTCGACCTCCGGTCTGCTTCGGCACGGCCGAAGGGCAATCTACCATCCAACGATTGAGAAGACCAAGTTTTTGCAAGGACCAATATTGTCTGCGGCGCTTCCCAAAATTGTCACTTGCGGCTCGATCGCCGATGGTTGATCCTGGCATGTTCAATGAATTCATGCAGTTGTGTTCTTGACTTTTGGGCACGCAAATTGCTATGGGTTTGTGCCAGCCGCAAGGATCGGCAATCCCGCCGGACGAGGAGGCCGGCAAAAGATCTTTCTTTTCGGGTCGGTTTGTGATATCGGATTCCCAACTTCCACAGGAGGAGGAAAAGGAATGATTCTTTCACTGCGTCGTAAACTGAATGCGAAGGGCTTCACTCTGATCGAGCTGATGATCGTCGTGGCCATCATCGGCATCCTCGCGGCCGTGGCCATCCCGGCGTTCATCAACTACATCCGCAAGTCGAAGGCCTCGGAAGTCAACGAGAACCTCGACAAGTGCTACAAGGGCGTGGTCGATTACTTCGACAAGCCCCGCGTGCTCGCGGACGGCACCACCCGGTCCTCGCGCGTTCCGGCCTCTTTCGCGCGCATCGGACGTGCGGACGGCTTGCTGGACGGCTCCTCGTACTTCATCACCTACGCCGCTGCCGACATGACGACCTACACCGACATCAACTGGGTCATCCGCGATGCCGTGTACGGGTCCTACATGTACCAGTGCAACTCGAGCTGCAACGCCGCCAACATGGCCGCGGCCAACTACACCGGCGTGGGCACCGGCGTCTTCGAATGCCGCGCCTGGACCGACCTCGACAACGACAACGCCATCGCGCACTGGACCAAGGGCTCGTCCTGGATCGTGGAAGCCACGGCGACCGGCGGCCAGGTGGCCTCGTTCCGGGCCGGCGCGGTCTGGCACGACACTGCGACCGGAGACTGGTAGGCCGCAGGGATTTCCAGGCTGAACGGCCGCGCCGGTTGTGCTCACGCCGGCGCGGCTTTTTTCTAGGAACGGTTAATGAAGCCCAGAAGTCATCGAAAAGGATTCACTCTCATCGAGCTCATGGTCGTGGTCGCCGTGGTCGGAATCCTGGCCGCGGTGGCCATCCCGGCCTTCATAAAATACATCCGGACATCCAAGGCTTCCGAACTGGGAGAAAACCTCGAGCGCTGCTACAAGGGCGTCGTCGATTATTTCGACAAGCCGAGGATGTTCGCCGACGGGACGGCCCGAGCTTCCCGAGTGCCCGGCTCGTTCGCCCGGGTGGGACGGGCCGATGCGGCGCTGGACGGGTCGTCGTACTTCATCACCTACGCTGCGGCCGACCTCACCACCTACAGCGACATTTCCTGGGTGCTCCGGGACGCGGTGTACGCCTCGTATCAGTACCAGTGCAACTCGAGCTGCAACGCCGCCAACATGGTCGCCGCCAACTTCACCGGAACGGGCACCGGCATCTTCGAGTGTCGCGCCTGGACCGACCTCGACAACGACAACATCGTGGGCCACTGGACCAAGGGCTCATCGTGGATCGTCGAGGCCACGGTCGCCGGCGGGCAGGTGGCCTCGCTGCGCGCCGGCGCGGTATGGCACGACAATGCCTCGGGGGACTGGTAGGCCGGCGGGCTTTCGGCTATCCTCGCTATCCGATGAATGCTCTTTTGCACCCTGCCCGCGCGGCCTACCTGGCGCTTTCGCTGCTGGCCGCCGCCGGCGTATTTGCGCTGCGCACGCATCTGGACGCGCTGCCCAAGGACGAAATCGCCCGGCAAAAAGAAGTCATGATGGTCCCGCCGGGCGAGGTGCTGAAGCGGCTCGACCTCGGCCACCACTCGCTCATGGCGGATCTCCTGTTCATCCGCGCCAACCTGTACTACGGCCAGCACATCCTCACCGACGAGGAGTTTCCCTGGCTCCAGCACCTCATCGAGGTCATGCTCGCGCTCGATCCCGACTTCAAGAAGGCCTACCTGTGGGCCGCCATGGTGACCACCTTCAACCGGCGCCAGCTCATCACGCTGGACGAGACGGCCTATCAGCGGGCGAATGCCATCCTGGCCCGCGGCATGGCGCGCTTCCCCGGCGACCATCGTTTTCCGCTGCGCATCGCCTTCAACCTGTACTATGACCTCGGCCGGACCGAGGAGGCCATGCCCTACTTCGAACGGGCGGCTTCCCTCCCCGGCGCGCCGCGCTGGATCCGCCAGAAACTCATCGATCTCTATTCCAAGCGCGGAGACCTGGGCATGGCCGAGCGCGTGCTGCGCCAGCTCGTGGCCGAGGCCGAGGATCCGGTGCTGGCCCAGGGCCTGCGCGACCGCCTGGCCCTTCTCACCCAGAAGGCCTCCGACCTGGAGGACGTGCGGCGCACCGCGCGCCTGGTCAAGGACTGGGAAGAGACGCTTTACTACGTGCCGTTTCCGCTGTATCTCACCATCCGGGAGCCATGAACCCGCACCCCGCCATCTCCATCCAGGATCTTTCCAAGACCTTCCGCCTGGGTCTGCTGCGCCGCCGGCACGTCGCCCTGCAAGGGCTGTCGCTCGAGGTCCAGCCGGGGGAGATCTTCGGCTTCATCGGGCCCAACGGCGCCGGCAAGACCACCACCATCAAGATCCTGGTGGGGCTGCTGCAGCCGGACGCCGGCCAGGCGAGCATCTTCGGCGTGGACGCCCGCGACCACCGCGCCCGGGCGCGCCTCTCGTACCTGCCGGAGATGCCGGACTTCTACGACTATCTGAGGCCGGCCGAATTCCTCATGCATTGCGGGCGGCTCTCGGGAATCCCGGCGGGATCGATCAAGGCGCGAACGCCCGAGATCCTGGCGCGGGTGGGCCTGGACCCGGGCGAACGGCGGCCGCTGCGCAAGTTTTCCAAGGGAATGCTCCAGCGCATCGGCATCGCCCAGACGCTGCTCGCCGACCCGGACCTCTTTATCTTCGACGAGCCCATGTCGGGCCTGGATCCCATCGGCCGGCGCTGGGTCAAGGATCTCATCCTGGAACTCGGCCGGGCGGGCAAGACCGTGTTCTTCTCCTCGCACGTGCTGGCCGAGGCCGAGGCGGTGTGCACGCGGGTGGCCTTTCTCAACCGCGGCCGGGTGATCGGCCAGGGCATGCTCTCGGATCTGCTGCAGAACCACCGCGCGCCGACCGAGATCCTGCTGCAAGGCGTCGCGGCCCGGACGGACCCGGAGCTTTCGCGGCTTTCTCGGATCGAGCCCAGCGGGCCGGACACCCTGCTCCTCATCGAGCCGGGTCGCGATCCCGGGCCGGCGCTTTCGCGCATCTCGGCCGCGGCATACCGCATCCTCTCCATGCAACAGCGGCACGCCACACTGGAGGAGGTCTTTCTGCGCGCGCTCGACGGCGAGAAGAAGACCGACCGTTCGGAGGCCGCGCCATGAGCGCCATCCTCACCGTCGCCCGCACCACCTTTCGCGAGTCCGTGCGAAACCGGACGTTGCTGGCCATCGGGCTTCTGGCCCTGGCCTTCGTCGCCTCGGCGCTGCTGCTCGCCGAGCTGGCCCTGGACCAGCGTTTTCGCGTGATCGTGGACTGGGGCACGCTGTGCGTCAGCGCCTTCGGCGTGGGCCTGGCCATCCTGCTCGGCGTCAACCAGGTCCACAAGGAGGTCCGGCGCAAGACCCTGTACGTGGTGCTCTCGCGCCCCATCGCGCGCTGGCAATACGTGGCGGGCAAGTACCTGGGGCTCTCGCTCACCCTGCTCGCCGAGGCGGGCGCCCTGTCGGCGGCGCTGCTTCTGCTGCTCGCCGCCGACGGCCACGCCATCCCGTCGTCGCTCGGGTATGCGCTGATGCTTTCGCTGTTCGAGATGCTGCTGGTGGCGGGGTTCGCGGTGTTTTTCGCCTCGTTCTCCTCGCCCTACCTGAGCGGACTCTTTTCGCTGGGGACCTTCGTCATCGGCCGGTCGCTGCCGACCCTCTCCCAGCTCATCGACCGGGTGGAATGGCCGGCCCTCAAGGCCGCGCTGAAAGGCGCACTGGCCATCCTGCCGGATCTATCCCGCTTCAACCTCTCCACCCAGGCGGTCCACGATCTGCCCATCCCCGCCGAGGCGGTATGGCTGCCGCTGGCCTACGGGAGCGTCTATCTTTTGCTGCTTCTCGTGCTCTCGGCCTGGATCTTCTCCCGGCGCGATCTGACCTGAAGGCTCCAGGCAAGCAGGCCACGCCCCTGCGCACCCCCGGCGGAAAAATCGTCGGGCAGGAAAGCCTCCGCCCGGCCTGGCCGTCAAGGGCCTTCGCGGCCAAGCCCGCTCCGGTCCCTTCGGGACTCGCTGCGCTCGCCCTTGACTGCGGCCGAGCTGCGGCTGTTTTGCATCTATGAGGGGAAAGGGTCCTTTCCCCTCGTTCCTCTCGGGGAACCGCTTCCGTGGTGCTTGTCATGGTCATGCGGTGCGTCACCGGCATCAAACTCCAATCCGTCGCCAAACGGCTTTCGCTTTCATCCAGATGAACGGCAGGAGAGGCAAATATCGTCGGACAGGAAAGCCTCCGCCCGGCCGGTGCCGTCTTGCCCCGCCAACAGGTCTTCTGGGGGGCTCGGTGCTACCAGGTCGCGGGCGAGGCGCTGTTGTCCGGGTCGGGGAAGCGGTAGGTCTTCATGTTGTAGGAATTCCCCCGGATGAAGACGAAGTTCCCGTCGCCGTCGGTGTCGGCCTGCGCCTCGACCGCCACCCATGCGCGCACCGGCGGTTCACCCACGCCGGGCACCGGGCCCAGTTCGTTGTTCCAGGCGATGGCGAAGGTGTTGCCGCCACCGATTACACCATTGAGATTGACGTGCAGCGTCGGGTGCAGCCACTGCGAGCCGTTTCCGGTGACGGAGAAGACGCGATACTGGAAGTACAGCGGCCCCTCGGGCCGCCACCCGAGCGCTCCCCAGCCCGCCGCGCCGGCCGCCACCGGCGGGCAGGCGGCGTCGGGGTTCGCGGGCCAGTTGATGGTGATGCCGTTGCGGGCCGCGCCCGCGGGGAATCCCGCCGGCGGCGCTCCGTTCGGCGGGCACAGCACCAGATCGGCGGTAAAAGTCTGGGTGCGGGCGAAGTACGCCTGCTCGGCGGCGATGATCCCCTGGATGTTGGAGACGGCTTCCGACAGCCGCGCGCGCAGCATGTATCCGCGCACCACCGGGATGGCGATGGCGGCCAGGATGCCCACGATGGTCACCACCGTGATCAGCTCGATCAGGGTCGCCCCGCGGGAATCGCAAGATCGTCTTTGGGTTTTCATGGCACGGCTCCGCATGAGCGGCGGGTCAGTATTCCTGGTCATTGACGACGCCAGCCACGTGCTTGACCACGTTCTTGTTGAAGCTCGTGACCACGAACTCGGCCAGGATGCCGTTCTTGTCGATGTCTCCGCAGGCCTGGATGGCATACCACGGCCGGGCCCCCAACACCGCCGGGTTGCCCGGTAATCCCAGAAAGGCCACGGCCGGCGTCATAGAACCCGGGGGATCGCCATAGGCCGTGACCACCCGATAGGTGTAGAAGGTCGGCCCGTCCGGCCAGAAGCCCAGCTGCTCCCATTGGGCCGAATCACCAATCCCAGGCCAGGCCCGCGAGTCCGTCGGGTACGGAACGGCGCACGCCACCGGAGTCCAGGCGATGTTGGGAGTGAACCTCTTGAACTCAGAGAAGAAGGCTTCTTCCTTCTCCCGGATGCCCAGCATCACCGAAGCACACTCGGAAGCTTTGGAGCGAAAGACGTACGAGCGATACATCGGGATGGCGATGGCCGCCAGGATGCCGATAATGGCCACAACCACGATGAGTTCCATGAGCGTAAAACCGCTTCGGTCCTTACTCGCCAATCGAATCATGAGGTCCTCCCGGCCGATTTTTCACGCAGACGGCACAAGAATCCAGTTCTATGTTTGCACAATCCATGCCGGACAACAAAGATCCTGCTCTCTGCATCATAAAATAATTATTATTTATAAACAAATAGTTACCCAGGCAATCACACGCCCATCGGAAGCGATGGCGAAAATCATGCCGATCGGGCATGGCTCGGGGTCCGAAAAGTTTTCATATCTCGAAAGGTTTTCATGGTCGGCCGGGCGGCGCCTTGCATGGTTCGCAGGGGGTATCCTGCAGCTCGCCATCGTTCGACAAGCGAATCTGGTCTCCAGAAAGGTAGTGGCTCCTTCTTTGGCAGATAAAGTCCACGACATCCTCGAGCTCCGCGAGCGCCCGGGCCCGACGTTCATTGGGCAACACCGGATAGACCAGCGAAAAGAAACGGATGGCCTCGACGGCGAGGGCATCTTCGTTCCAGACCGTATCGAGGAAGCGGCGGATCCTGGCCAGCAGAAGCTCGCGGACCCCCTCGTGTCGAACCAGGCGGTGCGGGAGAATGGCGCCCACCTGGATGTGGGGAGGCTCGCTGTCCGCGTAGTAGAAGGGAAAGGCATCATCGATTCCCCATGGTATGAACCGCAATCGCCCCTCCCTGTCGCCGGCCAGGAAAAAGTTGTTGGCGTTGCCATAATACCCGTCTGTATGCGCGATCAGGCTCTCCAGGGCCCAGCCATCCAGGGCCGAATCGAGATCGATCAGCTTGCCCAGATCATCCAGGGAAAGCGGTCCGGCGTCTTCCAGGAGCCGGGTGATGTCTTCAAGCCGTCGTCCGATCGCTTCCCCGCACCTGCTCCGGCACAGAAACGCCCCGAGCCAGGTCCGGCGAAAATCCGAGATGGTCCCCCGGACCAGCACCCCCGAAAAAAGCTCCGGCCAGCGCCGCAGGAAGTGCCGGTCGATGGTCTCGACGTGGACGTACGGGCCCAGGTCGCGGCCGTTGACGAGAAGATGGACAAAAGAACACCGGGACGCGGGCAGGTCGGCATCTCGAAACAAACGCGCGGCCAGACACTGGCGCACCAGCGATGGATCGCGCTTGGCATTGCTCAGGGAGAGCCGCCGCAGGCCGCGAAAATGCCGTCCTTTTTGATAATGGGCGAGGTCGATCTTCAGCGCCGGACGCTCGCTGTCCACCGAGTCCACGAATCCCTTCTTGCGCACGCCGACGCGGTCGAACACCTCTCCGTCGATTTCGAGCCGCGCCGGAAAGGTCGTGAAGGGATGGCGCGCCGGCCGGGCCAGACAGTCTCCGCAGTAGATGTCCGAGGAGGGCCGAGGCTGCGCGCGCAGCGTCTCCCAGTCTTTCGCATCCAGCCAGAGCCGGACCGTCATCAGCCGGTCGGCGGGAAAGGCATCCGCGGCCGCGCCCGCCGGCAACGCGAGCCAAAAAAGGCACAGCGCCAGCGCCGGAACCATCGCCTCACTCCATGCCGTGCTTCTTGAGCCGGTACAGGATGGAGCGGAAGGAGACGCCGAGCAACCGGGCCGCCTCCTTGCGCACGCCGCCGGTGCGGCGCAAGGCCGCTTCGAGCAGCCGCCGCTCGATGGAACCCAACACCTCGTCCAGATCCAGCCCCTGCTCCGGGATCTCCGTGGGAACCGCCGGCGCCGGAGCGCCCGGGGCCTCCTCGAACAACTCCGGTCCAATGGGCTTCCCGCCCGAGAGCGCCATGGCCCGCTCGACGAGGTTGTGCAGTTCGCGCACGTTGCCCGGCAGCGGCAGGGCCGTCAGGCGCTGCAAGGCCTCCGGCAGGATGGCCGGGGGAGGCCGATTCTCCGCGCGGGCAATCTGCTCGGCGAAGTGGCGCGCCAGCGCCGGGATGTCCTCGCGCCGCTCGCGCAGCGGCGGCAGATGGATGCGCACCACGTTGAGCCGAAAGAAGAGGTCCTCGCGCAATTTCCCCTGCCCAACCAGCGCGTCCACCTCGCGGTGGGTGGCCGCGACCACCCGCACGTCCACGGCGCGATCGCGGGAGTCGCCGAGCCGGCGCACGGTGCGCTCCTGGATCACCCGCAAGAGCTTCACCTGGAGGTCGAGCGGGATGTCGCCCACCTCGTCCAGAAAGGCCGTGCCCCCGTCGGCCAGCTCGAACAGTCCCTGGCGATCGGCGTACGCCCCGGTGTAAGCGCCGCGGCGCGCGCCGAACAGCTCGCTCTCGAGCAGCGCCGGCGGGATGCTGGCGCAGTCGATGGGCACGAAGGGCCCGTCGCGCCGCGGCGAGCGCATGTGGATGGCGCGGGCCACCAGTTCCTTTCCCGTGCCGCTCTCGCCGGTGACGAGCACGTTGCTGCGCGTGGGCGCCACCAGTTCGATGAGCCGGTAGATCTCCTGCATGCGCGGGCTCTTGCCGATGAGGCGCCCGAAGTCGTAGCCGCCGGAGAGTTCGGCGCGCATGCGCAGGTTCTCGGCCAGGAGCCGACGCCGCTCCAGGGCGCGCTGCGCCACCACCTTCATCTCGTTCATCTGAAAGGGCTTGGTCACGTAGTCGTAGGCGCCGAGCTGGAGCGCCGAGACCGCCGTCTCGGTGGTGGCGAAGGCAGTGATGAGGATGACCTCGGTGTCGGGGTGCCGGGCGCGCACCTCGCGCAGCAGGTCGAGCCCGGACCCGCCCCGCATCTTGAGATCGGTGATCACCAGATCGGTCGGCTGCTCCGCCAACTGGTCCAGCGCCGCCAGCAGGCTGTCCGCGGTGCGCACCGCGTATCCCTCGCGGGAGAAGAAGATCTCCAGCATCTCGCGCATGCTGCGGTCGTCGTCCACCACCAGGATCCGGATCATGGCCCGACCCCCAAAAACCGCACCCGAAAGCGGCTGCCGCGGCCGTCGCCCGGCAGGTATTCCACCCGCCCTCCGTGGGCCTCGGCGATGCGGCTGACGATGGCCAGCCCCAGCCCGCTGCCCTTTTCCTTGGTGGTGAAGAACGGGTCGAAGATGCGCTGCCGGTCCTCGGCGGGAATGCCGGGGCCGTCGTCGCGCACCTCCAGGATGGCCCAGGAAGCTTCCCGCCGGCAATCGATGTCCACCCGGCCGCCCGGGCCCACGGCGTCGGCGGCGTTCTGGAGCAGGTTCCACAGAACCTGGCGGAACTGGTCGGGATCGACCCGAGCCCGCGCTTCGCCCGGTTGGATGCGGATGTCCGGCGCGTCCTCGCCACGGCTGGCGCGAAAGGCCTCCACCGTGTCGGCCACGATGTCGCCGAGGTCCGTCTCGACGAGGCCCGGCGGCCGCGGGCGGGCGAACAACAGAAAGTCGCTGACCAGCGAGCTGAGGCGCTCCGTCTCGCGCCGCGCGATCCCGAGGAGCTTCCTCTCCGCCTCGTCCAGCCGGCCGGACTGCTCCAGCATCTGGACCGAACCGCTGATGGAACCGAGGGGATTGCGAATCTCGTGGGCCACCACCGCGGCCATCTCGCCCAGCGCCGCCATCTGCTCGGCCCGCTTGGCCACGGCCTCCATGGCTCGAAACTCGGTCAGATCCTGCATGTGAATCAGCATGCCCGCCGACGTTCCGTCGGGATGGAACAGCGGCGACAACGTGAGCCCCACCGGGATCTCGCGGCCGTCCGTTGTCCGCCGGTGGTTCACCTCGGTGCGCAGCGAACCGTCCTGGCGCGCCCCGGGGGATTGGGAGAGCAGGGGCTTGAGCGCCGGCAGGATCTCCACGGCCGGCCGTCCCAGCGCTTCTTCCCTCTCAGCGCCCAGGATCCGCGCCGCCACCGGATTGACCAGAGAAACCCGCCCCTCGGAGTCCAGCGCCACCAACCCGCTCTTGAGCGAGGTCACGATGTCCCGGTGGAGCGCCTGCACCCGCTCCAGGCTTTTTTCGGTTTTGCGCAGTTCCCGTCCCGTCCGCCGCAGTTGCTCGCCCAGCATTCCCGACAGAAAGGCCACGCCCAGGAAGACCGAGAAGTTGAGCATGAGCATGTAGGCCACCCGCAGCCCGGCGGGAGGCGGGCGCCCCAGGGCGAGCACCCCGCGGTTCTCGAGCAGAAAGAGCGCTCCCAGAATCAGACAGCACAGCCCGGCCACCCAGAACACGCCGCGCCGCCCCAGAAAGAACGTGGCGCTGATCACCGGCAGCGCATAGAGAAAGGTCATCGGGCTCTCCACGCCCCCGGTGAGGGTCACCAGGATGCTGGCCAGCAGCACGTCGTAGAGGATCTGGATCTGGGCGTGCAGCCCGGACCGGGACAGCGGGCGCCGCAGCCGCACCGTGTAGGCGACGGTGAAGGCGATCACCGCTCCCGCCAGCCCCCACAGCGCTCCCGGATGGCGGCGCTCGGGCATCGTTCCACCCGGAGCGTCGATCAGCCAGATCGCGAGGAGCAACACGGCAAAGACGCCGGCCCGCACCAGAACCAGCAGGAGCAACCGTCGCCGGCCTTCCCGCTCGTCGCTTCCGATCTCGTCCTGTCTTCGGAACGCTTCGTCCAAGGACCGCCTACCCCTGGACCACGCTGGCCAGGTTGAAGATGGGCAGGTACATGGCGATGAGGAAGTACCCGACCATGCCGCCGAGCAGCACCAGCATGAACGGCTCCATCAAGGAGGTGAGCGCGTCCACGGCCACGTCCACCTCCTCGTCGTAGAAGTCGGCGATCTTGCCCAGCATCTGGTCGAGCGCGCCGGTGCTCTCGCCGACGGCGATCATCTGGATCACCATGCCGGGGAACACCCCGGTCTCGCCGAGAGGTTCGGCCATGGTCTTGCCCTCGGAGATCTTCTCGCGGGTGAAGTAGATGGCCTCCTCCACCACCTTGTTGCCGGCCGACTTGGCCACGATGTCCATGGCGTCGAGGATGGGCACGCCCGAGGACACCATGGTGCCCATGGTGCGGGTGAACTTGGCCACCGCCACCTTGCGCAGCAGCGGGCCGAAGAGCGGCAGCTTGAGGATGCCCTTGTCCCAGAGGTAGCGGCCCTTGGGCCACTTCTTGAAATAGTGCACGCCGGTGGGGATGCCCACCGCGAAGATGAGCACGATCCACCAGTTGTGGATCATCCAGTCGGACAGATCGATGAGGTTCTGGGTGGTGGCCGGTATGGCCGCCCGCGCCCCGAAGTCCTCGAACATCTTCTTGAACACCGGGATGACGTAGTACAGGAGCACGGTGAGCACCAGGATGGCCACGATCACGATGCAGATCGGGTACACCATGGCGCCACGGACTTTTTTCTTCAGCTTCATGTTCTTTTCGATGTAGATGGCCAGTCGCTGAAGAATGGTGTCCAGGATGCCGCCCACCTCGCCGGCGGCCACCAGGTTGACGTAGAGTTCGTCGAACACCTTGGGGTGCTTCTTGAGCGCGTCGGCGAAGGTCGAGCCGGATTCCACCTGTTCCTTGACCGAGAGCAGCACCTTCTTGAGGGCGGGGTTCTCGGATTGGGAGGCCAGGATTTCCAGGCACTGGACCAGGGGAAGTCCGGCGTCGATCATGGTGGAGAACTGGCGGGTGAACACCACCAGATCCTTGGAAGACACGCCCCCGATCACCGGCAGGTTCGGCAGGCGGATGACGATGCCCTTGCGCGCCACCTTGGAAGGCGCGATCCCCTGCGCCTTGAGCTTCTGGTTGACTTCCTCGGCGTTCTTGGCGTCCATGACGCCGTTGCGGACTTCGCCGGCCTTGGTCTTGCCTTCCCACACGAACGAGGCCATTCCTGCCTCCTGTTCCGCTGCTTTCGACGGCCCGCCGGAGCCTGCCGATCAACCGACGGCCCGTCCCTTCGCGGCGCCGGCTCGCGCCCCTGTCTCGCCGCGGCACAACCGGGTGCCGCGGGGCGGGCCTTCCCGGCGGGCCCGCCGAAACCGCTATCCCGCCTGCCCTCCCGGCGGCCGGCCGCCCGCGGGGGGGCGCGCCTCCGGCCGCCCGCCGGGCCCGGTCGCTCCGGCCAGCATGTTGCGAAGCTCGTCCACGTCGTGGCTGTGTCCCAGCGCATCGTCCAGCGTGATCAGCTTGCGCTGGTAGAGGGCCAGCAGCGACTGGTTCATGGTTTGCATGCCGAACCGGGCCTGGCCCACCTGCATCTGGCTGTAGATCTGGTGGACCTTGTCCTCGCGGATGAGGTTGCGGATGGCGGGGTTGGGCACCATCACCTCCACCGCCAGCACCCGGCCCGGGGCCCCGGCGCGCGGGATGAGCTGTTGCGACAGGATGCCCTGCAACACGAAGGAGAGCTGGGCCCGCACCTGGGGCTGCTGGTAGGGCGGGAACACGTCCAGCACGCGGTTGATGGATTGCACCGCCGAGTTGGTGTGCAGAGTGGCGAAGGTCAGGTGGCCGGTCTCGGAGATCACCAGCGCCGACTCGATGGTCTCGAGATCGCGCATCTCGCCGACGAGCACCACGTCGGGGTCCTGGCGCAGGATGTACTTGAGGGCGCGCTTGAAGCTCTGGGTGTCGGCGCCCACCTCGCGTTGGTTGACGATGCACGACTTGTGCGGGTGCAGGTACTCGATGGGATCCTCGATGGTGACGATGTGCTCGTGGCGCTCGGTGTTGATCTTGTCGATGATGGAGGCCAGGGTGGTGGACTTGCCCGAACCGGTGGGGCCGGTGACCAGCACCAGGCCGCGCGGGCGCTCCGCCAGGTCGGCCACGATGGGCGGCAGGCCCAGTTCGGCAAATGACAGGATCTTGAAGGGGATGGTGCGGAAGGCCCCGGCCACCGCGCCGCGCTGCAAGAAGATGTTGGCGCGAAAGCGACTGAGCCCCTTGACCCCGAACGACAGGTCGAGCTCGCTCTCCTCCTCGAAGCGGTGCTTCTGGGCGTCGGTGAGCACCGAGTAGCAGAGCTGGCGCGTCTCCACCGGGGTGAGCGGCGGCACCTTGAGCGGGACCAGGGCGCCGTCGATGCGCAGCTGCGGCGGGCTGCCGGTGGTGATGTGCAGGTCGGAGGCCCCCTTTTCGATCATGGCCTTCAGCAACTGGTGCAGGTTGGGCATGGGGCGCCTTTCGTTGCGCGGTTAGGCCAGATCCTTTGCGGTCACGCGCACGACTTCCTCGACGGTGGTGACGCCCTCGCGGATCTTCTGCAGCCCGGACATGCGCAGGCTGCGCATGCCGTGCTTGATGGCCTCCATCTTGAGCTCGGCGGCCGAGGCGCCGTTGAGCACCAGTTCCTTCAGCGGCTCCCAAAAGGGCATGACCTCGTACAGCGCCACCCGGCCCTTGTAGCCGGTGTCGGCGCAGGTGCGGCAGCCGGCACCCTTGTAACAGGTGAGGCCAGGGACCTCCTCGGGCCGAAAGCCCAGGTCGATCAGGCTCTGCTCGGGCACCTTCACCGGCTGGCGGCAGTCCTGGCACACCCGGCGGGCCAGGCGCTGCGCCAGGATCATGTTGACCGAGGCGGTGACCAGGAAGGGTTCCACGCCCATGTTGAGCAGGCGGCTGACGGTGGAGGGGGCGTCGTTGGTGTGCAGGGTGGAGAGCACCAGGTGGCCGGTGAGCGCGGCCTTGACCGCGATCTCGGCGGTCTCGAAGTCGCGGATCTCGCCCACCATGATGATGTTGGGGTCCTGGCGCAAGAAGGCGCGCAGGGCGGCGGCGAAGTTGAGTCCGATCTCGTCGTGCATCTGCACCTGGTTGATGCCCTTCAAGTTGTACTCGACCGGATCCTCAGCGGTGGAGATGTTGACCGTGGTCTGGTTGAGCTCGGAGAGGGCCGAATACAGCGTGGTGGTCTTGCCCGAGCCGGTGGGGCCGGTGACCAGCACCATGCCGTATGGGCTCTTGATGGCGTCCTTGAACCACTTGAGCACCTCGGGCTCGAACCCCAGCTTGGTCATGTCGAGTTGGAGGTTGCTCTTGTCCAGGAGGCGCATGACGATCTTCTCGCCGAAGAGCGTGGGCAGCACGCTCACCCGGAAGTCCATCTCGCGCCCCTTGCCCAGCTTGAGCTTGATGCGTCCGTCCTGCGGCAGGCGCCGCTCGGCGATGTCCAGCTCGCTCATGATCTTGACGCGGGAGGTGATGGCGTTCTTGAGCTTCAGCGGGGGCTTCATCACCTCGTACAACACGCCGTCGATGCGGTAGCGGACGCGGAATTCCTTCTCGTAGGGCTCGATGTGGATGTCGGAGGCGTTTTTCTTGATGGCGTCGATGAGGATCAGGTTGACCAGCTTCACCACCGGCGCCTCGGCCGAGCTCTTCTCCAGGTCGTTGATGTCGACGTCTTCTTCTTCCTCGCCGACGCCGATCTCCTCCTCGTTGAACCCCTCCATCACCTCCTCGTAGGAGATCTTGGCCGAGTAGTAGCGCTCGATGGCCTGCTTGACCGCCTCCTCCGAGGCCACCATCACCTCCACGTTGTAGCCGGTGATGAACTTGATGTCGTCCACGGCGAAGATGTTGGAGGGATCGCTCATGGCCACGCTGATGGTCGAGCCCGAGCGGTTGATGGGGATGAGGTTGTGTTTCTCGGCGACTTCCTTCGGGACCAGGGCGATCACGTCCTTGTCGATCTCGATGTCCGACAGGTTGATGGCGGGCACGCCGTACTGCTTGCTGAGAAAGGACGTGAGCTCGCTTTCCTCGATCATGCCCAGCTTGATGAGGCTGCTGCCCAGGCGTCCCCCCGACTTGCGCTGTTCTTCCTGGGCCTTCTTGAGCTGAGCGACCGAGATGACGTTCTCGCGGACGAGCAGTTCTCCCAATCGACCGGCCATGGAACCTCTCATCCCTCCGCCGCCGATCCCAGTTCGAGCGCGGGAACGAGGGCGAAAGGAGCAATTCCGGCGGCCCGCGCCAGGCGCGGGGCCGACCGGAGTGATATCCCCCGTCTGAGCATCGGATTATCGCCGCGCCGGATCGGGTATGTCAAGTTATCTGAACCGCCCCCGGCCAGGCGATTCCGTCGAGCGGATGGATCGATATGGGCAGCGGATGCGCGGCGAAATGGGCGCGGGCCTGCTCCACATCCCTGCCGATCTGAGCGATGAGGGCCTTGACGTTGCCGAAAGTCCGCTCCGGGCGCAGCCGCTCCCAGAAGGACAGCGCCACCGGTCGGCCGACCCAGTCTCCCGAGGCGTCGAGCAGGTGCGCCTCGACCCGCAGTTTCCCCGGGCCGAAGGTCGGGCTGGTGCCGACATTGGTCACCGCCGGGAGTGCCGGCCGGGCCGGATCGTCCCACACGGAACAGACGTACACCCCGGGGGCCGGCAGGAGCTCGGCCGAGGTTGCCACGTTGAGCGTTGGGAAGCCGATCTTGCGCCCGCGGCCGAAGCCGCGCTCGACCGCGCCGTCGATGACGTAGGGCCGGCCGAGCAGCAGCTCGGCGCCGCGGACGTTGCCCTGGAGCAGGAAGGAGCGCACCGCTGTCGAGGAGACGGTGATTCCTTCCACCGCCAGGCGGGGCACGATATCGACCGCAATGCCCGCCGCCGGTCCCAGCCGGATCAGATCGGCGGCGCGGCCGGTGCGGTCGCGGCCGAAGGTGAAATCGTCGCCCACCACCACCCGTCCCGCCCGCAGGTGCCGCCCGAGCACGACCGCGACGAACGCCTCGCCATCCATGGCGGCGAACTCGCGGTCGAAGGACTGCCGCAACACCCGCCGGGCCCCCAGGGCGGAGAGCGCGCGCAGCTTGCGCTCGGGCGTCATGAGCAGCGGCGGGCTCAGCTCCGGCGCCAGCGCCCGCGCCGGATGAGGATCGAAGGTCATCACCCACAGCTCGCCGCCCTCCCGGCGGCTCCATTCGGCCGCCCGCGAGATCAGGTGCTGGTGGCCGAGGTGGAGCCCGTCGAAGGAGCCGATGGTGACCACCCGCGGCGCCTGCGCGGGAGGGAGCGAGCGGAAATCCGAGTAGACCTCCATGCCCGCTGCGCCTAGCACGAGCGGCGCCGGTTGGCAAGCGGCCGCGCCATCGAGATTTGGCAAGTCGGGACGCCGGTCCTATAATGCCGCCTCATGCGGCTGCTGGGAATCGACCTGGGATCGGTCCGCGTCGGCGTCGCGGTGTGCGACGAGCTGGGCCTCGCCGCGCGCCCGCTCTCGGTCCTGCGCCGCCGCGGGGGCGCGCGCGACCTGGACGCGATCGAGCGGCTGGTCCGGGAGCAGGAGGCCGGTGCGGTGGTGCTGGGCCTGCCGCTCAACATGGACGGCAGCGAAGGCCCGGTGGCGCAGCGAACCCGGCGTTTCGCCGCGGCGCTCGAGGAGCGCCTGCGGCCGCTGGGAGTCCCGGTCCGGCTGTGGGACGAACGGCTCACCTCGTGGGAGGCGGAGGACCTGCTGCGCGAGAAAGGCCTTACGCCGCGGCGGCGGCGCGAGCGCGTGGACGCGGTGGCCGCGGCGCTCATCCTGGAGAGCTACCTGGCCGCCGATGGCGGTTCGACCCGGGAGAACACCCGATGAGAAAAAAGATCCTGATCGCCCTCGGCATCCCGTTGGCGCTGGGACTGCTGCTCGTCTTGGGTCTCTACCTCTGGGCTCGAAGCTACGGCTCGACGCCCGCCATCGGCTCCGGCGCCACCGTGGCGGTGGACGTGCCGGCGGGAGCGGGGCCTCGTCGGGTGGCGGCCTTGCTGGCCGAGAAGAAGATCGTCGACGATCCGGACCATTTCTATTACTACCTGCGCTTCTTTCGCCGGGAGGCGGGCAATCTCAAGTCGGGCGAGCTGGCCTTTCGCGACAACATGACCCCCGACGAGGCCATCCAGGTCCTGCTCGACGGCACTCCGATCACCCACCGCGTCACCGTCCCCGAGGGGCTGCGCCTGGACGAGGTGGCGAAGGTGTTCGCCGACGCGGACCTGGCCGACGCCCAGGCCTTCGAGCGGCGGGCCCGGGACCGCGAGTTCTGCGCCTCGTTGGGCGTCCCCGCCCCGTCGCTGGAGGGGTTTTTGCTGCCGCAGACCTACGCCTTTCGCAAGCACACGCCGGTGGACGAGATCCTCAAGACCATGGTCGCCGAGTACCGCAAGGTCTTTTCGCCCAAATATGCAGCGCGGGCGCGGGAGCTCTCGCTGTCCGAGCTCGAGGTGGTCACCTTGGCCTCCATCGTCGAAAAAGAGACCGGCGATGCCCGGGAGCGGCCGCGCATCGCGGGCGTGTTTCACAACCGGCTCAAGAAGGGCTGGAAGCTCCAGACCGATCCCTCCGTCATCTACGCCAAGATCCTGGCCACTGGAAAGATCGACACCACCATCTACCGCACCGACCTGGAGCGCGATCATCCGTACAACACCTACCGCTACCCCGGACTGCCGCCGGGACCCATCTGCAACCCGGGCGCGGCGGCCATCGAAGCGGCGCTGTGGCCCGAGGAGACCGAGTTCATGTTCTTCGTGTCGAAGAACAACGGCACGCACGAGTTTTGCAAGGATCTCGGCTGTCACAACCGGGCGGTGAACCTCTACCAGCGCCGGGGGCAGCCGTAGCGGACGCTGGATTCGCGTCCCACCGGGCGGCGCCCGAGGATGGGGCCGCCGGGGCGCGGGGAAATGCCGGTCTTCTCGATCGAGGGAGCCATGGCCACAGAGACCCATTCCAGCGCCCCAGCGGCCATCGAGGTCAGCGACCTCTGCAAGAGCTTCCCCGTCGCGCGCCCGCTCAAGGAGGTTGCGCGCCGGCCGTTCGCCTTCGCCCGGCGCGAGGCGCTGCGCTCGGTGTCGCTTTCGCTCGCGGCCGGAGAGCGGGTGGGCCTGCTCGGCCCGAACGGCGCCGGAAAGAGCACGCTGCTGCGCATCCTGGCGGCGACGCTGTCGCCGGACCGAGGGTTCGTCCGCGTGCTCGGCCTCGACCCGGCGGTCGAGGAGCGCCGCATCCGCTCCCGGCTGGGCTTCGTCCTCGGCGACGAGCGCAGCTTCTTCTACCGCCTCACGGCGCGGGAGAACCTGCGCTTTTTCGCCGCCCTGTACGGCATCGGCGGGCGCCGCGCCCGGGAGCGCATCGAAGAGATCGCCGCGCAAGTCGAGATCCGGAACGAACTCGACCGGCCGTTTCGCGAGCTCTCCACCGGCATGAGACAGAGACTGGCGATCGGCCGCGCCATCCTGGCCGATCCCGAGATCATCCTGGCCGACGAGCCCACCCGCGGACTCGATCCGGTCAGCGCAAGGAACATACGCCAGTTGCTTCTGCGCCTGTGCCAGAAGCGGCAGAAAACCATCCTGCTCTCCACCCACAACCTGGACGAGGCGCAAGAATTCTGCAATCGAATCGCTGTATTATCAAGAGGGCGCATCCTCGCCGACGGACCGGCCGGCGACATCATCCCGCGCGCCATGCAACTCATTGAAGAAAAACAAGAAACAAGGGGGACAGGCCCCGGGGTTTCTTGATGCAAAACGGGGCCAGGCCCCAAAGGCCTCACGGGCGAATAGCAATGCAACCATTTGAATTATTTACAAAAACATACGCATTTCTGCGAAAGGACTTTCTGATCGATACCAGCTACCGGCTGGCGTTCTTTGCCCAGCTTGTTTTTGTGCTCATGCTGACCGGGGCGTTCTATTTCTTCGCCCGCATGTTTTCGGGGATTTCGATTCCCTCGCTCGAACCCTATGGAGGCGCGTATTTTTCGTTCGTGCTGGTGGGGCTCGCCCTTTCCAGCTACCTGGGAGTCGCAATCGGCTCCTTCGCCGAAACCATCCGCTCGGCCCAGGTCCTGGGAACCCTGGAGGCGCTGCTGGTCACGCCCACGCCGGCCAGCCAGCTCATTGTCCTGTCATCGGCGTACGCCTTCCTGGCCACCACCTTGCGGGTGGTTCTCGTGCTGCTGGTCGGGGTGCTGCTCTTCGATGTGGATTTCTCTCGCGCCAACTGGGCCGGCGCGCTGCTGGTGCTCCTGCTCACCATCGTCAGTTTTGCCTTTCTCGGAATTTTCTCGGCGGCAGTGGTGCTGGTGTTCAAGCGGGCCGACCCCAGCGCCTGGCTGGTGCAAGGCCTGAGCTACCTGCTCGGCGGCGTGTACTATCCGGTGTCGGTCCTGCCGGACTGGGCCAGGACCGTCGCCGAGATTCTTCCCATCACCCACTCGCTGGAGGCGATGCGGCGGCTGCTCATTCTGGGAGATGGCCTTTCCGACGTCTCCCATTCCATCCTGGCGCTGGTCATCTTCTCGGCGGTCGCCGGCCCGCTGTCCATCCTCTCGTTCTCGCTCGCCATCCGGCGGGTCAAGAAAGACGGGACCCTGTCTCATTTCTGATCCCCGGCAAAAGCCGTGGTGCCCAAAGCCGTGGTGCCACCCACCCCGATCTGCTTGAATCATCTAGAAAAAGTCCACTGGAGACACTATCGCATCACAGATTTGCCCATGGACCCCGGATCGAGCTCGGGCCGCGTTTGATGATTCCAGGGCCCGACACATGCATCATCGAGACACAACGATACACGACGAGACACGGTTTATTTGGAGCCTTCGTGCGCCGCCAGAGAAAGGGGATCGTCCACGGGAGAGAGGGCCGGGGTGTAACCGGCATCGAGCGCTTCCAGATCCGCAAGCGTCCAGCCGGCGGCGAGCGCGGCCGCCAGCACGTTCAGCCGGCCGGCGACGCCCTCGGGGCCCGCCAGCCAGCCTCCCAGGATTTTTCCGCTCGCACCATCGAAGACAAGCCGGACGAAGATCTCGCCTCCGCCGACGGTTTTCATGCCCCGGGTGCGGTGGCGGATGGCGACGGAACGCGGGGCGAATCCGAGCGCCGCCGCCTGCGCCTCGTCGATCCCGGCCCGGCCGACTTCCAAGCCGCACGCCGCCATGAGCGCGGTGCCGACGACGCCCGGAAACACCGCCTCTCCGCCGCAGGCGTTCTCGCCGGCCAGGCGTCCCTGGCGCCGGGCGGTGTTTCCGCGCGGAGCGAAGACTGCGCGCCGCAGCAGTCGGTGGTAGCTCCCGGCGCAATCGCCGGATGCGAAAACGCCGTCCATCGAGGTGCGCAGGCGCTCGTCCACCGCGATGGTGCCGTCGGCGGCGAGGCGGAGACCGGACCGCCGCGCCAACTCCGTCTCGGGCTCAAACCCCACCGCCACCACCACCAGGTCCGCGGGCAGGCGCGCCGCCGTCGTCTCGAGCGCGCGGACCCGATCTTCGCCTTCGACAGCCAGCGCCTCGGCGCCGGCGACGATCTCGATCCCGGCCCGGTTCAAGCCGGCGGAGACGGCGCCGCTCACCTCCACCGGGGCCTCGGGCGGCAAGGCGTTGCCGCGGCAGACCAGGGTCACTCCCAGGCCGCGGACGGCGAGCGCCTCCGCCACCCCGATGCCGATGTGCCCCCCGCCGACGACCACCGCCCGGCGCGCGCCGCGTTCCGCCAGGGCGCGCTTGAGCCGGCGCCCGTCCTCCAGCGTGCGCAAAAAAAACATGCCCTCTGGACGCCGCGCCGCCCAGGCCGGGCAACGCGCGCGGGAGCCGGTGGCGATGATCAATCCGTCGAAGGGTATCGCTCTCTCTGCGCCGGCACAGGCCACCCGGACCTCCCTGCGCCGGGCGTCGATCTCCATCGCCTCGTGATGGAGCCGCACGTCCAGGCCACGCTCGGAGGCGAGCCGCGCCGGCGTGAAAACCGCCAGATCCTCCATGGAACGGTTCGGATCGCCCAGGTTGAGCGCAAGCCCGCAGGCCCCGTAGGAGACGTCGCCCCCTTTTTCCAACACGATCACGCGCGCCGCAGGGTCAAGCCGGCGCGCGCGGCTGGCCGCCGCCAGGCCCGCGGCGACGCCGCCCACCACCACAATCTGTCGTTGGCCTCTCATCCCGAAAAATCTCTTTCACGCGCGGCCCCGAGGGGACCGGCGCTCCGCGCAACCGGGCGCGGCGGGAAAAACGGACCGACTCGCATCCTCAGCCGCGATCCGCTTCGGCTGGCGTCTCTTCCGTGAGCCCTTCGCGGAAGGCATCGTACCCGCGGGGCGCCACCTCGCGCAACCCCGTTCCCGAGCGCAGCCACAAACCCTTCCTCGCGCACATGCGACCGATGGGGTATACCTCGAGCCCCAGGCGCTCGCGGCAGCGTTCGCGGCACCGCCCGGCCGATTCCGGCGGGACGCAGAACAGCAAGGCGTAGTCCTCGCCGCCCGAGAGCGCGAGGTCGAGCGCGGAGCCTCCCGTGGCCGCGGCGAAGCGCCTAAGCGGCTCGGAGAGCGGCACGGCGGCCTCGTCAATCTCCGCTCCCAACCCGCTCTCCTCGCAAATGTGCCCAAGATCCTGGAGCAACCCGTCGCTGACATCGATGGCGGCGCGCGACAGGCCTTCCTGCGCCAGCAGCCGGCCGAGTTCGAGCTGGGGCTCGGGCTCGAGGTGCGCGCGCCGCAGGATCCGGCGCGTCTCCTCCGAGACGCCCGCCGCCTCCCCCAGCACCACCCGCAAACCGGCCGCGCTCTCCCCGGTCGGCCGCCCCAAAAAGACGACATCCCCCTCGCGGGCGCCGGAGCGGAGCAAGAGCCTCTCGCGCTCGCTCTCGCCGACCACGGTCAGGCTCAGGCACAGGTCCGCGCGGGCGATCACGGTGTCGCCACCCACCAGATCGGCGCCGTACCGCTCGGCGCAGGAAAAAAGCCCGCGCTTCAGCTCGGCCAGAAAATCCGCCGGCAAGCCGGGGGTGAGCCCGGCGGCCAGCAACCAGCACACCGGCCGGCCGCCCATGGCGGCGATGTCGGAGAGATTGACCGCCAGCGCCTTCATGCCCAGCTCGAACGGACTCAGCGTGCCGAGCCGAAAATGCACCCGGTCGATGAGCATGTCGGTGGTGAGAAGCAGGCAGCGCCCGCCGCCCAGGGCCAGCACCGCGCAGTCGTCGCCGATGCCGAGATCGACCATGGCATCCCGGGGGCGGCAGGCCTGTCTCAGCCCCGCGATGAAGCCGAATTCCGAAAAGAGCTCAGGCGTCTCGCTCACGGCGGCACCTCCCCTTCGCGACCGCATCCAGCAGCGCGCGGCAGGCCGCCGCCGGATCGGCCGCCGCCATCACCGCCGAGACCACGGCCACTCCATCGGCGCCGGCGGCGACGACCTCGGAGGCGTTGCCTGCGTTGATGCCGCCGATGGCCACCAGCGGAAGGCGGCTGGCCCGGCGCAGCGCCCGCACGCCCTCCAGGCCGATGGGACCGGGCAGGTCGGTCTTGGTGGCGGTGGGAAAGACCAGGTTGGCGGCGATGTAGTCCGCCCCGGCCCGCTCGGCCCGGCGCGCTTCCTCGGGCGTGCGCACCGACACGCCCACGATCGCCGAAGAGCCGAGCTTGCGCCGGGCCTCCTCGGGCGGCGCGTCGTCCTGCCCCAGGTGTACCCCGTCCGCCCCAGCGGCGGCGGCGATGTCGATCCGGTCGTTGACGAGCAGCCAGGCGCCGTGCTCTCGGCACAGCTGCCGCAAGGCGCGCGCCTGCGCGACGAGTTCCTCGTCTTGCGCCCGTTTGTCGCGAAGCTGGATCAGCCGGACCCCGGCGCGCAGCGCCCGGCGGCACACCTCGAGCACGCCGCGAGTTCCGGCCAGCTCCGGATCGGTGACCAGGTAGAGCGACAGCCGTTCGGGGTTCACGCCGCTTCCACCCGGGCGCCGGAGGCCACCACGGCCTCGTCCAGGCCGGCCAGCGCGTCCAGCAGGTGGGGCACGAAGGTTCCCGGCCCGGTGGCGTGCCGGGCGGCCACCTCGCCCGCCAACCCGAACACCGCCAGGGCGCAGGCGCTGGCCTCGGCGGCCTGGGCCGCGTCCTGCGCCAGAAAGGCCGCCACCGCCGTGGTGGCCGCGCAGCCGGTGCCGGTGACGCGGCCCATCATGGGATGGCCGTTGCGGATGCGGAAGAGGGTCGATCCGTCGGTGACCAGGTCCACTTCCCCGGTCACCGCCACCGTGAAACCAAAATCCCGCGCCATGGCGCGCAGCCGGTTCTCGTCGAGCCGGCCGGACTCCATGGAATCCACGCCGCGCACCCGGCCGCCGGCACCCGCCAGCGCCAACACCTCGCCGGCGTTGCCGCGCAGCACGCTCAGGCGCACCGCATCCATGATGGCCCGGCAGGCGCCGGTGCGCAGCCGGGTGGCCCCGGCGCCGACCGGATCCAGCACCACCGGAATTCCGAGGGCGTTGGCCCGCTTGCCGGCCTGGATCATGCTGTCCACCAGCTCCTCGTCGAGGGTGCCGATGTTGAGCAGCAAGGCGCCGGCGGCGGCCACCATCTCCTCCACCTCGGCCCGGGCCGGGGCCATGACCGGGGCGGCGCCGAGACAGAGGGTCACGTTGGCGGTGAAGTTCTGCACCACCGCGTTGGTGATGTGGTGGATCATGGGCCGCTGCCACCGCAAACGGGCCAGCCGCTCCGCGCACTTCTTTACGAGTTCGCTCATGGGACGCTCCCTGGACGATGGGCGAAGGAAGGGGCGGGCCGCTGCGGATTTCCTTACGCCGGCATCACCCGGATCAAGTTCTTGGGGTGTGTTCTCAGGCCCCTGGGGGCCACCCCCAATCCGCAGCCGGGACTTATCTAGCCGACCCGCCGGCTCAGGTCAAGCGCGGCAGCAGCACCTCGGCTTCGCCGTCGACGACCGTCCGGTCGCCGCAGCGGGCCTGGGTGCGAAAACGGGCCCGGCCCTTGGGCAGCAGCTCGAAAAGCTCCACCGACACCGCCACCTCGTCGCCCACGAACACCGGCGCCAGAAAGCGCAGCGTCTGGGAGAGGTACACCGTGCCCGGACCGGGAAACTCCATCCCCAGGATGCCGGAGAACAGGCTACCGGTGAGCATGCCATGGGCGACCGGTCGGCCGAAGCGCGTCGTGGCGGCGAAGGCCGCATCGAGGTGCACCGGGTTGTGGTCGTCCGCCAGATCGGCGAAGGCCTTCACGTCCTCCGGCCGGATACGCCGGACGCGCTCGACCCTTTGGCCGATCATAAAGCGCGGATCTTCCATGGCCGCTCCTCCCTCCTCGCGCCCGTCAGCTCCGCGACTTCGGCAACGGCCGCAGGTTGCGCCGGCCGGGGGCCGGCTCCAGACGCTCGGCCTTCTCCTGCGCCGCCCGCGCCTTGCCGGGAAGACCGACCCGCTGGTAGAAGCTGGCCAGTTCGAGCAGCGGGCGGGCGTTCTTGGGCTCGAACTCCACCAGCTTCTTGAGCTGTTCCTCGGCCCGCTCGATCTGGCCCGATTGCTCGTACAGCACCGCCAGGTCGCGGATGGCCCCGGCGTGCCCCGGGCGGCTCTGCAGCACGTACTCATACTGGCGGATGCCCTCCTCCTGACGTCCCTCTTCCACGTACAGAGCCGCCAGGCGGTAGCGGGCGTCCACCAGCGACGGCCGAAGCTGGAGCGCGCGCACGAACTCGATCAGCGCCTCGGCGCGCTTTCCCGACTCCTGGAGGTAGACGCCGTACAGGTAGTGGGCCCGCGGGATCTCGGCGCCGAGCCGGACCGCTTCGGCGAGCGAGCGGCCGATGGCCTCGCGGTCGTTGTCGGTCATCATGTGGCCCACGGCGATCTCGATGTGCGGCAGCGCCCAGTTGGGCGAAAGCTTGCGGGCGGCCTCGAAGCGCTCCAGCGCCTCCGCCCACCGGCCCTCCTGGGAGAGGGCCACCCCCTCGCGAAAGAGCGCCAGCGCTCCGCCGGCGGTGCGACCGGCGGCGATCTCGTCACGCGGGTCGGCGGGCGGGGCCGCCGCCGCGACCTGCGGAAGAACGGCCATCAGCCCGATGAAAAACCGGCGCCCCATGCCAAAATCACTAGCAAAGCGCGTGCTTTCGGACAAGAGTTTTCCCTTGACACTCGGGGGGGCGAATGTTAGCCACGAGCCAGCAGCGTCCCCCTCCGGAAGCCATTCGCGGCCGGAGGGGTTTCTTCGCCTGGAGGCCGACGTGAACCGAACCCTCATCGCTGGTCTTGTGCTGGCCGTACTGGCCGCCGCTCTCGCCGCCGGTTGCAAGAATCCTTGCGAGGACAAGCTCTCCGAGCTGCGCGCCCAGGTCGAGGCGTTCGTCCAGGACAAGGATCCCCTGACCGAGGGGCAGCAGACCTGTTCCACCACTGTGGGCGCCAGCGACTACGACGAGATCTGCGATCTGGCCGAACGCGCGGTCGAGGGAAGCCGCTGGCCGTTCTTCGATTGCAGCGCCTGCGACGCGCTGGAGATCTCGCTGTGCGGCTGCTTCGGACCCAACGTTTGGGTGATCGAGACCGTGAACGACGCCAACGTGCTGCGCTACCCGGCGATGGTGTACTGCCTGGCCAACTACTACCGCATGCGCACCTACGGTGAATGCGACAAGACATCCCCCTTCTACAAGATCGAAAGCGGCGCGGAAGTGTGCTACGACAACGACGGCAACCGGGTCGAGGCCAAGCCCAAAAAACCGCTCATCCAGCAGCCCACCCTGCTGCTCTCCAACACCTGCGAGTCCCACCTGGACATCTTCGTGTGCTCCGCCTTCGACGCCGATTACGACGGCATCCCCGACCAGTACGACGGCACCCAGAAGGGCCAAACCGAAAAAACCTTCGAGCCTCCGCAGTGCCTGCACGGGCCTCCGGGCGCGGCCGCCTGGGCGGCCTGGTTCGCCGGCAAGGCGCCCACCCTGTACCAGGGCGGCTCCATGTACGTGGCCATCGAGGGCGACGGCTACGGCACCGCCGCCGACGCCGACGGCGACGAGGTCTCCGACTCCTGCGACAACTGCCCGCAACACCCGAACGGCTTCGATTGCGAACGGGTGGTCGATGGCAAGACCCCCCTGGCCAAGAACTGCGACGTCAACGGCGACAAGGTGTTCACGCCCGCGGAGATCGCCCTCGGCGCGCAGAAGGACCAGGACGAGGACGGCCTGGGCGATGCCTGCGACCCCTGCCCCGCCGATCCCGCCAACCTGTGCGCCCCCTAGCTCCCTCGGGAGCATGCCGTTCGATCGCGCCACCCTCGAATCCCTCGGCTTCGACGAGATCGCCAGCCGGCTGGCCGCCCTGTGCCGGACGCCGGGCGGCGCAGCCGAGGCGCGGGCGCTTCGGCCGCTGACGGACCCGGTCCAGATCGAACGGGAGCAGCAGCGCCTGCGCGAGGCGCTGGCGCTCGAGAACCAGGGCCTGTCTCTCCCCATCGAGCCCATCGAGGAGGTCGGCGCCGATCTGGAACGCGCCGAGAAGGGCGGCACGCTGGCGCCGGCGGCGGTGCTGCGGGTGGCGCGGGCCATGACCGCGTCCTCGGCGGTCCGACGCTTTCTCCTCTCGGGCGGCGGCCGCGGCGAGGCCCTGGCCGAGATCGCCCGCCGGGCCCGAGATCTCTTTGCACTCGGCGAGGATCTCTCCCAGGCCTTCGATTCCCAGGGAGCGCTGCGGGACTCGGCCAGCCCCGAGCTCTACCAGCTGCGCCAGGAGTCCCGCCGCCTCGCCGACCGCATCCGCGGCCGGCTCGAGAACCTGGCCCGCGGTCCCCTCGCCCATCATTTGATGGAGCCCATCGTCACCCTGCGCCAGGAGCGTTTCGTCCTGCCGGTGCGGGCCGAGGCGCGCGCGGCGGTCCCGGGCATCGTGCACGACGTCTCCGGCAGCGGAGCCACGCTGTTCGTGGAGCCGGCCGAGCTGGTGGAGGAGGGCAACCGCCTGACCATCGCCCGCTCGGCGGCGCTCGACGAGGAGCAGCGCATCCTGTCCGATTACACGCGCGAGATCGCCGAGAACGCGGAGGCGCTTCGCGCCAACCTGGCGGCGCTGTCGTGCCTGGACCGGCTGCGGGCCGCGGCCGTCATGGCCGTTCGATTCGACGGCATCCTGATTCCGGTGGGCGGAGACGAGTTCGAGCTTCGGGCCGCGCGGCACCCGCTCATGGCCCTCGACGGTCCGGCGCCGGTCGCCAACGACATCCGCCTGCCGCCACCAGCGCGAGGCCTGCTCATCACCGGCCCCAACGCCGGCGGCAAGACGGTGGCCCTCAAGACGGCCGGCCTGTGCGTGCTGCTGGCCCAGGCCGGCCTGGCCATCCCGGCCGCGCCCGGCAGCCGCTTGCCCTGCTTCGCCCGCGTTTCGGCGATCATCGGCGACGAGCAGGATCTGCGCCGCGGCCTGTCCACCTTCTCGGCCCACCTGGAGCGCCTGCGCGAGGCCTGGGAATGCGCCGCGCCGGAAACGCTTGCGCTCATCGACGAGATCGCCGCCGACACCGAGCCGCGCCACGGGGCGGCGCTGGCGCGGGCCGTGTGCGAGGCCCTGGTCGATCGCGGCGCCCGCCTCATCGCCACCACCCATTTCGAGGAACTCAAGGCCCTGCCGGCCGAGGACGGCCGCTTCGCCAACGCCAGCGTCGGCTTCGATCTCGACCGCCTGGCCCCGACGTTTTCGCTCCACCCCGACGTGCCCGGCCGCAGCCTGACCCTGCCCATCGCCCGCCGGCACGGAATCGCCGGCCCGATCGTCGCGCGCGCCGAATCCTTGCTCCGGCAGGAAGAGCACCGCCTCGACGAGTTGCTGGCCTCGCTGGAGGCCGAGCGCGCGGCGCTGCTGCAGACTCGCAGGGAGTTACAGGAGGCGCGACAGCGCGTCGCGCTCGAAGAGCAGCGTCTCTTTGCGCAGCGCGCCGAGGCCGAGGAGAGCCTGCGCCGCCAGGCGGAGCGCGAGCGGAGCAGGGCCTTGGCCGAGATCCGGCGCGCGCGGGAGGAGGCGGCGTCCCTGCTCGAGTCCTTGCGGCGCGAGCCATCGCTCGCGCGGGCCTCTCAGGCCGGGAAGGCCCTCAAGGCCATGGAAGACTCCGTCTCGGCGCCGGCCCCGGCCGCTTCGCCCGCGGCGGCCGAGGCGGTGGATTTTCGCTGCGGGGACCGTGTGGCGGTGCTGCCGCTTCAGCGCACGGGCGAGGTGACCGCGATCGACGAGCGCACCGGCATGCTCAGCGTGAAGCTGGGCGCGATGACCATGCGCCTGCCCTTCGAGCAGGTCCGGCGCGAACCCGGGCAACCGGCCCGGCCGAAGCGCGAGACCGCCTCCTTGGCGCCGCTTCCGGCGTCCTCCCGGCCGCCGGCGGGCGGCGAGCCGGAGCCGCTGCGCCACGCGGACAACACGCTGGACCTGCGCGGCCTGCGCGTGGACGAGGCGCTGGCCGCGGTGGAGGCCTTTCTCGATCGCCTGTACGGCGCGGGCGAGGCGGCCGCTTTTCTGCTGCACGGCCACGGGACCGGGGCGCTGAAGTCCGCGGTGCGGGATTACCTGCGCCGCTCTCCATACGCGGCGCGCTTCGAGCCGGCGGCGCTCGATCAAGGCGGGGACGGCGTCACCGTGGTGCGACTGCGCTGAACCGCAAGGCCGATCGTTTCGGCCCGGGCGCCCAGCACCCTCCGGCGCCTATCGCAGGCGCGCGGACAGCGCCTGCGCTGCGGCGTTCGGAACGGACGGCAGAATGAGTCAACAGAGGCCGGATCGAGAGGTCGCGGATGGGGGCCACGCCGAGCGGAGCCGGCCAGGGCGGACGAAGGCTCGGGTTTTCAGTCGGCCTTGACGATGCACTCGGGGACGGGGCATTCGTTCTTGCACTGGGGGCCGCCCTCGTCCTTGCACTCGGTGCACTTGACGAGATCGATGGCGTAATAGATGTCGCCCTTCGAATCGGTCAGCTCCGAGATGGCTTCGCGCGGGCACACCATCACGCAGGCCCCGCACTTGAGGCACTCTTCCACGACGATCTTCATGGCCATGGGGTTCTCCTTCGCGGGCCGGAGTCTTCCGGCGGGTTGTTCTGGCGGCGGGTGCGCCGCGGCACGGGGCTTGTATACGAAATGCGCCGGCGAAGTGTCAAACGATTTCTGGAGCCGAACAACCTTGCGCAAGACGTCCCCTCCGCGATAAGGTCCGTTCGGGACGACACGGGAGGGAGCATGCGGATTTTATATGTCGAAGACGACGAGTCGGCGCGGGTGCTGCTCTCGAAGCGGCTCGCCAGCGTGGGCATAGAGGTGGTGTGCGCCGAGAGCGGCCAGGCGGGGATCGAGCTTCTCCGCAAAGAGCCTTTCGATGCGCTCATCCTCGACATCATGATGCCCGGCATCGACGGTTTCCAGGTCGGGCGCACGGCGCGCAAAGAAGGCCTCAATCCCAAAATTCCCATCATCTTCCTCACCGCTCACCCCCGCGCCCTCCAGGAATCCTAGGCCAAGGCGCTTCAGCCCGCGGCCAGCATCACCAAGCCCTTCAAGATGGAAAAGATTCTTGCCACCCTGAAGGAGCTGGCGCCCTCTTTCAAGCCCTGAGCCGCGCTCGGTGTGGACTCCCTCCGGATCCCGGGGAGACACCAGAAGCGCTTTCCGCCGTCCCTCATCATCTGACAAGCTGCCTTGACAGATCCGAATTCATCGCCAGATTTTCACTCGGCTTGGCGCAGGTATGTAGCGGATATTCGGAGGTTTTCCATGCACCCGGACAAGATGACCATCAAGGCCCAGGAGGCGCTCTTTGAATCGCAGAAGATCGCCGCATCGATGGAACACCAGGAACTCGCCCCGGAGCACCTGCTGCTCGCCCTCATCGCTCAGGATGGCGGCATCGTGGCCCCGATCCTCAAGAAACTGGGCGTGGCCACCGAGGAGCTGGCCGAATCCATCCGCGCGGACCTTTCGCGCCGGCCGAAGGTCCAGGGCGGCCAGCCCTTCGTCGGGCCGAGGCTTTCGAAAGTGCTGGAGGAGGCGCAGCGCGAGGCCGACCGGCTCAAGGACGACTTCGTCTCGACCGAGCACCTGCTGGTGGCCGTGGCCGCGGAGAAAAACTCGGACGCCGCGCGGCAGCTCTCGAGCCGCGGCATCACCGGCGACACGTTGTACCGCGCCATCCAGGAGGTGCGCGGCAACCAGCGGGTGTGCGACCAGAACCCGGAGGGACGCTACCAGGCGCTCGATCGCTACGCCCGCGATCTCACCGACCTGGCCCGCAAGGGAAAGCTCGACCCGGTCATCGGCCGCGACGAGGAGATCCGCCGGGTGATGCAGGTGCTCTCGCGCCGCACCAAGAACAACCCGGTGCTCATCGGCGAGCCCGGCGTGGGCAAGACCGCGGTGGTGGAGGGCCTGGCGCGGCGCATCGTGGACCGCGACGTGCCCAAGACCCTGCTCGACAAGCGGCTGCTGGCCCTGGACCTCGGCGCCCTGGTGGCCGGCACCAAGTACCGCGGCGAATTCGAGGACCGGCTGAAAGCCCTGCTCAAGGAGATCACCGCCTCCGAGGGACAGATCATCCTGTTCATCGACGAGCTGCACACCCTGGTGGGCGCCGGCGCGGCCGAGGGCGCTATGGACGCCTCCAACATGCTCAAGCCGGCGCTGGCCCGCGGCGAGCTGCACTGCGTAGGGGCCACCACCCTGGACGAGTACCGCAAGCACATCGAGAAGGACGCCGCCCTGGAGCGGCGCTTCCAGCCGGTGCTGGTGGGCGAGCCCAGCGTGGAGGAGACCATCAGCATCCTGCGCGGGCTCAAGGGCCGCTACGAGATCCACCACGGGGTGCGCATCCAGGACGCCGCCCTGGTGGCCGCGGCCACGCTCTCCACGCGCTACATCAGCGACCGCTTCCTCCCCGACAAGGCCATCGACCTCATGGACGAGGCCGCCTCCCGCCTGCGCATGGAGATCGACTCCATGCCCACCGAGATCGATGAGGAAAACCGGCGCGTGCTCCAGCTCGAGATCGAGCGCGAGGCCCTGCGCAAGGAAAAGGACCCCCAGAGCCGCGAGCGCCTCGCGAAACTCGAGCAGGAGCTCGGACAGCGCAAGGAGGCGGTGGCCGCCATGAAGGCCCACTGGCAGGCCGAGGTGGCGCTCATCGGCCGCATCCGCGAGGCCGGCCGCGCCCTGGAAGACGCCCGGCGCGAGGAAGAGGACGCCATGCGCCAGGGCAACCTGGAGCGCGCCTCCCAGCTCAAGTTCGGCCGCCAGGTGGAGCTCCAGCAGCAGATCGAGGCCGAGCAGAAGAAGCTCGCCGAGCTCCAGAAGGACCGGCGCATGCTCAAGGAGGAGGTCGAGGCCGACGACGTGGCCGCGGTGGTGGCCAAGTGGACCGGCATCCCGGTGAGCAAGCTGCTAGAGGGCGAGAAGACGCGGCTGCTCCAGATGGAGGAGCGGCTGCGGCAGCGGGTGGTCGGTCAGGATCCGGCGGTGGCCGCGGTGTCGAACGCGGTGCGCCGCGCCCGCTCGGGGCTGTCCGATCCCAACCGGCCGGTGGGCAGCTTCATCTTCCTGGGCCCGACCGGCGTGGGCAAGACCGAGCTGGCCCGGGCGCTGGCAGAGTTCCTGTTCGACAGCGAGTCGGCCATGGTGCGCATCGACATGAGCGAGTTCGGCGAGCGGCACTCGGTGGCCCGCCTGATCGGGGCGCCGCCGGGCTACGTGGGCTACGACGAGGGCGGCGCGCTGACCGAGGCGGTGCGGCGCCGGCCTTACTCGGTGGTGCTCTTCGACGAGATCGAGAAGGCCCACCCCGAGGTGTTCAACGTGTTCTTGCAGATCCTGGACGACGGCCGGCTCACCGACGGGCACGGGCGCACGGTGGACTTCAAGAACACCGTGGTCATCATGACCTCCAACCTGGGCTCGGAGCTGCTCGCCGAGCGCGAGGGCGTGGTGGACGAGGGCGCGCGCCGCGGGGTGATGGAGGCGCTGCGGGCCCACTTCCGCCCGGAGTTTCTGAACCGCATCGACGACATCCTGATCTTCTCGGGCCTCTCCCGCGAGCACCTCACCCGCATCGTGGACATCCAGCTCGAGCGGCTTTCGCGGCTGCTCTCCGAGCGCAAGCTGCGCCTCGAGGTCAGCGGGGCGGCCAAGGATATCATCCGCGAGCAGGGCACCGACGCGCGTTTCGGCGCCCGGCCGCTCAAGCGCGCCATCCAGCGGCTCTTGCAGGATCCGCTGGCTTCGGCGATGCTCGAGGGGCGGTTCGCCGACGGCGACACCATCCGGGTGGACGCCGACGGCCCGGACCGCTTGAAGTTCGAAAAGGCCGGCCGATGAGCGATCGCCCCCCGACAACGCGCGCCTGTCCCGTGTGCGGCGAGCCGGTTCCCTCCGCACCCTACTGTCCCCGCTGCAGGACCCGCATCCCCTCCCGCGAATCGAAGCTGCTGAAGAGCGCCTGGGGCCTGGCCGGCGGCGCGGTGCTGGTGCTCGTGCTGCTCCTCATCTGGCGGCACGAGGTCGGCCCGCGCTCGATCCCGGGCGCGCTCGGGACGGGGGAGAATGCCCAGCCGGACGGCCCGCGCGAACCCGGCGAGCCGCTGCTCCTTACGGTCCCCGAAGAGCGCTGCACCCCCTGGAACGTCTCCGCCAAGGTGTCCGCCCCCCGGGGGCAGACCTTTTTCTTCCTCGGCAGCCGGGTGCTGGATCCCTTCGGGGTGGCGCTGGCCGGGTTCTTCGACGAGTGCGGCCCGAACGTCCGCTCCTTTCTCGTGGAGTCTCTCGCCGAGGGCGCCTTGCGAAAGGCGGTGGAGGAGGCGAAGCCCGCGGCCATCGTGGCGCTCGGGCCCGAGGCGGTCGAACGGGCGCGCGTGGAGGCCGCCGGCATCCCCGTGCTCTTTACCCACGTCTCGCGCCCGCTGCCGGACCCTTCCTCCGGCGTCATCGGGGTCACGCTCGGGGTGCCGCTGCCCATGCTCGCCCGCCACCTGGACCGTCTCACGCCTGCCGGGCGGGAGATGTGGCTGTGGCACGAGCCGGGGCCGTCCGCAACCTGCGCCAATGAACTGGCGCGGGCCTTCCAGGCCCTGGGGCGAAAGACGACCCTGGCGCCGGTCGGCGCCGCTGCCGACCTCGGCCCGGCCATCGACAAGGCGCGCTCGGCCGGAGCCTGGCTGGTGCTGCCGGGACAGACCATCCTCGACGATCGGGCCTTCGAGCGCCTCCAGGTCGAGGCCGAGCGGGCCCGGATCCCGCTCCTCGTACCGGACGAGGAGCGCGTGCGGCTGGGCGCCTTCGCGGGAGCCGGGCCCGACAGCCACCGCGTCGGCGAGCAAATGTGCCACCTGGCCGGAGCCCTTCTGAAAAACGAGCTGCCCGCGGGCGCGCGCCTGTTCTGCCCCGAGTACACCTTCGGGGTGCTCAACATCACCGTCGCCGAAAAGCTAGGGCTCATTCTCGATCCCCAGACGCTCATCGGCGCCAAGTTCTACAAATGGCATTGAACCCGCCGCGCGACATCCGTCTCATCGCCTTCGACCTCGACGGCACGCTGGTGGACGGCATCGATTACATCTGGTCGGCGCTGCACCGGCACTTCGGCTCGGACCCCGGGCGCCGGGAGAAGGCCCGGGATGATTTCTTCGCCCGTCGCATCACCTACCGGCGCTGGTTCGAGATCGATCTCGAACTCTTGCGCGAGCGCGGAGCCCATCGCCGGGGCATCCTGGACCTTTTGCGCAAGCTCCGGCCCACGCCCGGCGCGCACGAGACCCTGGGAGAGCTGGTCCGGCGCGGCTACCGGCTCGCGCTGCTCTCGGGAAGCCTGGACGTGGTGCTCGAACACTTTTTCGCCGATGTGCCGTTTTGCCAGGTGTTCATCAACCGGCTTTTCTTCGACGAGACGGGCGCCATCGCCGGCGGCGAGCCGACCCCGTACGATCTCGAGGGCAAGGCCGAGGGGCTGGCCGAGGCGGCCCGGCGCGAGGGGCTTTCGCTCTCGCAGTGCGCTTTCGTGGGCGACAACGTCAACGATCTTTCGGTCATGCGGGCGGCGGGGCTGTCGCTGGCGGTGTTCCCCAAGAGCCCGGCGCTGGCCAAGAGCGCCCACCAGGTGATCCGGGAGCCCACGCTCGCGGCCATCCTGCCGTTCTTTCCGCCCCGGTGATCCGCAGCAAGGGAACGCTGCCCCCTCGAAACCCCGGAAAACAATCCAGGATCAACCGCTACCCATCGAGGGGAAAAAACTCCGAACAGGATGAAGATGGGGTGGGGGCCCAAGGGGGCGTGCCCCTTTGCCAAGATCTTTTCCTTATGCGCGGTTCTTGCGGATCCTTCCGTGAGTATCCGGAGGCGGTCGTTCAGTCGCCCTCGCGGGCGAGGTCGCGGGCGAGCCCGAGGTAGAAGTCCTTCTGATCGAAGTAGGGGTTGGTGACGCCGGCCACCTGGCCCACCTCGTCGAAGTGATCCGCCGGCAGCACGAGGCGAAAATCCCCCCAGCGGGCGCTCTCCACCGGCACCATGCCGTCGTTGTCGCCGTCGAAGCCGGCGATGATGGGCTGGGCCCAGGCGATCTCCACGTCGCAGGCGTCCTCGCAGCCGATGCCGAGCAGACAGCATTTCCCCGCGTACGAGACGTAGCGCACCCTCGGGTCGTCGGGGTTCTGGGGGTTGAACTCCTCGTTGACGAAGCGCCGGCTGAGCGAGTGGAAGGACGCCTCGGCGTCGGACTCGTGGCCTCCGGCGGCCCCGATCAGGTCGAGCAGGAAGTTCATGGCCTGCTGCGCCGGCCCCGGCACGTATCCCAGCGCCACGTCGGCCATGGGCGTGCCCCGGTGCGGCGTGGCCACGGTCACCAGGGCCGCCACCCGGTCGCCGTATCCCAGCGTGCTGATGGCCCGGCGTGAATCCAGCCCGCCCTGGCTGTGGGCGATGATGTCGAGCTTGCGGGCGTGGAACTCGGCCAGGACGAGATCGATCTGCGCCGCCAGCTCGGCCGAGCGCACCTCGACCGAGTTGTAGGGATCCAGCACCGCCACCGCCACCGGAAACCCTCGGTCGCGCAGCGTCCCCGGCACCTCGAAAAAATAGTCGAGCGGCCCGATGCTGGAAAACCCGGTCCAGCCGTGCACCAGCAGGATGGGATGGCGCGTGCTCTCCCGATCGCAGAGTTGCGCGCAGGCGAGCGCGAGGTCGTAGCGGTCTTCCGACTCGGGCTGGATCGACTGCACGGAGAGCAGGTATTCTCCCGAGCGCGGCGCGGCGAAGCGCAGGCGGCGGGCCGGGCCTCCCCCGGCGGCGGCGAGCGAATCCAGCGGCTCCAGAAACTCCGGGTCGTCGGGGTAGGCCAGCGCGGCCACCAACAGGTTTGTGCCCCGCGCCCGCAGGCCGATCTCGACGGTGGTGCCCTCGGGAACGATGAGTTCGTAGACCGCCCGGCTGCAGCGCGGCAGGGGAACGTCCTCACGGGTCTGCCCGAAGGAAAGCTCGCCCTCCTCGACGACCACGAGCGCCGCGGCGTCGCAAGCGCCGGCATCCGCGCCATCCGGGCCGGCGTCGAACGCGATGTCCAGATCGCCCGCGACCCCGTCCGGATCGTCCCCATCGGCAAGAGCGCCGTCGCCTCCGGCGTCCCTCGCTTCCTCCCCTCCCCCGTCCCCGGGCGGCGGGGTGTCCGCGGCGCAGCCGCAGCCCAGATGCAGAACGGCCGCGGCGAAGATCGGGATGGGGGCGAAAGGCCGCATAGGCTAAAGATTGTAAACAAAGAGCGTGGGATTTTGAACCCTCCCCGGCCCGAAGACGGATGGACGAAAAGGAATGAGTTGTTTTTTTCCGTCCCCGGTCCCAGAATATTTTCGCTTTGCGGGGAAAGGCTCTGTCCCTTGGGCAGCCCAACCCCTTTCGAGGTGACCATGAGAAAACGTACCGTGTCCCTTGGACTCGCTGCAGCCGTGTCCGGTCTGGCCATGCTCTTCGCCGCCGGTTGCGGCGGCGGCGAGGAAGTGAAGTGCGAGGCCGACTCCTGCTCCGGCCACGGCGTCTGCGCCGTCGAGGACGGGAAACTCGCCTGCCAGTGCGAGACGGGCTACAGCGGCGCGGTGTGCAACGAGTGCGCCGCGGGGTACGTGCCGCAGGACGGCGAATGCGTCCCGGAGTGCTCGATGGATTGCGGCGCGCATGGCCACTGCGCGCTGCAAAACGGCTCGCCCGCCTGCGCCTGCGACACCGGCTACGCCGGCGAGCGCTGCGGCGAGTGCGAACCCGATTACCAGGACAACGATCACAACGGGACGTGTCTTCCCGCCTGCGCCATCGCCGGGCTCGACTGCGGCGCGCACGGCGCCTGCGCGGACACCTCGGGCACCGCCTTGTGCGAGTGCCACAAGGGGTACGCCGGCAGCACCTGCCGCGAGTGCGCCCCCGGCTACGAGGAGAAGAACGGCGAGTGCGTCTCGATGTGCACCCAGGACTGCGGCGCGCACGGCCACTGCGAGCTCGCCAACGGCTCGCCCAGCTGCGCCTGCGACACCGGCTACGCGGGCGCGGACTGCCTCGACTGTGCCGCGGACTATCAGGACAACGATCACGACGGAACCTGTCTTGCCGGCTGCGCCATCGCGGGCCTTTCTTGCGGCCACGGAAGCTGCGACGACGGGGACGGGACGGCGGGCTGCGCCTGCGAGACCGGATACGCCGGGGACGCCTGCGACGGCTGCGCCGGAGGCTTCCAGGACAACGACCAGAACGGCACCTGCCTCCCCGCCTGCCCGACCTCGGGCCTCGATTGCGGCGCGCACGGAACCTGCGACGATCTCGAGGGCACCGCGCGCTGCATCTGCGACACCGGTTATAGCGGGGACCTTTGCGACGGCTGCGATGTAGGCTTCCAGGACAACGACCTCGACGGAACCTGCCTCCCCACCTGCGCCACCTCCGGACTCGATTGCGGCGCGCACGGCCACTGCGACGATGGCGGTGGCGCCGCCCGTTGCGCCTGCGACACCGGCTATAACGGGGATCTCTGCGACGGCTGCGATGTAGGCTTCCAGGACAACGACCTCGACGGAACCTGCCTCCCCACCTGCGCCACCTCCGGACTCGATTGCGGCGCGGATGGCCACTGCGACGATGGCGGTGGCGTCGCCCGTTGCGCCTGCGACACCGGCTACAGCGGGGATCTTTGCGACGGCTGCGCCGGGGGCTTCCAGGATAACGACCTCAACGGAACCTGTCTCCCCACCTGCGCCACCTCCGGACTCGATTGCGGCGCGCATGGCCACTGCGACGATGGCGGTGGCGTCGCCCGTTGCGCCTGCGACACCGGCTACAGCGGGGATCTTTGCGACGGCTGCGCCGGGGGCTTCCAGGATAACGACCTCAACGGAACCTGCCTCCCCACCTGCGCCACCTCCGGGATCAACTGCGGCGCGCATGGGACCTGCGTGGATTCGACCGGCATGGCCTACTGCCGGTGCGCCCAGGGGTACACCGGCGATCGCTGCGAACTGTGCGATCAGGGCTATCAGGACAACGATCATAACGGCACCTGCCTGCCGGACTGCGGCTCGTCGGGCCTGCAGTGCGGCGCGCACGGCCACTGCGTCGACAGCGGCGGCGAGCCCGCCTGCGCCTGCGACACCGGCTACACCGGGACCTACTGCCAGTTCTGCGCCCAAGGCTACCAGGACAACGACAACGACGGCCTGTGCGCCCCAGACTGCCAACTCGCCCAGCTCAACTGCGGCACGCACGGCCACTGCGACGACGGCAGCGGCACGGCGCGCTGCGTGTGCGACACCGGCTACACCGGGAGCAACTGCGCAAGTTGCGACACTGGCTACCAAGACAACAACCACGACGGCACCTGTCTGCCGAGCTGCGATCTGCTCGGCTGGACCTGCAGCAACCACGGGGTGTGCACCGACGCCTCCGGCAGCGCCGTGTGCCTGTGCGACATGGGCTACAGCCCGGACGGCAGCGGCAACTGCCTGCCGTCGGGCACCGGCCGCGACTGCCAGAGCCCGCTGCCGCTCGACCTCGCCGCCGGCACGGTCACCGGCAACACCACCGGCTCGGGATCGGACTACACCTGCACCTGCCAGAGCCGGAACGGCGAGGAGCTGGTGTACGTGTTCAGCGTGGCCCAGACGATCACGGCGACCTTCACCACCACCGGCTTCGACACGGTGCTGTACCTGCGCTCCGAGTGCGATCTGCAAACCTCCGAGATGGCCTGCGACGACGACAGCGCCGGCAACCTCGGCTCGCGTTTCACCATCACCCTCTCGCCGGGGACCTACTATCTGTTCGTGGACGGCTACAGCACGAATTCCGGCGCTTTCACCCTGACCATCGAGGTGGACTGCCCGGCCGGCACCGTCTACAACCCCGCCTCGGGGAGCTGCGTGGACGATCCCTGCGATCCCAACCCGTGCACCGCCGCCCACCAGCACGTGTGCCAGGCGCAACTGCCCGGCTACGTGTGCGACTGCGACCCGGGCTACATTCCCGATCCCAACCACCCCGGAACCTGCATGCTGGATCCCAACCCGAGCGGCGAGTCCTGCGCCGATCCCATCCCGCTGCCCATCGGCACGGGCTCGGTCGCCGGGACGACCACCGGGGCGGCCAACGACGGGACCGGCACCTGCGGCGGCGCCGGCCCCGACCGGGTGTACGCCTTCACGCTGAGCACCGCCACCCGAGCGGACTTCCTCATGACCGGTTACGACACCGTGCTACACCTGCGCACCGTCTGCGACCAACAGGCGAGCCAGGTGGCCTGCAACGACGACTCGCAGGGCACCGCCGCCGGCCTCACCCGCATCCTGGACCCGGGGACGTACTACCTCTTCGCCGACAGCTATTACGCCGCCGGTGGCAGCTACACGCTGGCGTACGATTTCAGGACCGATCCCTGCCAGCCGGATCCCTGCCCGGGGACGCCCACCTGCCAGGCCAACAGCGACTGGTCGGGCTACACCTGCGTGTGCCCGGCCGGGACCGTGCCCTTCGGCAACGACTGCGTGGACGACCCGTGCGATCCCAACCCCTGCACCGCCGTGCCGCACAAGACGGTGTGCGTGGCTGACCTGCCGGCGGGCCACCACTGCCAGTGCGCGGTGGGCTACATCGACGACGGCCAGGGCGGCTGCACCATGGATCCCAACGCCAACGAGTGGGCCTTTTTCGTCTTCCTCAACGCCGACAACAACCTGGAGTCCGACGGCTACGACGACCTGACCGAGATGGAGGCCGCCGGCTCGACGCCCTACGTCCACATGGTGGCGCTGCTCGACAGCTACTCGCGCGACGGCGGCGCTTCGCGCCGCATCTACATCAACCAGGGGAGCTTCACCGTCGTCGACAACCTGGGCGAAGTGGACATGAGCGATTGGCACACCCTGGCCGACTTCGGCACCTGGGCGGTGCAGAACTACCCGGCCCGCCACTACGCCCTGATCCTGTGGGACCACGGCGCCGGCTGGAAGGGCGAGATCAAAAATCCCATCATCAAGGGCTTCTCCAACGACGACCACGGCACCGCCAACGAGATCTCCATCTCCAACGGCGACTACGCCCGCGCCCTGCAATCCATCACCGCGGCGCTCGGCGGCAAGCTGGACATCGTGGGCTTCGACGCCTGTCTGATGGGCATGTGGGAGGTGGCCGAGGCCACCGCACCGTACGCCCACTACCTGGTGGCCTCCTCGGAGACCGAGCCGGCCGCCGGCTGGGCCTACGACGACTTCCTGATCCCGCTCGTCAACAACCCCCAGATGGCGGCCCGCGATCTGGCCATCAGCATCGTGGACGCCTACTACAACGAGTCCACCGGCGACTCGACGCTGGCGGTGACGGACCTCGATACCATGCCAGCGCTGGCCGCGGCGGTGACCAGCTTCGCCGACGCCCTGCGAGCCAACACCGGACTGTATTCCCAGTTCGAGACCCTGCGCCAGGCGACCCAGACCTTCTACCTCTCCGAACACCGCGACCTGTGGGACTTCGCCCGCCGGGTGGCCGCCACCTCGGGCATGCCGGCGAACATCGTCAACGCCGCCAACGCGCTCATCGCCCAGTTGCAGGTGTCCATCGTGTACAGCCGGGCCCAATCGGACTACCCCAACTCCCACGGCCTGGCCGTGTACTTCCCCTCCCGCTCCAGCCACTACGACACGGCCTACCGGGACAGCGGCGCGGTGTGGAGCCAGCACGCCACCTGGGACGATTTTTTGATGAGCTTCGCGCCGTAGCCGGGCCGCGGGCGAATCATCGCTTTTCGTCCCCGCCGACCCTCCCCCGGATCCCGGCTCATATCCGAGTGCACCGGAACACGCGAGAGAACCCGCGCGTACGATTTACGCCGATGGGGACGGCGGCGTACGGTCTTTTGGAACAACGCCTCAGGAAAGAGGCGGCAGGATCCGCTCGGGTTATCTGGAGCTTCGGGGGCCCCGGGCGTCCTTGCCTTGGCGTCGCACCTCGGCTAGCATTCGCCGGCGACGATTCGCGTCATGGAGGAGAAGCATGGATCTGTGGGATGCCCTGAAGAGCCGCCGCAGCGTGCGAGCCTTCTTGCCCGAGGAGGTTCCCGAGGAGGTGCTGACGCGCATCCTGGGCGCGGCCATCCTGGCCCCCAGCGCCGGGAACGTCCAGCCATGGTTCTTCTACGTGGTGCGCGACGACTACCTCAAGAAGAAGCTGGTCGACGCCGCGCTGGGGCAGGCCTTCATCGCGCAGGCGCCGGTGGTGATCGTGGCCTGCGCCGATGTGGAACGGGCCCGGGCCGCCTACCAGCGGCGCGGCGAGACGCTGTACTGCTACCTGGACACCGCCGCCGCGGTGCAGAACTTGCTGCTCGCGACGCATGCCCTGGGGTATGGATCCTGCTGGGTGGGCGCCTTCGACGAAAACTCGGTGGTTCGCCTCCTGGAGATCCCGCCCTCGCACCGCCCGGTGGCGGTGCTGCCCATCGGCCGCCCGGCCCGCGCCAGGCGCGATCCCGGCCGGCGCCCTCTGGACCAGGTCATCTCCGAAGTGGACTAGGCCTCGCCCGCGTCCATCTGCACCAGCTCCCAGCGATCCGCCACCGGATCGTGACGCACTAGGTAGGTGGCCCGGTCCTCACAGCGCAGCCGAAAGTATCGGTGTTCCGGGGCCAGCCAGCGGTCCAGTACTTCCAGGACGCGCAGGCGTTTCTCCCCGGCCTCTCCCATCGCGATGACCCGGGGCGTCTCCTCGGCTTGCCAGCCGGCGTAGCATTCCACCCGGATGCGCAAGACAGGGCTCAGAACCGAAAGCGCGCGCGGGTCCAGACGAGCGAGCCGCCCGCCGCCGGATCGCCGAACTTGGTATAGCTCTTTCCGAGCTGGAACAGCGCTCCGGCTCCCAGGTCCAGGCCGCGGCCGAAGTTGTAGTTGAACTCCGGGTACACGACGGCCGAGAAGCCGTCGCCGAACAGCGAGAGATACCGGCGCACCCGCGTCTGGCGGCCCTCGTCGAAGAAATCCTCGAAGTAGCCGGACAGATCCCACATGCCCATCAGGCGTACCAGGCCCCGGTCGTCGTTGAACTTGAAATCCAGGATGAGCACCGCGTAGTCGCCGATGCGCGGGCGCAGGATCTCGACGGCGCGCTCGCGGCCGTAGCGCTCCCCGCAGGGGCCGATGCTCTGTCCGGTGAGGAAGGCCGTGGCGGCGCAGGTGACATAGCCCGAGTTGTCGCCCTCCTTCACCCGGCCCTGCCGCACCACCAGGCTCTTGCCCGGGTGCAGGAAATCGCCGGCGCCGAACTCGTCCGGCAGGCCGTGCACCCACATCAGGTTGAGATAGAGATGTTCGGAAAACGAGTAATCCAGGCCGACCACCCACTTGAGGAACGGCGTGTCGTCCACGACCAGCGGCCTCGCCCCGCCGCGGAAGTAGTCGTACTCCCCGGCCGGCTGGGTGATGCCCAGGTTGATCTCGTCCTGGTCCAGCACCATCTCGGTCCGGCCGGGTAACACCACGGCGAGTTCGATGCGGTAGCCGATGGGCTGGATCGATTCCGAAATCCAGCCCAGCGGGTTCACCTCGCCAGCCAGGTTGAAGCCGAGCACCTGCATGCGCGGGAAGGCGAGCGTCGTCTCGGTCTCGAGCAGGCCCGAAAGACACACTCGCTCGTCCTGGGGTGTGGCCGGATCGTCAGGGATGGCCGGATCGCACTGGGCCTGCTGCACTTGCCGGGTGTGGTTTCGCACCGGCGCCGGCATGTCCGAAAAGCCGCGGTAGTAGCTGATGGCGAAATCCTGCTCCAGCACCGGCAGGGCCAAGCGGAAGGCGAACGGCATGTTGTCGAAGCTGCGCTCGGGAAGCTGCGGGCGGATCGAGGAGGCCACCGTGGCGTAGCCGTTGGTCCGGGCGAAGGACTGCTCGAAGGCCAGACGCCGGCGCAGGACCTCGTCCAGCATGGGCATGCGGTCGAGCGACGAGAGCGCCAGCGGCGCCGAGCGCGGAATGAGCGCCGGCTTGAAGATGGGCACCAGCACGCCCGAGAGGGTGAAATCGGAGTAGGGCGTATAGTCGACCTTGACCATGGTGTTGGCCAACTGCTCACCGAACAGGAGCACGTCCTCGAGGTCGTTGGGGTTGAGATTGTTGGTGGGGTTGAACTGATCACCCTTGCCCCAGAGCACGGTCTGCTGCCCGACGCGCAGGTCGAGCCCGGGGAGCAGGTCCTGGGCCTCCAGGTACAGGCCGCGCACCTGCAAGTAGTAGGGGTCGGTGCGGGTGATATCCGACAGCGCGGGAATGCCCGGAAGCTCCACCGGATAGCCGAGCCAGGCGAAATCGACGTCGGCCACCATGTCGATGCGCCCGTAGCTTCCGTGGAGCTTCAGCCCCAGGACGTTCTCGTTGCGCTCGATGCCGATGGGGAGCGGCCGCCGGTCGTAGAACTCGCCCACCGACTTGTCCTGGATGCGGGCACGGATATCGGTCTGCACCCGGCCGCTGAGCTTGAGCGAGAATTCCTCGCCGCCCCCGGCATCCTCTCCCGGCTCGGCCGCGCCCGGCGGCGTCACGGCCTCCGCCGGCGCCGCCTCGGATCCGCCGGACGCGCCGTTCGCGGGCGCGGAATCCTGCGGCGCAACCTGCGCCTCGTCTTCCTGCGCCTGCGCCCGGACTGGAGCGCTCCCCGCAAGCACCAGACCCAGAGATAGAAACGCACCCGATGCCGACATCGCCACGCGGATCATGCCAACGTCTCCTGAGTTTGAAAAAATGCCAGGACGAGGGCTAGGACGCCTTCTGCAGCGAGCGCTGCGTGAAGAAGCTGTCGGGAATGCCACTGTTGCGCTTCCAGGACTTTCGCACCATGCGGGTGGTGAGATCGTTGCGGGTATGATCGACGAGCTTCATCTCGCGGGGGTTGCACAGGTTGTCGGCGCACTCGTAGTTCGTCCGCTCCTCGGACTTGAGCAGCACGCCCTTGTCGTTGAAGTACTCGATGCGCATCGGCTGCGAGTACTCCTTGCTCACCACCATCTTGAGCCTGGCGTAGGAGAACTCCTGGCCCGGCCGGCGATCCATCTCGATGGTCCAGTCCTTGTCGGTCTCGGAGAGCAGCTTGGCCGAGAACACGTCGCCGTAGGTCACGATGGACATCTCGTCGTAGCTGTAGGCCGTGCCCATGAATCCCTGGTTGCGCACGTGCGAGGCGATGCGCCGCACCTTGCGGAAGGCGGGCATATAGACATACATCTGATTGACCGACACCACCAGCATGCGCATGCCCTTGACGTCGCCCGGCGAGAGGAACTCGACCCGGCGGAAGCTCTTGCCCTTGATGTCGACATGGTAGGTCATGCGCCGCTCGCCCTTGCCCGGCTCGACGGTGATGAGTTCGAAGTCGAACGACTGGTCCTGGGCGCGGGTCATGGCCTCGTCCATGATCTTGACCACGTCATCGCCGCTCTTGGTCTGGGCGCTCGCGCCGGCCGGCACGAGCAGGCAGATGGTCGCGCAGAAGATCTCACGAATCGCTCTCATGGTGGCGCTCCTTTCGTGGCAAACCGATCAACGTTGGTTGGGGGGTTCGGCCGGCACCGGCTGGGCGGCAGCGCCCGGTTCGGCCTCCGGCTCCTCGTTGAGGATGGGGTAGACGTTCTTGCGGGCGAGGATGGGCACGATGATCAGGCTGGCCAGCGCGCCCACCAGCATGGCGGCGGCCTTCAGGCTGGAGACGTTTTGCAGCGGCTTGGCCTCGCCCATGGCCAGGACGAAAAACCCGGTGAACATGGCCGCGGCGTTGATGCCGATGGCCGGTCCGGCGCGCTGGGCCGACAGCTCGGCGGCGCGCGCCATCGAAGTGCCCGGCGGCACGTGCCAGGCCGAGATGAGGTGGACCGCGTAATCGACGCCGTTGGCCAGGATGAGGCTTCCGAGCAGCGAGGTGCCGATGTCCAGGTTGATGCGCCAGACGCCCATCAGACCGTGGATGACGAGCAAGGTGAAAAATGTCGGCAGCGCGGCCAGCACGCCCGTGGCGATGGAGCGGAAGAAGAAAGCGAGCAGCGCCACCACCAGCAGCACCGCCAGCGCCAGACTCGCCACCTGGTTGTGCCGAACCGAGCGAGCCAGGCCGCGGTGGAGAACGGGCAAGCCGTTCACTTGAATCGACAAGCCATCGCCATCGCCGGAGGCGGCGGCGAGCAGCACCGCCGGCCGATCGGCATCGAGCAGCGCCGAGGACAGATCCGAAAGCCAGTGGTCGTCTCCGGGCAGCCCGAGCCGCGTCGCCAGCGCCTTCGCCCGCGCCCGTGCTTCGCTGGCGCGCCGGGCGACGCCCAGGGGGCTCTCCACCGCCGCCGCCAGATCCAGCACGCGCTCGTCACTCGGGGGGAGCCCGAGACCCGCTGCCACCGCCTCGACGCAGCGCTGCTCGGACGGCGCCGGTTCGAGCGCGGCGAGCCGCTCGGCCACCGAACGAGCCGGATCGGATCTTTCGTCCGCCGGCGGGATTTCGACCGGGCACTCCTGCGAGCGCAGGAACCCGACCAGGGCCGCGGCGACATCGCGGGCGTCGGCGGCCGGGCGCTCGCCGCCAAGAAAGTCCCGCAGTCGCGCCTCGGCATCCGCGGGCAGCGTCGAGGCATGACGGACGGCCAGGGCCTGCAAGCGCCACAGCAACTCCTGCCGCCGCCGCTCGGAGGCCTCGGCGGCGCGGGGTCCCCGAACCGATGCCAGTTCAAAGCGCTGAAGCTGCTCCTCCTCGGCGATGCTCGAAATCCGCGCCAGCACGCCTTCGAGGATTTCGGCGCGGCTCTCGTCGATCTTGACCTGGAGCAGGGCCTGGTCGCGCTCGGCGGTCAAGAGCTGCGAGGCCGAGGCGTCACCGATGATGAAGGTGTAGAGGTTCTGCACCTGCTCGCGGGTTTCCGGCAGGCGCTTCTCCCCGGTCATGGCATCGTTGAGCAGCGCCACGATCTGCCCCGCGTGGGATACCGCGGTGACGTGCGGCACGGTCTGGAACCGGTCGGCCAGCGACTGGACCTTGGCCAGCACCGCGGGTTCGAACATATCGCCCTTCACCAACACCTGGACGAACTGGGCGGCGCCGAAGTGCTCCTTGAGAAAGCGTTCGGCCCGGTCGGGAGGGCTGTCCGGGGCGAAGAAGGTGCTCTGATCGACGCCGACCCGTATCCGGGCGATGAACAGCACCGCCGCCAGGCTGCACAGCGCAACCGCCGCGCCGGCGGGAACGCGGAAGCGCCGGTGGAATGCCGCCAGCCGGCCCAGCGCCCGCCCCAGCAGCGGCATCGAGCCTCCCCGCCGCACTTTCAGATCGAACAGCCCGAGCGCCGCGGGAACGAAGGTGAGGGCGAAGCCCATGGTGAGCAGGATCCCCAGGGCGGTGAACAGGCCGAACACGCGGATGGGCTGGATGTCCATCATCATGAACGACAGGATGGCCGCGGCCGAGGTGACCCCCGACACCAGCACCACGGGCCCGATGCCGGAGAGCGTTCGCTGCACCGCGGTCGGCGAGTCGGTCTCGGCGCGGAGGTCGTAGTAGCGGGCCAGGATGTGGATGGAGTAGGCGCAGCCGATGGCGAACAGCACGATGGGCATGGAGCCCAGCATCAGATTGAGGCGGACGTCGAAAGCGCCCATGACGCCCACCGTGACGGCGATGGCCATGCAGGTCGAGAGTAGCGCGAGCAAGGTGCCGGTGAGGTCGCGGAAGAACAGCAGCATCAGCAGGATGATCACCGCGCCCACCCACGGGGTGAGCCGGCGGATGTCCTTCTGCACCGTGTCGTACACGTAGGCCGAGATGAAGGGATTGCCGCCCCAGTAGATCGGATTCTGCGGGAAATGGCTCTCGATCACGGTGCGAATGCTCGCGGCGGCGGCCCGCGGCTCGGTGCCGTAGGCCAGAAAGCAATACACCAGCACCGCGCTACCTTCGCGCGAGTAGAGGTTGCCGGCGACGTGCTCGCGGGACAGGATGAGCTGGCGCAGCGCCTGCTTCTCCTCGGGACTGCGCGGTGCCCGAGACAAGAGCGGCGCGGCCACGATGCCGCCGTCGGCTTCGTTGCGGGAAAAATCGGTGATGTTGGTCAGGCTGAGCACATTGGAGATGCCGGAGGTCTCCGCAAGCTCCCGCGTGGCGCGATCGAGCCGCGCGAGGAAGTCCGCGTCCAACGGGTCCTCGGCCTCGATGCCCACCAGCGCCACGTCCAGTCCGCCGAAGCGATGGTTGATCTCGTAGAAGGTCCTGACCTCGCGGTTGTCCTGCGGCAGGAAAGCGAGCAGGTTGTCGTCGTTCTTCACGCGCAGGGCATAGAATGCGCCGATGAGCGCGATGGCCAGACAGGCCACCGCCACGGTCCGGGAAAAAGAACGGGACAGGAAAAGACGCGAGAACGAGTTCATGGCCGCAGGTTTCTCTTACTGAAAATCGGTTGCAATTTTGGTGCCAGCGATGCCATGCGGCGGCAACCGACATATAGAATATAACGATGTTTTTCAAGCAGTTACCGGCGACTCCGGCTCGCCGGTCGCTGTGGTTCGGCCCAACCGGGCGGCGGCGTTCGCATCTGCACGCCATGTGCGAATTCGCATTCCCGGCGGCGCGGACGGAGCGCCCTTCAGTCCTCGGGTTCTTCCTCGCCGGCGGAGCCACGCTCGACGAGACCGTGGCGCTCCATGCGCCGCAGCAGCTGGAAGCGGGAGATGCCCAGCAGCCGGGCGGCCTCGGACTTGACGTTTCCGGCCCGGACGAGCGCCTCCTGGATCATGCGCTTTTCCAGCGTCTTCATGGTGTCCACGCCGGGAACGAACTCGAAGGGGATGCCGCCGGCGCCATCGAGGCGCATCGGGCGTTCGGAGAGCAGGCGCTCGGGCAGGTGGCGCGGCTGGATGCGGCCGCCTCCGGACAGGATGACGGCTCGCTCGATGATGTTCTTGAGCTCGCGTACGTTGCCGGGATAGTCGTAGGCCAGGAGCAGCTTGCGGATGTCCTCGCTGAGAGGCGCGAGATCGACTCCCAGCTTGCGCGAGAAGAACTCCCGAAAATGCTCGGCGAGCAGCAAGATGTCGTCGCCGCGCTCGCGCAGCGCCGGCAGGTGCACCGGGAACACGCACAGGCGCTGGTACAGATCGTGGCGGAAGCTCCCCTCGCGCACCATGCCGGCCAGGTCGCGGTTGGTGGAGGCCACCACCCGGGCGCGCAACGGGATCTCCCGGACCGAGCCCACCCGAACGAAGGAGCGGTTCTCCAGCACCCGCAGCAGCTTTCCCTGGATCTCGCCCATGTCGCCGATTTCGTCGAGCAGGATGGTGCCGTCGGCGGCCTCCTCGAAGGCCCCGGCGCGGGACTGATCGGCTCCGGTGAACGCGCCCTTCTCGTGGCCGAAAAGCAGGCTCTCGGCCAGCGTGGGGGGGAGGGACACGCAGTCCACGGTGACGAAAGGCCGGTTGCCGGGGCGGGTGAGCCGGTGCAGGAATCGAGCGGCCACCCCCTTGCCCACGCCGGTCTCGCCCGAGAGCAGCACGGTGGTGTCCGGGCTGCGGGCCAGTTGCTCGAGCTGCTCGATGACCTTGAGCATTCCCGGCGATCGGCCGAGCAATCCCTCGCGCGCGTGCTCGCTCCAGCCCTGGGAGAGCAGTTGCTTGCGCCGGCGCAGCATCTGCACCCGATCCAACACCGGCTGCAGGCTCGCCTCCTTGACCAGGTAGTCGTCCGCCCCCAGTCGGATGGCCGACACCGCCGCCGGCACGGAATCGTAGGCGGTCATCATCACCAGCCGGGCCTGCGGCTGCCGCGACAACAGCAGCGGCAGGATGCGCAGCCCATCGTCGTCGGGCAGACGATGGTCGAGCAGAATGAGGTCATAGCGACCCGCCTGCGCGCGCTCCATGGCCTCGCGCGCACAGGCGGCCAGATCGCAGCTCGCGCCCAGGTTGGCGAGTTCGGCCGCGATGGCCTGGGCGTACATCTCCTCGTCATCGACTACCAGCACCGAGAATGGCCCGCTCATGAGGCGCCTCCGGCCTGCCGCAGGGGCAAGATCACCCGGGCGGTGCACCCGCCCCCGGGCCGATTGGCCAGATCCACCACGCCGCCGTGGGCCGCGGCGATCTTCCGGCATACGGCCAGCCCGAGACCGGTACCGTTCTTCTTCGTGGTGAAGAAGGGCCGAAAGCACTCCTCCGGCGGAGCGGCCAGACCGGGCCCGCGGTCCTCCACCCGCAACACGATCCGGTCGTCCTGGCGACAGCCACGGCACTCCACCTCCCCGCCCGCGGGCGAGGCGTCGAGCGCGTTGAGCAGCAGATTGAACAACAAGTGTTTCAGCGCCTCGGCATCTCCTACCGTCTGCAGTCCGGGCTCCAGATCCAGACGGATGCTCTTTCCGGCATGTCGGCGGGAGCCCTCGAGCAACAGGCGCAGTTCCTGGCCGATCTGGGCGAAGGACACGACCTCGCGAGTCGACTGCTGCCAGCCGGAGAGATACTTTCTCAGCACCAGGTCGAGGCGGCGGCATTCGCGCGCGAGGGCCTCGAGCCTTTCGCGCAGACCGGCCTCCCGCACCTCCCGGCCCATGACATCCAGGCTGGCCCCGATGGCCACCAATGGATTTCGGATCTCGTGGGCCAGCTGGGCGGCCATCTCCCCGAGCGTGGCCATCCGCTCCTGCTCCAGAAAGCGCGCCAGCGGCTCCTGGGCGCGCTCCAGGCGAAGCAGCATGAGAAATCCGATCGGTTGCCCGTCGGCGCCGGCCAGCGGCACAGCCTCCACCCGGACACCTTGCAGCGAACCATCGGCGCGCCGGGCCGCGGCGTTCTCCTCGGCCGATCCGTGTCCCGGGGAGAGCCATTGGCGCTGCAAGGCGTCCTGAAGTTCAGCGCCGTCGCAGAACAGGTCGGACAGCGTCTTTCCCTTGAGGCCGTCGTTCCCGAACCATCGTTGCGCCGCCTCGTTGAACGACGTGACGCGCAGGGCCTCGTCCAGGAGCAGCGTGGGGGCCGCTTCTTCCAGGGCGAACTGCAGCAGCGGATCATCGGATGCGCCGCCGGCTCCGCCCAAGAGATGGTTTTCCAGGATTTCGCCGACGCGGCGGGCATACCGGAGCAACAGCTCCCGCTGCTGCCGGCTGAAGGGCTCCGCGCCTTCCTTCTCGAAAAGCAACACCCCATAGCTGCGCCGGGCGCTGCGGGCGGGCACCATGAGAAAGCGGTGGGCGCCAATGACGCTCTCGAACCGCTCGGTGACCTCGGGCGGGAAGGCCGTTCCCGTCAACTCGGCCAGAGAACCCGTCTCGAGCACGACGTTGTCGCGCCAGGACTTGAGCACCAGGCTGCCGTCGATCTGAGACAGCGGGACGGAAAAGTCCTCCAGCCGGCCGCCGATGAGATTTTCCAGTTTTTCCAGCAGCGGATAGCTCCCGGATGGGATGGCGACGCGGATGCGGATCTCGTTGCGGCGCTCGTTGACCACGATCAGGTTGGTGGAATGGCATCCCACCAACCGGGCCGCGCCTCGGAGCAGCGCGGTGAGAAAGCCTCTCAGATCTTCCAGATGGGTGCCCATGGGGCAGCGGCCGCGTTCATCCGCCCGCGGCCAGACCGCGCTCGACCCACAGTCCCAGAAGCTCCCGAAGCACCTGGGCGGAGCGCACCATGGCCGACAAGGCGACCCATTCCTGGCGCGAGTGGAAGTTGTACCCCCCGGCCGAGAGGTTGGGCGTGGGCAGGCCCGCCAGCGACAGACGCGAGCCGTCGGTCCCGCCTCGAATGGCCTTGCGCTGGGGCACAAGGCCGGCGCGCCGCACCGCCTCCTCGGCGAACTCGACCACCTGCGGGTGGCGGTCGAGCACGGTCTTCATGTTGCGGTAGCTCTCCTTCACCTCGACCGCGACCTTGGCGCGCGGCTCCAGGGCGAGCACATCGGCGGCGATATCGCGCAGGCGGTCCTCGAGGCGCTTCAGGCCCTCTTCGGTGAAATCCCGCACCAGCAGTTGAATGCGCGCTTCGCTCACCGAGCCGCTCACCTGATACGGATGGAGGTACCCGGCTCGGCCGTCGGTGGTCTCGGGCGCGGCCGCCCACGGCAGGCGGGCGATGAACTGATGCGCCAGGCGGACGGCGTTCACCATCTTGCCCTTGGCGTAGCCGGGATGGACGTCGCTTCCCACGATGGTCACCGTGGCGGAGTCCGCCGAGAAGGTCTCATCCTCGACCTCGCCGACACCGCCGCCGTCCAGGGTATAGGCCAGGTCCGCGCCGAAAGCCTGGATGTCGAAGTACTTCGTCCCGTTGCCCACCTCCTCGTCGGGAGTGAATCCGATCCGCAGGCGAGGGTGGACCAGGCTCGGGTCGGCTTGGAGCCAGCGCAACACGCTCATGATCACGGCGATTCCGGCCTTGTCGTCGCCCCCGAGCAGGGTGCGGCCGTCGGAGGTGATGATGGTGTCGGTCCGATACTTTTCGAGGTCGGGATTCTCCTCCGGCCGGATGGGCAGATCGGGCGCGTGGGGCAACACGAGCGGACCGCCGGAGTAGTTCTCGTGCAGGATCGGCCGAACGTTGTCACCCGGCACGCCGGGGTAGGTGTCCAGGTGCGCAAGCAATCCCACGGTGGGCACGCGCCGGGAGTGATTCGGGGGCAGGCGCGCCGGCAAGGTGGCGAAGAGGTATCCGTGAGCATCCAGGCGGACATCGGAGAGGCCGAGGCCCGAGAGTTCTTTCTCGAGCAGCCGGGCCAGATCGAGCTGGCATTCCGTGGAGGGGAAGCGGTCTTCCACGCCGTCCTTGGACTGAGTGTTGATTTTCACATAGCGCAGAAATCGTTCCAGCAGATCCGTTCGCAGGTCCATCGTTTCCTCGTTCGCTCGGGTTTACCAATCCAGGGAGGATGTCCGGCGCCGGTCATAGACACCGGCCATGGGGGACGACTCGATCTTGAGCCGCTCGACTCTCTCGGCATCGTCGCGTTTCACCTTGACGGCGAGCCATTGCTTTTCCTTCTCGGGCCGCAGCTGAAGCTCACCCTCGGACAGACGCCATGCGCCTTTAATACGAACCGTCGGCTGGTCGGGATCGGAGGGAACCCACAAAAAGCGAAAATCGCCCCGGACACCGAACACGAGCTCCTTCTCGCGGGCGTCGCTGGGCCCGGACACCCAGGTGTCCAGGTAGGGAAGAGCGTCGCTTCGGGCGCGGATGTGCCGGCCGAGGTCCTTTCCCTGGACGGTCTTCTTGCCGGCGAAAAAGACGATATCGGTCAAGCAGACGTGACGCTCTTTCTTGCCTCGATAGGCGGCCTTCATCTTGAGCAGGAGTCGGTCGTTGTAGATGGTCGGGTCGAAGCGGAAGGTCTGGAGCCCGGTCTTGTCGTCGAGTTTGATGCTATGAACCTCCTCGCCAGCCTGGAGCTGTATCTCGCGCACCCGGCCGAAAGCGGAAAAATCATCAGCATCCATCTGGTTGCCGGTGGCCACGTCCACGCGGTCGATGGATGTGGCCTCGGAGAAGACGATCTCGATTTCAGCATTCTGTCCAGTGCCGGCGCTGCACCAGGCTGTGGTCTTGTCGGCATCCAGGACATTGAGGGCACTGAAGCGACCTGGGTTCTCGCGCGCCATGTAAGCTCCGTCGGAGCGGGCGTACATGACATCGCCGGCCCGGGTCGGGCTCGGTGCGAGCCCCAGGCAGGCGACGAAGAGGGCTACGGTTCTCATGGGCGACCTCCGCGGCATTTCCCGGGAGCCGACGAGGACGGCCCGGCGCCGATTCAGAGCTCAGCGCCGATCCGGCGGGTTTTGCTCTACCACGAAACTGCCCTCCGGCCAACAATTTCTGCTGCCCATGTAGTAAGCACGTGATCTGTCCGCATGGATTAGCACATGAAGTGACCGCTTTTCAGCTGCCACCCATCGGTGCCCACCCATCGGTGCCACCCACCCCGGTTTCTTTTTATTATCATGGCGTTGCGTGTTTGTTGCGAAAGACAGCACCCCACAACGACTCCCCGGCTCTGGTTACAACACCAGAAAACAACGCACCGTCTGTTCGGTCCC